>Ga0209727_1000028_pt1 | contig 195539 bp, 207 predicted proteins | sample RifGroC1_FD_183995 | JGI IMG/M metagenome (GOLD analysis project Ga0209727, IMG submission 183995) | Groundwater microbial communities from Rifle, Colorado, USA - Groundwater C1 (SPAdes) (version 2) | ecosystem: Environmental > Aquatic > Deep subsurface > Groundwater | place: Rifle, Colorado... | reverse complement strand
GCGGGAATTCAGCCCAATCATCGGCGCTTCGCGCCGACGCATTTTTTGGCGGGAATGCTTCACCCGAATTTTTGCGGAGGCGGAGAGATTCGAACTCTCGATACCTTTCGGTATGCCACCTTTCCAAGGTGGTGGAATAAACCGCTATCCGACGCCTCCATATTTTAATAATATACTCTTTTTATTTTTATAACCATTCGGATGTTTTAAAAACCACTCTTTTCTATAAGCATCATTCTTGTTTTCAAATTTCTCCGTGTATATTATTCTCCATGGTTTATATGGCTTTGTAGATTTATTCTTACCATTATTGTGGTAAAAAATCCTTTTTTCCAATTTAGAAGTACATCCAATATAAAATTTATTTTTACTATCGCTTTTCAAAATGTAAACTATGTAGGACATTTCTAAAATATGCGCAACCCGAAGGGTCCCTTTTGGGGCTAAACCACTATGCGAACCCTCCTTTTTAGTATAAAAAATTGTTCAGAAGCAAGCCATTTATCCAAAAGCGGGCTTAGGGTAAGCGCAAAACCGATATTGCCCGCCAAATGAAGAGCTGTGAAAGGAATTTGCAGAATAAAAGCATTCCACATATTTTGCCCAAACATAGGAGCGAACAAAACCCCGGTTATCAAATCAAAAATTATGGTGGCAAAAAATGCAAAGACTGCAAAATTAAAAGCTGAAGATTTAAACTTTTTAAAATAAAGGGAAGAAAATGCTCCAATCACTCCATAAGTAATAGCTGTTATCCAAGTCCAAGTTCCAAAATGAGTTATAACATCATATAAGAGGATACTAAGGAAACCAAAGGCAAAACCGATGAAAGCTCCATATTTGCGCCCTAGAGGCATAATAGAGGCCATTATAGGCTCCACGTTGGGTGCCCTGAGTGGAATCAACCTAAACAACAAACAACCAATAAATATTATAAATATCTTAAATTTATTTTTCATGGGTCTTGATTATACCCTGTAGTGAAACTTTTTCAAAGTTCTACTACGGGGTTATAATATATCTAAAAATTCTTTCTCATTGATTATTTTTATACCTAATTTTTGCGCATTTTTCAATTTTGATCCAGATTCTTCTCCAGCTACAATATAAGAGGTATTTTTTGAGACAGAGCTTGATACTTTTCCTCCCAAAGAAATAATTTTTTCTTTAGCCAATTCACGAGACATTTGAGAAAGGGTACCCGTCAAAACAAAAATGAGTCCGGTAAATTTATTCTCTTTTATTTTCCCTACTTTTTTTATAACTACGCCATTTTTCAATAATTTTTTTATGAAAAGCAAATTATTTTTGTTTCTAAAATAATCATATACGCTTTCGGAAACGGCGGGGCCGATATTTTCTATTTCATTTATTTCCTCAAATTCGGCTTCGGCAAGTTTATCAAGTGTAATAAAATTTACAGCTAAATCCCGCGCTGTTTCTTCTCCAACATGCAATATCCCGAGAGCGCAGAGGAATTTAGAAAATGGAATTTTTTTCTTTAGTTTTATTTCTTTTATAATATTTTCCGCACTTTTTTTTCCAAAACGTTCTAAGGGTGCTATATCTTCTCTAGTAAGAGTAAAAATATCTGCCGCATCGGTGATTAATCCTTCATCTTTGAATCGCCTTAAAATTTTTGGGCCCAATTCATAAATCTCAAAAGCAGAAACAAAATGTTCAAGAAATCTCTCGTCTTTAGCTGAACATTTAGGATTCGTGCAATAGTAGGCAACAGAAGGGTTCGCCAGTTCGTAAGATTTCTGAACGGTGTGGGTCCCGCTCGGTACTCCGAGAAGGGTCAAGCCGGAAGAAATTTTACGAACTGGCGAACCTATTTCTTTCTTTTGCACTTTCCCTCCGCAAACCGGACATTTTTCAACCATTTTAAATTTCTTTTCTTTCCCCATGCGCATATGGGTTAAAACTTCTACTACCTTTGGAATTACATCTCCTGCTTTTTCTATTACCACAGTATCTCCTATTCTTAAATCTAGTCTGCCTATTTGATCCGTGTTGTGAAGAGTCGCTTTGGATACCATAGAACCAGCTACCGAGGTCGGCGAAAAAATCGCAAGAGGAGTAAGCACTCCGGTGCGTCCAACATTTATTTTTATGTCTTTTACTATGGTTGTTGCCCTTTCAGCCGGATATTTATAGGCAATAATTCCTCGCGGGTCTTTTCCAACTACTCCTAAACTCTTAAAAATATTCGTGTCATCAATATTTATGACAACTCCATCTATGCCAAAAGGCAGACCTTCTCTAATTTTTGAAATTTCATTTATAAAACTGGGAATATCTTTTGACGAAGAGAATTTCCTGGAATGTTCATCAACAACAAAACCAATTTTTTTTAATATTTCGTGTTTTTGAGAATGTTTTTCTATTTGTTTTTCCCAATTTTTTCCTTTGATCTGAACAATTTCATAGGGGGAAAAATCCAGGTGCCTCTCTTTCGCAAGTTTGGGATCAAGCTGACGCAAAGAACCGGCCGCGGCATTTCGAGAATTGGCAAACAAGGGTTTGTCTTCTTTTTTATTGCGCTCATTCAGTTTCTTCAGCACATTTTTTCTCATAAAGGCTTCGCCTCGAACTTCAATTTTTTCAGGATAAGGTGATTTCAAAACTAAAGGAATACTTTCTATCATTTTCAAGTTTGAAGTTATGTCTTCACCAATTTCTCCATCCCCTCTAGTTACCCCTCTTATAAATTTCCCATTTTCATAAACAAGCGATACAGCCAAGCCATCAAGTTTTAATTCACAAAAATAGTCTAGCTTAAGGTCGGACCTTTTTGAAGATTTAAGGTCCGACCTTTGAAGTAATTTTAAATTTCTTTTCTCCCACGCAAAAAGTTCTTCATCTGAAAAAACATTGCCAATCGAAAACATTTTTATCTCGTGTTTTACTTTCTCAAATTTGTCCAACGGCTTACCACCCACTCTGTTTTCTGGAGCATTTAAATCATCAAATTCTGGGTATTTTTCTATAAGAGATTTAAGTTCTCTATTGAGTGAATCATACACATCGTCTGCAACTACTGGGGAATCTTTTGTATGATAGGCACCTCGCAATCTTGCGATTTCACTTCGCAATTTTTGTACTCGCTTAGACTCGGCAAGGCTGGCTCTTTTTTTAACATCAGACTCTTTCATGTTAGTAATTCAATTCTATTTGTCTCTCTATACTATTTGATCCCTGAACACAAAGACCAGGATCATTTCCTCCATCATTATATCCTTTTGATACAATACAAGTTAATGAATTACATGGGGCTAAGTCCGTTTTATCCACAGTTACTTTGGCACAACCTTTTTCCTCGCTACCTAAACCAGTAAGAACAAACTTCCAATATGATGTGGGACTTTCGTTTGCAGTAAAAGTACCATTATTACATGTTATTGATGGAGAAGTACCAGTTATAAAAACACCTCCAGTTGATTTATCATAAAACAAAGCACATTCAGCCCCAGTATCTGCGGCAAAAAAAGCTTCATTGGTATCTTTAGCCGAAGTGCTAAATTTAATTTCTTTAAGCGAGATATTGGCAACTCCTAATGCTATGGCCAAAAGCATACTTGAAATCATAATTGTGTAAAGTAAAGCAAAACCTTTATTCCGCTGAAGTTTCGTAGAAAGAATTTTATTTTTTTTTATTTTTTTAACAATCATTTTTTTATAATTCTGTCCAATTAAATATATTTTCCGAAAAAACAATGGTATGTATTCCGGAACCTTGCGGCCAAATTACAGTTGACAAAACTCTTTTTTCGTCCTGAGTACCATTTACATCAATTATTTGAATTTTCCTTATATAACCAGAGTCCTGGCCTGAACTGTAATTATATTTTCCAGTCGAAGAATCATACAATAAAGTGGGGCAAGAACCTCCACAATCTGTCAGCGATATTTGATCATCAAAATAACATGCTTTTGAAGGATTGTTGGTTATGTCACAAGGCGCCATTTGGCCCATAAAAGCGTTCCAGCCAGCTTGTGAACCACCGGGATGATATAAGACGGAAGTATCTCGCATATTTCTAACATACTCAATTCCTTCTTGAGCTAGATACCCAGCTATCATTTTCTTTTTGGCATAACCAGTATCAGAAATTCCACTACCCAAAACAGACATTGTGGCTATAATAGATAAGGAAAAAATTGAAATAGCAACAAGTGTTTCAACTAACGTGAAGCCCTTATTCTTTTGTTTTAAAGATTTTATCATTTTAGTTTTAAGGCACGACAACATCTATCAACCGCTGTGACACCGAAGTTTGTAATGAAAATGGTGTTTTAATTCCTTTGTAAGTTATCTCTCCAATTAATCTAATTGTCACAAACGGCTGTTGTGTATCCGGTGGTGATTCAGCACCAATCACAAAAAAACTAGAAACTGAATCAATAACAACTTCATCAGGAGTTAGTTGGATAGGAGAACTGGTTAAACCATCTGTTGATTTGTATATTTTCCCATCGCCACCAAAATAGTAAATCCATTGATCAATATCATTAGCCGGATTACCGTCTGTGGGTTCAAATGCAATTACTGTACCACCAGATGTACAACTTAAAGGAGTACTAAAATTAGATAAATTATCACTACAATGATAGTTATACCCCGTTCTCAAATTTTTGGACATATCTTCCATAATAAAACTCAGGTTATCCATTATGGAACGCATGTCCTGGGATTTTCTGTGAACTAAATTGGCATTTAAGAGAGCACCCATGCCAATCATAATAACAACTAAAAAAAGAGAAATAGCAATCATTGTTTCTATGATTGTATACCCATTTTTGTTGTTGTTTTTATTTTGCATTTTATTTTTTATATTACTAGAACCTAGTAACTATAACCTAAAACCTAAAACCTAATTTATCTGAATTCTACCAGAGGAATATACTTCTATTGTAGCGTTAATTAACTCCGGAGAAGAAACAGTAATCTTTACATACTCAGTATTATCACATAACGCTCCTCCACTTGAATCAAGAATTATAGCTTTAGAATCTGGACGTCTAAAAACAATGTTTAAATTAGTAACTGTTGAGCAGTTTACTCCTACAACTTCTAATCCCGATATAATATTGTTTTTAGTGATAAAAGATCTATCTAAAATAGAATCAGTAGGAGAAGAATCATAAAAATTATTATCAAAATTCGCGAAATAAATAAAACGTGCATTATCAGCTAAGTCAAAATAAATACCGTAAGATGGTTTCCAGTCAACACAATCTCCAGGCGCGTCAATACAGATTTGAGGCAATTTCCCAGATAAAGCAGATTTCTGCGCTTCTACAATTTTCAAAGCGATATCATTTGCCAAAACTTTTATGTCTATTTTTGCTTGAAATTCATTATAGTTAAAAAGAACCACAGAAGTCATAACAGAAAAAATGCTTAAAACTACGATAAGCTCTACATAAGTCATGCCAGCATTATAATTACGAATTTTTTTAATCATTTCTTAACTAAAAACCAATCGGAAAAAGACTTAATTCAAAAAGAAATGCAATAAATACACCTAAAACTAGAAACGGAGCAAATGGAATTTCACTTTTCATTCCATACTTTTTTGTAAAAACAATAAGAAGAAATCCTATTATTGCGCCTGACCAAAAAGCCACCACTGCCCCAGAAAGTAATCTGGATAATCCAAGCAACCAACCCAACCCTAATGCAAGTTTTGCATCTCCAAGACCCATCCAAGTACCCTTAGAAACAAGCCATATAAAGGCAAAAGGTAAGGCTAATAATATGCCTGATAAAAACTCCAAAATAGACGGAATATGAGGATAAAATAGATAATTAGTAAAGAAAAATAAACCCAAAAAAGCTACACTACCAAAAACCAAAGAAAGCGTATCGGGAATTATTTTATGCTTAAAATCATAAACTGCGATGACCAAGAGGAGAGAAAACATGACAGCATAATATGCATAAGAAACTGAAAATACAAACGTATTTATATAAAAAACATCCTGAAATTTCAAAAACAATCCTGCAAAAATCAACCCAGACATAAGTTCAACTATTGGATATTGAATTGAAATTTTTGCTTTACAATTTCGACATCTTCCCTTTAATGCAAAAAAACTGATTAGGGGTATAAGTTCATACCAGCAAAGTTTGTTTTGACAAGTCATACACCCACTTCTCCCGCCAAAAGAACGTTCCGTGTTAAATCTAAAGATAACAACATTTAAAAAACTCCCAATAATCAGACCCAGAATGAAAAAAATAATTGTGAGAAAGAAAGTCATAATAATCTTTTTAAATTATTTACAAAAGGTAGCATTAATAGAGTTAGTAATTGTTTCACCACTAACCCAGGCATATGACTTACTTGCTCCTCCACTGTCTACACACCATGAGTCTGGTAAAGTATTTGACGAACCACTTGTCGCGCCGTCACTACTTCTTAAAGTGACAGCAACAGCCCAATTAAGAGAAGAATTATAACAAGCATTATTAGTGCCCCTTTTAAGCGCTTCTGCTATGGCATCAGCTATAATTTTATCTTTTTGAAGCATATTAGTACCAGCTGAAAGATAAGTAGGACAAGGGGTTGTAATAGCAAGAGGAGTACCACCAGTTGGTAAAAATGAATTACCATTATTGGCATAAAAAAGTTCAGACATACCCCTTATGGTATTCAAATTGCTTTTTACGCCTGCGTCTGCACCTTTATTTTTAGAATTACTTAGTGATACTAAAACAATCGAAGTTAATAAACCAATAATGGCAACTACCACTAAAAGTTCAAGTAATGTAAAACCTTTTTTAAACTTGTTCATAATAAAATAAAACTATAATAATATCTTTTAATCTACTAATTATATCAAATATATAAAACAAAAACCACTCTAAGCATAAGCCAAGAGTGGTTTTTTGTATTTTACAACTACAAAGAAATAATTATGATGTAGGACATACTGTATTTGTGCTAAGTGCTGTAGTTACTGATTTAGAAGCACCTGCGCTATCTACACACCAAAAAGTAGTAGCAACAGTTTTAAGAGGCACAGCTACTGCCCAAGCTGAAGGAGTTCCACCAACATTTCCAACTGCATTATTACCTGATGCAGATGCCGCAGCAGTCATCCCTGACCTAAAGGTAGTATCAGCCATAACATTACTTGCACATCCTGTAACTACCCCGGCACTAGTTATACTACAAGCACCTGCTGAGCCATAAGTACCTGCACCTGTGCCATCATAGTATATCTCAGCTTGAGGACGTAGGTTTGCCAAATTTGCCTTGATGGCAGCATCTGAACCTTTTGACCTAGCACTATTCAATGATGCCAAAACTACTGAAGCTAAAATACCAATAATAGCAACCACGACCAAAAGTTCAATCAAAGTAAAACCTTTTTTAAAATTTATTTTCATAATAATAAATTATTTAATAATAATTTCGCCTTTTCGGCGAATCAGCCGACGGGGCTGAAATTTCGACTTACTTTTTAATGACCTTATTATAACATATATATGCAAACATTTATGCAAAAAAGTTATCCACACCTAAATTACTGTATTCCACCTGCCAGATTATAAATCGGCATCAAAACAGAAACCAAAAGGATGCCAACACCCAAGCCTAAAATCACAATCATAACCGGTTCAATCAAACCGACTAAAGTATCAATGGCATCATCCACTTCTCTTTTATAAAAATCAGCCAAAGTCTTTAAAATCTGCCCCAAGGAGCCTGTTTCTTCTCCCACTTTAATCATTTGTATCATGATACCCGGAACTTGGAGCGTGTGTTTTTCAAAAGCAGTGGAAAAAGACAATCCTGATTTTACTCCGTCTGCCACATTTTTTAAAATTTCTTTATAAACCCGGCTACCAACAACTTCAGCCGTAATATCTATGGCCCGAACTATAGGAATACCAGAAGTAAGCATTGTATCCATATTGTCCGCTATTCTAGAAAGGTAAAGTTTTCTATAAAGATTACCCACAACCGGAATAGAGAGACGCATTTTATCAAGACTTATTTTACCTTTCTCTGTCCTGGAAAGTCTCCACAACCATATACCTAAAAGTATTAAGAAAATAATAACAAGAAAACCATAGTGTACAAAAAAGGAAGAGAGTCCAATAACTATTTTTGTATATATTGGCGGTTCTTGCCCTGAATCAAGAATAATAGCTGAAAGTTTTGGAATGACAACGACAAACATAAGTCCCATAACTACAAAAAAAGTGCAAATAACAAATACCGGATAAATAAGCGCATTCCTTGTTTTGGAAGTAAGTGTATATTGACGATTCAAATAATTTGCCAAATGATCAAAAACTTCATTCAGTTTACCAGTTTCTTCTCCCACTTTGACCATATTTATATAAAAATCAGAAAAAACATCGGGGTGTTTTGCCAGAGCGCCCGATATAGAATAACCGGCTTGAAGATCGTCACCTATATCTGTAAGTTTTCTTGATAAAATTTTATTCTCTGCATTGGCAGCCAACATAGTAAAAACTTTCAGGGCAGAAACTTGCGCTTCAAATAAAGTTGAAATTTGACGAGAAAGAATGACTATATCTTTCATTGATACTTTTCCCAAAAAAGAAAAGAACAGGAAAGATTTACTTTTTGATTCGTCAGCAATGGAAATAATAATGAGTCCCCTTCTTTGGAGACCACTTACAGCCATATCGCGATTCGGCGCGTCAATTTCTCCTTCTTTGCTTATTCCTTTGTCGTCTACTACTTTATATTTGAATAACATAAATTATTAAAGAGTTCTTTCAAGACCTTTGGGATTGAGCGAAAATTGAAAAGCATTTTCTATAGTGATTTCTCCCGCACGAACAAGCTCCAAAAGCGAATGATTTAAATCTATCATTCCAGATTTCATTCCTGTTTCTATTACCACATCTATTTCTTGGGTGCGTTTTTCACGAATCAAATTAGAAACAGCGTCATTATTTAATAACAATTCATAAGCAGGAATAAGCCCGCCGGTAATTCTGGGTATAAGTCTTTGAGAAAAAATACCGAGCAAACTGGAAGCAAGCTCTATGCGAATCTGATCTTGCTGGTCACCCGGGAAAGAATCAATAATTCTGTCTATTGTTTGTGAAGCATTATTGGTATGCAGGGTTGAAAGCACAAGATGTCCTGTTTCAGCAGCAGTTACAGCAGTTGAAATCGTTTCGGGATTGCGCATTTCACCCACCATTATCACATTTACATCTTCACGGAAGGCCGATTTGAGAGCAGTATGAAAATCTTTAGTATCAATACCAACTTCACGTTGATTAATCATGGCTTTATTGGGAGTATAAATATATTCAATTGGATCTTCAATGGTTACAATATGGCGTGCCTGTTCGTTGTTGATTAAATTAATCATGGCTGACAAGGTGGTTGACTTGCCTTGCCCCACAGGACCAACTACTAAAAAGAATCCCTGTTTTTTACGGGCTAGTTCCGCAATGATGGGGGGCAGATGAAGTTCTGCAATAGATTTGACTTTTGGTATTAATCGAAAAGCAACACTAATTAAACCTTTTTGAAAAAAAGCATTGCCACGAAGGCGCGCTTCTCCGCGAAAATCGTAAGAAAAATCTATTTCTTGGCTCTCCAAAAATTTATTTAATTTTGTTTTATCCAAAACTTCATTTAAAATACCAATTACATCTTCTTTGGTTAAAATTGGATGTTTCAGGAGAAAAATAAGTTCTCCCGTCACGCGGATAGCGGGAACTTTTCCGACTCCCAAATGCAAATCCGAACCGCCTTCATGAATAACAGTCAAAATAAGTTCTTCAAGTTCTTTTTTATAATCCATAAATTTATGTGGCGTTAAGCTCGTAGTTATTTTTTAACAGCGACTTTTTTTGATAAAATTTCTACCACTTGGCTAATCACTTCTGCAGGAGTAGAACTTGCTTTTACTATATAGCCTGATGCTCCTAAATTATTACCTCGATCAATATCAGACTGCTGACTTTTGTTAGTTAAAATTATTTTCGTAGAACTAGGAGATAAATTATCTTTATTTATTTTTTCCAACATTTCAAAACCGTCCATATCGGGCATAATTATATCCATTAAAATAATATCGGGGTTCAGTTTGTCTTTAAGTTTTTCAATAACTTGCAAACCGCCTGAAGCCGTATAAACTTCAAAATTGTGTTGGCTGAATTTAAACGCGTACATATCCAGAAGAAATGTGTCATCATCCACTATTAAAATTTTTCTTTTATCTCCTTCCATATATTTATTTTTTCTTTTATTTAATTATATTACAAAATAACTCTTAATAATAGTACCTTGTGGACAACTTGTTTGAGTCTGAACGACTTACTCATTCTCGTTAGAAAAATTGAAAACTTCCCTATATGGAATAATACCATCTAAAGCTTTTAACATGGCATCTTCTCTCATCATCAGCATTCCGCTATTGCGGGCCACTTTGTAAATTTCAGAATCAATGGGGTTCTTTAATATTGTTTTTTGCATTTCTTTGTCTACTTTAAACATTTCAAAAATAGCAATGCGACCACGAGTGCCAGAAGGACATTCGGGAGATGATACTGTATCATACATTTCATTTTTAATTTCAATTTCTTTTCTGAATTCAGCCGGCAGATCTTTTATTTCATTCTCAATTTGTAATTTAATACTTGGATCTATAGGCACAAGTTTCCTGGAGGCCGGAAAGGTCATTCTGGCTAAGCGTTGAGCAACAGATAAAATAAGAGTCGGAGCTATAAGATAAGGATCAACTCCCATATCAACCAAACGAGGAACTGCTCCGATAGCATTATTTGTGTGAAGAGTTGATAAAACAAGATGTCCTGTTAAAGCTGCTTGAACAGCCAATTGAGCTGTTTCTTTATCGCGTATTTCTCCAACCATTATTACATCCGGGTCTTGACGAAGGATAGAACGCAAGCCCGAAGCAAAGGTATATCCAATTTCAGGCATCATTTGAGATTGATTGATATCAGGCATATGATATTCTACTGGATCTTCTAAAGATACAATATTGCTTTTTTCTTTATCAAGTTCATTCATCATTGAATATAGAGTGGTAGATTTTCCAGAACCTGTCGGACCAGTAATTAAAATCAGTCCATACGGTTTAGTTATTGCTTCTCGGAGCATTTCAAGATTTCTTTTGGATAATCCTAGTTGATCCAGTGGTTTAACTCCTTTTTCTGCATCCAAAATACGTATTTCTACTTTTTCTCCATAATAAGCGGGCATAGTAGAAACACGAAAATCAATTTTACGTCCATCAAGATTAGTGCTAAAAGACCCATCTTGGGGTTTTCTTTTTTCATCTAAACGCAATTTGGCTAAAATTTTTATACGTGCCACTATTCCATTATAAACATTGGGCGGTAATACTATGGTCGTATGCAGAGAACCGTCTACTCGAAAACGCACTTTTATTTTTTCTCCCGTATTTTCTATGTGGATATCAGAAGCATTACCTTCTATAGCGTTACGCAAAATAACAGCCACAATTTTTATGACTGGAGCATCCTCTACTATTTTTACTTCTTCATTTGATTTTACTTCTTTAATTTCTTTATTTAAATTTTTTGATTCATTTAAACTTTTTGCGTTGGCTACTTCCTCTTGATTCAGTTCATCAAGGGCTTCTTCTACCTGCACTGATATACCCTTGTAAGTTTCCATTATGCTTTTATAATCGCTGACAGAAATGAGAAAAATTTTGAAAGGAATACCTAGTTTAGTTGAGATAAATTGCAGAGCATCAATTGCTTGCGTATTTCCCCCATCTGTAATACCAACTTCCAATACTCCATCTTTAAATTCAATCGGGGCAAAACGATAATTAGTTGCTGCATCTTCTGGAATATATTTTAAGGCATCAAAAGTCATGTCTTGGGTATTTATTTTTTTTGTCGGCATCTGCAAATACTCGCCTTTTATTGCCAGAATTTTTTCTTCTGAAATACCAAATTCAACTAAAGCCTCGTCAAGGTTACCATCGTGCTTTTCTTTAGCAAGATTTTTTATTTCGTCTATTTGGCTTTTTCCGATTACGCCCTTTTTAGCTAATTCTTCTAAAAAACTCATAGTTAATTTGGTTTATTCTCTTCACTTGGAGGAGTCGGGGGTGCTGGAGGCGGAGGTGTTATGGCTGCCTCATAGCCAATTGGGGCAAATGGATTCAGTCTTCCTTGATCTCCTGGAGAAGGAGAGGTAAGTAAAATACTAGAGTCATGTAACTGAACAAAAGCTCCATCGGAAAAAATAGTATCATTCAATTTTATGCTCTTGACACTTAATAGCACAGAAAGAAAATCTCTAGCTATTAAAGAGTTTTGCTGTAAGGTATTCGTATCTGATGACGCTGTATTAGAAGAAGAAATAAAATTTTCTTCTTCTGGAGCCTTCTTAATAAAAAAAATGTAAATTAAAATTAAAGAAGCTGCAATTATTGTAAATATTATTATGTTTTTTATTTTTGAAGCCATTTTAATTTTTTAGCCAATAAGTTTTAATTTTAAAATTGTATTTATAAGCCTCTGGCAATTGCGGATTAAGTCCTATATTCGCATTTGAAGAAAATTGAATTGAAGACATGTCCACTACCCTAAGATTGTTTTCTAAATCTTTCACAAAGTTAATAAAATTATTATAGGTCCCTTGAGTAGAAAATTCCAAATCCCAAACTCCATAATCCTTGCGTGAAAAATCTTCTCCTGTCTGGATGGCCCCTCCTGCTCCTGCTGTTTGCGATATGACATTATCTTTATTTGTTGCATCATACTTTACATCTTTAAGCACCATACCGTAAGGTGATGCTATCTTTTCTATTTCCAGAATCAAGCGGATATTATCGACGCTGTCAGGTAAAAGTTTTTGAAGTCTGGATAAGTCTTCTGGATTAAATGAATTATATTTTTGGGTTAATTTATCTCGTTCGGCTTCAAGAGCCTTAGAATTATCAAGAGCTTCATTATAAGATGTTATCCTTTCTCTTTCTAGAGAGATATTTTTATAAAGCGGATTGGTAAACGTAAAAAACCCTGTTAAGGCAATTCCTATTAAAATGATTGGTAAAATAAATCTAAACATAATCAATTGAATGTCTCTTCACTATCCTGAAGCATGCCGGTATCTTTGTTCGTAGTTTCGAGCATTTTTTTATAATCAACAAAAGTCGGATCGACCGAAAATTCCAAATCAAAAAGAACATTGCCTTTATCATCAAGTAAAAGGTTGGAAAAAACAGGGTCAATCAAATATTTGTTTTTTGCGAAAAGATCCGATTGAAAGGCAACAGATCGATAACCTACTGCAACTCCATTCATTTTTACCTTTATTTTTGCATTTTTACTATCATCAAAATCGTAACTGAATTTAGTATAACTGACAGTCTTCAAAGTAATCGACTGAAGCGCTTCAAAAATGGGAGAAATAGCGATGTGTTTAGACAGTATTTCACTTGAAGCTCGCAAACGTTTATCCAGGACTTGCAGTTGAATTATTTTTGAAGGTTCAAAACGATTTTTGGCTAGATTTAAATCATTTTCCATTTTGGTAATATTTTTTGCCAAAACTTTATCATAAAAATAAAGAGCGCCAGTTGCTATAATTACAGTAAAAAAGATAACAACAGAAACAACGGTCAAAAAACTAATGGGCCGAGAAGCAACTGTCCGCTCCTCAATCATTGGTTTTTTAGGTATAAAAGATGTTTGAAAATTTTGCTCCATTTTACTTATTATATTATCTCACTTATTGCAACTTTCGCAAGGCTAAACCTAAGGCAACTGCAAACTCAGGACCGGTAGTTTCCAAAACTTTTCCTAAAAATTCCGGTGCGCCTACTTTAGAAAAAGGATGTCCTATTTCTATTTCCGCTCGAAAATTATTTGATGCCACCTCCTTTAATCCTTTTAAAAGAGCTCCGCCGCCTGTGAATATTACTTTGCTAATAGTTCTGTTATATTTTTTCTCATATCCTAATAATACATTATCCGTTTCTGAAAAGATATAATCAATATGGATTTTAATGATGTCCGCCAGCCTTTTTTCGGCTGGATTTTCAAAAAGACCAAACTCTTTTTTCATTTCTTCGGCTTTAGGAAAGGAAATATCTAAAGATTTAGAAATGGAAGAAGATATATCAGCCCCTCCGCGATTTATAGTATGGTGATTTTTAACCATGCCAAATTCTACCAGAGAAAGCTTGGTACTTGAGGCGCCAAAATCCATTAAAAGCACCAAGGAAAGTTCGTGCTCAAAATTTGCCCGGATGGAAGAAAAAATCTCAATCTCAAAAAAACCGGCTTCCAAGCTGCATTGAGAAACGATAGAACGATATTTTGAAACTGCATCATTTTGAATCGCCACCACAAGTACCTCTGTTTTTTCTGGTAAAACAGGAGGCAAATCCGGATTATTTACTTCTTCAAAAGAAGATTCTTTTTGGGGCAATATAAAATAATCGAGAGAAACTTCCGTAATAGGCAATGGAATATATTTGCGAGCTTCTGTTGGAACAATTGATGATATTTCACTTTCTTTAACCTGAGTTGGAAGTGAAATGGTAAAAACTAAACTGGACTGCACCGGGATAGAAAAAGCCGAAGAAGTGGTAGTTACACCGGATTGTTTTAAAACCTCTTTTAAGGCTTCCACCACCTTCTCAAGCGGAAGATTGGTAATACGCCCTATATCAGTGTCAGCATAAGAACCAAGCGCTATGGCGCCGTAAGTTTCAAGTACCGCCTTGCCTTTCCTTTTTTTTATTTCAACCACTTTGATAGCAGAAGAACCAATGTCAATGCCAACAGCATTATCACCATCACCGCCTTTCAAAAAATTAAAACTCGAAAAAAAGTTTTTCACCGGGTTATCCATTTCCTTAAATTATGTTTATAATTATACCATATACGCGCCCCGTTAAAAATTCACTAACAGGGGATAATTATAAAATATTAAAATGCTTAAAATTTTTAATGGGGTGAATTTTTTAGATACTATATTAAACGTGATTTTCCCTGTGCACTGTGTCTTATGCGGAAAAGAGGGTTCAGATCTATGCCTAAAGTGTCTTTCAGACTCTCCCCCCGCATTGCGAGAAAGCGCTGATTGGATATTTCCTTTATTTGACTATCGTCATCCACCTATCAAAAAGTCCCTGTGGTTTTTAAAATATAAAAATAAAAAAAGACTGGCCGGTATTTTTGCCGAAGTGATGTACGGCAAAATTATAGAAGAGCTTTCTGAGTTGAGCGTAATGAAAAATTTTCAAAATCCGGTTTTAATCCCTATTCCTCTCTCATTAAAAAGATACCGGGAACGCGGTTATAATCAAGCAGAACTAATTTGTGAAGAATTAGTAAAACTGGATTCAAATAGCAATCTATGCCATGGCGTAGATGTAAAAACAAAAAGAAATTTCTATTTAGAAAAAAATGTTTTAATAAAAATAAAAGAAACCGAACATCAAGTGAACATCAAAGACCGCAGAGATAGATTGAAAAACCTTTCCGATTCTTTCTCTGTAAAAAATCCGGAAATAATAAAAGATAAAAATATAATTTTAATAGACGACGTTCTGACTACCGGAGCAACTTTGACCGAAGCCAAAAAAATCTTAAAATCCTTCGGAGCTAAAAAGGTAATTGCTTTTACTGTGGCGCATTAGAATTCTATTTTTGATATAATAAAAAAATATGAAATATTGCAAAGATTGCGAACCGGCGCAGGAGATACATTGGGTGGCTTATTTATCGGTTGTTTTGGGATATTTGGGACAACCATTTTTTGATTTTATGGAGATGCTCTTTAAAAGTACAGCTGAAGCTATATCATATAGTGCTTCTATCCCCTTTTTAAAACTGATGGTTTTTTTAGGCTTCGGACATTTTTCCAAGCATTCTGACAGCAAAGACACTTTGCGCACAAAATGTTTCTGGGAAGAAGCAGAAAGACGCGGAATAAAAATGGTTGAGTTTCATATGGGTTTGATCCGAGACGCTTTTATCGCAGAATACAAAGGAAAAACTATCACTTTCGATGGTTTGCCTCGCCCGGAATCATTAGAGTCTGATTCGTTGAAATGGATGGATAACAAAGGAATAATGAAAATAAAATTCGAAAAAGAAGGTCTGCCTGTAGCTAAGGGCGGAGTAGCTTTTACAAAAAGAAAAGCATTAAAAATATTCAATGAAATAGCAAAACCAGTTATTACTAAGCCAAATTTAGGTTCGCGTTCTCGTCATACTCTTATACACGTGGACACTCCTGAAAAACTCATTTATGGATTTAAAAAAGCAAAAAAACTTTCTCCCCTGGTAATAATAGAAGAAGAATTACGAGGATATCTTTTCAGAGCAACACTGGTCGGTGGAAAGTTGGTGGGCGTTGTCAGACGCGATCAGCCGGAAGTCGTCGGAGATGGAATCCACACATTAGAAGAATTAATGAACAAAGAAAATGAGAGATTGGAACGAAAGGGTCCAATTTTTCACAAAATTGTCGTTGATCCGGATGCGGAAATAGAATTAAAACGTGAAGGAATCGGAATGAAAGATATTCCAAAGAAAGATAGAGTAATTACATTTTCTCAAAAAACTAGCCGAGGGATTGGAGGCACTACCACGGAAGTAACAGACATGATCCATCCGGAAAATGTAAAAATGTTGGAGAAACTTGGCGCTTATTTGAAAGACCCGCTGGTTGGCGTGGACCTTATAATAGAAAAAATAGAAGAACCATGGTTCAGCGAACAACATTGCGGAATAATTGAATGCAACAGTTTGCCTTTTATAGATTTACATCATTATCCCCTATTCGGAAAACCAAACAATGTCGCCGGAAAACTTTGGAATTTAGTAATGCCTGAAACAAAAATAGATTAATAAAAACATCATGTTTGATTTTTTATTTTTTTTCTTCCATCACAATTTCTGAATCAGGACTATAGGCATCGGGATCCATTTCAAGAGATGAAACATGTATTCCTTTTACTACAAAATCACTTAAAAATTTTAAAAAATCTTCTCTTTTATTTACCTCTCCCTTTTCTTTAAAATGTTCAATCGGATGTGCTTCAGGAGTAAATTCAAAATGTCCACGGATTTCTCCGTCGCTGAAGACTCTCAAATGATATTGATCTTGAAAATCAGTTAATTTCCTCCAACTTAAAACCTGGCCATTATCCGTCCAAGCAATAAAGTGGTTACCGAAACCCCATTTTGAGTGAAGATGCAGTTTAAGTTCTTCTAAAGTTTTACCCGGGGCCAGCCAACCAATGTGGTATTTTTGCCTTTTATTTTCGTGATGGATGATATGATGTTTCAACAAAAATCTTTGAACGGGTAGAAAAAATTCATAGACAAAATGCCAAATTTTTTGTTTAATTTTATCGAAAAAAGTCATATATTTACTATACCATAAATTCTGAATTGACAGAATGGATTTAAAATATATACTTAGGGGATGGAAACAGAAACAAAAGTAGAACTAAATAAATTATCAGTTCCAATGGCTATTATTATAGCTGGTGTATTGGTTGCTGGAGCAGTATATTTTTCTTCTATTAAACCAAAGGATGCAACGCCAGTAAACCAACAGCCAAATACAGGCAATACTAGTTTAGAAAATGTACGAGCTATAAATGAGACAGATCATATCCGCGGAAATATAAATGCACCCATAAAAATAGTGGAGTATTCTGATACTGAATGTCCGTTCTGTAAAAGATTTCACACAACCATGCAACGAGTTATGGATGAATACGGTAAAAATAATAAAGTAGCTTGGATTTATCGTCATTCTCCCATAGACACACTTCATTCAAAAGCTAGAAAAGAAGCTGAAGCAACTGAGTGTGCAAATGAATTAGGTGGTAGTGAAAAATTTTGGGCATATCTTGATCGTATTTATGAAATAACTCCAGCAAATAATGGTCTTGACCCCAAAGAACTTCCAAATATTGCCCTATATGTAGGATTAAACGTCGCAGATTTTAATACTTGTTTAAATAGTGGTAAATATGCACAACGTATCGAAGAAGATTTACAAAATGCTAATGCGACGGGTGGTGGTGGTACTCCATGGAGTATCGTTGTTGCCAAAGATGGCAAAAAATATTCTATAAACGGCGCTCAACCCTATGAAATGGTAAAGCAAACCATCGATTCAGCTCTTAAATAAAAACCATGGATTCTATATTCAATATCGATTTGCCGATTTTAATTAAAACTATCGGTTATCTTGGAGTTTTTTTCATCATATTTGCTGAATCTGGATTATTTTTTGGATTTTTTCTACCGGGTGATACTTTATTGTTTACCGCTGGATTATTAGCCTCTCAAGGTTATTTTAATATTGCTCTACTGGTTTTACTGATTGTCCTGGCAGCTGTTTTAGGTGATCAAATTGGATATTTCTTTGGCAAAAAAGTCGGGCCCAAAATTTTTACTCGCGATGAATCATTTTATTTTAAAAAAAGATATATTACCGATGCTGAAAATTTTTATAAAAAACATGGTAAAAAAACCATCATTCTGGCCCGTTTTATTCCTGTTATCCGTACCTTTGTTCCTATTCTGGCTGGCGTAGGCAAAATGCACTATAAAACTTTTGTTACTTACAACATTATAGGAGGGTTATTATGGGGAGCAGGCATAACTTTATCCGGGTATTTTTTAGGCCAAAAAATTCCAGGTATTGACCGATATTTGATCCCAATTCTATTATTGATTATTTTTGTTCCAATGTTACCGACATTTTTCTCATTCATCTATAATAAAATAAAAAATAATATGCTAAAATGACACTATTATGTATGAGGCAATAAAAAATTTTAATAAACAATTTCTCTACGAACCTGAAATAAAAAATCAGGGAAAACTGGCAAAAAAATCTAGTTTCGTTGTAGTAGGAATGGGTGGGTCTGCTCTTTCTCCTTTAATATTGAAAACATGGAAACCAGAGTTTGATATCACCATATATAGAGATTATGGAATATCTGAAATATCTCAAGAAGAATTAAAAAATAAACTCATTATATTAAGTTCTTATTCCGGCAATTCAGAAGAGGTGGTTAGTGCTTTTGAAAAAGCAAAAAATAAAAATTTAGCTATGGCTGTAATCTCAACCAGTGGTAAATTATTATCCTTAGCTAAAGAAAACAACATTCCATATATAGCACTACCGAATACAGACATCCAACCTCGTTCAGCTCTCGGTTATTCCATCAAAGCATTCTTAAAGCTCATTGGAGAGAAAGATGAGTTAGAAAAAATCAGCCAGTTGGCAACAACCTTAAATCCTGTTGAATACGAAGAAGAAGGGAAAAAATTAGCTAAAAAAATAAAAAATCACATCCCTGTTGTTTACGCTTCAAATCATAATGTATCTCTGGCTTATAATTGGAAAATAAAATTAAATGAAACTGGCAAAATTCCTGCTTTTTATAATGTCTTCCCTGAATTGAATCACAATGAAATGACTGGCTTTGATATAAAAGATGCTACTAAAGAATTGGGTAATAAATTTTATTTTATTATTTTAAAAGATATAGAAGACAATCCAAAAATTTCAAAGAGGATGGAGGTGTTGGAAAAATTATACAAAGAACGTAATTTACGAGTTGAAGCAATAGAACTCAAGGGAAAAGACATTTGGCATAAAATTTTTTCTTCTCTTATTTTAGCCGATTGGGTCGCCTACTATACAGCTCTAGGATATGGATTGGAGCCGGAACAAGTGCCAATGGTGGAAGAATTTAAAAAACTCATTTCAGAATAAAAAACAAACAGCTTGTTACTTTCTAAAAAATGTGCCACAATAACTAGCGACAAATTAGAAAGGATAAAAATGAAGTTCTTTATGATAATTGTGCTCCTTTCTTTTTGGGAGAAAGAAGCTATTGAACAAAAAATTTCAAGAAATAATCTTGAAATAAAAAACTATATCTTTTTGAGTGATTTTTTTGAGCAAGATGCCAAAAAAACTCAAAAATACTGGCATGGGATTGCCAACGGTTTGGAAAAAATGGTTTTTATAGATATAAAAAATCAACAACTGAGTGTTTTGGAATTTGCTGATACTTTCCAGGTGATTTTACAAACAAAAATTTCCAGTGGAAAATTTAAGGGTTCAACTCCTGCGGGTGAGTTTAAAATTCTTAAAAAAAGACTGTTCCGTCCATCGTATCGTCACGGAGGAGTAATGACTCATTGGAATTGTTTGACAAGAGACGAGGCTATTGGAATACATGGTCTTAGAGATATCAGTTATGAAAAAAATCTTGGACGGCCGGCATCTCACGGCTGTATAAGGATAAGCAAAAGTGTTGAAAAAATCTTCTACTCTCTTGCGCCAATCGGCACAAAAGTGTTGATTGAATGAGACTAAAAAAAATGAAACCGGCTTGATTTCCAATCAGACCGGTTTTTTATTTTTTTAACACCCCCAAAAAATAAAAACTGGTGGGGCGAGGCAACAATCTCCCAAAATCTGGATTCGGATAAATTGCGGAAGGTATGGGAGTCGAACCCATAGAGGAGTTTTAAGTTCCTCACGGTTTAGCAAACCGTTGCCTTACCATTCGGCGCAACCTTCCATTTTCGTATTTAAAAATAACTTTATCACTCTATCATATTTTTACAATATTTTCATTTTTCTGTTATACTTTTTTAGTATAAGGAGAGATGGGTGAGTGGTTTAAACCAACAGTTTACTAAACTGTCGTCCCCTTAAAAGGACCGCGAGTTCGAATCTCGCTTTCTCCGCATGGAACTGGCTGACAGATTGGAAACAAAATTTCGGTTAGATGCCAATCAAAAAAAAGCTTTGAATAAACTAGGTCTTTTTTCCGTTCATGACTTACTTTTTCACTTCCCTGCTAGATACAGCGATGTAAGTAAAGTAAAACTAATAACAGAATTAACTCCCGGAGAAACAGCCACGGTTTTTGGAAAAATCTCAAAATTAAAAACTAGAAAAGGTTTTCGCTCTAAAATTCCAATGGCCGAAGGAGAAATTGAAGATTCTTCTGGAAAAATAAAAATTATTTGGTTCAATCAAGCTTATTTAGCTAAAATGATTCACTCCGGTGAGAATGTAAAATTAACTGGACATGTAACTAAGGGTAAATATGGTTTATATCTGGCTAATCCAGAATTTGAAAGAACTCCAGATATATCAATAGACGCTCACAACACTTTGTTTTCTGCCAAAAACGAAAAAGAAAGCGGCAAAGGATTTTCTTACCCTATCTATCACGAAACAAGAGGCATAACTTCCAAATGGTTTTATCATGCTATAGAAAAAATATTAAGAGAAAAAACTTTGGATAACATAGAAGACTACATTCCAGAAGATATTTTAAAAAAATATAAGTTGCCAACCCTGAAAACATCTTTAATTTGGATCCATAAACCCAAAAACATGCGTGATGCGGAATCCGCCCGGAAAAGATTCGCTTTTGAAGAAGTTTTTTGTATTCAGTTGGAACGTCAGCACGACAAATTTGAATATAGGAAAAATAAATCTTTTCAAATAAAAGCGGACGAGAAGGACAAAGAAGAATTTGTAAAACGTTTCCCTTTCACTCCAACTAATTCTCAAAAAAAATCAGTCCAAACTATTTTAGAAGATATGGGTAAAAGTTTTCCAATGTCCAGACTCTTGGAAGGCGATGTCGGGAGTGGAAAAACTGCAGTGGCGGCTACGGCCTCATATATGGTAGTAAAACAAAGACCAAATGGACAGGGTTTTGGTAATTTACAGACAGCTTATATGGCACCTACAGAAATCTTAGCAATTCAGCATTTTGAATCTTTTATACAGTATTTTAAGCACTTACCAATGAACATCGGACTTATTACCGGTTCTGGTTGTCGCAAATTCCCCTCTAAAGTAAATCCTTCCGGTTGGACTGATATTTCTAGAGCGCAACTTCTAAAATGGACGGCAAACGGGGAAATACCGATTTTAATAGGCACCCACGCTCTTATCCAAAAATCTATCAAATTCAAAAATTTGGCTCTGGTGGTAATAGACGAACAACACCGATTCGGCACAGCTCAAAGGAGGAAATTAGTCAGAAAGGACAATATTGGACCTCATTTACTTTCTATGACAGCTACTCCAATTCCTCGTACTTTAGCCCTTACAATTTACGGAGACCTTGATCTCTCCCTATTAGATGAAATGCCAGCTGGAAGAAAACAAATAATTACAGAAATTATTACACCAAATAAACGAAATGAAACTTATGAAAAAATTAGAGAAGAATTAAAAAATGGTAGACAGCTTTATGTTATTTGTCCAAGAATAGAAGAACCAGACCCAACTAAAGAAATGGCAGTTCAAGCAAAGTCTGCCATAGCAGAAGCTAAACGTTTAAAAAAAGAAGTCTTTAGAGAATACGAGATCGAGGTACTTCATTCAAAAATGAGTAAACAGAAAAAGGAAGCTGTCATGAAAGATTTTACGGAAAATAAAATTCATATATTATGCGCGACTTCGGTAGTGGAAGTGGGAGTAAATGTGCCAAATGCCACAATGATAATTATTGAAGGGGCAGAAAGATTTGGCTTGGCTCAACTTCATCAGCTTCGTGGACGGGTAATTAGAAGTAATCATCAAGCATATTGTTATGTTTTTGCAGACTCTAAATCTCAAAAAACGACAGATAGATTGAAGGCACTAAAAACTGCTAAAAATGGTTTTGAATTAGCGGAATTAGATCTTACTTTGCGTGGCTCTGGGGAACTCGGGGGTACGAAACAGTGGGGTATTTCTGATCTCGGAATGGAAGCCATAAAAAATATAAAAATGGTAGAAGCTGCTCGCACTGAAGCTATCCGTTTAATTTCCGAAGACCCTGAACTTTTGAAATATCCCCTACTAAAAAATAAAGTTCACGAAAAAGCCGGCGAATTTCATTTTGAGTAAAAAGCCTTATTTTTTAAGCCAGAATTGTTTTATTTGTTGGAATTTTTCAATACGTTTGTCTGTTTTTAATATTTCTTTTGGATAAAACTCCAACATAGTATCACAAAGTTCAAGCATCCAAGATTTTCTAGTTAGTTTTTCATTTATTGAAATAAAGTTGGAATTTGCTATTTGTATTTGCCCCCAACCTAAAGCCCCAATTGTAAGACAACCCCAATTCATATTTTCAATAGGTGTAAAATGAACATCTTTAATAACTAAAGCATTATTTAGTACTTCATAAGAAACCAAAAGAAGTGTAAAATAATTACTATCATCCTCATAAAATCTCGATAATCTTTCAACAGAAGTAAGATTAGGCATATTGAATTTAGTATCAAGACGATGAGTTTTTACATCAATTATGTAATAGTTTCCTAATTTATCTTCAAAAGCTAAGTCTGCCATAGCTCGTCTAGCGAAACTTGAATTAAAATTTTTTCCGTCTTCACCAATAAATTTATGAAAGTTATCTTGAAGTAAGTCTTGAATTGCATCACCGACAGCTCTGGGACTATTTACCGTTCTTTCACCTAAAAAGTCTTTTTGGTGATTAAGAAAATCTTTTATTTTTTTCTCAATTGTTTTGTGGTTATTTTTCTGGAAAAAGTTTTGGTTCATAAATATTATTTTTAGATCTAGTACGACCTTTTACAACATTATCTTTTTGTATATTCAAAGAATTTCTTTCCCAAAAAATTCCACCAGAATAACCCTGAATACTTTTTTCAGTATCAGCTAGAATTATTCTCTTTTCAGATAAACAGCAATACTCTTTATTCATTTCAACACCGATGTATTTTCTATTCAATTTTTTAGCTACTACAGAAGTGGTACCTGAACCAAGAAACGGATCAAAAACAACTTCATTTTCATTTGTAGAAGCAAGAATAATCTTTGCTACTAATTTTTCTGGTTTCTGGGTTGGATGATCTGTATTTTCAGGCATAGACCAAAAAGGTATAGTAATATCTGTCCATAGATTCGATGGATATGTTAAACGAAACTTACCTTCTTCATTTTCTGTCCAGTCTTTAGCGACTCCATTTTCTTTATATGGAGCAATTACTTTTTTCTTTATTTTTACGGCTTCAACATTAAAACAGTATTTATTAGAGACAGTTGCAAACCAAATATCTTCTGAACAATTTTTCCAATTACTTAAAGCTCCTCTACCTTTTTCTCGTTCCCAAGTTATTCTATTACGAACCGTTAGATATTTATTAAGTACTGAATAAATACTTGTAGAACTTTTCCAATCACAACAAACATAAACCGAAGCGGTGTTTTTTAAAGTGTGTTTAATGCTTAAAAACCATTTTTCAAATGTTCTTTCATAATCCTTGTCGCTTTTTTCTTTAAATTGATTATTCCCAAAATCTTTATTTAGATTATATGGTGGGTCGATAAACAAAAGATCAACAAAATGTTTTGGTAATTTTTCTGCTACATCTTCAAGCGCACCATAAATAGTTTTATTTAAAAAATTATTAGAACTTGTATCTTTTACCGAAAGTAATCTTTTCTCAAATTTTAAAACTTCTTCCTTAGAAACGAACGTCGTTCGATTATTTTTAGCACGAATTTTATTTTTGGCTGTTTTGTCAGTTCTGCTATCTTTAGCAGACTTAATTATTTTATTTTTCATACAGGGATGGGTTTTGCTGGCTTAAAACATAAAGCTCCTCGCCAGCGATAGTATTACTACTACCCATAGCCTTTCGGCTACGACCCATCCCTGAGTACTCTGACGAGGAGTTTAATATCAAGGATGGGTATTTTTTGCCATGCTCTAAATTGCTTTAAGGTTTAGGCTTTACTATTAAATTTTACTATTAAAGTATAACAGATTTTAGAAAAATAAAAAATCAAAAAAGGGGCAATCTTATTCTTGGATAAAATAAATTTATAATATACTCCTTAAATATTCTATAGATTTTTTCTTTATATCTTCAGTGATATCTGGTTGTACTATGCCATTCTGTCCTGTACTATTAGTTTTATGAGCTAAAGAACCTCTAATATCAAACATTGATATTCCTTCTATCTTATGTTCTTTGAGCCCACTTACCGCATTTTCATCTGCTTTTTGGTATAATTGCAAAAAATAATCTGTGGATGAAACACCAAAAATAACATAATTTATTTCCGCATGAGACGAATTCCCTAAAACACCATTCAGCACTGAACCAATACATGTTGCACCATTACTATCTCTAAAAACATTATATATTTTTTGTCCAACTCCTAATTCTATAAAGTATGGGTCATGAGTAGTTAGAATTACATTAATATTATTTTTTGATATTTCAAATAGTGCATTATATAAACTTCTTTTTAATTTTGGGTGTAAATATATTTCTGGCTCTTCAAAAATAAGAAACAATTCGTTGTTTTGTGTATGAGCTTTTCCTAATTCTTGTAAGATGGCAACAATAATTAGTCTTTGCGTGCCTTGTCCAACTTCTTCTATTTTTAAATCACAACCTGTACCATAACTATCTTTTACAATAGAATTCAATATTTTTTTCGATATTTCATCTTTTATAACTTTTTTTACATCAACCTCATTCAATTTTTTAACTCCTAATTCTAGTTTTATGTTCTCAACATTAAAAGAATCAAAAGTTTTAGATATTTTATTTAAAAAGTCTTCTACATCTTTATAATTTACATCTGGCAATTTATCTAAAGTAATATTTACTAATTTAGAAAAAGCATCTCTCATTGGGTCTTCTTTTGCAGCTGTTTTAAGATGTTCTTGTGCTTGTATTTTTTCCGCAGGTATATAAATAGTTTGTTCTTCAGGTAAGACACTTTTTAAGGCTTTCATAAGATTTGTCTTCCCAGCATTATTTTCACCAGCAAATATTGTGTATTTGCCTAGTTCAAATTTTATTTCTTTCGTAATACTACTATTCTCTTGTGGAGGTATTTTAATATTCATTTTTTTGTCCGCCTGCTACGATTCGAACGTAGGACCCTCTAGGTATAAGCTAGATGCTCTAACCAGCTGAGCTACAGGCGGATAATTAACAACAATAACTATAACAAAATAAGGTTAAAATGCAATTTTTTGTTTATTTAATAAAATATCTTGTATGTACTGTATACCCATCATAACTTCAGAGCAAATAGACCCGTTATCAAGAATAACTGAGCATGTTCCCTGTCCAAAACCATTAGTATAAGTTAAAGAAGATAGTTTAGTTTTTTTAATATAAGGTTTTCTAAATTGTGTAGTAGGGATACCAAGCGTCTTTGACCAAAAATTTATCTGCTTTCTTGTGTTCATATCAGAATATAAATGCAGATGAACTTTCAGTTTTGATTTAGGAACATTAAAAAATTTTAACCAACGGATAAACAAAATAAGCATAGAAGGGTTTGTGTTAGTAAGTCCAATTGAGAATATTTTTGTTTTAGAACCTTCAGCCCAATATAAAAATAATCCCGCAATTAAAAATTCTCTATCAGAAATAACTCCAATCCTTCGTGCAATATTCTGATATGCAACTCTATTTTTTGCATCACGTTTTGCCTTCATCGCATTCCTATATCTTTCAATACGTTGAGGGCTATCAGCACGCAACTCTCTGATTCTCTTTTCTGACAATGGCATATCGTGAAGCCATTCACTTAAAGTACTTTTACTTACTTTAAGCTTTTCTTTAATCTGACTATAACTCATTCCTCTCTTACGCATTTCAAGGGCTTTTTGTTTATCTTTTTTCCTTGCCATAAAAAAATACGAACCATTGGCTAATAATTACAAATAATTATACACCTGTTCGTATTTCTATACAAGCTTTTAACTTTTTGTTTCTAATTTCGCATCTCCCCTCTTTTTTGGTATTATGCCATGAGCAGTGATTAATTTATCATACTCATCTTGCTCTAGAGTTTCAACTTCTATCAGTTTTTTAGCAATAGCATCTAATGCTTTCCTGTGTTCAGTTAAAACTTTCTCGGCTGATTTTATACCGTCATTTATAATCCTTGAAACTTCAGCGTCAACTTTCGTAGAAACTGTTTCGGAATATCCTTCTTCTCTAACTTCACCCCAAGCCAATTTCCCCCCTTCATTTCCTAAAGTAACTGGACCGATTAAATCAGACATCCCCCAACGGGTAACCATAGCGCGGGCTAAATTGGTGGCTACCTGCAAATCACTGGATGGACCGGTAGTAATATCGCCAAAAATCATTTTCTCCGTTACATACCCTCCCAGAGACATAGCAATATCATCTATGAATTCTTTTTTAGATTGTAATCGTCTTTCTTCCAGAGGTAATTTTAAAGTATATCCTCCGGCATTACCACGAGCAATGATAGACACTTTATGCACTGGATCAGCATAAGGAAGCACTGAAGCAACTAGGGCATGTCCTGCTTCATGATAAGCGGTAATTTCTTTTTCTTTTTTGGAAAGCAAATGGCTTTTCCTTTCAGGCCCAAGCATCACTTTTTCAATAGCCCGAATTAAATCGAATTGAAAAACTTTTTTGCGATTTTCTCGAGCTGCCAATATCGCTCCTTCATTCATTAAAGAATATAAATCAGCGCCAGAAAAACCGGGAGTTCGTTCGGCAATCAATTTTAAATTAACATCTTCAGCTAATGGTTTTAATCGCGCATGAATATTTAAAATCTCTTCACGATCTATTCGATCTGGTAAATCAAGCAATACCTTTCTGTCAAAACGTCCTGGACGAATAAGGGCTGGGTCAAGTACGTCTGGCCTATTGGTAGCAGCCATGACAATCACTTTTTCATTGGGTTCAAAGCCATCCATTTCCACTAAAATTTGGTTTAGAGTTTGTTCACGTTCATCATTCCCTCCTCCAAATCCACCCCCGCGAGTCCTGCCTATTGCATCAAGTTCATCCATAAATACGATAGCTGGCGCTGCCTTTTTAGCCATTTTGAATAAGTCACGTACACGAGAGGCACCGACGCCCACGAACATTTCCACGAATTCACTTCCAGATAAGTGAAAAAAGGGCACTACTGCTTCTCCGGCCACTGCTCGCGCTAATAATGTCTTACCTGTGCCTGGAGGGCCAGTTAGAATTACTCCTTTGGGAATGCGAGCTCCAATATCTAAAAACTTTTTCGGGTTTTTCAAAAAATCAACAATTTCTTTTAGTTCTTCTTTGGCCTCTTTACATCCAGCTACGTCTTTAAAAGTTACTTTGTTATTTTTATCATTCGGATCAGTGATACGAGCCTTGGATTGGCCAAAAGTAAACGCTTGCATACCTGCTCCTTTCACTTGGCGTGAAAGATACCAAAAGAAAAATAAAATAAAAATAATCGGCAAAAGGAAGGGTAACAAATTCATCAGCCAATATTTGAAACCGCTTTCATTCTTCACTTCTATATTTGTTGCGTTTAAGGCCTCTGGTTTCACTCCGTAATTAAAAAGGGTTTGGGAAAGAGAAGATTCCGTTTCTTTTTTAGAAGTTTTTATTTCGTCATTTTTAAAGGTGATCGTTAATTTTTCTCCTTCTACCAAAATATTTTTAACTTCCCCGGCTGAAACACTTTTAGCTAGGTCAGAAAGAGGAATTTCTGAGACACTTTTTGAAGTACCGGATATCATTAAATAAAAAGCGGTGATAGTAATAAAAATCAAAACAGCTCCAAGTATATTGCCAGAAAATTTAGGAATCTCTTGCTTTTTTTTGCCCTTATTTTTTATGTCTTTTTGATTTAAAAAGTTGAAATCCATGATTTGTTATCATAGCACAAAAAAGCCAAAAATTAAAATTATTAAAATATGCTAAGATTAAAACATGGCTAATTATGCCGAAAATAGAAAAGCAAGATTTGATTATGAAATTTTAGGAAAATACGAAGCTGGTATTGAGCTTTTAGGTATGGAAGTTAAATCTATTAGAAATGGAAAAATGTCTTTAGAAAGTGCTTTTGTGATAATCAGAGGAGGAGAAGCTTTTTTAATAAATGTCAATATTCCACCTTATCAACCAAATAATGTACTAAAAGATTATAATCCGCTTCGCAATAGAAAACTTTTGATGACAAAAAAGGAAATAGCAATCTTAGCGGGTAGTGAAAAAAATAAAAGTTTGACAATAGTGCCGATTTCAGTGTACAATAAGGGTAGAAAAATCAAAGTAGAAATTGCTTTGGTTAAGGGTAAGAAAAAACAAGACAAACGTGAAAGCATAAAAAAACGCGAGACAGATCGCGAAATCAGGCGCGAGTATAAAGGACATTGATAAAAAAATATGGGGATGCAAGGCATAGACAGTGGGTCTAATGTAAAGATGCATGTCGAGCATGAACATAATCTCGTTAAAATTTGTTCAAATGTTAATTGCAAAATTAACTTCCAAAGCTAGAGCAATCGCTTCTCCTTACTTCGGTATGGCAGAATTTGCTTTCGCTTCAGTTTCCGCTTCGGCGTAAGCTGATGTCTTTCTCATAGACTTCCGATATATGAGAGTTAGGCATAATATTATCGGGATAGTACCGATGCTTTCCTGACATCGGGACAAAATAAAGGGAATCGATTAAAAAATATTTTGCTCGTTTAATAATTTTTTAATTTAAATCAAAAACGCGTCACACATGTGGATTTCTTTACAAAAACCTTCTGCACGGGGATTCAATTTCCCCCATCTCCACATCGTGGGGATTTGCGACTGCAAATTCCTCAAATAACCTTATGGTTGTTGGTATTTCATTGGTTCGATAACCTTCTTTTAGGCTATATGGTAATTTGGTATCGAAAATGAAGTAAAATAACCTTCTTTGCTCTAGTAAATCCAAATTAACCCATGCTTTATATGGGCTTTTTAGCATTGTAGTTGATTTATCTAAAGCGGTTCGATAAGGAATGGCCATATCGGCTTTGATTTCTAATTTTTCATCCAAACTCTCTATTTCTTTGACAAAGTTTTCAATCTGTTCCTCGTATGTTTGACGAACTCTTTCAGACTTAGCGGATATAGCCATCTTTGTTAGGGCAGATATCTCATTCGATAGTTTATCCTTACGAGTTTTATTTTGTTGATCCAGATTGTTATCTTTTTTTACTTCGTCATCCCACGCCCTATCAAACATTAAAGTTACCAATTCTCCCACTTCTGGCTTAAGATTATTTTTCTTTAGAATTTCTACAAATCCATCTTCAACATCTTTTTTTCTTGCACTCTTGCCATATGCTATGCATCCTTTAGTGTGGCAAATATAGTAAGCCCAGCGAAGGTTTTTCTTTACTTTTGTTGTCCATGCCGCCGTTAGTGGCTTATGGCAGTGAGTACATATTAGAAGATTTCTAAGTGGAAAATCTGAAGATACATCAACCCTAATGCGAACTCCAGAATCTTCTTTTTTCAATCTTTTCTGAATAAGCTCAAATGTTTCAGTAGAAATAATTCCTTTATGTTTACCAAGACGACGTGTTACTCCCCACATTGGATATTCTATGTAACCCATGTAAAATGGATCTTTAAGAATTTGTGTCAACTTATCAATATATTTTTCTGGTGATTGTTTTGTCCAAAACCCCTTCTCTACCAGAAATTTACAAACATCAATTTTTCGGATAAAGATCCCCGTCGAAAAGTTTTCTAATGCTGGCTTTAATACTTCCAATCCTTCTTTTGTGGCAATTGATAACCTACCATGTGTAGGGTCTTTAGGCATTATATAACCTCTTTTTGCACCAAATGACCAATATCCTAGTTCAAGTCGTGCCTTTTGTTTTTGTATAACCTGCCTCCGATTTTGTTCACGTTCTAATTCCGCTTGTCCCGCAAACATGAGCTCTACAAATTTTCCTTCAGCACTTTCATCGAAGTTATAATTCAGACAAAGTAGTTTAACATCACGCATATGGAATTCGGTTTTTAGTTCAAAGTGAAATTTTGCATCACGAGCAAATCTCTTTAAGTCATCAAAAACTACAAGAAATCTTTTATGTGGATTAGCATCAATATGAGCTAATAACTCTCGCATCGCTGGTCTTTTCATAAAATCTCCGCCACCGCTATAGCTATCTGGGAAGGTCTTGTCATAAGGCACGCCTATACGTTCTAATTCTTTGATACAACGACTGTCTTGGCTCATTAATCCAGTCCCGTCTGTTTCTTGTCTTTTACTTGATACACGGGCGTATATAAGCCCAATACGACCTTCATAAGTTTTTTCTTCTTTATTTAGATTTATTTTTCGCGCTTTGCTCATATAGGTTGTTTTTATACTTTTCTATTTCACTTCTAATCACATTTTTACAAAACGATTCGAGAAACTGAAGTCGTGATTTGACCAACTCATCGGGGGATACAAAATCTTTAAGTATCCTTCTATATTCTTCAATCGTAACCATGTTCTATTTTGGTTGCGATACTGTCCCAGTTTTTGCTGATAACTCATATCTTGTTTTAATAAATGCCTCGGTTTTTCCGATAGCAAACTAATTATCACTAACACGTCTATTTTTTGTAATGCGTAATGATTGACGTTTCCCATTTTCGTATTTAGCTAAAATACTTCCATACATTCTATCTTCTCCATTTAGTTTCTGTATTTCTTGAGTCGCAGATCCGATTTTAGTTTCAGATGTTTCTATATCAGTGATTTTGTTTTTGCGGAATTTTATTTTGACTTCATCTTTTTCACCACTTCTTAAGTCAGACAAAACTTCGGTTTCTGTATTTGATAGCCATATCAATGGTCGAGGGGGCATGGGCGTTAGACCTATTTCCTTAACGATGGATTTAAGAGAAATCAAGAGCATGTCGTTTGTCTTAAAATGTTTTTGTTTTGCTATTTCAATTTCTTCCGTACTTCCTATTCCACCAACTCCATTAGCTAATGCTACTATATATGGATCATCATCACTGAAACATGCCCTTGCCACATAATATTCAAAGGCGGGATAAATTTCGTTATGATTTTTATCCCAATCAACTATACTAGCTTTCACTCGAGCAATTTTATCTAAAGAAAAACCATAAGCACGAAATCGCTCAATGGCTTTTAGCCACACCAACTCAACAAAGGTAAATTTACGCCAGCCCATATTACCTTTTAGGCCCTTGGGCAGTAAATTATTTTTGTCCCAGTTATTTATAACTCTATACGGAATTTTTGTATCACCAACTGTGTATTTACGCATATTAAAATTTTCTTGCGTCTTCTTAAAATGTTCTCCAGAGAAGTACTCTTGAATGGCATGACGGAAGACGTTTCCTTTTGGGATTAAGTACTTGTCCGATGGATCGACTTTAACTTTTTTCCTCATTTATGAATTATACATCAATGTATAATTTAAGCAAGTCTATAATGTGGATAACTCTAACGACTGGATCGCATATTTTTGGCTTCAAATTCTTCCAATTTTGTGTTACAATCGGGTTACAAGTTAATAAGTGGCCTAACCCTTAAAAATATTTGAGGTATGGTTGTAAAGCCTGCAACGGAGCAAAAAACCCATCATTGGGGGCTACCGTTGCAGGTCTTACGTCGAAAGATGTATGGATAGCGAAAGCTATCACCCTAGTGGTGGGCTTTTTGCGTTTCATTACTAATTTAGACTAAATAAATTTATATGAAAAAATATCTCGCAATTTTGTTTTTAATAGCATTCACTGTTCCATCAGTTGCCTTGGCTTCTTGGTGGAATCCTTTTAGTTGGTTTAATAACTGGAGTTTTAATAAAAAAGAAGCGATACCACAGGTACAGGTAGAAGTAGAGAAAACTACTCCATCTGCAGACAATTCGGCAATCGTTATTAAAACAGAGCAAGATATTGCTAAACAAGAAACGAAAGAACAAGTAAGAAATAACACTGTTTCGGTTTCACCTGATGTCTTAATTTGCAATGGGAAAGAATGGTCGAAATGTCCTGCTGGACATAACTTTTATTGTCCTGCACAAGGCGATGCACAGTGTGTACCACAACTTTCTGTCTTAACAAATAATCAAGTTAATACTTCCGTAAAGCAAGATCCCCCTCCATCATTAGCACCACAACAGACAAGTCAAGAAACTCAAAAGACTTCGCCATCTAATACTATTTTGTGTAATGGGAAATACTGGACACCTTGTTCGAGTGGACGTGAGCTTATCTGCCCCGCCAACGGTGATGCATATTGCAAGGTTCAATTGACGCAAGTACAACTACAACGTGCTACAAATAATAAAAATAATTTTATTCAGCGTTTTGATATTTTGTTGAAAGACTACCGAGACTTTCGAGATATACAATCAAAGGAGATTGATGCTATGAACCAGATGCTCGTGGAGTTAGGAAAGTATACTGGAGCAATAACGGAGTTGAAAGTTACCCTTACTAAGCAAAGGAGGGAGCGATTGATTAAGAGTTTGAGCTCATTTAATCAGCTTATTACTGCTAGGGAACGAATGAAATCAGATTACCAAAATCTTGATGTTGAAATGTATCTCGAAAATAACTTTGAGGATGCTTTACAAGATGGATCTTCGTTCCTTAATAAAACGAAGACTCAATTCGAGCAAGATAAAGCGGTATATTACGACTATATCTCAAAACAAATTCACATATGAAAAATAAAAAACAGCGTCTCTACTTAGATTACTCCTCTAAAATTAATAGCTTAAGATAACTAAAATGCCAAAATTACTAGGATTCGTTATTGTTGCAGTGATCGCGTACTTTATAGGGTATAGCAGTGGTATTGGCAATCAGTCGCCAAAGTATGGAGATAGCGGTTTCCCAAAAAACTGCAGAGCATTAATATCGGACAACTTGAAAGGCTTTGCAATCGATGAATATACAGCCGAAGAAGCTCTTTATTCAATAGAAAGAAACTGTGGTCCTAATGGCTATATTTGGGACGAACGATAAAAATTAGTGATATGGAGGCCTTATTTATTGCTGTAATCATTTGGATAATATTTTCTCGAATAGTGGATGGAAAATACCCCTGGAATTGAACTGTCTGAAACTTTTATAGGAGGTCAGTATTGTCATTGCAAAAATCCAAAGTCGTGTTAGGTTTACTATATGATCCCCAAACAAAGTACCATTGACGAGATTATTACGAGTGAAAGTGAACTTTTTTATGTTGCAGAAAAAAAGTACGGTGATTATTTTGTAAATTCCTTTAAATTTAATGGTTTATTACAAAACTTCACAGTGTCCGTAGATGCAAGTAGACATGTTTTCGCTGCATTTTTATCGCAAGTAAGAAAACATCTAACATTGGCTTTATTTTCCGCTGTAAGGTTACATCACACACAGGCAATGATGAATCTTAGGCAAGTGCTAGAAGCAGGGGCATTTGCTGCATACGCTATAGCCAACCCTGATAAAGAAAATTTTGTCGAGAAAAGAGAGGATGGGTATCTAGATGCCCCCCAGGGGCTGATAGTACAAAGATACAAATGGTTGGAAGAAAATTACCCAGAAGGTCAAAAACCCATGAAGCAATTTAAGGATATCATAAACCAAACCACTGCACACTCTAACCTTATTTATGCTTATAACAACTTCTATTTTAACGAAGAAACTGGTAAATTTGAGACGCCTTTTTTTGATATTGGAAACGAGCGTCTAGTTAAAACAGATTTATGGCAAATAGGAAATGTTGCTATGGGATTAATGGATTTGTTTTATGGAGTAGATAAAAAAATAGGGTCAATAAAATTTGTTGACAACTTTATTCCTCACCTAAAAAATCTGGAGGTTGAGAATAAGAGGCTAGGTAAAGAAATGAAAACGATTCTTGATGAGAGAATAAAAAAACACACCATTAATAAACCTAAATAATTCAGTACTTACTTCCAATAGTTAAAAGTTTACTTTCTCGTGCAATTTTTCTTTCTTGGTAACTCGCTGGTCTATAGGGTAACTGGCAACATTTTCGGCAGAGAGGAGGCTCAACTTCGGTGTAAAAGTATAGGTATTTAATTCTTCGATTACACCTACTACAGATAAAATAAAAAAGTACCCCTCTGTCTTTACCTAAGTTAGACGGAACATAATCAACTTCCTGAAAATGCCAATAAGGATTGCCTCGTAGGTCATTAACAGATTTGAATTTCGTTTTTTCAGGTATATTCATTAATGCTTTTACACGAAAAGCTTCAAACTCGTTGTTAAATTTTATTTTCTTATTTTCAAGTTGCTCTAGCTCACGCACAAAAGACCTGACATAGTCAAAAATGTCTATTCTGCGAGTAATTTCTGGCTTTCCTATGTCTTCGTACCTTGAGTTATACATAATCGCTAATAATCTCTAAGGATCATTGGTTTGTTTTTATAAAATGATAGTATCTACTACTATAATTAACTCAATACTCTACTTGTGCTTCTTATTAAAATTAATGGCTAGGCATTTTCAAGCACCTTTTGAAGATTTGGGCTGGTTTGGTAATAGTCCCAAAATCGAGAAAGGTAGTTTTTTAAGGAGTTCAATGTTTTACCCACTGTGTCCACCACTTCGCCTCACTTGCTACGCTTTGTTCGGCTTCGCGGTGCAGGCACACAAAAACCATTTATGTAATTTATTATTGCGAAGTGGTGTCCCGCATAGCTTTAGCGGCGTGGGACTTTGTTATATAATATATTAATATGTTTTATACTTATATTTTAAGAAGCTCTATTGATGGGACAAAATATATTGGTCATACATCAGACTTGAAAAAAAGATTACAAAATCATAACCAGCATCAATCAAAATACACTTCGACAAAAGCACCATATATTTTAATTTGGTATTGTGCGTTTTTGACTAAAGATAAAGCTATAAATTTTGAGAAATATTTAAAAAGCTCGTCAGGTTTCGCTTTTTCAAACAAAAGATTAATTTAAAAAAATGGCGAAGAGATAAAAAAGTTGCTAGTATAAGGATAATTATGATTTTGGTAAAAAAGATATTGAAATTAAGAGTGCTAATCTTTGTTTTCGCTTTTCTGGCTTTTGCTCCCAGCGCTTTTGCCGAAACCACTGTATCGGGCGTTATAGATACGAATACTACCTGGACATTGGCGAACAGCCCGTATGTCGTGGATAACGATTTGTCGATTGACTCCGCGACTCTAACCATTGAGCCGGGTGTTGTCGTAAAGGTGGCTCCTTTCGCTAGTATTGCGCTAGACCAAGACGGGACCATTTCTGCCATTGGTACACCCACAAATAAAATTTACTTTACCAGTTTGGTAGATGATGAAATAGGCGGAGATACAAATGGTGATGGGAATGCTACTATCCCCGATCTGATAACAGGAGAATATTTCTGGAGTGGAATTTACTCTTACGGGGGTAATTTAGGCATTGTGCTTAGCAACGCTGTGGTTCGATATGCCGAGCGAGGTTTTTCACTTAGAGAAGCAAGTGATGTCCAGATAGCGGATTCAATTTTTGAAAAAAATTTCATAGGCATTGAGGACCAAGGTAAAAATTCGGTGAATATCTCAAATAGTGAAATTATGAATAATAACGCTGGTATTTCTATTTCACAAATAGACAGCGAGCCAAATTCAACTTATGCCGTGAGTGGTCTTTCTATCCATGGAAATAATTACTCCGGAGTAAGCTATTATATTTTACCGCCCTTGGCAAAAAAGAATTCTAATCCATTTATTTGGTTTGCTAATTTATTTAAAACCGAAAAAGCCCTAGCACAAACTATAATTGACTTTACCGTAGATTTTAGAAATACCTGGTGGGGTGATGCGTCTGGACCACAAAGCGTTGATAACCCAACCGGTCTAGGCGATGTGATTGATGACAATGGCTTCCTCAATCCTAAAGTTTTATTTGACCCGTGGCTTACGACGGATCCGTTTATAATTACACCACCACTTCGTAATCCAGTCTTAATAGTGCCAGGAGTTTTAGGTACAAATATATTCAAAGGAGCGGAAAAATTATGGCTTGACCTTCTTCGTAATTTTACTGACATAAGTGATCAATTCATGGATCCTTTACAGTTTGACAATAGCCTACTCCCACTAGATACAAGTTTAGATTTAGGAAATGTTATAAGTAGAGAAACGGTTAATATCGGATTGGGGAACATTGTGGTATCAGATTATACTTTTAGTTTAATTAAAGAATTTGAAGATCAAGGATACACCCAAGGAGCAACCGCAAACGACAATCTATTCCTCTTCCCCTATGATTGGCGATACGGAGTAAGTGTAAACAATATCAACGAGTTAAAACAAAAAATTCAAGATATTAAAACTCAAACAAGTAGTGACGAAGTTGATGTTGTAGCTCACAGCACTGGCGGTTTGTTGGTTAAAAAATATGTAATGGACAATCCTGTGAATAATTATATCGGCAAAGCGGTTTTTGTTGGGGTGCCAAATACCGGTGCGCCAAAAGCTATCAAAGTTTTATTGCAAGGAGACGGGTTTGGAATTCCATGGCTCGCGGATGGAGAAATGAAAAAAATTTCAAAAAATTTACCCGTTGTATACGATCTTTCACCAAGTCAGGAATATTACAATCAAAAAGGAAGCTATGTAAAAATTATCAATCAAGGCTTTTTTAGTTCTACAACTCAAAATTTAGATTTTAATCAAGCCAATAGCTTCCTTACTACTGACCATCAATTAAATTCTCAAGCGCTCGCCAATGCACAGAGTTTACACACTGCAAACTTTGATAATTTTGATTTGCGAACAGCTGGTGTAGATTTATATAGCATTGCTGGATGTAAAGCGGGTACCATAGGTAAAATCGTAGAACGTAGGGTGCAAACTATTTTAGGGGGCATAAGCACAGGGTATGATCAACCAGAAAGAGTCCCAGGAGATGGCACTGTACCACTTGAAAGTGCCACTAACCTGCCAATTAATTCGGAAAATAAGTATTATGCGCTAGAATCTGATCATGGGAAAATGTTGAGTCAAGATAATATTAGACAACAAATCATGAATATTATTTCTGGCAGCAGTCTTGCTGTTGACAGTTCAAAAATTTCTCAAGATATTTCTGAATGCAAATTAAATGGTAAAGCAATCTCAGTTTTTAGTCCCTTAGATATTGAGATTACAGATCAAGATGGAAATCATGCTGGACTTGTTGCTGGGGGAGTTGAAAATAATATCCCAAATGCAAGTTTTGATATTATGGGTGAGCATAAGTTTGTCTATCTGCCAGATGATGAAGGTCAAACTTATGAAATTGAAGTTAATGGCACTGGGAATGGAACATTTACATTAAAAAATGAAAAAATTACAGATAACCAAATCATTCAAACTGAAGTTTTTAGTGATATTCCGGTTACGACAAATCTAACAGGAAATTTGAATTTGGGAGATTCCTCGACATTGTCTATTGACCAAAATGGCGATGGTAACGAAGAAACGATTTTTCCGGACGGCAGTGAGTTGTTCCTAAATCAGCTTCTTGCCCTGATTAAGGAAAAAATTCAATCGCTTAATGCGAAAGATAAACTAAAGCAAAGTCTTCTAAAGAAGATAGGTAATTTGGAGAAAAAAATTGAGAAAAAGAAAGAACAAAATTCAAAAATCCTTACAAAGTTTAAAAATAAAATCACCAAACAAGAAATGAAAGGTAAAATAAACACAACTGATGCTAACAACATTATTGAGTTGCTGGACCTTTTAGAAGCGCAAGCGGAAGACATTGCGCTTGACCCTGCTATTCTCTCACAGCTTAAAATCAAGATACAAACACTTGGTATCAAACAAAATCAAAAAAATGATATGCTCAAGCGTGTTGAAAAACTTGAGAACAAACAAAGGCTCGTTAAAACACTTTCCAATCTGATAGTAAACATTACTAAAAAGGGGCAAAAAGGAAAAATCTCAGCTACAGATGCGCAAGAACTGTTGAATCTTTTGGGGCAGATTGAAAGTGTGATATAATAAACGAGTGTATGTTTCGTGATTTATTAACTAAATTAATTTTTACTGAATAGTTTATGAAAAGGAAATTTATACTTAGTAGTTTTTTGCTCATCTTAACTTACTTAATACCACTTTCTATATTGAGCCAATATCAAAACTCCCCGAACCTTGATTCGGTCCAAAAAATTACTTTTGTTACGCTATTCTTAGGTTCAACTGTCATAATTTACTTAAATTGGAGGAAGGGAGAGAATACTGAATGGCTTCGTTGGACTTTAAAAATTCTTGGTATCTTAGGTTTTATTTACTCAGGAGTTATAATGGCATTATTATTTCTATTTAGGCATGGGATAGGTTTTTAGTTTAAAATGGATAATTCTTCTAGCGAGAATGGTTTTTCCTAGTAAAAATTTAATGGAAGTAAAATCAAGACAACAAATTCTTGAAAGACGAAAAGAAATTGAGCAGGAATTTGTGGACATGCTTAAGAAAACTAAAAGCCCTTTTTCTCTAGAACATATTAAGGATATTATTTTTCACGAGGAAGACAACGACGACATGCAAAAAGTTATTGCTATATTTGATCGTGGTGGAGATGTTTCAGAATTAAGCACTATTCTTGAATTGGTAAGCGATGCTTGGAATTATTTTCCACACAAAGTTATCAATGGTTTATCGCCAGCCGAAAAGCTTTTTGAGTATCAAAACAAGCAGGATAAAAAGAAATAATTTATGAAAAAAGACAAAAAAATTATTATTGAGGTTCGAGCTATTATTTTACACGAAGGAAAATTATTGGAGCGTAGTAATGAGTTTCAAGTTTTGGTGGCACGCGGAGCGTGCGCATTAGTTCATTTGATTTTCGAAATAAGTTCGTGCAAAGGATAGTAATACTCCACATAAATGTTAAAATATAATAATGTCGATAAAACCTGAACTAAATGTTTCGGGATATAGAGGAATCTGGGGACAAACTTTAAATGAAGAAGTAGTTTCAAAATACACTCGAGCTTTTACTCATTTCGCTAAAGAAGATTCTAAAAAAGAAAAACTAACTATTCTAATTGGACGAGATGGACGTGAAAGTGGTCCTGAAATAAAAAAAATAATTATTAAAGAATTAGAAAATTTGGGAGTTGTTGTTATTGATGGTGATATTTTGCCGACACCGACAATCTTATTTGCTGTCCGAAAACATAAATATGATGGTGCTATTATTATTACTGCCTCTCATAATCCAATAGAGTACAATGGCTTAAAATTTGTTAATAATAAAGCACTTTTTACCATCAAAGAGGAAGCAGAAAAAATAAAAAGATATTATGACCATTCCTAACTTCACAAAAGAACACGCTGACCAAATTTTGACCCATATTAATGTAGAAGCGATTCGCGCCAGAAAGTTTAAAATAGCTGTCGATATGATAAACGCTTCTGCTTGCGTAATGGATCCATATCTTTTTGAAAAACTTGGCGTGGAATTGATTCCTTTAAACAACATCCCTAATGGAAAATTTGCTCATAAACCTGAACCTCTTAAAGAAAATCTGAGTGATATTGCCAATCTAGTTAAAAAGTCAAAAGCAGATCTTGGCTTTGTGCATGATCCTGATGCTGACAGACTGGTGATTATAAACGAAAATGGAGAAGTAATTTCAGAGGAATATTCTTTGGCCCTGGGGGTAGAAAATGTCTTATCTAAAAATCCTGGCGAAAAAATCGTGATAAATTTATCTACTTCCCAAATGAGTGCAGATATTGCTAAAAAATACAATAGTGAATATTTCCGTACAAAAATCGGAGAAGGATATGTTGTCGAAGGAATTTTATCTCATAATGCCATTATTGGTGGCGAAGGAAATGGTGGAGTTATATATCCCAAAATTAACACCGTGCGCGATAGTTTTACCAGTTTATCTCTTATTCTTGAACTTCTGGCAGAGAGAAAGCAAACGGTAAATGAATGCATTGCCACCTTACCAAAATATTTTATCAAGAAAGACAAGTGGCCGGCCGCTGGAAAAAATTTGAATGAAATATATTCAAGATTAGAATCTCATTTCAAAGATGCAAAAACAGACAAGCAAGATGGCTTGCGTCTTGATTTTCTTAATAGTTCTTGGATCCATTTAAGACCATCCAATACTGAACCAATTATCAGACTTTTCGGTGAAGCAAAAGATGAAAAATCTATAGAATCATTATTCAATGAAGTTAAGTTGACTTTAGACGGAAAATAAGCTAAGCTATTCTTAGTTTAAAGTATCAATATATCCAATTGCGAGAAAGAATAAACAACCAAATACGAGCAAAAGAACTTCGGGTGATAGATAGTGAAGGTCAAAATCTCGGTGTTTTAAGTATAAAAGAGGCGCTAGAACTGGCCCAAAGCAAGGGTACAGATTTGATTGAGATATCTCCCAATACTAATCCTCCAGTCGGTAAGATAATGGATTTTGGAAAATATCAGTACGAAATAAATAAAAAATTAAAGAAAGCCAAGGCAGGTTCTAAACCAACGGAGACAAAATCAATTCAGATAAAAATAGGCACTGGGGATCATGATTTAGGACTGAAAGCTAAAACCGCTTCAAAATGGTTAAAAGAAGGGCATAGAATCAAAGTTGAACTTTTTCTTGCTGGACGCGCAAAATATATGGATGAAAAATTTCTAAAAGAACGACTAGATCGAGTATTGCATTTGATTACCGAAAATTATAAAGTTTCTGATTCATATAAGAGAAGTCCTAAGGGTTTAATTACAACCATAGAAAAGAAGTAGTTATAAAGTTTATAAAGTAGAAAGTTTATAAAGTAAAATACAAGAATTAAAACATGATGAAAACAAATAAGTCATACACAAAAAGGCTCAAGCTTACAAAAAATGGAAAGGTCATTTCTCGCAGGCCAGGTTTTAACCATTTTAATGCTAAACAATCACGAAAAACACAATTAGCTGGAAAGAAAGGCCGGAGTTTCTTAATAAAAAATAAACCAAAGTCACACTTGCTTCCTTTCAGCTAATTTTATAACTTTAAGAACTTTAAAAACTTTTAACTAATTATTATGACCAGAGTAAAAAAAGGAGTACATGCATTGAAGAGAAGAAGAAGTGTATTAAAACAAACAAAGGGTTTTCGACATGGACGAAGTACTAAAGAACGCCAAGCCAAAGAAGCACTTTTGCATGCGGGAAATTATTCTTTCGCTCACAGGAAAGATAAAAAATCTCACAACAGGAAACTTTGGAATATCAAAATAAACGCTCTCTCTAGAGAACTCGGAATGTCCTATTCAAAATTAATTGGTACCCTAAAAAAGAAAAATATATTACTGGATCGAAAAATTTTAGCTGACTTGGCACAAAATCAACCTTTAATTTTTGCTAAAATTCTAGAAAGTCTCAAATAAAAAAACTATTATTTCTTATGTTCGTCTATCCTATATTTTTTAACGGTAGCAATGACATCTGCTACAAGTTTTTTAGGATTATCTCCACTGACAATTTTATCATTAGGGCGATGGCTTTTGGCAATTATATCTTCTAACTCTTTATCTGTTTCCCAAGATCCTTTTAAAATACCTATGGGTTTATAATCTTCAAAGGCGACAACAAATTCATGAATAGTACCAATACGTCCACATCCACATATAACTGCATCACAAGAACGAGTAAGCAGAAGATCGCGCCCTGGATAACCAAAACCGGTATAAATAATTAAATCCATATAGTCGATAGGAAGTTTATAAGTTTCTACATGTTCCTTTTCCGAAGCGGCTGGAGAAAAACCAATTGATATTCCACCTTCTTCTTTAGCTCCCATAACTGCCCAAAATGGAAAACCAGTGGTTGCCCCTGTCACTAAAACCGCTCCTTGACGAGCTATTTCTCGTCCAAGTTCTTTTGCTATATCTAATGTGTCTGATCCACAATGACTAGTATCAGCCGCACCAGAAACACATATTTTTATTTGGTTGTGCCCATGTTTATAGTAAGGATTCGGTGAAATAATATCCATAAATTTATTCTATCAGAAATAAAGTAAAACGCTATCTCCTTGTGAGGGCGCAGATGCATTAACTCCTAAATTATCTCTAATCTTCTGGACTAGAAACATGGCAGATTTTGGTTCACCCATAACTACAAAAACTTTTTTAATCGTATCTTGCATGTCTTCGACAAAGCCCAACAAACCATTTCCATCTTTGTGTCCAGAATATCCTAAAATGGTCACAATATGTGCCCGCACATTTATATCTTCTCCTGAAATATGTACTTTTTTTACTCCTTCTTGAATTAAACGCCCCATGGTACCGAGAGACTGATATCCAGTAAGTAAAATAGTATTATTGGGATCGGGTAAATAATGTCTTTCATGATGCACTATCCGTCCTCCAGAAGACATTCCTGATCCAGCAATAACTATTTTCGGATTGGCTATGCTATTAATCATTTTCGACTCTTCCGATCGCAAAGTAGAATGGAGCCCTGGGAAATTAAATAAATATTTATCTTTTGATAATACTTTTTGCGCTGTTTCGTTAAAATAACTTTTAAATTGCTTAAAGATTTCAGTCAAACGAATAGCCAATGGAGAATCAAAAAAAATAGGCATTATCGGTATACGATTATTTTCAACTAAATCATTCAGTTCAAATAAAAGTTCTTGTGAACGTTCAAGTGAGAATGTAGGTATGATAAGTGTTCCTTTTCTCTTATAATTATCCTCTATTACTCTCTCTAAAAGATTTCTTCGATCATTTCTGGATTCATGATTTCTGTCTCCATAAACACTTTCCATTATTAAATAATCCACATCTGTAATTCTTTCGGTATCAGGTAATAATGGCGAAGGTGAGTTACCTAAATCACCAGTAAAAAGAATCTTTTTGCCGTTATAAATAAATTCAATCATAGCTGAACCTAAGATATGTCCAGCATTTTTGAAAGACGCTTCTAAGTTCTCAGTAATTTTTATTTTTTCGTGATATTCAAATGAAAGCCATTGTAAAAATGCTTTATTTATATTTTCTTCATTATATATTTTATCTAAATTAAACTGTTTATTTTTAGACAATATACTAGTGGTGTCTAAAAGCATTGGGCCGGTAAGTGCTCGAGTAGGTTTTGTAGAATAAATTTTTCCACGGAAACCTTCTTGGATTAATTTGGGAATTCTGCCAATGTGATCCACATGAGCATGAGTAATAAAAAGAAAATCTATTTCTTTTGAATCATAAGGAAGGGGTGCCCAGTTAGTGTCATCTGCCAATTCTGATCCTTGAGTAAGACCACAATCAACTAAGATTTTTTTGTCATCAATTTCTAAGAGAAAATTCGCGCCTGTCACTGAACCTGCCCCGCCACAAAATGTTATTCTAGCAATGTTCGGCATTTTTTAATTATACCGTATCTCTTTTAATAGACATAATTTGTCTGGAAAAATAGAGTATCGCAAATAATCCACCGGCAAAGTCAAAAAAGATGTCCGAAATGGTATCTAAAATATTAAAAAGATTTTCTGTAGTAGTTTTATTGATTACAATTTCAAATATTTCCCATAGAAAGCCAAATAACAATACCCCAATGATAATTTTCAAAATAGATTTGAAAGAAAATTCTTTAATTTGAAAAAATAAAATAAGAATTAAGCCAAGCCAAAATCCTCCTAAAAAATGCATGGGCATATCTAAATACCATATTGATGAATACCAATAGAATTCCAAAGCCAAATAATTTAATAAAAAGATAAAAAAAATAACAAACACTAAACGTACTAAGAGTTTTTTTGAGTCCATACTGGTATTATACGTCTTTTAAGAAAAAATCTCCGTATTGAATGGAGAATTTTTCTTAGGGTTATTTCCAATGTATTACCATAGCTTATAGCTAAGTGGGTACCAGACACGGAAGGCCAAGGCCAAACATGATCAAAGCTCCCATAAAATAGTGTTCTAGGTAATAACCGGAAATAACCCTATTGAAAGTATAACAAAGGGCAAGAGGTAAGCAACTAGACGAGGTCGGCTTTTTGTTTTTAAATTATTCTTCCTCGCCGAAACGTTTATATTTATGAACTATAGCATTATTAAACCAATGTTTAATCTCATGTTCTGCCTCTTCCGGCGTTTCAGAGCAATGTATAATATTCATAACTGCTCGTTTCTCTTTATTAGCTAGAGCGGGAGAATCTATCGAAAAATCTCCACGAATAGTGCCCATATCCGCCTTATAAGGCATGGTATCACCAGCAATTTTACGAACTACGTCCACCGCATGTACACCCTGTACAATCATTTTCACCAGAGGAGCACTCATCATATAATCAACTAACCATTTACGGATGTCCGGACCAATCTTATGGGGCTCTATGGTCCCAAAATCTGCCATCGCATCATAACCGTATTTTTCATAAGTATTCATTGTCTTCTGACCAAGTCTGGTAATCCATTCCTCGTTTTTGGGATAGTGATTATCTATTTCATGGTAGGTCGGTTGGAACATTTCAAGGGCTACAATTTTCAAATCTCTCTGTTCAAAACGACGAATAATTTCGCCAACAAGACCTTTTCTGACTCCGTCCGGCTTTATCATTACATATGTTTGTTCTTCTTTTGGGTGTTTCATAAACTTTTTAATTAAAAAAATAAACTATAATGAATCCATCTTAGCAAATTTTTTAAAATTATTCAAACTATTGCATGGAAGTATATCTGGCCATAATTTCTTTCTCTACTTCTTCACGATCACGTCCATATTTCATATAAGAAAGCTGTTTCAAATCATCTATAATTTCTCTATCTCCTCGCTCTGGTGCTATGGTTTTTATGTTGAATGGTTTTGTTGGCTGACCATTTATTAACATACTCATATAAGCATTATAATTATCTAATTTCGTTATATCCTGCGCGTTGAATATCGGTTTAAATTTCGGTTCTAAAAAATTCGCGTCTTCAGTGCCAACCCGAAATACTGCCATTGAACCGACGTTGCCAAAAACCGCATTTTTTATATTTTCTTCTAATTGATTAATATATTGATGGGCTATATTTAAGGACAACCTATATTTTCTGGCCTCGGATAAAATAGAAGCAATGGAATCTGTAGTCACATTTTGAAATTCATCTATATAAAGATAAAAGTCATTTATCGGCTTGCCAAACATATCCACTCGAGAAAGGGCCGCCATTTGAATCTTTCCTACCAGCACCAATCCAATCAAATTTGCATTGATATCTCCCAATCTTCCCTTAGAAAGATTCACCAAAAGAATTTTTTTCTCGTCCATAATTTTTCTAAAATTAAAAACTGAATTTTGTTGGAGCACCACCGGACGCATAATGTCATTGGATATAAAATTATCAAATTTTGATGAAATATAAGGCACAAAATTTGCCAAGGATTGATCACCAGAAGTTTGTTCAGCTGAAACCCAGAACTGCTTAATAATAGGATTTTTGCATTTAGCAAGTTTCATGTCACGAAACTGTTTATCAGCTAAGACTCTAGTAATCTCTAATAAAGTTGAACCTGATTCAGGGTCCTCCATCACCAAAAAGGCGCTATTGCGAAAATATTGTTCAAACATCGCTCCACCTCCAATTTTCATATCAAAAAGCTTGTTAAAAATTCCCATCATTTCATTTACTACAAAAGTTTTTTGTTCTGGATATTTCGGGTCAAATTCCAACATGTTTAATCCCATCGGCCGCATAGTATAAGCCGGATCAAAATAAATAACGTCATTTATCCTTTCTTTGGGAATACGAGACAAGATAGTTTGAATATCTGTCCCGTGAGGATCGATATAACAGCAACCATCACCATTTTTTATATCCTGGGTAATCATATTAAGCATAATATTCGTTTTCCCCGTTCCTGTCTGGCCAATAGCATAAAAATGCCTCATGCGATCTTCGCGGGACATATAGATGGTAGTGTCTTTACCCCTATAACTATTTATTCCTAAAATAATTCCATCTTGTCCCATTTCCAGCGGTGCTGGGGCAATACCGGCCTTTGCTTCTTTAAGTTGTGGCTGACTGCCTATGCCTATAGGAAAGTGAAACACGGAGGAAAGCTCTTTTAGATTCATGGGTAAAATTTTATCATCTGAAAACATACGGTAAGAAAAGTCATGAAAAAGTTTCTTCAAATCACTGCCATAAACTTTTTCAAAAATGAAGGAGTTGCTAGTTGACTCGGTAAATTGATTAAAGGAAGATTCTATCTCTTGAAGAATAGCATCCGCTCTTTCTTTTGTCGGGGCAGAAGTAATAACACGAATATTTGTTTTCATAATGGTGCTTTTTGTTTTGTTTCCTATTTTTTCTATGGCATCTTCATCCACCACCCGTTTTCCCGCCATATATTTTTCTTTTGTTTCCTCTTTCTTCTTCACACCGAAAAGCAAATCTTTTGAAACTTTTAAAAATGCTTTATTAAATTTATAAAAATTATCCGCTGCATGTTTGACCGACATACCATTTTTAACATCGTCTAAAATTAAATGAAATTCATTGATAAATTTCGTACCAGCGGGAGCAATAACGAGCTGAATGGCTGCGCCTTCTCCCTCTGTTTTTAATTTGGAAAAAACATTAAGTATTACATTCATCGGATCATGCTCTATCTGGTCATAGGTTTTTATAGGAAGTACGGAACGTTCAGAAAAACTAGCATAAGCGCCAGCCGACCCGCCTTTTTCATTAAAAATATTATAATCGTCTGTTATTTCATGGATTTTTGCATCATGATAAAAAGAAAGTATCTGTTTTTCAAAAAGCGAGAGATATTTATGAGGTACAGCAGCATAAATAATTACCTCATCAGAATTGTTGCTAAGTGCCACTTCTAAAGTAAAATAATTTTCTTTTTCATTATTTTTCCCCTCTGATATAGACTGCATACCGGCATAAAACTGTTCCATAGCACCAATAAATTCTTTAAAACTTTTTTGTTTATCAGCTTCGTCTTTTGGTGAAGGAAGGGTTATTTCAAAAAGTGTCATATTGAGAGATTTATAAAGAGGCGTTCCCTCTTTTAAACCAAGCACTTTGCCGGTTTTTAAATATTGGACTAATATTCGGTGAAAATCATCATCAATATGGGGATTAGCCATCATTTCTACTACGGATATTGCATTCCGAATTCCTTTAGTTACCACAATTCCCAAAAGTTCTTCCATTACCGTATCGTGAAGTTCGGGTTTAAGTGCCAGTACTATCTTCTCTGCTTCATTTTTACTTATTATGTTATTTTTATGTACAACTTTTTCTAAAGGTTTTTCTTTATATTCTCTCACAATTTCTCTAACAGCATTTTCATTTGCGTTTTTAAAATGTCCCTTATCTATAAGTTCTTGTTCCCGTTTAGCAACATGGACGCGCAAATAATCAAGCTCTTCTTCTGGAGTCTTAAATTTTGGCATTTCACTTAAAAATGTTCCTTCCATAAATATATTATATCACAAGCTGTTTTAAAAAAAATTTGAAAACAAAAATTTTAAGAGTCGTGGGTTCCCTGTCCTTATGACTCCGAGGGCGAAGGCTCAGAAATTTTTCGTTTTCAAATTTTTTTAAATTTTAGTCAAAATTTCTGGTTCGCTTTCGGTAATTAAAATCGTATGTTCAAAATGAGCGCTTTTTTTGCCGTCAGCAGTATGAAAAGTATATCCATCTTTATCTAAAATCACATTTTTTGTCTCATTATTTAACATCGGTTCTATGGCTATGACCATGCCAGGTACAAGTTTTGCCCCAGTATTAGCCTTACCAAAATTCGGCACATAAGGATCTTCGTGTATGGATTTTCCGACACCATGCCCAGACAAAACTTCTACAATCCCATATCTATATGGTCGGACAAAACTTTCTATGGCATGACTAATGTCTCCCACTTTATTTCCTGCCTGTGCCATATCAATACCCACCTGCAAAGCTTCTTCTGTTACTTCTATGAGTTTTTTTGAAGCAGAACTAATTTTCCCCACTGGCACGGTAAGGGCCATATCTGTATAAAGTCCCCTATGCTTAAGACCCAAATCAAGAGAAACAATATCTCCTTCTCGTAATATTTTTTTTGCGCTCGGAATACCATGTACTACCTCATTGTTTACCGAAACGCAAAGTGAAGCAGGATAAGCAAAATCTACCCCTTCTGGACGGTAATTTAAAAATGCAGGTTCGTCACCCATTTCTTTGATTAATTTAAAAGCATAATCATCTAAATCTTTAGTAGAGATATCAGGTTTTACTATTTCCTTAATTTTATACAAAACAGTAGCCAGTCTTTTCCCGCCTTCTCTTAATATTTCAATTTCTTCTTTGGTTTTTATTATAATTGACATAAACTTATTTTATCACTGTTCCTAAAAATTCTTCTCCATTTAAATATTTCTCCAAATTATCTATCGGTTTGCCGTTCATTATTATTACTTCCATTCCCTCTTTTTGGGCCATCTCTGAAGCGATAGGATCAAATGGAGAATTAAGACCTGGATTCCATTCTTTGGGAATTAATTTTCTATATTCTGACCAAGAAATTTTCTCAATTTTTTTGACATTTGGATTTGTTTTAGGATCAGAATCATATACATAATCAGTATTGGACAAATTAATTATTTTTTTGGCATCGACTGTTTTTGCTCCTAAAACTGCATCAAAATCAGTACTCTGTCCTGGTTTATAAGCTGCGCCAATTACAATAGGTTTTTCAAAAGAAAAATTATTTGAAAGGTTAGAAATTATCTCATCATGAGCGTATTCACCAAAAATCACACGCAACAATTCCGCATTCAATTTTAAGGAGGCTATACCTATCCAATCTAAATCTTCAGGAGAAGAATTAGAAATTCCTTTAGCCACTGCTTGATATTTCCTGCAAATTCTTCCCCCGCCTGTTATAATCACAAATTTTTTGCCTTTTTTTATTTGAGAAAGAATCAATTCTTTAAAATCTTTCAAAAAATCTATATCAATATCATCAGGTATGATCAGAGAACCACCTAATGAAATGATAAAAATTTCTTCTTTCATCTTAGAAATTCAAGGCCTTAATAATATCGTTGTGAACTTCTTCTACCGTCTGCTCTCCATTTATCTCAATAAAATTATATTTTGATTTATTTTTAAAATATTCAATAGATGGCAATACATCTCTCTCATACCAACTAAGTCGATTCTGTATTTTTTCTGGAGTGTCATCAGCTCGCTTTCTTTCCATCATTCTTGTATAAGACCATTCTTTTGAAACATTCATCAAAATGATATTTAATTTTTCAATTTCATAAAAATCAAAGGCAGAATCAAGGGCCACTGCTTCTTCCAATCTTCGGCAAACACCATCTAAAACAATATCTTCTTCGCCGGAAAAATTTTTAATCATAAAACCAGTCCATATCCAAATAGGAAGAAAAACCGGAATCAGATGTCCATCTTTCAAAATATTTTGGATATTCTTGCTAGTTAAATTTTCTTCTTTTATGAGTTCTCGAAAAGCATTGCCTGTTTCCACATATAAAACATCTCTTCCTTTTTTCTCCAAATAGTCCGTTAATAACTGGGCCTGAGTCCCTTTTCCGCACCCTGACCTGCCAAAAAAAACAATAGCTTTTGAATCCATATAGAAAGATTACACAATTTTAATCAAATAATCAAATTAAAAAATCCCCCTGACAAGGGGGACTTAGGGGGTTGTATTTTAATACTCTCGCATAGAAATTTGAGCATCTATTTTTTTGATCAGGTCGAGAACCACAGAAACAACGATTAAAAGGGCTGTACCACCGAGAGCAATAGCGGTAATACCAGTGAGAGATCTTATAATAAGAGGTAAAACTGCAATAAACCCCAGGAACACCGCACCAAGCAAAGTAATACGACTTAAAACTTTAGAAATATACTGAGAGGTGGATACTCCCGGACGAATACCTGGAATAAATGCACCATTTTTTTGTAGATTGGTAGCCAACGCTTCAGGGTCAAAAGTAACCGCCGTATAAAAGTAAGTGAATAGAAATACCAGAATGAAGTAAAGTACAGCGTAAAGTACGCTGGTTTGTGAAAACGAAACAAGTATTTTAGAAATAGACAATAAAATTGAGTTGGAAGAATTTGCCAAAAAATTACCGATCATCTGTGGAAAAAGCAGAAGAGAAAGGGCAAAAATTATTGGAATAACTCCAGCTTGATTCACTCGAAGAGGTAAATAAGTTGAACCTCCGCCGTACATTTTCATTCCCCTCACACGTTTAGCATAAGTCACCGGAATAGGACGCTCCGCTTCCGTGACAATTACTACTCCGGCAATAACCAAAGCACCCGCTACTATAAATACCAAGAAGAGAGGAATTTGAGACACATCAAAAGTGAAAAGGAGTTGGCTTATTTCTGATGGAAGTTGAGCTACAATGCCCGCAAAGATTAGTAAGGAAACCCCGTTGCCTATGCCAAACTCGGATATTAATTCGCCAAGCCACATTAATAATATTGAACCGGCAACAACAATTATTATGTTTGAAATACGATCAAAGGCCGTCAAATTTACCAAAATCTTCTGACTCTCTAAAATAGCTAAAAGACTGAAACCTTGAATAGCTGCTAAGGGGACGGTTAACAATCTAGAATATTGAGTAAATTTTTTTCTACCAGCTTCACCTTCTTCATGGTAAATTCTTTTCAGAGCAGGAACCATAATAGTCAAAAGCTGCATGATAATTGAACTGGTAATATAAGGCCCTACTCCAAGCATTATTATGGAAAGATTAGAAAGTCCTCCTCCGGAAAAGATATTCAAAATACCAAAAAACTGATTATTGGCAAGAAAACGGTTAAGTTCCAGGGTGTCTATACCCGGTATAGGAATGGCAGAAAGCAATCTAAAAACCACCAAAGCAAAAAGTACAAACAAAACTCTTTTCCGTAAACCAACATCAGTCCAAATCAATTTTATTTTATTCCAAAAATTTTGCATTATTTTTTAATTATAATTTTACCACCTTTGATACCGAGACGTTTTCGAAGAGAAGAAAAAGTTTCAATTTTACCTTCTACAGAAAATACTTTATCTATCTTTACCACCAAAGGCTTACGAATAGATTTAAACTGGTAACCACGATTCTTCGGTAATTTCTTAATAATATCGCGAAGTTCTGGGCGACGTTTGTTGCCTGCTCGAGCTGTTTGACCTTTGCCTCCACGACCAGAGGTTTTAGCATGTTTGCCTCCACGACCGACCAAGCGGTCTTTTTTATTTTTATGCTGTCTTTTTAAATTATGTATTTGCATAAAGTTTTAAAATTATTTTAAGTCTTTTTTTTCCTTACCTTCTTCTAAATTCATAAATGGGGCAATTTCTTTCTCACTAATGATAACATTCTCAACCACTTTCTTCGAGTATTTTGAAGAAATTTGAGAAAGTGCGACCATGACCGCTTTAGCATTATTCAGTTTATTTTTACTGCCAGACAAAATTTTCCCCGTAACATCTTTCATCCCGGCTAATTTAGTAATATCACGAACCACTGTTCCCGCTACTAACCCACGGCCTTTATTCGGCATAAGCATGACATATGAACCTGAGAATTTGGCAGAAACTTCATGAGGAAGAGACATAGTTTTCGTAAGTTTTAATCTAATCATGTTTTTCTTGGCATTTCTTATTGCTTTGTTTATAGCTAAAGAAGTATCTCCTGCTTTTCCTAATCCCAAACCAACAGAACCTTTTTTGTCTCCCGCCACTAGGGCAACACTAAAAGAAAATCTGCGTCCCCCAGCCACAACACGAGTCACCCGACGAATACTCAGAATTTTTTGATCAAATTCCGGTTTTGGCCGACCAAAGGATGAAGATCGACGATTATTATTCTTTTTTCTATTTTCTTCTTCTGCCATCCCATTATAAATTTTAACTAATAATTTTTATTCATTATACTCCCGTTCGTTGAATTTATAACGGGACAAGTATATTTTAAAACTTCAGACCAGCAACCCGCGCCTCATCGGCCACTAATTTTATGCGCCCAGTATATTTAAATCCATTCCGATCAAAAACAACTTCATCAACTTTTATTTTTTTGCAAGCTTCTGCAATCATTCGACCTACTTGTTTAGCTCTTTCGGTTTTCGTGCCCTTTGTTATTTTTATATCATTTACTTGTACTAAGGTTTTTCCTTTTTGATCATCAATAATCTGTGCATAAATAAACTTATTGGAACGGAAGACGGATAGACGGGGACGCATTTTAGTACCCAGAATCTTCGCCCGAATTTTTGCTTTTAATCTTATTCTTTTTTCATCTTTCTTTTTCATGTTCTTTATGCTTTATAAACTTTATAACTTTCTACTACTTAGGCTGTTTTCTTACCTTGTTTTCGCCTGATAACTTCATCTACATAGCGCATTCCTTTGCCTTTATACGGTTCTGGCTTTTTTAATGCACGCAAGTTCGCAGTAAAACTTCCAACCAGTTCCTTATCAATTCCAGTAATAGTGATGTTGTTCTTTTCAGCGGTAACGGTAATACTTTCTGGTATAGGAACAATAACTGGATGGGAGAATCCTAAAGCAAGATTGAGTTCTTTTCCCTTTATTTCGGACTTGAATCCAACTCCTTCCAAAATTAATTTTTTTTGATACGGCGTTTCCACCCCCTTGATCATATTTTTTATGTGTGAAGCATAAGTACCCCAGAGGGCTTTGGAAAATTTATCGTTCCTTTTTACGTTTAAAGTCACCAAGTCGTTCGCAATGTTTATAATAATGTCATCACGAAAAATCTTCGTCAGAGTTCCTTTCGGGCCTATAACTTTCAAAACATTACCGCTTTTCGCGATTTCAACTCCTTTCGGTATTTGTATTTCCTGTTTGCCGATTCTTGACATAATTTTAATAAACTTTAAAAAGCGCTTCCCCTCCAACCTGTTCTTTTCTTGCTTCTTTCCCCGATAAAATTCCTTTCGGGGTAGAAAGAACAAGCAGTCCAGAACCGTTTCTAACCGAATGAATATCTTTCATTTTAAAATAAACACGTCGAGATTGTTTAGAGATTCTTTCTACTTCTATAATTTTAGGCTTTTTATTTGTATAAATTAATCCAATCTCCAATATGGGAAGATCTTTTTTAACTTTCTTTGAAATTTTACTCACATATCCTTCTTTTTTTAAACATTCTGCAATAGCATTTTTCATTTTAGAATACGGAAAAGAAACGGATTCCTTGCCGGCAAGACTTGCGTTCTTCAACATTATTATCATGTTTGAAATTGAATCCATTTTTATTTTACCAAGAAGACTTCCTAACTCCTGGAAGCATCCCTTCATTAGCTAATTCTCTAAAACAGATGCGACATATGCCAAAATCTCTCATAAAACCGTTACCTCGTCCACAGCGAAAACATCGATTTTTCTGTCGGGTAGAAAATTTTGGTTTTTTTAAAGCTCTAGCTTTTACTGATGTTTTAGCCATATGTAAAATATAGTCTATTTATAGGTGATATCTTGTGTTTTTTCTTAAAATTTAATGAAAATCTTAAGGAGAAACGCAGATCGAACCTAACTCTCTAGACCTCTCTATACTATCAAAATAACCCCAAAGAGTCAAACATAATTTGAAAACCCTAAAACTGATTACAGATTATATAATCAAACGAGTCTTTAAACATATTGGGTAAATCTTTCCAAAGACAATCACATCCAGAACCACTTACATACGGGGGTCCAGACGAAAATGTTTCTAGATCTGTAGCACCTATCATGTAGGTTCCTAAATTTAAAATACAACTTCCTCCTTGATAATTATAGCCTGCTGGAACATTAAAGTAAAAATAACGAGCACCAGCAAAATTAGGGAAACCGTTGTGTCCCGCTGGAGTATTTTGAGGATCAATAGGAGACTTAGAAAAAATACCATCTGTAACCAAAAAACTTAGAAACCCTGCCCCAGCAGTATTAGTAGACAAATCCCACCATCCATCCCACCATCCAGGTGATACATTACTTCTCCCATAATCGATCGGCACTGGTAAAGATCCATATGTGTTTATATAAAGTTCTAAACCTTTTTGTATTTGTTTAATTTCTGATATTCGTTTTGCGTCTCTAGCTTTTGCCCTGGCACTATTTAAGGATGCGAAGACAACAGAAGAAAGTAAACTAATAATTGCAATAACTACCAACAATTCAATCAAGGTGAATCCTAAAGATAAGTGACGGTGATTTCTTGTTTGTCTAAGCATATTCTTTAAAAACATTAAGATTATGGCAACTCGCTGGGCGCTCCGACCATACCTTCTGGGTTCATTAAAATCGGACGTGTATTAGTATTTTTCGACTTGCTTCCACCGAAAAAAAGATATAGAGAAATGCTTATCATTATTATAACTAGCCCTAAAAGAACGTACTGTGCCTGTCTTTCGTTTTTAACAGAACCACCAGAATATTTTATCACCACTTGGATCATCTTTGGGATTTCAGTATTTTGAGAAACCAAAGGAGTTTGAGTCGTTTGTTCAGCTTGGGATTTTATTTCAAATTCCTTAAGTGCTTTTTCTATTTCTATGTTTTTACTAAGATCAAGATCTCCATCCATAAGAATATTATAACTCTTTCTTAAATGGTATGCCAAGAAGTTCAAAAAAAGTTTTACCTTCCTTTTTATTCTTGGCGGTAGAAACAAGAGTAATAGCAAGCCCAAAAACATCTTTTATATCTTCATCTGCTGTTTCTGGAAAAATTGTGTGCTCTTTAATTCCCAAAGTGAGATTACCAACATTATCTACTGCCCCAGGGTTAATACCACGAAAATCTTTAGTACGAGGTAGAGCAATATTTATAAGTTTTTCCAGAAAGGCATACATCCTTTTCCCGCGTAATGTTATAATGATTCCGATTGGATCACCTTGACGAACTTTAAAAGAAGCAATTGATTGTTTGGCGCCTCTTAAAGCTCCTTTCTGGCCGGTAATTTTTGCTAAACGTTCTCCTATCGCGTCGTTTTTATTTTTGTCTTTTTTTACAGCTGTTCCTGTACCAACATTCAATACCATTTTCACCATTTTAGGCGCAGCCATATTATTTTTGTAATGAAAAGTATCTTTCATTTTATCAAAAATTCCCTCTTCTTTTTCTTTTACGGTTAAATGTTTCATAATTTTAATTTATTTTTTTAACATTGGAAGCATGTATCGGCATTGGAATATCTATTTTTGTACCTTTTTCTCCGGATTTTTTCGGACGTTGATGTTTCTTCATCATATTTATACCTTCTACTATAACTTTATTTTCAGCAATTAAAACAGTGACAATCTTACCTTTTTTGCCTTTGTCTTTCCCAGTTATTACAATAACATTATCATTTTTTCTTAACTTCATATAATTAATTTTGATTATTACATTACTTACCCTGTAGCAAGTTCTGCTCTGCTTCGGGGTCGACTTTTTTATATTACTTCCGGCGCGAGAGAAATTATCTTCTGAAATCCTTTTTCAGCGAGCTCTCTCGGAATCGGCCCAAAAATACGTCCAGCTTTTGGATCAAGTTTTTCTTTTTCTAATAAAATTACCGCATTGTCATCGAAACGGATATAAGATCCATCTTTTCTTCTATGGGCACTTCTTGTGCGCGCTACTACTGCTTGGTGTACATCTTTTTTCTTTACTCCTTTTCTGGGACTTGCAACTTTTACGGAAATAATGACTAAATCACCCAAAGAAGCATACCTTTTTTGGGAACTGCCTAAAATTTTAAACACCTTTCCTATAGTGCCTCCTGCATTATCTGTTATTTTTACTAATGTTCCTGTTTGAATCATATTTATCCGTTTTTGGCGAGAAGTTATTTATAAACTACTTTAAATTTTTTATCTTTTGAAACAGGTCTGGTTTCTATTATTTCTACCTTATCTCCTGTTTTATATTTATTTTGTTCGTCGTGTGCTTTATATTTTTTATTTATCTTATAAAATTTTCCATATTTAAGATGTTTAACAAATCGTGAAACAGACACCACCACAGTTTTATTCATTTTGTCTGAAACAACAACACCTTTCAAAATATTATCTGTTTGTGTATTCAAATTATTATTTGCTATATTTTCTTTTTTCGCTTTTGTTTTCATAACTATTTATTATTCCTATTTACTTATTCTTTGACATAGTTTATTTCCGTTAAAACCCTAGCTATTTGTTTCCTCAAGGTTGCAAATTCTTTAACATTTTTTGATTTTGAACCTTGTGCTTTGAACCGTAAAATTCTCATGCTCTCTTCTAGGTCAAGAAGCTTTTTTTTAAGTTCATCCATTTTCATTCCTTTTAAATTTTCTTCTTTTTTCGCCATTTTTTTATTCCTAAAGCCTAGCGCCTAATGCCTAGAGCCTATATTATATGTTATGAACTCTCGAAACGATTCTGGTCTTGACCGGAAGTTTTGTACCGGCTTTTCTCAATGCTTCATGGGCTACCGCTTCTTCCGCTCCATCTACTTCAAATATAATACGTCCAGGATAAACATCAAAACAATATCCTTGCGGATCTCCTTTCCCTTTTCCCATTCCCATTTCTGCGGCTTTAGAAGTAAAAGGTCTGTCTGGAAAAATGCGAACCCAATATTTACCGGTCTTGGTTAGAGTGCGAGATATCACTTTTCTGGCCGATTCAATTTGATTTGATTTGATGCGTGCTTGAGTCAGAGCCTTCAGGCCATAAGAACCGAAAGAAAGTTTAATACCGCGAGTTTCCGGTGAATCCGCCTTTGGATTACTGCGCTGGGTTTGCCATTTTCTAAATTTTACTTTTTTAGGGAATAACATAATATTTTAATTAATTTTTTTATTTCTTGGCAAAGATCTTACCGCGATAAATCCAAACTTTTATGCCTATGACACCATACGACAATGTTGCTCGTTCGCGTCTGAAATCAATATCCGCGCGGAAAGTCTGAAGAGGAATAGATCCGCGTTTCAGCTCTTCCGTGCGAGCAATTTCAGCCCCACCCAATCTGCCAGAAAGTACCACTCTCACGCCTTCTACCCCATGAGCCATCATAACCTTCTCCACTATTTGCTTGATAACTCGACGATACGGCATTCTTTTTTCTAGCCCCTCTGCGATCATATAGGCAATAATCGCGGCGTCTGCTTCTGGATTTGAAACCTCGACAATTTCAATTTTAAAATCTTCTAACTTCGTAAGTTTTAATTTGTGAATTTTTTTCAAAACATCTTCTTTCAACTTTGTCACACCCTCACCGTTTCGGCCGATAATGAGACCGGGACGGGAAGTGCGAATAATAAAACGAGTTGTTTTTTGGTTTCTATCAATTTCAATTGAAGAAACATACATACTGCGTAATTTTTTTTCCAAATATTCGCGTATCAAAACGTCTCCTTTTAAATAATCACAATATTTTTTAGGATCAGCAAACCAATGGGATTTCCAATCTCTTAATGTTATCAACCTATGCGCATATGGATGGACTATTTTTGACATATTTATTTCTTCTTTGTTCCAATTTTTTTGATTGAAACTTTTTTAACTTCCCTGTCTGCATCGCTATGCAAAGCATTGCGGGCAGGTTTTTTCCCTTTTTCTTTTTTTACAACTTTTTCACCCAGAACAAGAGCCAAATGACTGGTGCGCCTATTTATCCTATGCCCTGTGCCCATAGCCGCTGGCATCATTCTTTTCATTACTATGCCTTTGTCCACTTTCAATTCTTTGATAAATAAATTTTCTTTTTCTATGCCCATTTGAGCAGCATTGGCTACAGCTGAAAGTAAAAGTTTCTTAATCGGAAGTCTCGCGCGCTTAGCTAAAAAATTTAGCAAGACGACAGCTTCTTCTACGTTTTTTCCTCTAATCAGTCCCGCCACCAAACGAACTTTTCTCGGAGCTTGTCTATAATTTTTTAAAAAGGCTTTCATATGATTTTCGTGATATCGAAGTTGATAGTTATTTTTTAGCGTCAGCTGTAGCTTCTGTGGCAGATTTAGCCTGCGTTATTTCAGCTTCTTTTTTCTTTTGTTCAAGCTCTTTCTGCATTTTTCCGCCATGCTTCATAAATTTCTTGGTCGGAGAAAATTCTCCTAATCTATGTCCGACCATATCCTCGGTCACGAGAACTTCAATGTGTGTCTTGCCGTTATACACGCCAAAAGTAAAACCGATCATTTCAGGTGAAATCTGACAAGCCCTTTTCCAGGTCTTGATCATTGGAGTCTGAAGCGGATTTTTGCCGGCTATTTTTTCTAAAAGCCTTTCATCAATATTTAAACCTTTTTTTATTGATCTTGTCATATATACTAAACAAAAAGCTCCTAACGAGCTTGTTTTTATAATAGCAAAATACAAAATAAAGTCAAACTATTGCGACTTCCTAGACTTACCTGTATTCCTTCGGGAAACGATAAATAGATTTGAATATTTCTTTGGGCCACGGGTTTTGCGTCCGCCGGTTACTTTACCCCACATAGTCTTTGGACGTTTGGTCCCACGACCCTGCCTGCCTTCCCCACCTCCGTATGGATGATCCACAGGATTCATAGCAGTACCTCGGACAGTTGGTCTGATCCCTTTCCAACGACTGCGTCCTGCTTTGCCATAATTTTCTAAATGATGTTCTTCGTTTGAAACAGTGCCAACAGATGCCCAACAATTTTCATCTATTTTTCGAACTTCAGATGAAGGCATTTTTAAATTTGTATAGCCATCGGCATTGGCTACTACCTGTGCAAAAATCCCCGCAGAACGACTGATTTTTGCGCCACCTCTAGGTTTAATTTCAACATTATAAACAAAAGTCCCGACTGGAATATTTTTAAGTGGTAGTCTGTTGCCAACTGTAAGTTCTGCTTTTTCTGAAACCACAAAAGACATTCCTGGTTTTACAGATTTTGGAATTATTACATATCTCTTTTCTCCATCTTTATAAATAGCAAGACCAATGAAAGCACTACGATTTGGATCATATTCAATAGATTTTATTTTCGCCGGAACATTTTTTTTATTATATAAAAAATCAACATCGCGATACAGGCGTTTATGTCCTGCGCCCTTGTGTCGCATAGTGATACGTCCTGCGCTATTTCTGCCGACGGAACGTCTAAACCCGTAAGTCAGAGATTTTGTCGGTTTAGATTCGGTCAAAAATTCCCGATAATTGATATTGGTCATCTGACGCCTTGATTTACTTGTAGGTTTGTATGATTTCATATTTAAATAAATTCTATCTTATCTTCTTTCTTCAAAAAAACAACGGCCTTTTTGCCTCCTCCTCTTGTTCCTTTTTTGCCTTTAGAAGTAATGTTTTTATGAGGTATCGAAAGTATGTTTATTTTCACAGGTTTTACTTTATAAAGTGAAAAAACAGCTTTTTCAACTTCTTTTTTGTTCGCTGATACTGCTATATTAAAAGTATAAACATTCTGTGCGGATGCATTACTTACTTTTTCAGTTACTCTCGGATTCTTTATTGTTTTTAATATTATATCTGACATAATTATTTTAAGGGGAACCCTTGAGGAAACTCTCTTAAGGGTTCCCCTTTTAAAAATTACCCTCTTGATTCTAAAAATTTTATACTTTCTTTTGGATTTTCTATTAAAAGATATTGACATTTTAAAACATCCAGCGGATTTAAGTTTTTAAGAAATATTATCTGAAGCTGTGGTAGATTTCTGAAACTTTTTTCTGTTTTTTCATTTCGTTCATATAAAGCGGTTAAAACTCTGGGTTTCTTTGAACTTGCAAGCGGTTTAAAACCAGAAGCTTTCGAAAGATTTTTCATAACTTCTACTGCTTTCTTAGTTTTCACTTCAGGTAATGAGAGCGAATCAACAAAAAGTATTTCACTATCTTTCATTTTTTTAGAAAGAACAGAAAATAAAGCTTGGACACGCATTTTTTTTGAAATTTTTCTCTTATAGTTTTTTTCAGAAAGCGGACCATGGGTGACTCCTCCGCCAACCCAGATAGGACTTCTGGACGACCCATGACGAGCACGTCCTGTTCCCTTTTGTTTCCATGGTTTTTTACCTCCACCCCTTACTTCTCCACGATCTTTTGTGTCGGCGGTGCCTGCACGTTTATTGGAACGCATTCCTTCTATCACTTGATGCACTAAATCCGCGCGCCACTTAGCGGCAAAAATCTTGGGAGGCAAAGTGATCGTCCCCGCTGAAATTCCTTTTTGGTTGTATATTTTTGCTTCCATCCCGTTAGAAATCTATTTTATTAATGTTAACTTCATATTTTTTAACCCGTTTGTCAATTTTTTTTAATTTCTAACGGGATCCATATTATCTGCTGATTATTTCAACTAAACTTCCACGTTTCCCCGCTATTGCTCCTTTTACAAGCATCAAATTATTTTCTTTGTCTATAAAAATAACCTTCAGATTTTTCTGGGTAATGCGATCTCCACCTGTTCTGCCTGCCATTCTCATTCCTTTTGGCACATGAGTACGCAAACCCCCGCCAATGGAACCAGGTTCTCTTTCAGAATGTTTCTGACCATGAGAACGTGGACCCCCGTGAAAACCGTGGCGCTTTACAACACCTTGGAAACCTTTGCCTTTAGAGACGCTTGAAACTTGAAGTTTGTCACCTAAAGAAAAAACCGAAACATCAATAATGTCTCCTTCCTTAATATTATTTGTATCTGTAGATTTTAATCTAAATTCTTTAAGAGTTCTATAGAAACCACCTTTCATGGTTCCTGCCCTAGGTTTTGTAATTCTCTGTTTTTTTTGAACACCAAAACCTATTTGCACAGCATCATAACCATCTTTAGATTTTTCAAAAACTTTGGTAACAGTTACTGGTCCTGCTAAAACAGCAGTTACTGGAAAAACCTGCCCTTCGGGAGAAAAATACTCGGTCATATTCTCTTTTTTACCCAATATAAACTTCATAATTTTACTATAAGTCCGCCAAGGGCGGATTTTGAAAATACAGTCGCTTTGCTCCTTATTTTCTACAACATTTTTACGTCTATATCAACTCCAGAAGGGAGAGACAAATTAGTGAGAGCCTCAACTGTCTTCGCATTTGGATTTATAATATCAATTAATCTTTTATGCACTCTTATCTCAAATTGTTCTCGAGTATTTTTATAGATGAAAGATGCGCGATTAACTGTATATTTTTTAATTTCAGTCGGCAATGGCACTGGTCCAACAATTTCTGCATCATAACGCATAGCTGTATCGATAATCTGTTTAACTGAGCTGTCAAGAATTTTACTTTCATACGCTCGTATACGTATGCGAAGCACTACCTTATCCTCTTCCCCGCTTGGGCGAGCAGGCTTTTTTTCTTTTTTAGGAGAAATAACTCTCTTAACTTTTTTTGCCTCTTTTTTCTTAGTTAAGATTTTTGACTTACCTGTAACACTATGTATAGCACTGCGGGCAGGCTTTTTTGTTTTTGTCTCTGATGTTGTCATAAATGTTAACCAAGAATTTTTGTGACTACTCCAGCCCCAACAGTTTTACCTCCTTCACGAATAGCAAATTTTTGTGTTTCTTCTAATGCTACCGGAGTAACTAATTTAACTGTGATTTTTACTGTATCTCCAGGCATAACCATTTCTACTCCTTCAGCTAAAGTAACATCACCGGTGACATCCGTTGTACGAATATAAAATTGAGGTTTATAGCCTTTGAAAAATGGAGTATGGCGTCCGCCTTCTTCTTTTTTCAAAACATATATCTCGCAAGTAAAACTGTCATGAGGGGTAACCGTACCTGGTTTTGCCAGAACTTGTCCGCGAGTAATGTCTTCTTTTTTGAGACCACGAAGCAATACTCCTGCATTGTCTCCAGCCATACCTTCTTGAAGATTTTTGTTAAACATTTCAATACCTGTAACAGTTGATTTTTGAGTGGGTTTAATCCCAACGATTTCTACTTCTTCACCAACTTTCACTACTCCTCTTTCAATCTTTCCGGTGACAACGGTACCACGACCCTCAATCGAAAATATATCTTCAACAGGCATAAGGAAGGGTTTAGAAGTGTCTCTTACCGGAATTGGAATGTAAGTATCAAGAGCATCTGTAAGTTCAAGAATCTTCTTTGCCCATTCATCATTCAGATCTTTAGCTTCAAGCGCTTTGAGGGCAGAACCTCGAATAATTGGAGCATTTGCGCCATCAAAACCTTGTTTTGTTAGAAGTTCACGAACTTCTTCTTCCACTAAATTAAGCATCTCTTTATCATCAACCATATCGCATTTGTTCAAAAATACAATCATTTTAGGCACGCCTACTTGTTTTGCAAGAAGAACATGCTCACGAGTCTGAGGCATAGCGCCATCAGTAGCCGCAACCACCAGAATAGCACCATCCATTTGAGCGGCGCCGGTAATCATATTTTTTATATAATCGGCGTGTCCGGGAGCATCAATATGCGCATAGTGACGAGCGTCTGTAGCATATTCATTATGAGAAATATTAATAGTAATCCCACGAGCTTTTTCTTCAGGAGCATTGTCAATCTGGTCGACGCCGCGAAGTCTGACTGTTTTGCCAGCCATATTAAGCACGTGAAGTATTGCCGCAGTTAAAGTAGTCTTACCATGGTCGACGTGACCAATAGTACCAACATTTATATGAGGCCTATCTCTTTTAAATTCTTCTGTCATATATTTTCCGCCAACCGGCGGATTAACAATTAAAACTTAACATACGAGAGCCAGTTGTTAAGGCTTAACTACTAATTAAATTAAACTTATAATAAAATTGCAACATAAAAACTGCCAAAGTGCAGTTGCTACTATAATAGCAAATTAATAAATAATGTCAAATCAAAATTAAAAATTTTATTTCCTGGCTACAATGATTGTTTCAGCAACGCTATTAGGGACTATATCATATCGCAGAAATTCCATAGTGAAAGAAGCGCGACCTTCAGTCATTGAACGAAGTCCAGTCATATATCCGAACATTTCAGAAAGAGGCACTACTGCGCGAAGTGCTTTATTCATTCCGCGGTCTTCCATTCCTTCTATAATTCCACGCTTGGAAGAAAGATTACCAGTAATATCCCCCATAAATTTTTCCGGAGTAACTACTTCTACCTTCATCATCGGTTCCAGAATCATCGGTTTTGCTCGTTTGCAAGCATCTTGAATAGCCATAGAAGCTGCAATTTTGAAAGCCATTTCATTTGAGTCAACTTCATGATAACTTCCGTCCCAAAGTTCTACAGAAACATTTACTATTTTGAACCCCGCTACTACTCCGCGATCCAAGCCCTCTTTAAATCCTTTCTCGCAAGGCGCAATATATTCCTGTGGAATAACACCTCCTTTAATAGTATTGATAAATTCAAACCCATTTGCCCTTTTGGTATTTTTAGGCAAATCTTCTATCTCCTCTTTGGAAAATATGGTCATTGGTTTAACTTTAATTTTAACATGGCCGTAATTTCCGCGTCCGCCGGATTGCTTGATGTATTTGCCTTCTGCTTCTGCATTGCTGGTAATAGTTTCACGATAAGCTACTTGTGGTTTGCCAACATTCGCTTCAACGGTAAATTCTCTTTTCATACGATCTACAATAATTTCAAGATGTAATTCTCCCATGCCGGCAATAATGGTCTCCCCGGTTTCTTGATCGGTAGAAACTTTAAAGGTGGGATCTTCTTGAGCCAGACGATTGAGAGCCATACCCATTTTTTCTTGGTCCGCTTTGGTTTTTGGTTCGATACGCAGTTGAATAACCGGTTCAGGAAAAATTATTCTATCCAATTCTATCGGATGTTCCTCGTCGCAAATAGTATCAGAAGTGATAGTGTCTTTTAAGCCCACAGCGGCAGCAATTTCTCCGGCAAAAACTTTTTTCATTTCCTCTCTATCGTTAGCATGCATACGCAAAATTCTGCCGATGCGTTCTTTGTTTCTAGTGCGGGGATTATAAATATAAGAACCGGCAGTCAGAGTTCCGGAATAAACCCTGAAGAAAATGAGTTGGCCAACAAAAGGATCAGTAGCTACTTTAAAGGCCAGAGCGGAAAAAGGTTCATCGTCGGAAGCATGTCTAAAAATAAGTTCGTCATTATGGTCTGGGTCTGTTCCTTCTACCGGTGGAATATCAAGTGGTGAAGGAAGATAATCTACCACTCCGTCCAATACCAATTGCACACCTTTATTTTTTAAAGCAGATCCGGCATAAACTGGAAAAATCTCATTGGCGATAACTCCTTTTCTTAAAAGTTTTTTCAATACATTCATATCCGGAATTTTCCCTTCCAAATATTCATTCATCACTGCGTCATCTTGTTCTACAATTTTTTCAATCAATTCGTGATGATATTTTTCGGCTTCGGTTTTTAAATTTCCCGGAATTCCTGCCTGCACAGACAGGTCTTTTTCAACAACTTTATTCCCCATTTCTCCTTCAAAATAAAATGCTTTCATGGTAAGTAAATCTATTACCCCTTCATGTTTTTCTTCCAGCCCGATAGGAATTTGCATACGCACCGCTTTTTTTGTCAGACGGTCTAAAATAGTGGCATATGAATGTTCAAAAGATGCGCCGGTGCGATCTAATTTATTAATAAAACAAATGCGAGGAACTTTGGCTTCATCGGCATAACGCCAATTTGTTTCTGACTGAGGTTCCACGCCCGCTACCCCGTCAAAAACAACAACCGCTCCGTCAAGCACGCGTAGAGATCTTTTTACTTCAACTGTAAAATCAATGTGCCCTGGGGTATCAATAATGTTAAAACGATGTTTCTTGTTTTTATCATTTCCGGCATAGGTCGGAGTCCAAAAACAAGTAACCGCAGCCGAGGTAATGGTAATTCCACGTTCTCTTTCCTGTTCCATCCAGTCAGTGACAGTTTCTCCATCATGTACTTCACCTATTTTGTGGGACACCCCAGTATAAAATAGCACTCGCTCGGTGGTGGTTGTTTTGCCGGCATCAATGTGCGCGATAATTCCAATATTCCTGACTTTTTCTAGTGGGTAATCTCTTTCCATATATTTAAATTACCAAGCAAAATGGGCAAAAGCTTTATTGGCTTCAGCCATTTTATGAGTGTCTTCTTTCTTTTTTATAGCAGAACCCTCATTCTTTGAAGCAGCAATTAATTCCTCGGCAAGTTTCAAATGCATCGGGCGTCCTTTGCCTTTTCGAGCGGCGTCGCGTATCCATCTCATAGCTAAGGCTAAGCGACGTTCCGGTCTGACTTCTCTTGGCACCTGATAGTTTGCGCCTCCGATTCTTTTTGATCGAACTTCTGTAAGCGGACCAGCGTTTTTCATTGCCAAATCAAAAATTTCAAGCGGGTTCGGATTGCCTGTTTTTTCTTTAATTATATCGAAGGCTTTATATATTATTTTTCTGGCAGTTTCTTTTTTGCCATTCCACATAATATAATTAATAAACTTCTCCAATTTTTGAGAATTGTAAATAAAATCAGGCTGAACTATGCTTCTATTTTTAATTTTTCTTCTCATTTCTTTATGACTTTTTATTTTTTATTTTCTTTAGGTTTTTTGTTGCCATATAAGGATCTACCCTGTTTGCGTTTTTCAACTCCTTGGGTATCCAAAACTCCACGTACAATATGATATCTAACTCCAATCAAATCTTTTACTCGTCCTCCACGAAGCATAACCACCGAGTGTTCTTGTAAATTATGTCCCTCTCCAGGAATATAAGCAGTTACTTCCATGCCATTAGTCAAGCGCACTCTGGCAATTTTTCGAAGCGCTGAGTTTGGTTTTTTGGGAGTAGTGGTTGAAACTTTTGTGCAAACACCACGCTTAAAAGGAGAGGCAGAAAAGACTGGCCTATTTTTTAAAACATTGAACCCTCGTGCTAAGGCAACTGTTTTTGATTTAGGATGGGCCTTAACTCTATTTTTTTTAATTAATTGATTGATTGTTGGCATGGTTGATTTTTAACAAACGTAGAGAGTATAAAAATCACCACCCTGTTAAATGCCTTTGGGCAATTTTTGCCAAGCAAAAATTATTTAACAGGGTTTAGAAAATTATAGTCGCTATGCTCCTTAATTTTCAAAACAAAAGAGTCCGAAGACTCTAGCAATAATATAATATAAACTAAAGAAAATTGCAAATATTATAAAGATAGACCAGTAATAAGATAATATAAATAAGCTAGTATTGGATATAAATAATTAGCGAAAAAAACAATAAAAATAAGAATCAAAACAAGCGAATATTGTTCTAGGAAAGAAATGACAAAATAGAAAGAATTTGGTAAGAGTGAAAAAAGTATTTTGGAACCATCCAGAGGAGGGATAGGTACCAAATTAAATATGGCCAATCCTAAATTAATCAGAACAATTGAAGAAATTATAGAAACAAAATCAACTGACACTACGCTATTCAGAGAAAAACGTAAAATAAGCCCAAAAAAAACGGCCAGAGAAAGATTTGCCAAAATTCCAGCTGAGGCTACAGCAATGGTTCCCCATTTTCTGTTGGTAAGATTATTTGGATTATAAGGTACTGGTTTTGCCCAGCCAAACAAAAAAGAAGAATGCGTCAACACTAAAAATATAGGCAAAATAATAGAACCAAACATATCCAAGTGCTTAAGCGGATTTAGAGTAAGACGTCCTGCATACAGGGCAGTTCTGTCACCAAAACGCAAGGCAATAAAACCATGAGAAACTTCATGAATCACCACAGACATAATAAGTATAGCTATAAAAAAAATCGTATCCATTTTTGTTTAGTTAAAAGTTTATAAAGTTTGTAAAGTATAAAGTATTTGAATTTTATTTACCTTTTACTTTATAACTTTCTACTTGATAAACTACTTTATCTATGATAGCATGAAAAAATCATGGTGAAAATATGTGCTATATCAAAAAAGAGCGGAATGATAGGAGGTGGATACTCAAATAGAACTCGTGCCACCAAATTCAATCCAACCGGTAGGGTCCGAAAATATCCAAATCTGCAAAAGAAGAAAATTTTCGTGCCAGAATTAAACAAATCAATTAATATTGAAGTTTCAACTCGCGGTATGCGTACCATTAAAAAAAATGGCATCTACAAAACTCTCCTCAAGGCAGGATTGGTAAAAGCAAAATAAAATAAAAAAAACCTCTGTGCATAATAGAGGTTTTTTTTATTTTTATTCTTCCGAAACAAATTCACGCCAATTTGTGGAAATCTCAATTTCGTGTTTTAAAGGAACATTTAATTCCCATAGAAAACCTGCTGTCACATAACCATCCATCCAGGCTTTATCTAAATTTCCTATTCTTTTTAAAATATCTACTTCCTCTTTTGAAAGAAAATCAAGATAATTCTTAATTTTTTGGTGATCAGAAAGCCCTGCACTTCGTGGATCCTCCTCATAATATTTTATATCCGTGTTATCAAGAACTGGAACTTCTTTATATACAAAACTAACTTTATGATCTCCAGTATCTGGAAACGACCAATTAGAATTATCTTTTAATTTTAATAGTTCCCTTACACCTTCTTTTATTTTCTCTTCTTCAATTTTTTTAACTTCATTTTTATTAGAAATATCATTTAATCCTTCATTCATGTTCTTATTTTAAATTATTAATAAATTTGCTCACGACTTTTATACCCATAAGTCTACCCCCCCCCCGACATACTTTGTCAACAATATCTAAGTTCGTGTCAAACACCCGATGTTTGACAGATTGTGTTTAATCTAAAATAAGTTCCTCTTCCATTTCTTTAGCTCCACTAGTTTCAACAAAATTTTTATATTCTTTTTTATCTTTAAACTGTTCTAAAACAATTTCAGTTTTTAAAACTTTATCCCAGCGATTTTCTTCAATATAGTCTTGATAACTTGACCAAGGGAAAAGATCTTCTTTTTTATACCATTCACTTAATTCTCTTGGATTTAAATGTATATAAGCAGAAAGATACAAGAGTTGTTTATCATCTTCAACATGGACTGCCTTATAAGGACCTCCAAAAAGATGTCCAGAAATATCATAACGAGTATTAAAATATTTTGTATAAGAATTTAGAACACGTTGCATGTATTTACCCATTCCTCCCTCTTTGATTTCTTTTACTATAAGATGAAAATGGTTAGGCATTAAAACAAAACCAGTTAATTCTACAAATCTTTCTTCAGTTATTTGATTTTTTATATCATTATCAATGTTAAACACCCGATGTTTGACATAAAAGAAAATAATCCTAGAAATTTGAGGAAAATTATTTTCTGCTTGAAAATATAAAATAAGAAAAAGAAATCTAATTCTATCTCTATCATCTTTAAAAATTATTTTTTTACCAACTCCTCTATTGTAAATATGGTAATATTCTCCAACTGAAATATTTTCTCTATTCATAACGAATATTATATTCCTCTTTAATTAAAACTGTCAAACACTCGATATTTGACAGTTAATTTTTATTTACACAAACGTTAGAGCTATTCCCTTTTTACCGGAACGGCCCGTGCGACCAATACGATGCACGTAAGTATTGTAAGTTTGCGGAATATCATAGTTGATGACGTGAGTCACATCTGGGATATCAAGCCCTCGAGCTGCCACATCTGTCGCTATCAAAATACTAATATGATTTTTTTTAAATAAATCCAAAGTACGAATGCGTTCGCGACTTCTTTTATCGCCGTGAATACAACCAACTTTAAATCCCATATGAGTAAGGTCTTTAGTGAGAGAATCTACACTGTGTTTCATTTCTCGAAAAATTAAAACTTTATTTGAACCTTCCTTTTTTAAAACTTCGTGCAGTCTTTCTAACTTTTCTTCTTTGTTTCTAGTACGAATAATATCTTGATCAATATTTTTTGCTGTTTCGCCAGAGATGACAGAAATAAAAACCGGGTCTTTAAGAAATTCTGCCGTTAATTTTTTTACTTCTGCTGAAAGGGTGGCCGAAAAGAAAAGGGTCTGACGTTCCTTAGAAACTTTTCCAAGAATAAAAACCATATCATCTCTAAACCCCATATCGAGCATTCTATCTGCTTCATCAAGCACTATTTTATGGCAAGTAGATAAATCTAAAACTTTTCTTTCAATAAGATCACGCATTCGCCCTGGCGTACCTATAACAAATGACACTCCTCTTCGTAATTCTGCAATTTGTCTCATAATAGGAAGTCCACCGACACAAGCTACTGAAAAAATTCCTAAGCCAAAAGCAAGCATACGAAAATCAGAATCTATTTGTAGGGCAAGTTCTCTAGTGGGAGCCATAATCAAAACTTTTTCTCTTTTGTGTTTTGAAATATGCTCTATCAGAGGCAAAAGAAAGGCTGCAGTTTTTCCTGTACCGGTATTGGCCATACCAAAAACATCTTTTCCAGCAAAGATAGGAAGGATAACTTGATCTTGAATTGGTCTTGGATGAATAAAACCAGTTCTGGCTATATTCTTATGAATTTGCGGATGAAAAGGAAAATCAATAAAAGTATGTTTTGAAACATAAGGTTTTTCTTCTATGTGTTGACCTTTTTTAATAAAACGAGAAAAATCTATGCGCTCAGAAAAACTTCTTTTCTTAGAAAGATGGTTCTTGTTTCTTTTTCTGTTGTTGTTTCCAAAACGAGAAGGAGAATTTTTATTGAATTTTCTGAAAGTCTTAATTATGATTTAAATATAGCATTTTCTCAATATTTTGTCAATGATTTATTAATCAAAATAAAAAGTTATAATGAAAACATGAAAGCTTATTTAGATATCGTAAAAAATGTTTTAGAAAACGGAGAGAAAGTTGACACCCGACAAGGTGTTCCCGCTTACACTATTGCCGGAGCCATTTTTGAACATGATATGTCAAAAGGTTTTCCATTACTTACTACGAAAAAAATATCGCTGCGTTTGATTGCAACTGAATTAGAATTTTTTATAAATGGTATAACAGATAAAAAATGGTTGCAAAATAAAAACAATCATATTTGGGATGAGTGGGCTAAACCTCAAAAGGCTCCCTACGGGCACGATGATACTTCAAAAAAGAAAATGCTGGAAGAAAGAGACCTCGGTCCAATTTATGGTTTTCAATGGCGACATTTTAATGCGCCTTATTCAAATTATGACTCGGATTATACTGGGCAAGGAATCGATCAATTAAAAAAAGTAGTTGAAACTTTAAAAACAAATCCGCGCGATAGAAGAATGATAGTGAACGCTTGGAATCCATTGCAATTTAATGAAATGGCACTTCCTCCTTGCCATTATTCTTTCCAGGTTACCACCATTGGTAATAAACTCAATTTAATGTGGAATCAACGTTCAGTTGATACCATGTTGGGTCTTCCATTTAATATTGCCAGTTATGCTTTATTACTCCATCTTCTGGCTAAAGAAACCGGATTTAAAGAAGGTAAACTTGTGGGATTCTTAGGAGATGTCCATGTTTTTGAAAATCATATAGATGGAGCTGAAGAACAACTCTCTCGTAATCCAGAAGAATATCCATTACCAAAAGTAGAAACAGAAAACTGGGAATCCATCTTTGATTGGAAATCTGAAGATACAAAACTTTTAGATTATCAAAGTTATGACCGAATCCCATTTGAAATAGCAGTTTAAATAAAATTTCAAGGTCGAACCTTGACACTAACATCATGATTTCAATCATTTCGGCCATCGGCAAAAATAATGAAATTGGAAAAAAGAATGAACTTCTTTGGAATTTGCCTGCTGATATGAAACATTTTAGAGAAGTAACTTCTGAACATACGGTCATAATGGGCCAAAAAACTTTTGAAAGTATTGGGCGACCACTTCCAAATCGAAGGAATATTGTAATCACTCTTGATAAAAACTATCTACGCCATGGCGTAGATATAGTTTATTCAGTAGAAGAGTTAGATACTTTATTAAAAAAAGAAAACGATGAATCCATTCGACAAGCTCAGGGCGAGGAAATTTTTGTTATTGGTGGCGGACAGATATATAAACTATTTATAGAAAAAGCAGACAAACTTTATATCACACATGTTGATGCAGAGTTTCCTGATGCTGATACTTTCTTCCCTGAAATTGATAAAAATAAATGGGAAAAAATAAAAAGTGAAAAACACTTAAAAGATGACTTAAATAAATACGATTTAGAATTTACAGAATATATTAAGAAGTTTTCTTAATTATTTCGTCTATCTGTTCGTGTAGACTTTCTATGGTGCCCTCATTTACAATCATAAAATCAGCACGAGCTATTGGACCAGCTTGATGAAGATTTTCTATTTGTGCATAATCACGAGAAATCATTTCTTCTTTTGTAAGCGGACGATGGGGACGATTTTTAAGTCTTTCTGTTCTTATCTCTGGGGAAGAAAAAGTTGCTAAAACTTTAAAGACGTCCCCAAATTCTTTTTTCATTTCTAAATATTCTTCCCAACTATAAAGACTCTCAACAATAACACTAGACTCTTCATATAATTCTTTAATTTTAGGAATACTTAAAATAGCATATGAACCCATTCCTAATCTTGCTCTAATTTCTTCTCTAGTTTTTCTTTCATTTGTTTCATTTATTTCCAATCCAACTTTTTTCATCTCATCAAAAGTAACATCACCAAAATAAACTTTGGGCCAATTCATTTTCTTCATTAAATATTCAGTAACTTCATTTTTGCCAGCTCCCGGCAAACCAACTATTGCTAAAATTATTTTATTCATAATTACATATCTTTATAAGTCTGTATTTTTTTACTCAACAACTCGTATTTTACTTTTGCTTCTTTAAATAATTTTTTACTTCTGCCACCCGCATGGTAATCCAAATTACAAATTACTCTTTTAATACCTCCATTTATAATCATTTTTGCGCAAACGTAACATGGTGTCATGTGACAATATAAAGTAGCTCCATCCAATGCGATGCCAAAGCGTGCTGCATTAACTATAGCATTTTGTTCTGCGTGAGCTGTTCTAATACAGTGTCTGCTTTGAATACCATCTTCTTGTATTACTGTATGCATTTCATGTCCAGCCTCATCGCAATGCACTGTGCCCATTGGTGAACCAATATAGCCGGTACTTAAAACTCTTTTATCTTTTACAATAACACAACCGGATTTTCCTCTGTCACAAGTGCTCCTAGTGCCAACTAATTCAACCATACTCGAAAAATATTCATCCCAACTAGGCCTTTTGTGTTTTATTACCTTTTTGGTCTCTTTTTTCATATTATAAATATACCTCGAAAAAATTAAAAAATAAAGCATCTCAAAATTGAGATGCTTTTATAAAATAAACAAAAAATTATTTCTTTCCCATTGCTTTAAACACCTTAGTGTACAAAGATTCAACAATATTCCGTTGTTTCTTTCCCAAAGATGTATAATGATCTAATCCCGGAGCAGAATTAATTTCAATTACATACCATTTTTTTGTAGGTAAAGTAGAAATATCACCATCAATAATTAAATCAACCCCACATAATCGTAGTCCCATATGTTTAGTTAATTTAATTGCAACATCTTTAAAAAACGGATGGATTTTTTCTGTAACATCAATAGATGTTCCTCCTGTTGATAAATTCGCATTATCGAGCAACCTCAAAGATTCATTTTTTAGAAGTATAGAATTGAAGGTTACTTTTTTTCTAAAAAGAATCATCTTTAATCTTTTGTCGTTGATATTGAATGTTCTATCACGACCAGATTTTTTAAAGTCACTTTGTTTCTTTTTAAGTAATGCCCTAATAGTTGATTTATTATCACCAACAATAGTCAAAGGTATCCGTTCATAAGCAGAAATGATCTTTTTGTCTAAAACAACAACTCGATAATCTTTACCAATAACTGGTTGTTCAACTAAAATAACATTATCAATGTAACTAATTTCTTTAAATACCTTAAAAAAATCAGTTTTAGTATAAACTTTTGTGACTCCAGTCCCTTGGCTTTTACTGTTCGGTTTAAGAAATACTGGTAATCCCATTTTTTTCCCAAACTTCCATGCTCTTTCAATAGTTTGTTTAGATTTAATTTTGGCAGCAAAAGAAATACTATAAAATTTCTTCCAAGGAATAACGGGGTACCCCATTTCTCTCATAAAGATTTTTGAATAATCTTTATCACGAGCTATTTCCGAAGAACCCATCGTATTTATGTCCAATGTTGTTCCACGAAAATATCTATTAATGCCGTTTGAATATGATATCTTTCCAACAACACCATATTCTTCTTCAATAAAAACCTTTACATTAAGCTTCTTGCCGATTTTTAAAAACAAAGAAGCAAGTAATGGTTGGCCTAGAATTGTTTTAACTTTCATAATTTTACTTTTCTTTTATTATAAAATTGACAAATATATTTATTATAACAATACCATTGAAAACAGAAAAAGTAAAGTGCTATCGGGTTTTTGTTTTTAAAATTTGATTCTTTTTATATTCTCAAAAAAAGGTCTATATAAATCTTCACGTGGGTCAATATAGAGTTCTTTTTTATTAATTCTCTCAGTGAAAATTACTGGGGCGTCTGTTATTAGAGCAAGTGGCTGTTGTTCTTTTCCTTCCCCCATACAAAGCACAGCAGAAGTTGCCAAACTGTCTGCAATATCTGTGCGAGAAAATTTTAAAGTACGTCCAAAGATATCTTTCTTGCCAATATAATTTCTAATTCCTTTAAATCCAGCATAACCAAGAGCAATACCCACGACTCCGGCACGTAAGGGAAATAATCGACTATCTGTAATCAAAATACCCAAATTTTTTATTTTAAATTTTTTACAAAGTTCTTTACGAATAAATAAAGCCGATTTAAAACTATCTTTTGGTAATAAAACCATTTTCCCATCTGCATTTGACTCATCTACCCCAGCCGAAGCCATGACCACACCATCTTTTATGGTAAGCCAAGTATGTTTCGTACGAAGCATAAAATCACTTTCAGATTCAATAATCTTTTCATGCATTTTGTTATGCGAAATTGTCCTATCAATCAAGACAGTTCTCCCTTCTGAAAGAGCTAATATTTTTGAAGTTACAACCAATATAGAATTTTCTGGAATCTTTTTAACATATCTAAAAACAAATTTAAGTAAGTCTTCTTTCTCCCTAAAAATACTGGTTTTAATGGTTTTAATTTGCATATTTATATTTTAGCAAAAGAGTTCCTTTTTTATTAAGTTTTTTTACTGATTCTAGAACAAAATTATATTTCTTGAATTTGTTGCTGGAAAACATCGGTATACCAACTGTAAAAACATAAGGCTCAATTGTGACAAAGAGCTTATCTAGCATTTTATTCTCAAGGCAAAAGTTATAAACCTTCGGACCACCGACTATGGCTACATTTTTATATTTTCTAGCTTGCAAAAATTTCTTCAGGTTGGATTTATTTGGGTTAAAGAAAATTATACTATCCTTTGTTATGGGTTTTTGAACTTTTGAAGTTAACACTATTGCGTTTCTTTTTTTCAGACGAGCTCTAGCTAATTTATAAGTATTGTGTCCAACAATGACAGCATCTATTTTTTCTAGAGATTTTTGAAAAAAATTCCAGTCTTCTATACTTGTCCAATCTGTACCAGAGTGACAATCTTTTGCTATCCGACCATCAATGCTTGCAGCAATGTAAGCAACATAGTATATTTTATGGGTTAGTTTGTGTATTTGACTCATGGTAAAGTGCACCCAAGAGATATTTACCCTCAATATTGAAACCGAGATTTAAGATGTGTTTCTTCTGCAAAAAGGCTAGGAGATTATTGACTAAAACAAAAGAAACAGAAATTCCAATTGCGAATAGAGCGCGCTCCAGGACTACAACTGGAATAAGAGAAATCCAAATCGACGCGGGTAAGGCGAAAACCCAGATCCACAAAGCACCACCAACTGCATGAGCGGTGAAAGTAGCCCCCAATGATCTGGCAAGCAGAAAACGATCTCGAAAAAAATAGGCAATAATAGGGATAGTCCAGAAAAGAGAAAAATACCAAACGGTTCTTCCAATAGGATGGGCGATGAATGCAAGAATCGCGATTATCGGAATAACTAAATTAAATTTCCCTTTTTTGGCAAAATACAATACCGCAAAAAGCATTGGCAAAAATCGGATAATTGTTCCGGCATCCTCAATCACTGCTCCGTGAACCAAGAAATTAATAAATTGCATAAAAAACACAGCCAATACTCCAGGCAAGCTACCAATAAAAGTTCCGGCAATAGGTGCAAAGGCGTCATAAAGCATAAATTTTGTTTTTGATCCTTCCAGTTGTGCTACGGGAATTTGCAAGGCGATGAAACCCAAGACTGTAAAAATGACAACAAACAAAAGATTTTTCTTAGTTAAATATTTTTGAACGTTTTGCATATTAATATAATAGCACAATTAAAACGTTAGTTCATTACTTCAACTCCCATCGATCGTGCGGAGCCGGCAATGATTCTGATGGCTCCTTCTGTGTCTTTAGCATTCAAATCCTTCATTTTCTTTTTAGCTATTTCTCCGGCTTGGGTCTTAGTGATTGTTCCAGCTTTAGTAGCGACATTTTTGCCCGACCCTTTTTCCACTCCGGCTGCTTTCAAAATAAGACCCGAAACTGGAGGAGTTTTTATGATAAAATCATAACTTCTGTCTTCATAAACTGTAATAACGACAGAAACCTTATCTCCTGCCATTTTAGCAGTGGTAGCATTAAACTTAGTGACAAAATCCCCTATGTTGATACCCGCTTGCCCTAATGCAGGCCCTAATGGAGGTGCCGGTGTAGCTTTAGCAGCTTCTATTTGGAGTTTTATTTTTTTTGTTATCTTTTTCATATATTTTGCTTCGTTAATTTTTTAAACCTTCTTAACTTGCAAGAAATCAAGTTCTACAGGCGTCTCGCGACCGAACATTGAGACAAGTACTTTTATTTTTCCACGCTCCTCATCAACAGCATTTACCTTACCTTCGAGATCTTTAAAGGGACCATCAATTATCAAAACTGTTTCATCTATAGCGATATCAATATTGTGTTTAGCCATACCTGTATCCATCTTTTTGAAAAGGTATTCCACTTCTTCGTTTTTCAGAGGAACAGGGTTTACTCCAGCACCGACGAAACCCGTGACCCGAGGAGTATTGCGAACAACATACCAAGAATCATCTGTAACTATCATATCCACTAAAACATAACCCGGGTAGATTTTTTCCTCTACTTTTACACGTTTGCCTGCTTTTATTTTTATTTTTTTTTCAACCGGCACGATGACATTAAAAATTTTATCATTCATACTTAAGGAATCAATACGTTGCTTTAAATTGCGGAGAACAACATTTTCATATCCAGCATATGTGTGAATAGCATACCAATTTCTAGTACCTTGCGTTTCTTGTTTCATGGTAATTTAGAAAGAAATTATCTTCTGTAAGCCTTGTAAGAAAACAAAATCAAAAACACCGAGCAGATAGGCTATTAAAATAGATAAAACGATTACAATCAAGCTATAAAAGATGGTCTGTTGTTTATTAGGCCAAATTACATGCTTTAATTCTGTCTTTGTTTCTTTAAAATATTCGGTAATTTTTGACATATTTAGAAAAGCCCCCTTTCAAGGGCTTTTCTAATGCTACTCTTTTTCAAAAAATAGTCAACCTATCTTAGAAAACAAATAGTTTTACCATATTTCATAAGTGATGGTAACATCCGAATTTATGGTATTCTCTCCTTTTGGTATTTCGGCTGGGGTAAAATCATTAGAAACACCCTCAGCCATCATAGTTTTAGCATACATCGGCATAGGATAATCACCGGATTCATTAAAAGAAGTAATTTTTCCCAATCTAACACCCAAATCTTTTGCTAATACTCTCGCTTTTTCTTTCGCATCATCAATAGCCTTTTTTCTTGCTTCTGCTTTTAACCCATCCTCATTATCTATGGAAAAATTTGGGCCGCTTAAATCGGAGACACCTAATGTTCCAAGTCCTTGCATAATTTTACCTACATCATCTGTATTTCTAATTTTTACAGTTATAGATTCTGAAGCAACATATCCAACAATAACACTCCTACTATTTGGCGGACAGCTGTATTGCGTACAAGGAATCATTATTTTCGTATCATATCTGTATTCATATTTCGGAGAAAAGGAGGCATCCGAAGTTTTGATATCCTTTTCCAGAACATTATTCTCTTTTAAAAAGTCCAGGGATTTCTTTTCGACTTCAGCTACAAGGGTTTGTGCTTCTTTTACTGTTTTTGATTCTTTACTGATAGTAAAATAAATACTTGCAATATCAGGGACAGCAAAAACTTCACCGTGTCCGGATAATGTAACGGTACTTATTTCCTTACTTCCTATCATACTGTAAGATTTAAATTCAGATAAAAATCTAACAGCAAAATAAAGAGAGAGAATAATTAAAAAAACAAGTGATACACGATATATATTTTTTTTATATTCATTTAATATTTCCATACATTAATTATGTTATTCAGCAGAATAAATTATTTTTCAATTTGTAAAAGTTCAACTTCAAAACTGATCGTCGCATTCGGAGGTATTACTCCTCCCGCACCAGCTTCGCCATAAGCATAATCTGGATTAATTTCAAGTATTCTTCCCTCTCCCACTTTCATCCCGGCAATTCCTACATCCCAGCCTCTAATGACTTGACCTGCTCCTATAGTAAAAACAAAGGGTTGCACATGATTAAATTTTGGATCTACGTTTGAATCAAAAATTGTACCATCTGCCAGTTTCCCTGTGTAATTCATGGCTACTGTATCACCTGATTTAGCTATATCTCCATTGCCTTCCTTCAGAATTATAATTTTTACACCCTCAATTTGTTGTGCATTTTGCATATTATTTTGTTCTTCACCTGCAATTTTGGAGTTAGAATAATCTACTCTTTTACTATTAATAGTAATAAAAACTAAAATTCCCACGACAACGATTACTATTAAAAACCACCAAACCATATTTTTTTTCATATTTTTTTACTTATTAAACTTTATAATATATCAATTATACACAAAAATATTGTCAAATCAAATTCACTTCTCTTTCAAGCGTCAAATTGAATTTGGAAAAGACTGAAGTAATTATTTGTTCGGATAAATTTTTTATTTCTTCTCCCGTAGCTCCGCCGTAATTTACGAGGACTAACGCCTGTTTTTCATGTACGCCAGCATTTCCTATTCTTTTTCCCTTCCAGCCACATTTTTCAATAAGCCAAGCAGCGGAAACTTTAATATTCCCTTCCTTGCCCGACATAGCCTTAGCGTCGGCGGGTTCTTCAAAATAGGGCATTTCAGGGTAAACTTCTAACAAAACTTTCATTTTTTGTTTTTCCAAAAAAACATTTTTAAAAAAACTCCCAGCATTACCTATTAATAATGGGTCGGGTAATTTACTTTTACGGATAGCTATGACTGCGTCACTAATAATTCTAGGAGAAATAATTTCCCTCGGTCGTAGACCTATGGGTGAGACAATTTTATTCCCGCCCGACTGGACGATGTCAGCCGTTCGGGCGGGTTTTTCCAAATATTCCTGCAATATTTTATAATCCGTATTTCCTTTTCCCGCTTTATTCAACTTTAAAGTTATGGCCGTAATAAAATATTTGCCTTTTAATCTACCTTTAAAAACACTGTAACGATAGTCAAATTCACATTCTTCTTTTTTAAAAATATTTTTTTTTCCTGTCTTTATTTCATATGCTTCAACATTCTCCAAAGTATCTTTGAGTTCTACTCCATATGCTCCGATATTCTGTACGGGCGCAGCACCGACAGTACCTGGTATAAGTGATAAATTTTCTATACCCCAATATCCATGATTGACCGTAAACATCACCAAATCATGCCATATTTCTCCACCCATAGACCTTATAAAAACACTCTCGGAATTTTCCTCTAGTATTTTAATCCCCTTTAATCTATTTAAAATAACAATACCATCAAAATCTTTCGTAAATAATATATTACTCCCTCCACCTAAAAATAATTTTTCATTATTCTTAAATTCCGGAGAAATAAAAAGCTTCTTTAAACTAAATTCATCATTTAATTCAACAAAAAATTTCGCGCGGACGGATATTCCGAAAGTATTTAATTTAGTCAAATCATAATTTTTAATAATCTCCATAAAAATATTACCTCAAAATAAAAATAACGGCGGTTAGGCTGACTGCAAACAATAATCCAACAGTTAGCCAGCCTATGATATTAGTCAGTCTCTTATTTTTAAAATCCCCCATTATTTTTTCACTGGCACTGATCTGTACAATAAAGAATAAAATGACAGGTGAAATGATGCCATTCAAAACAGCTGAATAAATAAGGGTTTTTATAGGATCAAGCCCTATGAAATTTAAAACAATTCCCAAAATCATAGCTATAATAATAACTCCATAAAAAGCTGTAGCTTGTTTTAATTTTCTGTAAAGTCCTTCTTTCCAATTAAAAGCTTCAGACATTGCATAAGAAACTGAACCTGCTAGTATTGGAATGGCTAAAAGTCCTACTCCTACAATTCCAATAGCAAATAAAGTAAAAGCGAAATTACCGGCGAAAGGTTTTAAGGCCAAAGCTGCATCAGCCGCTGTTGCTATGTTTGTGATACCGCTTCCAAACAAGACCGCTGCACTAGTGGCAATTATAAAGAACATAATAAGATTAGAAAAAAACATACCTGACCAAACATCTATTCTCATTTTGTGAATATTTTCATTCGTATTAAGAGTACGTCGTGCTTTTTCTGTTTCTTCCCCTTTTAATATTTGTTCTTCTACTTCTTGGGATGTTTGCCAGAAAAATAAATAAGGCGAAATAGTAGTACCAAAAGCTGCACAAATTAGAATAATTTCATCCTTTGAAAAAGAAATTATTGGAACAACCAAATGCTTAAATACTTCTCCCCAATTAGTTACAACCGAAAAGGCTGAAAATACATAAGCAAAAAGGACTAAGGCTAAATACTTTAGATATTTTGAGTATTTTTTATAAGGAATAAAAATCTGAAGGCCAAGACTCAGAGCAGCAAAACCCAAAACCAAAAAGGCGAATTCTATCCCAGGGAAAATAAGTTGAGCGCCTTTTGCCATAGCTCCCAGATCTGCTCCGATATTAAAAACATTTGCAAAAAGAAGAAGCAAGGTGCAAATATAAAGAATTTTTTTTGAAAAATGTCTTTTTATATTAGTAGCAAGCCCCACTCCAGTAGTAAGTCCAATACGAGCGCACATTTCTTGAATGGCACCCATTAAAGGAAAAGAAAAAAGCGAAAGCCAAATCAAATCAAAACCGCGAGACGCTCCCATTTGTGAATAAGTGGCAATACCTGATGGATCATCGTCAGCCGCTCCTGTGGTAAGTCCGGGGCCTAAAGTTTTCCAATACTCCTTTACCTCCTTAACCGGTTTTTCATTTTCTAAATCATCCCTTATTTCTCGCTCTAATTCCACGCTTTTTTTCAATACCCTATTCGGCGTATTAAATATTTTTCCCAAAATACTTCCCCTCATTTTTTAATTATGACATAAAGAGGGCGAGCATGAAAGTTTTTGTAGCAAGCAACTGGATTCTTTTTTGCTTGCAAGAAAATTTACATGCTCGCCCGATCTAGGCGATCCATAATGGCTACGCCTAAACCTTCTTTTGGAAAACTTTCACACAAAATAATATCAACGGGATGGGTATCAAAAAATCGCAGAGCATCATAAAGTTTTTGCGATATTTCTTCTAAATTATTTCTATCACCCAATACAAAAACATTAGGTTTGTACTTTTCAAAAGAATCTTTATTCTGCTTTGTGGTTATAATGCCGATTCTTAATTTTTTTTCTTTTAAAACTTCCGCTCGCTTTTCCATTTTTTCAGAAATAATTTCTAATTTTGCTTTAGGCGCATAATGTCTATATTTTGTACCGGGAGAAAATTGTAGTTCCCTTCTATCCTTCGCAAAAATAACCGCCAATGGAAATAAAATTTTTTCTAACATTTCTTTAGTAATCGCCCCTGGACGAAGAATCAGGACTTGCTCGTTATTTATTCTTAGAACTGTCGATTCAACGCCAATATCCGAAAAACCGGCATCAATAATCATATCAACCTTGCCTGTTAGCTCATCATAAATATGTTCTCCCGTGGTTCCACTTGGACGACCCGATATATTAGCCGACGGTGCGGCAATAGGTACGCCAGCCAAATAAATAAGTTCATGAGCTATAGGATTTGATGGCATACGAACCGCAATAGTTGGAAGCCCGCCGGAAACAATATCTGAAATTTCTTTTTTCTTTTCAAAAACAATAGTCAGTGGCCCCGGCCAAAATGCATTTATTAATTTTTTTTGTTGTTCTGAGACAGTATCAACTAATTCTTTTAACTGATCTTCATCACTAATGTGAACAATAATAGGATTATCGCTAGGCCTGCCTTTGGCAGAAAAAATTTTTGCCAAAGCTTTTTCATCAAAAACATTCGCCCCTAATCCATAAACAGTTTCTGTTGGAAAAACAACCAAACCACCACTTTTAATAATATTTGCAGCTTTTTCTAAAACTTCTTTTTTGTTTTCATCTGTAATTTTAACAATTTTCGTTTGCATATTAAAAAAGACAAACCTAAATTGGGTGCCTATCGAGATTTGAACTCGAACTGAGGGTTCCACAAACCCTAGTGCTAACCATTACACTATAGGCACCATGTAGCGCTATTTATAGCAAAAAATATAGATAAATGCTACTTTCAAAAATTATAAAAATTAAAAGATTTTAAGAGTCGTGGGTCCCCTGTCTTTATGGCTCCGAGGGCGAAGGCTCAGAAATCTTTTGAATTTTTATAATTTTTTATTTGTAATCCGGGCTTTGTTCTGTTATGCCGGCTCTATAATTAGATAATCTGGCAAAAGCGTATAGCACACTTGAAAGACGATTAAGATATGCTTTAGTGAAAGGTTTGATTTCTATTTTGCTTTCGTCTGCGACCACAATGACCCTCCTCTCTGCTCTACGAGAAATAGTACGAGCTATATCAAAAATGGAAGCAAGTTCTGTTCCACCGGAAATAAAAAAGGTTTTTATGGGTAGAAGTTCTTTTTCTATGGAATCAATAATTTTTTCTAATTCTTTTATTTTTTCTTCGCCGATAGACATTGATGCTCCTGCTAATTCTGCCTGAATAATAAATAAATTTTTTTGAATATCGTGAACTATTTGATCTACATTTAATTTACCAATGAGTAATTTTTCTTTTTTAGCTTTCACTTTACAAAAACCTAAAAAAGAATTCATCTCATCTAAAGAGCCAAGGGCTTCAGCGATAATTGAACTTTTAGAAATACGTTGATCGCATCCGAAAGTTTTAGTTGTTCCATTGTCTCCTTTCCTTGTGTAAAGCATATTTTTTAAACTTGTCCCGTACTGAACTTCGCTCTAGTATCGGGATTAACGTTTTATAATTAATTCTTCATCTGGTTTGTCTTTTTTAAGATTTTCTATAATTTTATCAGCAACAAAATCTGGATCCATAAAACTATCAAAGTCATCCGGTCTATTTTCTCCAAAAATATCCGTTTTTATACCACTTGGATATATCGAAAATATAGAAATATTTTTATTTTCTTCTCGAACTGATTTAGTAAAACCGTTCATAGCCCATTTACTTGCGCTATAGGTAGAACTCATAGGCCTTCCAATTAAAGCGCTATCTGAAATTATGTTAATAATGTACCCAAATCCTTGTTTTTTAAAAAATCTTAAAGCCACCCTAGAACCATTCACGGAGCCAAAAACATTCACATCAAACATTTTCTTAACTTTTTTCATATCAAAATTTTCAACAAGCGAATGTGGCAACCAAATACCGGCATTATTAATCCAAATATCCAGTTTACTGAATTTTTCTATGGTAAATTCCAATAATTTTTGCAATTCATCTTCTTTTGTAACATCCGCTTTTATTCCAATAATTTCTTTTTCTAAATCTTTTAAACCTTCTTCATTCCGAGAACAAACCACAACTTTTGCCCCATTTTTCAAAAAAGATAGAGCTAGGGCTTTTCCTAAGCCTCTTGTTCCACCTGTAATTATTACTACTTTGTCTTTTAATTCCATAAATCAATTAAAAATTCTAATCACCAAATACTCCCATAAAAAAAGTTCCAAATGCTGACCAGAAAGCAGAGAGTGCGTTAGCTAGATTATTAGAGACACGTCTATTTATTTCTGCAAAAGTATTCCAAATAGTAGTATTATTGACGACATTACATTCACCATTACTGCAATCTTTAAACAAAATAATTGCTCTATTCGGTTTAAGAGTTGTTGAAGAGATTTTGTTGGTCGATTTTACACCATCTTCAGTAAGATAATAATAAGAACCTCCAAAGCTTATGTATTTATCAGACTTTGTTGGATTAACATACACAAATGCTTTCTGGAATTCTCTTGATAAAACATCATCGTCCCTTTCTTCATATCTGCCCTCAGGGATAAACATGCTTAAAGGAAGATCAAAACCCTTCCAAGCATTGAAATCAATACTCCACGAATCATAATACGCCTTAGTATCAGGACCCTTAATACCTAATAATCCGGTAGCCATAGAATAATAGGCTGCCTGCGCTCCATTTTCGTGTTGACCTTTTACGGGGCCAAAACCTAAAACAGACGTCAAACCCTGATTCTCAGCATTAATTAACGCATTAATATCTGTTTCACACATTTGATTCGTATACCAAAAATCAGACAAAGGTACACCAGGCCAGCTTTCTATCACACTGCAAAAGCCTTCTTTAAGTGTTCCTTCAATAAGATCAGAATATTCCTCCATCACTGTATGCTGTAATCCATTAAGTATGAATATTGCCTCTTTATCTCCTTGAGCTCTATCAACAAGTTTTCTAATATTATACATGGCTTTTCTTACATCATTCATCCAAGTCTCAGCTTCATAAAGTTGGCCTGTACGGGAATCAATAACTTTAATTGTTTCTCCATTAACATATTCTAAATCACCATTTTCAAAGCCCTTCATATTTAATGGTTCGAATGAGTCAAAGAATGCTCCATTATAGCCGACACTCATCGCATTCAATATACTGTCAGCATAGAATTTCTGAAAATCTTTGTGACCAAAAAATAAGCTTGCCCTAGTCATGCAATCTTCACAATCCCTATTCACGTTCCTACAAGTATCACAGTTAGGCGATTCATTAACTCCATAATTAGAATTATATATCTGCTCTCCATTAATATCTTTTAATTTCCATTCTTCAGGATAAGATCTGCTCCATCTACCAAATATAGGAGGAATTTGAACACCTTCGCCACTTTTAAAAGCATGAACAGAGAACATGTTTCCATAAATGATAATATCTGACTTATCCTGATTATACAATCTGAACCTGTCCAGTGCTTCCTGATCAAAATATATTTTGTAAGGGTCCCATTCAGCTAGTTTAACGCCATCAAACCTCCACCAAAGCGGAAGCTGCAATCGGCCTAATTCTTCCATATAATTCAAGAATGATGTTCTGTCATCTTTGTGATCATAATCATATGGTTTATTGTATGTTAAACTTAACCTCGACCTCAAAGTTAATCCTCCAGTGTACCATTCCTTGTTAGCATCTATTCTAAATGTATTGTCACTTTCATCCATGGATTTCGAATCAGTAACATCAGATATCCTTATTCTTGCATCTTGATATTTACCTGTAGGAACATTCTGCCATGTATAAATGCCATCATTTTCTGTTGAGCTAACTAATATTTGCCAATTATTTCCATTATTCAAAGAATATTCAATCTTTACATTCGCTAATGTTCCTGAAGAGTCCCATTTAATAGTCTCAGAACCTCCAGATACTAAGACCTCACCACCGGCTGGTCTTATAACAGCAATCTCCGGAGGCTCAAAATTCGGATCATTAGTAATCAAAATCCTATCGACTTTGGTCGTAGAACGCCAATGTTTGTTAATCTTAAGAACATGATTACTCCCAGAAAGTTGATAACCTGGAGGATTGGTTGGAATCCAATGATAGCTCCAACCATTAACTGTCCTATCCTCAGGCCCGGTATAGAAGTAAGGGCTCACAATCCCATCAACATCAACAGTGAGTGTACCCCAAGAATCCTGCATCTGAGTCCTAGCCCAAACATAATATTTTCCAGGGCTTGCAGTAAAAGCATATTTCAAATAAGAAGGAGAACCGTTTTGCTGATTCAATACCAACATGTATTCTCCATTTGATGCCCTAGAATCTGGTCTTGCAACAAAATTCTGATAATCTTTTGAAGCTTCAGCTTCTATATAGGTTGGACCATTAACAGTAACAATTGAAGCCGATTTTTGAACAGTATATGTTTCAGAAAAATTTTCTTTTTGATTCGAATTAGGTAAAACAGCAATAGCCTTAACAGTTTTTGAATCTCTTAACTCAATTGCGCCAAAATATTCTTGAGAATTAACTGTTGGTGTACTTCCATCTAAAGTATAATAAATATTAGCACCAGGAATACTGCTTTCAAGCCAAACATGAGTAACATCATGAGTTCCTGATAAAGACCCTTCTACCACTGCACACGCAACACATACTCCTCCACAATCAGTATCAACTTCATTCTGATTCTTTATGCCATCAGAACAAGTAGGTTGTACAGCATTCACCGTAATATTCACAGTGGTAGAAGTAGCAACTGCATTACTATTATCATACCCTTTAGCCGTTAAGGAATAACTTCCAGTAGGAACACTAGGCCAAGTGAAAGTATAAGGAGAAGTTAAGTCTTCACCAAGCTTAGTAGTACCATTGTAGAATTCTACTTTAGAAATAGTGCCGTCAGAGTCAGAAGCATTGGCTGAAAGTGTAACTGTGGCGGGAGCAGTATGTTGTGAATTGTTGATGGGAGTAGTGATGGAAACGGTAGGAGAAATATTCTGGGGTGGAATACAAATACTTCCATTCCATACAGTGCCTGAAGCACAACTTGAGGTCACAGTTCTTTGAGCTAATAGAGTACCATTATTGTAAAGATAAAAAGTTTCAGAATTGTATTTAACAGCTAGAGGAAGATTGGTACCTGTATTACCAGTAGCCACATTTACATTAACGGGTTTGGTAATAGTGGAAATAGCTTGAGGATTAGTGGTACTCCAAGTAAGATTTACATTACAACTACTACTACCAGAGGCAATGAGACAAGAGGAGGCTGAGGAAGTAAGAGTGCCAGACATTACAGGTTGAGTACCAACTGTCACCGTGGCTGAATTTGAAGTACTGCCTCCTACTCCACTACAAGTGAGAGTATAAATTTTAGTGGAAGTTAGATTACCAGTAGATTGACTTCCGGAAGTTGCTTTAGTTCCTGTCCATCCATTACTAGCAGTACAAGAAGTGGCATTAGTGGAACTCCAAGTGAGAGTAGCAGATGTATTGTATGAGACTGAGGTTGAGTTAGCAGAAATGGAAACAGTGGGAGCACAATCAGTAGTATTACAAACCTGAGTTTCAGAAGATGAACCAGAACAATTAGCTCCTCCATTAGCAGGAACTGGATTAGTACAAGTACGAGTACGAGTTTGTGTTCCTGTTTGACCACAAGCTGTGACACTACAAGCACTCCAGGTACTCCAAGCACTCCAGGCACCGTTCACGATTATAGGTTGTGTTCCTCCTCCACCACCTCCTCCTCCACCTCCTCCTCCACTTCCACTCACTTTTTTAATTACTGGAATTACAACCGTTCCATCACATCTCAAACCAGTGATCCAACTGAAGCCTAAAGCTGAAGAACAACCTGTTGGATAACTTGTAATAACACTGCCGTTACATGGAGCACCAGTATAAGCACTATAACCTGAATTTGAATTACAACCAGCTGGGTAGTTTGTTGCAGTACTTCCATTACATGGTAAACCACTAAAAGCACTATAACCTGAATTTGAATTACAACCAGCTGGATAATTTGTTACTACTGGAGTTGGATAGAATGTCAGGATACCACTTAAGGAAGCACGAGATTTAAGACCAAAGATACCATCAGCTGTTAAACCTTTAGCTCTTTGATAAGCTTTGACGGCTGTGTCAGTGGCTTTACCAAAGTAAGTGGTTTCTAAACCTACTGAACCAGCTCCTATTCTAGAAACAATATATCCTTTCTCATTCAAGAACTGTTGCAGATACTTCACTTGAATATCTTTCATTCCATACTTTAAGGTTTTAGTGATACTTCCTTGTGCCGCTGAGACTATAGAAGCTCCGATAAACAGAAATATAGTAATTATTACAATTTTGAGAAATAATTTTGATTTTAATGGGTTAGAGATGGACATAGAGATTATGAGGGAAAGCAGTTCCTAAGTTTATTATATCAGGTTTCGTTTTTTAATACATTTTTACTATTATTAAAGAAAAGTCTCCCTGTTCTGGTGCGCGGGAGAGGATTCGCACCTCCACGTCCTTACGGACACTGCCACCTCAAGGCAGCTTGGCTACTGTTACAACACCCGCGCGTAACTAAAGTTTATCACATTTTAACAAAAGAAAAACTAAGTTATAAAAAATAAAAAACATCTTTTTGAGGGGTTTTGAGCGCGACGGCGCGAAAACTTCAGGATTTTTTAAGCCTACCCGAAATGAATTTCATTCAGGCGGGCTTCAAAAAATCCGTACCGGTAAAAAGATGTTTTTTATTTTTTATTTTTCTGTTTTTTCTACTTCCACTTCGTCATCAACTTCAAGTGTAACCGAACGCAGTTTTCGGCGAACATCCTTAATCGCTTTGACACGAACATAGTAAAGTTTCGATTTACGAGCACGAGATTTTTTGGTCACTTCAATCTTATCAATAGCTGGAGAATAGAGCGGAAAAATTCTTTCTACTCCAACACCTGAGGCAATTCTTCTGACTGTAAAAGTCGCACCGATTTCTGTCCCATGTTTTCTGGCAAGCACCATGCCTTCAAAAGCCTGCAATCGTGTTTTACCTTTTTCGTCTAAAACTTTAGACCAAACACGCACTGTATCCCCAGCATTAAAATCAAGTTTTTTTCTTTCTTCCACGTTAACTGTCGTAAGTTTTGTTTTATCAATTTTATCTCCTGCCATGATGAAAACACTTTAACACAAAGGAATTTCAAAGGCAAATTCAAATTTTTATCACAAAAATTCACCTTGATAACATTTCACACAGTAAACTATTTCCGATCTATCAGGAGCATAGGGTGTATAAATGTTCGCCTTACATTTCATGCAGTTTCTGTTATATAATTTCGGTTTGGTCATTTTATCAAACCGTTTGTTCTCACGACATTTTGGGCATTCATGTGGAATAGGCAAGTTCATTTTACGAAGCAAATTTAATTCACCATGAACTATTTTATAACCTTTACTACAATTTTTACATCCAATCACCTCATTTAAGATATCATCATTAGTATCCAGTATTTTATCGGGCAAAGAATCTACGGGTTTTGTAATGTTGTATACCATATCTTCTTTATTACTCCAATTATACCCTTCTGCAAGTGCTTGCTCTTCTGCCTTCGGAAAAAAATACATAACGCCTGATTTATTATAAAAAAAATTACTGAATTCAGGTGGAAAAAATTCTCCATATTTGTATATTCTCCTTTTGCTATCTATATATGGATTTTTATTCATATCTTCCATAATCCCTTTTCTTAATTTAAAGTATTCTTTTTCAGAATATTGTTTATTTAAAATACAAAAATTTTTGCGTTTTAAATTTACACAACCAAAATTATTTTTGCCAGTAATATTCCAACGGCAATATTGTAAATTGAAACAATCAGCCCAACAATGAACAGAAAAACACACAGAACTAGAGTTTTCTCCGATGGCAAGGGATTCATAAATTAGACTGGCATTATTGCCCCAACTGGAATAATCCCAACAGTCCTTTACCGGAGGCACTGAAATAAGTTGAGTATATTTACAATCTTCGACACCATTCACGATATAACATTCTTTTGAATTCTTTGAAGTATAAACATGTTCACCAGTTACATTAAAATTCAGAGAATGACCATTATATTCTCGATAGGGTTTGCTCAACCAGAAATCATACACTTGTTTTTCAAAACTATTTAATTTCTTCCAAGAATCAAATTCCAGTTCCTTTAATTTTTTAATGTATTCTTCTTTAGAATATTTGATGTTAAATATACAATCGGTAGCCTCTCTCAAATTGACACATCCAATACAATTAGTACACCCATAACAATTTCGGGAAAACCAAACATCTACACAATTATCGCATTCATTTGAAAAGAAAGTCCTATAATTTTTTGTAAAACCAGTCGATCCATAACACAACTCCGAATTAAATCCTCTTAAACAATCGGCACTGTATTTCAGTCCGTTTAATATGGAGGAATAATATACGTTATCGCAGTAATCGGCAAAAAAAGTGAGATAACAGTCTTTGGACCAACCAATACCGTTAGAATATTGCGAATTTTTAACAGTTGGATAATCACTCTCAAGACTAAAACAAGGAGTTTTATCCATAAGTTCTTTTACTTGTTCCAAAAAAGGTCGCGACGGATCATATTCCATTCCATATTCTGTACCGTCCCAAGAATCGCTCCACCAACATAGTTGACAATAAACAGTAACTTTCTGTTCTGGAGAATATATAGACAAAGTTCTTTCCCCGCATTTGTCACAATTACGCCAATACAAGTCCCAAACATTAAAAAAAGAAAAACGTCTAACCATCCGACATTCCGGGCACCAAGTCGGCGGTGGGACTTTTATTTTTTCATAAAAATTAAAATCATCAGACTTTATTGTGAAATCCTTTTTGCAATTCTGACAAACTTTATTCTCACTTTTATTTTCCATATTATTAATTTCCTTAACCTATCATATATGATATACTAACGTTTTTAAAATTGAAGAAAGATTACTCTTTTTAATCTATTTTACCACTCTTTTGAACTCAGGAGGCAAAGGTGATTCTATTTTGATTATCTTCCCTTTTGGATTTCCTGTCTGCGCAGGCAGGTTAAACTCTATAGATTTTGCATGAAGGGCTAATCTATTCAACCCTTTAGGGTATGGATTTTTAGGAGCATAAAGAGAATCACAAGCTATTGGATGATTTATATATTTCATATGTACGCGAATTTGATGTGTTCTGCCGGTTTTTGGATGAATTTCAAGGTAAGTAAATTTTTGTGTCTCTTTAAGGTCGGACCTTTTTAAATTCTCAAGATCCGACCTTTCCCCGACACACAAAGCTTCAAATCTTTTTAAAACTTTATATTTAGTAATAGCTTCTCGAAGTTCCCCTCTGGCACCGCGTCCTGCCAGTCTGCGACGAAAATCGGAGGGACTTCTGCCGATAGGCTTATTTATAATTCCGTGATCATTTTTCACCCAACCAGAAACAATAGCATAGTAGGTTTTTTTTATTTCCCTATCCATAAATTGTTTCTTAAAATGAGCAAAAGCTTTTTTTGTTTTTACAATAAGAAGCACACCGGAAGTTTCTTTATCTAATCGGTGCACAATGCCTGGGCGATCAATTTCTTTATTATCAAAAGTTACAGGCTCTCCTACCCCTTTCAACTTAGGATAATTTTTAAAAACCCAATCAGTGATAGTTTTCTCTTTCGTTTTTCCGTCTGCATGCACAGAAATACCCGAAGGCTTGTCTATAGCTAAAACATCTTTATCCTCATACAGAATTTTTATTTTCATAATTGAAATAATATATAAAATAAGCTAGAATAGCTATAGTTTAGTAAATATGCGCGCTTAGCTCAGTTGGTAGAGCAACTCATTTACACTGAGAAGGTCGGGGGTTCGAGTCCCTCAGCGCGCACCTCGCCCCTGTAGTTCAATGGATAGAACTGCGGACTTCTAAGCCGTCGATGTAGGTCCGATTCCTACCAGGGGCACCAAATTTATAATGACGGGTCAATGATGGGTGATGGAGAGTTTAAGATTTCAATAGATTTCTTTTTGCGTTCTGAAAAATATTCTAATGCTTTAGTGAGTCTTTCTTTTTCTGTCATTCCTTTTTTATCAATATTCATGACTGTTGGAATCGGTTCCTTGTTTATTTCCATAAAAAGATACAAACCAAAAGCACAAAAGAGAAGTATTAAGATAAATGTCATGTAAAGCAGATACTTCCAATAAAGATCTGGCTTAATTCCTAGACCTCCTTTCCTGAATTTTCTCTTCTTTTTTAAAAACTTTATTTCCATATTTAATAAATTATCAATTAATAAAACTCTTAAGTCTTATTTTAAAATTTGCCGTCCATTGTGAAGTTTTTTTAGCAGATGTGTCTTGTGTATTTAAACTTTGAATATTTACTAGAACAAACTCAAGATCGTATGGGGAATTTTCTAAAAGCATGATTGATTTATAAATAGTCTCAAAACTTCCTGACGCCTCCATCTGAACCATAAGTGAAGAATCGGCATTTTCAACATCGACAGAAGTAACTTCAGCTTTAGCTTTCACTTCTGCGGCTAATTTTTCAATCGTATTTAAAAAGGGAACCACATCAGAACTTTGGACAAAATGCGTTTCAAGCAAAGCTCTCTCAGGCTCTATTGTTTTGATTAAATTAACAATGGACTTTGTGTTTTCTTTGCGCGTACTTTCTGTCTGCCATTTTTCTTGGGCTAATTGTGATATTTCCTCATTATTATTTACCATTCTATATAAAAATATAAAAACAAAACAAGAAAATATAAAAAATATCACGGAAAGAATCAATATTTTTTTTTGAAAAATAGATTGCATATATTATGAGGGGACTAAATTCAAATAAAATTTAATATTAGACCCTTTTACGAAATTAGAAATCGGTAAATCGACTTTTGAGAAAGCCGTATTATCTTCCAGTATCCGACGGAACAAAAGCAGAACTTCACGATTTGGTGCCTTGCCACTAATATTTATTCTCTCGCCAGTTTGTGGATCATTTTGATATAAAATCTCTGTGATTTTAATACTGGATATCTTTTTTAAAATTATTTCATTTATTACTTTCTGAGAAAAAGCGGGGCCTTTTTTCTTAGCATTTTCAATCAAGCTTAACTTTTTGTCCAAATCCTTAATAACCATCTGCGTATCTTCATCAGGTAATGCAACGGATCCATTTTCCTGTAATTCCAATTTCATATCAATTGAACTTTTTTCCGCAGAAGAAAGAAAATAGGACGGCAAAATTGCGACAGAAGCAACTAATAAAGATACACCCAGCATTGTAAAAAATAAGGTCAGGAGTCTAAGATAGAAATCCCTGGACATTTTTTTCTTTTCTTCGTTTGGAATTAAATTAATCATGTTCAAAATCCCTCAAGGCCAGTCCCAAAGTGGTGGCAAAGGCCAATGATTGGTTAAAATTTATTTCCGGAATATTTTTTTCTGTTTCCACCATATTAACCCAGACATTAGCTATTTCTACATTAATCTTCATACTAACGGAAAAATATTCAGAAAGCCCTATCAAATTGGAATCGCCGCCACAAAGAATTACTTTCTTAATCGGCGGTCTGTCTTTCCCTTCCTCGTCTTTATGTGTATGCCAATATATAAAATGTTTTTCTATCTCATCACGCAAAACAGAAACACCGTTTAAAAGAACAGAAAATACTTCCGTGTTTGTGGCATTACGTTTTAAACCATATTCTTTTTTCTTTTTTTCTGCTTCTTCAAAACTTATTTTTAAATCCTTTTGAATCATGCTGGAAAGCATAGCCCCGCCTATATCCAGAGTAGAAGTGAATATAACAATACCACGAGATATTATAAAAATGCCTGTGCGTTTTTTTCCGAAATCTACCACCATATAAGTTTCTAAGTCACCTTTTTCTATCACACACCTGACAATTGCCTGCGCTTCAAGTTCAAATGATCTAGCAGATATCATAGAATTTTTAAAAACAGAGAGATACTCCTCAATTACATTTTTAGGGATAGCAGCAACTTGTAGTTTTAAGCTTTGTTCGTCCTCGCTTAATAATTCATAATCAAATATGGCATCTTGCGCCGTTATCGGTATGTATTCTTCCAGAGAAAGTTCTATGCCTTCCCTGACATTTTCTAATCCTGGTTTTTCCAATCTAAGATTAAAAAGATACACCTGCTCTTCCGGCAGAGAAACACGAACAGATCTTAATCCTTCTTCTTTTCTGAGTGATATTAAAACTTCTTCCATCCGTCGAGAATCTTTAATTTTACCCGATTCAATAATGCCCGCTGGAATTTTTTTCTCTCCATAGCGATTCACCTTAATACCATCTTTTGTTTTAACAAGTTCTATAAATTTTATTGATTCGTCTGAAATATCCAGACCAAAAGATGGCAACAAAAGAAATTTGGGCGTAGGAAAAAATCTATTGTATGAATTTCTGAGCATTATAATATTATACAATATCCCCCGTATTCCTGCTATTGTTTTTCAATTCGCTCGCGTACCAACAGGAATCTCATCACTTGGTTCAAGCAAAGAAAATCTTCCGTCCTGGGCGGAAACTGCCAAGATCATACCTTGGCTTTCAATTTCACGGATTATTCTCGGCTCTAGATTAGTTACAAACATACATTTTCTGCCAATTAGAATATTACAGTCTGGAAAATATAATGAAATACCAGAAACTATTTGTCTTGGTTTTTCCTCTCCTACGTCAACAGATAATTTTAGTAATTTATCAGTATCAGGAATTTTTTCCGCTGATAAAATCTTACCTACTATAATATTAACTTTTTTAAAATCCTTTAGAGTAATTGTGTTATTTCCCATTATTCTTTTTATCTAAATATCTTTGTAATATCAAGGCGGCAGCAGAAGCATCTACCCGACCACTTTTAATTTGTTTCAATCTACTATGCACTTGTGATTGGCTCAAAAATTTTTTATTTCTCCCCGCCTTACGAGCTTCAACTGAGGTTAAAAACTCTTTCTGCTTATGAATTGGTAAATTAAATTTATTTTTCAGTTCTAAAATAAAAACCTCAATCCTGGCCGATAGCGCATTCAGTTTGCCGGAGAAATCTATTGATTCCCCTATTATAATTTCTGAAATGTTTTCTGTTTTTATAATTTCTTCCAGTTTTTTAAGACTACTAGAATCATTCAATACAATCTCTTTGGGGAAAGCCAAAACTTTTTTTTCATCTGAAATTGCCACCCCTATTCTCTTTGTTCCATAATCAATCCCTAAAAACTTCATAACAGAATACTAGCATAAAAATTTTATTTCTGGTATAATATACCTATTATGGAACAATTTAATGTGTTTTTTGCAAATGGTTTAGGGGTTTCTCCTTTTGTAGTTGGGGTAGTGGCAGTTTGGGTACTTTTTTGGAAAGGTTGTTCTTTGTGGATAGCCGCAAAAAATGACAAGAAGTGGTGGTTCCTGGCACTTCTTATCTTAAATACTTTGGGAATTTTAGAAATCGTTTATATCTTCTTCGTCGCTAAAAAGAAGTGGAGTGATATAAAACAAATTTTTTCTAAAATACCATCATCTCAACAATAAGCTGGAACTTTTTAATTAAAAAAAATAATAATCTATTATACTCCTTAAATGGAGTATTTTAGTTTTCAAAACTTGAGAAAAGTCTTAAAATAAAGTAGGGTTATGCAAAGGGAGGCGTCGCATAGCGGTTTAGTGCACCGGTCCTGAAAACCGGAGTGTCGCAAGGCACCGTGAGTTCGAATCTCACCGCCTCCGCCTTGACAATTTAGTATCGGCGTGTCCTCGTTGCTTATGACAACAGCACGACCCGCGTGCTATGTTGCATGATATTTTTTATAAAAATTGTTTATGAATAAAAAGTTCAATAACAAAATAATTTTCTGCCCACACTTTTCTGTCTTTAATATCCAAATTAGCGTAGATGAACAAGAATTTAATAAAGGATACAAGTTATTTAACGATGGTAAGGTTAAGAAAATAACAGCGGACTTTGATGGTTTTCATGCAATTGTTTCTGGGACACATGACTATAGTGTATCCGTAAATATTAGTGATTTTGAGCGTGGAGTTTGCAATTGTTACCTTGGACAAAAAAATATTCTCTGTAAACATATGATCGCGCTTGCGATTGCCACGGTATCAAAATACAACCCAGAGAATTTTAAACTCATTATGAGTTCACTTGACCATACGGTATGTTCCGGACAAATTCGAGAAATTACTAAAGAGGAATTAACTGCTATTAAAAAAGAATTACAACACGGATTATTGTATATAAAATATTATGACGGTCCTTCTTCAAAATGGTTTGCGTATCAAGACACTTTATTAAAAGGTGGGCGACTTATGTGATACACTTCGTCAAAACTTCCCATTTGTGAAATATCGGCAAAATTATGCATCGATTTCCTTATAAAGCTGGACAAAAAAGTCTGTTATGGAGTTGACGATTCCGATGGAGCGGTAGGTAACCTTATGACAGACATGGTTGAATTGCTAAATTTATTTGTAAATATAAAACCCGATCTACGTGATTTCATTACAAAACACTTGCCTAAAGAAACTTCTTTCGGCTGGGAAAGAATGTTTGGCGTAATTTAATTTTTACTTTTTCTTATATCTCGTTGTTCGTCCTTGCCCAATGCGTTCTACTTTTTTGAAACGCAAAAGAGTATCAAGCGCTTGTGATACTGTTGGACGAGCAACCTTAGTAATTTTTGAAATTTCACCAGGTGTTGCTTCCGATACTTTTAAAAGATATTGCCACACTAAAAGCTGTTTCGGGGAAAGCAGTTTTTCAATATTTTCTTTGGAGAGCAATTCAATTGCTTGCCTTGCTTGAGTGAGCAGAATATTGAAAAAGAATTCTAGCCAAGGCATAATATTTGGACTGCCAGTTTTTAAAGTTTTCTGGCTTTTCCGGAGAGCGACATAATATTCTGCTTTGTTATCCTCAATTAATTTTTCATGGGAGACATATGGTATGTACTCATAGCCAGTTTTAAGCATCATCAAATTGGTCAGTACACGTGAGAGTCTGCCATTGCCATCCTGAAACGGATGGATATTAAGAAATTCAACCAGAAAATTTCCAATAATTAATAATGGGTGAATTTCTTTTAAAATAAAAGCTTCTTTGGTCCATTCTACTAACTCCAACATTTCCTTAGGTGTTAGCCAAGCTGGTGTGGTATTAAACAATACACCAATGGATTGACCTTCTTCATTTATCATTTCAACTCTGTTTTCTGTTTTTTTGTATTCACCTCTGTGCAACTTGTCTTTCTCCACATATTTTAGAAGTTCTTTATGTAAATACTGAATACTGCTTTCTGAAAATGGAATTTTTTCGTAAGAATTAAAAACATTTTCAAGTAATTCATAATATCCTTGCACTTCCTGCTTGTCTCGATCCGCAAATTTTTGCATTGAAAGTCCACGCATCATTTTTTCTATATCTTCGTCAGAAAGTTTCGCCCCCTCGATACGGGTTGATGCGCCAGTTGAAGTAACCAAAACAGAACGCTTCAATCTTCCAAGCGCCTGTGAATTTATTTCCGCTCCACCAATCCATCTGCCTTTTAATTCATCAATTTGATTGATGACCGCCCATAGATTTTGTGGTATATTTTTGATGCGTTTGTTGTAATTCATATTTGCTAATCTGGTACATTAGCTATATGAGATTATATTAGATTAAGTATTAAAATGCAAGTCTTTTTGTAGCACAAAAAATATATTGCAAAAAACCTATATTTTATAAGCCACCCAAGCAGGGCGACTCACTTGGTTCGAATCGCTTAATCTCCGCCAAGTTTTACATTCTATGCTAAAATTCTGTTTTTAATAAGGATTTAATACTTAGAATTTTTTGATATAATTAACTTATGAATCAAAATCCATTAGAAAAAGGTCCTGAAAAAATTCTAACAAAAGAAGAAGTGTTGAGAGTTATCTCCCGATTTTTAGAAAATTCCACCGTTACCCGTGAATTATCTGATGATAAAGGACTTTATCTACTTGAAACGCAAGTTGCTGAGGAAGAACAGAAAGAAATCATTGAATATCAATATATGAGAAAAGGAAGATTTGGAAAGAATCAATCGTCTGATACTAGTATTTATATTGTATATTATCAGAATGGAGTACCAACAGGTGGAAATATAGTTGCTATTTATAACCCTAAAACTGAAGAATGGAAAGATATTCGGTAAGTTCTAACTGTGTACTAAAACCTCTGTCATAAAAATAATAATCATCAAAAAATTCCAACGTCCTTTTATTAAATGTTTTGCATTAAACACTGAAGATTAGTATAATTACATTGATGGATTCAAATAAAAAACTAGAATGGTTTGCCTTGGAATACGAAGAAAAAGAACGGGGAAACGATTGGTTTTGGGCTCTTGGTGTTATTGTGATGGCAAGTTCAATAACATCTTTTATTTATGGCAATTATTTTTTTGGTTTATTCTTAATTATAGGCGGGATACTGCTTGGAGTTTTTGCTATTAAAAAACCGGACCTGGTCCATTATGAATTAAATGAAGAAGGACTAAAAATCAGAAATCGCCTCTTCCCTTATGAAAATATCAAATCTTTCTGGGTACAGAAAGATGAAATGAAATCGGTACTTTTTATAAAATCCGAAAGGCTATTTATGCCTATAATCTCAATGCCGATAGAACAAAATCTGGCAGAAGAAATAAGAGACTTTATGCTCCTAAGTAATGTCACCGAAGAAGAAATGAAGGAACATCCGTCTGAAAAAATAATGGATTCCTTGGGTTTCTAGTTTGAGTTTTTTAATGAAAGTTGTTAATCTTCAATTATAAAGTAATATAAGCCCTCATAGTTTAATGGATAGAATGCGAGCTTGCGGAGTTTGCGATGTAGGTTCGATTCCTACTGAGGGCACACGTTAGTGAGACCGACCGAGAGGCTTAAAAGGCCTCAACGTGAGTCTTGCTCAATCTTATACCATTCACTGGGACTAATATCGAGGGCATGTTTGTAAGAATTAACAATTTTTTTTGCCAGTTCATTTCTTCGTGTTAATTCGCTACTGTCTATAAAAGGAGCCGGGCCATAACTTCTATCAGAGTTCATGTCTCTAGCTATCATTGAGGTTCTGTCCCTAAGCCATAAATATTCTAAATAATCTTTCTGAACTTGAGGATCCGACTCCCACTGATGTTCACAATCAAAACAGAAAAAAGAATATGTGTCATATTCTTGCTTCTTTGCCGGTTGGCCTTCTGGCTTTAAACTAGCGAAATTCATATGCACGACCTTTACTTTTTTTAATTTACAATTTGGGCATGTAACCATAGTATTTATTAATCTAAGGGGTAACTTCATTTTTTAAAAATTCAAAACCATTTTTATAACCTTCGTCGGTAAGCGAATAAACTTTATAGTTCACATTATTTTCCAACAGAATTTCTCCTTCTCGTTCTAAATCTTTTAAAACTTCTTTCATCCAAGCTTTTATATCAACTTCTTGAATTGGAGCAGTTAAGTGAAAGTGGTCTGAGATATAATTTTTAGAGGCACACACAAGAACCACAGACTGTCTATTGCTTTCAAATGTTACGTGTACACGTACCCAATAAGTCATTCTTTTAGCTTCATAGTACACATCTTCTTGAATTAAGTTCATAGTTTTGATCTAAGATTTTTAAGATTTTCTAATAATTCATCGTAGAGAATGAAATTTATGTTCTTAAGTGAGGAGCCAAGCTTTCTGAAGTCTGCAAATTCTTTTTTATTGATAAATTGTTTGCTAGTACCAGCAATGATATATCCCCGAGGACGAACAACTTTAATGTCGATACCTTTCCTTTTCTTTACGTCACGGATATAGTCATCGGCATTGTGAATAATTTCATCGATATAGTTCTCAATCTGAGCGATGGCTTTAGAAATATCTAGCTTCCAGTAGTAATTATCATGGTCCTCGTCGAAACCAAGAAGAGATGTTTCACGCTTCTTTATTTCAAAGACATCTACAAAACCATATACATCAACCAAAACAAAATCAGGATAACTCACACTAATACTCACATTCTGTTTCTCAATTGAAGTTACATAATTTGCCATAAACCGGAAAACTTTCTCGCTTAAGAACTTTTGCCAGTCATTTTCAGACATAGATTTCTTAATCAAATTTGCTTCAAATTCTTTAATTACTTCGTCAAGAAAAATCTTATCGGTCGTAGTTTTCGTATTGTTAATAAGAGTTGCACGTCCAATTTTAACCCCCTTCCTTTTTCCTTTTAGTGAACCCTCAAAAATCTTCGGGAAAAACTTGCTAAGTGATTCAAGATCTTCTTCATTTAGTTTTTGTGCTACCTTATTTCTTCTCAACAAGGCAGCAACTTCTCCTCCTTTATATTCATCAAAATCATCGTTAGAAATTTTTATCTTTTTAGGAAATTTTGTACTCAAAAAAGAATTAACCGCTTCACGCAGTTCGTTATTGCTATCCTCATTAATTCTTCCCAGTCTAACCAATAAATTTTTTATATCTATAACGGGCAAACTAACTGTTACTGTTGTCGAACTGTTGCGTATAGACTTTTTACCTTTACTTAGAACAACTAACCCAAGTCTCTTTCCTTTGGCAATATGAGTTTTTAACGCAGAAAGAAAAAAGGTGCCCTTCTTGCCTAAACCAAACCCGTCTTTATATAAATAAAGTCCGGATGGAAGACCCTCATATCCTTCTAAGGTGATTTTGTCTATATGTTTTGACTGTGTGCCACGAAGAAAATAAACGGTCTTTTTTGATTTACGATATATTTCATAAACACAAAATTTGCCTTCTTTTGAGTCAAAATGTTGCTCTGGAATTTCAAGTTTTTTCTTCTTTTTCTTGGTAGCCATTACTTCCGTATACTAACAAAAAACTATCCTAAAAGGTAGTTTCTTAAGCAATCCGTATTTGCTTATTATTCATCACTACCTTACTTTTTAGGCAGGTCAACAGTTCGCGCTTTTCTAATATTGTTCCACCTCGTAGGACGTGTTTTGCATAGTTCCGTATATCAACATCTGCGACTTTGACCGTTGCTTCTTTAAGCCCTAGTATCCCAACATTGAATCTCTTGTGTCGTTCAATCTCATCTTTTATCCTCTGCTTCATACCAATTTCGTCTAGATCTATTTCATCCATCAGTCCTGCTAGTTGCTCGATTAAATTTTCTTCTCGCATATAACCTGACTTGCAGTCTTTATCTTGATACCTGCAACATCCATAGTATACATACCTATGTATGTTGCCATTGTTCTGTTTCTTAAACTTCTCATCAGCTGTTATTCCTGATCCACATAACCCGCAAGTCATTAATTTAGTGAAAGCAAATTCTTTGTGTTCGCTATTTCGTGTGTACTCCATCATCTGTTCCTGCACTTTATCAAAGAGTTCTTTGGTAATAATTGGGGTATGTTTACCGGTGTACCATTGACCACCACCTTTTGGGTATTCAAAGCTACCATAATAGAAAGTATTTCTTAGAGTTATGTATATGTTACTTATACTAAACACCTTGTCGCCTTTGGTTTTGAATTTCATTTCATCTTTGAGCCAAGCGTGCAATCTTCGTCCGCTACATTTTTCGTATGCTACTTTCTCAAACATTTTCTTTATGGTTGGTGCTCGGTGTGGATCAATTTCGACGTGACATCTTTTATCTGTGTTCTTACTATTAAGGTATCCAGTCGGAGCTGTGCATGGCCAAAGTCCCATCTCGCATCTTGCCCTAAGACCTCTTTTCACATTAACTACCTTATTATCATTTTCTAATTTTGCCTGTGATCCGAGAATCATCAGTAAGAATTTCTCATTCGGACTGTTTGTAAATTTCTGTCCATAGGTACGTATCTCATGAAGTATTCCCTGGTCCATCAAATCTACAATTCGCCCAAGGTCGCCTGCGTTCCTACTTATCCTATCCGGTGCCCAAGTAAGTATGCCGTTAAATTTCTTTTTCTTAATCTCTTCAACAATTTCATTAAAGACTGGTCGTTGCCCGGCTTCTTTTGCAGAATGTGATTCTTTCTTGATTTCTACTATCTCAAGATGATCACGTTCCGCCATTTGTAACATTTCCTTTATCTGGCTATCTATGGAAAGTATTTGAGCTTCCTCACTCTCCGTACTTTTTCTCGCATAAAGGCAGTATTTGACCTTTATGGGGGCTTGTATTTCTCTCGCCATAGCCCCAACTGGCATTTGTGTTGTTTCCATATACCTAAGGAATGACGCAACCTCTCTTGAGAGTCTAGGAGGGGTAAGTTGGTAAGATGTTGGTAACCAACTCTCCAAAAACCCTTTATTTTCATACCTAAAAGTGGTATAATGCATTTTATAAAATTATGTATAATCTTTTTACAAATTACATTCAATCCATCTCGACCAAGTTTTCGCATAGAGAAACAAGCGAAATGGGTTATCGGACAGATTTTGAAATCCTACTGAAAGGTATTTTTGAATCAATTAATGTCAAGAGAATTGATCATGACGCAAAAGCCATACAGGGAAACAAGCCCGACTTCGTTGTGCTTAAAAATGATGTGCCTATTCTCTATGTTGAAGCAAAAGACATAGGAGTTTCTTTGGATAAAGTTGAGAAGTCCGAGCAGATGGCGAGATACTTTGGTTATACAAATTTAGTTCTTACAGATTATGTAGAATTTCGTTTCTATAGAAACGGTCTTCGTTATGATGAGCCAATAAAAATAGCAAATTATGATATAAAAGATAGAACAATTACGCCTATTTCGAAAAATTATGAACATGTCACAAAAACACTTTTGGATTTTACGCAATCACAAAAAGAACCTATACGCTCTGGCAAGCATCTTTCAAAAATTATGGGAGGAAGAGCACAGAGAATTAGAGATAATGTACGACAATTTCTCGTTACCCAATCGGATAAAAATGCCGAGTTAGTTCGCTTGTATGAAACGTTTAAAAAACTTTTAGTTCATGATCTCACGACGGACGCATTTGCCGATATGTATGCACAGACGCTTGTTTATGGTTTATTTGTTGCTCGCTATAATGATGAGACAAAAAAAGATTTTTCACGACAAGAAGCACGAGATTTGATACCTAAATCAAATCCACTTCTTCAACACTTTTTTGATCATATAACAGGACTAAATTTTGATAAACGACTTGAATATATTGTTAATGAATTGTGTGAAATTTTTTCTCATGCTGATGTCCAAGAACTAATGAAAGAATATTTTAAGGATGATTTGTGGGGTAAAACTCAAAAAGGTCCTGACCCGGTTATTCACTTTTATGAAGATTTTTTGAAAGAATATGATCCTAATTTACGCAAAAAAATGGGTGCTTATTATACTCCACTACCTGTGGTGCAGTTTATTGTGCGTTCTGTTGACCACTTGCTGGAAAAAGAATTTGGACTTGTTGCTGGATTGGCCGATACTTCAAAGACAACCGACGGTATCCATAAAGTTCAAATTCTTGACCCAGCTGTAGGAACAGGAACATTTATAAGTGACATAATAAGAAAAATCTACACAAGGATACTGAAAAATAAACAGGAGGGTCGTTGGCTGGCATATGTGCATAATGATTTACTTCCACGCTTACATGGTTTTGAGCTTATGATGACGCCATATACCATAGCCCATTTAAAGTTAGGAATGGCTTTTAGAAAAACAGGATTTAAGTATTTCAATCAGCGTCTTGGTATTTATCTTACAAATTCTCTTGAAGAAGGTATTACCCAAGAGGGAATGTTTACAGGATTTGGTTTCGCTGAAAGTATCGCCGAGGAATCTAAAGAAGCGTCGGTTATAAAAAATAAAACACCAATTATGGTTGTCATCGGCAATCCACCATATAGCATTAGTTCTTCTAATAAAGGTGAGTGGATTCAGAATCTTATTAAAGATTATAAAAATGGTCTTGGCGAGAGAAAGATTAATCTTGATGATGATTACATTAAATTTATTCGTTTTGCTGAGCATTTTATAGAGAAAAATAAAACTGGTATTGTAGCAATGATTACTAATAACTCCTTTATTGATGGTATTACACATCGTCAGATGAGGAAGCATTTACTTGAAACATTTGATGACATTTATATTCTTGATTTACACGGCAACTCAAAGAAAAAAGAAAAAGCACTTGACGGAGGAAAAGACGAAAATGTTTTTGATATTCAACAAGGTGTTTCAATAAATATCTTTATTCGTAAAACCAAGGATAAAAAAAATCTTGGTACTGTCTATCATTCAGAACTTTTTGGAAAGCGTGAAATAAAATTTGAAACGCTCAATGATTCTGATCTAGATAAAATAAAATGGCAAAAACTTGATTATTCTGAGCCATATTATTTTTTTGTACCGAAAGATTTTGGTGCAAATGAAGAATACGAGAAAGGGTTTTCTATTAATGACATATTTACGGAATATAATTCCGGTATACAAACAAAAAGAGATGATCTTGCAATTTCTTTTACAAAAAATGAACAGGAGCAGAAAGTTAAAGATGTTCTCAATTTAGAAGAAGGGGAATTAAAAAATAAATATAACTTACCAGAAGATGGTAGGGATTGGAAAATGAAATGGGCAAAAAATGATTTAACAAAAAGTTATATTATTTCTAATATTTTATACAGACCACTCGACACACGATTTACTGCTTATACTCCAAGATCAAAAGGGTTGATTGCTTATCCAAGAGAAAAAATAAATAAATACATTGTTAATAAAGATAATATAACCCTATTAACAAGTAGGTCTATTCCAGCAAATAGTAATTTTGACCGAGTTTTTATTACGAAAGATATATCTGATATTCATGCATCAAGCGATCAAACATACATATTCCCACTTTATTTATATATAGAAGATGAAACAAAAATTCCAAATCTTAAAAAAGAAATAGTTCTAGAAATAGAAAAGATCATTGGTAAGATTACACCAGAAGATATTATGAATTATATTTATGCGACACTACACTCTCCAAATTATAGAGAAAAATACAAAGAATTTTTAAAAATAGATTTCCCAAGAGTTCCATATCCAACAAATAAAAAACAATTTGATTCTCTGGTTACACTGGGTCGGGAGTTACGAGAAATTCATTTACTTGAATCTTCAAAGGTTAGCCAATTTATTACAACGTATCCTATTGTCGGCTCTGGTACAGTCGAGAAAATTTCGTACAAAGACGGCAAAGTATATATTAATACTGAGCAGTATTTTGGTAATGTCCCAGAAATTGCTTGGAACTTTTATATCGGGGGTTACCAACCTGCTCAAAAATGGCTCAAGGATCGCAAAGATCATACACTTTCAAATTCTGACATTGAACACTATCAAAAAATCATTGTGGCTTTGGTGGAAACAGAGCGAATTATGAAAGAAATTAATAAAATCTTATAAAAAATAATTTATGGAAGATCAAGAAGGCCCTATTCAATTTAATGTAAATAAAGTTAATTTTCACCCAGTTCTAAAAGATATAGAAAATACATTTTGGTTTTTTCTTCTTTCTATGAGGACTTTATCTGATTATGATGTGCAAAATATATTGAGAACCAAAAATAGTGTACAAGAGGGTTATCAAAGTTTTAATGAAATGTTGGATAAATTTAATGAGGCTACAGATTTACATATAGAAAAAAAGGAAAATATTGCGACATCAAAACTGAATATTCTTAAAGAAATGATTTTTATGGGAAAGGCCATGGCAGTTCTTACCTATGACTTTTTATCGCTTTCAAGTTATAACGCGATTATTAATAAAGATAATGAGTTTCAATTCTTGAGGCACATCAGAAATGGTGCGGCACATAACAATAAATTTAATCTAAAAGATGAAAAAGGTGATTGGAAAATTAATGAAAATGAAATTATAGGCTGGAATGGTTTAGAAATTAGCAGAAAATTACAAGATACCAAAATATTTAATGATTTCATATCAATTTTTGGTATATTTTTACTAACAAAACATTTTTCAGAAAGATTAAAAAAAATAGATAATAAGCAGAAATAATTTTATGGAAAATAACAACACAATCTTTGATTTATATTTATCTGGAAAAGAAGGGAATGTTCCAGATAAAAAAGATGTTGAAGAAATAGAAAAATTACTTCCCCCATCTTTAAAATTTGAAAAGTTAGAAAAAAAATTAAAAGAAAAAGATTATGGAAGGGGTGCAAGTTGGCCAGTTTTGTTTATAGAATGGTTAAATAATGATTATTTAAGTGCTACTTTAAATTTTCTTTCTCTGGTTATAATAGGAAAAGGTATTTTAAATCTAATAACAAATAGATCCAGGAAAATGAATTTGATTTTTTTAGGACCTAAATCAGCATCTTACATTGGTTTTTACTATATCAATAAAAATTTCCCTGATAAAGAGTTTGCTCTTTTATCTTCGATTGAGATTGAAAGAGGGAGTTTTGCATTCCAAAAGGAGTTTGTAGTTATTTTTACAGAAAAAAATAGTTTATATGATAATGACCCACAATTATTAGCTAATGCTGATAATTCTATTTTGGGGAAATTAATCATTATACATTTAGACTGGGAGGGAGATTTAAAATCTCTTATTATTTTTTAAACAGATATAAAATCTAGATGTTGGTAATTTTATGCCTTTTTTGCTTGCTTTTCACATAGAAATATGCTATACTATATAGGTAAGTTCTTGAATAAGTTAATAAAAACAACCAAACATTAATCGTCGAAAATTAATCAAAAAAATGCACTACAAAAGTATGTCATTTTCGACTTACGCTAAACATATTGAAATCTAACGAATTCAAGAAAAACTATTTGAATACAAAAAGCGGGGGCCGAGAAGGGCTTTCGCTTTTTGTTCTTTATGGTCGATATTATTAACAACTAATTGTTTAAATCGAATGGCTAAATACAATAGAAATTCGGGTAAATCTTGGGATGACAAGCAAGTAAATCAACTTGAAAAGTTGGCGAAAAAGAATACGCCAACCAGAGTTATTGGGCTTATCATGGGAAGAACACCCGATGCGATTTATAAAAAGGCAAGTCAGGAAAAAATTGGGCTAGATCCAACCAACCAGAGTCCTTATAATCGCAGAAGAAAATAGGTGCCTTAGAAAAGTTGTCAAAGTAAATAGAGCTTGAGTTCTTGATACGATATTCGGATCGCAGATACTTCAGGCTTGCACGCACAATGGCGATTGAAATGATACACCTTCTCATAAAAGCTCTTCAAAAATGAAGAGCTTTTATGTTGATAGCTAGACTATAAAAATAATTGCAAAAATTGCTTAATTTTGATATGTTTACTAAGTAAAACTAAATATGAATGACCTAAACTAGATTTATTTAGCATGGTCTAAAGACCCTTAGAAGATACTGAACCCCGCGTTCAGCAACTCTTCTAAGGGCTGTATCAGGAAACTGATATGGGGTCGCAAGACCTAGCTGGCACGGGGTTTAGTGTTTTAACTAGCCTCACGCCAGGAAAACCCTATGGCGTTATTTTTCACCCAAAACGAAATAGTAAAAAAAATTCCGACTGTTAAAATCGGTCTGGAAAAGAATATTCAGAAAATCTTCGAGAAAAATCTCGACGAAATATTGGATATTACATTTCTAGCAACTGAATACTCAACAAGCCTCGGTGGCAGAATGGATACCGTAGGAATTGATAACAACGGCTCTCCAGTGATTATTGAATATAAACTTTCTCAGAATGGCAGTGTGATCAATCAAGGATTATCTTATTTACTTTGGCTTCTAGATCATAAGGATGCTTTTGAGACGTTAGTACGAAAAATGAATATTAATATAGAAATTGATTGGGCATCGCCACGCGTAATCTGCGTTGCGGAGAGTTATAACAAATTCGATTTGGATACCGCCGATCTTTTGCCAATGAATATTGAACTGCTTCGCTACCGTCTTTATGAAAATAATATTCTGGTTGTAGAATCAGAAACACAGCGTAAAGTAAAAATTTCTACATCTGATATTTTTGGGAGAAACGAAAAACAAAAAAATGAGTTCAAAGAAAAAATACAACACACTTTAGACGACCATCTCAAATCCACAAATAATAATATCAAGGAACTATTTGCAATACTAAAAGAAAATATCTCCGCTCTCGATGAGCTTATTATTGAAGAACCGAAATCAAAATATATAGCATATAAACTTACTACCAACTTCTGTGATGTGGTGATACTAAAAGATTCACTCAAGATTTTTCTCAATATTCCAAGTGGTAATTTGAATGACCCCTCAGTCATGGCTCGTGACCTTACTAAGCCCCAACCAATCGGTCATTGGGGCAATGGAGACTATGAGGTGAAATTAGAGAAAAAGGAGGATATAGAAAAAGTAATGGATTTAATCAAACAGAGCTACATATACAACAAATAGCCTTTAAAAGGCTCGTTTTTGACTTGTTGGTAACTCTGCTACACATTATCTCAAGGTTAAGCTAGGATGCCACGAGGTCGAAGAAGTACATTTATCAATTAAAAAAATCATATGAAAAAATATCTCACAATTTTGTTTTTAATAGCGTTCACTGTTCCATCAGTGGCTCTTGCTTCTTGGTGGAATCCTTTTACTTGGAAAATTTTTCAGAGAAAAGAAGTTCCACAAGTGCAGGTAGAAATAGAAAAAACTCCTGAGGAAAAAATTAACGAACTACAAAAACAACTTGATGATTTAAAAAAACAACAACCAGCTTCCACTTCTACCACAACAACTCAAGTAGAAAAAGAAACAAAAAAGACTGTGCCAGTGACTGATAACCCAGCAGTTGTTAAAACACAATCTGATATAAATACTTATTTAACAGGTGTTGCCGCAATTCACTGCGGTATCGATGATAACAGCTGGAATATTTGGAGTGGAAGTGGATCTTTATGGAAGATAGATAAAACATTTTATGTTTTAACCAACAAGCATGTAATAGGTAATCAAGTTAGTTGCTATATAGATATAGGTCAGAGAGGTGATGAGAAAATCGGTGGAATTTATAAGCTAGATACTCAGAATGTCTTGTCCTGGAATACAAAAACAGATATTGCAGTTTTAAAAATTATGTATCCCAAATCTGGTTGGGGTGATTTATATTTTGCGACAACCCAAGATTTAAATTATTCAATTTCAACCATGAAACTTTGTGCCACTACTATGCCTGTTGGCTCATCAGTGATGATAATTGGTTATCCAGCATTTGCTGTATCTAGCCCTATTCAAAAAACAGGTTTCAGAACTGTTACAGACGGAATAATAAGTGCCCACGATACAAATACAACAGTGGATGGTCTTCCCTATGCAGATTATTATGTTTCAGCTAAAATGGATGGCGGTAATTCAGGAGGAATAGCTCTATCTAAAGACAAAGACGGTCTATGCTTATTAGGTATTCCAACTTGGTTAAGTTTCGGAGATTACGAAACTCAAGGAATGGTACAGAATATTCACAACGTCATGTTTATTGAGTAAATTATCAGGTAAGTAATAGCTACTATGGGATTTGGAATAATTATTTTAATAGCTTGCTGGATATTACTCAGGTCTTTTGGAGTGATTAAAATGCCTTGGGATCATTAAATCTGATTTTTAAAATCTAATCTGAGGGAGGCCTAATATCAATGCCTTTCTCCGGATCATAATATCCTTCTTTCTTTATCCTTTCTATTTGTTCTCTACTACATCCCTTCAATACCTCTTCAAGAATCTCATCATCAGTTGGTTTCTTTGGTTTTTGACTAAAATTACATTGGCTCCCATATTCTTCGTCATCCGTTTCATCCCAAACTATATTTTCAGAAGCTCGCTTCCATTCCGCATAGTTAAAATTAGGGTTAATCCTAAAATGAATCGCTCTCCGCAACGCCTCATTAAATTCTTCTATAAGTTCATCTTGTTCTTTCTGATACTCCTGATATTTCTCATATAATGGTTCTCCTTCTTCCGGTTCAACAAGTCTGAAATCTGGAGCACTAATATTGTATTGTTTCATTTGGAATATCAGAGAAATCTGGGGTTTTGAAGATGCTAATTTCTTTCTGTATTGATTGCGTAATTTTGCAAGCTTAAAATGAAACCATTTTAGAATTGTATCATTGTCGGTTTCACTTAATTTTAAGTTTTCAGGGATATCTAATTCAGAATAATGGTTTTCATCTTCTAATGATAAAAGATATTCTTTAGCCCAAGCTTCCTCTGATAATTTAGAACGCATTTGGCTAATTGCTGAATCAGGAAATTTGCCAGTCCATAAATTTTTTCCATCGTCATCAAGAAGAGGATAGGCACGGAAGATTCCAGGAACTTTCTTTTTCGTGATATCCTCTCTTAACTTCATCATAAAGGAATTTTCTGAAAGAAGATTGCCGAGAATGACAATTCTTGTATTAGTGCTTCCGGCGGGAATAATTTCACTCTCAAACCTAGCGTAAAAATCTTCACTTTCTTTTTGCTCGGAGACTGAGGATGTATCTTCCAAATCATCGCCGATAATAAGGTCGGGTCTGTGTATGCCGAATTTAAGGCCTCGAATGCTTTGTTCCCGGGTCATTGCTATAATTTTCGCTTCATGGTATTCAAGTTCAAGAGATAATTGTTTCAAGTCATTATCATTTTCCGTAAATGGTCCAAAGTCTTCTCTAAGAAGCTCATTTTTTTCAAGCTCGGCTCTGATGTTCAAGAAATGATTTTTAGCTTGTTCTTGAGTCTTGCTTATTACAACCACAAACTTCTTACCCGGCTTTCCAAGAATAGACCATAAGGCATTTACAAGATTAAGAATGGTTGATTTGCCGGATTCTCTGAATGCCATGATGGCTACGAAATTGTATTTATTTTGCTGAAGCAGATAAAACATTTCGAGATGAAATGGAGCAATTGAATCAGTAAAATGATGCGGGAGATACAATAGAGCAAACCAAAAAGGATGTTCAAAGGCTAGACGTTGCCTTAACCTTGGATTCTCTCGTATTTTATCTATAAACTCTTTACTTATTGTCATTTGATTCTTCTTCAATTATTCCACCTGATGCTAATTTAAGCGCTTCAAGTAAGATTGAATTTTCTTCCGGAGTCAGATCTTCCCTTTGGGTCACTGGACTATATGATCGGACTTTTGAGCCATAGCGTGGATGATGATGCTTCAACCAAATTACCATAGCTTGGAGTTTCTTTTCTTTAATCAGAGTTACGATCTGTGATTCGCTCATATCATTTATGAACTCAAAACCTTGAGCCATAGCATCTTCACTTTGCCGTAAGAAATTCTTGTCTTCCTTTCGCCAGCGGTAGTAGGTGGCTCGACTTACACCTGCTCGCTTGCAAGCTATCTGAACAATAGGCATTTCTTTCAGAGCTTCCACTAAAAAATGCTTATCTTTCTCTTGTCTTTCTTCCACTGTTTTATTCTCGTCCATAAATTTTCTTTGGAGTTAGTCCTGTTAACCTCGACCAGCGATTCAGTATGACTTCAGAATACACGGCAGATTTCTCCATCAAGAAACATCTGCGTTGCATTTTCACTGCACTGATCAAAGTTGATCCGCTACCTCCAAAGGGCTCTATAATCAGATCTCCTCTTTTAGTTAGAATTTTTATGTAAGGAATTAGAATTTCAATAGGTTTTGTGCCGAAAATTATTCCTTGACCAGATGATTTCTCGTCAGCCGCGATATGGTCAATGTGGTCGGTTGGGCAGTATTTTTTACCTTTACCGTAACTTTCCCAGTGTGGTTTACCGGATGTCGCGAACAGAGCAGTCTCGTATTCATTCTGCAACAATTCATCAGATTCAGAATCAGTATTTAACTCAACTTTTCCTGAAGTTCCTAACATCGCAAAATCATATTTATTGAAAAACTTATATTTCGCGCTAAACCCCTGAACACGGTTTGGAATATGCCAGATAATCGTATTGCGATACTTCCAATGTTTTTCGAGCTCATCCCAAATGGTGCGAAGATTTTTTGGATTCTCATAAACAATTATCGAGAAGTCGGGTTTTTGAATCTTTGCAATATTATTCATCCAAAGTTCGGTAAAGTTTTCTGGTAAAGTTTCAGTTCCAAGGTATACTCGATCACGCTTCAGACCAAATCCTTTTGTTACTTTTCCGTTTCTTTTTTTCTTGCCTTTTAGATAATCCAATAAATATGGCGGATCACAAAAGCACATGTCCGCCTTTCCCCCATCCATAAGTTTCAGTATATCCGCTTCAACAGTAGAATCACCACACATCAACTTTGAGCCATTGAGGTCATATATATCGCCCTTTTTAACCTTAATGTCTTTAATGTTTAACTTTGCTAATTCTTTTTGAAGATCAAACTCTTCAGGATTGTCTTCAATCTCGAAAATGTTATCTAGTTCTTCGCTAGAGAAACCTACATTCGATAGGAAAGTTTCGTCAAAGGTTGCCAGTAAATCCCAGTCAAACTCGCCGGTGTTCTTATTTAGTCGGATATTTAATTCCCGCTCTTTCTCAATCTCGGGAATGTTAATATATACCACCGGTATGGTTTTTATTCCAAGACTTTTAAGAACAGACAATCTGAAGTGTCCTCCGATGACAATATTCTTTCTGTTTTTTGCGGAATTTAATAACAACGGGTCTACAATTCCAAATTTTCTAATACTCTCTTTTAATTGTTCTTCCGCTTCCTTACTCCACTTTCGCGGATTGTAATCCGCACCTTTTAGAAGATCGATTGATACATGCTCAATCTTTATATTCGAGTTGTGTGTTTTCATAATGCTTTTTAGTTAAATTACTAATGAGCATCTATGAAGCTATTTTGAGAGTTCGACCTTACTATTCAAAAAGCAGTTCATTGTTTGAACCGCTTTCGGCGGAGGATCGATGCGTTCCTTTACTTGAAGGAGTCTCTGTCTTTTCCTATGTGATTTCTCACATATACCCTTTAAGCTATATTAAGGAAATTATATACCTGTCTTTTTGATTTGCAAGCAAAAGTGGATAACATTAATTTTTACTTTTTGCTCTTTTTAATAATTTCTCTTGCTCTGCTCTGAATTTTTGCTTATCCTCCTTTATTTGCTTTTTAAAAACCTTATCCCTATTTCGGTGATATGACTTCAGTGCCGAGGAGCGTCTTTCAGGATCCACAAGATCAGGATTTTCTTTCTTGAGTAATATGTATTCATGGGGCTGTCCGTTATCATTAGTTATAATTCTTGCCTTAAGCACACCCTGTCTGATTAATTTTCTGGCTGTTTGCGGATGGATGTTGAAATAACTTTTTAACTGCCAGATCATATAAAAACTATCACTGTTTTTACAGACGAATGCAGGAATTACCTTTTCTTTAACAGCTCTACGGCAAGGAAAACATTTCTGCCCATATTTATCATACCAGCCAGTTGTTTCATTTATATAGGTATGGCAAACAATACAGTTATATGTTCCATCAACTGGAAATCCATCGAGCTCTGTTTTTAAACGACGTTGCTTTTGTTTATCCTTTCGATCAGATTCCCATAATATTTTAAAAAGATTAACCAATCTCTGCCCACTCTCGTACGCATCTTGATAACTTATTTCTTTACCAAACTTTTTCTTATAAATCTCTTGAAACTCTTTCACTGCTTCATCTGATAACATAAATATTATTGTTAATAAATTGATAAAATGGGACACCGACAATGTCTTCTTATAGTGTCTCATCTGTCACACTTCTTTACAAAATAAGGGTTATTGGGAAGCAAAATGAGACACCCATTTTGCTTAAGATATCTAGATTACTCTTTTTTGCTTTTTTAGACCCCGACCGAGAGGGCTAATCGTGATATACTGAAATTGCCTAAAGAACCCTTACAACGTCTCACCTTACAATTTCCGAGACCATGAGGGGGCACCAAATATGCTAAAATAAAACGATGCTAGCTTTAACATTTACTGATCTCGTTTCTTGGATTATAGCTCATGGCTATTTTATTTTTTTCTTTACTGCTTTAGTTGAAGGTCCTTTGGTAACTACCGCGGCTGGTGTGGCAGCAGCTCTTGGATATTATAATATTATAATAATCGTTTTAATAGCAATTGCCGGAGATTTAACCGCCGATGTTATTTATTATTTTATAGGTTATCATAGTAGAATTTTAGTGATAGAACATTACGGGCATCGTTTTGGAATTACCAGAGAACGTATTGAAAAAATTGAAAAAATGATACATACAAATTTCAGGAAAACCATGTTAGTGATTAAATTATCTCCAATAATTCCAATTCCAGGGCTCATCGCAATTGGAGCATCTCGTGTCCCACTACAAAAATTTATAGAGATATCACTTTTAATTACTATGCCAAGATCACTTTTGTTTGCATTTCTTGGTTTTTACTCTGGAAAAGCATATGCATACCTAGGTAATACTATTACTAACGGCTCATATATTATGGGAGGTCTAATTTTAGTCATAGTCGTTATTTATCTTATTTATCAAAAAATAACCTCAAATATTGCAAGAGAGGCTAATATTGAATAAAGCATAATGAAAATACTTCTTGCAACTCATACTTATTATCCAAGTGTCAATGGTGCAGCTTATTTTACTTATCGACTTGCTAACGCACTTGTAAAAAAAGGGCATAGCGTTTCTGTTATATGCCCATCAATGTTATTCAAAAATACAATATCAAACGAAAACGGAGTTATGGTATATGGAATTAAATCTGTTTATATCCCAATTCATCAAAAACTTAGAGTGTCATCAATTACCCTTTCTAAAAAAACCATGGAAAAAATAATTAAAAAAATTTCTCCTAATATTGTTCATATTCAAAACTCTTTTATGATTAGTAAAGGGGTAGCAAAAATAGCAAAGAAGTCTGGAATTCCAATTATAGGAACGAATCATTTTATGGCAGAAAATCTGGTACAGTATTTTCATATGCCAAAAATTATTGAATCTTGGTTAAATAAACTCAGCTGGAAACAGTGTATAAAAGTTTTTGAACAAGTCAATCTTGTAACTACACCAACAAAAACTGCAGCAGAATTATTAAAGAAGGAAGGTTTTAGTAAAGATGTTATAGCAGTTTCTAATGGTATTGATTTAAACAGATTTAAACCAACTAATGATGGATCATATCTTAAACAAAAATATGCTATACCAACAGACAGACCAGTATTGTTATATGCCGGAAGATTAGATAAAGAAAAAAAGGTTGAAGTAATTTTACAAGCATTATCTTTTATTTTGAGTGTCACCAATGTTCATTTGGTTTTAGCGGGTGTAGGTAACAAAAAACAAATACTTAGAAAACTAGCAGAAAAACTTAACATACAGCAGGCAGTAACCTTTACAGGATTTGTGTCAGAAAAAGATTGGCAGAATATTTATAGAATTGCTGATATATTTGTGATTGCTAGTATAGCAGAATTACAAAGTATTGTGACTATGGAAGCAATGGCATCTGGTCTACCAGTTGTTGCTACAAATGTAATGGCTTTACCCGAACTAGTGCATGATGGAGGGAATGGTTATCTTTTTTCAGATGGAGACAGTGAAACTCTTGCTAAAGAGGTGTTAAAAATACTATCGAATAAAAATCTACAAACACAAATGTCAAAAAAAAGTTTAGAAATTATTCAAGTACATGACATAAATAAGACAGTTGATAAGTATGAATCACTCTATAAAGAAGTTATAATCAATAGATATAAATCTTAAACAATGCACCAAAAGTGTTTTTATGTCGTATATTATAGAATATAACTAATTTCAATTTTTTATGTCCGATTGGTTATTACAAACAAAAGCTCATTTCAGAAACAGAGATTTTTTAATCTCATTTTTTACGGCTGTTTTATTTTTTATAGTCAGTTTTGGTATTAATTTTGTTGCCGGTACTTATGCTTCTAAAATAGCTAGCAACTCTGTTACAGATATTATTTTAAGTAATATTCCTGTATATGATGTTTATTTTCTTTTTACTTATGGGATGTTTATAGTTTGGATTCCTGTTGCTTTTATTTGTTTCAGACATCCGAGACATATCCCTTTTGTATTAAAAAGTGTGGCTTTGTTTATTGTAATAAGATCTATTTTTATCTCTCTCACACATATAGGTCCATTCCCGACCCAAATAGACATAGCTAGCAGTTTTAATAATATAATGAATTTCACGGGTGATTTGTTTTTCTCAGCACACACAGGATTACCTTTTCTTATGTCTTTAATATTCTGGCAATATAAAAATTTTCGTTATTTTTTTATGGTTTGTTCGGTTTTCTTTGGTACTATAGTTCTTTTAGGGCATTTGCATTATTCTATTGATGTTTTGGGTGCCTTCTTTATAACTTATGCTATTTTCCACATAGCGGAATTTTTGTTCAAAAAAGACAGGATACTCTTCTACTCTGGAATTCAAAATTTATAATCGACAGTAAATTTTAAGTTGTTGAAACAATAAAAACCGCAAAATCAAGAGTTCGTTGGATCTCTTGACTTTTTTCTATAAGGTGCTATACTAACATCAAATAAATTCTTTTAAAAATTGAGGTGAGAAAATGAAAAAAGTGTTATTTTTCTTGGTTTTTTGGGGAGTAGTAGATTTTACTTTTGCCCAAGGACCAAATATGTTCAATTCTAGAGAGGAAGCAGAAAAAGCTTTCTCGGAAGGAAAATTTGAGTATTACGTTCCTAAGTATTTTTCCAATCATGGAGTTAATCCTGTTGATTGGAAACAAACGTTTGGAATTGCACTTACAAAACCCGCAATTGTAGAGATAGAAACAATTGATGGAATAAAGTTTGTAATCCAGCCTATAGGAATAATATTGCGTTGGAAAAAATTAAATGAAAAAATGGTTCCGTATGCGAGGGACGATTGCGGAAATAAAATTTATTCTGTTTATTATTTGTCTCCTATTCCACTGCGTTTGGTTTCTCAAGTTCCCGGTCCTCCAGGTGCCAAAGGAGATAAAGGAGATAAAGGGGACTTGGGACCACAAGGTTTCCCTGGAATAAATGTAGAGGAATCATCTTTCCTGCCATGGTGGGGATGGGCATTGATAGGAGCAGGAATTGCTATTTTGGTTGATTATACATTTTTCCACGATACATCACCTGTTTATATACCTCCAACCGTAAGTCCCCCAGGGATTGATACCGGCGGAGCACATTAAAATTCTTAGGGAAGAAAGAATACAAAAATATTCCCTTCCCTACTCTTCAAAGTTATGAATAAATTTATCCATACCTTTGAAGAGTAAATATCATTTTACTTTAAAATTTAACAGAAATAAAAAGTATGAACACAAAAATAAAAATATTTATAGTTGGCACAATAGCTCTTTGGGGGCTTTTTAATAGTTTTAATAATAATGTTTCCGCTCAGACAGTTGTCGCACATTGTGACAGCGCAACTTTAACAGGAACTGTATATCCAAATGGTTCCCCAACTGAGGCTTGGTTTGATTGGGGACCTACTATTCCTCCTGCTTATCATACCGCTCGTCGAACTTTTTATTCTACTTCCAGTTATAGCGACATAATTACCGGCCTTACCCCAAGTACCAGGTATTTTTATCGTGCCATGGCACAAAATGCCGGTGGTCTTGCTACTGGAGACACCAAAGATTTTTATACTCCCGCCTGCCCCGTCCCAAACCCAACTGTCAATATTTATGCCAATCCTTCAAGTATTCAATATGGAGGGAATTCCACTCTTTCCTGGTCCTCAATTAATGCTACCTCTTGTTCTGCCGTCTGGACTACCAGTACTGCAATTTCCGGATCTAAAGTAGTTTTTCCAACATCAACAAGTGCCTACTCAATTATATGTACGGGACCTGGAGGAGATGCTTCGGATTCTGTTTCTGTCACGGTCAGCGACCCTCCTCAAACTCCAACAGTTACAATTTCTGCTAACCCAATATCAGTGTCATATAATGGATCTTCAATACTTACTTGGTCCTCTACTGACTCGACATCTTGTAGTGCTACTGATGCCTGGTCAGGAACAAAAGCAACTTCTGGCAGTCAATCAACTGGCAATTTAACTTCCTCAAAAACTTATACACTCACATGTGCAGGAGCAGGAGGCAATGCAACAGATTCAGTGACGGTAATTGTATATCCAATTTTACAACCTTCCGTAAATCTTGAAGCTAATCCTATAAATATCAAGAGTGGTGAGATTTCTACTCTTTTTTGGAATTCAAGTAATGCAATTTCATGTTCAGCTTCATGGACTACCAGTACTGCAACTTCCGGATCCAAAACAATCTATCCTACATCAACAACTACCTACTCAATTACTTGTAATGGTGCCAGTGGTTCAACTCCAGCTAGTGACTCAGTCACAGTCAAAGTTGAACCACAAATTCTAAAACCCCCACCTCCCACAGGACTTACTGCTACTGCAGTATCTCAAACACAAATTAATCTCTCATGGAACGCTTCAAGCGGTGCCACAAGTTATGATGTTTATCGAATTGAATCTGACCACGCATTAAGTTATATCGGATCATCTTCAGTACCGAGTTATTCTAGTACAGGACTTTCATGTGGTTATGTCGATCCGTATACTGGTACTGGCTATAGGTTTGTGGTAACGGCTTCAAATGCAGGAGGAACTTCCGATTTGTCAAACATGGCGATTGCGACAACTGACGCATGTACCCCCGGCGCCGTCACTATTGGTTCTGCTTCTCCCACCAGCCAGACAGCTATGAATGTGACTTGGACTCGTAATTCTCCTTTTACTGAAACTGGATTCAAAATATATCAATATCAGCCGGAACTTAACCCTCTTAGAGGTACAGCCGGAACTGGCGCCACATCAGGTAGCGCTACCAGTCTTGCTTGTGGCACTCCTTATAGATTTTATGTTCAATCTTATGTTACTACTAACGGCCGGACTTACACCGCCCCTGGAATTTCGGGAATTACAAAAGAGGCTACGACCGATCCCTGCACTCCCGCCCCTCCAACCGGTGTTACGGCAACTCCTATGAATCAGCAGCAGATCTGGGTAAACTGGAACAGTGTTCCAGGCGCTTCAGGCTATGCGATTTTTGTTTGTAGTGCGACGCCAGCGTATCCGGGTTGTACTCCAGATTTGTGGTTGGTTTGGCAAAGTAACATAGGTAAAAGTGTAGTTCCTTACTCGGCGTCTGGGTGTGGTGGGTTCGGTGGCTATAGAGTAAAGACATCTGTAGATGGGGGTGGAGGCAGAAGATACTACTCAAATTTCAGTTCGGCAGCATATGCGACGGCTGACTTATGTACAAGTGCTCCCACTGTGAATCTTTCAGCCGATGATACCAATATAGATTACAATGCTTCTACCTATATTCGTTGGAACTCTACTAATGCCACCTCTTGTAGTGCTAGTGGTGGCAACTCTGGCTGGGCTGGCAGCAAAAGTTTCAGTGGCAGTTTTTACACTGGCGCTTTAAGTAGTACCAAGACTTACAATATTACTTGTATCAATAATACTGGTTCAGCTAATGATTCAGTGACCGTAAATGTCGGCTCTCAAGTTTTAAATCCGACCGTCAATCTTTCAGCTGACGATACTAATGTAGCCTACAATGCTTCCACCTATATTCGTTGGTCTTCTACTAATGCCACCTCTTGTAGTGCTAGTGGTGGCAACTCTGGCTGGGCTGGCAGCAAAAGTTTCAGTGGCAGTTTTTACACTGGCGCTTTAAATAGTACCAAGACTTACAATATTACTTGTATCAATAATACTGGTTCAGCTAATGATTCAGTGACCGTAAATGTCGGCTCTCAAGTTTTAAATCCGACCGTCAATCTTTCAGCTGACGATACTAATGTAGCCTACAATGCTTCCACCTATATTCGTTGGAACTCTACTAATGCCACCTCTTGTAGTGCTAGTGGTGGTTCTAGCGGTTGGGCGGGCAATAAAAGTCTCAGTGGCAGTTTTTACACTGGCGCTTTAAGTAGCTCTAAGACTTACACTCTGACTTGTGTGAACAATAGCGGTTCGGCTACTGATACTGTTACAGTAAATGTCGGCTCTCAAGTTTTAAATCCGACCGTCAATATTTCGGCTGACGATCCTAATGTAGCCTACAATGCTTCTACCTATATTCGTTGGTCTTCTACTAACGCCACTTCTTGTAGTGCTAGTGGTGGTTCTAACGGTTGGGCGGGCAATAAAAGTTTCAGTGGCAGTTTTTACACTGGATCGTTATACGATAACGTAACTTATACAATCAGATGTTCTAATGATACTGGGTCAGCCGACGATTCTATAACAATTGTTGTTAATGAAAACGAAGAAGAACTAAACCCTACAGTTGATATCACCGCCAGTGATCAAGATTTAAATTATGGAGATTCAACTTACATCCGTTGGACTTCTAATAATGCTACTTCCTGTTCCGCAACTGGCGGGACAAATAGTTGGTCTGGAACGAAAAGCACTTCCGGCAGTTTTTACACTGGCGCTTTATATGATACTGAAATTTACACCATTAGATGCAGTAATAGCAGTGCTTCAGCCAGTGATTCGGTAACAATTTATGTGGAAGACGAAGATGATGAACAACCAACTGTTAATACAAGAGCGGCTACTAATATTGACGAAGAAAGCGCTACTTTGAATGGTTTTGTCGATTCAAATGGCGGCTCAAATGTAGAAGCCTGGTTTGAATGGGGCACTGACAATGATTATGATAATCATACTAGTCATATAAATTATGGACATACTAGTGGCACTGATTTTGATTATGATTTAGATGGATTAGATAGTGATGAAACTTATTATTTTAGAGCGGTAGCGCAAAACGATTCAGGAGAAAGGGTTTTTGGTAGTCAAAAAAGCTTCAGAACTGATGAGGACGGAAATAACAATGACAACGAAGAAGGACCGAATGTAACTACCTATTCCGCTACGGATGTCCAAAATGATTCCGCCATTTTGAATGGTTATGTAGATACCAACGGTACCAGTACTCGGAGATGGTTTGAATGGGGCACTAGTAGAAGTTCCCTCTCTCACGAAACCGATAAATCTAGCAAAAGTACCAGCTCACGAAACTTTGAACAATCAATTGACAACCTCAACCCAGATACTACTTATTATTTCCGAGCAGTAGCAGAAAATAATAATGATATTGATTACGGAAATATATTATCGTTTAGAACGGAAAGTGATTATGAAGATAATGCATGTGATTATGGAACATGCACACCGACTGCTGTTACCATTATGGTTTCTAATGTCGGTCAATCAAGCGCCAGATTGAATGGTCTTGGTTTGGTAAACAATAATGTTTATACCACTGGATATTTTGAATACGGGACAACTCAAGCACTCGGAAGTGTAACTATCAATAAGAATATCGGCAGTACCCAATCAAATCCTTTCTATGAAAGTTTGTTTAACCTTGTATCCGGTAGAATATATTATTATCAAGCAGTAGTTATAAATCAATATGGGACTTCTCGCGGTGATATTGTAAGTTTCAGAACCACTAGTCCGACAGTTTATATTGATACGAACACAAATACAAATACTGTTTATAGAAATACTACAGTAGTTACCAACACAAATAATACTGCCGGAACTTCTCGACCATCACTTGTTTTGCTTAATGTCAGCCGAGACGGAGAAACAATAAGGAGAGGAGATATTATTGAATATGTAGTTAATTACAAAAATGTTTCTTCAAAAAATCTTCGAGACGTTGTTCTGCGAATTTCTATCCCTAAGGAACTTGAATTTATGGAAGCAAGCAGGGGTTATTTCTCTACAGAAAATAGCACGGTGGTAGCTAATATCGGCAATCTGGATTCACAAGAAGAAGGCAGCGTAAACGTAAGAGTGCAAGTAACAACTGATACTGAAGTAGGCAAAATTGTTGTGGTTACGGCGAACCTTGCTTATACGATAATTGACAATAGCGCCCAAGAAGAGGTCTTCGCTTATTCAAAAAACACTATAGGAGATAGAGAAGTAGTACAGCAGGGGGCCTTGGCTTTCTTGTTCGGAGATGGTTTCTTACCAAATACTCTCCTGGGGTGGCTTTTAATTATTTTACTAATTGTCTTACTTATTCTGGCTGTAAGAAAAGCATATTACGAATCTAAAACATTGGCTGTTTCAGACGCAAGCAAAAAACATAGTTAAACCGGATAAAATTTGACAAATTACCTACTATATACTATACTTAGTGGACAAAGTAGGTGCGAAAAGAGTCGATTTCTTAAGTAAAACTTATTTGTGTTTAACAATCTAACAAAAAAATCAATGACTGGTACAATAAAAAGACTCACTGATAAAGGTTTCGGTTTCATCACAGGAGAAGGACTACAGAAAGATTTATTCTTTCATAGTAATTCTCTCGTCGGCGTAAGTTTTGACGAATTGCATGAAGGCGATGCTGTTTCTTTTGAAACAGAGGAATCCCCAAAGGGATTGAATGCTACAAACGTACAACGTGCATAATATTTAACCTTATCAATAAAAAAGCCCCATCGGGGGCTTTTTTATTTTGTAAATAATTTATTTAACTAATTTTGATAAACGAGATTTCTTACGAGCAGCATTATTTTTTTTAATAACACCCTTTTTAGCTGTTTTATCTATAATAGCAAAAGCGGAACTTAATAACTTCCCTGCCTCTTTTTTGTCTGTTTTGGCGGTTTTCTCAATTTTCTTAATGATATCTTTCATGGCATGTTTTTGACGGTCATTAAAGGCTTTTTTGCGAAAGGATCCTCTAATTGCTTTTTTGGCTGATTTTATAATTGGCATAAGATTTATACTATATCAAAATATTAAATAAATCAACTTTTAATTATTTTACTCAATTTATACGCATTACCGTGTTTCAATAAGCCTAAATAAGACTGAAGCGTTTCATTTTTGGGATTATCTTTTAATTTTTTCAACATTCTTCTCTTTGTTGTTGTTCTCAATACTCTATGTTTTGGAAAATGAACCCAACCTAAGAAATCCACACCTGAAGCGATTGTCTTTATAAAAACTTTATCAGGGTGCAGTGAGAGCTTTAGGCTCTCGTTCAGAAAATCATTAATTTTGGGAAGCAAGTTTTCAAGATAATTTTTACTGTCACTTAAAACAACAAAATCATCAGCGTATCTTATATAATATTTTACTCTCAGTTTATGTTTCACAAATTGGTCAAATTCATTCATATAGACATTTACCAGAAGTTGAGAAGTTAAATTACCTAAGGGCAATCCCCGATCTTGTCAAAGGCGGGCTTTGACAGTATTTTTTCAGGATTTTATGGTCTATGCTTGCGAAGAATTTTCTAATGTCGCATTTCAATACCCAACAGGTTTTAGTGTTGTTTTTACTTACTTTTCTGATAAAATTTTCAAATCTGTATATGGCTTTATGGGTTCCTTTGTCTATTCTGCAAGAATATGAATCATAAATAAATTTCTTATCAAAATATGGATATAATATTCTGTATATTGCGTGATGTAGTAGTCTGTCTCGAACTGTGGCTTTGTGTATATTTCTAGGTTTGGGGTCTGAAATATTGAATGCATAATAGTTTGAATGCTTGTATGTTTTGCTCACTAAGTCAATGTGAAGTTCAATAACATTCGCCATTAAATCTCTTTCAAAATCTAAAATATCTTTTCTATTTCTTTTACCTTTCAAAAATTCTTTCCATGCCAGAAGTAAATTCTCCATAGAAATGATATATTGATATGTATGAACAAGTTGAATTTGAAGCATGCTAATAATTCTAACCCCCCCCCCACTTTTGCCACTAATGGCAAAAGTGAAGAGTTGCTATTTAATTTGGATTACTTTTTATCAAATTTTACCCAAAATATATAAATATTCTCTGGGACAAAAGGTTGACACTTATTTCATTGAAATTATGGAAGCAATTTCTATTGCCACTTTTTTATCTCGCGAAGAAAAACATCCGTGGGTCAGGTTGGCGATAAGAAAGATAGACACACTTAAAATACTTTTAATGGTCTTATGGGAAACTAAATCGTTGGATGATAAAAAATATATTTCTCTTTCTTTACAAATAGATGAAATAGGCAGAATGTTAGGTGGTTGGAATGGACAGCTCATAAAACAAAACTCTCCCACAAAAATAGGAGAGAAATGAAGAAAGTTGTGGAAAGCAAACCAGTCGTTGCTGTTGCCAAAATTGCTCTGCCAATTGAGGTTGGACTTGCGCTTCGCATCGTTCCACCACACATTGCACGCGTTAGGATTGCTATCAAACGTATATATAGAATGTCATCAATTTCACCACCTCTTGAATACTCTTAAGGTTGTGTATTATTTGTGATAATAATCACTCAACATTCTATACCAAGTATCTTCATTTTTTATGAAGTGTCTACATACACCACTCTATCTTAAGCCGTAGCCGAAGATATTCTCAATGTATGGATACTGGATTCGGTAGCAGAAAATCGTAATCATCCGCATATTCACCTACTACCATTTTTATTTTAACATAAAAAATCCCTACACAAACATGTGTAGGGATTATGAACAGAGATTGAAAAATTTAAATAATTTTTTAAAATGAGACAAGAACAAAATCCAAGGGAACAAAAGACCCAAGCGACTAAGTTTTAAGTATTACTTGCGGAAAGCAAACCAGTCGTAGCTGTAGCCAAAATAGCTCTGCCAATCGAGGTAGGACTTGCGCTCCGCATCGTGCCACCACACATCGCACGCGTTAGGATAGCTACCAAACGTACAACCAGTTGTTTCAACTACGTACATTGGATTGGATCCAAGTTCATAATTGAGTTTTGGATAATTTTCTCCAATAGCAAATGGAACATGCGGGGTTGTTTTAAGAAGATTATTTGAGAGTCCCCACTCTATTGCCTTTTGATAGTTTCCTCCACCGTTAGGCCAATTAAACAGAATAATAGTTTCAGTAGTTACTTTGTTTTCTGATGGTTGATATAAATCTGCCACCTTGAGAACATTATAATTTGATTCTGTTTGTGGTCCACCTGTCATGGCAGCATCATTATGTGGTTTTGTATAATCCACTGACAAATTTGTGATTAGATGAATACGAGCGCCGATTTTTTTAGCTTCAGCTTGAAGATTTGTAAACCAGTTATCGGTGTTTAATCCATTAAAGAACTTGTCTGTTCTTTTTTTGTTTTTAAGAAAAGACACAAAATCTTCCCTCCTAACACCAAAATTTCTGGCAAGTCTTGCTAATTCCACGCCATGTTTATTCATAACGTGCTTTGCCGTTTTTTCCGGCTGCATAACGTTTTTCATAACTTCTCCTTACGAAAAAATTTTTTATTTAAAAAATGTCAAAGAGCTAATAACTCTTGTTAAATAAGACCTTCTTATTTAACCTTACAAGTATAGCACTTTCCTATAGAAAAGTCAAGCAGTTAATCTTGTCGTAAAAAGCTATAATTACCATATGATTGGAAGCATAAAAGGAAAAATAATTTTAAAAACTAACAAGTTTTTAATAGTGGAAACAGTTGGGGTTGGTTATAAAATAAATATATCACCAGACACCCTATCTAAGCTTAAAACCCGCCCGAACGGCCGAGGCCTCTCGGTCGGGCGTGAAATAAACGAAAATATTCTATTATGGATTCATACTCACGTGCGTGAAGATATATTAGATCTCTATGGATTTTTAAATCGGCAAGAATTAGAATTTTTTGAAATGCTTATAAATGTTTCCGGCATTGGACCGAAGGGAGCCCTTAGTATTTTAGGCATTGCTTCAATTGAGACAATGAAAAAAGCTATCGGCACAGGAGATACAGCTTATTTGACAAAAATTTCCGGTATCGGCAGAAAAACTGCGGAAAAAATAATTATCGAACTTAGAGACAAAATAGTCGCAGGCAAAACAGGCGCTTCCCTGCAAGGAGAGCTTGACGCCTTGGAAGCCTTAAGGTCTCTTGGCTATTCGCAAAGTGAAGCACGTGAGGCTCTGAAGAAAGTCTTGCCTAATACCGACACTAATACCAAAATCCGCGAAGCTTTAAAAATTTTGAGCGGAAAGTAGCCATGCCCGAATTACCGGAAGTAGAGACAACCGTCAGAGGTTTAAGAAAAACAATAATCGGTCTAAGTATTAAAGATGTTTGGACAGACCTAAAAACTAAAGACAAGCGCAAATACGATACGGTAGCAAGCCCAAAATATTTTGAAGTTTTTAAAAAAGAAGTTTCCGGTAAAAAAATTAAATCAGTAGAAAGGCAGGCAAAAAACATTCTGATAAATTTGTCGGGAAACAAAACTATTTTGGTTCATATGAAGATGACTGGACATTTGCTCTTTAATAATAAAGATAAATTCGTGCATATAATTTTTACTCTTTCCAACCCACGCCACGGCGGGACAAGTAAAAATTACCTGGCCTTTTCGGATACGCGCAAATTCGGCAAAATGACTTTGCTTAATACAAAGACCGCTCACGACACTAGACATTTAAAAAATATAGGACCAGAGCCATTAGATAAAAATTTTACCCCAGAAAAATTAGAAGAAAGACTAAAAAGAAAACCAAATGGTAAAATCAAAACTGTTCTAATAGATCAATCAATCGTAGCCGGTATTGGAAATATTTATTCCGATGAAATACTATGGCAAGCAGGAGTGCATCCGGAAAGAAAAGTCTCAACCCTCCTACGCCGAGACCCCAAAGGGCAAGAAATAAAATTGATATTCAAAGCAATGCAAAAAATTCTAACTAAAAGCATAAAAGCCGGCGGGGATTCAATGTCCGATTACAGAAATTTATCTGGAGGAAAAGGAAAATTTCAGTTTTACCATGAAGTTTACAGGCGAACTGGAGAAAGATGCAGAAAAAAGAATTGCAAAGGAATTATAAAAAGAAAAATGATAAATGGTCGGAGCGCTCATTTTTGCTCGGTGCATCAAAAATAATTAAAAAACAAAGAAATATAAAATTTATAAAGCAATCTATCTGGCAAAGCTTTGCCAGCGAACTACTCGTCGTTCAAGAAAATAATAAATGGAGTACCATTTTTATTTTCTAAACTCCTGCGCAAGGCTTTCTAAATTTTATATTTCTTTGTTTTATAAATTCAAAATCCTAAACAAGGCCACCCCGCAAGTTACAGAAACATTTAGCGACTCTTTTTTGCCTCGCATTGGAATTTCGGCGATTATGTCACATTTTCGAAGTACATTTTTATGGATACCAACAACTTCTGCGCCTACGATAAAAGCATTTTTCTTCCCTAGTTTTATCTTTTTATAATCTAAAGAATTTTTCGTCTGTTCAATGCCAATAATCAAATACTTTTCTCGTTTTAGCTTATTAAGAAGAATGACTAAGTTTTTTTTATATTCCCAAAACACAAATTTTTCCGCCCCAAGGGCAGATTTGGCCATATCTTTGCGGATTCTGCCAAAACGATCAAGCGGCGTCGGCGTATAGCCAGTCAAATAAATTTTATTTATACCTGCTGCATCAGCCGTCCGAAACATCGCGCCGACATTGGTCACGCTTCTGATATCATGAATAATTAATATATTTTTTGGTGACATTTTAAAAAATTAAACAAATAAATCATCTATCCTATTTTAACATCATTTTGCAAAAATCTGCCACGAAATGTTATAATGCCTATGTTATGAAAAATTTTAAAGATATATTGTTTGGAATTATTATCTTGCTTATAGTTATTCTATTGGGATATTGGGCTGTTGTCAGTATTGAGTCCGGTAGCACGCATGTTGAAAAACAAAAACAGCAAGAATTGGAACAAAAGAATAAAGAGCTAGAACAGAAAATAGAAAAATTGAAAAATGAAATAGAAGCCCTAGAACCTTCGGTGGAAGAAAATATTCCCAAAGAAGAAACATCGGAAGAACCCGACATTCCCAATAACACTACCCCTTTTAAATATCAGAGTTTGATAAACGACCTGCAGAAGCTTGTTGACGACAACATTTCAATGAAAGAGAAATCTCGCGGTACCAGGGTAGGAACTATCCAAACATTCTTAAATATATACAACAATACTTCCCAAAAAGTGGACAACGACTACGGGGTAAGCACAAAAACGGATGTGATAAACTTCCAAAAAGCAGAGGGTCTAACCGCGGATGGAGAAGCCGGCCCCGGCACTTTTAGTAAAATGATTGACTGGTTGAAAAAACAGTAATTTTGTTATTTAGTAAATCTATTGATTATTAAAAAAGCTTGGTCTGAACATCTTCAAGTTTTTGCTGTTTTTGAACTTGTTCCGGTTTGACTTCGTTAAATTTACCGGAATTAACTTTCTGGAGAACAGTAGGGAGTTTCAAAAAAGTCTCTTTAAACATTTTCATCGCTTCATTTCCCCTAAGCGCAGCGGCGGGATGGAGCATTGGCAGAACAAAGTATTTCTCTATCTTAAAGAGTTTGCCCTGATCTCGGGTAATTTTGGCCAGAGGCAAAAAATAATTCATAGAGAACCGACCGAGAAGTACGATGATTTTCGGATTGATAATGTCTATCTGCTTAGCCAGATATGGTTTATAGCTTTCAATTTCCTCTGGGTTAGGATCGCGATTTTCCGGCGGTCGGCGCTTAACAACATTCGTAATATAAACGTCTTCTTCCCGCCAACCCAATTTACGGATACCGGCTCTGAGCAATTGCCCGGCTCGTCCGACAAAAGGTCTCTGCTCACGATCTTCGTTGAAGCCTGGCGCTTCCCCTATAAAAAGTATGTCGCAATTGGGATTGCCTTCTCCAAAAACGAGGTTGGATTCTCGAAGCGGCAAGTTTTTATCGTCTGCCATTTCCTGTTTTAGTTTTTCCAATTCAGCAGTTTTATCCATGAACAAATTATACTCCTTAGCTTTAATATTGTCCGCCCGCTCGGGATCGAACCGAGGACCTTCTCCTTAAAAGGGAGCTGCTCTACCAGCTGAGCTACGGGCGGAGGTATTTTACTGTTACCTACCAAAACAGCTACGGGCGGAGGTATTTTACTGTTACCTACCAAAACAGCTACGGGCGGATATTGTTTATACTAACAGATTTTTAAAACGCTTCAAGTAAAAACTGCTCAAAAACAAATTCAGCGTCTTTGCCTTCCTTGCGGGCTTCCGGCAAAAGATAAGAGAGTTTGCTCGCAAAATTCTTAAGTTCAGATTCGGAAAACTTGCTAAAACTTTTTTTTAAAAGCATATCTTTGGCTTTCCAGAAAAGGATACCCGCGAGTTCCTCCATCCCCGCCCCGTTTTCTAAAGCTTGTCTAAAATAAATCCACAAATTAAACTTGTCTCTGTTTTCCAGCGCATTAGCTAATAGGAAATTATTAAATTTTTCTATCTTCTCCTTCGGCAATTCAAAAACATTAAGTTCCGCTCTGGCTTTCTTAAAAGCATCCAGTACTGCTTTGTTCAACTTTCCTTCCAAAAAGACAAAACTATTCTCGGATTTACCCATTATATTTAATTTCTCCAAAACAAAGTCCAGGGTCTCTTCTTTCTCAAAAATATTGGTGAAAACTACCACGCATTTCGTAAAAAAAAGCCCAGACCCCGAATAAAAACTCTCCGTTTGAATTGGACTGAAATCGTTTTTACTGATAAAAAAAGTCTCCGTACCGATTGGTATGGATTTTATAAATTTTTCATAACTAGAATGTTTATTTTTAACATCATCACCGCAAAAAAGGTAAATCATACTAAAGTTTGACTGATTTTTTATATTCTAAATAAGGGATGCCGTATTTCTCGGCCAGAATTTTTTCTTCTTTTCTGATAAATACAAACTTGGTAATAATAAAAGAAATTACTGAAAAAATAATTATAAATAAAGCATTGGTAATAATTCCGAAGCCCAACATTAAAAGAAAAAGCCCAAAATGTGTCGGACTCCGAGTATAACAATAGGGACCATGATAAAAAATTTCTTTATTTATATTTTCTTTCTTTAATTTATGAGAAGTCCTCTGCGCCCAAAATATTAAAAAGGTGCCCAGTATTAAAAATATAATGCCCACTGATATCAGGGCGGTTTCTTCAAAAATTTTAAGTGGAAATATGAAATCTAAGAAAAGACTGAGCAAGAATAAAATAAAATAAAAGAGATATGACTGCGCCAAAACTCTATGCACAGAATTTTTATGAGGATTTTTATCCGCAAATTGTCTTATCATATTCCCCGTTTCCATTATTTTATTATACCATAAAAATACCCTATTTAACCTCTCCCAAATTATTCCCTGAACCGGAATGTACCACCAAAGGAATATCGATTTTATAGTGCAAATATGACCGTTCTAGTACTGTCTGCATGGTATTTTTTATTATTTTTTCAACTTCCGAAAGAATTCCACTTTCAGTTTCGTAAACCAGCTCATCATGTATTTGAAGCACCAGGTGTGTCCTGTCTAACAGATTCTTTTTTTCTAAATCTTCTTCCACATACCTTATAGCCAGTTTGATTATGTCGGCTGTAGCCGTGCCTTGAACAGGCGCATTGATGGCAGTGCGTTCAGCCATATTTTTTAAAAACGGAATTCTGGAATTTATATTGGGGAAATATCTGCGTCTGCCGAATAATGTTTCTGTATAAGAATGTTTCATGGCAAAGGCCTTCACTCTTTCCAAATAATCTCGCACTCCCGAAAACTGGTTAAAATAATTATCATAAAATTTTTGCGCCTCTTGGCGAGTGCCTCCCAAACTTTTGCGCAGAGAAGAAACCCCCATGCCATAAATAATGCCAAAATTTATCACCTTCGCTTTACGACGCATTTCACTATCTACTTTCTCTATGGGCACTCCAAAAACAAATGAAGCCACCCCTGCATGAATATCTTTTTCCTGGCGAAATATCTGGGTCATTCTTTTGTCTCCGGAAAGCATAGCTACCACTCGAAGCTCAATCTGGCTGTAGTCAAAAGCCAAAAGTTTATATCCCTCGCCTGCCACAAATCCATTTCTTATTTTTTTACCTAACTCTGATTTTATGGGTAAATTTTGCAAATTAGGATCTTGAGAGGAAAATCTTCCTGTGGTCGTGCCATTCTGCAAGAACTTGGCATGCAAACGGCCATCTTCCCCAACCATTTTAGGAATTACATCAATATAAGTAGAAAGTAATTTTTGCAATTCCCTATAAGATAGTATTTCTTTTATGATCGGATTATCTTCTTCTAATTCCTCCAAGACTGAAACTCTGGTGGAAAAAGAGCCACTGGCGCTCTTTTTCTTATTTGATTTCATTCCCATCTTGCCAAAAATCACTTCCCCTAATTGTTTAGGTGAATTGATGTTAAATTCTGTACCGGCTATTTTGTATATTTTAGCGGTTAATTTATCCAATTCTTTGTGATATTCTTTCGATAAATTCTCAAAATATTTTTTGTCTATCAAGATGCCATGATCTTGCATTTTTTTTACTACCGGTATAATAGGCTTTTCTATCTCTTCATATACTTTATCTAATTTTTTTTCTTCCAATTGCTTAAAGATATAATCCCGCGCTGTTTCAAAAGAACTCGTTTTGCCGAAAAGTAAAATATCATCCAGAGATGGATTTACTATATCTGAGTTTAAAAGCCACAAGGCAATGGATGTTTCTTGTAGTTTTTCTTCATCAATATTTGGCGACTTCTGGCGAATATGCTCGGAGGAGTATTCGCTACTACCAGAAATATCTTGCCCTTCCAAGATAGGGTGCGAACGACGGAGAGCATTGTCGCCAGAAATCGCTTGTTGTTTGTTGTTAAAAAAACCTTTCAAGCGCGCAAATAAACTTCTAAATTCAAATACAGAAAAAATATTTTCAACTTTTTTTAAATCTGCATTTTCCCAAAAAGTGTTTTCAGGTAACACAAAATCTACTGGCGCATCAGTTCTAATTTTTGCTAAAGTTTTTGAGAACAGAGCTTCTTCCTCGTTATTTTTTATAAGTTCCAATATTCTAGGAGAAACATTATTCTTAATGAATGTTTTCTCGTCTTTTTTTATCTTTTCATATATCTCTTCTATGGTTCCAAAATTTATAATCAAGTTGGTCGCGGTTTTTTCACCAATACCCTTAATGCCAATAATATTGTCTGATGGATCGCCTCGCAATCCCTTATAGTCTGGTAAAAATTTTGGTTTGAAGCCAAACCTATCAATCACCTTTTTTTCATTATATAAAATAGTGTCATTAATCCCCTTTTTCAGGGTATACACTTGCACTTTTTCTCCATCCACTAATTGCATTGTATCCATATCGCCAGATGCAATAATTATGTTTATTCCGCCAGCTGGCGGAGTTGTTTTCATCTTTTCTACTATCGTACCCAAAATGTCATCCGCTTCAAAACCCGGGGCATCATAAATAGGAACATTGAATGCCTCAAAAATTTGTCTGGAATTTTTCAACTGCAAAACAAGAGCATCCTCGGCTTTTGCTCTTCCTGCTTTATATCCTTCATATGCTTCGTGCCTAAAAGTTTTCTGCGGTAAATCATAACAAGCTACAATATAATCCGGTCTCAAGTCGATAATTATTTTCATTAACATACTAGAAAGTCCATACAATGCTCCCGTCGGTTCACCCTTGGATGATAAAAACTCAGGCAAGGCATGATAAGCACGATGTATTATCGCATGAGCATCCAACAACACCAGCGTCTTATTTTCTCCAAGCATTGTGTAAATTATAACATTTAAGTTATAATTTATGTTTAATGGTGACCTTTGACGAAGAAAAACAAAATAAACAACTGGATGACCTACGTAGACAAGAAGAAGAAGAATTGGTAGCAACTTTAGCGGAATCGAAATATAAACTCCCTTATATTGACCTATCCCGTTTGGGTATAGAAAATGAAGCGCTTCGAGCTATTCCTGAAAAGGACGCTCGTGAACTAAAAATCGCACCTTTTAAACTTTTTGGGAAAAATATTTTTATAGCTATACGTTCTCCCTCGGATGATCTTTTGGCAAAACTGAAGGACCAAATAGAAAGAGAAAACCTGGTTCCTATTTTTTATATGGCATCAACAGCAAGTTTGGAAAAAGCTTGGAGCAGATATAAGGAACTATCTCTGGCAGAAAGTTCAAAAATCGGAGGATTAGATATCTCCGGAGAAATTTTAAGAGAAACTGCAAAAAAAATCAAAACAATAAAAGATATAGAAAAATTAATCGAAAATGCGACAGAGGGAAATCTGATACACAAAATTTCCCGTATGCTTGAGATAATATTAGCTGGAGCAATAGCCATAAAAGCTTCTGATATACACATAGAACCGGAAGAAGCAAGAAGCAGACTGCGACTTCGATTAGATGGAGTGCTCCATGATGTGATCTTTTTCGAAAATAACATTTATCATTTGCTTAATTCGAGAATCAAACTTCTTTCCGGAATGAAATTGACTTCAAAAATCGCGCAAGACGGGCGTTTTAGCATTATGGAAGAAAAAGAAGAAATAAATATCCGTACTTCTCTTGTTCCCGGCGCACATGGTGAATCTATAGTGATGCGTATATTAGATCCGAAGTCTATCCAAATGGATTTAGAAGAGCTTGGGATAGAATCCTACCTTTTTTCTATAATAGAACAAGAAATCATAAAACCAAACGGTCTGATATTAGTTACCGGCCCTACTGGAAGCGGAAAAACCACTACTCTTTACGCTTTTTTAAGAAAAATTTATTCTCCGGAAATAAATATAATAACCATTGAAGACCCGATAGAATATCACTTAACTGGCATAACTCAAACCCAAACAAACAACGAAAGGGGCTATACTTTCTTAGAGGGTTTGCGTTCTGCTCTGCGTCAAGATCCGGATGTGGTAATGATTGGAGAAATTCGAGATACGGAAACCGCCAAGACCGTAATAGAAGCGGCTCTGACCGGGCATATGGTTTTTTCTACTCTTCACACCAATAATGCCGCTGGAGTTATCCCCCGTCTTATTGACCTTAATGCAAACCCTAAAATTATGGTATCAGCATTGTCTCTCTCTATTGCCCAGCGTCTGGTTCGCAAACTTTGTCTTCATTGCAAAGTTGAAAAAATCCTTAATCAAAAACAAAAAGAAATAATGAAATTAATAATGGATGGAATAAAAGAAGAAGGTAAAAGTCTTTCAAATTATAGTATAAATCCTAATGCCCCTATTAAACTTTTTTCGCCTGTCGGCTGTGAAAAATGCAACATGTCCGGATACAGCGGACGCATAGGTATTTTTGAAGCAATTAAAACCAATGAAGCTATAGAAAAAATAATGCCGCAAAATCCAAGCGAACGCGAAATAAAAAAAGTAGCGAGAATACAGGGAATACTTTCTATGCGCCAAGACGGCATAGTAAAAATTTTAAATGGCGTTACCTCTTTCGAAGAAGTGCAAAGTGTGGTGGACCTATTAGAAGAATAATAAAAAAACACTAATCTCTAAACAATCCTTTTGGAGCTAAGCCCCGAAAGTAACAAATCATTAAAGGATGGCCCCAGGAACCGATAAAGGCACCAGAACGTCCTATGCAAATTTGTATAACCGATGGCTGATTGCTTAGAGATTAGTGTCTTTTTAAAACAAAAAAGGCCTAAACCTCCATTGCTGATTATACTATATTCCAAATCAAGCAAATGCTATAATGTTAATAGCAATGTTGATACTGTGTTGATAAATGTACTACTTGCACAGTATAGCATATTATGAAACCAATGTCAAGAAAAAAAGATAAAAAAACAGCTAACTCCGGTGTCGAAAAGACAGCTAATATCGGGGATTCTTTCTTGGACCAGACACTTCGACCTACCCGTTGGGACGAGTATATTGGTCAAAAACACATAAAAGACAACGTCAAAATCCTGTTAAAGGCTGCGGAAGAAAGAGGACATATTCCGGAACATATTCTTTTTTATGGACCTCCAGGTTTAGGAAAAACCACCCTAGCCCATCTTATTGCCAAAGAAACAGGCAAGCAGATGAAAATAACATCTGGGCCGGCTATTGAGAAAGTGGGCGATTTGGCTTCTATTCTTACAAACCTTTCCTCCGGTGATATTCTTTTTATAGATGAAATTCATAGATTGAATAAAATAGTGGAAGAGATACTCTACCCCGCTATGGAATCTGGTGTTCTAGACATAATCATTGGTAAGGGACCTTCGGCCCGAACTATTCAGCTAGATCTTCCGCCTTTTACTTTAATCGCAGCTACCACTCGGGTTGCTCTTGTTTCTTCCCCTCTTCGTTCGCGTTTTTCTGGCGGAGTTTTCCGCTTAGAATTTTATTCAAATAAAGAAATAGCGGAAATAGTACGCAGATCAAGTAAATTGCTAAAAACAAAATTGGATGAGGAGGCTTTGAAAGAAATCGCCAAACGGAGCAGGTTTACTCCCCGTACGGCAAATTACTTTTTAAAGAGGGCCCGCGATTTTGCGCAGGTACATAAAAAAAATTTGGACCAAAAAACTGTCAAGGAAGCACTGAATATGTTGGCCATTGATGATATTGGCTTGAATTCTTCTGACAGAAAATTTTTAGAAATATTAATTGAAAAATTCGCTGGCGGTCCGGTAGGATTAAAAACAATGGGCGCGGCCATGTCTGAAGAGGAAGCAACAGTGGAAGAAGTGATAGAACCATATTTAATTCAACTTGGACTTTTAGAACGTACCTCCCGCGGACGCGTGGCCACAAAAAAAGCTTATGAGCACTTAGGGTTTGAATATAAAAAAGATAAACAGAACAAACTTTTATAATTATGTCAGGACATAATAAATGGGCTCAAATAAAACACAAGAAAGCAATTACGGATGCTAAAAAAAGCAAGATTTTTTCTAAGTTGGTTCGTTACATAGGAGTAGAAGCAAAGCTATCCGGAGGAAAAGACTCGCCGGGATTAAGAGCGGCTGTTGAAAAAGCCAAAAAAGTAAATATGCCCGGAGATGTTATTGAAAGGGCCATTAAAAAAGCCTCTGAATCGTCTGCTCAAATGGAACCAATCACTTACGAAGCGTATGGACCAGGCGGGGTTGGAATTATTATAGAAACCCTGACAGATAGTAAAAATAGAACCGTACAAGACATAAAACACATTTTGGCTAAAAATGGTTTCGCCTTGGCTGGCATTGGGTCTGTTGCTTGGGCATTTTTCAAAGAAAATTCTACCGAGGGGTTAGTTTGGATACCAACTACAACTATTCCTCCTTCTGATACCAATTTAGAATTATTAGATAAACTTGTAGACGAACTAGAAGAGTTGGACGACGTACAGGAGGTTTATACTAATGCAGAATAAAAATATGAGAATTTTAGGCATAGATCCAGGGTTTGAAAGATTGGGTGTCGCTATCCTTGAAAAAAATAAAGACGACAAAAAAGAAAGGGTTCTATTTTCTGAATGTTTTAAGACTTCTGCTAAATTAGAATTTCCTGAAAGATTATTTTTAATTGGAAAAGAAATAAAAAAGATAATAAAAAAATTTCAGCCGGAAATTTTAGCCATTGAAACTTTATTTTTCACCAGCAATCAAAAAACTGTAATGCACGTAGCAGAAGTGCGCGGAGTCGCTATTTATGAAGCATCTCTTGAAGGACTTAAAATTTTTGAGGCTTCTCCTCCTCAAATAAAAATAGCCATTACTGGTTATGGAAAAGCAAATAAAGAACAAGTAATGAAAATGGTGAGAGCCCTAGTTGAAATGGCTAAATTTAAAACTTCAGATGATGAATTGGACGCTATCGCTATTGCTTTGACAGCCTTTGCTCATATGAGGTTCTAGACTTATCCACATATTCTATTGCCAACCGTTTTAGATTTTGATACAAAGTAGTAAATTAACAATACCTGCCCGACTGAACTCAGTCGTTCGGGCAGGGGTCGTTCAATAAACGTAAAATTTTACATATGAGTTACGACGAAGAAGATTCTATGACCATGGATGACCCTGACTTAGAAAGAGAAGAGCCGTTAGAATTACCGGAAGAACCATTGGATGTTCCTGATGATGAAGAATACGATCCAGATAGCAGATATCACTAAATACAAAAAAACCGCTTTATTGGTGGTTTTTTTATTTAATTTTTATAAATCTTTTTTTGCCTATCTTAAATTTCATTCCGCTTTTGGGAATAAAATCGGCATCTGTTATTTTTTTGTTGGTTTCAAGGTCTGTGATTGCTTTTTCCTCTATCAATCTTCTAAAATCTCCTTTGGAGGATAAAATTTTTACTTCCACTAAAATATTCATCAAGCTTTCTCCTTTTTTTGTTTCAAGCTCCATTATTTCTTCTGGAATTTCTCCCTTTTGAAAAGTATTAATGAAGTTTTTCTCCGCTTTTTGGGCTTTTTCTTCACCATGATAAATAGCGACAATCTGTCGGGCAAGATTCATTTTCATGTCTTTTGGATTAACTGATTTATCTTTTAGCTTCTTTCTCACCTCCTCTACTTCTTTCGTCGGAGTAAAAGTACACAGTTCAAAATAATTTCCAATTGAAGAATCCGGAATAGACATTACCTTGCCATACATATCATTTGGTTCGTCAGTGATACCAATATAATTATCGAGGCTCTTGGACATTTTTTCTTTGCCGTCAGTTCCTTCAAGAAGTTTAAAAGAAAGCACTGCCTGGGGTATTTTTTGATTCATTTCCATGACATCCCGCCCAACTAACATATTAAAATGCTGGTCTGTACCGCCAACTTCAAGGTCGCACGAACCATAAATATTGGAGATTGCATTTGAGTCTATGCCTTGTATAACCGGATACAACATTTCATTCATAAAAATAGGCATATTTTCTTTTATTCTCTCCTGAAACATTTCCCTTTCTATCAATTGGCTGAAGGTAATTTTTCTCAAAATGGCGAGTAGGTTGATTAAGGTATAACTATTTATATTATTCTTTTGCATCCTTGTTTTTTCCCAGTGATGCGCTTTATTTATTATATGATTGCCTGGCAACGGAGGCGTAGTGGCAACAATTTTGTTTCCTATATTTATATTAATTATTTGTTTGTCAGGAGCAACAATATCATTTATAGAAACAAGCCAATCGGAATTTACTGTCCATGAAAAAACTTTTGGATCTTTAAGTAAAATTTTATCAACTTGATCTAAGTAAGTCTTCATGTTTTTTTTAATTTCTTCTAAATTTGTCTCGGGACGAATTTTGTTTTTCCCTGTCGGGTCTCCGATTTGCGCAGTGATATCACCAATAAGAAAAATAACCTTGGCACCCAAGTCTTGAAGTTGTCTTAATTTGCGAAGGACAACTGCGTGTCCCAAATGAAGATCCGGTCGTGTTGGGTCAACTCCAAATTTAATAATCACTTTTTCCGGATTAGTTTCTAGCTTTTTACGAAAAATTCCGCCGGGGTCGATAAATTCCCCTACCCCGCGTGTAAATAATTCGTCTATTCTCTCTCTGTCTGAAACAACTTTCATAGCTCGAATTATAACATATTTTCTGTTATTATTAGAAATAATGGAAAAAATATCCAAAAAAATAAAAGCTCACAAAAATTTCTTAATGTTTGTAGTTGGTATTTTTATTTTATTAGCTGGAATAATAATTATTTGGGTTTCTTCCCTAAAAATTCCTGACTTTCACTCATTTAATGACAGAAAAATTGTGAACTCTACTAAAATATATGACCGCACCGGAGAGATACTATTATATGATATACATCAAGATGTAAAGAAGACAGATATATCCTTCGAAAAAATGGGGGTGAATATAAAAAACGCAACAGTGGCTATTGAGGATTCTGAATTTTATAATCATAGTGGTATAAGAATAACTTCTATCGTTCGGGCAATTTTTTCAAATATATTTAATGTTGGGATAGGTGGTGGTGGATCAACCATCACACAGCAACTGGTGAAAAACACTCTTTTGACTCAAAAAGTAAGCTATATCAGAAAAATAAAAGAGTGGTTTTTGGCAATTAAAATAGATGGGTCAATGCCGAAAGAAAAAATTTTAGAAGCATATTTAAATGAAAATCCTTATGGTGGAAATGTGTACGGCATAGAAGAAGCAGCCAAAACTTATTTCAATAAAAACTCCCAAGATTTAACCCTGGCCGAAGCGGCATATTTAGCTTCCATTCCACAATCTCCAACCCTTCTTTCGCCTTATGGAAAAAATAAAGATAAATTGGACACCAGAAAAAATTTGGTGCTTTCTAGAATGCTAGAACTTAATTTTATTTCAGAAGAAGAATATAACACTGCTAAAAATGAAGTTGTAACCTTTATCCCACGAACAACTATTGGTATTAAGGCGCCTCACTTTGTTTTTTTTATAAAAGATTATCTTGAGCAAAAATATGGAAGCGAGTTGGCGGAAAAGGGTGGGCTAAATGTTATTACAACCCTTGACTATAATTTGCAGGAAAGAGGAGAAGAAATAGTAAAAGAGGGCGCCCTTAAGAATGAAAAAGATTGGAATGGTAAAAACGCCGGACTGGTGGCGATAGACCCCAAAACCGGACAAATTTTAACAATGGTAGGATCAAGAGATTATTTTGATAAAACGATAGACGGTAATTACAATATTACAACTGCTAATAGACAGCCAGGATCTTCTTTTAAGCCCTTTATTTACGCTACAGCCTTCAATAAGGGGTTTACCCCAGATACAGTATTGTTTGACCTGCCTACAGAATTTCAAACAACCTGTGATGTTTATGGCAAAGCTTTGCCCGGTCATAATCAAAAAGACTGTTACAAACCAGACAATTATGATGGAAAGTTTCGCGGTCCAATGTCACTTCGAGACGCCCTGGGACAGTCAATCAACCTTGTAGCTGTAAAACTTTTTTATCTGGCGGGACTTGGTGACTCACTTAAAACAGCTGAAGATATGGGTATTAGTACTTTAACTGACATAAGCCGTTACGGACTTACCCTTGTCATCGGGGGCGGTGAGGTGTCGCTTCTTGATATGGTTTCTGCCTATGGGGTTTTTGCCAACAACGGTGTAAGAAATCAATATACGGGGATTCTAAAAATTGAAGATAAAAACGGGGAAGTTTTAGAAGAATACATTCCTAATGCCAGAGAAGTTTTGCCTAAAAATACCACTTTAACTATTTCAGATATTCTCTCTGATAATATAGCTCGTGCCCCAACCTTCGGTTTGTCTTCTGTTCTTCTTATTCCTGGAAAAGATGTGGCTGTAAAAACAGGAACGACAAACAACAACAAGGACGCTTGGACTATCGGCTATACTCCCTCTATTGTGGTTGGTGTTTGGGCGGGCAATAATGACAATATCCCAATGAAGAAAGGGGGTTCAGCCGTGGCGGGGCCAATTTGGAATAAATTTATAAATGAAGTGCTAAAAATTCTACCAAATGAAAAATTCGAAAAACCTAACCTAGAAACCGACCCTCAAACAATAAAACCAGTAATCCGCGGATATTGGCAGGGGAACGAAAACTTTTTCATAGATAAAATTTCTAAAAAATTAGCGGGAGAATTTACACCCAAAGAGACCATTCAAGAAAAAGTAATAACGAATGTACACTCTATTCTTTATTGGATAGATAAAAATAATATCCTGGGACTACCACCTTCGAACCCCAATGATGATCCACAATTTAATCGCTGGGAAGTTCCTGTGCAAAACTGGTGGGCGCAAAACGGTGGAAAATATCAGAAAACAACTTGGGCTGAAAAACCAACAGAAATAGATAATATACACACTGGTATAATTGATCCATTTGTTTCAATAATTGAACCAAACACAACAATGGTCTATCCTCCCGACCAGAAAATACAACTAAAAATTCTGAATTCTGGTCGTTTTCCGCTTCAAAAAATGGAAATATTCATAAATAATACTTTCATAGACACCATCAAAACGCCTTTCAATTTTTCTTTTATCCCTAGAGAAACAGACAACATAAAATCGGAAAATGAACTAAGGATAATTTCTTATGATGCTATTTATAATCGCACAGAGAATGTCTTGGTCTTTAAAGTAAAACAATAACTATAGTATATCCAACGGGGTCTTCTTACCCAGTTTTTCTTTCAATTTTGAGAAAATTTTATTCTTATTCAAAAAAACCTCGTTCTTATAAATGGGTTTTATGTTTAAATAAATCACGTTGTTTTTTATTTTTACATCCTCAGGTTTTATCTGCAACCCAACAATTTGATGTAAAACATCTATAATAGAATTTTTTTTAACTTCTTCAGAAAAAAGTAAATTACTAAACCTCAACAATAAACCCTTTATTTCTATCATAATTACTTTATACTTTATAAACTTTATAACTTTCTACTACCCCTATCTGTTCATGGGCATTATAAGATAAGTAAAAGAATTATCTGAACTACCTGATATTACTATGGGCTTAGAAGACTGATTCAGCCTAATAGAAATACTGTCCGTGTTTATGGACTGAAAACAATCAAGAAAATATTTATAATTGAAACCGAGTAAAATATCTTTTCCTTTTATGGCAGCATCTAAATATGTTTTATTCTCTCCCACATCGTTGTTTTGAGAGGATAATTCAAAAACTTTTTCTTTTGGTTTAATTGAAAGAGTGATTTGATTAAATTTGTCTGAAAAAATATTGGAGATTCTGAGTGCGTTTAATAGATCTTGCTTTAATACCACCGCCTCGACACCAAACTCTTTAGGAATAATTTGACGATAGTCAGGAAAGACCCCGTCTATGACTCTTGATGTTAAATAAACACCTTCAGAGGAAAAAGAGATCTGATTTTTATTAAAACATACTCTTATGTTATCCTGTATTTCCCCGAAAATTCTCAGTATTTCTGACACGTTCTTAAAAGGAATAAGTATTCCCGGAAGTTCTTCAACTTTTTTCATCTTAATTTTCTTTTCTGCTAGTCTAAAAGAGTCTGTTGAAACAAAGACCAAATTATCTTCGTTGGAATATATATAAACACTCGAAATTTCCGGTTTTATGTCAGAGGGAGAGGAACTGTAATATACCGACTTTATACCATCTACTAGTTTTTTAGACTCTATTTCAAAAGTTTTTCCATCAACTGTTGGTATTGTGGGAAAATCATCGTGTGTTTGGCCCTTTAATTTTATCCTATTCTTCTTTGTTTTGATCAGCAAATTCCCGTCTTCGCTTTCAAGTTTTATGTTCTCGTTTTGAAAAATATTAGAAAAAACACCAGCCAGGGTTGTTCCGGAAATAGCTATAATACCTTCTTTTTCAATTTTTGCCGGAATTTCTATCTCAACACCCAAACTTAGGTTGGTGGCGCGAAGTTTCAAAGACTTTCCTGAGGCAATAAATAATATTGAACTTAAAACAGGTAGGGTTAAGTTTTTACCTGTAATTTTCTCTACCTGCAAGATTCCGTTTTTAATTTTTTCAATCTCACATTCTAGTTTCATTTGTTTATATACTATATATTTAATCTATTAATATTATTAAGGTTGTTGAAAAGTGGATAAACAGATCACATATTGTCTTGTATGGTTATTTGATAAATTTGGTTTTATTTTCAGATATAATAAGTTTTTATTATTAATTTGTTTTTTAAAAAAATGTATTTTTCTACTTTTTTATTAACAGTTTTTACTTGAACCGATTTCATTTTTTTAACTCCTTATTAACAGCTATTTAAACATAATTCTTATTTGTTCCAATTCTTGTAATAATTGTGGATTGTTTTTTAAGTCTGCCTTAATTTTTAAATATGAGTGTATTACTGTGGTGTGGTCTTTACCACCCAACTTCTGTCCAATTAAAGGATATGACACATTAAAATCCTCTCGGAGTAGATACATTACCACCTGTCTTGCTTTTACTATTTCTTTTCTTCTTGTTTTTTCATAAACCAACGATTCTTCTAGGGAATAATAATCGCTTACTATTTTTACAACATCTTTTATAGCCACATTTTTCTTCGGTCTTATGTTGTTTTTTATCAGATTCTTAACCTCAGATACAGAAAGAGGCTTATTTTTTAAGCGATATTGGCAAACTATGATATTCAAACTCCCCTCCAATTCACGAATATTGCCTTGTATGGTTTCCGCGACGTATTCTATTATTTCTTGTTCTAGATCAATACTTAATTCTCTTAATTTTACTTTTAAAATTGCAAGGCGGGATTCATACTCCGGCTCAGAAACATCCACTATCATTCCGGCTGCGAAACGGGACTTAAGACGGTCCGCTAGCTCGGGGATATAATTAGGATGTTTATCAGAAGAAAAAATAATTTGTTTGTTGTTCTCATAAAAGGTGTTAAATGTATGAAAAAGTTCCTCTTGAATTTTTTCCATTTTACCGATAAACTGAATATCATCTATAATTAGAAGATCATATTTGCGGTATTTTTCTTTGAAAGAATTCGCTTTGTTGTTTTGTAATGAGTTTATAAAATCCGTGGCGAACTTTTCTAGGGTTAAATAGTGCACTTTTTTGTTGGGGTGCTTATCTTTTATCGCATTTCCTATTGCTTGGATTAGGTGTGTTTTGCCAAGCCCAGTACCCCCATAGACAAAGAAGGGATTGTATTTGGTTCCGGGGTTTTCTATTATTGCTTGAGAGGCAGCGTATGCTAATTCATTAAAAGGTCCCACAATGAAAGAATCAAAACGGTAACGTGGATTTAAATTATCATCCGGGTTTATATATAAATCTTTTAGAGGTAACTCCTTGTTTATATAAATTTCATTCATTGGTGATATTTCTTGTTTGCTGGCTTCCGTTTTGGTAATGATATATTCTACGGCCCTCATGTTTTCGTATGCGTCAGCTATGGTCTTGGTGATAAGTTTGTGGTACTTGTTCTTAAGCCAGTCACGAACGAATTCATTTGGCACACCAACATAAACAATGCCGGTTTCCTCTTTTAGAATATGCGTGTTTTTGAACCAGGTACTGAAATTTGCCTTGGAAATACCCCCTTCAATTTCTACCAGACAATTTTTCCAAAGCTGTTTTGTGTCCATTGATAAAGATTATACTACAATATTTTTTTATGCAATTGTAAAAAACTTATTAACTGTGTTGATAAACTGTTGATAATGTTATATACTCTTTTTATGTCACAAACATATCAGCCTAAAAAAAGAAAAAGAGCTAGGACCCACGGATTTTTAGTCAGATCTAAAAGCAAGACTGGTTCAAAAGTACTTTTACGAAGAAGAAGAAAGGGGCGCGCTAAACTTTCTGTATAAAGATGCTTCCCAAAAAGAATAGATTGAGTAAGAAAACAATAGAGAAAATCTTTGAAGGGGGCAAATTTATTAATTCCCCCGACCTGACTTTGAAGTTTTTAGTTGTTCGCGGAAAAGAAAAACAGACGTCTTTCATTGTTCCTAAAAACATAGCCAGACTTGCTGTTAGAAGGAATTCTTTGAGAAGGAAAAGTGATATTATTTTAAGAAAATATTTTAATGAATTCCCCGCCGGTTTTCTAGGTGTTTTTATTTTTAAAAAATATCAAGATGACATTTTAATACTTGAAGATGAAATTAAAAATATACTCAATAAAATTAATTAATTTTTACCAAAAAACAATAGCTGTTCCGATTAATAAATTTTTGGAATATTTCGGCTTATTGAGGAACAATTCTTGTGTTTTTTTCCCTACTTGTTCTGAATATACAAAGGAGGCCATAAAGAAATACGGTATTTGGGAAGGAATCTTTCTTGGATTTTTGCGCATCCTTCGTTGTCATCCTTGGCAGAAAAATCACATCGATTTGTTAAAATAAAAAAGGGAACACTTTTTGTCGGTACGGATTTTTTGAAGCTTAAAAAATCCTGAAATTTTCGCGCCGTCGCGCTCAAAACCCCTTAAAAAGTGTTCCCTTTTTTATTTCCAATAGAGACTTTGATTTTTAAACATTTTCATATAGAATGAAAGAATGCTTCAAAATATTTGGGACACCGTTTTATATGGGCCGCTTTTAAATGCTTTGGCCTTTTTGGTTTCTATTATTCCGGGTGGTGATATCGGTATCGCTGTTATTATTCTCACTCTTTTCGTTAAAACCGTACTCTTCCCTCTTTCTCAACGCTCTATAGAAAGTCAGATAAAGATGAATCTACTTGCCCCGGAACTTAAAAAAATAAAGGATAATGGGGCAAGCAAAGAGGAACAAGCAAAACAAACCTTTGAACTTTATAAACATCACAAAACCAATCCTTTCTCTGGATGTCTTTTGGTTTTGATTCAAATCCCGGTTATTTTTGCCCTATACTATGTTTTTTTGAAAGGGATAAATTTTGAAGGTGGTTTGCTTTATCCTTTCATTCGCATCCCAGAACATATGAATATGGTTTTCTTAGGTGTTCTTGATATCAGCCAGAAGAAAATTATAATCTTGGCAATTCTTGCCGGCTTATCCCAATATTTTCAGGCCTATCTTATGCCCAAACCAGCCATTTCGGATAAACCCGCCACTTCTTTTCAGGAGAATTTTACCAAAAGTATGCAAACTCAAATGAAATACGTTTTTCCCCTGGTGGTGGCATTTATCGCTTATAGTGTTTCCGGGGCAGTTGCATTATATTGGATTACCAGCAATATCTTTGCCATAGGGCAACAGGTTTATGCGAACAGAAAAAAGAAATTAGCCCTTGAAGCGGTAAAACAACAAAACTGATATGAATAAATCAGAAATGCAAAATTTAATAAAAGAACTTATTGAAAAAACTACAATATCTGTAAGTAAAATTTCTGTTGACGAAGATAAACCCACTTCTCTTCATTCAAACGCAAATAAAACTACTTGGTTTTCAGTAGAAGTAAGTCAGCCACATTTTTTTTGGGACCGTGGAGGCGAGGCTCTTTTTGCTGTAAACCACCTTGCTCGCAGAATAATTGAAGCTAAAACCCCCAAAGAAACAGAAAAATCAAACAACCCTAAAGATACGCTTGCACAAGAAGGCTTGGGAATTCTAATTGATATTAATGGTTTTCAAAAAAAACATATAGAAAACATCCATGCCATAGCATATATGATGGCTGAAAGGGCGAGATATTTTAAGTCAAATATAGAAATTGATCCAATGCCGGCTTTTGAGCGTAGAATAGTACACGAGTTTCTGTCTGATGTAGCTGATTTAAAAACTGAATCACAGGGCGAGGGACTTTCTCGCCGGGTAGTTATTAAGTATATTGGGGCGATATAAAACAGAAAAAGAACGATTTTAGTCGGTACGGATTTTTTGAAGCTTAAAAAATCCTGAAGTTCTCGCGCCGTCGCGCTCGAAACCCCTTTAAAATCATTCTTTTTCTATTTTAATTGCAGTTCCCAAAGATAAGAATCTTTTTTATTTACAAAAAATAGGTAATTTTGTCCCCCATCTAAATTAAGTTTTATGCCATCTATCTCTTCTCCATTTTCTACTAAAACTGGATCTGCTATCATTGTTGTGTTTCCGCTTTTGACATCTATTTTCCATATTTCATCCGAAAAAGAAATTTCTCCTTGATACCAAGAATCCGGATATTGAGCTTGCTCTATGAATCTCGGCACAGCGCAGTAGATAATATCACTTGCCGACCCCCCCCAGACACATTTTTCCGGCAAGGTCTTTACGCCGAGGAGATTTGAATTACCCGTATCTCTATTGAAAACACTTAACGACAGATTATTGTTGCTATAAAGGACTATTCTTCCATTAGGGCTTGTGAGTGTTGTTAATCCATTTATCCCACCTAGAATTTTATTAAAATCTTTTTTGTCCGGGTCAATTGCATACATATAACCCAAAACATTGGCAGAGGGTTTAGTTGTAATTGTAATCATTTTATTATTAGGCCAAGAAGACAGCCATTCTGTAAAAGGAGAATCAAACACTTGAACTCTTGCGTTCGTTTGTGGAACGAGGGTTATGCCCAGTGCGCCGTCTCCCACATCAAATAAGTAAAATATTTTTGAAGTGTCTGGCGACACGCTTATATCAGAAATATTTTCTGGCAAAAAAGAACCCTTGATTTCATTTGTTCCCACAGAATCTGATCCCAGGAATTCTTTTGGAAGAGCGCCAACGAAAGTTTCTATGGTTCTATTGTCTGTCTTTAAATAACGCATAATTACAGACTCCCCTTCGTTTCCGAAGAATGCTTCATATACTCTTGGTATTACTGATGAAGAAAATTTACGCTCGTCTATTTTGTCCGCGAAAGTCTGATAAATGTTTCCTGTAGCCTTATCTACATACCTTAACATAGGCACAAATTCAGTCAGACCCCCTGAATCCCCTTTGGCAGGGGGAGTTAAATTATCCTCCTCCCCTGACACTTCTTTATATCTTTCTTTCATATATGTTCCATAACCTGCCACCGGGAAACTAGAAACCTTTTTTAAACTTACATTTTGCATTTCTTCTTCTGGGGCAGGCTCAAATCCAGAAATATCAGCCGGAGTCGTGGTGTCCGAAGGTGTTGCGGTTTTGCTTTTACCGAATGGAAGAAAATTTGCAAAAAAATTCGTGCCTTCTGTGTCATCTATTGTCTGCTCTTCGGGTTGATAAAAGTAAAAAAACACAAAAGCACCAGCTACTATGACCACTAGAACCATTATTAATAATATAAGATTTCTTTTTGACATAAAATTAATTATTTTGTGTTATACATTGATCATATAAACTAACTCTTAGTGGGGTTTCTTTGTTTACAAAAGCCTTAGGATTATTTTTCCCACCATCACAACTTCCCGAATGATACATTCTAAATGTTTTTTCAATATTTTTTCCACAAGATTCATATGCTCTTTTCATAATTTTTACTGCTGCTTCAATGTCTTTATTTACATCATTTAATATTTCTTGAGCCCCTGTGGATCCTCCATGATTTGGACCAAAAGTTACACCAAAAAGACCAACAGAGTGAGAAAATCTCCAATCTATACTTGAGTTAGAATCATTATTTTTGAAACTGTTTTTGGTTATTAGATCATTATTTGGAGTGAACGTTGTTTTGTCATATTTTATACCAGAGTTTATAAAAGTTTTTCTCGATGGAACACCTACAAAAGGAACATTTTCATCGTGTCCAACTTGATTAGGTATACCACTAGATTCTCTTTGTATTGCAACCTGTAAAAGACAGTTAGGTATGTTGTTTGTTGTTGAGATAGTTTTTATTTTATCGTAATAACTTGTTTTCTTGAATTTTGTATCTGTTGTTTGTGTTTGTGATAATCTATATTCCCTTGCCGATTCTGGTTCTATCACTATTGTTGCCATTGGTAATTTATCTAAACACACACTTAAGAGTTGAGGGTTTATAGTATTTAATATTAAATAAGCACCTAAGGCTATGAGAAGTCCTAGTATCGCATTTCTGATTGTATCCTTGCCGGCTTCTTTAGAAGAAATAAGGTCACTAGTCATATACTCTATTCCTCCCATCACAATCATTACCATAGCCAATACTGCAGCAATACCTATAACCAATTTAATTATTATATTTAAATAATTTCCAAACGGGCATGGGTTGGTGCAACTTCCCGGTATAATATTTCCTTTTTCATCAAATTTACATCCGGGATCAGTTTGAATTGTATCTCCCAATCCAGGCAATGGAGCAAGTGGAGTATAAGTGGTGTCTGTATCTTGTATACAAGCTGTTTTATCAGCATTTAATTTCTGTGGTAACACACAGTTTAGTGTAAGTATTACAGTATCTTTACAAATACCTTTAACTAAAACTTGTTTAGGGTCAATACAATCTTTTATTGTTATTGGAATACTAGGTTCGTATAATGTACCATTTAAAGTAGCGTTGGCTTTCAGTGTGAAAGTTCCTTCTATAAGAGAGCTATAATTAACAAAACAAGATTGAACCCGAGAAGGTCCAGGCATTGTGCATGTTTTGGGATTAAGACCAGTGTCATTTCCTAATGAAGAAAAAGAAACTATTTCTCCACCTATTTGTGTAATTGTTGTATTAGTAGCTATTACTTTTACAGTTTCTCCTATTTTTAAATTAACTTTTCCTGTTTGGGGGTCAGATTTATCTGTAGAAATTGTTAGATTATTTTCTGTATTTTTGTTAGAACTTGGTGTGGTGAAGGCAACACTTGCCATTATATATTTTATAGTTTCACCCTCTATCGCCATTCCGACATATTTTCCACCAGGACTTAATCCAGAAAATGATGAGCTGGCGTTTCCTTTAATGTCACTAGTAGTCTTTTGTGATTTAAAATATTTAGGTGTATGGGTGGGGTCAGTAACACCAACCTCAAAAGTTATTTTGGAACTTAGTCCAAGCCCTTTAGCATTTAAAGTGACCGATGTTGATTTTAATGCTGTAGTTGTTAATGTTGTTTCAGCAAAACTTTGATTAAAAGGAAAAAATAAACCAAATAAAAATATTGCTAAGTATGTTATAGTTATTATTTTTTTGAATATATTTGATTTCATTTTGTATTAAAACCTTACATTGATTTGTTTCTCTATGCTTTGGAAGAGCGTTCTAATATTATTAACGACAACTTTAATTGTGGCGCTTCCGGATTGTCCAGCTTCTGGTTTAATGGAAAGTATGTTTTTAGGACTTGGTGTTTGTATTTTTTCTCCATTTAAGGACCAATCGAAAACAAGATCTGCTGAATTTAGATTTTGGGGCGAAAAGAAATAGGGTTCAACTGTGAGTGTCTCCCCGTTGGGATTTATTGTAAATCCGTTATTTAAAGTTCTTTCCCATTTTACACCGAGCGCTGGATCATTCTGATAGAAAAGTATTTTGGGGTTTGTCGTGTTTAAGGTTATTTTTCCGGAAGTGCTAGCTCCTCCAGATATATCGGATACTTTTACTTCGATAATATTTCCTTTATCCAGATAGCTGTTTTGAAAAATAAAATAATTTTTACCCCAGCCGGAAGAATCGGATTGAGTTTTACTGTCTTTTTTCCAAACATAGGATAAATTATTGATATTTACTTTTCCGTTTTGGTTTATTATGCTTGGCACAGCCACTATTTTAAGTGTTCCCTGACTGGTGACCAACGCCTTCCCTTTATAAAAAGGAGGGGTGTAAGAGTCGTAGGCCTCCCAAAGCATATCCAACTCTGCCGGTGTTATGGTCATTGTTTTTGATATACTTTGTCCGTCAACGGTGTCTATGGTCACGGACAAAACAGTAAAAGACCCGGTGTCTTCTGTTTTGAAGGAAAAAGATTTTTTTCCTATACCCCCGCTTGTTTCTTGATCGTTTACGGACCAAAAGATATTTGCCTTGTCAAGATTGATGCTGTGACTATTTAAAGTGGCGTTTACACTTTGATTTTGACTAGGATATTGGGGTGAAATACTAAGCACAATATCTGTGTCACGTACTTGAGCACGAGCGAAAAATCCCGCAAAAGCGGTGGTAAGTACTAATGTTAAAATTATATATTTTTTCCGCATTTTACTTTATAAACTTTATAACTTTATGAACTTTCCACCACTCAATTATATATCAGCTAGCAACTAGAACCTAGAACCTAACCCTTCTCTTCTGTCTCTGTTTTTTCTAGGTCATGTTTTGCTTTCTTGATTGATAATATCTGAGATGGATCAGAAGTGATGATCTGGTCTTCCGTATAGGAAGAAATAACTTTTATGGCCACATGTTTTAGTCCGGCGAAGAAGATGCCCTCTCCTATTCCAGACTCTAGTAGCAGGTATTTTTCTTCGTCGGTAAGATTAAAAGTTTTTTGTAAAACATCAATAGTAGTCGGGGATTGTTTTAAGAGAAGTTGGATAGAAGAGTTAGTAATAATAGGAATGCCATAAGGAGATTTCATGAAATCTGCCGCATCTTGAGTGATGGTAGAAAGACCCAAGTAATATTTTCTTCCTCGTTTAGCGATAGAATATAGAAAAGATGCCGTATCTTCAGATTTCATCATCCACCACGCTTCATCCACAACCAAAAGACGTTTTTTTAGATTTTTGCGTATAGTCACCCAAATATAATGCATCACAATATACATGGCGACTGGTTTTAATTCGTCTTCCATGTCCCGGATAGAAAATACTACAAATTTTTTATTAATATTTACGTTCGACGGCCTATTGAGAAAAGTAGACCAGGTGCCTTTGGTGTATTTGACCAATCTTTGCATCACTGAATCGCTTCCTTCCATACCCCCTAATACCAATTCAAAATCTGAGAGAAGTGGTGGTTCAATATTTGAAAAATCTGAGTCGGGGGTTATGTCTTTTATAGCATAAGTTTCTGAAATGGCACGGTCCACCATGGAATCTTCCTCTGGAGTGAGGCCACCTAGCATCAATCTAAAAAGTCCGACTAAATTGATAATATTTGAACGAAGGACGTCTTCGGCTGACTCATCTTCACGTGGTATCGGTAAATCAAAAGGATTAATATGGTGGTCTGAAGAAAGAGAGATATTAAAATATCGTCCCCCCACAGATTCAGCTAGGTATTCATATTCTCGTTCCGGGTCTATTACTATGATATCTACATCAAACATCAAAGATCTTAAGATTTCTAGTTTTGTTGCGTAACTTTTTCCTGAGCCAGACTTGGCAAAGGTCACAGAATTATAATTTTCCAATGAAAACCTGTCAAAAATTACCAAGCTTGAATTGTGCCTATTGACGCCATAAAGTATTCCCATATCGGAAGTTAAATCAAAAGAGACAAAAGGAAAAACACTGGAAAGTGGTTCGGAATTTAATTTTTGGTGAATGTCTAACAAGTCATTGCCCAAAGGTATGACACTTTTGAAACCCTCTTCTTGTTGAAAGAGGGCCGGTTTAATATATATTAATCTTGATTCAAGTATTGATTTTATTTCGTTTTCAACTTTGTAAAGCTCCAGATCGTTATCAGCATAAACTGTAATATAAATACTGACGTCAAACATTTTTTGTTGTGCTTGGATTAGATTATCGCGGAGTCCCTCCAGATCTTGATAGGCGGTATCGAGCATCGGATCGCGAACCATTCCCTTTCCTTCACGCACGCTTATTTGACTTTGAACTTCGGCCACTTTTTTCTGAAATTGTCTCAAGGCGAGTGACGTATCTATAGGGTGGATGAAAATTGAAATGTCAAAGACTTTATCCAAATTGATTATAGGAGAAAACCAATTGTCACTTAAAAATCTGGGATAAGATATGATGAAAAAAGTACGAGCGATTTTATCACCTAGGTTTATAGACTTGGATTCAATTTTTAAAGCGGACGGCGCAATAATATCTTGGAGTTCTAGCTTAGCTGATTCATAAATTTCTTCTGGTAATACTGCTAAAACAGAAGCACTTGCTCCAGCATTTTCGTCGTTTTTATTTTTTCCAAATAATTTATCTAGTATAGACATTTTTTGTATTTACTTTCTACTTTATAAACTTTATGAACTTTCTACTTCAATCTTCCCTTCTAACTCACCCGGATTGAAAACTTTATAAAATACTTCCACTACCTCTTCTGTTCCCAGTTGGGCCGATTTTATACCACAACGCGAAAGTCCTTGCTGTATGACACTTACCCTTTGTTCCAATTGGGACCTTTTTTCTTCGAAATCCAATTGATTTTTGAGTTCCTCTTCCTTTCTACTTTTTTTAGAAAACAAATTTTTAAATATTCCGGATTTAGGTTTTAAATTTACATGTGTATAGGGCACTACCACAAAAAAGTTTTTTGTCATGATGCTTACTGATTCGGTGAAATTTTTAATGAATTCTATGTATTCTTTTGTTTGTAGTTTTAGTAATGGTTCGCTTTGCACCCTCATTCTATTTTCTAAAAGCAAAAGATAAGGTCTGATGTCCAATCTTCTCGATTGTATTGATATTTGTACAGAAAAATCTAAAGTATTTAGGAAGTTTTGAAACTGGAGTATTATAGCTTTTTGTTCCTCATCCGATTTTAGAGATAAGTTGATTGAATTAGCAAGCACAATTGCTCGGAGCCCTCCGTCTTTTAGGGCGATAATGCCATCACGGATTTCCTTGATTGGCACGAACTCTTGAGTTGCTTTTGCGTTTATTGCCATAATTATTTTTTTAAGTCCAGAACGTCTAAGCTCCAGGCTAAATCTCTAAGCTTGCTTCCACTGAGTTTTATTCCGCTTTGATTCATCGTTTCTCTTTTTAATTCAGCTGTCGCCTTTATTTCCTGTTGCTGTTTATTTTTTATTTTGATTTGATGTCTTTTCCAAATGTAAAGTTTATTCTGCATTGCATATTTTAATCCGGCCTCAATCATATTAATGAAAGGTTTGCCGTTAGGACGGTAAAAGACAAGGGCTGCAGATAATCCCGCTATGGTTAGAATAGGTATAGCACCTAGCCATATTCCCAATAATTTAAACAATATGTAACATATTCCTGCCCCACCTACCAAATAAACAAACTGCTTAAAAGTAAATGGGCCAAAAATTTTGTCTTCTATTTCTAAAAATTGTGGTACTTTGAATTGCATAAATTTATTGTGGTATTTCCCTATATGGATCTATTTTAAGTTTTGTTTTTTCTTCCTCAGAATTTTTTGTCATATTCGAGAGAGAGTGTTCCGTCTCAACTGTTGGAATTTGGAAAGATCCAGAAAGTTTTTTAGATAAAATTGAAGATGGCACTACCTCTTTTGGTTTGTCTGTATTTGCCGGTGGAGCGGAAAGCTCTTTTTGAACCGACAAATCCGGATTTTCTATTTTTTCTAACAATTCTTCTCTGCTTTCTAGGTGATTTTCTGAATTTTTAGGTTCCCCCGTTTGTTTATCTTCAGATATTTTTTTTCTTTCAATGTTTTTTATGAGTTCTTCGCGGATTTTTTTAAAAACTTTTTCATTCATTTCGTTCACCAACTCATCCACTTGAGCTCTCACTATTCCCATCCTCTTTTCTAGTTCTTTTGGATAATCTTCTGGATTAATGAGCCCGCAGAGCAGTAGTTCTGTTTCAGTTTCGAGGTCTTCTAGTTGTGTATAGCTGTATCCTTTCTCTGTCCTCATTGACAAAATTGTTGTTTTCCAATCGACACCATCAATAGCACGCCTGCTTTCCTCTGACAGTGTTTCCTTGGCTTTGTCTATTTTTATTTTTAATAAATCTATCGTTGTATCCATAATGTTTATTATATATTAATTATTTTACTTTTTCTCTTCTTGTATGCCTGCAAGAATTTTATTTGCTGCTTCTCTTTCACCCCGGAAAGAATGTTGTCCACGAGAAGTTATAAAGTTTATAGTTTGTGACCAGCCCCCTTGAATTGTTTTAGCATAATTTTCTCTTCTTGTTCTATTTTCTGCAACAACTTCATTTTGAGCCTCTTTTAATGCTTTTTCGGCGTCTTTAATAGGTTGTTCTTCAATTTTTAATTGTCTCTTTTTGTCTTCTACATTATCAACTGCAGAATCTCTATACAATCTTTGAGAATTTGCTTGTGCACTATTCCCACCAAATTTATCAATTGCATCTTTTAATTCTCTTTCGGTTTTGACGAGCTCCTTTTCCGCATCTGCTACTTCCTTAGTATAGGTTGCTATATTAGCCTGTCTCGTTGGATCTGATTTTGCTTTATCAAGATCGTCTAGTTTTTTATAAATATTTTGTTTTGATTTTTCGTCTTCTCCAACCTCAAGTTCTTTTGCTCTTTTTTGTCTATCTATTACTTTATCTGCTCTTGCTTTAGCAAACCCACCTTCTTTCGGTTTACCGATATTTGTAAGACCAGCATTAGCCAAACCCCTACCGCCAACTTTTATTCCACGAAGATCCATGCTTCCACTACCAGCAAACTTTCCAAAACTCCTAAGTTGTTTTGCACCGAAAGTCCCCCTTGCTTCTGCAGCTTTTAGTGCACCTGAACTTGCTATAGCAGCACCAGCTCTACCTAAGGTTGCTCTACCCAACATTGCCGTTCCACCAGTCGCCGCACCCAATGCCAAACCACCAGCCACTGCACCAATTTTGTTTACAGCCGCACCGATACTACCGGAGAGTTTTACAGCTAAGTGTTTAGCTTTTAACAAAAGAATAAAGATAATAGCAAATGGGATTACTATACCCATCAAATGTTGTATTGTATCAGATCCTGTAGGATATATAGTAATAGTTTTAAGAAAATCAGTGAATAATATTATAATATATAAAAAGAATATAAAAAAAGGAGCAAGAAAGGCATTTTTTAATAAATCATCCCACCACTCTTTGTGACCGAAGCCCGGTATATTAAAAGGTATAGTATAAGATGCAAAAGCGATAGGAGAAAAAACCATAGATATCCAAAGAGATACAACCCTAGCTACAAAAAGAAGTGCTACCGAAAAGAAAATGTAAGCGGTAAATAAAGTAATTACCAATGCCAGAATGGTTATAAATATAAAAGTACCCGCATTTTGGTCATATTCAGTTTGATCTGACATAATTTCTTGGGGATCAAATTTGTTAATTATTCCAATTGAGACAGATTTTTGCCCACCAACACCAGCTTCAGAATCCTTTAAAGTTCCATCTGCATCTTGGGTGTTTGCATCTTTTGAGGTTATATTGTTGTAAAAAACTTTTGCCAGGATATTTGAAGCATCAATCACAACCTTTGTAGTAAATAAACTAAAATTTATAATCAAAGCAACCAAAATAACTGCACTAATTAGTTTTTTATTATCTGTGACATTTAAGCCAAGTATTGTTTTGAGGGCTACATAAAGAAGAGCAATTATGAAAAATATATTTGCTACATCTCGCACAGCGCCCCATGCTTTTTCTACAAAAGTATTATCATATGAAGAACTATTAGTGGAATAATATACAAAAAAATCAAGAAAACTTCCTGCTAATCTAGCTACCCAAGCAGAAGCTTCCCAAAATAAATAAAGTATTCCTGCAATACAACCTGTAAGATTTGGACTTAAAGGATTAAGGCTACAACCTAAGTCTAAACCACCGCCGGGTGTGTTGATTCCATCTGTTGGAGGATCGATAGGGAGATCTCCTTTTATTAATTCATCTTCTTTGGGAGTAGAAAAACTAGCTGATGTTCCAAATTTGTAATAATTTTTATCAGTTGACCCGAATAAATCTATGCCTTTTCCACTATTTCCCAATGATGTATAGTAAAGTTCCGCTGTATAAGATTTATCAGCTGTGAGTCCACCAACTGTTATATATTGGTCTGATATATTTGGTCCTATAAGAGTCCAAAAGTAAGGAACACCCGTTGTTTTTGTCACCTTTACTATTTCTACTGAAAAATCATATGAAGAGACATAGTTACCATTTTCCATTATCACTAAAACTATACCTCTTGTTTGTAGTGAAACAGAACCAGTAAGAGCGTCATAATTTGCAAAATGTATTTTTTCCCAATCAGATTGAGGTCCTTTGATGTTAACCAAAAATTCTGCTACCTTTTGACTTGAATTTTGCCAAACCACAGAACTTTCAGATAGAAGATTATTATAGTTTGTCGATTGAGCTAATACAGTTTTATTTTTGAATCCACCCGAAACAGGCGCCAAGAAAATAGCTATCATGATCACCGATACTATTATTTTTTTCCAAAACTGTTTCATTTTATTTTTTGATTTGTTTTTTGCTAACGTCTAGATCCTAATGCCTAGTGCCTAAACCTATTTTTTAAAATAATATTCATAATCAGAAGCTTTTTTGAAAACAGTGGTTACATTTCGAACATCTACTATTTTATAATCGTAATATTCGTAAACGGTCAATTTGTTTCCAATAAGTTGAAGTTGATAGGCTACTATGTCTGGGAAGCTGACACGTATTTCCCTGCCGTCTCCAGTGACATAACCAAACATTTTTGCCAGTTGATGAGATAAATCCCAAGCAAAAGTTAAGAGGTCGGTTCCTTCTTCATAACCATACAATTTAGCGAATTCTTTATCTGCAATTATTTGTCGGGTAAATACTGTCTCGATACCTTCGTGATAACGAACAATAGCATCCCAAGGCGGAGTAGCTTTTTGCCCCAAAACAAGCGGTTTTGTATTTATTATTCCATTGCCATTTGCGTTGCTTTTCCAAGTTCCGTCATTAGGATTGCCATTTGCTCCTCCTGTTCCATTTATCCATGTGCCTGAACCTGCGCCTCCCGTCCCCGTCCCATTTGTCCAAGTTCCGGAACCGGTTGCACTGCTCCAAGTTCCAGTACCATTCCCTGTTCCAGTCCAAGTAACAATTCCGGTTCCCCCTGTTCCGGTAGTGGCCGTCCAAGTTCCGGAACCTGTTGCGCTGTTCCAAGTTCCGCTACTTCCGCCATTGGTGCTATTCCAGGTTCCATCTGTCCATGTCCCCGAACCTGTTCCACCAGTCCCTGTTCCAGTTGTCCAAGTTCCGGAACCGGTTGCACTACTCCAAGTTCCAGCATTTCCTGTTCCAGTCCAAGTCCAAGAAGCGGTTCCCACTCCTCCCATTCCAGTGATAGTTGTCCAAAATCCTGACCCTGTTCCAGTAGTCCAATCACCACTACTACTGCCACACTGTCCACCGGTATCAATACCCGTTTCATTTCCATTCTTTATACCATCGTAACAATTACCAGTAAGAGAAGTGCCACCATAGCATCGTCCACCGGTATCAACATCTTTTTCATTACCATTCTGTTTTTAATTTTGTCATAGCAACTGCCGTCGAGAAGAGTGCCACATCGTCCACCGGTATCAATGCCTGTCTCGGTACCATTCTGAATTCCGTCGTAACAAGTACCGACAGAAGTACCACATCGGCCACCTACATCCACTCCTGTTTCATCACCGTTTTTAATTTTGTCATAGCAACTGCCATCGAGAAGAGTGCCACATCGTCCACCGGTATCAATGCCTGTCTCGGTACCATTCTGAATTCCGTCGTAACAAGTACCGACGCCACTATCGCTACCATCAACACAGCCATTTGTTATAAAACTATAAACCTTTGGGTATATGCAAAATGATGCCGATGAGACAGGATTTGTTTTGAAACTCAAAATAGATCCGTAAAATGTTTCACCTGAGTTAGTTGTGGCCACGGCTCTGAACTGGTATTTTGTGACTGGAGTCAATCCCGTCAAATCAAAATTAATATTTCCGAAAAGACTTTTAGAAGTACCAATGTTATGGATATTTTGACCGGCATTTTTCCACTTCCACACTGAAGATACCTCTTCGCTTAGTATTTCTTTATATTGGAAATAAGTTGTGACTGTTTCAATAGAACTGTAGGAACCGTTTAATCTGGCAGAATCCGATCTTATGCCCGTTGCATAATTGGTCCTTACTATAGTTTTAGGAATAGGACTTGTCGTAAAACTTAAAGTAGTTCCATAAATTGTTTTTCTCTCTGCACCCGAACTGGTTGTGGCTACAGCTCTAAACTGGTATTTTGTGACCGGAGCTAACCCTGTCAGAGTGAAATTAATATTTCCGGAAACATTAGCTTCGTAAATGCCATTCGGGTTTCTTTGTTTGTTGTGTACTTCTATACTAGACTCCAGTTTTTCCCAAGCTAAAGGCGCCTCTCCGCTTGCGGTAGCCTTTTTATATTCAAAATAAGTGGTGACGTTTTCAATAGAATTATAGGACCCATTTAATTTAGCGGAATCTGAACCTACTGACGTTGCTCCGCTGGTTCTTATAGTAGTTTTATAAGAACTAGTACGAAAATCCATAACTATATTACTTCCGCCATAGGCTATATTTTCCTTATTTGAAATTATGGCGCAATAATAATATTTTGTATCCGGAGTTAGATTAGTTATATTTTGAGAAAAAGGTTTTGAGCTTACATTTTTACCTAATGCGGGTATATACTCAATTCTTGTTGTACCTATGTCGCTTAATTTTATATCTTTAGTTGAAACCATATTTGTGCCATAAATATCATTACAATAAATCGGCGAGATATCTTTTTTTGAATATCTAAAATAGGCAGTCATTGGAAGTGTTGGATTTGCCATTAAATCTCCTCCCGCACCAAGCAATTTGGCTGTAGTATAGGTAATATCCTCTGCCTCGAGAGTAGTAACATACAGATTAGAATAAGTATTAGTGCCGTTTGGAATAGTGCTAAGATCAACGCTGACTGTCACAGATTTAGCATTGCTTGCGCCGGGCCTAGAACAGGTGATTCCGTAGGTTTTTTCTGAGGTTAAATTACCAGTTGAATCAATTCCAGAGATTGGCTTAGATCCTGACCAATCATCGGTTGCAAAACAAGAAGTTGCATTAGTTGATGACCAGATTATGGCACTAGCAGTGTTGTATGGAATTGGGTTTGGATTGGCAGAGATAGTAATGACTGGCGCTTCTGGAGAATCGCAATATGATCCAATACTAGTGGTTCCTCCACAAGCATCATAAGAAGGATATTGAGTTTCTGAACCAAAAGAACATCCACCTCCATCATCAAAAGCGGAACCACAATAATTATATCCATAACAACTACAATCACCCGCAAAAACATTATTTGTAGACAATATTCCAATTCCAACTATAAAAACTAATATTGTTAAAATTGTTAGTATATATTTTCTTATTTTCTTATTTTTTAATGTATTTTTTTGCATTTCATTTTTAATAAACTCCGATTATGGATTCAAATGGTCCATTCATTACATAGCCTCCTTTTAGATTCGTTATTGATTGTGCTTTACTCCACTCTGTTGTTTGTGAAGTTTTACCAAGTGACATCGGGTTACCATGCATAGGCAGAAGGTCTCCTATTTCAAGCTCACATTGATATGAAACTTTATTTATATTACTCCAATCAAATTCTTTATCTCCATTTGTTGCGCAAAGATGATTCCCATATTCGTTATTGCTATTTAATTGGAATATAAAGTAACTTAAGAAACCAGGACCTATAGAACCATCGAGATATTCAGGACCATTTTGACCGATGAAAATACCAGGGGGATTATCTGTGAAATCAGATTTCATTTTATTTACATTCGAACCCATCATATTCAAAGGATCCGGCAAGTTCTCATCTAACCCGAAGTTGTTATAATCATAGAGAATTGGAAATGGATAAGTCATTCTCTTGGTGTTATGAATTCGCTCAGCAAGTGGCTGTTTTCTTAATTCCAGATCTTTTTCACAACCGTAAGGTCCTTTTAAGAGATTTTTGTATATATAATCCTTTTTATCAGTAATCTGTTTTAATAAGTTGTCAGCTTTAGCGATATCATTTCCATTAACCATACTAGAAGATAGTCTGCCAAATGCGTTTATTTGATCTTTTAATTTATTTTCATATTCTTCTATTAATTCTTCCTCTGTTTTTTCAGAGTTAGGTATGAATTGACCATATGTATCTTTATATTCTTCATTTAATGCATCAACCTCATCTTTTATATCTCCTAGCAGATTTACGGTAGTTTTTAATAAAGATATTTTTTCTTCGTTGTTCTTTGCCATTTGATTATATCCTGTTATTTGATAGTAACTTGTAGTTGCTTCTCTGGTTACATCCGGCAGAAACTTCGGATTAAATACTTTGTGAATAAGATAAATATATCTATCTAATATGGTATTTAAAACATGAACAGACGCATATTTGCTTTCTATATTAGCTGCTTGTTTGTTCGTTCCAGACCCTTCTCCTGGTGGATTTTCAGGATTGATAGCTATGCCTGTTAAAGCTCCAAGTTGAGAGGCATAATAGAGTCTAGCTTTATAAAAACCATCATCATCACCACCGAAAAGACTAATAATCCAACCGACCACAAGTCCTATAGCTGCACCAATTATCGTGCCAACAACAGGGGCGACTGACCCAAGCGATGCGCCGAATGCAGTAGTAGAAGCAGTAATTGATAAACCAACTGCTGTGCCAGCTAATGTGGAGAGTCCTTTAACAGAGCCAACAATTTCGTTTTCATCTCTATCGGCAAGACTTGCTGGTGATTCAGGGACAATTACATCCGCTACTGCTGCTAAAGTTCTTCTAGAATCTTCTTCAAAACCTGGATGCGGTCCCGGGATACAATAATCTAGCTGATAAATAACTGGTATAAGTCCATCAGCGTTGGATATTTTTTTAACAGGGTCATAATCGAGTTTGTAATCTTGGCCATCGGTCGTAGACATTAATTTTTCATTTTGTAATTTAAGTTTGTCAGCATATGTCCTCTGTTCATCTATCAAAGCTTGGGTAAGGTCCGTGCGGATATTGAAATTCGGATTGGCGGCAAGCCAAGAACTTGAAAGTTGAGACGGCATAAAATCTTTTTCCGTTTGGGTTCTGAATGTGTTATTCATTCTACTTGAATCATAAACCAAAGACCCGTCAGCTCCCTCGTTCCCAAGATTAGCAAAACCTTTTTCCATTATATTGGAAGAGAATTGACTCAAGAGAGCATCTAAAATAGCAGCTACTGCATCATTTAAGTCTTCAACGTTTAGGTAAGCATTATTTTGATAACCCATTACATTTGTAGCTGCTTCTGATACTAATTTTCCAGGGGTAACATATTCCCAATTTCCTCCTGCTACTTTACATGGATCTTCCCTTTGTGCCGTTGCATCTTCTCTTCTTTGTTGTTGGGTTATACCAGTATCACTACCAGAAGAATCAACACAACGCATATCACCCAAAAAACCATCTGCTTGAGACAAAGCTTCATGCACTTGTTCAGCAGTTGATTGACTTGTTCCCGCCAGTCTTCTTTGTATTTCATTATCAGCCATTAATTTAAAACCGAGAGGATTGTTAGCTGGCACTTGAGTCATAGCTGTCCAAGCATTCCATCCACCTTGGCTGAAGTCTTGTTGAAAAGTTTCAGCAGTAAATTCTGGATTAGTATTTTGAATAAGTTCATTCAAGGAATATCGCGCATTGTCTTGGAATTTATTATTGAAAGCCAGGGCCGTATTTTGCATCCAAGCCCTACCGAATGGAAATAATTCCGGATTATTTATTTCCAAACCGAATTGCAGTATTTCGTTCTTGGCTATGTCGTTAAAAAACTTCCCCGGATCTTGAATAAAAGCAGGATTGCCGTCAAAACCGCTGTTAATCCAAGCAACCGTGCTGACTGTTAATTTTTGTAAAAGCATTTTAATAATCAATCGTCCGATGCTTTGGATGCAAGTAGAATTTGCGTTAAGAGATTCAGTACTCTGTTTTATTGCTTCTGATTGTTTTTTTAATGCATCAAGTTTTTTATTTGCTTCTGTATCAAAAACATTAATATTATCAAATTGACTTGCTGCTGAACTGGCTACACTCTCTAATGAACTTGCTGCTGAACTGGCTGTGTCGTCTAAGTCACTCATATCTAATAGTGGACCTTCATCACTACTAAACAAACTTTCTATTCCACTAAATAAACTTTTTATTCCACTATTTATCACTTCTTTACATTGCGGCAAACTAGCAATAGCTGGAGCTAGTCCGCTGGTGTATCCTGATATGCCTATCTGAGCTTCTGCTTTTTTAGGTATAAAACTCAAAGGCATTAATATTGTGCTGACAATTAATATGAATGAAATTATTGAATTATAAAAATATTTTTTCTGCATTTTGACTTTACAAACTTTATAACTTTATGAACTTTCTACTGTTGTATTGTATCATTGTTTTAACAAAGCTGTCTCTAAATTTGCCACTGCTTTAACCAAATCGTCGCTATATTTTTGATATTGAGAAAGCCCCGAGAGTCCAACAATAGGGTCGTCTATAATTTTTCCCATACTAGATACGCTTATACCGGTATTATTGGAAGTATTGGCTATTTGTAAATGATATTGCACAAAACTTGAAGGAACGCTCATTTCCATTATTTTTTTGGCAAAATCCTGATAGGCATTAGCTATGGTTGATAATTTACTGTCTTGGTCAATATTGCCAGCTGTTCCATTTGCCGAATTTGAAGCGAGTTCCTTGCTGATTATATCCAGTTCATCTCCCAACCCGACCGATTGGTAACTTTTGAATAAATTTTGCATATCTTGGTAATATTTCTGTTTGGTGGCAAAGTTATCAAGAGCGCTTGTCTTTATATCTGTCTCTTTATAATAGTCAATCAAGGCTGGGTTCACTATTTTTTGTCCTAAGGCGTTGGAGAAGCTGTTGATAGTGTTATTGTCCACTTGACCGGAAGATTTCATGGCGGAATAACTGCTGAAAAATTCTCTGGCGAATTTTTCGGTTTCTGTCAGTTTTGTTTCGTTTATACTCTGCTCTATTTTTAATTCTTTCTTCTTATTTTCTATGTAAGTGGCATCAGGCATATCATTAAAAGTTATTTTTTTGTTTTTATCAGTACCCCACAGAGCTTCTTCCCAATCGGCTATACCATCACCATCAGAATCATTTTGGATTAAACTTATGATAGTTTGATTTTCTATTTTAAGAGCGGAGTTTTCTTCTTTATCTCCCGTAATGAAATTTTCTCCCGAGGATGACATAAAAAAAATCACGAAAATAACTACTGCTAAAACAATAACGGCACTCAATATTAGTATAAATTTTTTACTTGGTAAGTATTTTAAATATTTTTCTTTATTAAAATTCATTATTCTTTTTATATTCGTATTTACTTTATGAACTTTATAACTTTTTACTTTATGATTTGTTTACCTTCTTGATGTTCCAAAAAGATTTATCGTATCTAAACTGACGGTTGTGGTAATTGGAGGATCTGACGGAAGAGTGCAAGTTATCATTGTTTGCCCGCTATATCTACCCAATATCAATTGTCTAATCGCTGGGGTGGTTCTGGTTCTTGGTGTTATGTAAGATGGTATGAAATAACTAGTCGGAGTGCCTGGAGGTGAACCGATAGGAACGATAGAGATTGAAGTACCAAACAAGGGACAAATATAGCCGGCTGCTTCCATTTCTGCTATTTCTAAAGCTGGCATACTTATTATTCTTCCACCAAAAACTCCTCCAAAAAATGAATACGCAAAAACTATTCTAGCACCAACAAATACCAGAAAAATAATTAGCAAAATGAAAATAATGCTTTTTCTTGTCCCGTTAGAAATATTCTTATTTCTATTTATTATTTTATCCATACCACAATAGCCCATTAGCATAATTTCTAATGGGATTCACCTTTATATTATAGCATCTTGGCAAGATCAATCCAATCTTTTAGTGTTAATTCCTCTGCTCTTTTATTCCCAAGTATGTCAAGGCCCGTCTTTGACATGCTTGATTTGAGGTTTGATGACAATTTTTTTCTTTTGTGAGCAAAACCAGCACGGATTATTTCCCAAAATTTCTCTTCGTCTATATTATTTTCAATAAATATCTTTCTGGAGATGTTTTTTATGGCAATTACAGTTGAATCTACTTTTGGAGAAGGATAAAAATTTCCTCGGCTGACCTTGAATAAAATTTTAGGTTCGCCATAAGCTTTCACAGAAATAGAAAGCAGACTTTCCTTTCCATCTCGCGCCATTATTCTTTCCGCGACTTCTTTTTGGATCATTAAGGTCATGGATTTAGGTTTGTCCTTTTCGGAAAGAAATTTTTTTAATATAGCGCCAGTAATGTTATAAGGGATATTGGCAATTATTTTATAATTTCCAAAAAATTCGCAGTCCATTTTTTGGATATCAAATTTTAAAATATCATCTTTTATTAAAATTAATTTTTTTTCTTCAATTTCCTTAGAAAATTTATTTTGCAAAAAATAAAAAAGTTCCCGGTCTTTTTCTACAGCAATCACATGATTTGATTTTTCCAAAAGTTTTTCTGTTAGTATTCCCTTCCCTGGCCCAATTTCTAAAATAATATCGTCCTTAGAAACTTCTCCAGCCCCTACTATTCTATTTAATACTGAAATAGATTTTAAAAAATTTTGTCCCAGGGATTTTTTTGGTTTCATATTTTAAAGGAGTGAAACGACTATTAAAATTTGAACTCTGTTAAATAATTTTTGCAAAGCAAAAATTGTCCGAAGGACATTTAACAGGGTAAAGAAATTTATATTCATTTTATTCATTAAATTTCATTTATATATAAATTGTTTTTATTTTATTATTTTCTCCCCGCCCGAACGACTGTCCAGTCGGGCAGGCTTCTTTTTCTAAAATATCACTCGGGATGTCCGAGATAAATTCGGATGGAGCATTTATCTGACGCGAGCCAAAAATGGTGCGAAAATTCGCAAATGATAAAAACAATTTTTCTTTAGCGCGAGTAAGAGCAACATAAAAAAGTCTGCGTTCCTCTTCTCTGTCTTCGGCATTTTTTATTTCCTCATTTTTTTGGTGTGGAAAGAGCCCATCTTCTAGCCCGGTAATAAAGACGTGTCTGAACTCAAGCCCTTTTGAAGCATGAGCAGTCATTAATTTTATCCCGTTAGAGGTAGAGGGTCGCTGCGAGCCCTCGCGACCTCTAACGGGATTAGCTGTATTTATCATCAGACTATCTTGGTCAGAAGCCAAAGATGCATCCTCCAAAAGTTTTTCTATCCCCTCTCCGTTTTTCAAATTATCATATTTTAGCGCAAGTGTTGCCAGTTCTTTTATATTTTCTAATCTCTCCACCTCTTCTTCGGTTCCGGAAGAAAGTTCCATCTCAATTCCGGATTTTTTTACTGTGAATTTTACAATTTCAGACGCTTTTTCGTTTTTGATTTTATTTTTTATCTCTTCTAGTATTTTGTAAAAATTATCGATTTTGATTTTTGTTTTCGTTGGTAAATTTTCTGTGTCTTTTGCAAAAATTTTAGCCAGCGTAGCCTTTCCTATTCCTCTTGCAGGAAAATTTATTGTTCTTTTTATATCAGAGAGACTTTCCGGATTAAGGGCTGCTCGAAGATAGGCAAGAGTGTCTTTAATTTCTTTTCTTTCAAAAAATTTAACTCCCAAAACTTGATATGGAATATTGTATCGAAGCATCGCTTCTTCCAACGCGCGCGATTGAAAATTTGCACGATACAAAATTGCAACCTCGGACAACAGTGGGGGTGCTACTTCTGCGGGGTCGCTGTCTCCGCGTGCTCGCGGAGCGCTGCCTCTCGGCCCGTCGGCCTGCGAGACACCCCGCAAAAGTACACCCTCACTGTTGTCCAGTATCTCTAAAATTTTTGTTGCTACGAAATTTGCTTCGTCGCTCTCGTCCAGCGCTTCATAAAAACCGATTTTTTCGCCGATTTTATTTTTGGTAAATAGATTTTTATCCGGTCTATATTTATTTTTCTTTATTATTTCATTTGCCGCCTCCAGTATGTTTTTAGTGGAGCGGTAATTTTCTTCCAGCAAAATTATTTTTACATCTTTGCCATAATCTTTTTCAAAACTTAAAATATTTTTTAAATTTGCCCCGCGCCAAGAATAAATATTTTGATCAGCGTCTCCAACCACGCAAATGTTTTTATTATTTTCCGAAAGCAAGCGGGACATTAGATATTGCACTTCATTGGTGTCCTGATATTCATCAACATGGATATAATCCCATTTTTTTTGGTAAATTTTTCTAATTTGCTCGTTTTCTTTTAATAGTTTAGTCGCCTTTAAAAGCAAGTCATCAAAATCCAAAGAATTTTCTTTTGCCTTTTTCCTTTCATATAAATTCCAAACTTGGGCTACTATTTTGCTTAGATAATCGCTTGCCCTTTCTTTGTAATCTACCAGGTGTGTGAATTTTCCTTTTTCCCGACTAATTATGTTGCCTATTTTTTTGGGATCATATTGTTTTGGGTCTAACCCCATTTCTTTTGTTGCTTCTTTTATCAATGCCGTAGAATCTGATTCATCTAGAATAGTAAAATGTCTAGTTAGCCCTAAAATTTTTGCGTTTTCTTTTATGATATAAACCCCCAAAGAATGGAAAGTACTAACAAAAGGCATTTTTTCACTATCAAGATCGAACCTTGACAGTGATTTCTCGAGAACATTTTGCCCTTCGCTATTTAGTAAATGGTAGACCCTTTCCTTCATTTCTTTAGCTGCTTTGTTGGTAAAGGTAACAGCCAAGATTTTCTCTGGCGCTACCCCATTTTTTATTAGATTTAGTATCCTATGTGTTATGGTTTTAGTTTTTCCGGCACCTGCTCCAGCCACGATTAAAAGTGGTCCCTCCATATGGGTCGCTGCTTCTTTTTGTTTGCTATTGAGACCTGACAGATGATCTACCACTCATTAAATATAACACAAAACTCAGTTTGTTTGTTCCAGTACTTCAGCTGATTCTTTTCTAAAATTTTCCGATTCCTCGACTACAATTTGCAGGAAATTAGGAACTTTTTCAAAGAAAAAGTCTAGTAAGATATCAGCGTCCACATGGTTGTCCATCATTTTTTCGTATTCTGCTAAATCCTTTTCGTTTAGCGCTGGCAAAGATTTTATGAGGACAGATTGAAATATAATATTGCCGATGCGAGTAATAGCCTCTTCTCGTTTTTCTTCCGGAAGTTTTTCTATCTCAAACAATTCGATAATATTTTTACGGATCTCGTTTTTATTTGTTTGCTTGTTTGTGTTCATAATTTTTTTTAGTTAGTTAATAATAATTATAGCTTAACTTTTTCTATATAGGTAATTCCATTTGTATCTACTGTTGCTTTCAGTAATATTCCTTTAGATGCTTCTATTTGTAAAACATGTGTCATATATTCAATATTAGTTTCGGGAGATTGGAATATCGTAGTACTTCTTGGATGAATGTCTGTAATTTTTTCAAGCGCTTGGATATAAGAAATAACAGGTTTGTATGTTTGATTTACGGTGTCTAGGTGTTGTTTTATTGTTTCCTCAGCAGTTAATTGTATGTGTTTAAATACTTCTGGATTTTCAGGCGAAATACTTTCTATGTTATTTTGATAGACTTCATTTACTTTTCTTAACACTTCTTCTGAAAGATGATATGGATTATTTATAGATTCTTGAGATATAATATTTTCTTCCCCTTCTGGTTTTGAAGTGTCTTCATATTCAGTTCTGGTTTCGTTTTCTGGGGTGTCCTCGTATTCACTTATTATTTGTTTGTTAATATTCGGTTCTACGGGAGAATTAATATCTTCTTTTATTTCAGGAACATTATCTATCTCATTTGATTTTGTGTAACTGCTTTCATATTTATCTACTTTTTCTTCAAATTTGTCTCCTTCATGGTGGGTCTCAAGTATTTCTCCTCCAACGGTTTTTTCTTCAACCAAAATATGTCCGTCTTCTATTTTAATTTCGTAAGCTATCTTGTCTGCTTCCGCCACTCTTACTTCATTTCCAGTGTTGTCGGCATAACCTTCCTTAATAGCTATAATATGAGCTTCTCGCCCAGCAAATTCATGCAAAACTTTTGTATCACTTGGATCTCCCTTAAATCCTAATTCTTTTGCCAGTTCCTGATTATTTTCAATTTGTCTAATAAAAGCGTGTTCCACTCCTTCTCCTTTGTGAACAGTTGCGTCTTTTAATTTTATTTCTTCTTCTATTTTTGCTTTCAGCTCTTCTAAATGTTTTTGTTCTTGCTGTTGCTTGAGTTTTACTTGTCTTTCCATTTCCTCTTTTAGTTTTGTTTCTTTTTGCTGTTTTTCAAATTCAATATCTTGTTTTCCTTTAGTCTCAATTTCAGCATTATGATGATATACCGCCATGGTGCCGAGTCCTGCAGCAATGATAGCAGCCCCTCCTATAGTGCTCTTTAGGAGTTTTAGGTTTTTTACTTTTGTCTTACTTTCCTCCGTGTTTTCATTTTCAAGTTTCTTTATTTTGTTATCAAAAACTCCATTAAGGATTCTTCTAAATGCATATCCTCCAACTCCAATGAGTGGTACGGCTAATCCTCCAGACAACAAAGCGGAAAATCCTATTCCTGCCACAGATGCCACATTGCTCAAATTTATTTCTTTTTTTAACCAGTTTTTCTTTTCATCTGGATTTTTTTCTTTTTTGGGTAGAAACTTGTTTATTAAATTTGAGGTAACGGCCATGTTTAAGCCAGCTGCTGTCAACCCTCTACCGCCCATTTTGAGAGCGGTTATTGCAAAATTAGAAGTATTTATACCAAGGATAGCCCCGAGACCGATAGTCACTCCCGATAAAAGCAAAGCCTTTCCGGCAGCCTTTCCGGCGGTTTTTTTATCTACCTCTTTCCACCATTCTCCTGTTTTTGTTAAAGCACGTTTTAGTCGTCCGGAAGATTCTATGGTCTTATCATTGGAATCTTCTTTTGCTTTCAAGAACATCTCGGTTGCAATTGCTTGTTTTTGTTCCGGCGTAAATTCTATGTTTTCTACCTTTTCCTGTTCTTCAACAGTTTTATTTATTTCTTCTATTGTTTTTTGGACATCGAACTTTCTTTCTAGCCCTTCTTTCTCTTCGTTCTCAATACCTGCCAGGGTCGCTTTTGTTTTTTTTCTTGTTGTTTTAATTTCTTCTTTTTGTTCAAGTTCCGGTATATCATCCTCTCCGTAGACTTTATATATTTTTTTATCAGATTTTTCGTTTTCCTCATTTTCCTCTTTTTCATTAGTTAACGCTAAAATCTCGGAGTAATTTCCGTTGTTATAATCCTTAAGCAATTTAGTGACTAATTCTTCTTGTTTTTTTGCCTCTCCACTCTCGTTTTTATCAGCTCTTAACTTATCGCGCTTTTCCATTTCAGCTTCAAGAATGATTCCTGCTCCAACTCGGTCTTTATTCGGTTCTTCTGTCTTGAGATTATTCTGGTATGGAACAGGAAATCCTTCAGTTAAGGGTTTCTTACCCGAGTTTAAATTATTTCCTTGTTCTATGGCCATAATATCTTCATTATAAAACCTCGGGCTTCTAATTCCTAATTTTTAAGAAAGTATAAAAGACTCAGATATTACAACCCATTAAGAAAACCTATCGATTTAGTTTTCCACAGTTGAGTTGACTTAGACACTAGATTGGGCTACCCTATTGGAAGTGGTTAGAAAGGAAGTATGAATCCATTGGTTGAACGCTAGAAATGACAGTAACCATCACGAGAACCTTATCCGCCGATTGGCGGTGCAGCACAATTCAGGTCGTCCTGTAGTTCTACCCTTATTTGCTAATCTTTAATTGGGGTTGGAAAGGAAATCTTGTGATAATTAATTTGTTTTATAAAATCTCAATTTAAAATATTCAGCTCTATTCTGGTCTTTTCCCTGTTGCTTGGGACGCTTTTTGTGCCTCTTAAGATGGAGGCGGGTTTTTTCTCCTCAATTTTGGGCAACGAAGCCTCTGCAGATGTGATGGATTCTTTAAGTTCTGTTCGGGTTGCAGAAAATTCCCAAACGCTGACCCTTCTTGAAGCTGATATCTCTTCTATTCCAACTTTACAAGATAAAAAAGATGGAATTGAAAATAGTGTTGACGTTAATATAGTATCCGAAAATGCTCTCTTCCCTACAACTAGTCACATAAGTATCCCAGGTGAAACTGAAATTGGAGACCCCTATTCTGGTCAGATAAGCGTTTATGTGGTAAGAAAAGGTGATTCCATCTCACAAATAGCTGATATGTTTGGTGTCTCTGTGGACACCATTTTATCTGTGAATGAGATGAAAAAGGGCGATAAATTAAAAGAGGATGACGTATTGCTGATCTTACCTTTTTCCGGTATAGAACATATTGTCGCCAAGGGTCAAACGCTTCAAGGCATAGCTAATCTGTATAAAGTTGAAATGGATGAAATACTTCTTGCAAATGATATTGATACAGATACCAAGCTTATTATTGGTGAAAAATTGATGATTCCGGGCGCTGACATGCTAGGTGAAACAAAACCAAAAACTGGAAGTAACATAACAAAAGGAGGTAGTTCATATTCTTCAATGCCAAACATTGTTGGTTATTTTAAAAACCCAGTTCCAAATGGTAAAAAGTCTAGAGGAGTAACTTCCAAACACAGGGGGGTTGATATTGCAGCCCCGACTGGAACACCTATCTATGCTTCTGCTTCTGGAAGAGTTTTGACTGCAAGAATGGGCTGGAATGGTGCTTATGGCAATATGATAATTTTGCAACATCCAAATGGTACTAGAACTTTATATGCGCATATGTCCAGACTTGGCGTTAATACGGGCGCGCAGGTTTCTCAAGGAGAAGTTATCGGTTATGTCGGCTCTACTGGCCGCTCAACCGGACCGCATCTACACTTTGAAGTCTTAGGAGCAAAAAATCCTTTCTAGCTAATTTCAAAATTCTTCGAAGATTATTCAAACAAAAGCAGAGAAACCATAGCTAAAATTCCAACTATAACTGCTGCTAGTTGCAACGCGGAATATTTTAGTTCTTTTGTTTTTTGGAGTTCAGGAATTAAATCAGCTACCGCAATGTAAATAAAACCGCCGGCTGCTATCGGCAAAATCCATAAAGTGAAAGTTTCCGCAATCTTGCCAAAAATTAAAGCGATAGAAACTCCGATAATAGCGGTAAGAGCTGAAATAAAGTTTAACCATAAGGCCTTTTTCTTGTTATAGCCAGAATGAATAAGTACTGCGAAATCACCGATTTCTTGCGGGATTTCATGCAGAACTACTGCCAGGGTTGTTGCAATTCCGATTGGAACACTTATTAAAAAACTTACCCCAATAATTATTCCATCTATCAAATTATGAAAACTGTCGGTAAAAAGCAGTAATTTTCCCACTGGATATATATGTTTTTTTTCTGTGTCGTCTTCATGATGATGCCAATGAAGAAATTTTTCTATTATAAAGAATACAAGAATACCGGACACTATTAAAAGACTTACCATGGTAGAATCGGGAGAATTTCTAAAAGCTTCAGGTATTAAATGGATGAATGCATCGCCCAAAAGCGCACCGACAGCCAGACTTATAAATAGGCCGATGTATTTTTTTACGATTTCCTCCTTTAAAGAAAGGGAAAATATTCCAATTACAGAAACAAGACTCACTATAATAACGCTCATAAATGCATATATATATATTGTTACCATGTGCGGGATGGGAGAATCGAACTCCCAACCTCAGTTTGGAAAACTGACGTTTTACCATTAAACTAATCCCGCTTTCGCTAAAGCTTCGGCGAGCAGGCCCGCATAAACTTCAACTTGGTCGGGCTGCTGGGAATCGAACCCAGTCTAAACGCTCCCAAAGCGCTTGTACTACCGGTATACTACAGCCCGTTAACTTATTAAATTATAATATATCTATACCGACTAAAGTCTAAACGCTCTCACCATTAGGCGCTTGTCTATACCGGTATACTACAGCCCGTTTCTAAAAACCGGAACATAAAAGTTTTCGCCTGCGGGCACTGGCTTCGTTTTGTCCGCCAGAAAATTTTTATGTTCCGGTTTTTAACTATATCATAAAATAATATCGCTTACTACTTTTACCTTTGCTTTTTTCTCTTTTTGACATAGATAAACAACAAGCAGATCAACTTGCCATTCTTTTCCTTCATCTATATTTTTACTTAAAAAGTAGGTCTGAATTGTCCTTGATAATCTTTTCAGTTTCCATGGGTGCATATTATCTTCCGGTCTATGTTCGTATCTTTCATCCGAATCAGCATAAGATTTGGGTATAAAGGTATTTAAGGTTTCACGGGAAACACTTTTTACCTCAATAAAATATAGCTTGTTCCCTTTTTCAGCCACAATGTCTATTTCACCCCATTTTTTAGTATAGTTACGGTCTATTATGGAAAAACCGTGTTTCACAAGAAACTTTACAGCTATGTTTTCACCGATTTCTCCTATTTTTTGTGTTTCCGAAGTAAAAACTTTTGGCATAATAAGTAGTGAAAAGTTTATAAAGTTCTTAAGGTTATCAAGTTTTTTTAGGTTTTAATTCACTTTCTACTTTATGGACTATTCATGTTTCACGTGAAACCTTTTACTTAATTTTGTGTCTTTTATTAAAATATCCTTATTCTACAATATATTTTTCATATAATGATCATAAAAGACAATACCTTTATATGTCCTTTATGAACATTACCAACACAGTTATCCACAGTTTTTCATAAAATCGTTATAAATAAAGAGATAATTAAAAATAAATAAAGGACAGATTTTTAAAATATTTTTTGTGCGGCTAGGGAGAATCGAACTCCCGTCTCATCCTTGGCAAGGACGTGTTCTACCACTAAACCATAACCGCAATTTATCTTTTGATCTATGAATGTCTTTTTTAATGGTTTTACTACGTGAAAAGACCACTAAATATAACCACAGTATAAAGTATATTTTATTATAGTATTTTAATTAAACTAATGCAATTCTTAATTTAAGCTTTATTTTTAGGGCTATTTGTTAATTCGCAAAAGAAGGTGTAAAATATAAATATTATAAATAAAAAGCACCCGTAGTGAAATGGATATCACGCGACGCTTCGGACGTCGTATTGTGGGTTCGAATCCTGCCGGGTGCGCAAAAAAATGGATACTTCAAAAAAAATAATATTAAAAATTCCGAAAGAAGTCTCACATATAATAAATACACTTGAGAACAAGGGTTTTAAAGCGTATTTAGTTGGTGGCTGTGTTCGAGATCTTTTAATGGACAGGGAACCGAAAGATTGGGATATAACAACTGGTGCTAAGCCGGACCAGATTATTGAACTTTTTAAGAAAACAGTGTATGAGAATGTATTTGGAACAGTAGCTGTTATAAATGAAGATGTTTCTTGTGAAACGTTGCGTCAAATAGAAGTTACCCCATATAGAATTGAAGCAAAATATAGCGATTTTAGGCATCCGGATAAAGTAAAATTTAGCGATAATTTGGAAGATGATCTAAAAAGACGTGACTTTACAATAAATGCTATGGCTTGTAGAAATGGACAGGTAACTGATATATTTGGTGGTTTAAAGGACATAAAAGACAAGATATTGAAGGCAGTAGGGGATCCCGATGACCGTTTTAAAGAAGATTCACTTAGAATGCTTCGGGCGGTACGTATCGCTTTACAACTTGGTTTTTCTGTGTCTTATGAAAGCAGTGAAAGTATTTTGAGAAATTCAAATTTAATAAAAAAAATATCATCTGAAAGAATTCGTGATGAGCTTTCAAAAATAATTATGTCACCGAATCCATCTATTGGGATGGTGATGCTTCAGAAGTTTGGTTTGTTGAAAAATATAATTCCAGAATTAGAAGAAGGGATCGGGTGTGAGCAGGCAGGTGAGCATATTTATGATGTTTGGGAGCATTTGCTTCATGCCTTGCAGCATTCGGCGGAGAAAAATTGGTCTTTGGAAGTGAGACTAGCTGCACTTTTTCATGATATTGGGAAACCAAAAACCAGAAGGTTAGCTTCACCTGATACTTTTGCTCAGGTCCTCGGGTCGCCTGTACGGGATTCTAAAAATGAACAGGCTCAACCAGACCATTCGCAAAAGCATACAGGTTCAGCTAAAAAAAGATTTACTTTTTATGGCCATGAAGTGATTAGCGCGCGAATGGCGAAAAAAATAATGGAACGATTAAAATTTTCCAGAAAAGAAATTGATTTAGTGGAAAAATTAGTTCGCAATCATATGTTTTTCTCTGATACTGAATTGATTACTCTTTCTGCGGTGCGGAGAATTGTCACAAAAGTCGGGGTAGAAAATATTTGGTTGTTAATGAATGTTCGTGAATGCGATAGGGTAGGAATGAAGAAAAAAGAAACACCATATCGCTTGCGAAAATATTTTGCCATGATAGAGGAAGCACTACATAGTCCAATTTCCGTTGGCCAGCTTAAAATTGACGGAGAATTTATGATAAAAAAACTTAATATAAAACCGGGACCTCGCATGGGATGGATTTTGCATGCTCTTTTGGAAGAGGTTTTAGATGATCCGACTAAAAATGAAGAAAAACATCTTTCAGAACTAGTTAGATCACTAAATCTTTTGCCGGATGGGGCGTTGAAAGTGTTGGGAGATAGGGGGAAAGAAAAAAAAGAAGAATTAGAGGAACAAGAGATAGAAAAACTTCATTTGAAACATGGAGTGAGGTAGAAATATAAAATTCAAAAGATTTCTGAGCCTTCGCCCTCGGAGACAAGAGGACAGGGGACCCACGACTCTTTAAATCTTTTGAATTTTATATTTTTATGATTTACTCCCCAGTTTCACTGATCGAAAAATCTTCAAATTCGTGTCTAGCCCCACACCATTTTACAGAAAAATTTTCTACTGGAGAAAAAAGAGGAAAAAGAAAACGACCATGTTGTAATTTTTTTATAAAAAAAAGAAGATTTTTATCTTCTCCTTCCGCGATAACTTTTATGCTGCCATCATTCTTGAAAAAAGTGACACCTTTCAATTCCAGTCGGATTGCGTGACGGCGAATCCACAATAGATAATCATAACTTAAATTTTTTCCCCACATTACACTCTCTATACATTTGAGTATCCCAGTACTAAAATTTTAGTAACAGACATCACTCCAAATATAAAAAAGCTCTCTCAAAAATGGTTTGGTAAAAACATTAAACTAGAGTTAGTAAATCTCTAGCCAAATAGGGCAATGGTCGGAACCGTAATAATCCGAAAACATTCCGGTTTTCTTTATTTTTGGCATAATTTCAGAACTGACAAAAAAATAATCAAGTCGCCAGCCGACATTTCGATCTCTAGCTCTTGTTTTTTGGTCCCAATAAGTATAGGCGCCAATTTTATTCGGATAAAATTTCCTGAAGATATCTACAAAATTATTTTTAATTACTTTACTGACCCAAGCGCGTTCAATAGGCAAAAATCCGGTGTTTTCTTCATTGGCTTTCGGGTTTGCCAGGTCAATGGCTTCATGAGCAGTGTTTACATCTCCGCAAAAGATGATATGTTCGCCTTTCTTTCGAAGTTTTAAAATAAATTTTAAAAAAGCGTCATAAAATTCTAATTTATATTTCAAACGATGAGGGCCTTGTCCGCCGTTTGGGAAATAAACGGTTATGATAGTGAAATTTTTCAATTTTACGCCTACTAGTCTGCCCTCGTCATCGAATTTCTTAATACCCATTCCATAAAAAATTTCTTCCGGTTTTTCTTTAGAGTAAATTGCCACTCCGCTATATCCTTTTTTTAATTTAGAATGAGAAAAATAGGAAAAGTATCCGGAAATATTGCGTGTTTCTTCCGTGAGTTGTTCGGGATGCGCTTTTGTTTCCTGTAAACATAAAATATCAGGTTTTCCTTTCTGAAATAGAGGTATAAAAAAACCTTGTTTTACCGTTGCTCTCAGTCCATTTGTATTCCATGAAACGATTTTCATATTATTTTCTGCTGTGAAACTTTTTATGCACTTCTTGTAATTGTTTGTCAGTTATGTGGGTATAAATTTGAGTGGTAGAGATATTGGAATGTCCAAGCATCATTTGAACGCTTCTAATATCTGCGCCATTCTGTAATAAATCAGTGGCGAAGGAGTGGCGAATAATATGGGGTGTTACTTTTTTAGAAATACCCGCTTTGATTGCATAGTATTTCACAATTCTTTCTATGGAACGCGGAGTTAGTCTTGAGAAATTTTTTTTATTGACAGTGGAAATTTGTATAAACATAGCTTCTTCCATATCCTTTCTTTTAGCTAAATATTCCTTGATTGCTTTTCGGGCAGTTTCCGATAAAAATACTACTCGCACCTTTTCTCCTTTCCCTCTGATGGAAAACTCACCTTTTGACAAATTCAGATCCCTATCTAGAGAAGTGAGTTCTGATACACGAAGTCCAGTAGAAAAAAATAATTCAAGGATAGCTTTATCTCGGAGGTTTTTTAGATCGGATCCGTTCGGCCCGGCAAGGAGTCTGTTTAGTTCTTCTACCGTAATTAAATCTAAACTTCTCTCTTTTATTTTTGCCAGTTCTATGCGATCGGGAGAAAGAGTTTGAATTTCGTTTTTCATTAGGTATTTCAGAAATACACGAAGAGCGATCAAATAATAATTTTGAGTATTTTTTTTCATTGATGTTTCTACTTGTCCTTTTATTTTTATTCCAGATTGTCTGTTCAAAAAAAGTCTGAATTCTCTCACATTTTCATCCGTAATATCTCTCGGTTTTATTATTTTTCCGAATTTAAAAAAACGAGTTAAATATCTGTCATAATTTTCAACAGTCTTTAAGCTCGAACCCTTTTCTATTTCTAAATATTCTAAAAATTGCCTCTTTAATTTATCTATCTCAGATATCATATCTTTATGATAGCATAAAATATTGTGCGACGTTGTTTTTGTCTTGCAAATTAGATGACTTTATGTTAAGATAAAATTATGTTAAATACAAAGAAAAAGCAACGGATTATAAAGAAAAATCAAATTCATGAGAAAGATACAGGTTCTTCTGAGGTACAAGTGGCTGTTTTATCTACCCAAATAGAGGAATTGGCAAAACATTTGAAGAAACATAAAAAAGATAATAATTCTCGCCGGGGACTTATTAAAATGGTAGCAGACAGACGCACCCATTTGAAATACTTGGAACGCAAAGACAAGACTCGTTACAACGCTTTGATGAAGAAGATGAATCTTGTATAAAAAAACAGCATAAGTAATTTCTGAGCCTTCGCCCTCGGAGTCATAAGGACAGGGAACCCACGACTCTTAAAATTACTTAATGCTGTTTTTTATGTTATAATATAAACATATGACTGTTATAAAACATAAAGAACAGAGGGTTGGAGTTTTTATTGACACTCAAAATCTATATCATTCAGCCCGCAATTTATATAATGCCAGGGTTAATTTTGGCGCAGTTTTAAAAGAAGCAGTAGCAGGCAGAAAACTTGTTCGGGCGGTAGCTTATGTTATTGCCACAGAAGCTGGAGAGGAGAAGAATTTTTTTGAAGCACTTACCAAGCTTGGCATTGAAACTAAAACTAAAGATTTGCAAGTTTTTCACACTGGCACTAAAAAGGGAGATTGGGATGTGGGTCTGACTGTTGATGTGATGAGAATGGCTAATCGTCTTGATGCTGTTATCATAGTTTCTGGAGACGGTGATTTTGTTCCGTTGGTTGAATATATGAAGAATCATACCGGTACTCAGGTAGAAATTGCTTCTTTTGGTAAGTCCACCTCTTCGAAACTTCGTGAGGCTTGTGATGATTTTATTGACCTTTCTTTAAATCCAAAAAAATATTTAATAGGGATAAAATAAAATTTTATTAGTTAATCGGTTCGCGTTCGGACAAAAAGTAATGTTCTACTAGAGATCGAGGAACAATACTGTAGTCTGAACACGAACTAAAGTAAATTTACAAAATATAAACTTTCTTCCGGTACGGATTTTTTGAAGCTTAAAAAATCCTGAAATGCTCGGCTCGACAGCCTCGCAACCCCTTCAGAAAGTTATATTTTGTAAATTTATAAAATATAATATGAAAAAGAAAGAATATAGTGTAGAAATTGGTGGTAAAATGCTAACTGCTATTTTCTCGGACTTAACAGAACAGGCACATGGATCAGTCATTTTAAAATATGGCGAAACAATTGTGCTGGCCACTGCTTGCATGTCTAAAGATAGGCAAGAGGGTTTAGGGTTTTTTAATTTGACAGTAGATTATTTGGAGAGATTTTATGCTACTGGAAAAATTTTGGGATCTCGGTTTATGCACCGAGAAGGCAAACCGTCAGAAGATGCCATACTTGCTAGCCGAGTGATTGACAGGACCCTCCGTCCACTTTTTGATCAGTCAATCCGCCACGCAGTGCAAGTGATTACTACTGTTATATCTCTTGATGAAAACGACCCTACTGTTTTGGCGATCAATGCTGCTTCACTTGCTCTGGCTGTGTCCGATATTCCTTGGGCAGGACCAATTGGTGCAGTACGTATTGGGAAATACAATAATGACGATTTGATGATAAATCCTTCGCAGGCACTGCGTTTAGATAATACCCAATATAAATTTGACCTAACTATTTGCGGGAAGGATGGCTACATAAATATGATTGAAGCATCAGCTCACCAAATAAAAGAAGAAGAACTAGAGGAAGCATTTAAAAAAGCGAGTGAAGAAATAACTAAATTAGAAAATTTTCAGAAAAAGATAGTAACCGAAATAGGCGTTCCTAAAAAAGTAATAGAAAAAGAAAAAGTATCAGAAGAATCAGTAAAATTATTTAATAAAGAAATTTTACCCAAGATGGAGGATGCTATTTTCACTGGATCTGGAAAAAAGAGGATAGATGATTTACATAGTGCTTGGAACAAAATGGCGGCAGAAAAATACCCGGAGAGAGATGATTTTGTGATGGAAGACAATCTTTTTGACAGCACAGAAAACAGTATTTTGCACGAAAAAGCTATAAATAATAATCAACGCGCTGATGGTAGAGCCATGGATGAACTTCGCGATCTTTATGTCCAGGCTGGAGGAATATCTTCGATTTTGCATGGCAGTGGAATTTTTTATCGTGGAGGAACACATGTGCTTTCTGTTCTTACTCTGGCTGGTCCCGAAGAAAAACTGCTGATTGATGGTATGGAGTCGAAAGAAGAAAAAAGATTTATGCACCATTATAATTTTCCGCCTTACTCAAGCGGGGAAGTCGGCCGTATAGGCACCACCAATCGCAGGGAAATCGGTCACGGCGCTCTGGCTGAAAAAGCACTGGCTATGGTATTACCAACGGTGTCAGAGTTTCCTTACACCATGCGTTTAGTATCTGAATCGATGGCATCAAATGGTTCCACTTCCCAAGCCTCAATCTGTGCTTCCACCCTTGCTTTGATGGATGGAGGAGTTCCAATTAAAGCGCCGGTAGCCGGTGTGGCTATGGGATTGATGATGGGGAAAATATCCGCCAGAAGCGGACAAGAATATAAAATCTTAACTGATATCCAAGGGCCGGAAGATCATCATGGCGATATGGATTTTAAAGTAGCTGGCACTAGGGAAGGTATAACGGCTATCCAATTAGATGTAAAAGTAGAAGGGATACCGATAAAAATATTGGGTGAAGCTATGAAACAGTCCAAAAAAGCGCGAATAGCAATCCTGGATAAAATTGAAAAAGAAATTCCAAAACCAAGAACTGAAATTTCCCCGAACGCGCCGAAGATTTTAATTATAAAAATTAAACCGGACCAAATTGGTATGGTTATCGGTGGCGGGGGAAAGACTATTAAAGAAATAAAAGAAAAATCAGGGGCAGAAATAACTATTGAAGATGATGGAACAGTATATTTGACAGGCAAAGGTGACAGTGCCGAGTTAGCCAAGAAGGTAATAGAGGAAATGACCCACGAATTTAAAGTTGGAGAAGTATTGAAAGGGGAAGTAGTCAGAATTGCGGATTTTGGAGCTTTTGTCAGATTGAATCACTTTACTGACGGTATGGTGCACATTTCTGAGATGGTCCCATTTCGCGTGGAACGAGTTAGCGATATAATAAAGGATGGAATGATTGTGCCGGTGAAAATTATAAAAGTGGACCGGGAACAAGGGAAAATTAGTTTATCTATCAAAGAAGCCGACCCTGGTTTTTTTAGGAAACCTTAAAAATGGAAAACGAAAATAAATTAAAAAACAGAAATGTAGAAACTTATACCGACGACATGGTAAAGGCTATTGAAAATGATAAAGGGGGACTAATAAAAAAAATAATTCACGAAGAAGAAGAACATGAAGCCGAGAAGATAAATTTATCTCCCAGGTCAAGGAAGAATAGATTATTTATGTTTATCAGTATTGTATTTATATTTTTAGCTTTGGCTATTCTGGTTTTTTTAGCTTTTTTTGACGAAAATAGTAATATCGTTCAAGTTGCGCCGCAATTTACCCCAATTGTTTTTACCGACCAGAGCAATATTCAAGCGATTGATGGATTCACCAAAGAAAAAATAGCGGAGACTGTTCTAGACCAAGTTAACAATACTAAAGTAAAAGTTGGAGAAATGGAAGGAATATATTTAACAGAGAATAAAAAGGCTGTAGGATTTAAAAGATTTGTTACACTTATCAAAGGCAATTTTGTTTTAGATCAAATTGATTTTGTTAGTGATAATTTTTTGTTCGGGGCGGTAAATAACGAAGTGAAGGATCTTTTTATACTACTGAAGGTGCGTTCTTTTACAAATGTATTTTTAGCTATGCATAATTGGGAAGATAAAATGTTGTACGACTTGTATGGATTTTTTGGAATAGATATTTCTCCCGAGACAAATTATTTGTTTACTAAAAATTGGCAGGACGGCATTGTTGAAAACAAAAATGCAAGAATTCTCGAGAATAAAGACGGGAAGATTGTTTTGATGTATGTGTTTATTAATGATTCATCTATTGTTATCACCAATTCTGAAACGGCAGTTCGAGAAGTAATCCTTCGCCTTGCTTTTGGCCAGATAAAGAAATAGATGGTATTGTCTATTGTAAGATATTTGCTATAAGAATTAAAAGTGTTATTATTCAGGAATGTTAGACAAGAAAAAAATTAAAGAAAAATTGGAAAGAGAAAGGGATATGCTGCTCGACCAGATTCATGATATCGGGAAATTAAATCCGGAAACCAATGAATGGGAAGCGATTCCTGAGGAGCTAAATTCTAGAGAATCAGATCAAAATGATATGGCGGATAGGTTTGAAGATTTTGAAGCCAGAAGCATTATGATAAAAACCTTGGAATCAAGACTAAATAATATTTTAAGCGCAATCAAAGGATTGAACAGAGAATCTTTCGGTAGGTGCGAGATATGTAAAAAGGACATAGAAATGGACCGCATGGAGGTCAATCCTGCGGCTCGAACGTGCAAGAAGCATTTGAATAATTAGAAAAAATAATATAAATTGTGAAAATTTAAAAAATTTCTGAGCCTTCGCCCTCGGAGTCAAGAGGACAGGGAACCCACGACTCTTAAAATTTTTTAATTTTCACAATTTAATCAAATCATGGCTTTTGCAAGAGTTTATTCGGCACAAGTAAACCTCCTTTCTGGACAAATCGTAACGATTGAGGTTGATTTGTCGAAGGGTTTACATACTTTTAATGTAGTAGGCCTTCCAGACAATGCTGTAAATGAATCAAAAGATAGAGTAAGTTCTGCTATAAAAAATTCTGGTTTCAAATCTCCTAAAGCCAAAAACCAAAAGATTATTGTTTCTCTTTCGCCGGCCGATCTGAAAAAAGAAGGACCATTTTTTGACCTAGCCATTGCTCTTGCCTATATGCTAGCATCTGATGATTTGAAGTTTGATTCAGAAAAAAGAATTTTTTTGGGAGAACTTGGACTGGATGGAACTCTGAGACGTATTAGAGGAGCATTGCCATTAGTTATGGAAGCTAAACGGGCGGGATATGAGGAAATTTATTTGCCGAAAGAAAATGCCATTGAAGCGGCCTTAGTTGAAGGGATAAAAATTTTTGGCGCGAACAGTTTAAAAGAAGTGGTAGAACACATTAATGAAACAAAAGAAAAGAAAGAGAATAAAAAAATTCCAATCCAGCCAAAAACAGAAATAAGTTATAAAAAAGAGAGAAAAAATTCGGACTTCTCTGATATTAGAGGGCAAGAAGGCGCAAAAAGAGGGCTTGAGATAGCGGCTGCCGGTGGACATAATATTGCTATGTATGGCCCGCCTGGTACCGGAAAAACAATGCTGGCGCGAGCTTTTTCTGGATTGTTACCAGACTTAGGACTGGAAGAAGTTTTAGAAATTACTGGTATCCATTCTGTGGCAGGAGTATCGCGGGGAGAATTAATTTCTGCTCCTCCATTTCGTGCTCCTCATCACACTTCCTCTTATGTATCAATTATCGGAGGAGGAACTTTTCCAAAACCTGGAGAGATAACTTTGGCCCATAAGGGTGTATTGTTTCTTGACGAATTTCCAGAATTTGAGAAACGAGTAATAGAATCTTTGCGACAACCACTGGAAGACAATGTGGTTTCCATTTCTCGAGCCAAAGGTTCAGCAATTTTTCCTTCTAATTTTATTTTGGTGGCGGCTATGAATCCTTGTCCGTGTGGGAACGCTGGTTCAAAACAAAAAGCTTGTATTTGCAGACCTTCTGATTTAGATAGGTATAAAAGAAAATTGTCGGGACCGATAATAGACCGCATTGATCTTTGGGTTTCTGTGGGGAATGTTGATTATAAAAAATTGGGCGGAGAGGGAAGCGGAGAAAAAAGTGAAAGAATAAAAGATAGAGTGATAAATGCACGCGAAGTTCAGAAAAAAAGATTTGAAAAATTTAAGAGAAACATAACAACTAACGGTGAAATGAACGTGAAAGATTTGTTCAACATGGCGAAATTAAAAGAAGAAATAAGAAATTTACTGGATGATAGCGCTGAGCGCCTTTCTCTCTCTGCCCGAGCTTATCACCGAGTAATCAAAATCGCTCGTACCATAGCTGACTTGGAAAATTCCGAAGAAATTAATTCAAACCATATTCTGGAAGCGATACAATATAGACCGAAAGTGAATACATAAAAAACAAAAACCCGCCAGCTGACGGGTTTTTGTAACCAATTCTTTTCGCGCGAAAGGAATTATGCAACTGCGTCCTTTAAGGCTTTTGCAGCTCTGAATTTTGGAACTTTCTTAGCAGCCACCTTGACTTGTTCTCCAGTTTTTGGATTGCGAGCCATTCTTGCTGCTCGTCCTTTTACTGAAAAGATTCCGAAGCCGGCAATTGACACTTCGCCACCTTTCTTCATAGTGCTGACGATAGCATCAAACAAACCATCAACAATTTCCTCAGCTTGTACTTTTGTACCACCAAGTTTACCGTGTACCCACTCAGCTAATGCTTGTTTATTCATATTTATAAAAAGTAATTTTTGTAATATTTCGACCATTTGCTTATAAAATTGACACCCCTATATTATATAGTAATAGTTTTTTTAGGCAAGTCCCATATAGTTAATTATAAAAAATAACAAAAGTCAAAATTTATCTCGCATATTCAATAATTCTGGTCTCTCTAATGATGGTAACTTTGATTTCGCCAGGATATTTTAGTTCTTGTTCTATTTTTACAGCAATATCGTGGGCCATAATTTTTGATTCAGCGTCTGAAACTTTTTCCGGGGTGACGAATATGCGGATTTCACGGCCCGCTTGCAAAGCATATGATTTTTCAACTCCAGGGAATGCGTTTACCAAGGCCTCAAGTTCTTGCAATCTTTTCAGATAATTTTCCACTGAATCACGGCGTGCTCCAGGTCGGCCGCCGGATATGGCATCAGCCGTTTGAACGATTACCGCCTCCACTGTTTCATATGGATAATCTTCATGGTGGCTTTTCATAGCTGTAATAATACGTTCATCTGCTCCGAATTTTTGCAAAATTCGCATACCTATTTCAATATGGGTACCTTGTACTTCATGATCAAGCGCTTTACCGATGTCATGTACTAAAGCGCCCGCTTTAGCTATAGCCACATCTGCGCCCAATTCTTCGGCAATCATCCCGGCGATATGAGCCATTTCAATGGAATGCTGGAGCACATTTTGTCCATAACTTGTACGAAAATATAATCGTCCGATGATAGCTACGATGCGTGGATCAAAATTGAATATTCCACATTCATATACCGCTTGCTCACCTTTTTCTTTGATAATTTTATTTATTTCTTCTTTAGCTTTTTCTACTAATTCCTCAATCTTGGCCGGCTGGATACGTCCATCTAAAATCAGATTTTCAAGCGCCAGACGGGCGATCTGTCTTCTAATTGGATCGAATGAAGAAATGATTATTGAACCAGGAGTATCATCTACAATAAGCTCAACCCCGGAAACTCGTTCAAAGGCCCTTATATTTCGGCCTTCTTTCCCAATAACCTTGCCTTTTATTTCGTTGTTCGGGATATTTACAATGGTAGTCATTAGTTCGGAGGCAGTACTTGAGGCAAGACGCTGAATAGAAGTAGCTAAAATATCTTTTGCCCTTTTATCCAATTTTTCTTCGTTGCTATTTTCAAGTTTTTGAATTCTGATTAAAATATCTTCCTCATATTTCTTTTCGATGTCTCTCATTAATTCTTCCTTTGCTTCTCCCTCGGTTAATTTTGATACTCTTTCAAGTTCGATCCTTTTTTCTGTTTCTATACTCGTCACTTTTTCTTGAATCTTTTTTATTTCTTCTATTTTGAGTTTAATATTTTCAGTTTCTTTGTCTATCTCAACTTGTCGAGCGTCTAAAAACTCGTCTTTTTTTATAAGTCTTTTTTCTGTTTCTTTAAGTTCCTGTTCTTGTTTTTTCTCTTCCTCTTTTAACTCTGCGAGCTTTTTTTCTGCTTTATCTTTGGCTTCATCTATAATTTTTTGTGCCTCCTCTTTAGCCCCGACCAGTATTTGTTTTATATCTATCTCTATAGATTTTATTTTTCCCAGCGCGACAAGCACTCGCAAATAATATCCGATTCCCGCACCCAAAAACAGGATCCCGACCCCGATTAGAATTATCATTAATGAGCTCATAAGCCTTATGTTGGCTTATAAAAACAGGCCGCTATATTTGTAGTTTTGTTTCTGTGCAAAAGATATGAAAATTTTTCTTTAACGACAACATATATGGAATATTCCTATAAACCAATCGAAAATAAATTTGTAAAATCCAACACTTACAATATAACAAATTACATACATTTTGTCTATATGCTATATTTCTGTAAACTATATCGGCAGATTTTTAGAAATTAAGCTTTTGCAGTAGGTGCTTTTGATTTAGTTACTATTTCGTCCACAATTCCGTATTTTTTAGCCTCCTCAGCATCCATAAAGAAATCTCTTTCAACATCTTTTTCTATTTGGATTAAGAGCTTACCCGTATTTTTAGCTAAAATTTTATTTAAACTGTCTCTTGTTTTCAGAATATGTTTTGCCGTTATAGCAATATCTGTCGCCTGACCTTCAACTCCACCCAGAGGCTGATGAATCATAACTTCTGCGTTAGGTAAGATAAAACGTTTGCCTTTTTTACCGGCAGAGAGAATAAGGGCTCCGCCTGAAGCAGCCAGTCCGACACAAAAAGTGGAAACATCTGGGCGCACATGGCTCATGGTATCTACTATGGCCATGGTGGAAGTGACAGATCCACCGGGTGAATTTATATATAAATAAATGTCCTTTTTTGCGTCTTCGGATTCAAGAAAAAGAAGTTGGGCGATAATAATATTTGCCGTGTGGTCATCAATTGGCCCGCCTAAAAATATAATGCGTTCCCGCAGAAGTCTGGAATATATATCATAAGCCCTTTCCCCAAACTGTGATTTTTCTATAACGGTGGGTATTAACATGTCTTTATAATACACCTAATTTCTAGCTTTTTCAAGTTGAATTGAGTCCATTTTTTATAACTACTACCATAAAATTCTATTTTTGATTCTCCAAAAATTGGAAGACTTTTTCGTTAGTGAGAACATTCTCAACGTGGAATTTAGCGCGCTCCGGGTCAGCATCTTTATAGTGTTCCAATATTTTTGCTATTTCGAGAGCCACTTGTTCCGGATCTGCAACAATTTTTTCAAGTTCAGCGATTTTATTTAAAATAAGAGCAAATTTCGCTTTTTTTTCAGCGTCAACTCTGAATTCTTTTCTTAAATCTTCTACGGTTTTGTTCAAATGTTTCAAATAATCTCCAAATTTTAACCCCATTTGACTGATGTCAGATTCCATTCGATATAAAATTTTATCTAATTCTACTCCAATTAAAATTTCCGGGATATCAACTTTCAAATCATCGATTATTTTTTCAATTATTTTTAATCTTGTTTTTTCTTTGGCTTGATTTTCTTTTTCCAATTTTATATTTTCTTTCAATTTTTCTTTGAAGTCTTTTATATCCTTAAAAGGGCCGAGTGCTTGCACGAAAGTATCATTAAATTCAGGCAGTTCTTCCGTCAACGTGGCGGGTTGACTGTCTTTCTCAGTTAGTTCTACGCCTTCTTTAATATGTATTTTAGGAGCACGGGATTTCCTAATATCCATAATTGTATCTTCAACTTCTTTTTCCGTTACATTTACATTTTTTTCTTCATCTTTCATTTCAGAGAGCACTTTCTTGGCGATTTGCTTGTAGTCAGGAATTTGCATCTCTGGCATGATAGCGGTTTTGATTTTAAATCCCAGAGGATTCTTGCGGGCTAGTTTTGTAATAGAAATTTGAGGATGACCAATGGCATCGATTTTTTCTTTTTCTAGTATTTTGGGATAATACTCACTGAGCGCCATCTCTGCCATTTCTCCAAGGATTTGTGCCTCCGGAATATTTGAAAGCAGAACGTTTTCTGGCACTTTTCCTTTTCTAAAACCAGGCAGTTCTAATTTTTCACCGATTTTCTTTAGTGCCTTACTAAAATATGCTTCAAAGGCATCAATTTCTACTTCTCCTTCAATTTCCAATTCGCTTTTCGGCAGTTTTTTTATGTTTATCTTAAGCATACGATTATATTATATTTATCAGTGTTTTTTGTCAAAAAAATAAAAATCCAGTTTTATAACTGGATTTTTATTTTTGGAATTTTTTATTGTACACTCTCTATGGCGCTGGCGCCAAGATCTATATCTGCTCCGTTGATGTCATTGTCCAATACATCTAATTCTTCCGCATCAGCGTCTGTCGGTGCGGCGGTTTCCGTTTGAGCATTTTTTTCTTCCAATGCCTTTTGTACTTTAGACTGCCAAATATATATTCCACCGACTATCAGAATGATGATAATGATTATTGACCCTATAAGCGCTCCGTTTGATTTTTTTTCTGGTTCCATATTATTCTCCATATTTTTATTGTTATTATCTAATAATCAATTAATTAGTTGTTTCGTTTTCTGTTTCATTTGTCTCCGTGGTTTCAGATTTCATCGCTTCTCTTTTAGCTTTTACAGCATCCCTTAATGATTTGATTGCATCTTTGAGCGCATTACGAGCATCCTTAATGAGCACTTGTGTCTCGTCTCTCAATGTTTTTAATTTTGTTTTATTTTCCGCTGAGATTTCGTTCGTGGATACCGCGAGCAATGCATTTATTTCTATAATTTTTGCTTTGGCTGCATCTAACTTTGTTTCCGCTTCCGCTGTCAGACTTTCTGCCTCTATGGTGTCTACCCCTTTCGCTTCAAGTTTGATTATCTGAGCACTAACTTTCTCTTTCAATAAATTAAGCCTTGCTATCACATTATCAAACACCCTCAATGCATTTTCTCGTCCAATTATTCTATTTTCTTTTATTTGAGCTTTAACTTTGTCTTTTTCTTCCTTTATGCTTTCTCTTAAGTTCTGCATCTTTTGTTTTAGTTCTTCTCTTTTTATCTCTATCTCGGTTTTAATCTCTTCACGTTTTAATTTTATTTCTTCTCTCTTTTTTTCTATTTCTTCTTTAACTTCTTCTCTTTTAGCCCCCAGTGCCTCTCGAGCTGCTTCTCTCTTGGCTTTTAACTCTTTCATTTTTGATTCAAACTCCGCTCGGCGAATTTTTATTTGTTCAGATACCGAAGAACCACTGCCAGAATTTGAGGTGGAACCTGTTTCTTCCGCTTTTGCTGAGTTGATGTCCACTATAGTTAGCATCATCAAAACTAAAAATAAACTTAAATATTTTTTCATATTTCTTTATATTAAATTAATAATCAGACCCTAGTTAGATTATAGCATAAAAGCCACTAACAATAACGCAACAATATTTAGAATTTTTATCATTGGGTTAATGGCAGGACCGGCTGTATCTTTGTATGGATCACCGACAGTATCACCAGTGATAGCTGCTTTGTGAGCATCACTTCCCTTACCCCCCAAATTTCCTTCCTCAATATATTTTTTTGCATTATCCCAAGCGCCTCCGCCAGAGGTCATAGATATTGCCACGAAAAGTCCAGTGACAATAGAACCGACCAGAAGTCCACCCAAGGCAACCGGTCCAAGCAATAAACCAACCAATATTGGCGCAATTACTGGAATAAGAGCTGGTAAAATCATTTGTTTAATAGCGCTGGCCGTGACAAGATCTACACATTTTCCGTATTCTGGTTTTGCTATACCTTCCATTATTCCTTTTATTTCTCTAAATTGTCGGCGTACTTCTTCCACGACTTTTCCTGCCGTTTTGCCTACCGCTTCCATGCATAGAGCACCAAAATAATAAGGCAAAAGTCCACCCAGGAAAAGTCCGGCTATAAGTTTTGGATCTTCAATAGTGAAATTTAAATTTATTCCGGCATTTGAAAATTCTTGAGTGTAAGAAGCAAACAAAACTAAAGCAGCAAGACCAGCCGAACCGATAGCATAACCTTTGGTGACAGCTTTGGTTGTATTACCTACTGAATCAAGAGCATCTGTAACGACACGCACTTCTTTGTCCATTCCTGACATTTCGGCTATTCCTCCGGCGTTGTCAGTTATTGGTCCATAAGAATCAATTGCCACGATAATACCTGCCATGGAAAGCATACTCATAACAGCGATAGCTATACCATAAAGTCCAGCGAAATTATATGAAAGTAAAATTCCAGCCACAATAACAATAAGAGGCCAGGCAGTCGATTTCATTGAAATAGCTAACCCTTGAATAATATTTGTACCATGACCTGAAAGGGAAGCCTCGGCAATTGATTTAACCGGGGAGTATTTTGAAGAAGTAAAATATTCGGTGATTACTACAAGCAAAGCGGTTATAACAAGCCCCACAAGAGAAGCGAAGAAAAGATTTAGAATGCTGTAAACTCCATTTTCTCCCATAAGTATTTTTGTAATCGGATAAAAAAGAATGGCTGAAATAATTCCTGTGGCTATCAATCCTTTATAAAGGGCGTTCATAATTTTTGGAGACCCGCCTGCCTGGGCAGGTTTTCCCAAGCGTACAAAAAAAGTTCCTGCGATTGAAGCGAGAGCTGCAACACCACCCAAGGCAAGAGGATAAATTAGAGCATTTGGCAATCCGGGAAAAATAAAAGAACCCAAAAGCATTACGGCTATAGAAGTAACAGCGTAAGTTTCAAAAAGGTCAGCGGCCATTCCGGCGCAATCCCCGATATTATCCCCGACATTATCGGCGATGACGGCTGGATTCCTCGGGTCGTCCTCAGGAATACCAGCTTCTAATTTTCCGACTAAGTCAGCTCCAACATCAGCAGCTTTGGTAAAGATACCTCCGCCTAAGCGGGCGAATATTGATATTAGAGATCCTCCAAAACCAAAACCAACCAGAGCTTTTACATCATTAGTTATTACAAAGAAAAGAGCTACTCCTAAAAGGGCAAGTCCGATAACCAGAAGCCCTGTGACTGTTCCACCTTTAAAAGCGATAGACAACGCTTCTTTCAAGCCGCTCTTGGCGGCTTCGGCTGTGCGTATGTTTGCCCGAACAGAAACATTCATCCCGATATAACCAGCTAGAGAAGAAAGTATTGCTCCGAAAATAAAACCAATGGCTAAAGTAAATCCTAATCCAACCCAGAGAATAAGGAAAAGCACGATTGCAATAATACCGATTGTTTTATATTGCCTATTTAAATATGCTTTTGCTCCTTCAGCTATGGCGGCTGCGATAGATTTCATTTTTTCAGTGCCTTCACTCTTTTTTGATATTATTTTGGCAAGCGACAAGCCATAAACTATTGTTACAATGGAACTGATAATTGCAAACAATAAAAACTGATTCATAAATAATTTTCTTGAGCGAAAGCGATTAGAAAATTTTTACCCTGTTAAATGAAATATTTTATATTTCAAATTTTGCTTTGCAAAATTTATTTAACAGGGTTTTTAAAATATACTCGCTACACTCATTATTTTAATAAATAATAATTTTATTCTTCTTCTTTTACTTCCACTTTTTCTCCGTCAGTAGAAGTTATTTCTTTAGTATTACCCTTAATATCTATTCTCCAACCAGTAAGTTTAGCAGCCAGACGCACGTTTTGTCCACCTTTACCGATAGCCAGAGAAAGCTGGTCGTTGGCGACCTCTATTGTAGCCTTATGTTCTTTTTCGTCCATTTCTATTGAAATAATTTTCGCTGGGGAAAGGGAATTTGAAACAAACTGTTTTGGATCTTCTGACCAAGGAATTATATCAATCTTTTCACCTAAAAGCTCCTGAGTAATAGTATTTACTCGAGTGCCTTTTTGTCCAACACATGAACCGACTGGATCAATATGTTCATCATTTGAATGCACTGCTATTTTAGAACGAGCACCTGCTTCTCGGGCAATAGATTTTATTTCTACGGTTCCGTTTTCTACTTCTGGTGCTTCAATAGCAAAAAGTTTTTCTATAAATTTGGGATGGGTACGAGAAAGACGGAGGTTTATACCTCTTTGAGTATCTTCCACTGAATATAAATAAGCTCGCACCCGTTGTCCTCTTTGAAAAAATTCTCCCGGAATCTGTTCTTCAGCAGGCAATATTCCAGTAGCGCGATTGAAATCAACATAAACATTTCCCCTTTCTATTTTCTGCACTATGCCTACCACTATCTCTTTTTCTTTTGTTTCATACTCATTTATTATAGAAGTTCGTTCAGCTTCACGAATTCTTTGAATGATAACTTGTTTGGCTGTTTGAGCTGCGATGCGTCCGTAGTCTTCTTTTGACTCAAGTGGAAAAATAACTTCGTCATTTAACTCTACGTCCTTTTTTATTTTTTTTGCATCTTCTAGCATTATGTGATGTTCTCCATTAAAACGTACTCGTTCATCACTGTCATCTTTTACAGAATACTCTTCTTCTTTTCCTGCTTGCGCAGGCAGGTCATTTCCTTCCTCTATCTTTGCAATAGAATCATCAACCACTATTTTAATTTGAAAGAAGTCTGTTTTGCCAGTTTCCAAATCAAACTTAGCGCGAATAATTTGTCCCTTTTTGCCATAATCTTTTTTATAAGCGGCAGCCATAGCTTGTTCTATGGCGTCCAGTATTTTTTCTTTTGGGATTTTTTTCTCTTCTTCCAGTTGTTCCAATGCCGATTTGAATGTTTTTATGTCTAACATGACTATTTAAAATGAACAGAGCGATTATTTAAATTGTCACCCTGTTAAATAAAATCCTTCGGATTTTAGCTTTTGTTTATAAAAAGCTATTTAACAGGGTTAATAAAATTATATTCACTTCGTTCATTAATTTTTAATTAAAAAGCCCTGTTGCGACAGGACTTATACGATATATAGAATAGCACAAGATGTATTTGAATGCAACTCCTTATAAAATTAAATAGGGTCTTAAAATATTATTTTAAGACCCCCGATATTGAAACCAGAAAAAGAACTAAAAAGAACGAATTACTAATACACTACTAGTATATTCCTTAAAGGAGTTACAAATTAATCCGTTGCTTTCCGGTTTAAGATTAAATATAACTGTCAAAGCAAACCTTTTATCCCATGAAGTTTCCTCATAAGACCAATAAAAACTTCCTTCTAATCCCAGTTCAATTTTTTTAGAATACATTAGAAGAAGTTCATTAATAGAAGGCAATCTTCCTCCTTTTTCAGATGCATTTTTTTTTGCATCTTCCCAATTTTTTAAATCAGGCAACTCTTCAAAGACCAACCCATGCTGACCAGAAGAATCAATTGAGAAAATGATTCCATTCTTATAATAACTCCCGATTGATATTGGGGTTACCGTTGCCGTAACCTCTTCCGTGACGGTTTTTCCGTCAATTCCAGTACAGATTATTCCATAAGTGGTGGTAGTGGTTGGAATAACCTTAACACTACCGAACCCAAGATTATTGGTATTGAAATTTACTCCTTTTGTTTTTATAACGTTTTTTGTATCCCAAGTTAAAGTAACTTGGGTTCCCAAAACTACAAGAGAAGGTGTAACTTCAAATTTTTCAATCTTTGGTACTGGCGCAACATCAATAGTGACTACAACAGAATCAATCGCTCTGCCTCCTGGACCTGTTAAGGTAATTATAAAAGTTTTTATGGCAGTGATATTCCTTATTGTCTCAGTACCAGATAAACTTTTGTCGCCAGACCAATCACCACTGGCAACACAAGTTGTTGCATAAAAGGATGACCAATCCAAGGTTGTAGTTCCGTTGTATGGAACAAACATGACACTAGCGTGAATTTTAACCTCTGGAAGGTTGGCTATTGGATCCGTAGGCGATTCACATCCTAATCCTATTAATCCTAATAACAGGATTAATGATACGAAAAAATTTTTCAATTTTTTCATTTATTCCTCCTATTTAATTTACGATGAATTATTTACCTAAAATATACCATATTTGAGCTATTTATCAATTGTCAAGGAGAGAAAAGCTCTAAAAAATGTAATATTTTCATAAGTTATTAACAGTTTTATGCACCTTTATTTTTTTATTAGGTATAATAAATGAATTATTAATATTTGAGGTAAAAGAATCTGAAAATAAAATATTATGTATAAAAGAATATTTCTCTTTGTGTCGGTATTATCAATAATCGGATGGTTATTCATCCCCAGTCTCTCATATACAGCAGGCATTGCCTCTTTTAGTGTTTCGCCGACATCATTATTAGAAATAGTGCCTGAATCAAACGGGCTTTTTACTTTGACTGGCGCTGGATTTATTTCAAACTTAGAATCTATTGATCTGACATATAATACATCTTCGTCATCAGGAACGATTGCCTTTCGCCAAACACCTAGCGGAAGTAATTATTCAAGTATTTCATTAACTAAAACCTCTCCAACAGCGTATTTGTTCGTCGGGCAAGGCGGACTTAACTATGGCATTGTTTATACAATTAGTATCAATGGGAAAATATATAATGCAAACGATGTGTTGGTTGGCAATTCTTCACAAAGCGTTACATTTTCTTTTAAATATCCCTTCACTATTTCTACAGACAAGAGTTCATTGATTCTTAATGCGAATTCAAGCGGGTATGTAGATGTCACGGTTACTCGTGCTAATAGTTTTGTCCCCGCATTAACCATAGATGATATTACGGTGGTGGGCATAACAGTTTCAAATCCCTCAAATCTTACTTATTCCAAAAGTCTCACATCTTCATCTGGTCTTGTTCAGAGTTTTAGAGTAACGTTTTCAACAGGGAAAAATACAGGTGCCCAGAATTACGATGCTGAAATACAAGCATCAAAACTCAATTCGACGAGGGGAAGAGATGTTTTTATTACAGTAAATAAAGGTTCTGGACCTGTTGTTACTTTGAGCCTTAATCCAAACTCTGGAGTAGTGAATGTAGGAGGAGAAACTTCTACTGCCATTGTAGCTCCATCAGGTTCATATTTAGCAAATTTTCTAGGTGAATATGGATGTGTTAGATATGGTGGACAAGGTACTGCTTCTCAAGGTTTAGGTTGTATGGCGTATTTTGATAATCCTTCTTCAGCTTCTATAAGTCCTTCAGGAGGCAATTTCACAATCAGTAAAGGAAGTGGAACATATCCCACATATGTTTTAATTAAAGCAAATAATAATGGTGCAACTTCAGGCATATACACATTTCAAATACCATATGTAATAGGTACTTGGAGTACAGGATCAGCTCCATATATTGTAGGAAGTGGAACAGCTTCTTTTGCATTAACTGTTAATAATACTTTGACAATAAATCCTTCTTCTCTTAGCCGTACGCTGGTTAATTTTTCCCCTTGGCAACCATTTCCTTATGCTATTCAAGCGGATGTTTTATATGACGAAGTAAGCATAGTAAATAAATTAGATATATCAAATGTTAGCGCTAAACTTACTACAGGAGTAATTTCTTCTCCAGTTTCACTAGCTATAAATAAAGGTGGAACACAAAATGATAACAGTGGTCCAAGTCGTTTGTATATAGGTGGTTTTGTTGATTCTTTCAAGTCCAATATGAATTCTACGCAGGCTACTGGAACATTATCTATAAACTATTACAAAGGATTATCAGTCACTGCTCCGATAACTATAAATTGCCCTAGCTGTACTCCTTCTGTGGATTTAACTGCTAATGGTTTAGACAATGTCTCAATTCCTTTTGGTAGTTCTCCTTTGTTAAAGTGGTCTTCAACTTATGTAGGTTCTTGTTCGGCTTCATGGACAAATAGCACGGCAACTAACAATAGTGTCGGTGTTGCTCCAGCCATACCACCAGTTGGAACTCATACTTTTCGAATAGAATGCACAAACAGTATGGGAGCTAAAGTATATGATACTGTGACAGTTACAGTAACTCCACCACCTATAATGTCCGGCACTCTCACTCCCGCCTCAACTTCTTGTGTTATTGATTCTGATAAAAGTAGTTGCACCATAAATTTTTCTTGGAACACCACAAATCCTATAGGCACTTCTGCTGTTACTAGCCCTACTAATAACAATGGATTTCCTAAAGGAAATACTACTGTAGCAACTGGAAATTCAGGCACCAATGTTCCTTTTACTGTTCCATACAATACTAGAACATTTTATCTTTATAATAATAGTGATTCTCTTGTTCCTACTTCTGAGTCTCCAAATGGTTCTGGTGTTCCTGTTACTTCAGACTGCGATACAAAAACAGATAAATGGGATGGTATTAAATGCGCACCAATTGTCAACGGTGGCTGGAGTGCTTGGAGTGCTTGTAATGTGACAGCTTGTGGAAGTAAAGGAACACAAACTCGTACTTGTACTGAACCAGCTCCGGCAAATGGAGGAAAGGATTGTAGTTCACTTGATGGTGGTAATTCTTCACAACTTTGTAGTACACCAGCATGTCCTAATATGTCCGGCACTCTCACTCCGACTGCCACTTCTTGTCTTATTGCTACCGGGGAAAGTAGTTGTAGTGTAAATTCTTCTTGGAGCATAACCAATCCCGAAGGAAATCAAACTAACATCACAGCCAGTGGAATGTCGGATATAAATTTGATTGGAAAATCAGGCACCCAATCTTTAACCGTTCCATATTCTGGCAGAACATTTTATCTTTACAATAACAATAAATCACTTGTTCCTACTTCTGAATCTCCAAAGGGTTCTGGCGTTATGGTCAAGGCCAATTGTGATTTAGATGTTGATAGCTGGAATGGTCAAAAATGTATATCAGGGAAAAGTGGTCCAATGTCCGGCACTCTCACTCCCACTGCCGCCACTTGTGTCATTCCTTCTGGAGGAAATAGCTGTCAGCAA
>Ga0209727_1000026_pt1 | contig 201144 bp, 248 predicted proteins | sample RifGroC1_FD_183995 | JGI IMG/M metagenome (GOLD analysis project Ga0209727, IMG submission 183995) | Groundwater microbial communities from Rifle, Colorado, USA - Groundwater C1 (SPAdes) (version 2) | ecosystem: Environmental > Aquatic > Deep subsurface > Groundwater | place: Rifle, Colorado... | reverse complement strand
GAAAGCGATGTCATGCTGTCCTTTGCTTTCGCAAAGGACAAACAATAACAAAGAAACCTATTGAATCTAAAACAGAAGCATATAAAATGATGTGCGATAACCTATCAAAAAGAACTTGTTCGTGGGTGGAGACATTGAAATGAAAATCACTAAAGATGGAAATTCAAGTATGATGTATATTGACGTTGGAGGAAAACAATTCTGCTTGTCTTACAACATTCCAATTGGGTTTGTAGATTTTACTAATGAAATATGTTACATCACAAATAAAAAATGGAGCAGCACTACATCCAAACATCTTTCACATTGGAAACAAAAGTTTGGGTTGATTCAAATTAAAGAAATAGATCAGGAAGAAATCTCTTTTGAATGGAATTCAATTTGTTGATGGAATTTTTTATATGAAAAAGAACTTTACTGTTTACAGAATTGTAAATGAACTCAATCTTCTTGCCGAAGAGGAATTTTATAGGATTCCTATTGCCAATTACTACTCCTCTGTAGGAGCAGAAGCGCACATTTTGTCTTGTCCAGAAAACGAACGACAAGAATTCTTCATTGAAGAATTAATAGAAGATAAATAGGAAACATTATGATTGAAATTGTAATTATTGTTCCAATTGCTATATTGGCAATTGTTTCGTGTGTTGTTTGGATTATTCCAATTTTATTGAATAATGCTGAGAAATTCAATCATTTTATTCATCCCAATCGGGCTTTGAGAAATCTTAAGATCCGTTCACCCAAAACACGAACAGAGATTATTAAAGTTGGACGATATTATATATCTGTTGACATAGACAACGAGTAATGGAGACATTTATTATATGAACGATAGTCCTCCCTCCGTAAAAGAACCTTGGCCAAAATACGAAATTGGAGATCAGTGTTTAATATCTGAATATCAAGAATTATTGTTTGTAATTACTGATATTCACAAACTCGACAATGGACGCTTTATTTATTGGTGTGATGCCGTAGGCAAAGATACGTCAGTTGCGTGGAAATCAGAAGAACAATTATTTGTTCCATTTCCAGGAAAAACTCCTGGAGCAAAATAGTTTATGACCATTAAACATTATAGGAGGGGTTTCACAGTTGACGATTGTAATGGATTATATCCTCCCCAACTAGATAGAAAAAATGAAGATTCTATTATTAGGATTGAGATTGATGGCGAAGCTAACCTTGTGATGGACTCAGAAGTAAATGGGCAAACAACTATATTTTATGTTCCAATGGAAGCTGTAGTAGAATTATTTAATATTCATGCCGAATATGCTGTTAAACACAGCAGAAAGAAAAAGAAATGATTTTTGATTCTAAAATTTCCGATGAACAACTTTCTCATATTTCCAGACAGATTGATGTAACATCGTTAAAGGCAACAAAAGAAATTTTACTAAAAGCTGAACGTTATTTATATAAACGAAAAATTAAATGGAATGAAATGAAAACCATTGGTCATGGCGCTTATGGATATGTTTATCGTATAAATAAAAATACCATTATTAAAATAACCGAAGACAGAACTGAAATTCATACAATGGTAATTATTCGTAACAATCCACATAAAAATATCGTTAAAGTAAAGGATGCTTTTTCTGTTAGAGTGGGACGCTGGAGAAGAGATTTTATTGTTGAAGAACTACTTGATGTGTCAGATGTATCGTGGAAAGACTTTGCTAACAGAGTTATATTTAAGAAACACATTTCTCAAAAAGATTTAAAAGAATTTTCCAATGTAAATAATGCTAAAAATTTTTCTAAAGACCAGATTAAATGGATTAACGATTTAGCATTATATTTCGATAAATATGGAATCAGATATGGGGATCTACACGAACATAACATTATGAAGCGAAATAAGAACCATGTTCTCATTGATATTGGTGTTGCCAAGTGTAATAAGCAACGTTATATGGTGTTGTAATGTTCGCTGTCTCAATGACAACTGAAACAAGCGGAAACAAAGTCTGGCGCAACAAACAAGGTCAACTCCATCGTCTCGATGGACCAGCAGTTGAACGTGCTAATGGATCAAAATTTTGGTATGTTGAAGGAAAGCGATGTCATGCTGTCCTTTGCTTTCGCAAAGGACAAACAATAACAAAGAAACCTATTGAATCTAAAACAGAAGCATATAAAATGATGTGCGATAACCTATCAAAAGGAACTTGTTCATGGGTGGAGAAGTCGAGATGACACTATATTCAATTGGTATGCTTATTGATACCCTAGACGAGAAAATTGGAATAGGTAGAATTTTAAACAAGCGAGATTGTCTTCCAACTGAGCCCATTGATTATTGGGGCAATCATACTAAAAAACAGCCAAAGCCATGTATAGATGGATATCTTACAACAACATATACATGTTCTTTTCCTAAGATAAAGGAAATTTTTGAATACGAAGAAGACTATTTGTTATATTGTCTAAAACAAAAACTAATCAAAATATATAAGCAGGAAAATGATTCGCTTTGGAATGAAAGAAAAAAAATAAAACTTGGTGTAGGAGATTTGTTAATCATTGATGGAATGCCATTGCTAATAACAAAAATTAACAATGATATGCTTCGTTGTTTAAATCAATATGATTGTGATTGTACGTTTTTTGCTCATTCATGTTCTAGGAAAATTAGTTTGAGTTTTAGAAACATTGAAGAGTTGAAATATATGAAAGTTTTTGATTTCCCTAGCAGGGTGGACATTATCAAGAGAAAAAATATAAAATATGACTGTCAAATATAACCCTCATTCAATGAGAACAATTTCTGCCTTCAATGAAGGGGATCTTATTTTTATAAAAAAAGATCCAGGTTTGGCATTATATTTTCCAGGACAATCTCACTCAGACATTGTTATTTTGTTATGTTCGAAACGATATTTATCTAGGGAAGAGTTTGACAGAAAGAATATGATTCCTTATATTGAAACATGGATTTATACATACAGAAACATAGGCCACACTTGGATTAAACTTCCTCTCAAAACTGGCAATATTGTTGAACAAGAATTACAAAGTATTTTAATCGAAAGAAACTATCGAGTAATATCTAAAAAGATTCCAAATAAATGTTAATTTCAGGACAAAAAAATTTCTTAGAAATAGGCGATATGTATGTTGACAATGTAGCAACAATAAAAGTTGTTGGATTTGTGAGTTCAACATATATGAATGGAGAAGATAACATCTTTGTTATTAAGCTTATCAACTCATCAAAAAAAGGAAAATACTGGCACATTTCTGAAAACAATATTAAGGATATGATAAAAAATGGTGAAGGAAAAATTTTCAAACAACATAAATGTAAAACGATTTAATATAATTTTGATAGCTATATTGAATTCTTGTTCAGATGATTCGAATCTGCACAAAGTGCCTGTTCCTTGTTTCCAAAATTCTGATTATACTTTGCTTGGAAAGCATTGCGATTGGAATGGAGCTGTTGCGAAAACATCTACTGGATCTTGTGATTTGGGCACCTTTGTATGTAAATCAGAAAATGTTATTTGTGTTGGAGCTGTTTATCCAACACTAGAAGCATGTGATTATAGAGATAATGATTGTGATGGTAAAATAGATAATCTCGTCGATGCTCCTTTAGAACTTTGCTACGAAGGCATACCTGAAACAGCAATTCATCCACCATGCAGAGCCGGCATCAAGATGTGTAAGCGAGGACATTGGAAATGTGAAGGACAAATATTGCCTGGTTCACGTGATATATGTGCAGATCTTATTGACAATGATTGTAATGGAATAATAGATGATTCGACGGAACCAGATGAAGATCGACGTTATGACATTATATTAATAGTTGACAGATCTGGATCGATGGGGCAATATATGCTCGATATTAAAACAACATTACTTTCAGCTTCTGTTTTAGATACAAATTTCTACAAAATTTGGTTGTTTGATTTGCCTCTAACAAATGGAGATATATATGGTCCCAACGTCAAGTGTCATGGATTAGATCCAACATATCCTTTGCGTTCTTGTGAATTTAATGATTTAATTCTTGCGGCAGATGAAATTGATGCGTCTCATGGAGCAACAGAATTGAGTTATGATATTCTTTATGATATTGCGACAAATAGAATTCAATTTGACTGGACAAAAGATGCCGCTAGATATGTTTTATTGTTTGCTGATGAGGACGGACAAACACAAAATTCAATAACAGAATCTCAAGTGTCTTTACTGTATAAAGACATACATTTTATTGGTTTCGTAGTAGAGAGTAATGATTTTGATGACATTGGACAAATATTTGATTTAGAAGCAGTAGACATAAACGAGCAATTTGAAAAGAATGTGATTAATATATGTCGATGACAGAACAATGTGACTTCAGAGTTGGAGATTTATTTCGAAACATTCTGAATATTTATTTAATAGTTAAAATAAACAAAGAAGAATCCTCTTGTACGCTTTTTGTTCCGACATTTCGTGTAGGTAAAAAATATATTCAATTGCGATTCAAAAACTTAAAAAATTTCTTACAGTGTAACATGTGGGAGCGTATTCCTAGAAAAACACACACAAGATAATGGTTTTCACGAAATCGACTGTTCAGTGTTTTGTTCAGTATTGTTATTTTTCTTGAGATATGAGATATTAACAATATGAAGATGATTGAATTCGATGAATTTGATTTCAACACTGAATATGATAATACGGGCGACATTGAGCCACATGTAGGTGTATGTAAAAAGACGGCACTTGACTATCCTGGCATTCGTATTGTTTTGGGTCGACCAATTAAAGGTGATCCAAAGTGCGAAGCTGAAACACTAGATATTGAACTATTGTAGGGTTTCCAAGGAAATCGACATGATTAGGGTTTCTGCTAATTGTTATTATTATTCAATTGTGAGATTATAGAAACATGTCAAGCACAATGACAATTGAAAACGGAGATAAAATGGAAAAAATGAAGAAAACGAAACAACAAGATGCTGTGGTTCGATACCTCTCTGGATATGAGTGTGCTCGAACCGACAAGGAACGATATGGATGGGCTTGGACAGACGATAATCTTTCAGAGCATCTTCGTCTTGGCGGTAGCAATAAGCATTGGATTGATGGATATAGTGATTGCCTCGAAGGCAATGAAATGAAGTATTCTTTCGAAGATGCGCTCGCAAGTGGTGCGATTGGATAAAGGAAATATGCCTCGCTACGTCATTCAGCCACATGAAACTACATGCGCGCCAACTGCCATCATTAATGCTGGTAAATGGGCAGGCAAAAACCTTACAATCAGGCGCGATTATACTCGTATTGTTTTGGAGTCACGTTCTTCTGAAGAAGGTACTTCATATGGAAACATTGACAGAGTTTTGAGAGATAATCTTTCTGACTACTTGATCGTCAAAAAGCCAAGAAATCCTTGGCACTTTTCTGTCAGGGAACATATTAAGAAAGGCGGCGCGGCCTTAATCTCATATTCGTATGACACTCAAGATAAAACAAAAGGATGTTCTTATGAGGAACATATTGCTCTTTTCACAGAGATAAATAAGTCGCGATGGCTTGGACACAATGTGTTTGAAAACGAATCTAATTCATGGTTAAAGGAAAAAGACATACTTGACATGTTCTATAAACATACAAAAGTTGTTGTTTGGCTTTTGACAAGGAGAAAATAAATATGGTATCTGAATATCAAGACAGAATTATGAAGATGGGCAACATTCAATTTGAGGATATCCAAGATACTGATATTCTTACATTCGAGGCATGGGAGCAAGGTTTCGGTCAGCGATGTATGTATTATCTCTATTCTTCAAATGGAGATTTGAAGGACGTTGTTTGTGGGAAATTTATTCCTCTTTCTGAAAAGAAATTTGGGCGCCCGGACATAGGATGGAGAAAAAGACTTGTAGTAGATCCGGAACTTTATCCAAAGAAGGAAAAGTCTTCAAAAAAGAAGCTAGAATTTTCTAAGAAAGAACAAATTCCTCTTTCTAACAAAGAGAAAACTCCATCTTCTGGGAAAAGACGCTATAATATGTCTCCAGAGGACGCTCTTCGAAGAAAAGAAAGAATGCGAGAAGTGGCGAAACGCTATTGGGCAAAGAAAAAGGGAATTGTTCTCTAATAATTTGAGGAGTAATTATACAATGAGCGCCCGCAGATTTGTTTTAGAACGAAAAGAAGATATACATGGGAACAGTGGAACTGGGACTGTTGCCGAGGGATGTGAATTTGAAAATGGATGGGTTGCTTTAACTTGGGCATCACAATATTCAAGCGGAACCTGGTTTCCTTCAATCCACAATCTAAAACATCTACATGGACACGAAGGGAGAACGAGGGTTCTTTGGATAGACCCTCCAGATAAAAATGATATTGAAGAAGTCAAAGAAAATCTTAAAAAAGATAACAAAGAAACTAACAATAGTTAGTTTAGCAATTATTCTTGCTCCAATCCCTCTCATTGGTGCGGGATTGATATGGATATGTTCTAAAAAAGGAGATTAATATATCTTGCCTATTAAATACTATTCTATGATAGAAAAATTCAAAATAAAGAGAAACGATAATCTTCCATTGATTGATGAATGTATACATCGAAGATTGTATAAAATTCGATGTAGAAATCTTAATTATGGTGTTTGGAACAACAAAGCAAAAGGATTTATTGGGATAAGGGAAAAATTTAAACAAGAATATCTTTTCACTGAATATCATTATGATGTCGATAAATCATATGGAACAGTGTTTGAAGCAATTGATACTGGAATTGATGTTCCTGGCGAAATTGAATTACGAGAAAGATTTTCAACAGAAGATGAAATAACTGGACGATTGGTTTTATTTGATGAACCAATTGTTGACGGCGGAAGAGGATGGTATTTTGTAGATACCAATGAAGCTTCACAAGATATACACCCTGTCAGCAAAAGATATAAACCATTATTTGATTGGTTGACAGAGAAAGAAAAGGAATTAAATGTCAAATTGTTCAACAATAACAGGTGAAAAATCAAAAGTTCCGATCAAAATTTGGGATGGGAATGGTTCTGTACCAGTGGAAGATGGCGCAAAAGAACAACTTAAAATGATGTCAGAACTTCCATTTATTCATAAACACATTGCTGTAATGAGTGATTGCCATTGGGGAAATGGTGCCTGCGTAGGTTCTGTTATTCCAACTGTTGGAGCCATTATTCCTGCGGCTGTTGGTGTAGATTTGGGGTGTGGAATCACGGCAGTTCGTACATCATTACGAGCATTAGATCTGCCAGATAATCTTAAGAATATTCGCTCTAGAGTCGAGAGCGAAATTCCACATGGACGCACAGCAGATGGAGGACGTGGGGATTGTGGAGCGTGGGGAAATCCACCTACTCGTGTACTTGCTATTTGGGGAAATGAACTTGGACCGAAATTTCAATCTATTGTTGAGAAGTATCCTCACATTGAGAAGTCAAACAATATAGGACATCTTGGAACGCTCGGAACAGGAAATCATTTCATTGAGATTTGTCTTGACGAGAGTGATTATGTTTGGTTCATGCTTCATTCTGGTTCTCGTGGTGTTGGGGCAAGAATAGGTGATTTTTTTATCAACAAAGCAAAAGAAGAAATGGAGCGATGGTTTATTCATCTTCCAGACAAGAATCTTGCCTACCTGGCTGAAGGCTCTCAATACTTTGATGATTATGTTGAGGCAGTAGAGTGGGCTCAACATTTTGCTTCTTGGAATAGAAAAATAATGATGGAAAACGTTATTAAATCAGTCCAAGAAGGATTAGGTGGGCATGAGTTTGAGTCAAAACTAGTGACAGTCGATTGTCATCATAACTATATTGCTAGAGAGAACCACTTTGGACGCAATGTTTGGATAACCCGTAAAGGCGCTGTAAGAGCGCGCAAAGATGATTTAGGGATCATTCCAGGTTCAATGGGAGTGAAGTCTTTTATTGTGCGTGGACAGGGGAACAATGATTCATTTCACTCATGCTCTCATGGTGCCGGCCGCAAAATGTCACGAACTGCTGCTAAAGCAAAATTTACATTAGATGATCATATCCAAGCAACGAAACATATAGAATGTCGTAAAGATAAAGAAGTTATTGATGAAACGCCTATGGCATACAAAGATATTGATGTTGTTATGACCGCTCAAAGTGATTTAGTAGAAATTGTACATAAATTGTCTCCTCTCCTTTGTGTTAAAGGATAATATGAAAATTATTCGAATAAAGGAAAAATGAAATATGATAACTCAAGAAAGAATAAACAAACTATTAGAACAAACTCTTTTCGAACTGGAAGAGAAGACGCCAAATTGGGCAATGATAAAAAGTAATGATAAATTGAGCAGTAGATTTGCCAGATGTCTTCCTGTGGGATTACCTTATGAGGAGATTGCGGCAGTTATGAAAGAGTTTAATGAAAGGATATTGTATGAACTTAGACCAGAACCAAGAACTTGATTCCAAGACAGAAAAAAGTAAAATGTATCATGTTCGGTTTCTCGACAAAGAGGAAATGAAATGGTATACATTGACGGATGAGAAAGTCTCAAGAGAGGAAGCAGAGAAAATATATAACGAGCAAACATATCATGGTTCACTTTATTACGATCCAAAATCAGAAGATTCTCTCCTATTTGAAATAAATGAAGCATAATTATAGTTGATGAAATTCATATCAACTGTATCAATCGACGCTCTTCTTGAATCACATCCAGCAATTTTCAAAGACGTTTGTTATCCAATTTTCATCAGTGAAGGTTGGTTCCAAATCATAAAAGATTTATGTTCGTGTCTCAATATTCACGTTATCGATCAAAATTTATCTTTTTCGATTCTAAATGTTGAAAATAAATTCGGCACACTATATATAGCAAAAAAGGGAGGAGACTATTTCACTCACAAAGCAATTCATTTTGCCGAACAATTGAGTTACAGGACGTGTGAACAATGTGGGAATAGAGGCAGTCTTCACTCTTCAAATGTAACACAATTCACACGTTATGCGACATTGTGCGATGTGGACGCACTTAAGAGACTATATAGGAGAGTATAAGATATGGATACCAATGTAGGACAAGTAGAAACCCTTATGACTTTATTCGCTCTAGGATGCGCTCTGGCACTCTATTTCGTTTCGATATCCTCTTCCACACTATGGCAATTGCAACGAACCCATGAGCCCTTTAAACGCATTAGCGATAGCCCATTGAATACTGGTCTTGAAGACAGATACCAACCCACCACATTAGGGTAAACCCTCGATCAAAAAAGTGAAAAAAGTTGATCGGGGGGTGTTGACAAACTCTTGATGATGAGTTATTATGTTTTTAGAAAATGAGAAAAGAGATCAAAAACGCTCTACCGGAGTTGACAAAGACAAAGAATAAGCGTAAAGTGAATGGACGATGAAAATAACCGCCTGTGGGCCTAGTTGGTTCAGGAGTTCTTATAAAGCTCCCGGCATGGTGCGATTCCATGCAGGCGGATTGAAAAGGCTCAAGCCTTTTCAACCTTAATCAATTGTGATTAGGGGAATGACAACTTAGCTGACACGGAGACGGTTTATCGTCTTGTGCCGAAAGGGTTGAGGCTTGGAAAATGGCCTTGGTAAAACAGCGGGTTTGTGTCTGTGACAATTGAATAATTGCCAAATGCAATGCTAGTGTTTAATGGTAGCATTTTAGGCTTCCAACCTAAAGGTAAGAGTTCGAGTCTCTTGCATTGCTATGTTTTGACGCGTTCAAAAATTATGCCCTTATCAGCTAATGGCTAGGCTAAGAGTCTTTCACACTCTCAATCTCGGGTTCGATTCCCAGTAAGGGCATCCCGCTTTATGTCGTAAGCTCTTTGGCGGATGATAAATTAAAGAGCTTCAATTGCCCTATGGTGTAATTGGCAAGCACGAAAGCCTTTGAAGCTTTTGGTCAAAGTTCGAGTCTTTGTGGGGCAATTGCCGATGGATAGCTAATTGGCTTGCCATTCAAAACTGTCCATTTGGCAAATTACGGAATCGTAGCAAACGTTGGCATTGCAGCGGACTTTTAATCCGTCGAAACGAGAGTTCAATTCTCTCCGGTTCCATTTTTAATTGTGTTTAGATTTCGGATTCGAATATTTTATTTGACTAGGTATGGTGAAGCTTGGTATCACGTTTGTTTTGGGAACAAAAGACCGCAAGTTCGAATCTTGCTACCTAGATTTTATAAATGTAAAAGGACAAAGTATTCAAAACTTGAAAAGGAATTCGAAAAATGGATTGACATAAAGGTGACTATGATAGTATTTTATATTTATACTTAATTTGTTGTTACGACACGAGAGCAAATCAATAATATTATTGTAAACCTTCTGATGGGTATATGAAGGAAACGGCTGTATTGACAATACGAAATTATCCTAGCGTGGTTAAAGTAAAGATTTAACTGTTTGTCGTGTCTTTTGCCTCATTGGTGAACTGGCTATCACATTATCCTGTCACGATAAAATAAGGAGATCGAAACTCCTATGAGGCGCTTATGATAAATATTTTAATTCTTGAAGATTCTGAAGAGAGAATAATTTTTCTGAAAAAGAAATTATCTCACTTCGGTTTGACTGAAAAAGTTAACATTATCTGGAAAACTCAAGTGAATGATTTCGAAATTTGGATGAATGAAAACAAAAATAATCCTCCTGATATGATTGTGTTGGATCATGATTTAGATTATGATCATTATGTTTGCTCAGGACATCCAAGCTATGGAAAAACAACATATTCTGTTTATAAAAACGGATCTGATGCAGCTAAAAAGATAGAGTGGAAAGATGTTCCTGTCATTATATGGAGTATGAACCCAGTAGGGGCAGACAATATCCATTTGATTTTAGAAAAAAAAGACATTAAGTCGGTTAAACTTCTTTTCGGGACAAAAACTGTAAATTCAATTTGTAAAATGATTAATTCCTTGTTGGCTATAGGGTAAAACCAACACTTTGCTTCTTAAATATAAAAAGTGATATGCCAGTCTTGTAAACTGGATAAGCCGGGGCAGTACCGGCAAGAAGCTTATTATAAATTATGTACCCTTGGCATGTCTGGAGATTGCGACAGTCTGTTAAACTGTACAAGAAAAGTTCGATTCTTTTAGGGTACGTGAGCCTTTGTAGACCAATTGGTAGAGTCATTTGTCTCAAAAACAAATTGTTATCAGTTCGAATCTGATCAAAGGTATAGGATAAAGGAGTCGCTGGGATACGGTCAGACTCTTAAGTTGTGTGGTGTAAGCTAGCACGTTATCCGATTTAACAGGGTGAAGGGTTGATAGAAACCTGCGTCATTCGGAGTGATGAGATTGTGAGTGCGACTCTCACCACCCTGATTAAAAATTACTTATTGACAGAATCAATAATAACTGGTAATATAGAATTGTAAGTTAAATAAAATGCAGGTATGGCGTAATTGGCAGCCGCAGAAGCCTTAAGAGCTTCCGCCCGTGAGGGCGTGGGGGTTCGAGTCCCTCTACCTGCACTATGGATATAAAATACATTCCAATTGTAATAACAACTTTTTTTCTTGTTGTTTTTGTTGTGATGAGTTAAATGAAAAGTAAATATTATTTATTATTGCTATGTTGTATGAACGCAAAATAGTTAGCGGACAGCCTGTGAAGCTGTTGTTAGTGAGTGCAATTCTCATCATACAACCTTTTGCTCCCGTAGTGTAAAAGAATAGCATAAGGCGCTTCTAACGCTTTGGTATGGGTTTGAGTCCTATCGGGAGTGCTAATTAATTTATGGAAGAAAAACGATTCCAATATTGTTCTTGGTATGTTAAACTATGGAGAAGAAGATATTATTTTCTCGTTCCTTATGAAGCGATTAAATTTTATTTCTTGAATAGTCTTTATGCTAGAAAAAGCGATGATCTTTTAGATTTCAGAACTTGCTGTCACATTACTTTGGGACTTGCTTGTTGTAAAATGAAGTGGTATTATACACATGAAGAAGTTAGAGAAAGAATGAAAAAAAAGCTCACATAGACCAATTGGTAGAGTCAACACGTTTAGACCGTGTGCGTTGGGAGTTCGAATCTCTCTGTGAGCATGGTAATATTATTATGAATAAAGAAGCTTTTAATGAACTCAAAAATATAATCTCGCAGTTCTCAGAACGTGAAACTTGCGCTGGATGGTGTGGATATATCGAATATAGAGTTTGGGAAGATATTAACGGCTCTGAACATTTATCAGATCTGACTGGTCGAGAAAGATTTAGAATTAATGAATTGGTTAAAGAACTTCAGGGTTGGATTATGTGGGATGATAATAAACATACAGAAGTTTTCATTCCTTTATTTGAGTGGATAGAAATGTATGACGAACAGAAAAGAAGAAAAAACAACAATATATAGCGGGTGGGTGAAACGGATAATCATTCAAGGCTCATAACCTTCGAGATAACAAGTTCGACTCTTGTACCCGCAATTTATCTTTGATAATTAATATGATCTATAAAATAAGAAATCAAGAAGGTTTATTTTCGAAAGGCGGAAGTAAGCCAAGATTTTCTGAAAAAGGAAAGACATGGAACGGAGAGGGACAATTGAAATTACATCTTGTTTTTATTGTCAAAAGTGGAAATCCACTTGTATACAAGGATTGTGAGATTGTAGAATATGAAGTAATTGAGAAAAAATGTATAGATATTTCAATTGAACTTCATGAAATAGAAATGAGAAAAAAGAGAAAATAACGCGATTTGGTGAAATGGAATCACATAATTCTCATAAAATTAATTTACCAGTTCGATTCTGGTAATCGCGATCCACTTTATCTGTGCGTCCCTCCATTGTAGAGAGGATTGACAAGAAGTTCAGTTCGCTAGTATACCGAAGTGGAATGTATACTAAACGGTGAGTTAATCGCACTTGTCTGTAAAACAAGTCCGCGTTAACAAATAGCGATACTGGTTTGCGGTAGCGGGGTTCGAATCCCTGACTCCCCAATGGGCGAATATGATGAAATGGTTATCATAAAAGTCTGATAAACTTTTTTTCCAAGTTCGATTCTTGGTATTCGCATCTAATAGAACCTCCTTAGGAGGTAATCAGTTGAAGGAGAACTTGTTCGGTGTAGTGATACGGTGCGGACAAGACCAGCCAGATGGGTATGGTAAGCTGGCGGACAAGATGTAAAACGAGGCGTTACTCATATCACGCCTATCCTCAACGCAGTGGAAATCTGCTCTATTAGAATTATACCCCTATAGTGAAACTGAATATCACACAAAGCTACGAACTTTGAGTTGGTGGGTTTAAATCCTCCTAGGGGTGCTTTTAGATGAATTCATCTAAATTATATTGTGGTAGATTAAACCGAATCGGATTCGGGTAACCCTCCAAAAGTTATTTCAAGGCGTTCGACTCGTCACCACAATGTTATGAAAAAAGAAATAAGTAGAGTTGTTAAAGGTAAAGTAACTTGGGAACAAATGGACGGAGATAATGAATTAGAAAAGAAGGTAAATTGTTATCTTACAAAACAATTCATTTTGTCTTCCAATGTACCCGCTGACGAATGTTTATCTGAGGCAAAGCACATAATTGCGTTAGTGATGTTATCTTTATGTGAAAAGAAAGCAATTAAATGATTTGTGGATAGGAAGCTGAAGTAGTCGAGGCATTCGTCTGCAAAACGAATTTTAGTGGGCGCAAGTCCCTCCCTATCCTCTTAATGTGTGAATAAATATGAATAATTCTGAATTGATCGCAAGAAATATAATTGAAAATACAAATTTATCAGATGATTTACAATTAGATTATATGTTTGATATGATGCATAATTTAATGAACAGGAATAGGTTTGATATCATTGATAAAATTCTTGAGTTGATAGATGTTGAGAAAATAACCTCGCATCATGCGTTGTTTGGAATTTTAACGTCAACATTCCCAGCAAAAACAAGACTCAAGAATAGAAAAAAGATTTTAGAAAGAATAAGATTAATCTTTTATCAAACAAGAGATAAGGAAGAAGTTGATAGAATGCTTAAAAATCATGATTAATTCTTATCATTCATAATTGCGAATGTCAAATCTATTTGACAAATGATGAATAGTTATTTATAGTAAAAATATGGGGCGCTAATGGTTTCGACGAAAGATAATCCAACAAATGGAGTTTTTCGGAAAGGGGTTCGACTCCCCTGCGCTCCACTTAAAAAGGAAAAGAATTATGGATGTGAACGCAAAAACGCTAGTGCTCGATACTTCATATCAACCACTAGGAATTATTAGCTGGCAACGTGCTTTTTGTCTTTATATGATGGATAAGGTTGAAATTGTAGAAGAATATGCTGACTTATGGGTTCGCTCAGCTCATCAAGCATTCAAAGTTCCTTCCATTATCAGATTTGTCAAAAACGTTTTCAAAAAAGTGAGAAGAGTAAAATTCTCAAGAGATAATGTTTATGCAAGAGATAAAGGAAAATGCCAATATTGTGGAACTCATTGTACGACAGAAGAGTTTACACTAGATCACATTGTTCCAAGGGCATTAGGTGGGATAACGGAATGGAAAAATGTTGTCGTTTGTTGTGTAGATTGTAATAGACGAAAACAAGATAAACCTCTTCATAAATCTGGAATGACTTTGTTATCTATTCCAAGTAAACCAAAGAACATCTTCCAAACTATATTTTGGAATAAAGGTGCTCCAGATTCATGGAGAGACTATATGGCAACATGCTTATATTGGCATGGAGAATTATCCGATTAAGATCACGTAACGAGAGGGTGATAGTGCGGCGTGAGCTATCATAAAAAACCTTCTTAGCAAATGTTCGCGTGCGTGCGATGATTGATTTGTGTGTAATACAATGATACAATGTTGTTTACAAATGGAACGAGGAAACTATGACTTCCAAATGATAATAAACTATCTACGCGCGATTACAAGTTGAGAGATGGATTGACTGAACGAAAATCGATCATATTGGGGTGTAAGTGTTAATGGGTTTGCACGAAAGATTTGCATTCTTTAAGAATCGGTTCGATTCCGATACATTCCAATCAATATATGGATTATAGAATAGAAATACAGCGTCTTAAAAATGAAGTTATCAAGTTACAACTTGACAAGCGTAAACTTGACAAAGAAAATAAGAAACTCAAAGATTTAATTAGAAAACTTAAAATTAAATTCATTAAACAGTTTTCTTAATGTTACTGTCAATGGGAACATAATTACTTTATGAGCAGATCAATCCGTAAAACAAAAATATTCGGAAACGTTGGATCTCTTTGTCACGCATCTGAAAAAAAAGATAAAAAATTATTTCATAAGATGTATCGTTCTCTTGAAAGAGAAATTGTTCGAAAAATTGAACAAGGAGCTGTAGATTCAGAAAACGTAGTCTTTTTTAATGAAGAAGAAACGATGGATGTTTGGTCGATGGATAAAGATGGTAAACATTATTGGGAAGATGTTGAAGAGAAAGATATGAGGAAGTAAATGGTTTTTGGAACAAAAGAAGAAATTGCTGAAGCTAAAAAGAATCCACAATTCAAATATGTTGAACTGGAAGTGTGGGATAAACACACTGGAAATGATGGCGGATTTATTCTTAATTGGGGTGTTGAACATCTTGGTTTTGGACAAATTGCTTTCTATAAAAAAGGAAGTAAAATAATCTGCGATACAGAATGTATGGGTAAAGAGTTTGTTGAAAAAACAATTAAACATTTCCTTTCTATTGTGGAGTTCAAAGAACAATGAACTCTTGCTCCGTTTTCGATAATATTGAGCTAAAAGCAAGAGTGTTAAGAACGAAAATATTACTTGCTTCAACTATAGGAACAATTGAATATGAATTCTCTAAATTTCTGGAGGAGAATAATGTTTGTGTCAGCAACTATATTGATATTAAGCTATTTAGATTAGGAAACATATATCAATTAATTTTTGTATATGCTAAAGTTGTTGAGGATTAAAACATAATTTATGGATGACCCTGGTGGAGAAAAATCTATTAAACAAAATATGGGAGAACCCATTCAGACGTTACACGTTACCTGTTTGTGACGATATTAAGCGCGATCGCAGATTTTTGGATCTCTTTATATTCTTATTCTGTCGCTCATGGATGGATTATAACTCAAGCGATCACTGGTTTCATTCTCCCTTTCGTTAATATGATTTTGTATATGTGGTTTATCGATACAAAAGACTTTATGGAAAGGCTTCGTCTTACTTTTTTTTCTGCTTTTGGGTTCATAATTGGTTCCACGACAATGCTTCTTTTGGTAAGAAAATAATATTAATTAGATTGGAGATATAATGGATACAGAACATTTTGAATGCCAATGTTATTCAGATGAACATACATTGAAATTTAACATTGATGATGAAGATGGATATATCTACGCTTCTGTATTTTTGAATCAATGGAATAGTTGGTATAAAAGAATTTGGATTGCTTTAAAATATGTTTTTGGATACAAATGTAAATATGGACATTTTGATTCGTTTATGCTAAGGTTAGAAGATCATGATCGGTTTAGGCTGATATTAAAAAAGTCCGAAGAGTATAGTGTTAATGCTGTGGAAGATTGACCGAGTTGGAAAGGTTCCAGTCTTGAAAACTGGTGTCACGTAATCAGTCGTGCAGGGGTTCGAATCCTCTATCTTCCGTATGAACAAAGAAATATCTTGGGCTGAAGAAATAACATTACTAATGAAAGAATGTGAAGTTTACGATGAGGATGTCTCAGAGATGTTCGATTGTTCACGTCCATCAATTAAAAGATGGCGAGAAGGAAAATCTGAACCAACACCAGTTCTAAAAGAAATTATTAGAAAAGAACTTAAAAAATATAAACATAACGTTATTGATTAGGAGTGTTGGCTGAGTTTGGAAAAGCACCTGTTTCGAAAGCAGAGGTTGAGATCATAAGCTCACAGAAGTTCGATTCTTCTACACTCCGCTGCCCCATAGTTTAATGGCAAAATAAAAGTCTCTGAAATTTTTGTTCTAAGTTCGAATCTTAGTGGGGCAACACCACAATTATAGTGAGTATATTTGGTCAACAAATCTGAGAAAACGATTATTAGATGAAAATATTTTAGAAGAAAAATGTTAACATATGTAAAATGGAACCGATGTGGAATGGAAAATCAATTACTTTACAATTAGACCACACAAATGGAATACGAACAGACAATAGATTGGAAAATCTACGATTGTTGTGTCCTAATTGTCATAGTCAAACAATCACATTTTCTGGAAGAAACAAAAAGAAAAATAGACTGGGTTGATGTAAAAGTAGCATGAAGGTGTTACATACCTTTCGCAGGAGTGCAAATCCCCTACCCAGTATAATTTATGAGGAAAATATAATAACGATAATAAAATGGAGAAATTTAATGGTTAAACAAAAAATCAAGCATGCTGTATTAGACGCATTAAGGGATATTAAGCGTCCCTTTCATGATATTTGGTATTGGATTAGATGTCACACCATCAACCGATATCATATGTTAGACCTTCGAACCAAAGAATATCGATATGGATGGATGGATCAAGATTGGAGAATGTTCCATGCTTGTTTTAATTGTCTTGTAGAATTTGTTGAAAAAGAAGATGGTTTAGGTATGCTTAAGCGCCAAATTGGTTGTTTTGATGAATTAAGCGAAGAAGAACACTCAACAGAAAATAAAAAGAAACACAATGAGGAAGCAACTAGAGTTTATGAGGAAATATTTAAACTTTATCATTGGTGGAAAGAAGACAGAGAAAAAGAGTATGATGAAATACATCATATTTGTGATGGCATGGATTTATCGATAAAATTCAAAGAATCTCCAGAACATCCAGGATGTAGAATATGGGATACTTCTCATTTTTTCGAAAATCCCAAATGGGAAGAATTTTCTAAAAAGAAAGAAGAGTTTGAGAGAAAAGATGACGATAATCTTGATAAGCTCATAAAATTAAGAAAATATTTATGGACCTGATTTAAATATTGGACACGTAGCCAAGCGGGACGGCATCCGGGAGAGAAATCAGTCGGACAGCAAAGGTTCGAATCCTTTCGTGTTCATGGAGAGTGGTTATGTTAATAACAAAAGAATACCTTCGAAAAAACCCTAATACAATTTTTGTATATGGAGACAATCGGTTAAGAAAAGGTTTTGCTGGCGCAGCGATGTTTCGAAGTGAACCAAATACATATGGATTTATCACAAAGAAATATCCAAATAACAACGATGATAGTTTTTATAAACCAGAAGAATACAGAAAAGTATTTGAAAAAGAATTATCTAAACTTGAATTTGAAATAAGGAAATCACCTAATACGCTTTGGCTAATTTCCCAATTAGGTTCTGGATTGGCAAACAAATTCAACATATGGGAAGAAGTGATAAAGAAAGAATTATCTAAGATTTCTGATAGACATCATAATGTTCGTTTACTTTTCTAATAGAGCTGACATAGTATAATTAGAAGTATTATTGCCCCGTAAGTAATAGGTAGAAGTGCGAATCTTCTTGTCAGCAAATGAAATTTGAATTCAATGAAGTGTATCCAAAAATATTTGTTTTATCGTTTGATAGCGAATATGATCTAGCAATGCACTTCTTGAGATTTCAAGAATATTATGAATCACCTAATCCATCTTTCAGAAATAATGTTTTTTCTCTTATAGATTATATGGAATGGTATTCTAAATCATTTGGTAGAGGTTGTTTTACATATCCTAACGACTGGGGCGGATTTAATATTTCTGGATGTGTAATTCATGATGTTTTTAAAAAAGGAATTCCAGATATTAACAAATATGATCTTTTCATGAAAAAATTATTCAATACAATGAGAAAAAGATATGGAAAAGAATTTTATTTAATAGGAATCAAAAAAGGCGATGAAAGCACTTATAAGCATGAATTATCACATGCTTTTTGGAATATGATACCAGAATATAAAGAAGAAATGAAAACACTTCTCAAATCAATTCCTAAAGAATTAAACAAAGCGATAAGAAAATTTCTTTATGACAATATGTATGATGAAAGTGTTTTGGATGACGAAATACATGCTTATTTAAGCACTGGACTGAATTCTGGGTTAAAAGATTATCTCAAAGATCACAAAAATGAATTAAAAGAAACAATGAAATTATTTGAAAAAGTGTTTGACAAGTATTTTGCCTGTATAGTATAGTGATAATACACAACTTTGGTAAAGTTGAAACTAGGGTTTAATTCCCTATATAGGCTTGAGATTTTATGCTAAATGTCTCTGTAGTTCATAAGGAAGAACGCATTTCCCCTAAAAATGAGGTAGCAGGTTCGAACCCTGCCAGAGACGTAGGAAAAGAAATTTTCCTATTGACACAGCAAACAAAATGCTGTAAAGTAAAGATACTCAATGAAATATTGAGATTTAAAAACAAAGAGGTAATAATTAATAATGAAAAATCATAGGCTATATGAAGTTCGCTCGGATAGAAATATTGGTGGCTGGAAGGTAGTCACTGGAAAGGGTACTTGCGTTAAGCGAACGGAGACCCGGCGTGAAGCGGAACAAGAGGGGCGAAGGCGAGCTCGTCTTGCTGCTTCTGACTTTGGTATCAATACCACACTTCGCGTGCGCAATGCTGATGGTTCTGTCTCGACAGAGCAAACCTACGACGCTAGTTTCTAATTTCGAAACCTAACAATTAGAAAATTCTTAAATAAATAAGACATTTATGTCGTAACATAAGCCTTGTAATGGGGCTTTTTGTTTCGGTAGCTCCAATTGGTAGAGCGCCACGTTGAAGGCGTGGGCGATGGTGGTTCGAATCCACCCCGAAACATTTTGGAAAGTCTACTTGGAGAGACGGAAATTTGCTAAATTTCCTGAGTGAGTTCGATTCTCACACTTTCCGTTAACACTACTTATTATGTGTGGCAACTATTCAGTTATATTTTGTTACTGCTAACAGTAGGTTGTGCGGAAACATTCCGCATGACTTATTCAGTTTACATTCCCCCATCTCCAATTCGTTTGGAAAATAGATTAAAGCTTCTCGGCGCTAACGAAGATAAAGCACAGCATCATTATGCTGTTTTGATTGCTGGCAATTCTGAAGATAGACATAGGAATAATCTTTCACTAGCATACCAGGTGCTCATAGAACAAGGATATAATAGAAGGGATATATTCATTTTTGACTCGGAGGGTGGGAACCCGGCGGTATTCCCAATCACAGACTCAACCAATGAAAAATCAATTTTGATTATGTTTGGATGGCTTAAAACACATGTAACGGAAAATGATTCTTTGCTTATTTATATGACTGGACATGGAAATAAAGTTGGAAATATAAGAAAGTCAGCTTTTGCTCTCAATAAAGTAGAAAATCTCACTAAGGAAATGTTTATAGAAATATTATCAACAATAAATCCACGTATTGGTATTGTATTTACTGATTTCTGTTATTGGGGAACCATTGAAGATGAGGAACGGCTATCTGAATACATTTTTATTTCTGCTACAGACGACGATCATGTTTCGTATGGAACAACATTCGGAAGGGCATTTTGGAATTCATTTAGAACATACGACAAAACAATAACATTACTAGAATCTTATATGAATGCTTACGTTACCGACCCAATGACTTTTAAAAAGAATGCGAATCGTCCCAATATTACTTGGTCAAAAAATCGTCCTGAATTCTTTAATATTCTTGGTGAAAATATGTAATGAAAATGAGCATAAGTGGTTCTGTTAATCACATAGAATATGACATAAACATATATTCTTCGGCAAGGAGATGGAAAGATATTCAGTCTTTAATGAATAGAATCAAAGAACTCAAAAGTGAAATTTATGCTTTAAAAGCAGAAAATATCAAATTGAGAGTAAACGAATTAAATAAACGATTAGAGGAATATTCTAAACAATTAAATTCAATTAAAAAAGACACATAGGTTGACTTTGTTTGGATTTATGATAGTATAAGACATGTCCAAACCTAAAATAGAGCCTTTGAAATTGCCACAATTTCATTCCGTTTCCGCTACATCTAATAAAATTATAATTAAAGGGCTTAATGGGCAATTTCATGATGAAGCTTGGTTCAATCAAATTCAGAATATTGAAGAATTTCCTCCTGAAATATATAATTCTGCACGTAGATGGAAAGACGTAAAAGCTCTAATGGAGCATATTAAAATTCAAAAAAAAGAAATAGAAAATTTCAAAAAAGAAAATTTGAGATTACAAATGGAGATAGAAGTTCTCTTTAAAGAGAAATTGTTCGAAAAATTGAACAAGGAGGAAGTTCTCCGAAAGGATAGTAAATGACAAACAAGATATTGGTTATCGATACTGAAACTGGTGGATTGGATTCTTCTGAACATAGTTTATTGAGTATTGCTGGAGTTGCTTTAGATATTAAAAATTCTACAGTTCATGAAATATTTAATATTCTTGTAAGAGAGCCGTATCTATGTGTTCAAAAAGAAGCTATGGAAGTGAATAAAATAAATCTAAACGAAATTATCCAAAACGGAATTTCTCCTACTCAAGCGGTTGAGGAAATAGTAAATTCAATAAATAAAGAATTTCCATTTGGAAAACCAGTTGTTCTTGGGGGACATAACGTAAGTTTCGATGTTTCTTTTCTGAAAAGATTGTTTAGATTGGCCTCTCATTCATATAATATTAAACAGATTTTTTCTCATAGAACCGTCGATACAGCATCAATAGTTCAATTTCTCCAAATGTCTGAGTCGGCTGACAAAGAGAGATCACCAAATTTAGATTTTCTCCTTCAAATTGCTAGAGTTCCATATGAACAAAATATTAGACATACTGCTATTGGAGATGCTAAATTGACAGCATATGCTCTTTTGAATCTTACCAAACGAGCACGATGGGGTATTTTTAATGACTAAAAAACTTGATACACTTGAAGCTATAAAAACTGCCTTTAAAGGCAAGGGAGGCGTTAATCCTGAGTCCGAAAGTATTCTTCTCGACAATGGCGCCGAAAAAGCAGATGGATATGTGTCACTTTGGACAAATCGATCGGACGCATCAAAAATAATTGAGAAATGTGGAAGTTCAATTATAAAGTTCAAAGCTACTGAAGAAGGTGTTCAATTTCACATTGATAGAAAGGCTTTTCGTGGGATTCATGGAGCTTTTAGAAAGGTATCTTCTACGAAGAAGGAAAAGAGTTCTGTAAAATCTGAAGCAGCAAAATTGAGGATGCAAAAATATTGGGAAGATAAAAAGAAAAATTCATAATCTTCCAAGTTTTTTATTAAAACGTGCCGTAAAACCCATTTATTGCTTTAGCGTGGATGGGATGTAAGGCACAAATATAGTAAATTAACCTTGTGAAAGAATATTTGTACAAAAAATGTAGCGGTTATGCGAAAAAGATGTATTTTTGTAAAAAAATAGACTATTTACTAATAGATGAAAACAATATTTCGGACATATAAATTCGAATTACAACCAACACAAGAGCAAAAGATGTTGTTGGAAAAGCACTTTGGGTGTACCCGATTTGTGTATAATCATTTTCTAAATGAGCGAAAAGAGCAGTATCAAGCAGACAAAAAATCAGATAATTACTATGCACAGGCAGCAACACTAACTGAATTAAAGAAAAAAGAGGAAACTGTTTGGCTTAAAGAAGTTAACAGCCAATCATTACAATTTGCTTTAAGATGTTTGGATACTGCCTATGTAAACTTCTTTCGTGGTAATGCTAAGTTTCCACGATTTAAGTCAAGGAAAAAGAAAAATACATTTACTGTTCCTCAATTCGCAAAACTTGAAGCAGATAGGTTTTATGCCCCGAAGTTTAAAGAAGGAATTAAGGTTAATGTTCACCGAGAAGTAAAAGGTGAAATTGGGAAATGTACTTTAAGCAAAACGCCAACAGGAAAATACTTTGTATCAATTCTATCAGAAGAACAATATCAGCCAAAAGAAAAGACAGGTGCGGTTTGTGGAATAGACTTGGGATTAAAAGACTTTGCTATTACTTCTGATGGAATTAAATTTAAGAATAACAAATACACAAAACAATATGAAAGAAAGTTAGCGGAAGCTCAAAAACATCTTTCTCGTAAAACAAAAGGAAGCTTTTCGTTTGAAAAACAAAGACGAAAAACAGCCTTAATCCACGAGAAGATAACCAACTCACGAATGGATAATTTACACAAAGTATCCCGTCAATTAGTATCAGATTATGATATAATTGCATTAGAAGATTTGAATGTAAAGGGAATGGTTAAAAACCACAAACTTGCAAAACACATATCAGATGCCAGTTGGGGAACGTTTGTAAGATTGCTTGAATACAAAGCAGATTGGAATGATAAACAAATCGTTAAAATCAATCGCTGGTATCCATCGTCAAAAACCTGCTGTGAGTGTGGCTATATAAATCAAGACTTAAATCTTTCTATAAGAAAATGGACTTGCAAGAATGGACACGTATTAGACCGTGATTTAAATGCTGCAAGGAACATACTTAAAGAAGGATTGAAAATATATGGGCATGGACTGCCCATTACAAGGGTGGAGAGGAAATCAGACTTTGGCAACAAAGCACACTCTGTGAAACCCGAAGCCCATCCCATTGCCGTTGGCGTGTGTGGGTAGTTCACTTAGGAAAATATGGCATTTACACAAGCAATAAATGTTTCTGGTTCTGATGCCTTTCTTACAACTTTAAAGAATGCTTTAACATCTTCTGGATGGCAAGTATTAGAAATAAACACTTCTAGTGTAAGTCCACCAAATATGTTAAATGGAATTGTTGGAAGAGAAATAATTTTCAGATCAACAGGAAGTGTTTCCGATCCAACACGATTTTATATTTCTGCCTATAGACACACATATTCTTCAAATAGCACTAATAGGATTGGATTCATAACTTTTACAGGAGCAAAAAACTTTGACAATCCGGTTTCAATATCATCCTTGTCGAGATCATCGGGTGGAAGTCTTATATTCGCTACATCCAACGAACCACATAATTTAGAAGTTGGAGACACTATAATAATAAATGGAGCCGATCGACCTGAAATGAATGAAGGTTGGTCACCAAACACTAGTCATGGACCAATACAGGGAGCAAAAGTATTTAGCGTAGCTACAACTTCATCATTTACATATTTTTCAAATTACACAACCGCAAACACAGCTTCAGGTGGAAATGTATTAGCTGTGTATAATGTAGGCGGAGATCGATCTACAGCAGCAGGACAAGGAATAGATTTAATTTTAACTGGATCAATTTCAATACATATGTATCATGATGCTTTCAGAGCATGTGGTATTGTAAGTCAAAGCAATGCGCTTCAGACATTCTATATTGGAGAAACTTCCCGCGATCACATTCCTCTGGACTTTAGAGGCAGGGCATATATATCTACCAATATTGGTTCAGGATCCGTAACAGCAAGTTTAGATAGAAATGTAGAAAATATAAGAGTAGGGCAAAAAATATGCTTTATCTGCCCGAGTGGATCAGCAGGGACCGGCTCCTTCGAAAGAACTACAATAACTTCGAAACCAACTAGTTCTTCGTTCGGATGTGTCTTAGCGAATTCATATCCTTCTGGAACTCTTGTTGGAGAGGATCCAGTTCCGTCGATGGTTTTAGGTGTATTAGGGGGAAATCCGTCAAGTAATTTGTCACTCAATCAAAGAGATATAAACTTTATATTTTATAATAATTGTACTAGAGATGAATTAAACCCTAGAAATAAACAAATATATTTTGCGAATCAACCTACTGGTTTGACTGAAGCCGATATTGATCCTGACGCTATGGATTATCTTAACGGAAGATATATATTTGTTCGAAGCTCTACTGCTCCAACAGGGATTAGAAGATTGGTTGGTTTTGTTACTTTTCCAATCGGTCCACAATCAAATAAAGATATAATTACAACTGGAGCATCAGGGTCTGGCGATTATCAATCTTGGCCAAGTTCAACAACTATGGGTGGATCATTTTCTTTAGCTATAGGACCTATGAGTTCGTAATATTTAGAAAATAAGAACTATTTATGACTAGAGATTAATTTTATGGCAAGAAAAAAAATAGCAACTTCTGTGGAAGAACTTGAAAATATTGTCAATATTGATAATGCTATGATAGCTAGTCATCCAAAAATTGGTAGAAGAAATGCTGTGGCAACTATTTTAAGATCAATTGCCGACTCCATTGAAAATGGAGATGTTAATTCGCTTCCATCCATTCAGTGGAGCGGAACTAACAGTTGTTCCGGAACGATAAATTTCTTTGACTCAGGAATAGAAAATTTTAACTTTGAAATGAGTTAGAGTTAGTTAGGAAAGAAGATAAATGGCATATACTCAATCGGCCGGAATCGCAAACATTGATGCGTTAATGACTTTCTTCAAAAATGCGTTGACATCTAATGGGTGGACACATTTTGCGATGAACACATCTTCTTTACATCCAAATACTGATTTAATTGGGCGACAAGATGTTTTTAGAATAAATGGCACAACAGCAGATCCAACTAAGGGATATGTTACAATTTATAGAGATACTCAAAGCAATTGTTGTGATGATAGAATAAAATTTATTAGTTTTTCTGGTGAAAAGGGTTTTTCAAATCCAATCATTATATCGCAAATATCACGTTCTACTGGTGCAAGCACAATTATCCAAGTAACCTGCTCGGCTCCTCATAATTTAGTTTCTGGAGATCATGTTATTATTAATGGGACACCACATTCTTCTTCTTTTCATGAAGGATGGATCACTTCCACTAATATCGGTCCAGGAAACGGCGGGTTTATTATTACAACTACTAGTTCGGCTCCGTCAACAAATACATTCACATATTTATCGTTACCTACCTTGTCGACTCCGGCTGATTCTGTTTCTGGTGGATATGTTTTAGCTGTCTATAATCCAACAAGTGATTATAATTCTGGAGTTAATAATGGAGTTGGTCTGACATTAAATGATGCTAATATGGCATGTTTTATGTATTATGATGAGTGGAGAATGTGTGGACTTGTTAATCAAGGTGGAACGTATCAAACATTTTATCTAGGCGAAGTTGGCAGAGATCATGTTCCTCAAGATTTTAATGGAAGAGCATTTTTATTGACAAACATTACAGCGGGTGCTGTAACGGCAAGTTTAGATAGAGATGTTGCGAATATAAGGACAGGACAAAGAATATCTTTTGTTCATCCTAGTGGTTCTGCCGGTACAGGATCTTTCGAAAGAGTGTTGGTAACGTCAAAACCAACGAGCTCTTCATTTGGGTGCGTTTTATCTAATTCATATCCGTCAGGAACTCTTGTTGGAGAAGATCCGTTACCATTACTAATTTTTGGTGGGTTAGGAACTTCTCCATCCGACACCTTCTCGTCGCGCACGGCGAGATTTATATTTCATTTAGATATGACTAGAGATCCAACAAGTCCAGCTACTGCGCAAACAATGACACAAATATTAGATACTGGAATAACTGAATCTTATATAGATCCAGATTCAACGGATTATCATCAAGGAAGAGACATTTTCTTACAGCGCGGGACCGCCCCAACAGGAATAAGAGGACGTATGGTAGGATTTGTAGCATTTCCAATAAGTGTTCAAAATGATCAAGATATTATGAGAACAGGTGGTGATGCCATAACTGACGATTATAAGGCTTTTGTAAGTTTATCATTCTCAAGTTTCTTGATAGGAATAGGTCCAGGCGCTACTTAATGTAAATGGCAACTTTTTCTGGATCGTTACCGATACCTAACTTTTATCCAGCATTAAATATTTTTAATACTTCTCCGGAAATAAATTCTATTTCCTTTAGAGCTGCAGCCATTAACACAGCAACTGGAAGCGCTTCGAATACATATCCTGCTTTATTGGTTTCGCGAGTTGCGGTTTCAACAGATATTTCAGTATATTTAGCAGTTCAGCCACCATTTGATAGAGTGTCAATATGTGATGAACCGTTATCAATTACAGTAACGGCACTATCAAATACAGAAGTTAAGGTTTTGTTTTCTTTTCCTGTTATTAACAATTTTGCTTTAACAAATCCACAAAATTATATTTTTACTCCATCTTTAACTGTTGAATCGGTTGTTCCAAATTCAGTTAATGATCCCAATTATGTAATATTAACAGTAAGCAGCATGCTACAACAAACTTATTCATTGAATATTTTAACAATTGAACCTGTTTAGCATCAAATTATCTTGACAACGTTTTATTGTAATGCTAAGATAAGAATAGGATACCTATGTTTTCTGAAAGAAAAATTGAATTGGGTATTAAAAAATTAACTCGTTGGGCTTCGAAGCTAGGTTATAAAATATATTTTGGATTTCTTTATGATGATGAAATCAATTTTATTGAAAAAACAATAACAATATGTACGAGATATAAAAAAGAATCTCAATTATATGCTCTCGTTCATGAATGTGGACATGTTGTTATCAATAAAAAACTTGATTCTTTTAAAAAACGATATATAGAACATTCTAAAATCTACCAAATAGATGCTATTGCTGAAGAGATAGATGCTTGGCGGCGCGGCCAAGAATTAGCTACACGTCTCAAAATTACTATTAATGGAGATAATTATAATAAGGAGATGGCTAAATGGGTATATACATATGTTGAAGAAGCATGCGAACGCTTTAAAAAACAATGATTACAAACGAACCCAATATATTTGGTTTTAATTATCTCAAGAATTTTGATAAAGGTGATTGTGTATCGTTTACTGAATTGGGTGGTGAAAAAAGTTATGGTATAATAGTTGATATTTATACTAAGGAAATAGGCATAAATAGACAATGCGTAATAGCACAAATTAGAACTATGAGGGGAATTACAATTAAAACACCATTGGCTGTTATAAAATTAGAAGCGAAGGTTAAACGTCATGAAAAAAAAGGAAGAAAAATGGGAAAAGATTGAATGTCCTTCTAAAGCTTTTCCAAAGATATTTATTACATGGCGTGTTTATTGGATAAGTAAATATTATTGTAAAATAAAACATTTTGAATTTGCTTCTCATTCAGAAGCATATAAGATGATGTGTCTGTTTTTGAAAAATAAAAAATGTTCATGGATTCAAAAAAATGAAAAGGTTTTCTTTATATCCTGTAATCATCCCATGTGGGATCCGTGAAAATACCATTAGAATACTTAAAATCCTTCTCTTATTTACACTAATAACAAATTTTATAGATGCTATTTTGTCTTTAAAATTTATAAATTTTCCAACACTTAGTGATTACAATCCTCTAATGTATTATCTTTTAGAGCATTCGAGAGTATCTTTTATTTTCATTAAAGGATTGTTAATTCCTTTCTTTATTCTTACTATTTTCAAATATGTTACAACTCCCATAGGTATAATTGGAACATTTATTGTAAGTATTTCTTATATGATAGTATTGTATGCTTGGGTTCAAGTTATGTTTTGAACTATTTACATAACAAACGTATGAATAAGAATGTAAAAATCATTTCAGAATACCAAGACTTAATTAGAGGATTATATGGATATGCGAAAGAGTGTCTTCAATTTGATGAAGATGCTAAAATTTCTTTCATTCATAGTAGTAAAAATGCTAGTAATCCTCTAGGAAAAACAGCTTTCTACGATCCAGAACAAAAGAAAATTTCTATATTCATAACTGGAAGGCATATAAAAGATGTTTGTAGGAGTCTAACCCACGAAATTGTGCATCATGCTCAGAATTGCCGAGGAGATCTTCAAGGACATTCTACTGATGAAGGATACGCACAGGAAAATTCTCATTTGAGACGAATGGAAGAAGAAGCATATCTAGCAGGCAATCTAATTTTTCGTGATTACGAAGACAAAATTAAAAAGGAGAATAATAATGAAAGGTACTAAAAGACTAAATAGCATAAAATATGACAATCCTGTCGATGAAGCTGAAGAAGAAACAGTTAATGATGCTGCAGAAACTACTAAAAAAACAATTAAAGAAAGTTATTTTGAGAAATTAGCTAGAAAAAATGAAACATCTGCTGAAAAAATAATGCCAGAAGATAAGGAACATTTAACGAAAAATAAAATTCGTTTAAATGAAGAGCTTATGCGTCGTTGGATTAAAGTAGAAAAAAAGGAGAATAATAATGAATCCACGTAGAAGACGACAGAAAAAAATGATTGAAAGAAATCTTCAGGTCGGAAATGTTCAAGTTCCAGTTGAAGTTACATCTCCGGTTGTAGTTTCAGAATCGGCAATAGTGGTTGAATCAATTCAAGAAGTGGAAGAAGAGTCTTTTGTAAGTGTTGTTGAAGAAAAGGTTGAAGAGTAAAATGAAATCAAGAGATTTTCTCAATATCTTACAGAGAGATTTTTTACTAAATGAAGGAGTAGCTGGAATAAACAGTTATATTCAATCATTGACGGATGTATTGTCAACATTTACCCCCAGAACAGTAGGAGACTCAAGAAGATTAGAAGTGGCAAGAGAAAATCTCTTAAACGTAAAAAGGCATGTTAAGCGCCTGGAAGAAAAAATTTCTATACTTGAGGAAGAGAATACTGTACTCAAGGAAAAGAAAATTAGGAAAAGATAATGAGCGGCATTTACCAAATAAAAAATCTTGTCAATGGTAAGGTTTGTGTGGGAAGCACTATTTCGTTTCGTAAAAGATTTTTAGAACATAAAAAAGATTTGTTAAGAAATGAACACGATAATGATCATTTGCAAAAGACTTGGAATAAAGTTAACCTAATACGAAAAAAATGGAAACAAAATGAAAATACACAAGTTGGATTAGCAAAAGAGTTTAATGTTTCTAGAGGATGTATAAGAGCGATTTTAAAAAATAGAACTTGGATAAGTGAAAATCAATCAGGCTTTTCACAAAATGGTGAATAATATCGGTGGTTTAGCAGGACACCTTGCCCATCTCTATGACAACCCAAATTTAACTTTTGGACAAATTAAAGATGTCTTGAAACAAGCTTCTGGAGGTAAATTACTAGGAACAGAAAAAACTGATGGAATCAATCTATTTTTATCTTTTTCAAATAAAGATGGTAAAGCTAAAGCAGCCAGAAATAAAAGTAACATAAAGAGTGGAGGATTAGATGCTAATGGGTTGATTAAAAAATTCTCCGATAGACCCAACATGTCAGAGTCGTTCAAAGAGGCTATGAGTTCTTGGGAACAAGCTATTTCTCAACTTCATCCATCAGCGCGACAAAAGATTTTTGGTAATGACGCAGAAATTTATTACAATGTAGAAATATTAGATCCTGGCATGCCAAATGTTATCCAATATGATAATAAAAATCTGCTAATTCATCAAACAGGACATGCGTTCTTTGATAGAGAAACTGGACATGTAAAAGATGTTGATATATTGGAAAATTATAATGTTCTAAAAACTGCCATAGATAAAATTCAGACAATTGGACAACCTGGTAATTTTAATGTTGTAAATGATGCTGTTCGAACTTTGAAAATGTTGGACAGTAAAAAACCACTTCACATAGCATTATCACGCCTATCCCAATTACAAGAAGAAACAAAGATTTCTGACAAACAAACTGTTGGAGAATATATATCTTTGAGAGTTGCTAAGTTTCTCAAAAAAGAAATTCCAGGGTTAACTCCAGCTATAATTCGTGATTTAACTAATAAAATACTCGGAACTTCAGGGTTGAGAATTGATAAAATTCTTGAAAGAACTCCGGATGAACAAAAACAAAAAGTTAAAGCAATTGCTGATAATCCAGCATTTATCCTCAAAAAAGCTATAGCTCCACTAGAAGATATAATTCACGATTTTTCCGTTGAAGCTCTCAAGGGTTTGGAAAGCGCTTTTATATTAGACAATGATAAAGAAGTGAAACGTCTTCGTGGAGAAATTACTCAAGCAGTTGCCACAATCGAACGTTCTGGACAGGATGAGGCAATTTCCATATTAAAACGTCAATTAGAAAAACTCAAAACTGCTGAAAACATATTCACGGCATCAGAAGGATTTGTATTTGTATATGATGGAATAACATATAAATTTACTGGTAATTTTGCTCCTATAAATCAAATTTTAGGAATGTTTAAATATGGACGGGGAAAAATACCTCCCCTCAAGGACATAATAAAAGAAAGTGATAAAAATAGAATTATTAGTCTAGTTCCTGGAGGATTTAAACCACCACATATTGGGCATTATCTTGGTGTCAAATATTTATCTGATTTTCCGAACATAGACGAAGTAAGAGTTGTTATTTCTCCCAAATCGAGGTTTGATTCTTTACGTCAAATTGAAATAACGGAACAAAAATCTGCTAAGATATGGAAAATATTCACTCAAAATGATCCAAAAGTAAAAATATTAATTTCCAAAGTTACTTCACCAGTAAGAGACGTATATGATATGATGTCTGAAATGAATCCTGGCGATACTTTAGTGTTGGCTCTTGGAGAAAAAGATTTAGATGACACTAGATTTTCTAGGGCACAAGAATGGTCTGATAAAAATAATCTTGGCGTTAAAATAAAAACGATAACAACAAATGTTGGCAAATATTCAAATATAAGCGCTACAAAAATAAGAGATTTAATCGCAAACAATGATAAACAAAATTTTTTTAAACTAATGCCAACTCATTTATCCACACAAGAAAAAGAACAAGTCTGGATGATACTTATTGATAAGACTATGAAGAAAGACAATAAACAGTTAGATGAAATGTCAGCAATGGGAGCAACAGCAGGTTCTATTGAAGGTTCTATTGAAAGAACGCCAACGAATTTTAGCAAGAAAAGAATTAAAGGTCCGTGGAATGAAATGGATGAAACAGTTTTTATCGATCGCCGAAAAATAATGGCTGAGATGATGCTAAGAAATATTGTTAAAAATTTTATAAAAGAATCTTTATGTGAAACACTATCTTCACGAGAACGAGCCACAAATATATTGAGAGAACAATTCAGAAGGGTATTAGTTGAAGCCAAGTCTGAAGTTCCTGACACTGTTCATCCTTCCACTGGGATAAATATTTTAGAAGAATTACTCAAAAAGATAATTTCACAACTAGAACAAGATTATAAAACATTAACCTCAAGTAAAGAACAGAGGCTATCTTTTAGAGCACATATTTTGAATGCTGTTAACAAAACATTAACAACCGCCGATATTAATCAAAATGCTGGAGGGATGATAAAAACTCCAGAAGATTCTATGGAACAACAGGTAGATGAAATATCTGTTAATGTTGGAGATGAACAAGATTCAATTCCAGACGCATCCTCAAAATTTATAGATGTTGATGGAAATACGAAAAAATTTCAAAAGTTATTAAAGAAAAATCAAAATTTTTCCATTCCTGGAAAGAACGAAACAGGAAGAAATATGGCAATGACGACATATGATAAATTGGAGAAAAATATACTTGACAGTTACAATATACTGAGCGACAATGAAGACCAGAAAGTTTTTTATGATTATCTCATGGTAAATTTACGTATGTATTTTGATAAGTTTGAAGGCGAGTTGACTTCTCAAATAGAAGAACCTAACGCTGGTAGCGACATTACTAATTCATTTGAAGATTCCGAAAGTGAATTTGATAATATAAATTCTGAAAAGAAAGAACAGACTATTTAATGGCTTTGAAAAATAAAACAACCAAATCAAAACAAATTCAAATAGATTTAAATAATTCTGGTGTAAAATTCGATCAAGAAAAACCTAAAATGTCTTTAGTGCCAAATTTGGCATTAGAAGAGGTCGCTAAAGTTATGACATATGGCGCGAAGAAATATGCTTCATATAATTGGATGTCAGGATTTGATTGGACTCGTTTATCTGATGCGGCAATGAGGCATATTAATGCTTTTAACGCGGGAAAAGACATTGATCCTGAATCTGGACTTTCACACTTAGCTCATGCGGCATGTTGCGTTATGATGCTATTTGATACAACAAAATTATACCCAGAAAGGGATAACAGGTGGTATGGCTGGAAAGAATTTAATGAGAGAGCGCTTCTTCGCAAAAAAGATGTATTGGTTAAACAGAAGAAAGCAAGGAAGATTAAAAACAGTTGAGGCAATATCAATTAAACTTCGTTCTCAAGGTAAATCTAGTGAAGATTTCGAAATAATGTTGAGCCATTTAACTCTTGAAGAAGTAATTCAATTAAAATTAGAAGTAACAACAAGGATGCTAGCTAATAACAAGTTTTACGGATTTCCACTTTGGGCACTTATGCCAAATATAACAAGGGAAGCTTTATTGGGATTTGCGTTGAGTAATACCTTTTCCAGGAAAGATACAGCAAGTTTTCTAGGCATAACGGAAAGAAATTTAAAGGATATAATTAAGAGATTTAAACCTTTCTCCGAATCATATGGAGATAATGTTTTGTCAGAACCGGAACACGATAATCAAGATTAAAAAATTTAATTTTTTGGATATAAAGATTTATCCAATTCTAAACAAAGAGAGTCGTAAAATTGTTTATCAGAAAAATAATTCGATTCTGCTAAATCAAATATTTGTCTAACTTGATCGATTGTTGCTCCGAAGGATATGTCATTAAAGTTAGATAAATATGAATGAATAATGCCGATAACTTCTCCGTTAATGTTTATAACTGGTCCACCAGATATTCCCGGAGAAGCGGGTATAGTATAAAATGCGTTAATATCTTTTGAGTTTATACCCAAATCAATAGTTCCTGTGTAAAATCCAGAAAAAACGGGAACAAAATTTATCTCCCACAATCCAGTTGGGAATCCAAGTGTATATGCCCTTTGCGATTGTCTAGGTGCCGTTTCAGAAATTTTTAATGGTTGTTTTGGAATTTTAGTCGATAACAAGATACACGTATCTGACTCTTCTATTGTTGAAATATTAGTAGCGGCATGTTTTATTCCATCGATATCTTGGATAAGATATTCACTTTTTGTTCTAATCGTGTGTTGTTCTGGTTTGTAATATGGAAAGTAAAGCATAATTCGTTTGAGTCCGCTAACTTCGCATATGTGTGAAGCGGTCAAAATAAATGTTCCCGTAGTTGTTTGTTTAATTATTGATCCAGATCCACTGTATACAGATATTTCTTTGGATATTGTAGTTGTAGTAGTAGTATCTATAATAGTTAATTCCGTAATAGTCGTTATTTTAACTACTGATTTTTTAACAGCATTGAGTATATTTTCTTCTTTAGAAAAAGTCACATCTACATTATCATTGAATAGATGATTAGAACTACAGCAGCTAACGATAGTTAAAGAGGTAATAAGTATGACTATATTCTTGAGATTTGTGATACTATTCAAAGTCATATAATGTTAACTACTACTACTATTTACAAAAAGAGGTAACCAAATAGGTTTTTAGATGAAAAAAACATACATTTTAGACACATCCGTATATCTTTCTGATTTTCGTTCAATATTTTCATATGGCTCAAACAACATTGTCATTCCTTTAATAGTTTTAGAAGAAATTGATAATCATAAAAAGCGCGTGGATAGCGTCGGCACAAATGCACGTGGAATCATTAGGATATTAGATTCATTAAGGGAGAAAGGATCTCTGCAAACTGGTGTTAGAGTAAAAAAGAATAGTGGCTTTGTATTAGCAAAAAATTTTGATTTTGGTGTTTTACCAATTGGTTTTGATTCATCTATTCCGGACCACCAAATTATTGCTACTGCCATAACAGAACAAAAAAATAATCCAAATACTAAAGTTGTCGTTGTCTCATGCGACATAAATATGAGAGTTAAATGCGACTCTATAGGTATAAAAGCAGAAGACTATACTCCAAATCGCGCAATAAAAGAAAAATCACAAATCTACACTGGCTTCTCAACTTTTTTAGTTGATGATCAATTGATTGACAGATTTTATTCTGGTGAAAACATTTATATTTCTAAACAAGATGCTATTAAACAAAAAAATCGATTTCACTGTAATCAATTTATAATGTTAGTGTCAAGCGCAAATGAGAAGAAAACAGCAATTGCGCGCTATATGGATGAAAATACTCCTCTTCGTAAAGTAAAAGAGAGTGAAAATCTTTGGGGCATTTCTCCAAAAAACAAAGAACAAAGTTTTGCCATAGATATTTTATTGGATCCTAACATTCCAGTTGTAAGTTTAATTGGAAAAGCAGGAAGTGGAAAGAGTTTATTGGCTGTAGCTGCTGGTTTACAACAATTAATGTCATCACCACTAAAAAATGGAAATGGAAAAAACGGAGATAAAGAAAAAGAACACAAATATAGTAGATTGATTATATCAAGGCCTGTACAGCCGATGGGTCGAGATATAGGGTTTTTGCCTGGCCCACAACCTTTAGATGCTAAGATATTAACTCCCAATGGATGGACTACCATGGGTGATATTGAAATTGGAAATTATATTATTGCTAAAAATGGAAAACCTTCGAAAGTTATTGGTACGTTTCCAAAAGGAAAAAAATCAGTTTTTGAAATTATAACTACTGATAATAGAAAAACAGAATGTTGTGATGATCATTTGTGGTATACCCAGACATCCGAGGAAAGAAAAAGAAATAAAAAAGGAAAAATACGCAGTACTAATGAAATTAGAACAACATTAAAAATAGGAGACAAAATTAATCATTCAATACCAAGAAACGAACCTATACAATTTAATAAACAATTATTACCAATTCCTCCTTATGTATTAGGCGCAATATTGGGTGATGGATCAATATCAAATAGTATTGGTATATCTAATATAGATAACGAACTTATTGATAGAGTAAGAAAAGAATTGGAAATGATGGATTGTATTTTAGGTGATCCTGGCAAATCAATTTTTTATAATATAAAAAGAAAATATCAAACAAATAATAAACCATCTAGAAAAATAAAAATAACTAATTCTATAACAAAAGAAGAAATAGAATTTTCTTCAATAGGAAAAGCATTAGAAAAATTAGATATTAATCGTTCTACTTTGCAAAGTAGATGTGATAAAAAACTTATTATTGATAATTTTAAATATGAATTTCTAGATTGTGAAAACAAATGGAGCAATCCAATAAAAGAAGAATTATTTAAATTAGGTTTAGAAGGCAGAAAATGTAATGATAAATTTATTCCTAATATTTATAAATTTTCTTCTATAGAAGATAGAATTGCAATACTGCAAGGATTAATGGACACAGATGGCACAATAAAAGAAAAAGGAGAAGCCGGTTTTATAACAACTAGCAAACAATTGGCATTAGATGTTATTGAATTAGTTTATTCATTAGGAGGTAAATCAATTTTAAGAAAAAGAGAAATTCGTAAAGAAAATGACAATACAAAAATAAATAATAGAATTGTTAAATCTAATTTTTGTACATATGAATTTACAATAAGTCTTCCAGAAACAATTAATCCATTTTTTATTTCTAGAAAATCAAATAGACATAAAGCAAAATATTTACATTTTAGTAAAATAAAAGAAATTAATTATATTGGAGAAAAAGAAGTTAAATGCATTCTAATTGATGATCCTGAGCATTTATATATAACTGATGATTATATTGTTACACATAATACTGTAGCTGAAAAGATGTTACCATGGCTTTCTCCAATTCAAGACAATCTAAGGTTTTTGTTTTCCAATGATCATTTAATGTTATCTCAATATATGGAGAAGGGAATAATTGAAATTGAAGCTCTAACATACATTAGAGGTAGATCTATTCAAAATGCTTATATAATAATTGACGAATGCCAGTCATTGACTAAGCATGAAATGAAAACCATCCTAACAAGAGTTGGAAATGACAGTAAAATAGTTTTGACTGGAGATGTAGAACAGATCGATAACGTACATGTCGATGATACTTCTAATGGACTAACTCATGTAGTAGAAAAATTCAAAGAATTTGATTTTGCTGGACATGTAACGTTAACAAAAGGCGAGCGTAGTCGCGTAGCTACCATAGCATCGCAGGTATTGTAAAAAATATATTCTGAAAAAACTTGAAAAGTGTCTAAAAGTGTGATATTTAAATTACTAATTTAGCTAAATTAATGTGATGACTCATGAATATTAATTCTATTAGAAATAAATTAAAAGAATCTAAGAGAATGATTATTTTTAATAGAATACCTGTAACAGTAATTGGTACTATATCACCTAATATAGATCTTAATAAGATATTAAGACAGATAGAGAGAACTTTAATTAGCAAAAAGTTTTTTTATAATATAGAGGAAATATATTTTGGTAATTTTAACTTCTTAAAAGGAAGACAAATACAATCACTATATTCTGATGGCTGTATATATGTTTCTGGTTTTAATAATGATCAAGATATTACTGAAACTATAATAATAAAAGACATAATTCATGAAATAGGACATTCATTAGAAACGGATTATGGGATGGACATATATGGAGATGGAGAATTAGAATTAGAATTCTATGCGAAAAAGAAAAAACTTCTTTTCACACTTAAAAATAGTGGTTACAATTTTCCAGGAAAAGAGTTTCTTTCAAATTCTGAATATTCTATAGAACTAGATAAATTTCTATATAGAGATGTTGGATATACCATCTTGGGACCTATGATTGTAGGATTATTCACTTCTCCATATTCAGCAACATCATTAAGTGAATATTATGCTAATGGATTTGAATATTTTTATACAATAGGAGATAGAAAATATCTTCAGCAGATTTGTCCAATTCTATTTAATAAAATAAAAGAACTTGACAAAATTATTAAAATGAATTAGAGGTAATATATGGAAAAGATTAATGGACAAAATGTGAGTGGCATTTTAATAATGAATCTTAAAGATAAAAATCTTATAAGTATAGATGTGACAGTCGATCCGATTCAAGATAAAGAAAAAGAGGTTAGAATCACAACCAAAGATATTACTAGATTTCTCATTGAAGAAAAAAATCTGAACATTACACAATGTGTTAAATCATCAGTCGTTACAAATACAGGTGACGATACTTTACATGGCACATGGATTTTTCAATTAATGAATCAAGAAACTAATCATTTAAAACAGATTGAAAAAGAAACTAATTCAATTCTTGACATCGATATTACATCCGATGTACCTTTGAAGGAAGACTCCCAAAAACGAAAGCGCGCTAGGAAATTATCTTCTATTATAGAGATAGACGAAGGAAAGGGAGATCCTGAATCGAGTGTTTAATGTATATTTCTTATTCTTCTTTATCTGATTGGTCAAAATGTCCTTTTTATTTTAAGCTAAAATATATAGATAAAATTCCTCATGATAAAGGCAGCATACATACAGCTTTTGGCAATGCCGTTCATGCCACTAACCAATCAATTCTTGTAGATAATATCTCAGATATAGAAAATGTGTTTAAAACAAACTTTAAGAGATCTCTTAAAGAACTTTCTGGAAATATTAAACAAAATATTTTCTCTGATAAAAGTCTCAAAAAATTAGCTAAGGAAATGATGGAAGTTGGACCATCCCTTTGCAAAAAGTCAATTGAGGAACTTCATAAACAGTTTCCTGGTTTTGTGATTATTTCTACAGAAAGTAAAATAATAGAACCAATTATAAGTTATATGAAAAAGAATTTTGAATTCAAAGGTATTTTAGATGTTGTTATTCATACACCATCAGATGATACAATTCATATACTAGACTGGAAAACAACAAGCTGGGGTTGGGATGCTAAAAAAAGAAATGACAAGATGACAACATATCAGCTTACATATTATAAACATTTTCTTTCTCAGCAAGAAGACATAGAATTAAATAAAATCAAAACTCATTTTGGATTAATTAAACGCACTGCCAAGAAAGATAATATTGAAATATTCGAGACAAAAATAGGAAAGAAAAAAATAGACAATGCTCTTAAACTTTTAAATACCATGGTATACAATGTTGACAATGAAAAGTTTCCAAAGAATAGATTATCATGTAAATATTGTCCGTTTTTAAAAACAGAATTCTGTCCGTGAAGAATAAAAAATAAAGTTTAGGCTATGTTGAGGAAGTGCATTATATGTGAGAATGAGTTTGAAGGAACGTGGGCGTCCAAAACATGTTCAAAAGAATGTCGCGTGAGACACAATAACGACAGAACTAAAAAAAATCGATTACAACATTTATCAATTTTTAATTGTAAAGAATGTCAAAAAGAGGTTATAAGGTATAGGAAGGGTGGTGGATTTTGTAGCAACAGTTGCGCTTCGAAATTTTACATAGAAAATGGTGCGTATAATAAATGGCGTTATCGAGCTAATGATAAAAAAGGAATATACAAAAATTGTATTATATGTGATAAACCATTTTACGCAAAACCTTCTGAAGTAGAAAACAAGAAGTTGTGTGGTAATAAAATTTGTCATCAAAAATATATGTCTAATTTATTTTTTGGTGAAAATAATCCAATGTTTGGTAAAAAACTTACAAATGAACAAAAGTTGAAACAAAAAAATACTTTACAAAAAAATCATGGCGTTAATAACGCTTATGAACTTTCTAAGCGTCATGCTCAGAGTAAGCCAAACAAAGAAATCTTAGATTTTTTACAAAAAGAACTTAAAGAATTTGGGTTTAAAGCTGAACAATACATTTCTGGATTTTATGCTGACGTTTTTAGCAAAAAGCATTCTATAATTGTTGAATTTAACGGTGGTTATTGGCACTGCGACCCTAGAGATTATGATAAAAAATATTTCAACAAAAAAAAGAACATGTATGCCAATGAAATATGGGAAAAGGATGAAAAAAGGTTAAACTTTTTAAAAGGATTAGGATATAAAGTTTATATTATTTGGGAAAAAGATTTTAACGAAAATAAAAAATTAGTTTTAGAAAGGTTAAGGAAAGAAATAAGTGACAAAAAAGATTAAAATACTAACAATTTCCGATCATCCGTCGACTGACAAGGTTTAGCGGATGTAAAATCGGGTGAATTGCTGGAAAATTCTTAAAAACATTGTTCTACAGCGTAGTTGGAAACGACATGCGCGAAAGAAAAAAAATAATGTAATTGAACAATCAGCAGCCAAGCTCCTGTCTGGAAACGGTGGAGAAGGTTCAGAGACTACGGTTAGCCTAAATTGCTATAGCAACATGGTAATGATCCGACAGCGCCCGACATGTTTTTGTAACATGGTGATATAGTCCAATAATCGTAAGCCCGTCTGGGGTTGGATCGCAAACTAAATACATGTGTGAAGCACTCCTTAAAACAGGAAAATATCAGATTATTACTTTAGGTGGCGCATTAGTTCACAGTGATCGACGCATTGTTAAATTCCATGAATTTGGAGATGATTGGATCATTTATCCAGTTGATGGGTATGCCAATCAAGAAATTGTTCGTTCAGTCGTTAGAAATCATAGACCTGATATTCTTTGGTTTATGACCGATCCAAGATTCTATATTTGGCTTTGGGAAATTGAACACGAAATACGTTCCTTGGTACCGATGGTTTATTACCACGTTTGGGATAATTACCCATATCCAAGCTTCAATAAAGTATTATATGATTCAACAGATTTCATTGCTACCATTTCAAAACTTACATCAGACATTGTAAAGACTGTTTCTCCAAACGTAGAAGAAACATATTTTCCGCATTCTGTGAATACATCCGTTTTTACTAAATTACCAGATGACAAAATCATTTCTTTAAGAAGAGAGAATTTTCCCAATGCTACAGATAAAATGTTGTTTTTCTGGAATAGCAGAAATGCTAGAAGAAAGCAAAGTGGAACTCTTATTTGGTGGTTTAAAGAATTTTTAGACATTATAGGGCACGATAAAGCAATGCTGCTTATGCACACTGAGCCAAAAGATGAAAATGGACAAGATTTATATGCCATAATTAAAGAACTTGGTTTAGATAAAGAGCAAAGTGTTTTTATATCTAAAGATAAATTAACATCAGAAAATATGGCAGGAATTTATAATATGGCGGATGCTACTCTATCAATTTCGGATGCAGAGGGTTTTGGACTTTCTGTTTTTGAAAGCCTTGCTTGTGAAACTCCAATTATAGTCAGTATGACAGGTGGTTTACAAGAACAAGTAATGGATATGACAAATATTCAAATGTCTTGTGAATTTGTCGAAAAAAGAAATAATGAGATATCTGATAAAATAAAAATATGTGAACATGGAATTGGAATAATTCCGGCGTCAAGCGTTGTAATTGGATCACAAACAGTGCCATATATTTTTGAGGACAGAATTTCAAAACCGGATTTTCTCAAGGCAATGGTTATGTTTTATAATATGACAAAAGAAGAACGCATATTGATGGGTAAAAAGGGAAGAGAACATGTTATCAAAAATTATAATTTTGAATCATTCAACAAGCGTTGGGATGAAGTTTTAACTCATGTTCACGAAAAGCATGGTAGTTGGGAAAATAGAAAATGTTACAGAGCGTGGGAATTGAGAACTTTATAAAAAAGTGTAAGGGGTAAATATGGTGAAAAATATTATTTATAATTTATTGAAAACGATGGAGTATATGTTTTTTCTAATTGAGAGATTATTATATACTTTGCGACGCCGGGTGGAAAAAAAGTCAATTAAGTTTTCACCACATAATATTTGTTTTGATAATAAAGAATGTTTTAATAACAGTATAAAAAGTTTTTTTAAAAATTCACTTCGTGGACAAAAACTAAAAGAAGTCGCACTAAAAAAAAGATTATTATATCCTAGGCATATAGATAATGTATCTTTATCTTCGCGTGTATGCGATCCAAAAACTAATGAAATAAAAATTAAAAATATATTATAGGAAGCACAATGACTAAAAAAATCATAATGAGGGGACCTTTTTTGAGCCAAAGCGGTTATGGTGTTCAGAGTCGTTTTGCTCTTTCCGCTCTTCGAAAGTTTCCAGAACGATTTGACATATATCTCATTAATACCCCTTGGGGTAGAACAAGTTGGACATGGGAAGATACAGAAGAGCGCCGCTGGATTGATCAAATTCTTCAAAAAACTCTTGTTTATCAACAACAAGGTGGACAGTTTGATATATCATTACAAGTTTGTATCCCAAATGAGTGGAAAAAAATGGCTCCAATTAATATTGGATATACTGCTGGAATTGAAACAACTAAAATTTCACCTCAATGGTTTCAGGGATGTTTCAATGTAAACAAAATTCTATTAACATCTAATCATTCTAAATTTGGTTTTACCAATGCGCAGTTTCCAGCGACAGATAATGTTACAGGAAGACAATTTGTTGCCAAACTTGAGATGCCAATGGAAGTTGTTCCTTATCCGGTTAGAATTGTAGAACCAAAACCAATTAATGTTGATTTTAAGTATGATTTTAATTTTCTAACTGTAGCTCAATGGGGACCACGAAAGAATGTTGAAAATACAATTAAATGGTTCGTTGAAGAGTTTATGAATAAAGAAGTTGGATTAATATTGAAAGTCAATTCCGTTAATCAATCATTAATGGATAGAGAAATGACTCAAAATAGAGTTAATGATGTTTTATCTCAATTTAATGGAAAAGAACGAAAATGTGCTATACATCTTTTACATGGAGATTTAAGAGAGGAAGAAATGACTTTTCTTTATAGACATCCAAAAATTAAAGCTTTCATTAGTTTAACGCACGGAGAAGGTTTCTGCGGATTGGACTATACTCCAATTATTACAGACAAAGGACTTAAGAAATTGATCGATATTAAATCTGGAGATTTAGTATTGACTCATAGAAATCGATATCGAAAAGTTATAACTCCTATGTCTCGTGAATATTCTGGCGAGATGATTAAAATTGTTCCATATTGTGCAGTACCTATGGAACCAATTGTTTTAACGCCGAATCACAATGTTTACATTTATGATAATAAAAATAAAGAATTCTTGTGGAAAAGAAGCGATGAATTAAAACAAAATGACTATTTGGTTTTGCCAAAAATGTCAAAAAAAGAAAATATCATTAACAATATTGATATATTTGAACACGTAAAAAATGAAAAAAATTTAGTACTAAACGATGAAGATATTTTTTATATGCATTCAAATAAACTTGGCCTAAAAATAAAAAATAATATCAATATTGATAAAAAATTTGGTAGATTGTGTGGATGGTTTTTAGCCGAAGGATGTGTATCTGATGATAGAATTATTGCTTTTTCTCTTCATGATAAAGAAATTGATTCTTTTGGAAAAGAAATTATCAATTGCATGAAAGATATATTCGGGATAGAACATTTTAGGATAGAAAAAAGAAAAAATAAAAAATGTTCTGTTATTGTATTTCACAATAAAATTGTGGCTTTATTTTTCAAATCTTTATTGGGAAATAAATCAAAAAATAAAGTTATTAGTGATTGCGTTTTCTCGTTTCCTAATGAATTTAAAGAGGGAATGATTACTGCTTTATTTGAAGGAGATGGATATATTAATACTAAAAATTACAAGAATCCATCTATAGAGGTACAACTTGTCAATAAAACATTATTGAGACAAATTAGAATATTATTATTAGAACAAGGAATATTATGTTCCTATAAAATGTGCACCCGAGAAGGAATTATTAAAGAAAAATGGAATTACAAGAGTGAAATTCATTCGTTAGTTATTGGAAAAAAAGAAAGTATTAATAAATTTGTAACCATGTTAAATAAACATACTTCTAATACTGTAATATACGACACACTGCAGTTGGCAGATTCGTTTAATGAAAAACAATCTGGAAGAACTAAAGAAAAAGAAGATTGTTTTTTGCTGAGAATAAAAAATATTACTAAATTTCAGCACGCTGGTAAAGTATTCAACCTTTCTGTTGAAGAAGACGAAACTTATTGTACTGAAAATTTTATGGTGCACAACTGTCTTCCAATGTTTGAATCAGCATATAATGGATTGCCGATAGTTGCCCCCGCATGGAGTGGACAAAATGATTTTATTTATATGCCAATAAAAGATAAGAAAAAGAATAAAATCAAAAATACATGTATGATTTCTAACGTAGCGTACGATATTAAAAATGTTCAACCAGAAGCAGTTTGGGATGGAATAATTATTCCTGATGCACAATGGTGCTTTCCTAGAGAAATTGATGCTAAACAACAAATGAGGGAAGTTTACAAAAATTATGGTTCTTGTAAATCGCGAGCAAACAAACTTCAAGAATATGTGTTAGACAAATTTGATTCCGATAAGATGTTGACACATTTCGCCGATTGTGTAGATGAATATTATCCAATTGTAGATATTGCGGATTTTCTGAAAGAAGAAAAAGAAGTTAATCCCTTATTGAAAGAAGTTATTGCGTATGATTAATACTAAAAAAGTTGTTTATGTTGCTGACTATTTTGCTAATGAAATCTGTGGCGGTGCCGAGTTGTGCGCAGAAGAACAAATAAAGTCTCTGCAGAAACGTGGATTCGAATTAGAAAAACTTAAAAGTGTTGAATGTACTTCTAACTTGCTAAAAGACAATAAAGATTGTTTTTGGATAATATCAAATTTTATGCTATTACCAGAAGATAGTAAACAAACACTGATTAATGAAAAAATAAATTATTTGATAGTTGAAAATGATTGGAAGGCATTCAAATCAAATAACCCAGCATTATTTCCAAATCTTGTTGTTCCTGAAGATCAAATACAGAATAAACAATTTTTTAAATCAGCGAAAGCAGTTTTTTGTCAAAGCAAGATGCATGCTGAAATAATGGAGAAAAATCTTCTTCTCAAAAATATTGTCAATATTGGATGTAATATATGGTCTGATGAAGCAGTTGAAGTCCTTCGCAACAATATTGGAAAAAAGAAGAATAGAAAAGTTGGTATTATCCAATCCAATAATAAAAATAAAGGCATGCCCGAAGCAATACAATATTGTAAAAAGAATAAAATAAATTATGAATTAATTCCATTTTGTGATCAAGATAGATTTTTTGATGAACTTGCCAAAACAGAAACGTTGGTGTTTTTTCCTACATGGATTGAAACATTTTGTAGGGTCGCGATTGAAGCTAGAATTCTAGGTTGTAAATTAATAACAAACAAAGCTTTAGGATGCGCATCAGAAGATTTTTTCAAATTAAAGGGCGAAGAGTTATTAGAATATATTGCCGGAAGAAAAGAAAAAACAATTGATTTGTTTGAGAAAGTAATCAAAGATAAAGAAGTGGAAAAATTTAATTCAGTAAAACTTCCCAAAGTTTCAGTTATTACGACAATCTATAAAGCAAAGGAACATATTAAAGGTTTTATGGATTCGTTTGTAGCACAAACAATATCAGACGATTCTGAATTAATCATTATCGATGCCAATTCTCCAGATGATGAAGTCTCAATAATTTCGAAATATATACAAGTGCATACAGACAATATTAAATATATTAGAAAAAACACCCAAATAACTCCAATGGAAGCATTTAATGAAGCAACGAAACTTGCGTCCGGGGAATTTATAGCATGTGTGTTGGCTGATGATAGGATGGCGAACGATCATTTAGAAACACTAGCAAAACACTTAATGTTGAATCCAGAAATCGATTTGGTATATGGGGATTGTCTTCAAACGACAAAACCTAATGAAACAGTTGAACAAAATTCTTCAAAAGGAAGATTGTATGAACACTCTCGAATGGATTTTTCCAGAGAAAATATGATCAAATGTCTTCCCGGACCCCTACCTCTATATCGTAAATCTATTCACGATAAAGCGGGACTATGGGATGAAAAACTCAAACACGCTGGAGATTGGGAGTTATGGTTGCGAGCTGTTAGAGCTGGTTCTCTTTTTAAGAAGGTTAATAAAATATTGGGACTTTATTATTATAATCCAGACGGATTAAGCACAAGTTCCGATCCAGACAAAATGCTTCGTCGAAGGCGCGAAGAACGTGATGTTTTCCATGAATTTAAAGATGTTATAGGAGAGTCAAATTATAATACCTTTAAAGAATACTTTGACAGTGTTGAATAAAAATGTTACACAATTATTGTTCTATTCATATGGGATATGTGTGTTGTAGTTGTAATGGGAATCGAGGAGAAAAAATGACAGAGAAGAAAAGGAGATATTTGCCATCGCTATCAGACTTGATAGATAGGATGTCGATAGATCAGTTGAAAGAAGTTAGAATTCCTGAACATAAAGCAGCGTACGCGCAAGAAATAAAGGACATAATGTATGATATTGATCTATTTTTAGATGAAATTCCAGTAGCGCTCAATGCTGACATCATTCGTAATATCATTATCCTTGCGCACTATAACAATCATATCTGGTATAATGAAAGTGAAGCAAGAAAAGGCAATAAAGACGGAAGTAAGCTTTTATTGTCACATTCTTTGAATGGAGTAAGAAATAGAGCTAAAAATAATATTGAATATCAAGTCAAAGGAAGAATTGATCATAAAGTTGATTGCTTGGCATCAGAATATTCTGATTGGGAACCAAGCTGGAATAGTGAGGAATAAAATATGAGATATCTTATATCCGGAGCAGCGGGATATATTGGTTCTAATCTAGTTGGCAAAATTTTAGAACAGGACTATCCATTCGGTGAAGTTACAGCACTAGACTCACTTCTTTACGATAAAACTTCTCTTCTTCAGTACGCAAATGATGATAGATTCAATTTTGTTAAAGGTGATGTACGAGATAAAGAGTTGCTTGGTTTTTTATTAAAAAATCATGATGTTATTATTTCTCTCGCTGCTTTAGTCGGCGCTCCATTATGTGATAAACGTCCACAAGAAGCGTGGGACATTCATCACGGAGCTAATGAATTCCTTGCCAATAACAAATCAAAAGATCAATTACTTTTGGTTCCAAATTCGAATTCTGGTTATGGAACTACTGATGGGACTTCAACGATAACAGAAAAAGATCCACTTAATCCGATATCTGTTTATGGAAAATCAAAATGCGCTGGCGAAGAAGCAATTCGGCAAGTCGAGAACCATTGTTCGATGAGACTTGCTACAGTGTTTGGTCCATCGTCAAGGATGCGAACTGATTTGCTTGTGAACAATCTTGTGTTAAAGGCAATGAGAGAAAAAGTTCTTATTGTATATGAAGGCTCATACATGCGTAATTATATACATATTGATGATGCGTGTAATGCTTTTATATTCGCCATAAATAATTGGGATAAGTGTAAAAATGAAGTATTTAACGTTGGAAATGATAAACTCAATATGAGTAAACTTCAGCTTTGTCAAAAAATTTCTGAACATATTCCATTGGAAATTATTGAAGCACAAATAACAAAGGATCCTGATTGTCGGAATTATATTATTAGTAGTCAAAAATTCTATGATAAAGGATTTAGTTGCCGTACTGATCTAGATGAAGGCATTATACAACTCAAAACTGTGTACGAAATGTTAAATGATGATTTTATAATCTATGCCAACTATTGATGCCGAAATTATTGTTATTGGTGCTGGAGTAATTGGTCTTGCTATAGCTGAACGCTTATCTCGTTCTGGGAAACAAGTAATCATTGTTGAAAAAGAAAACAGTTTTGGTCAACATACTTCAAGTAGAAATAGTGAAGTAATTCATTCTGGTATTTATTACCAAGCAAATAGTCTAAAATCAAAATTGTGTATTGAAGGCAATAAAATGCTTTATGATTTTGCTCATGAGCACAATATTCATCATAAGAAATGCGGAAAATTTATCATATGCCAAAAAGGAGAGGAAGGTTATTTAATTGATATCCTTTCCAACGGAAAGAGAAATGGCATTGAAGGGTTAACAATAGCGAAAGATAATATTCCTGATACTATAAAGTATAATACCGCTGTATGGGTGCCGTCTACTGGCATAATCGACTCTCATGCTTTAATGTATGAATTGAATAGACAGATAGGACAGAGAAACAACGTATATGTTGGATTCGGATGTAATGTTCGGAGCATTCAATACGATCGCTATGAAGGTGGCACTTTTCGAGTTGGAATAGATGATTTTCATTTAACATCTAAAATTCTAATTAATTGTGCTGGGCTCTGGGCAGATAAAATAGCAAATTTGCTTTTTCCAAACCAATATAGATTGGAATTCTGGAAAGGCGATTATTATAAAACAAATAAAATTAAAAATCTTAATCATTTAATTTATCCATTGCCTCGTTTTGATAGTTTGGGAATACATACTCGAATTAATTTAGATGGTTCTGTTTCTTTTGGACCAAACGCTTATAGAGTATACGATGTTGATTACAATATTGATGAAAGATTTAAAGAAAGTTTTCTTTCATCTATCAATGAATATATTGAATTAGGCGATGAAGATATATTTCCTGATTATAGTGGAATTCGTCCAAGACTTTCTGGTAATGAGGGCAATAAAAAAGATTTTATAATCAAGAATGAAATTGACAATGGTTTCCGCAATATGATAAACTTGATTGGAATAGAATCACCTGGGCTTACTTGCTGTTTATCGATAGCAAAATACGTTGAAGGAATAATAGTATAAAATGGTTTCTGTAAAATATAAAAATAGGAGAGAAAATGAAATTTATTTTTAGTTTTTTGTTTGTAGTGCTTTTGTCGTCTTGTAATTTTGAAGCGGATTATAATAATTCTATTTCCGGACTTCATTCTTGGAATGGATATCATTGGGCAAGAACGTCAAATCCTTTCACTTTGAATTTACGAGATAATGTATCAACTACGTGGGATCCATATTTAAATGAAGCCTCATACGATTGGAGTTTGTCTTCCGTATTGGATACAACTGTAATGCTATTTAATGGAAGATCTTGTAGGATTTCTGCTGGTTCTATTTTGATTTGTAATTCAAAGTATGGAAAAACAGGATGGCTTGGAATTGCCCAAATTTGGATTAGCGGTGAACATATTACGCAAGGCATTGTAAAAATGAATGACACTTATTTTAATATGCAGCAGTACAATACACCTGAACTTAGAAGACTTGTTATGTGTCAAGAGATAGGACATACGCTAGGATTAAGTCATCAAGATGAGGATTTTTATAATATTCCTTTAGGAAGCTGTATGGATTATTCAAGCAATCCAGTTTTGAATCAACATCCAAATTTTCATGATTATGAAGAATTGGAATTGATTTATGAACACCTAGACACAACTACGACTGTTATTTCATCTACTTTAGATGGCAACAATTGGGGAAATATCGTTTCTTCCGGTGAAAAATCTAGGATTCATATTTTGTGTGAAGATAGGGAGTGTTTGATAACTCACGTATTTGAGGTAGAATAATTTGAGCTATAGTGAAAAAATAATAGGTGGAGAAGAAAGAAGAAAAATGGATAATTCTGAAGAAAAACAACCATTGCAAATAACAGAAGCGGCAAAGGTAGAGTTTGTAAAATATCTTGAAGAAAAAGAAGAGAGAGGACAATATATTCGTGTTGGAGTGATAGCAGGAGGTTGTTCGGGATATCGTTATCTTCTTGAAGATGGAACGTTAGAAGAAGGCGACCATGTTATTCCGATAGATGAAAGCAGAAAAGCTGTTTTAGTAGACCCAAAAAGTTTTATATTTCTTCAAAATGTTGTGTTAGATTATAGAGAAGGATTAATGGGATCAGGGTTTAAGTTTATCAACCAAAGCGCATCTCGTTGTTGTGGATGCGGCGAAAGTTTCTCATGTGGTTAGATATTTTTGGAAGGAATGAAATGAGTAAAAAAGCACTTATCATTTTAATATTAGATTTGGACTATAGAGCGAAGTATTATGAACAAGAAACAAAAAGTTGGCTTGACAGAATGATGGAAGGCGAGTAGGGTCTTAGGTATGCACGAAATTATTGATATTGGTTGGGATATGGATGTTCCGTTTTCTATTGATAAAGCTGCTGATTATTGGTTTAATGTTTATTGTCAATGTATAGAGTGTGGCGATTTTGTTCATCTCGAACAGGCAAGAATCAAGCTTGAACAGATATCAAAACTTCTTGGATATGACACTTTAGATATTTTTTTAAAAAAAGAATATGGAAATCATTAATTACATTAATCAAAATATTCCAATATGGTGTATTTTGAAGGGAGATCATGCATGTCAGGATGTTGAGAAATTTCTTTCTGCGTCTATTATTAAATCTCCCAATTTTATTGATAATAAAGAAAACGAATTGCGAAAAATCTTTTTAAAAGAGACTAAAAATCGTAAATGGTTATTTGATTTTATTGAAAATAAATCATTCGCGCTAGTAAAATTGGAAAAAAAAGACATTGTAAATGTATTATCAGTGTGGAATAACGTACCACTGTATAGACTTGCTAAAGAATACAAACGAGCATTTCTTAACAATAAGAAGGTCAAAATCAAAGGAGTGGTGAAAGATAAAGGTTCAGTGCGTGAAGTAAATCGTAGAATGAAAACATTACCAAGCGTTTCTTTAGACACGAATTGGATGATTGATTTTAATCCTAGTATAGATTATCATCGATGTATTTGGATGAAACGTAAAGATGGACAATATCAAATAGTTGATGGAACACACAGAACTGTTGCAACAATATGGAAATATTTTTTAAAAAATAAAAAAACGAAAATGCCACCGTGGTATGCAATAATGTTCGAAGAATAAAAAATTTCTCTAAATAAAATTATTGATATTGGACGTTTTATGCAGCAAGAGTTTTTAGAATTCTTTATAGGATGTGCCGTAAAACCCATTCATCGCTTTGGCGTGGGTGGGTAGTTCACTAAAGAATGTATGTCTGAAACAGAAGACAGAGCACTACTAGAAATACAGTTTCTAGAATAGTAAGAAATATAACATGGAAGGAAAATCAAAGATGAGTAAAAATTTAGACATACTTTTTGTGCACAGTAATAGTTTGGAAATCAATTATCAAGAACTTGCTAATGAACATAGCGCAATAGAGCCTAATATTTGGGCTGGTATGTTAGCAAACAGTTGCAAAAGTAAAGGTTTTTCTTCACAAATATTAGATTGCGAAGCAGAACATTTAACAACTAACAATTCTGCAAAAGAAATTGTTTCTAGAAATTCCCGTTTAATTTGCTTTGTTGTTTTTGGTGCCAATCCTAATGCTTCTACTCAATCAATGGAAGGAAATATTGCAACTGCAAAAAAAGTCAAAGAGCTTAATCCTAATTCAAAAATTATTTTTGTAGGTCCACATGTTTCAGCCGTTCCTAGGGAAACTCTTAATGAAGGTTGCGTTGATATTGTGTGCACGAATGAAGGTGTTTATGCTCTTCATAATTTATTGAAATGCAATGTTGACGATAATCACGATCTTCTAAAAATAAAAGGTATTGGTTTTAAAACAAAAGAAGGATTATCAATAATAAACGAACCAGAAAGAATTGTTCCAAAAGATTTTCTCGCGAGAGATTTGCCAGGAATTGCTTGGGATTTAATGCCAAATATTAAATATTTTAAAACCTCAGGCTGGCACAGTTGGTCAAATAACACAATAAAAACTCCATTTGCATCTCTTTATACTTCTCTTGGTTGCCCATATAAATGTAGCTATTGTATGATAAATATTCTGAATAGGACTGACAATGCACTTCATATTTCAGCCGCTGATAGCAATATTTTTCGCTATTGGGATCCAGAGTTCATTATTAAACAGTTTGATATTATCGCGCAAATGGGCGTAAAGAATGTTAAAATAGCAGATGAACTTTTTGTCTATAATCCAAAGCACTTTCTGAAAATATGTGATTTGATAATAGAGCGAAAATATGACTTCAATATTTGGTGTTATTCTAGGGTTGATACTTGCAAGCCTGAATATCTTGATAGAATGAAAAAAGCAGGAATAAACTGGTTAGGAATAGGCGTTGAGAATCCAAATCAAGTTCTCCGTAAAGAAGTTCATAAGGGAGGATTCAAAGAAGTAAAAATAGATAACTTATTTAGTATGATGAGAAATGCCGGAATAAATATAGGAGCAAACTACATTTTTGGACTTCCAAAAGACACAAAAGAAAGTATCCAAAATACTGTTGAGTTTATGATGAATAATCTAACAGAGTTTATGAATATCTATTCGGCAATGGCACTTCCTGGAAGTCCATTATATTTAGAAGCAAGAAAAAATAAAGTTATATTGCCTGATCGGTATGCTGGTTATTCACAACATTCATATTACACTCAAAATCTTCCAACTGATACATTATCAGCAGCAGAAATTCTGCAAGCCCGTGATGATTGTTGGACTAGATATTTTACAAATTCTGTTTACCTTCAAATGATGGAAAAGAAGTTTGGGAAAGTTTGCACCGACAACATTAAAGCATCAACACAGATAAAACTAAAAAGGCGTTTGCTTGGAGATTAAATGAAAAACTTAATGACAGCCGAACAGTTAATTGCTTTTGAAGAAGACATAGCTCAATGTTTCAATAACAAAATGATTAGAGCGCCCATACATCTTCAGTCAAATAATTTTGAGATATTGATAAAGATGTTTGAAGAAATAAACGAAGAAGATTGGGTTTGTGGAACTTGGCGTTTTCATGCAGAAACGCTATTGAAAGGTGTTCCACCTGAAAAAGCAAAACAAGATATTCTTGACGGACGGTCAATCGAGTTGTGTAATAAAGAGCATAAAGTTTTTACATCTGCCATAGTAGCAGGCATTTTTCCTATTGCGCTAGGAATAGCGTTAGATATAAAAAGAAGGGGTGATAATAATAAAGTTTATTGTTTCGCAGGAGAAATGTCTGCTACTTGTGGTGGGTTTTATGAAGCATATACTTATGCGAAAAATCATTTTTTGCCTATTGTATTTGTGATAAGCGACAATGGTAAAAGTGTTTGCACTGACACCAGGGAGGTATGGAATACTCACAAACTTCCATTCGAACCAGATGAAATAAATCAAGGAATGATAGAAGAAAATGAGTTTTACAAGAGCAAATATTTGTGGTATTATAAATATCGCTTGGATTATCCTCACGCCGGCCCGGGCGGAAAAAGGATACAATTTTAGTTATGAAGAAATGTAGTAAATGTGGTCTTGAAAAAGAGTTGAGTGAGTTTAGTAATAATAAAAACAATAAAGACAATAAGCATGCATGGTGTAAAAATTGTAATAAACGATATAAAAAACAATTCTTTATAAATAACAAAGAAACTATTTTGGAAAAATATAAACAATATTATTTATATAATAAAGAAAATATTTTAGAACAGAAAAAACAATATTATTTATATAATAAAGAAAATATTTTGGAAAAATATAAACAATATTATTTATATAATAAAGAAAATATTTTAGAACAGAAAAAACAATATTATTTATATAATAAAGAAAATATTTTGGAAAAATGTAAACAATATCGAAAAAATAATATAGAAAAAATATTGAAACGAGATAGGAAACGAGATAGACAATATCGCCAATCTCCAAAAGCAAAAGAACTAAGAAAGAAAAAGTTCAAACAACGCATCAAAAATGATCCATGCTTTAGATGTCATCGTGTTATTTCTTCCTCGATTCGCAAAACCCTCAAATCTCAAGGTGGCATCAAAAATGCTCCCATTTTTTCTAAACTACCTTATACGCCAGAAGAGTTAGTAAAACACATAGAAAGTTTATGGGAACCGTGGATGAACTGGGACAACCATGGTAGACTTTCTTTCACTAAACAAACTTGGCAAATAGATCACATAATACCTCAAAGCAAGTTGCCTTATGATTCAATGGAACATGAAAACTTTTTGAAATGTTGGACACTTGAAAACCTCCGACCATTAGAATCAATAGAAAACATAAGAAAGGGAGATAAAATAGATGGGTAAGTACTTTGAAGAAATGAAAAAAACAATGACTTGGCTCGGTGAGCAGCAAGACACTTTCTTTCTAGGACAATCAGTAGGAAAAGAAGGAACAGCAATGTTTGCGACATTGAAAGATGTTCCATTGTCTAAACGACTTGAAATGCCTGTTATTGAGAACACGCAACTTGGAATGTCAATTGGGATGGCAATCAACGGAACTATACCAATTTCCATTTTTCCTCGATGGAATTTTTTGATTTGTGCTTCCGATCAACTGGTCAACCATCTGGATAAAATCAAACAATATTCGCATGATGAATTTATTCCAAAAGTCATAATCCGAGTTGGTGTGGGTTCCGAACGTCCGCTTCATCCACAAGCGCAACATGTTGGCAATTTTTCATCAGCATTTAGAGAAATGCTTACCAATATAGAAATTATAGAATTAAATGAACCAAAAGATATTTTTCCTGCCTACAAACATGCTTATGAAAGAACAGATGGAAAATCAACAATTTTAGTTGAATTTGGGGACTATTATAATGAAAAATAAAGAAATACAAAGAATAGAAGACTATTTGCATTCATTCTTGGATGATGAACAGTTTGAATTTATCAAAGAAGACCCATTGGGGCATTTGATTAAATCCCACTCTCGTCAAAGATGTTTAATATTAGATTTGGACTATAGAGCGAAGTATTATGAACAAGAAACTAAAAGTTGGTTTGATAAAATAAAATAAAAGATGACAGGATTAAAAATATAGGATAAAGCGATGAATAAACCAAAGCTGCTTTTTTGTACTGAGAAATGGGTTGACGGACGCCCAGATATGGGTTTAACAAATAATTACCATAATTTATTTGGCTCTCTCAAACATTCAATGCCTGAGATTATATTTGACATTATACATTTAGATGAGGCTGTTGTTTCTCATAAAACACATATGGATGTTATTCTTCCAAAAGTGTGTTCTTCAATAAAGCCAGATATATGTATTTTTTCTTTGTTGGGAAAGTCTTCTGCCAACCCCAATCCTCCAACGTTTGAAATTATTAAAAATATGGGAATTAAAAATGTTGTAATGTGGCCAGACGTTGGCATTGATTGGGGATATCCACAAATTCTTGGTTTGGGATCTTTGGTAGATTTACATATTGGTTGGGATCGCGCTGACAGTGATTTCCACAGAACTAGGCAATTACCATCTAACTTTCAACAAATGTGGGTGCCTCAAGACGATAAATTATATTTCAAACAAGAAGGTCAGGATATTCCTATTAGTTTTATCGGAAGTCCTCGCTACCAAGATAGACAAATTTTCCTTAAACATGCCGTTCAATCGAATGCTCCAATTCTTATTAGAGGAGGACAAAGAGAAGAAAAACTTTCTCCAGAACAATACGCATCTTATATTCGTAGGAGCAAAATAGGGGTTAATTTTTCATGGTCTCCTGGTTCATTTCATCAATGTAAGGGACGGGTGTATGAAATCTTAGCATCTCATTCAATGCTTTTGGAAAGTGCGAATAATGCTACAAAAGAATTATTTGTGCCCGGTATTGAATATGTTGAATTTACCGATCCAAATGATTTTGTTCAGAAAATTCATTATTACTTAAACAATGAAGCAGAGAGAGTTAAAATAGCGGAAAATGGTTATAAAGTATATAATGAAAAATATAATTCAAAAATATTCTGGACAACAGTTTTAGAGAAAGTAATGAATGATTGATTTAAGTATTTTTTGTCCTGCGATTCGTATACCAAATTGGGATCGTATGTATGATTCCATTGTTCAATCTTGTAAAAAATATTCTTGGGAACTCGTAATGTGTGGACCGTTTGAATTAACTGAATATTTGAAAACAAAAAACAATGTTAATATGATAAAAGATTTAGGATCTCCAAGTAGATGTGCCCAGCTTGCTTCTTTTGAATGTAATGGAAGGCTTCTCTATCATGTTGTTGATGATGCTTTGATGCTAGAAAACAGTATTGATGAATCAATTGATTTTTATAATTCAATTTGTGGACATAAAGACGTAGTTAATATGCGATATAAGGAAGGTGCTGGATATTCTGGTGCTTCAATGCCAATTGTATATTGGACCGCTCAGTATCATGGAGATTTACGACTTGCTGGCATTCCTCAAGATTCAAAAATTTCTCTTCATCATTTAATAAATATAGAATATTTTAGAGAACTTGGCGGTTATGATTGTGAATTTGAATATCAAAACTTCAATTTACACGATATAATGCTGCGCGTTCAAGCTGATGGTGGAAAATTATATGACTCTCCTATTGATGTAACCACATGTAATCACGGTCAAAATGATCATAACGCTATCGAAAAAGCACACCATGAACACGACCTTCCTCTTTTTCAAAAAATATATTCCAATCCAGATGCGCTAAAAACTAGAATAAAAATAGACATCAACAATTGGACGCAACAACCTTCTGTTTGGACAAGACGATTTAAAACTATTCCAAAAAATTATGAGGATTTGTTAAAATGAAGCTGCATCTTGGTTGTGGGAAAAAACAAATTCACGGATTTATAAATATTGATGGAGACTCATCTTGTAATCCAGATGTTGTTATGGATGTATCAAAAATAAGTGAAAAATATCAAAATGTAGAATTAATATTGGCAGTTCATTTGTTGGAACATTTTCCTCGCAAACCATTTCAAGGACAAGAAAAAACTTATTTGGATGTTTTGAAAGATTGGTTTAAAGCATTAAATCCTGGCGGTATACTTCGTTTGTCTGTACCTGATTTTTTTGCCATATGTGAGCATTATTCAAAATTTGGAAATATAGAAAAGATTTATGGACTTTTATTGGGTGGTCAAAGAAATCATTTCGACATTCATTATCATATTTTTGATTTTAATAGTTTAGAAAGAGATTTGCGATCGGTTGGATTTAAAGAAGTTCGCATGTACGATAGATTTTCAACGACGCACGCATTTGTTGATGATTACTCTGCAGCAACACTAGAACCTCCATTTAGTAGAACAGCAAAATTAGTAAGTTTGAATATTGAGGCAGTAAAATAATGGCATTCGGTGGAACAGTTTGTAAGGTTTGTGGAGAGAAATATCATATTTGTTCTAGCTGTGGAGTCGAAGAATGGTATTATGACTATTGTTCTTTTAAGTGTTTAGAAAAAGATGGAAAAATTATTTGTCCTATTTGTAGGGGATGGAGTTACGGACACGAGGACAATGATCCTGAAGATCTGTTAGATTTACCATCCTGTACAGGATATGTAGAAAAACAATGAACGAAGAGTTACAACAGGAAATCGAACGGTATAAAGAGACTAACAGGCGTCTCAATAGGAGATGTCAGAAATTAGAAAAGCGTGTTTCTAAATATCGTCGTCGTTATGTTGCTGTTATGAAACCAGCCAAAGAATGGCATGACAGAATTAAATGGGATTATCAGCAAATACATGCCATGCGAAATGAATTGTGGGATCAATTGAGTCTTCGTAAATTTTATTTGTCTTGGTTTAAAGGGACACTTAGAATAATAAATGAAACAATTAATACATTTTTTCAACGACTTTTAACATTAATACGTACAGGACATTTTTTTCCTGAAAAGATTTGGAAACAAAATAATCGATTAGCAGAATTGGAAAGGAAGGTAAAAGAATATGAAGCTAGGAATAATCGGATCTGAAGGTGTTGTCGGCGCTGCTTGCAAGTTCGGATTCGGGTTAATTGGGAAAGAAGTAAAAGAAAATCTGGATAAAAAACTTGGTCTGGGTTCTCTAGAAGATCTCTAGAAGAGAAGGTAGAAGAATGATGAAGATTTTAGTTTGTGGCGCGACAGGATTTGTTGGTAGAAATATATTTGAAAGTTTCAGTGGTAGACAAGGGTATGAGACGTTTGGACTTGTGCTAAATAGATCGTTGAATTACAGTAGGATCTACGGATTTGATTTAACATTAACAAACAATAAAGAGATTGATTCTTTTTTTTCTAAAAATAAGTTTGATGTAGTAATACAGTGCGCTGCCGCGTCGTCGGGCATCGATGACACTATTAATAAACCTTATTTACACGTTACTGATAATGCTGTAATGAATTCTCTTTTGTTGAAAAAATGTTTTGAAAATAATGTAAGGCACTTTATATTTCCAAGTTGTGGTGTGATGTATAATCCAGCCAAAAGTCCAGTTTCAGAAGAAGATTTTAACGAAAGCGATGGTATTGTTCCAACTTATTTTGGTGTTGGATGGACGAAAGTTTATATAGAGAAAATGTGTGAGTTTTATTCTCGACTTGGTAGAACGAAACATACAGTAATGCGACTTAGTAATACTTACGGTCCATATGATAAATTTGATTTGGAACGTTCACATTTTATGGGTGCCAACATAACAAAGGTTATGAAAGCAAACGAAGGCGATGATATTGTTGTATGCGGCGACGGATCAACTGAAAGAGATTTAATTTACATCGATGATGTTGTTGATTTTATTGACGATGTAATTCAAAGACAAACTAAATTGTTTGATATTTTTAATGTAAGTTATGGTAAGTCATTTTCTGTTTCTGAAATAGTTCAAAAAATAATCGATTATTCTGGAAAAAATTTGAAAATCAAGTATGATATTTCAAAGCCTTTTGTTGCAACAAAATTAGCAATGAAAAATGATAAAGCTTTTAATGACATTGATTGGCAACCCAAAATTTCTATAGATAAAGGCATAAAAGAAACTTTGAGATGGTATAAGAAAAATGTATTTTGAAAACAAAAATGTGCTAATAAGCGGCGGAACAGGAATGATTGGTCGCCATCTTGTGAATCTTTTGCTAAACAAGAATTGCAAAACTATAACAATAACATCCTTAGATGAGCCAAACAACCTTCCAGAAAATGTTCTCTTTATTTACAACCACTTGAAGCAAAAGAAAATATAAGAAAAGGAAACAAAATATGCGTTTAGGGATTGTTGGAAGCGAAGGCGTTGTTGGATCAGCTTGTAAATTCGGTTTCCAGAAGTTAGGGCATGAAGTAAAATGCCATGATTTAAAACTAAAAACAAACATTGCCGATGTTATTGATTCTGATATCATTTTTATTACAGTTCCAACGCCTATGGAATCTGATGGTTCGTGTTATACAGGCTTTGTAGAAGACGTTGTTGAGGATATTATTGCGCACACGCAAGCAATGATGCTTCCAAGGCGTTTGCGCCCTATTATTGCAATCAAATCTACAGTTGCAATCGGAACCACAAAAAAGATTCAAGAAAGGCATTCAGATTTTGATATTTGTTTTGTACCAGAGTTTCTCAAGGAGCGTTCTGCAATTATAGATTTCTCCGAAAGACAAGATTTATGTGTTATTGGAACTGATTGTGACATGGTCTATGAAAAAATCAAAGAAGCGCATGGAAGATTGCCGAAGAAGTTTGTAAAGGTAAGTCCAACTGAAGCAGAGCTTTGCAAATATTTTCTGAATTCTTTTAACGCTATGCGTGTTGTGTTTGCGAATTCGTTTCATGAACTTTCGAAAAAATATGGAGCAGATTACGATAACATTAAAAATGCGATGACGAATATTCCACATATTCCGCCTGACTATTTGCTTGTGAATTCAAATTGGAGAGGATATTGCGGGCCCTGTTTTAGCAAAGATTTACCAGCACTTAATAAAATGTGTTCCGGAACAAAAGTAGAATTCTTCAAATATATTATTGAAGAAAATGAGAAATATATCAAGACAGTTCCAGATGGAATGAGAATGAAATGAAGACTTTTGATGGAAAATTGTTGGCTTATGTAGCAACTGGGACAGAGGGTATCATCTGGTGTATGCAGACAGACCATGATAAGGAGCAGTGCTCATATGAGAATCTACATCCTCTAACGGATGGAGATAGATTGATTGTTTGGGATGAATGCGGCAAGAATATGTTTGATGATGCTATTGACATAGATACTAGTCGTACAGAAATTAAGGGTTACTGGTGTCGTGGAGTTCAAAAAAATGTCGACGACGATATCTGGTTCAATCTTTTTGATAAAAGATATTATGCTAAATTGATACGTGAGCAGAGATAGATGAAAGTTTATGTCGTTACGAAGAGTATGATAGAAAGATTTCAACTTCTTGACAAAGAACTTGTTGCGGTATTTTTTGATAAAAACGAAGCAGAAGCTTATGCGGCTATTAGAAATCTAAACCGTGTCTTTAGAGAAGAATTTGAAGTAGAGAGCTGCCCACTAATTGCATCAGTAGAGTCTGGTGCGAAAGAAGACGAACAAGAATGAATAAGACGACGGTACTGGTAACTGGTGGCCAAGGCTTCATCGGAAGTGCGGTTTGCCAAGAGTTTCTTGATAATGATTATCATGTCATATCTATAGATAATTATTCAAAATATGGTTACATCGAAAGGCCACACGATAATCATCCAAATTTTCAATTGATTAAAGAAGATGCTAAAAAATTAAACGAGTGGTGTACGTGCGATAATGTTGAAGTTTTTAGTGGTCTACATAAAGTAGATTACATTGTTCACTGCGCAGCTTCCATAGGTGGCATATCTTTTTTTCATGCAAATGCATTTGATTTGCTAGCTGAAAATATGAGACTAGATGCTTCCGTGTTTGATTGTGCTATAGATTTATTTCAAAACCATCAACTTAAAAGAATTGTAGCGTTAGCTAGTTCAATGATTATGGATATGACAGATACATTTCCAACATCTGAGTCGGATATACCTAACATACCACCTCCACCTTCTTCATATGGATTTTCCAAATTAGGAACAATGTATTTTGCGAAAGCAGCTTGTGAACAATATAAATTGCCATATACTATTATAAATCCTTGGAATGCGTGCGGGATTGGAGAGGAAGATTTTCGCAAAGGAGAAAGTTCACATGTCATTCCAGATTTAATAATGAAAACTTTATCTGGACAAAAACCGTTAAAGATATTGGGTGATGGAAATCAAATAAGAACTTTTACGTCTGTACGAGATATTGCTAAAGGTATTAGACTTTCATTAGAAAGCAATCTTGCTGAGAATGAAATTTTTAATATCGCAAATCCAAATCCAATAAAGATAAAAGAATTAGCAGAAATTATTTGGAACAAATTACGACCCAATGAAGCATTTGAATTCAAAATGGAGCAACCATTCAAGTATGATACTCTTCGAAGAGAGCCCGACGTATCAAAGGCAAAAGAATTGCTTGGGTTTGAAGCTAAAATAACACTCGACGAAAGCATCGACGAAGTAATAGAATATATTGGGAGTTGCAATGTCTAAACCAGAAATATCGATAGTCCTTCCAGGCATTCGTCAACAAAATTGGGATGCCGTATATGATTCAATTGTTGCTTCTACAAAAAAAACTTTTGAATTAATCATATGTGGTCCATTTCCTCTTACTCCACAATTAGAAGTTATTAATTGTGTTAAATATGTCAAAGATTATGGTTCTCCTGTGAGAGCTTCTCAAATTGCTGCTTCTATGTGTGAAGGAGAATTAGTGACTTGGATTGCCGATGATGGAATTCTCCTTCCAGATTCATTAGATAAAAATATAGATCTACTTCGTTCTATGGGAGACAATAATAAAAATGTTGTTGTGACAAAATATTATGAAGGAAAAAATGGTACAGAGAAGCCTCTTCAACCAGATAATTATTTCAAATTAAACGGATCAGATTGGACTTCATCGCCATTTATTTCAAAAGAGTGGTGGCTCTTTAATGTTGCTATAATACATCGGACTTTTTTCGAAGAACTTGGAGGATGGGATTCCTTGTATGAAGGAACTTTTTACTCACACGCTGACATGGCAGTTCGGGCTCAATATCTAGGCGCCAATGTCAAGATGTCTGATTTTCCTTTGCTAAATTGTGATCATGAGCAACTTGATCATGCTCCGATCGAATCTGCTCAAATTATACACGATAAGCCTTTATTTCAATCTCGATATAGAAATCCTTCGTGGACCATGGGAGAAATGAGACTGGACATTAATAATTGGAAAGATTCATCAGCAGTATGGAAAAGGAGGTTTGGATGAATTCTAATAAGATTAAAAATATGGATATTAAAGAATTTCTTGAATTTGGTTTCCTTCAAGAAGCCAATCGTCTCTTCTTTCATCCATTGGGACTTGCTTTAGAAGTAGCGATAAATGATGATGGTTCATACGAACTAGGTCGCATATTGGATTATAGAGATGAACCTGAAGGCATTGCTTTTGGTAATGTCACTGCAGAAAAATTTCAAGAGAGAATTGATAAGAAAAATAGAGTTGAACAATTGGCTTTTGAAAAAGGAATTTCTCGTAAACAACTTTTAGGATATGTTATCCAGAATTTGGAGATTAAATGAAATTTGATATTTCCGTGATTATACCTTCTATTCGAGTCCAAAATTTATTGAAAATTCAATTCATGCTCGACCGAGCAATTGAGCCATATTCTCACGAGATAATTGTTGTCAGTCCATATGATGTTCCAATTGATGGAGTTAAAGTAATAAGAGATTTTGGATCTCCATCTAGATGCGTGCAAATGGGAAGTTGTCTAGCGGAGGGAAAACTTTTAATGTGGTTATCGGACGACTGCACATTTATAACTCCTCGATCTTTAGCTCAATGTATTCAATTATTTGAAAGCGGACAAGCAACAGAAAAAGATGGAATAACATTACGTTATTTTGAAGGAGAAGGCAATGGAGAGTTTCCTTTAGATTATTGGAGAGGGAAACATCATGGTGATATGCAGAAATTAGCTGGTATCCCAGATGACTATAAAATAGCTCCACTAGGAATGTATAATACAAATTATTTTAGAGAATTGGGTGGTTTAGATTGCCGGTTTCTCCACATAAATATGAATACACACGATCTTTCGTTTAGAATTCAGAATAATGGTGGTAAAATAATTCTATCGCATCAATCGTGTGCTAATTTTTACTGGTCTTGGGTAACAACGGACGCTAAACCTATACAAAGAGCATATTTTGAAAATGATAAAAAACTTTTTGAAGAAATATGGGACAAAGATCAAACACAGAGAATAAAAATCGATTATTATAATTGGACAGATGCTGAAAGCAAATGGAATATGCGTTTTGGGCGATAGCTAGCGTGTTATAATGACTAATATGATAAAAGCGTGCTCTAAATGTGGTATTGAAAAAGAGTTAGAATATTTTCTTGTTTATTTAAAAGATAAAATTGATTACGACGAAGTTATTTTAAATGATTTGAAGAAATTTCAATTGTTTTGTTACAAAAAATGGCAAATTTCTATAGGGGATATATAAATGGATAAACCATGTCGCGCGCTTGTTACGGGGGGGGACGGTCTTGTAGGTAATGCCATTAAAACTATTTCCTTTGACCATCCTGAATTAGATTTCATATTTGTTGGACGCAAGAATGCCGATTTGACAAAGGAGTCAGAAGTAGAAAGACTTTTTAGACTGTATAAGCCTGAATACATAATTCATTGCGCTGCTAGAGTTGGAGGGATCGGAAGGAATCTAAATAGCCCAGTACAGCAATTTAATGATAATATTTTGATGAATACAAACATCATCAAACAAGCACACTTACATAAAATTGAAAAATTAATTGCCTTTTCGTCTGTATGTGTTTTTCCTTCTAATACAGAAGTTTTAAGAGAAAACAATATGCACGATGGTCCTCCATTTCCTGCTCACTGGAGCTATGCTATGGCAAAGCGCATGGTTGATGTGCAGATTGGAGCATATCGAGATCAATACGATGTAAACTATTGCTCAATTATTCCTACTAACATTTTTGGGATTAAAGACAATTATGATTTAGAAGACGGACATGTTGTTCCTTCTCTCATCCATAAGTTTTATAATGCTCTTGCGACAGAAACCAATATTGAATGTTGGGGCGATGGCAGTCCAAAAAGAGAATTTATTTATGCTCAAGATTTAGCAAAAGTTTGTGTTGAGTTGTTGAAAAAGAATGAACTAATGCCTCAAAGATTGATTGTTCCTGGTCAAGAATTTTCTATTAAAGAAATTGTCGAAAAGATTGATTTGTCTTTTTTGAGTGTTTATTCACAACTAGGTACGAGTTATCCCGATATTGTTTGGAACAAAGATAAACCAAATGGACAAATGCGCAGAAAAACAGAGTCGCAATATTTTGATAAACTGTTTCCCAATTTTAAATACACAGGCATTGATGTAGCATTGAAAGAAAGTGTGAAATGGTTTACGACGAATTATCCAAACTGTAGGGGTGTGAAATGAAAATTGCTGCAATTAGCGGTATTACTGGGCAGATTGGAAGTTATCTAGCAGAACTCTTATTAGATAAGGGATATTATGTTGTTGGATTAAAAAGAAGAACTTCTACAATCAATTCTACAACCAGAATAAATCATATTCTATTAAGTCCAAATTTGAAATTGGAGTATTTTGATTTTAACGATCCAATTTCAATTGTAAATATTTTTACAAAATATAAAATAGATGAATTCTATAATTTGGGATGTATGAGCCATGTTAGAGTTTCTTTTGACATGCCCGAAGAAGCATTTAATACAGTTGCTATAGGGACTCTTAGGATACTTGAATGTATTCATAGGTTGAGTCCAGAAACAAAGTTATATCAAGCTTCTTCTAGTGAGCAGTTTGGATTTAATCCTGATGTTCCATTTAATGAATTGTCTAGATTTATGCCTGCTAGTCCGTATGCTTGCTCAAAAGTAGCAGCGCACAATCTAGTTGTAAATTATCGTAATGCTTATAATCTGCACACGAGTTGTGGAATAGTTTTTAACACCGAGTCTAGTCGACGCGGAGAAAACTTCGTTACTAGAAAAATAACATTAGGTGCGGCAAGAATAAAAGCTGGAATACAAAAAGAATTAGTTTTAGGTAATCTAAAATCATTTAGAGATTGGAGTTATGCTCCTGAAATTTGTGAAGGAATATGGAAAATTCTTCAACAAAAACATCCAGGCGATTACGTACTGTGTTCAGAAGAAATGCATTCTGTTGAAGAATTTTTAAAAGAAACATTTGAATATGCCGGTTTGGGTAATTATGAAAAATGTGTTCGTATAGATCCAATCTATTATAGAGCGCAAGAAGTTCCAATGTTACTAGGTGATTGTTCGAAAGCCAAAGCAGTTCTCAAATTCGAATCGAAAACGAAATTTAAACAGCTTGTTAAAATAATGTACGATGCTGATGAAGAATTGGTGAAAAACGAAAGGAAATAGAATGATAGATATTAAATTTCCACTTGCTAAAGATACGTTTGATCGATCAGATATTGAGGCATTGTGTGAATGGATGCTACAAAATCCAACACCAAAACTTACAATGGGTGAGTTGACAAAGGAATTTGAAAAGAAGATTGCTGAATGGGTTGGAAGAAAATATGCTGTTCTTTGTAATAGTGGTTCATCTGCAAATTTATTAGCAATATACGCTTTGAAAATAATTGGAAAATTAAAAAACAATAAATGTGTCGTTCCATCTGTTGCGTGGGCAACTTCAATTGCTCCATTTATAAATTTTGGATTTGATAAACCCATAATGGTTGGAGCGGATAAAAATAACTTTGGGATGGATTTGGATGAATTAGAAATTATATGTGAAAGAGAAAATCCTGCGGTAGTATTGTTTGTTCAGCCGCTCGGGGTTTTATGTGATAAAAATCGATTACTTCAACTTAAAAATAAATATGGTTTTTATTTGATTGAGGATGGGTGTGCGGCAGTAACATCACATTATGTCGATGGCACAAAATCAGGTGCAGTAGGTGATATATCTACATGGAGTTTATTTTTTGGGCATCAAGTTTCGACAGTTCCTCCGGAGGGTGGAGTTGTTTTTACTGATGATAAAGAAATTTATAATCACCTATTGATGTTACGTTCTCATGGATTTATAAGAGATTTAGATGATGATTCAAAAAAAGAAATGGTGGAAAAATATAATATTTCGAAGATTTATGAACAGTTTTCTTTCATTGTTCCAGGCATGAATCTTCGTCCTACCGATTTAATGGCATTTGTTGGTTTAAGACAAATTTCGAAATTGGACAGCATAGGAAAGAAAAGACACGAAAATCATATTTTTTATAAAAAACAATTTGAAGGAAGTTCTATGTTTCAAGTTCAAGAAGTGGAACAAAATAATGTCGCTTCTATATCATTTGCTGTTCTTGCTAGTTCGGAAGAACACAGAAAAATTATTGTAAGAAATTTAAAACTCCATGGAATTGAAACAAGAATATATTCGGCCGGAAATATGGGGAAATCTGTTTTTTGGAAAAATTTGTATGGGGAATATTCTCATCCAATATCAGATCGGATTCATTCTTGTGGATTATTTTTGCCAAATTATATTTCTTTGTCCAAGGACGACATAGAATTTATTTGTAACATTGTCAAAACTTCACATTATTGTATTATTTAATATGTCTAAAATATTAGTTATAGGTGAATCAAATTTAGATGTTTTTATTGGGTGCGACTGTACACGTTTAAGTCCAGAAAGCCCAGTACCAATATTGGTTCCAGTTTCTCGTAATGAAAATTCTGGCATGGCTTCAAACGTTCTAAACAATCTGCTTGCTTTGGGCGCCGATGCTCACCTGTATACTAATACAAATTGGCGTGAAATTACAAAAACTCGTTATGTCGAACATAAGAGCAATCATATGTTTGTTCGAATAGATGAAAATGATAAAAGCTATGGTCGTTCTGATTTACGTTCAATAGATTTTTCTAAATATGAAGCGATTGTTATTTCAGATTATAATAAGGGATTTTTAACAGAATCGGAGATAAAATATATTGCTGCTTCTCACAAACTAACTTTTATTGATACAAAAAAACCTTTGAGCGCTTGGGTTAGAAATTTATCTTTTATAAAAGTAAATGAGAACGAGTTTAAGCGCGCGAAAGGTAATCTTAGCAAAGATATTATAAACAAGACTATTATAACTCTTGGTCCAGATGGAGCAATGTTTAAAGGAATGACTTTTCCAGTTCCAAAAATTACAACCAGAGACGTTGCTGGCTGCGGCGATAGCTTCTTAAGTGGTTTGGTTGTAAAATATCTTGAAACAAAAAATATTGAGGAAGCAATAAAATTTGCCAATAATTGCGCAACATACGCTGCTCAACATCGGGGCGTATCAGTTGTAAATAAAGAAGAATTAGATGATTAATATAAATTGTAAAGAAGTTGTTGTGTTTATTTCAGGTTGTTTTGATATTTTACATCGCGGACATTTTGAATTAATTGAATTTGCTTCTTTGTGTAATCCTAAGACAAAAATCATCATAGCTCTTGACACGGATGAAAAAGTTAAAAAAGACAAAGGAATAAATCGACCATTCAACACTCTTGAAGACAGAATGTATGCTTTGTCATTAATAAAATTTATAGATCAGATTAAAAGCTTTAATTCGGAAGAAGAATTAATTCAGATGTTAAAAATTATTCAACCAGATGTTAGAATAGTTGGGTCTGATTGGGAAGGAAAGAAGATTGTTGGAGAAGAGTATTGTAAAGAAATTGTTTACTTTGATAGAATTCCTGGATATTCTACAACAAGGATTTTAGAGCATGGCAATTTACATAGTAGACATTGATGGAACAATCTGTTCTAGGACAGAAGGTGATTACGAAAATGCTGTTCCTTACAAAAACAGAATAGAAAAAATAAATAAACTCTATGATGAAGGACATATAATAATTTATTGGACCGCGCGAGGTATGAGTAGATATTGTGAAGTTGTTGAAAAAGCATATCGAGGATTTTTTGACTTCACAAAGAAGCAACTTGATAGCTGGGGAGCGAAGTATCATGAAGTGAAGCTCGGGAAGCCATTTTATGATCATTGGATTGATGATAAAGCTATGAACGATAAGGAATATTTTGGAGATTTAAATGACGAAAAAATGGGAAAATAAAAAATTACAATTTACACCACAAGCGGTTGGTTCAATTATGATGTGTGTTCAAAGAGGACTTATGTCCGTTGCTTCTGATCGTCCTGCTGAAGAATGCGATATTACAAAATTACTTTTGGGATTAGAGATGGAACAATCTTTGGATGGAAAACTTTTAGTTTTGAATCCTCCAATGCTTGAAGTAGAGACAGAATAATAATGCCAACATATACTTACAAGTGTTCAAACACAGAATGTGAGAGCGAATATGAAGTGGTTCATTCTATGGACGATGCTATTGTTGAGTGTCGCGATTGCGGAAATAATACTCTCAAGAAAGTCCCTAGTAAAGTAAATGTAAAGACTAAAGAAACGTGGGGCACCTTTGAGCATCTTGAAGCTTATGGACGCGCTTGTGAAGAAACAAAACAGGATATGAGTGAGCAAAAAGAATCTCTTAAAAAGAGAACTTGGAATCCATAATGATAATACTATCAATTTTTTTAGTTCTTTCAATAGGACTCAATGTTATTTTAATCTTATATGCTTCTAAAATTGTAAAACAATTACTCATAGCCTCAGAAACCGCTTCAGAAATATTCTCCAGACTTGATGCCTATAAGACACATTTGAAAGATATATATGAATTACAACTATTTTATGGAGATAAAAACTTACGAGAGGTTATAGAGCATACAAAATTTATGATGAATTATCTCAACATTTTTAATGAGATTCATTCATTTACACAAACAGAATTAGAAGATATTGTTTTTTCAGAAGAAAAACCTGATGCCGAAAAAGAAAACGAAGATTAAATCTAAAATATATTTTACAAAGGTTCACGAGAAGGCAATTATTGATTATGTCAGCTCACAGAATTCCAAGTATCGGAATGAATTATATCAACATATAATTCAACCAGCTTTAGAGGAGATGATTAAAAAGATTGTTTATCGATATAAATTTACTTCTCTTCCTAACATTGATGGGTTAATTAAGGAATGTGAAAGCCATCTTGTTGCTGTTTTAAGCAAATTTGACAAAGAAAAGGGCTCTAAAGCATTTTCATATTTTAGTGTTATTACAAAGAATTGGTTTTCACATGCAGCTAAGAAGTTTTCTGCACAAACAAAAAAAGAAACTCAATACGAGGAAATATCTAAATCCGTCGAAACAGAGTATCTTTCCGTCAACAACGATTATGTTAATAATAAAGTTAGAGAAGAATTCATAAAAGCTCTGTGGAATGAATTAGATCAATGGGAAAAAATAGAGCTTAAACCAAATGAAGAAAAAGTTCTCAAGTCAATTAGAATTTTATTAGCAAATTCAGAATCAATTGACATATTCAATAAAAAAGCTGTGTATCTTTTTGTGCGAGAGATCACAAATCTCAACACTAAGCAAATTCTCAACAGTCTTAATAAGTTTCGCGTTCTTTACAAAGATTTTGTTAGAAGATGGAACAACGAAGATGAATAATAGCTGACAGGATTTTGAGTTCTCAAAATAGTAAGAAAAAATGAAATTGGAGTATTTAGTTAAAGAGCAATTAAAATGAGAAAAGATTTTGATACTTTAATGGATGAGTCTATAGATAATATCCGCAAAGATAGGGAAAAAACAAGCGAACTTTTAAATGATTTGATTGCTTATATAGCAAATAATGGTGACAGACATAAAGAAGTTGGATTTACTTTGGCCAAATATGTTGAAACTCTTCAAAGATCTAATGAACAATTAGTTAAATTAACAAGCTTAATTAAGAAGACGGGCGGTGAAGAACTTGATTTATCAGATAACGATAGAGATAAAATATTTGAAGCATTGAATAATCCAATTAGAGAAGCTAAAAAGAAGGCTAGATAATGGCTGCTAATGATGGAAGATTTGATTTAGGATATGGTAGTTTAAACAATATTGAAGAGCAGGAGTTTGGAAAGACTCTTGATCCTAAAAATACGTCCGGATTTGCAGCGCTTCGCCAAAATCTTTCAGATTCTTATAAAAAGAATGCTTTTGCCAATACAGGACGACTCAAAGGAGTTGTTTTGAGAGTCGACTCTAATCCAACCAATAATCCAATTACTTCGTGGATTTATAAACTAAATCCTCTTGCCAAATCTAAAATTGGCGTTAAAGTTCGTATACCAGAACTTCACGCTGCTTTACTTGAACCTACAAAATATGGACCAGTTCAAGGCAGTGAAAATTTTATTATCGATATGTATCCAACATTTATAGCTGCCAATGATGAAATAAGTAATGAAGTTCCGGCACCAGGAGATATTGTTTGGGTTGATTTTGGAAATAGAAACAATATGTCTGATCCAGTATATTATGGGATTGCTTATAAGATGGCTCAAGGTGGTGCCGTAGGAAGAGAAACTGGAAGAGATAAATTTGCGAGCGAAGGAAAATCACCATTTTCAGTTTTGCCTCCATCTGGAGATAACCCAATAACTGGACTTGGAAATGAGTTAAATCAAATACCAAAACCATTGCCTTTTCAAACAACTAGATCAACTCAACCGCCAATGACTGTAGGAAGCTTTACACCACAAAAAGATCACGTTGACGTACCAACGGGATTGCCCCCGATTAACCCTCCAGAAATAGCATTTAAATCAGGATCTCCAGGAGATAATGTTGATTTGATAGAAATTCCTGTTCCAATTGCTACCAAAGCAGGAGTTTATATTACCAAAAGTCAGGAAAAGCCTTTTTATGACCTGATTAATGCTGCCAAGAGAGATGGTATTTCAATACAATTGAATAGTGGATTTAGAACACAAACTCAACAACAATATCTATATGATGGATTTAAGAAAGGTAAGCCTGGATTTAATCTTGCTGCTAGGCCAGGACATTCAAACCATCAAACTGGTATTGCTTTTGATTTTGCTGTTGGCAACCCTCACTCTAAAGCTTATGGATGGATGGCAACAAATGCTCATAAATTTGGTTTTTATAATGCTGGGAGATTTTTTAAAGGACAAAAAGAATTCTGGCATTTTGAGTTTTTGGGTATAAATCACCCTATTATTGTTGCTGAAGGAAAATTGCCTTTGTCAGAAAAATTAAGGTCATTTGCGTAATATGGCTACTAATAAAAAAGCTTTTTCCGATGAAGGTGGAAATCAGATTGTTCAAGATGGACTCAAGAAGGTCAACAAAGAACAAGTTGCGTTTGCCCGAGGAGCTGCTGGACACCCATTATATGAATCAGTACCTCAAGTAATTAAAACTTCTACAGAAAAACATATTGAATCTGGATTCAATTCTTCCATTGTTTTAGGGAGAGATAGACCTGCCAGTCGTTTGAGTGGATATGGTGGACGCGGTGATACGCAAGCTGGCTCAATTGATATTGTCGTTGGTAGGATGGGATATAAAGCTAGAGAGTTTGATGGAGAGGCAAGAGTCTGGGTTGATCCTTCTTTTAAAGAAGATGCCGCTAGAATATACATAAGTCAAAAAACAGATATTGATAAAAATTTTGGTTTGGTGTCTGGCAGAGTAGGCATTGCTTCTACTAAATCAGCTATAGGATTAAAGGCTGATGGCATAAGAATTGTGGCGAGAGAAGGAATAAAACTTGTTACAAAAACTGATGACAATAATTCGCAAGGAGGCTCAGTTGATTCAACTTCGGGGATTGATTTGATTGCCGGAAATGACGATTCTGATATTCAGCCAATGGTTAAAGGAAGAAATATAAATGAAGCATTGAAGACATTGACGATGCACGTAGATAAGTTGAATGGAATTGTGGATAGCTTATTAATGTATCAAATGACATTTAATACAGCATTGACGCACCATTTTCATTTTAGTCCCTTTTTTGGACTTCCAACAAGTCCTTCACCTCCTGTTGTGGCAGCAGGAATGAAAACAATGATCGATCATTTGTTCCAAACAAAAATGTCTCTGATAATGAATAAAGCAAATTTAGCTCTTTATAAGCACACATATTTATATCCTTCTGGAAAAAAATATATTAATTCTAGGCATCACAATTTAACTTAATATGGCAAACTTTAAAGATATAAATAAAGACATTAATGCTGGATTGCGTAGTGCTTCAAAAATAGAGTTGGGTGACGTTGCTGAAAAAGCAATTACTGATGCGATATTTAAAGATGATGGTAAAAAGCACCATTGTAAGATTTCATCAGCAGTAAATAGAAAATCTCTACGTAGAACTTCTAAATTTAGTTCTGCAATGATTATTACTCCTGATTGGACAAGTCTTGATCAATTTAGCCCATTTTATAATCCAAAGGATGACAAATATTATTGTACGGTTCACACTAGATTTGAAACTTTAGGATCTCAACCTCAAACAGTTTATGATTTGGCAAAAGAAATAGCAGTTAATTCTTTACTAGAAGTTTACAATAAAGAAATTTCTGATGAAATAATTTCACAACTCATATTAGCCACGGAGACTCCAGATTATTTTATTCCACCTCGTCCAAGTCCTAATTGTGGCGTTAATGGTGAAACAATTCCTTTGTTTGGAGTTCGCGTTCTCACAACTGTTCCAGCTACATTATTCGACTCAATTAAGATTGCTCCGGATATTACTTCAAATGAATCATTGCCAATCGCTACCAAAGAAATTAAATTAATTTCTTCTGAAGCTAAAGAAAGGATTAAAAATACTGCGATTACAATTCGTAACTATCAAAAAGAAGCAGAAGCTTCTGGCAATGTAATACATGGAATTGTTTTGGATAAAGAAGCTGATCGACTTGAAGAATTTATTTTTGTTTTAGAAAATTTATTGGCTGCCAATGGTTTGAATCTTCGTGATGATAGAGAAGATTTGATTATTATTGGAATAGATGACAACTTTAAAGTTTTGTATGTTCTTTTTGATGACGGTGAAGAATTCATGAGATTGGAAGCTGGCTATAGTTCTTTCATCAAATCTAAATCTGTCTCTAATGATAGAACAATTAGATTGTTATCTGAAATGGGTAAACTTCAAGGTTTTGGTCGTCCACAATTTCCAATAACTGATTTCTTGAGAGATTTTCAACATGATGGCGGACAGGCTGGAATGTCTTTTGATAAAGATTTATTTGATTTTGCTTTACAAAAAGCGAGTCAAGGTAAATCGGTTAAACCGAAAGATTTAGCAAATTTTATTGAGACATCCAACAGCCGTCCATACAAAACAGAAGAGCAAAAACAGCAAGAAGATTCTGTTTTGAATTCATTTAAATTTGTCGATCAATATTCTTCTTCTGATAATAATTTTGTTTCAACGAGGACAGATTTTGTTGGAGATGTTTCATTTTCGACTCCAAACATAAAAAACGTTTTGGATAATCTTAAAGACCTAGATGATGTTTTTGAAGAATTTTTTCATAGAATAAATATATGTCGTATTCTTCAAGTTGCGATAGATTGTCTAAAGATTCCTGATAGAGCGTGTCGAATTAGTAAAGCTTGGCTCATAAGTGCCACATGCGATGATTTTTTAGAATTCTTTTCAGGAAGTCTTATCATGAGACTGGTTAATATTCCTGAATTAGAAATGGTTGTTCGAAATAGAATAATTGGTTGTTTAAGCCGACTTGATATAGATGATAGAAATTTTCTTTTAGGCAGAATTCAATTCGCGATTGGTCTCCCAATTACGACTGTTAGTGATTTATCGACAGTTAGTTTAGATGTAATAATTAATGCTCTTGGTGACAGAGGAAGAGAGTTTCTTGAAGCAATCTGCGATGACCCAGCAGCAAGAAGAGCCATTGTCAATGCCATTCCAGATGATGTCTGTTCGGCTCTCAATATGGAATTGAGTGATATTATCAAAAAATGTGAAATACCGACTATTAAGCTTCCAAATTTCTTTCCAACGATTGATATCATAGCTAGCATAAGCATTTCGATTGAAATTGCTATTACAGATGCTATTTTAGTTGCTTTAATAGAACTCATCAAAGCAATGATAGAACAAATTTTAAATTGCGAAAATAGTTTCAGAACTCCAAATTTTGGTTCGTTGAATATGGCAGACTTATTGGCAAAGACGTTTGATGTTGGATTAGATACAGAATCATTCTCTTCTCTTCAATCTAATTTAATGGGAACGTTAGCACTTCGCGCGGGTGCCTTAGGCACGGAAGCTGCGACCAATGCTCTTGTAGGTTTGGTTGGAGACATTACTGCGCTTATTTCCCCGTCAGAGCTGGCAAATTTGCTCAACGGTAATGCTGACATAGAGGTTGTTGCTCTCGCAAATTGTCTCATAGATACGAAATATCAAGGACTTAAATCGTCATTTAATTCTTCAGCGAAGATTGACGATTTTTTTAAATCTCTTGGAGATGTATTAGATAAACGTCCTTTGCTGGAGCAAATTGCTCAACAGTCACGTCCTGAGATATTGAGAAGCGGAGAAATATGCGAACTTCCAGAAGACTCAAATTATAGAAGATTACTTGCCGACAAAGGATTAACAAAAGAAGAAATCGATAAACAAGTTGCTGCAGCACAAAAACGTAAAGCAGATATGTTTGATAATCTTTTAGACAATCTCTTAAAAGGTAATCCTTTAAAAGATGCGCTCCCACCAGTTTTTTGTAAAAAAAGTCCTGACGGTAAAGAACAGGGGATGGTTCAAAGAGATCATCCATCGTTTTCTTACATGTTAGATAAAACTATTGATGTCATATATGATGGAGTTCATATGTCTTTCAATAATGAAATTTCTAACTTTGTTAATGCGCTCAAAGAAATAACGACTGTTCAAATACCAAGAGAGGTTTCAAGAAGAATAAGCGTTAAACTTCCAGATGGAAGAGAGGTGGATGATTTAGAGAATCCAGAATTTCGTCGTTTAATTTCTCAAGGAGTTTCTGTAGAAGATCCAGATGAAGATGGAGATCCTGTTGTTGTATTTGAAGATATACAGTTCACAACAAATTTTGCTGCGAAAGGTTTAAAAGAAAATTTACAAAACATACAGAAAGACTCTAACTTGTTTAATGTTGACACTAATGGAGTTGTGTCCTTAGTTATTCCCAATCAAGTTGACTCCAAAGCTTTGTTATCTAATGTTTCAGATCCAAATTTTAATGCGTCAAATATACAAGATGAAACAATTCGTGCTGCCATAGAAACGATACAACAACAAGCTGAACAAACTCAAGTAAGTTCTTATTTTATAAATTATTTGCCTGGGCATGTAGCTAGAGAAGATGTTGATCAATATTCGATTAAAATTGATAAAAGAAACGCAAACACTCATAATATTATTTCTGATGAACCTCCAATTGTTGGAGAAGATCCAATAAGACAAAATATATTGAACTTTATTCAAACAAGACGCTTAGAGAGAGATCCATCTAACACATTTGGACTTACTGCTACTCCTTTTCCTCAAGCATATTTTGGTTCATTTTTAGCTAAAATATGGAAAGAAGGCGCTCCAATTTATAGAAATGGAACATATATTGTGCCACCAACATATGCCAGAGGTATTTCATCTCCAAGTAATACAGTTTCTATTGATACAATTCTTCGTGATAAATTTAAAACATCTGTTCATCAAAATTTATTTATTGATACATTTGCAGCTTTTTCAAATCAAGTTGCTAAATCTCCATTGTTTAATTTGAAAGTTTTATCTTTGGTTGATTTTACTCCTGATCCAATTCCTGGACAATGCCATCCTCATTTGTTGGATTTGGAAAAAATTAAGAAGAAGATGAAAAAAGCGATTACTGATTCTGCTTGTGAAGAAGATTTATTTCCAATAGTAGATGGATTGGGTAAATCAACTCCAAATTCTATGGAGCGAGAAGGAATTGATGGTGCCATTAGAACATTCATTCGACTAATCGTGATTGAAAATATTCTTCGTTCTATATTTGTATTTTCAGAATTCAGAATTGATACTTTTGGAGATGTTGACAATTCTATTATTAAATTTATTTCTGATAGAGTTTTGAGAGAACTCAAAAATGTTGGACAGATAACAGGTGATACAAATTTTCAAAATGAGTTTACCGAACAGACACTGCTGTCATACAATTCATTTGAAAAACAGAAAACAAATGACTTTTCCATAGCTGCTGAATTTTTCATTAAAACTGAGATTGAAGATGTTGTAAAGGATTTATTTGCTCTTGTTAAAAAACGAGATGGAAGCAATCAACTTGATTTAGATGAGATATTAGCTAAACATTATATTCCTTTGTTTGATGCTCCAACGTCTTTTGTTGCGTCACCAACATTTGCCGAAGACAGTCCTATTTTGAAAGCAAGATTTGCTACAACTGAAAGAAAAACGTTTAGTGGAGAAGGAAGATCCTTTCAATTTCTCGAAGAGGTAAAGGTAGAAGGAGAAGAGAAAGTAAGAAAACAAATAGATATTGCCACTAATATTAATCAGGGACGCTCTTTCATTGGCTCTGGAACTAAGTTTAATTTTGGTAATGGAAACTTTGTCTTAGAAAGATACATTAGAGTTTCATACAAAAATGAAGAAGATAGATTAATTCGAAGAATCGCAAGTAGACAACAAAATGAAATAAATATAATTCGCGCTCAAAGGTCAGCATACGGAAAATGGGGATCTTGGGAAGGAAAACAACTCAAACACTTAAGAGAAGGGAATATTGCTGTCGATCAAACTCTTTCCGATGCCAGTATTATTCTGAGTGCCCAGCGCCAATCAGAACTTGAAACAGAAATTAGAAGCAAAGAATTTGGTGTTTTGAGTTTTGAGGATTTTAATAATTTATTGAAAGAAGTAATTGAGCCTGAAATAATTGTGAATCAACAACCTGATTATGATAGCGTCGGATCACAAACGATTGATTTTGTTGCTGGATTAAATAGCATTTTTGAAAGTTGGAACTATGGTTTGAGATTGACTTATGTTCCTCCGTTAAATCGTGAACAAGAATTCGAAAACAAAACAGAGGAAACAGGGATTACGCAGACTTTCTCTAGCGTCATTGGCAATAACAACAATCCAATTAAGGTTAAAAATGAGTTTGATATTAATAAATCATTTTCTATAACAGAACAAGTAATGGAAATAGAAACAATTTTTAGTTTAACTCCAGATGGGAAAAGAGTTCCTGGAAAGCCAAAGCCAACTCCAAAGTCTCGTCAAATCCATCAGTTTCCGATCATATGTATAGAATCATCAGAAAATCTTCGAACACTTCCAAACTCCATTAACAACATCAATATTGAACGAAGATGGAATAATGTTTCAAATAGACTTCTGAATGATCTGATAGCGTCGGAAGAATACAAGTTCCTATTCCACTATTGTTTGCCTATCGATAGGATGTTTACTCTTCTTTCGATTTATAACATAACTTATCTTTCTAATATTGAAAAAGTTTCGAAATTGTTTGATGGAACGAAGATTGCCATCAAGAGTGTGTTTCAAGCCTTATTGAATAGTGGAAACTATAGGTATGAGGATCAATATGTCAATCGGTTAGGTGGCAACATAGGACTCAATACGAGTGGTTTAAATAATGCCAATACAGATCCAGAAGTGCCTGGAACCAATGTGGCTGCCATGGCAATTAGAACGCCGTTTTTAATATTAAAAGGTTTGGTCGAATTGATAGATCCGAATATTTCTATTGCTAGAAAAATTGTTGATGCAGCTAAAACAAGAAATAAAGACATACCTATTCTTGCTGCGTCTTTGGGTTTGCTTCCAATGAACGTGTTTCCACCTCCACCAATGGGACCTGGAATCGGACCACCAATCAGCCCTCTTGGCTTCATTTATTTAGCGCTAAATATAGATGAAATATTTAATTCTGCAAAAGGTAAAGATATTAAAAGAGAAGCGATCGGAACTGAAGTTGGAATTGATTTTAAATCTTTCAGTGGTCCAACTAAATGTATTGATGATGGAGAAGAAAACAAGGAGTAATATCATGGCATTTGGCATTTCAACAAAACTACCACTTTCACTAGATCCAGACGATGGCTTAGCGTTAAATAAAACATATCAAGAAGTGGCAAAACAAAACCTAATTAATCTTCTTCTCTGTATACCTGGCGAGCGCGTGATGATCACAGATTTTGGCGTAGGAATGAAACGATATTTATTCCAAAACGACAATGCTCTTCTTCGAGCTGAAATAAAAGCTTCTATTATTCAACAAGTTGCGAGGTTTTTGTCTTATATAGAGATACTAAAAGTTGACTTTAAATCAGCATCAGAGAACGAATTAATAGATAGAAATTTACTTTCTATCAAAATCATTTACAGAATTACTCCTTTGAGCACTATCGATGAAATAAACTTAGCTAGAGAAAACGATGATATAATTGTTCTATAACTAATTATTTTAGAATTATGGCATCCTCAAAACGTAAAAATTTTCCTTTAGTGAAATATACTAATCGTGATTTTGAAAGCATCAAAGAATCTCTTCTTGATTACAAGAAACGATATTATCCTAATATATCAAAAGATCAAAATGAATCGAGTTTTGACGATCTAATGATGGATTTAGTTTCTTATGTTGGAGATCAATTATCATTTTATGTAGATTATTCTGTCAATGAATCTTTTTTAGATACCGCAATTGAGTTTAATAATGTTCTAAAGCTTGGAAAGCAATTGGGATACAAATTCAGGGGCAATCCAACATCAACTGGCATAGGAACATTTTTTGCCATTGTGCCTGCTAACGCTGGCGGGCTAGGTCCAGATTCGGCTTATCTTTTTACACTTAAGCGTGGTTCTGAATTGTCATCCATTGGCGGCAATGGATTTCTTTTGAATGAAGATATTGATTTTGCTAATCCACAAAATTCAGTTGTTGTTGCTAGAGTAAACGAGAGCACTGGACTTCCAACAGCGTATGCTGTCAAAACTCACGGAAAAATTATTTCCGGAAGGATGGTAGAAGAAGTTATAAATGTTGGAGATTTTCAGAAATTTTTACGTCTTGAATTGAGTGGACGAGATATAAGTGAAGTTGTTTCTGTTGTAGATTCGGAAGGAAATGAATATTTTGAAGTTGATTATCTTTCTCAAGATATCATTTATAAAGCGATTCCGAATAGAGCAGATACTTCTACAACTGCTCCATCATTATTGAGACCATTTGTTGTGCCTAGAAGATTTATGGTCGACAGAGAAAGAACAAAAACTTTCCTACAATTTGGTTTTGGTTCCGATAGAGATGTTATCAGCGATCCTCTGATAGATCCTACACAAGTAGTATTAGATATTCATGGAAAGAATTATATCTCGGATGTAACATTTGATCCAACAAATATTCTTGGAACGGACAAATTAGGTATTGCTCCTTCTAATACTATTTTGAGAGTTACTTATCGTGTCAACACTGCTGATAATGTTAATGCGGCAGTTAATTCTGTTACACAAGTCGTAAATCCAATTGTGGAGTTTGCCGACATGAATTCTCTCAACCTCGAAGTTGTTAGAGGAATAATAGATTCAATTGAAATTACAAACGAAGAAGCCATTATTGGAGACATTACCAACCCAACAGTTCAAGAACTCAAATTGAGAATTTTTGATAATTTCTCGTCTCAAAATAGAGCAGTTACGTCATTAGACTATAAGAGTTTTGTTTATGCTATGCCACCAGAATTTGGAGCAATAAAAAGAGTTAATGTAATTCAAGACCCGGACTCATTTAAAAGAAATTTGAATATGTATGTTATTTCTGAGGATAATGATGGTTCATTGATAACTACAAATCAAACAATAAAAGAAAATCTCAAAATATGGCTGCAGCAAGGAAAAATGGTTAACGATACAATCGATATTTTGGATGCGAAGATTATTAATTTAGGTATTGATTTTGTTGTAGCAGGGGATTTGGAAATCAATAAATATGATATATTAAACAATTGTATATCTGTTCTTAGAGATGAATTTTCAAAGAAAGAAGAAGTGGGAGAGCCATTTTCTATAACCAGAATTCACAAACGATTACAAAAAGCCATTGGGGTTGTTGATGTGATTAAGGTAAGGATATATCAAAAAAAGGGCGGAAATTATAGTGATGTTAGGATAGACATTGATTCTCTTATTACTCCTAATGGACGCTTTATAAGTTGTCCACAAAATGTTATATTTGAAATTAAATATCCGAACCAAGATTTGCGTGGAAGTGTAAAATAATGTCAATTAAAAGATATACATCCAATAAGACAACCAGCATTTCAAATGCCTTTATGTCTAATTTGAGAACAAGGCAGACGGGAAGTAACTATGGCGCTTCGGACATAATCGAAATCTTTTCAATTTATGCTCAAGCAAATTCTTCATCTTCAGAGTTAAAAAGGGCATTATTGGAATTTCCAATTAGTTCTATTTCTTCTGATAGAAGTTCTGGAAAAATTCCATCTTCTGGAAGCGTAGATTTCTACCTCAAGATGTTTAATGCTCCTCATGGAGAAACTTTGCCAAGGCAATTCAATTTAATTGTTTCTCCCGTGTCTCGTTCCTGGCAAGCAGGAGTGGGGCTAGATCATGAAAATGGCAGTGATATAACCAGGAACGGAGAAGGAGCAAATTGGATCAATGCCAGTTCTGCTTCAGTATGGACGACTGCTGGGGGGGATTATCTCAATACGTTAACTTCAAGTCAATTCTTCGATGAAGGATTAGAAGATTTGGAGATAAATATTACTCCTCTTGTTGAGTCTTGGCTGGCTGGCACAATTCCAAATTATGGTGTTGGAGTGGCACTGTCATCAAGTCACGAAAATACAAATAGAAGTTTTTATACGAAGAGATTTTTGGCCAGAACAAGTGAGTTCTTTTTTAGTCGTCCAATTATAGAAGCTAGATGGAATTCATCAACTACTGACGATAGAGATAAATTTTTTACTACCAGTCCATTATTGAGCACAACTGACAATACACACACGGTATATCTTTACAATTATGTTGGAGGTCAACTTAAAAACATACCTGGAATTAGCAGTGGCTCAATTTATCTCCAAGTTTACACTTCCGCTTCGGAAGGCACTTTAGTTAATACTATTCCATCTCCGGTAACTGGTGGCTGGGTTTCCACAGGAATATATTCTGCTTCATTTGAATTAAATACTACAAAATCTGTCGTGTATGATCGATGGTTTAGCGGTTCAATTGTGTATCACACTGGATCTATTAATCCATTAGCATATGATTCTTTGGATCATTATTTAGAAACTCGTGGATATGTAACATCTATAACAAATCTGAAGCCATCGTATTCGAATAAAGAAACTGCCAGAATAAGATTGTTTATTCGCCCTCGTGATTGGAGTCCGAATTTAGTATCGATTGCTTCAGCAGATATCCAAGGAACTATTGTTGAAAATTCTTTCTTTAAAGTAATGAGAATAAATGATAATCATACAATAGTTGATTATGGAACAAGTTCCACATCTCACACGAAATTATCTTACGATGGTAAAGGTATGTGGTTTGATTGTGATATGTCTATGTTCGAACCAAGTTATACTTATGCTTTTAGATTTGTATTTTTAGAGGATGGAATCTACGCTGAGCAACCAGAAATATTTCGATTTCGAGTGGATTAAAGAGCTATGAGTCTCAAAAATTTATTCAATAACGAGATTTCAGAAAAAGTTTTACCATCAGTTTCTTTTGAAGAAGTCGGTGCAGAAGTAGAATCATCTGATTTCGTCAGACGGGAAATAGAAAACAAAAATCGGTTCGTCCCAAATATTGATTACTCTCAACCAAAGAATTTTGCGCATTTTGGTTTATCCCAGCAATATTACGAAGATAGCATAAATTACATTCTTAACGATTACCCATATGATGGTTCTTCGAAGGAAAAAGTTGAATGGGAACTTTCTGCTTCTTATTTAGACAAATATATTTTTGAACACGAGTATCCAAGAACAACAGGATATGCCAATTTTGGAGTATCCTATGGAACGATTATATCATCTTCTAATGGATACAGTTCGGCAACTTCTGGAAGTTATATCCTTCTCAAAGGTGGTCCTCATTCTGCTTCTGAAGGAATGGTTGGAAAACCTTTATATGAAACATTCACAAATTCAAACTTTTACAATGTAGATTCAAGAAGAGAATCAAATCTCGAAATTAATGGTTCTACCGGAGTAACTATTGAATTTTGGCTTAAGAAAAATGGATTCTCTTCAGGAAATGAATCCACAAAGCAATCTGTTTTTGATGTTTGGAATAGTGGTTCGTATGGAACTGCCGACTATGGACGGTTCAGAGTGGAGATACATCCTGGAGTATCTGGCGAACAATCAAAATTTTATATTGAATTACAATCTGGTTCATCCGGGATATCTGTCAGTCAACCATATGGAGTTATTCCAATTGGAAATGGGCTCAATATAACTGGTTCTGGGTGGCAACAATTTTCTATTTCAGTTATTAATAGTGGAAGTAGTATGGTAGCACAACTTTATGCTAGCGGAACGCTCAATGATACTATTATTTCTGGTTCCAATATAGGACTAGTAAGAGGACCAATGTTAGCTTCTGTTGGCTCTTTGATTAGCACAGTTTCTGGTTCTGGTGGGTCTGGATTTGCTAAATTATCTGGATCATTAGATGAGTTTAGATTTTGGAAGAATAGAAGAAATGCCAAACAAATAGGGAGATATTGGTTTACACAAATAGGCGCTGGAACAAATACTGATGAAGCAAATACGCAATTAGGCGTCTATTATAAATTTAATGAAGGTATAATTTCTACAGGCTCGGTTGATTCCACTGATACTAAAGTTTTAGATTATTCAGGAAGAGTTTCTAATGGGCGTTGGATTGGATATGTCACGGGTTCTCGTCATACAGGTTCTGCCATGGTAGAAAGTGGCGCCGCAGCGTTTGAATTTATGGATCCAATTCTTTATTCTAATCATCCAGATGTTGGCGCTCTTATTCTTCAAAAACAGGAAATAGGATTTGAACATGATTCAACAAACAACGCTAGTCTTTACGGCTCATTTCCGGAGTGGATAACAACAGGCGATGAAGAAAAAGAACATCGTGTATTGCGTAAAATGACACAAGTGTTAGCAAGTTACTTAGATAATTTATTCCTACAAATCCAAGAATTACCAAAACTTAAAACTCCAAATTATGTGAGTGGTAGTAGTAAACCATATCCTTTTGTTTCAAGATTTTTAGAGTCAGCAGGAATGATTGCGCCAGAAATTTTTACAGAAGCTGAAGAACTTGAAGCTATTGCTGGACGAGATGATTTTAGAGAATTCTCTGAGAAACTATCAGATATAAGGAACAAGATTTATCAAAACATTTACAATAATTTGGTTTATATCTACAAGTCAAAGGGAACAGAAAAATCATTTAGAAATCTCATTAGATGTTTTGGTATAGATGATGAGTTAGTTAAGATTAATTTATATGGCGATAATGTAGTTTATGATTTGAAAGACAATTATCGATATGTAGCAGCTAAAAAGAAGTATGTTGATTTTAACAATGTTGACAGATTTGATTCAACAGTATACCAACATACATCTAGTGCTCCTTCTTCTCGTTCATATATTGCTGCTCCTTCAAATACGGTTTATCACGGACAAACATATGAATGTGAAGCAATCTTTCCAAAGAAATTTGAAAAAGATTCTCAATTGTATTTTGAGACGCCATTCACAATGGCTTCCATATATGGTGCGCATACGGCAGAATGTTTAGAGTCAGATAGTAAAGAATGGTTTCTTCCAGACTATGCTAATTTTCAAGTTTATGCTGTTCGACCACAACTCGAATCCAAAGAAGCGTATTTTATGTTGAGTGGGACGGCGGGATATGTTTTGCCAGAATTAAACAGTGAAACATTTAGAGATGTTTATGATAATCAAAGATGGTTATTTACAGTTAGAATTAAACCTTCCACTTATCCATGGGCAGGCGGAGTTACTGGAAGCGCCACCAATAACTTTGTTGTAGAATTTTCTGGACACAATACGACAGTTGATATTATCAATAATAGTTTTAGCGTTAGTGGATCTATTACGTATGATGCCGCTATAGCGTTTATAACCAATGCCAAAAGATTTTTTGTTGGATCTCATCGCACTAATTTCACAGGTTCCGTTGTGAATTATTCAGATGCGAAGATTTCAAATTTGAGAGTATGGATGAAATATTTGAAAGAAGAAGAAATTATAGCACACGCTAAAGACGCTACCAATTATGGTTCTGCTCATCCATTACGCAACAGTTGGTTGACAGAGACTACAAGATCTTTTGGACAAGGACAATAATTACAGTAAGGTAAATAAGTTTTGGCACATTTGACAAATTCCTTCACTGGGGTAGGCCCTTCAGTCAGCATTACAAGTATCATTGCTATAGATACTGACACTGTTAGAGTTGGATTTTCCTCTCCAATGAGTTCGTCTGCCCTGTTTAATTCAACGGGCAGTTATAGTATAGCAGCAGATCTTGGAAGTGTTGGATTATCCGTAGTAAGTGCTTCTGCTCAAATAATAACATATCCAACCTATATTGACTTATCGTTTAATACTGAGATGACAAATGGGTCATCAAATTATGCCTTAAACATAGTTTCTGGAGTTGTAGATTATCAAAATATTTCTTTATCGCCTCTATCGTATGATTTTAATGGATATGGGTTGACTCCCTATATTGATGACTTAATCATACCAAACCCAACTGATGCGAATCCAAACGATAATGTTACTTTCAAAGTTTTAGATGTTGGTTCATCTGTTGACAGCAATTCAGTTCATATTTTTGTTCAACAAGGAACAGGTTCTTTACAGGAAGCATTAGTATCTGGTTCATTTGTTGCGCCCTTCAATGGTCCAAGTTCGTCATACACAGCATATGGAAATGGTTATTCAGTTGTAATTGATCCTTCTGGCTCTTTATCTTTTGATGTTAGAATTTACATAACGGCAGCAGATACATCTTTTAATTTGTTTTCTTCATCTCTTGGTGCCTGCGATGATCCTTTCTTACTGCCAAGAAGAATTATAGAAGTTCCAGAAATGGAGACATTAGTTCTTCATTGGACATTTGAAAATGTTACTGGATCTAGCAATTCTAGCGATGGACTTCCAACAACATCAGACGCTAAATTTATTGTAGAGGATACCACTTCAGGTTCTCTTGAATTAACAAACAGATATAGTTGGTTTGGACCAATCAGATATCATCAACATCCAGGACAAGGAGACTTCTTCTTGCCATTTGATATCGACGCTGTAAATGTTGAATATATCCCATCAGCAAAACAATTGCCACCGGAAGTTCTCAATAGTTCGAATATGGTCGAAATTAGAACTAGCGATGATGATTTGTTTACTCGCGATACACGTCCAGTCAAACACTTCTATGCTATTGAAAAAAGTCCATATGCGATAATAACAGATGAAGTATTAAAGATATTTGGAACAATTAAAGATTTCAATAATCTCATTGGAGAACCTGTTAATCGTTACAGACAAGAATATAAAAATCTTACACAACTTCGTCATCTTTATTTTGAAAGAGTTAAGAATTCTTCAATTGATTTTGAGAAATTTGTTGATTACTTCAAATGGTTTGATTCTTCAATTTCAATGATGCTTCAACAACTTATTCCGGCATCTGCTCATTTTTCTGGTGAAGTTAGAACGTTAATTGAAAGTCATATTCTAGAAAGAAATAAGTATTGGAATAAATTACCAACCATTGAATTCAAAGGCAATCCACCCGAAGGTGGAATGAAAAGCATTAATGAACTTCTTTATGACTGGAAAGATGGTTCCGCTCCAGTTTCTGGACTTCAATCTGAAAATGAGTTTTGGTGGAAAAATAGAGCAGAAAAAACAGGAATTAATTCATCAGGTATCACATCAGTAGATATTAGCAGAACACGAATATTTTCTGTTCGCACAAGCGCATTGAATAGAAGTTTTACAACTCCATTACACCTTGACGCTTCTCAACAAGTGACGGCAAGCGATTTTATAGAACCAATGAGAATAGAGAATATTAAAAATAGTAGGTCTCTTTTTTCTATATCATCTTCAGTTAGAAACGCGCATATTCCATTGGGAAATTATGCGTCTGACTATGAGATTGTTCAAACATCTGGAAGAACAAACAATAATAGATTTCTAACAAGAACCGAAGGAAGTCAATCCCTTACATTACAAACTCCAGTTCTTGGAGGACGAGAGTTCACACTTCCAGATAGGACCGCATACAACTCTGAACATGTTTTTGTAGAACATTTTTCTTCTCCTGGCGAACAAAAAACAATATCTAGGGGATATTTGGACAGAGAGGCAGAAGAATATTCTGTCTATAATGATCTCAATTATAGAAATTCTCTGGTTAGAAATAGGTTAAATATTGACGAATCGACTCATGCTGGACAATTCGGAGTTCATCCAACGGCATCAGCATATGCGAATTATCATAAAATAAACAGAAACACGTCGAGGAGAATAGAAGAGGATGGTAGCGCATTCATAACCGCTTCAGTTTATGATAATGCTTTTGTTCAAAGACCCATTCCTCAAAGTGAATTACAATATGCTTGGATAACGTCTTCTGCCATTCCTGAACTTTGTCCAATTGGTTATGCTTCAGAATTTTATGTTCCCAGTGGAAGCACATCAGTTCCTGGTTTTGATTTGGTTTTTATTTCTGCTAGCAGTGATATTGAAGGTATAAGCGGAATAAGGGTAGATTTCGCAGGAATTAATACTCTCATTAAAGATTCACTTACTGCTTCTATCAATCTGTTGAGTTCTTCAGAATATAAAAATACTTTATTTGGAACAATTCCAGAACATGAAGTATTGAATAAATTATTATTACATCGCAATGGTCCATACCAATATCCATCATGGAAACAAATCAGAACTGGTGAACATCCAATTGCTAGAAAACATAGAGAAACAAATATTTTGTCTGTAAGCGATCCTACCAAGGAAAGACTTATAACGACAAACACCGGACAAAGGATTCCTTACAAGGATCGCCGTTCAGATACATTTACAAATTATGAAGAACCTGCTGTTGTATTTCGCAATAGACCAATGATTCATACTTTGAATGTTAAAGGAAGTAACACTCCAGTTTCCTTAAGACATTCATATTCAAATAATATAGGCATGTTTGCCAATACAGATTTGAATAATAAATTGGGATTGAGCAAGTGTGATGATCAGATGTATGATCGTATTAAGGAATTATACATTGATGCCGATCAAAATGAATTAGAGAATCCGATAGATGGATTTTTATCTTTACAATATAGTGAAGTTATTTATCCGAAGGAAATTAATACAGGAAAGAAAATAATAAGAGGCAGAACAAACCATGCTGAAGATGCGTCAGTATCTGGTACTTTTGTATATAATTTCTACGATTCAAATCAGGCTCTTGTTTTAGAAAATGTTTCATCTGCTTCGTATGGTCATAATGGAATAGATAGAAATCCTTTAGAGAGAAGAACGTTTTGGAGAAATGATCCGAAGAAAAGAAATCGATTTGGCTTGATAGATGGACATCTCGAAGAAGGTTCATATATAGTAAGATCTGGTTCTCTTACAACTCCTTTGATAAATTCACAAGGGATAAGGGATGGCGACGCTCCAAGTCTTTGGCCGTTTGGAATTGAACTTTATCACACTCAGTCATATGAATACCCTGATGGAAATTCTAAAAATATGGGTAAGTGGGGAAATTACGACTCTGGAGAATTATCCCCGGATAGAACCATTTATGAAGTTAATCTGCCTCCTCCTACATTTGCCGTTAGAGATTGGTTTTATATACAAAGAGGTGCCAGTGCCAGTGCGGATTTCGGTTCCGGAAGTCACTTCTATTACTTTTTACATCCAACTGCATCTGCCTTATATAACAAACCTTTTGGTGATCTTTTTGCCAACACTTATCATGACTTTAATTTTTCTGAAAACGGAAAATCCTATGAACTTGTTCAAGATACTTATGAGCATCGATTTAGAACAAGTATTTTATCAGGCAAGAATCCGTGGTTTGATTCGTACGAAGAATTTTTTGATGATATCAAAAGTCTAAGTAAAGATTACTCAATCATTCCAGAATTTAATATATCACAGAATATGGATTTTTATGTTAACAAGCAAGGCGGAAATTTTAGAAAGTCAAATAATAAATTTTTATCCAATGTTGGAGCATTTATTACACAAAGTGCTACGACCGAAGAGTCTGGACTTGATGAGACATTTTTCAAAACATTTTCACATTCAGACATAATGAAACATTATGATGTTATATATAACGATCATAACGATATTGATAATCATGTTGAAAGAATAACTCTTAAATGTAAAGGTATTAAAAAATTATTACCTTACAATGGATTCTATCCAGTCACTAGAACAGTTCAATTAGCTACATTGTTTTCTCAATCTTATGCTCCACATATTGGTGGATTGTATTGGAAAGACGGAAAACCTCGCGATTCGAGCATGAATCCACATTCTGGAAATCTTGCTGTAATGTCTTTATTGCAGCCGTTTTTCGCTCCAGGCATTTTGTATAATACTATTAAATCTGGTATCGCAATGGATTTTCCAGTTTTTACTGGTTCTCAAGGAGATATAGGAACATTGGGAGCTGGTGCAAATCTTTTATTTTATGATGATCCAAATTATAAAATTCAATTCGAATCTTTATTAGATATCAAGAATGGATCTAATAGAGGTGGAGTGCCTATTTCTTCCTCAAATGGATCTGGTTCGATATATTGGAATCTCGTTGAGTTTCTCGCCGGCGCCACGAACCTTCCAGGTAATCGAAGAGATATATTTTTTGATTGGAATGGAGGTGAATCAAATTCTTTGTATAAACTGTCTATGCATAATTTTCTTGCTGAATCAATTAATTTTTTTCTTGAAGGAAGTAAGGTAAAAGCCATTATTTCTAAACCTTCTAACAAAATGCGAGCAATGGTTTCTGGCAACTCTTATTATATGGACGTTAAATTATATAAAAGTGACGATTTGTTGATGTATGGTTCTCGCTGGAATAGTACAGATAAATTATTTCATACTGCTTCGTTTGCTTATGGACCGTCCGGACCGAACGGCGCCGGACCGGATTCGACAGAAATTGTGCCGGATTATGCAGCATTAACATATACGGGAAGATTTTTTGGGCATCCTTTTAAGTGGGCTGATGATTTTAACGATCGTGCAACGGATATCGCTGACCGTCTTTACGCATTTGGTATTGCTGCATTTGGAAATGCTACAGCTATAGGAAGTCATATGAGATTGGTACGTTACGCCGATCCAGCATATGCTCCATATTTGCCACCTTATTATTTCAAAGATTCTGTTGCTAGAATTTCATATAAAGCAGATGGAACCGAAAAAGAGAAGTTTGATCCTATTTCGTATGTGCTATCTAAAGCAAATGTAGAAAATTATAATAATACATTAAGGGATTTTATAGCCTTTTATAATCATGATGGGTATGATGCTGTTCCCCTTCGTCCTGCTTGGCAAGGACGCTCTACAGTAAGTTCTTCTATTAATTTATTTGGAGTAAGTAAAGGATTGAAAGTTACGTATGATACAAAATCGTTTAATACTATAACTGGAAAAGCAGCAGCACAATCGATCGAGGATGCCGATTCCACATTTAATTCGTGGGCAATTTCTCCTCGTTTTGAATGCCCAATTCTGAATTTTAAGAACCAACCAACTGAATATTATGACATCATCGTGGATGACACAGCAATAAAAAGATATCAAATACCAAAGGGAATGTGGAGTGGATATGGAGAATTTTGTTCTGGATCTACTGGTGTATATATGTCTGTTGAGGAGAGTTTTTCAAATTTAACTTTAGAAGAACAACTAGTAACGGGTTCATTGATCAATGTATTTGGATTTAATACAGAACCTTTGCGTTTAGGAGAACCAAATACTGGCAAAGAAATTGCAGAAGCAATTGTTGCTATTCCATTTATTGATAATCTTTTTAAGGATGACGAATTTGCAGTTACTACTAATGTGATGGGAAGGAATTTTTTCAAAATAGACGAGACCCAATGGAGGACACAAAAAAGCAAAATTGAAGCTGGGCAAGACGCCATCGATCCAACTTCTGGATTTGGAGATTTTCATATTTCTGAAACGTCTATATCAAAACTGCCGCAGCAAATGAGTCAATATGTAATTCCACCTGAAATGAACTTTTTGAAATATGATGATATTCCTCCATTTGTAATGTATATTTTTGAATTTAAACACGTTCTCGATAAACAAGATGTGGTGGATATATGGCAAGGAGTTATGCCTAAAATTGGCATGACATCAGAAAAAGATGAAGTAGAATTGTCGCATCCCATGCGTCCATGGGAATTTTTCCATGGAAAGAAATTGCCTTCTAACGTAAGATGGTTAGTTTTTAAAGTCAAAAAGCTAGCGGCAATCAATTATTTTGAGAAGACGGCTGATTCAAAAGATGATGATAGGTTTAAGTTTGATTTTAAGGTAGGAGTGAAGGCTCCAGATTATTCCTTTAACTGGCCATATGATTATTTTTCATTAGTTGAATTAGCTCAAATTGAAGCCGAAGTAACAATTGCTCCAATACCAAAAGATATACCAATTCCAACACCAGGAGTGGGAGGTTTATCTAGTACCATTTCTAGGATTGTTCCTAGTACAGTGGCGCCGACATTAAATGTGTCAAATCAAACTGTTTCATCTAATATAGGAATTTCAGTAGGTAAAAAGAGTGTGATGGATTCAATTACAGTTAAACCATCTATAGGAATAAGTGTATTTGGTAAATCAACTAAAGGTGTAAAAAGTAGTTCACCAAAGGGTGGCGGAGGGATTAAATTCTAATGAAATTTCTCAACAACAAAGAGGAAGTGCTCGATATCGAGATCACACAATATGGGAAATATCTTCTCTCAAAGGGACAATTTCATCCTGACTCGTATGCTTTTTTTGATACTGAAATTTTATATGATTCTCAATATGCGTCTTTAAGTGAGCCTCAAAATAATGTTCACGACAGAATTAAAGAGATACCTCAATTGGAAGTTCAACACTTGTTTCATGGAGTTGAAACAGAAGTTATAAAAATAAATAAATTCATAAAACAAGGGCAATCTGAATTAGGTAGTAAAAAGATTCAACCTACTGCTGAAAAACATTATTCGTTAACTGCTCCAATTGGGACAATTAGTCTTGAAGCAACGTCTGCTCCTGGTTGGTCTATTAAAGTATTAGATGGAGAAATCTCCAGTTCTATCTCTTTTAAAGAGGGAGAGCATACGACGTTAAAAATACCACAACTGGAAATGAAAGATATAGAGTATAGAACAATCACTAAGCAACTTTCTTTAGATGAAATTCAAGCTAATAGGACCGATTTGGGACTGCTTGTCAATGAATTTAAAGATGGATCATATATTGACGTTATTGAAGATTCTATTGTTATTGACGTTGAAGAGCTAAACACAATTTATGGAAGTGAAAATTTTGAGATAGAAGTTTTTGAGATCACGGAAGATGGTTCTAAAGAAGTTCTCATTCCTTTACGGTTTGTTTCTCAAAAACCGGAACTCATCAAAAATAACATTCTTTTAGATGAAAATCAAATAAATACCAATATCCCTCCGTTAGATACGTCATGTGTAGAATACTTCTTTGACATAATTATAGATGACGAGGTTGAAGATGAACTTTTGCCAACAGATGTAAAAAGAATACTATATTCAAGCTCTGTTCGCGAAGAAGAAATTAAAGACTGCTGATGGTATTATTAAATCAAAATCAACTACTCGGCGCGTTAGTTCCAGATGTATATATTTCTAAAATAATTTTAGAAACTGTTGGTGGCGCACAAATTCTAAGAGAAGAAAATCCTCATATAGATTTGAGTAAGTCACCAGAAAAACAGATAGATCCTCTTACTGGAAAATTGGTAAAACCGCGTCTTGGTGCTAGTTTATTTGATAAAAACGCAGGAACAGCAGAAAAACTTTCTGTTACTGTTGAATTGATTTTGAAAGAGAAACTAGATAACGGACTTATTGGAACCTGGTTTAAGAATGAAGATTTCTCAAAATATCTCAAATTAAAAGTGATTCAAAGTACCAAACCAGCACTTACACAAGCTGCCACAAATAATAAAAATCTTTTACTTGTCATGAGCAAAGATTCTGTTGTTCCTATTTCTAAAAGAGGTTTGATAAATGGATTGAGTTCGGTGGCAAGAAGTTTACAAATATTTGATTCTAAGAGTTTGAGTAATGTTCGCGATGCTATGGATCGTTCTATTCAATCAAGAACCCTGAGTGTTAAAGACGATATAGTTGGAGATAAAACCAATCTTACACAACATTATAGTGAAGTTGATTCGGACGGAAATACTATCACAAGTTTTGTTTTTAGAGTTTGTTTTGAATTTACTAATCAAAACCCTGAACATTTATCTTATTTTGCTTTTTCTTATCTTGATTTATTTCAATTGGCAAAAGACTTCAAACTAAAGCTCGATAGTCGTCTTATTTCAGAACCATTTGGTAAGGTTGTTTCTGATATAGTGTTTGAAAATGGAGAAATTATAGGACAATCTTTTGTTTATTTAGATGAAACCGGAGCTTTATGGGTTGGACCAATAGATGAAACATCTACAAATGGGTCTTTTGGTATTACAAAAGATGGAACAAAGATTCCAATTACGAGAACTGTTGTCGGAAATTCAAAAATTCAAGATTTTAGAGACTTTAAAGACATTGATCGCTTAGTTTTAGACTTCTCTATTGTAGAAAATGAGATTTTGAATACAAAATTAGTTGGTCCTCGTAGAGATGCGCTCGACATACAAGCCATAGAGTCAACATTTTCGGATTTTCAAACTGCTAGGGACGAGGAAGGTCGTGCTAGGTTCTTTTTTTCTGTTAATTTTCGAAAATTATTGTCTTTAAATGGCATTTATGGAAAATTATTTTCAAATCCCAAAACTGGTCCATTGGCAATGCTGGATTCATTCATTTTGTCTATGAAAATTGTTCGGCGTCGCATTAAAGGAAGCCCAGAAATAGGCTCTGTTGCCGATGCTTCTCAATTATTTGAGAGCAATCAAATAGACGATGTGATATCCATCTCCGGAGAGAGATTCTATAAAGGATTTTTTGAAAAAAACACTCAAATATCTTCGATTAGAGAGATAAAAGATGTTTTTGTACAAGGAATTGAAGGACCACAGAACTTATCAGACATACGACACTTTACGGGCGTAGATAAATCAATTTCTGATATAACGGATGGATATTATGTGTATGGAATTGAGATGGAGATTGTCGATCCATCGTATGATTTTTTGAGATCAAAACTTGGTGAACTACATGGCGCAAGAAATGAACTTTTGAAGTATTTTCATAATGCTACAAAGTTAGAATCTTCAAAAACACTCATTTCTAACAACAATCCTCACATAGACTTCCCAGGAGAAATAAAAGTAGATCAAACAACTACCACACCAGGTAATTTTAACACTATATTGAATAGATTTACTCAAAAATTCATTAATGAACAAATTGCCAAGTATGGAACTACTGATATTGCTGTTACTCCTTGGGGAACAGCAGTTAAAGTATACATTGATATGATGAAACTGTTCGCTCAAAATAGCGATTCTATTCCTTTTGATAAATTTGAGAAATCTTTGTTCTATTTCGTACATCCGGCAACAGGAAATCCATCTGGTATATTAAAACTTTTGAATTTGATGGATACGTTAGAAACAAGTTTATCCAAAGCTGTTGGAGATTCTGGAACGTCTTCTGTTCCATCAACAACTTCTGGAAAACCACTTTCAAAATTGGGAATGATTCAAAATGTTGCTCCTCGAATGACTAAAGTTATGAAAAAAGGAAAGACATCCGTTAAATCTTTCAACGTTGTTAAGTTTTTTAATAACACTCCATTTAACGCAAGCGTTCCGAAATCAATTGGATACGATTTCCTAGATGCTTCAGATATTCAAGATCAACTCAATGGATTGAGAGTTATCACTGGCGGACAATATGCGGCAAGAGTAGAAAGAGAAAATAATCATTATTTTATTTCATCCAATGACACAAAACCAGACATTAACATCAAATTTAGAGATCAACAATATACTTTTGGAGATTCAATAGATAATACTAGTTTTTCTTATCTTACTCCGGCAAAAATTAAATTTGCTGAGAAATTCAATGTTATGAGGTTGGGAAATTCACCAACTCCAATTGTCGATCGAGCTCAGATGGCACATTTAGATTTATCAATTAAATCTTTTAATACCAATCTAACGCCGACCAGAGATAAATCCTATAATAGTTCAAAAAATACATCCAATAAAGCAACTTATGAAGTTTCTGATGATGCCTTTAAGATGCTGGCAAAATTAAATGTAGAGCCAATATTAGAGATTAACAAAAATAGAATTCCTTTGGTTAATATTATACAAGGAAGAAACTCGGTACGTGACTCAAAAATTATTGATCCAATTATAGATATTCATTCGAATTGTGATACTAACAACAAGGGCGACGCTCCAAAAGTTAGCGTTAATTTGAATCCAACTCCTGTTTTATTAGATTTGATAAAAAAACTTGACACTCATCAAATTTCCAAAACATCTAGTCAAACTAAAGGATTGAGTTTTTCTTCTAATTCAAAAACTATTGGTGGAAAACCAGCTTCAGTACGTATGTTTGATGTTGCTTCTGAAGATAGTTTGATAAACAAAGTCATTCAAGATAAGAAACTGTCTTCGGCCGAAAGTTTCTTTCAAGGAAAGCCACATAACACAACATTTAATTTTGCCATGTCTAGTCTTCCAAATCAAGTTAAGTCTCTTTATCTTTCGAGAACATCTCCAACCATAGTGAGGAAGAATGTTTTTTCTCATCCAACGGATCCGCTTAAAACTCCTGAATTAAAAACAGAGTTTAGATTAGATTACCAAATGATTAATACTATTCAAGTATTTAATGGATATCAAAAATCAAGTGATGGTGAGTTACTTTTGAAAAATCCTATATGGATGCCGCTTACTTTATTTGCCTATAATCAAGCTACAGGTGGAGTTATGTTATGTCGAATGAAGTCATATGAAAATAAAGTTATAGGGATAGTGAGAGACAAAAGTCTGGATTTGCCAGTTTATGATGAATATTTTCTTTTAACTCCTCAAGTAGATGCTGTCGGTGTAGAATTGCCGAAAATTATTCCCACACCAGTTCTTACGATTTCTCCTCGTATTGCCACCCCGAGGATAGAAGTTGTTGGATTACCTAAGTCTGCTTCTCTTTTGGAGAATAATTTGAAAATTTCTCAAAACTTTCAAAAAGAAGTTAAGATATTTACAGATGTTCGTGTACAGTCTTTTGCGACACAAATGGAGAGTGTTGATAATTTAATCAAAGAAGGTGGTGTTAATAAAATTACAATTACTATTGCTAGTAATCCGAGCTTGTCACAGGCTATTCCTGGTGGAATTAATATGGCAACAGAAAATAGGAATCAAATGGCTGTTCGAACAGAGTATATGTCTAATAATATAGTTAATAATACTACAAACGTTAATTCGGACACTACTAAGCGAGGAAGTTCAACAATCAGTGCTGGGAATAGTCAGTCGTCACTTCGTAGAGGATAATATTAATGTCTAGTCATACACGAATCAATGTTGGCAATCAAGTAAGAGAAGCTTCTTCTTCAAAGCCAATTACACACAATTATTTGGTTGCTGCTGGCAAGATTAAACAAATAATCAATTCTGACATTTTTTCAGATGTAGAGGACGCAGTATCGAACCAAAATCTTGTAAACACTAAACCTCCAATAGCAGATTTAGTTCGAGGACGTTCTGATAATTATTGGAAAGATAAACCTGATTCTTTACCAATACATACGACAACTCCACCAAAGGCAGCTTTTTCAATTAGAGTTGATATGAATGTTGAATCATTGGAAGAAGATGATGAAAATAAAGAGCTATTTCACGAAACATCGCAAGCTTTAACATTGGTGTCAAATAAGGAATTGTTTAAATTTGCTCCTGGAAATCCTCTTGTTACGATATCAAATTATAATCCAGAATATTGGAAAGCTTTTATTTTAGGCATTTCAGATTTGCCTCCTCCTCCATTATTACAAGTTTCATTACAACCATTACAATTACAAGGCACAATAACTCCTCCTGAGCAGCCAACATTACAACCTGTTGATTCTAGTACTTCTTTAGCCAATTTAGATATAATAGAGGCACCTCCACAAGTACAAGTAGCATTTACGCCTGCGCTACTAAGTTTAAATTCATCTGATACAGAACAAACTAATGATGCCGTTAGTAGACATCAATCTCGTCGCAATACAAATTTCGCAATTCAACAACGTCAACTTTCTAATACATCTGCTGTAATTAGGACCACTACAACACAGCCTCTGCCCCAAGAACAAAGTAGGCAAGTTTCAACAACAAGTCCGACTGGGTTAAGATCAGCTCAATTTAATAGAGAATCAGATCAGGGCGTTTTACAATCTAATGTCGGTTTAAGAGCATTTGAAGAAGGATTAAGTGTTCAAAGAGTTGGAACAGAATCTCCACGCGGTCTATCTGTCACGGCGCCGTCCACTACGTTTAAGAATGTTGAACCAACAGTTAAACCTGGAGTAATATTTTTTGATAATTCATTTGAAATGAGTGTGCCTTTTGATAAAAAAACATTGGATGTTTTGGGCGCTCCAATTGGATCTCTTTTTATCGATATTCAACCAACGTATAATTTTTTCATAGATGATTATGAGACGGCAATGGAAAATATCAACGTTAAAGAGCAATTGCTGCCGAATATGTATGCTTTTTGCACAGAACTACAAAATGAAAATACAGATAAGAAAAATACAATTTTCAAACAACACATTACATTAGCTGGAACAATTCCTGATACTTTTGTAGATGTCACTAATAATAAAGGTGAAAAAATTGGAGAGAAAGATTCGGGACAATATTTCGATAAATACGGACAAGCTTTTGCTGAATTAATGAGGGTTGCTCCTTCGGAAGAAATTAAACTAAGACGAAAATTTACCAATCTCGTAACTCCTATAGAAAATATTGATCTTTTCAAAGATTTTAACGAAAAAAGAGAATTATTCCCAATGTATTGGGATATAAGTTTTACTTCCGATAATTCAACTCAGTTTGCGCAAGTTTTGGAAGACTCCCAATTATCAAGTCTTTTAATTAAAGACATCATTGAGGGCAATCTTCCACAGGAACAACTTCTCGTACAAGAATCTTTAGCAGACGCAAATCAAACGGATGGCATAGTTCAGCGTTCTATAGTTTCTTCTAAGAAAATTTTAAGATCATGGGATATACCAACATGGATTGAACTTATTAAAAATAATCCCGTAGGGTCGTTTGAATCACTTCAGGATGGAACTTTTCTTGGGACGTTAAACAATAGTATAGAATTGACATCTAATCCTCAGTTTGATTTGTTTAAAAATCTATTGATTATTATTTTTGTTGGAAAAGTTAAACAAATAGTGGAAAATAATTTGCGTCAATATCATGATTTATTATCTGGAAAGATGTCTTATTCGGAAAGTGTTTTTTATAGAATTGAGAAAAGAGATGCTGCTACGGGAGAAGTTATTCAAAATTTTTACCTTCCGAATTCAAATAGAATTGATATTATGAGATTCATTGATACTCAAGTAAAATACAATAAACAATATAGCTATAAAATTTTTGTTTATCAAATGGTTTTGGGCAACAAATATCATTATCAATTTGAATCTATTTCAGATGATACAGCTAACATACATTTTATTAACTCGCCGACGTTAAAATTAGTAGAAGTTCTTTTTCATGAGTTTGTGGGACGAATAATGGATAATCCTCCAATCTCACCTAATGTCGATATAATACCCTATAGAGGTATCAACAATCAGATATTATTTAATATCAATTCTGGAATCGGACAATTCAAATTAGAACCGATAATAATTGAACCATCCGATTCAGCCATAATTGCTTTATTGAGAGAAGCTCAAAAAGTTTCAGAAAATGAATTTCTGGAGTATGAAAGCGATGATCACGCCGCCGCTTTTGAAATTTTTAGACTCAATCGCAAACCTAAACATTACAAGGATTTTGCTGGCAATAGAATAGCTTTGGTTCAAACAGATATTGATTCAATTACAGTTCAAAAAGCAACATCAGCATCTTTTATCGATAATATTATTCCCAATAAGAAGTATTATTATATTTTTAGAACCATTGATAATCACGGACACATATCAAATCCCACATCTCTCTATGAATTAGAAATTGTAGATGCTGATGGTTCTATTTATCCAATTATTCGTTCTGTTGAATTTGATACAGACGAAGAACAAAAATCGCCATTTAAGAATTTCCGTAAAATGATAAAAATCATTCCAGCATTTAATCAAAGAATCATCAATGAGCAGAAATCTGGATTAATAGTAAATGGAGAAAGGTTAGAAACTGCTTTGAATAATAATAACATTTTTTTGGGATTAGCTGATGAATCTGTGTGGGGAAAGACATTTAAAATAAGAGTTACTTCAAAAAGAACAGGAAAAAAGATTGACTTTAATGTAAATTTCAATCATACTCATATCAAAGGGACTGAATAATCTTTCGGAAAGAGAAGAAATAATATAATATGATTGTTGAAAATGTAATAACAAAAGATTTGATTGTTGAAGACGGATTATTTTCAGTTGAAAATTCTCAAGAGTCATTTGATGCCAATATAGAGTCAGTTATTGTTAGTGAATTAGAAAAAACACAGGCACCATTCATAAGGTTCTTTACAAATGGAGGACGCTTAATATGGGATGCAGAAATATCATATGATAAAAATAATAAAAAAATACTCAAGGTGTATCAAGTTGTCACCAAAAGAGAAGATCTTCCAATTGTGGCAAAGAATAACAACGATATTTTAATACTAGAAAAGAATTTAGGACTCGAACATGGTTTTGGTGGAGGAACTTTGTGGAATCCGGTTAGGAAAACGACTGAATACTGAATAATAATATAGTAGAATTGGGTTCATGAAAAAGTGTAGTAGATGTCGTGTAGAAAAGGAGAATTGGGAGTTTAGTAAGCGTTCGGACAATCCAAATTCTCTTCATTCTTGGTGTAAATTCTGCACAGGCAAGAAAGTATTTGGTTGTGAATTACCTCCTGATAAAAAATGGTGTCCCGGGTGCGATGACCTTATAGATAAAACATTGTTTGGACCAAATGCTGCTAGACATGATGGACTAGACCCTCATTGCAAAGTTTGTCGAAAAGAACAAAGAAAAGCAAAATTTTCTTACAAGGAAAAAAGCGCAGCATATAATAAAAAATGGAGAAATAAGAATAAAATAAAATGTTCTTCTTATTCCAAAAAATGCAGAGACAAAAATTCAACCCAAAACAAAACTTCCCCAGAGAAACAAATATGCTATATTTGTAAAATTGAGAAATCAATGGAGGAATTTACGAAAGATAAATACTCTCCAACAGGATTTACTTACGACTGTAATAATTGCAGAGCAAAAAGAAGTGCCGAATATAAACGTTCGGACATCGGGAGAGAAAAAGTAAGAGCATTGGACAGAAGAAGACATAAGAAAGATCCATTACCACATAACATCTCAAGTATTATCCAAAGAGTTTTGAAAGAAAATAATGGTAGCAAAAATAATTCTTCTATTTGGGTGTATTTACCGTATACGCCAAAACAACTGAGAGAACATATTGAAAAACAATTTGAGTTATGGATGAATTGGGATAATTATGGAAAATTAAATAATGAGAAAAGAACTTGGAACATAGATCATATTATTCCTCAAAGTTTTCTTCCTTATGATTCGATGGACCATCCAAATTTTTTGAAATGCTGGTCTTTGGAAAATCTAAGACCGATGGATTCTAAAGAAAACACCAAGAAAGGTAATAAGGTACTATTTATCTGAGAAGAGGAGAAGAAATAACTTATATGGCATTCATTGATAGCAGCGGGGACATAATTCTAGATTCTACGATTACTGATACTGGTCGTTTTAGACTTGCTAAGGGAGATGGATCTTTTAAAATTGTAAAATTTGCGCTTGGAGACGACGAAATTAATTATCGGAATTTCAACAAGAATCATTCTTCTGGTAGTGCTTATTATGATTTAGATATTCTTCAAACTCCAATATTGGAAGCTTTTACAAACAATACTGCCACAATGCAGTCAAAATTAATTTCTATTCCAAGAACAAATCTTCTCTATCTTCCAATAATAAAACTAAATGAACTTCCAACAGATAGTTCCAGACATTCTTCTGGAGCATTTATTCTTGCTGTTGACGAAGAGACGGAAGACGCCCTCATTCAATCGGCAAATGGAGCAAATAACAGAGGCATTATGAAAGGTGCTAGAGCGGGTGACGGTGGAGGTTCAATTATTCGTTTGGATCAAGGACTGGATACAACTGAAATTTCACCTTCCTTTGTAATTGATGCGGACTTAATTGAAACTCAATACATTATTGAAATAGACAATAGATTAGCAAGCGTTGTTGATAATAATGGTAGTCAGGCTCGTATAAGTTTTATTGATGATGATAATATTGCTAGCTATTATTTGTCGCTCGGAACTGATGCTGCGTATGTGTCAGAAAATACCGTGAGAGATGAATCTTCTGGTACCGAAACAATCAGAGGTCCAAGAGGAACTATTTTGAAATTCAAATTGAGATCTTCAATTGAATTAAACACAAGCGACTTCTTGTTTGATCAATTGGGATCTACAGCAACCATTAATAGCACGTCTGTTAAATATATTGATTCTATGACAAGGATAACAGGGGCAACAACAGGATATCGTGTAGATATACCTATAAGGTTTGCCAAGAAGATTTAATAATAGGATTTGGAAAGAGGAGATTCTCGATGAGCAGTGTATTTAAGACCTTCCTTAATGGAGATGTCGTTTCGACGAGAACGCTATTACACGAAGCAATTCCTATTACAGGTTCAATTGTTTCTGGAACATATGCTGCTGAATCTAATATTAAAAACTATTCTCACGGAATTTTTCAGAGCGTATATGATTACCCATATCTTTCCGCTTCTTCCAATCACATCTTTGATATTACTATGGGATATTCTTCTAACTCTGCCTTATCAAGCAGTGCTAATTCTCAAAACAGTAAGAAAATAAACATGTATAATCAAATGTCTCAAATATTGATGGGACATGATGTAACTGGTGGTATAAATTTATTGGATGAAGATGGAGATTTACTTGCTGGTGGCACAAAGATACAGGAATGTTATTTCTTAAACTTTTCACGTCTTCTTTCTAAAGACGAAATAAAGAAAGGATCATTTTCTCTTGTTTTGGGAGCGTTTGATACGTATGAAACGACTTCTCCATTCCAAACATTGTTTACAATAACAGATTCTGGTGCTCAAAATGATTTTAGAGTTAATTCTCCCGTAGGTGAATATGGAATTTTGAGTGCGTCCATCGCCGGAGCTTATTCAGCTTCTTATGGCGCAACAGTATTAAATGGAAATTGTGGGCTTGTGTTTTATCAAGCGGGAATAGCAGTTCTTACTGGCTCTATTTTTGAAAATACAACTGGTTCGAACGGAAAATTGAGAATAAAAGCTCAAATGAATTCTGCTGGAGAAGATGTAAATACTCTATTTCGCACATCAACAATTTCTAGCGCCGCTGACGCTCTTCGACACAGGATGTATAATTTATCGTTTAATAATACGACAGAGTTGAATTCGACGATTCATTTCTGCAGGATTAATAATAATGATTTTAATTACTCAGCCAATCCCACATATCTGAGTGGTAGTAAAATTGTTGTGAAGAACAATACACTTGATGCGCCCGTAAGTTACATAACAACTTGCGGTTTGTACTCAGCAGATAACGAACTTCTTGCTGTTGCTAAACTTTCAGAGCCCTTACGTAAAGACCCAACAAATGAGTTAACATTAAGAATAAGGTTAGATTATTAATTTCTAACCATTGAAAAGCTTTCTGAACCTGTGGTATATTACAGGTATGAAAAAGAATTACGCAAATGGAAATAAATTTTTAGAAGCACTTCAAAATGAAGACTATTTTTTGGAAGAAATCTTCACATATAAATCTCTCAAACAAAAAGTTAAAATAAAACATAAACTTGAGAATGTGATATCAAATTTTGATGTATCACTAACAGAATGGGAAAATCTTCAAAACAATGGGTATGATCGCATCTGGGATCTTGGAAATATTGTTTTTGTAAAAGAGTTCTAGAACTATTTATTACCAGTAATGTACCACAAATTTGGTAAAAACGATATATTTTATAATCAAATTAAAGCCCATCCAAACATAAACTTCAAAATTTATGATGGGCAAATTTACTATAACAACCAATTGCCCGTTACTGTTCCAAATGGACAAATTGATATACATGAATTTCTACATCCAATTCCTGGAGCAGGAAACACCTATCCATTTATTACAAAAGACGGGTCATTGACATCTTTTAAAACTGTTAGCACTTCTGAATTCAATTCTGATTTTTCTTATGGCGATATTGTAACAGGATCTTATCCATTAGCTGCTGGCATTTCAATTGATAGATATGTTGCTGGTGTTGTTCGGTCTCATATTGATGCCCTCAGAAATATTTTCAATAATAAAACTCTTAGTAAACACTTTACATATGAATCATCTTTGGGGAATAAAAGCTCTCAAGAGATTACGTTGATCGGTGTTCCATCTATATTTTATGGTTCTTCAATTAGAAAAGGAAGTGTGTCGTGTAAATTTTATGTAACTGGAACTCTTGCTGCAGAACTTACAGACGATAAGGGCAATGGAGAATTGAGACAGAAACTACCACAAGATTCTAATAGTGGCAGCGTTGCTGGTGTTGTTCTATACAGAGAAGGATTTATTTCTTTAACTGGAAGCTGGACAATTCATCCATCGCATCAGGAACGCTATGATATACATGATCCAGTTTCTAAATCTCCTAGATGGACTTTTTTTGGAACAACGGGTTCAGCAACTCCTGCCGATCTTACGAACGTGGCTTCGTCGAGTTTTGAAATTGATTTTGAAGGAACTACTTTTACTCCAGTTATTACTATGTTTGCTCACGCACAAAAAGGGCAATTGAATTTTTCAAATAATCCAACATTTCTCAAACATGGACAAACAGGATCTATTACTCCACATTCTAGTTCAACGCAATATAGAGAAAGTGATAAAATAGAAATAAAAAATATTGTGAAAAGTAATTTTATAGAGCCTACCGGAAGTTTTGATAATGTCACATATTTGTCTCGTGTTGGAATATATGATCGTGATAGAAATTTAATAGCAATTGCTAAATTGGCCTCGCCGATAAGAAAAAGAGAGACGGACTCATTTAGTATAAAAATGAAAATAGATACGTAAAATTCACTTTACTTTCTTTTTTCTATTTGCTACTGTTATAAACAGTTCTGATTTTAAAGGAAAAAATATGAAACCAATCGTAGTGATCGAATCTCCGTTCGCTGGCAACGTTCAAAGAAATCTTTGTTATGCTCGTGCTGCCATGAGAGATTCTCTTTTGAGGGGTGAATCCCCTTTTGTATCGCATGTTCTCTATACTCAAGAAGGAGTTCTCGACGATAATATTCGTGATGAGCGAAATTTGGGAATCGAAGCAGGATTTGTGTTTAGAACAGTTGCCAAAAAGACTGTCGTTTATGATGACTTGGGAATTTCGCCAGGTATGAAGCTCGGAATTGAACATTCCAACAAGCTTGGTGTTCCAGTTGAATATAGAAGTCTTCCGAGATGGAATAAAGAACGTACTGTTTTAAATCCTGATGAATAAGTGATATATTTATGTAAATGATTCTTGGGATCGACGTATCAACTTCAACAACTGGTTGGGCAATATTAAATACTAATGGTAAATTTATAAAGGCTGATGCCTTTATTCTGAAAAATAAAACTAAGTTTCCAGATCTGTTTTCAAAAGCTTTATACATTCAAAATCAAATAAGACACCTTCATATAACTTATGAATTTGATCGAGTTTTCATTGAATCAGCTTTGATGATGTTTTCACCTGGGAAAAGTTCTGCTTCAACAATTTCAATGTTGCTTAAGTTCAACGGAATCGTATCTTGGATAATTTATGAGGAAACAGGAATAATTCCAGAATTTATTCCTGCTGTTTCAGCTAGAAAATTGTGTGGTGTTATAGCTCCAAGAGGAGAAAAAGCAAAAAAATGCGTGATGGAACATTTATTGAAAACTGAACCCGATTTTGCCGATATTGTTCAATTCACTAAACATGGAAATCCATCTCCAGAATATTTTGATATGGCCGACGCGCTTATTGTATCTAAAGCTGGCTATTTAAAATATTATGGAAAATGTTAATCCTGAGATTTATTATGAATACAGAGCGATTTGTTTGAGAATTATTGACGGCGATACTTTGGAGCTAAAATTAGAAATTGGATTTGGTTTATCTTTTGTTGATAGATTCCGTTTATATGGAATAGATACGGCAGAAACGCATGGAAAAAAGTCAAAAATAGCTGAAGAAAAAGCTTTAGGACTCAAAGCTGTTGTTTTCATCAAAACTCTTTTATTTCCAGATAAAATCAATTCCGCTCCATTGAGAGTAGAAACTATTAAAGATAAAAAAGATAAATATGGGCGTTATTTGGCAAAAGTGTTTGTTGAAAAAGATGGAAATGATATTTGTATTAATGATGCTCTTTTGAAAGAAGGACTTGCTGTTCCATTTATGGTTTGACACATCTTTCTTTTTTGTGTAGTATGGTTTAGAGTGCTTGAGAAGAAACTTCAAATTCTTGAGGAAATATTTGGAACTTATTATTGTTCTGGTGGCGAATATCTTTTTACATGTAGCAAATGTAAACATCATAAAAAAAAACTCTCATTTTCTTTGAGCAAGAATTGTTTCAAATGCTGGATCTGCAACTATTCCGGTAAATCAATTTTTTCTGCCGTTCGTTCTTTTGGAAATCAACAACAAATTAATGCGTGGAGCGAATTTGAGGAAAAAGTAGATTTTTCTGATATTGTGGACAAAGATAATTTTGTTGAAGAAAAAGTTAAATTGCCTAAAGAATTTATCACTCTAACTTCAAAAAAGCCACACCCGGCAACTATTCATGCTCGCCAATATCTCTACAATAGAGGATTATCCTTTAATGATGTTTTGTGGTGGAAAATGGGAGTTTGTCTTGAAGGCAAATATAAAAACAGGATTATTGTTCCATCATTTGATATGAATGGAAATGTGAATTATTTTGTCGCTAGAACATATCTCGAACATCAAGTTCCATATTTGAATCCGCCTTCGAGTAAAGATATTATTTTTAATGAATTATTTATAAGTTGGGATGCTCCAATTACAATAGTAGAGGGCGTCTTTGATGCCATTGTGGCAAGAAACGCAATTCCTTTATTGGGTTCAACTTTGCGCGAAGATTCATATGTTTTTCAGAAAATTGTGTCTAATTGTCCAAAAGTTTTTGTAGCTTTAGATCCAGATGCCAAAGAAAAAGAAAAACAAATAATGCTACTTTTGGCATCATATGGTGTAGAAGTTTGGAAAATAAATGTTAAGTTATTTAAGGACGTTGGCAGCATGCTTAAAGAAGAATTCAACGAAAGAAAGAAAAATGCCTTAAAGATTAATAGTGATAATGATTTAGAGTATCTCATTAATTCACTAAGTGAGTAGGTTTATATGACAAAAAAATTTGATTTGTATCAACTTCGATTTCAAACTTCCGTTGCTCAAGAAGATGTTGAAAGAAGAATAAAAGCATTAGAAAATTATAAACTTGATCCAAAGAAGGACGATAGAATTAAAGTTCGCAAATGTTTAGCTTGTTATTATATTTGGGGCACAGGAATGGGAGTGGATAGTAAATTTGAGTGGACTTGCCGGGGGTGTGGAGAATTACATAAAGGATATGGTCGTTCGGTGCCAACGTTGTGTGATTCCTGTTCAGATAAATTTGATTGTTGTAAAAAATGTGGAGCAGATAGGGAATTGCGAGAAAGACGAACTTTAGAAAGAAAAAAGTAATGGTTAAAATTATCCATTTGAGTGATTTGCATCTGCGAAATACAATTCGTCACGAAGAATACATTTATATATTTGAAAAATTGTATTCTATCTTAAGAGATGAAAAACCAGATTTGATAGTATTTTGTGGGGATTTGGCTCACACTAAGTGTAATATCTCACCAGAGTATGTCCAAATGGCATCAGATTTTCTCAGAAATTTGGCTAATATTGCTCCCACTAAATTGATTCTTGGAAATCACGACAAAGTATATAAAAATAATAATAGATTAGATGCTGTTTCTCCAGTTGTTAACGCAATTAATCATCCAAATTTAGAGCTGTTCTTAAAATCTGGCGAATATCCTTTTAATGACAACACTACATTAAACGTAATGAATGTTTTTGATAGAGATAATTGGATAGATCCTACAAATGAAAACAATATTAATATTGCTCTTTATCATGGTTCAATTAGTGGTTGTGAGACAGATATTGGTTGGACTATGGAAAATGCCGATGATGATGTTTCTATATTCAAAAAGATGGACTATGTGATGTTGGGCGACATCCACAAGTCGAATCAACAAATATCAGAACAAAACTATGAAGAAATAGAAATAGATGAAAAAGAAATTGAAATATATTTGAAAAATGGATGGGAAATTGTGTAATAATGACTATTTATCTTATAGTTCTCCATAGTTTTGCGAGAAAAATAAGGTGAATGAAATGATAAAATGTCGTATATGCGGAGTAGACACGAATTACAAAACTTATTGTTCGTTGAAATGTAGAAATATTGGTTATATAAAAGAGCCAAAAAATATTTGTAAAATATGTGGAATAAAAACCAAAAATGAAGTTTTTTGTAGCGAAAAATGTCAACATGAAAATATTAGAGGAATTGAGAAAATAGAAAGAGAAAATAGGAAGTGTATTTTATGTGGTTATATTTTTAGAATAAGAAAAACAAAAAAGAATAGATATTGTTCAAGAAAATGTAAGGATGAGCATCAAAAAATATTATATTCTGGAAAAGGAAGTCCTGTTTATGGAAGAAAAGCTCCAAAAGAAGAAAGAGATTGGCATTCTATAATAATGAAAGAAGCGTGGAAAGATGCCGAATATGTAGAAAAAATTAAAAAAGGAATACAAAAATATAAGGAAAATAATGAATACTCACCAGGTTGGGATCCTGCTTCAATTCAAAAAAGAAAACAAACTTTATTTAGGAGATATGGAGTTGAACATAATTGGCAAAATGAAGAAATAAGAGAAAAATGCGAGATAACCTGTTTAGAACGATATGGGAATTATTCTTGGGAAATAGGACAAAAAGAGTTGTTTAGAACAAAATCAACTAAAATTGAAAATATTTTGGAAAATATTCTTATTAAGAATAATGTTGTTTATTCAAAGTCATTTAGAGTTTATTATGATAGTCATAAATTTAAGGTTTATGATTTTTTCATTAATAAAAAAATTCTATTAGAATGTGATGGAGATTATTGGCATGCCAATCCTGATATATTCTTTATATTAAACGATATTCAACGTAAAAATGCTGAAAATGATGTTTTTAAAAATAATTTAGCACAAAAGGGTGGATTTATCTTATTAAGATTTTGGGAAACTGAAATATTAAAAAATGATTTTGAACAATCATTTTTAGAATGTATAAAAAAATATGAGTAAAAAAATAAAGATATTTCGTAAAACACCCGAAGTGCGCTGGTCCGGTTCATTAATTCAGCAGAACCATGGTGAGGAAAATAGTAAAGGTTTCTTAATTTGGGACATTCAAGATAAAACAACATTTACAGTTAAACACATTTCTATTCCAAATCCTAATCCATTTATTTCAATAGTGTTGGAACCAGACGGTTCTTTAAATCCCAATATTGACATTCCTATTGGCGCTCGTTTACGTGTTATTTCTGAAACTAATTTACCCATTGATACGATTCGTAAATCTATTGATGTAGTAAAGACAAAGTTCAACCCAGATAGTGTTACATTTTTAAATAAAGCAGATAACAAAAATTCTTTTGTTTCTATTGATGGAATATTAAAAAAAGAAGATTTAAGAAATGTCAACGTCCAAGAAAAATTGATTAGAGAATATCTCAAAGATTATCATATTGATGAATGTCTTTATGAAAAATTATTTGATATTAACAAGAAGTTAAATTTGTTAGCAGAATCCAAACAATCGTCGATTAGAAATGTTGATTATCAAGTTTTGAATTTTGAGTGGGATAATTTATTTAATTATGGTTCTGGTAATAAGATTGATTTTAATCATTTGAGTGGAACTATAGGAGTGTTTGGAAAGAATTTTTCTGGAAAATCAAGCATTGTAGATAGTTTTCTCTATACTTTATTTAATTCTATTACAAAGAACTCTCGCAAGAAGACAAAAATAATCAATAAAGATTGTAATGCTGGATCAGGAAGGGCAACGTTGCGTTCTGGAAATAAGAAATTCCTTATTAAAAGAGATTCAGAAAAATATGTGAAAAAACTTCATGGCTCGGAAACAATTGAAGCTAAAACATATCTCGATTTTTCAGTTGAGGATATGAAGACAGGAGAAATTGAATCTCTCAACGGCATTGATAGAATTGAAACCGATAAGAATATAACTAAATATTTTGGTTCATTTGATGATTTCTTGCTGACATCAATGTCTTCACAACTTGGTGCGCTAACTTATATTGATAAAGGTTCAACAGAAAGAAAAGAAATTCTTGCTAAATTTCTTGATGTAGATTTCTTTTCGGAAAAGTTTGAATTAGCTAATAAAGAATCTGCTGATATTAAATCCGTAATTAAGAAATTGGAGGGAAAGAATTTTGATAATGAAATTTCTCAAGCAGAAATTCAATTAGTTCAAAACAAAAATTCAATTGCCGAATGTGAAATTGCTTGTTCTGATTTAGGAAATAAGATTTCTATTTTTGATAAAGAAATTATTGTTTTGACTCAAATTATTGAGTCTTCTCCGGATGAACTAATTGACATCGATGTAGTCCGTAGTTCTCTAAAAAAGAAAAACGATGAATCTCAAAATATTAAAAACTCAATTTTAGAGATAGAGAATAAAATTGTTGAAAGTGAATCTAAACTCAAAAGAGTTGATGAATTTATTGAAAATTTTGATATTCAATCTTTGAAAGATAAACAAGAAATAATTTCAAATCATGAAAGCGCATTAGAGTTGCTTTTAAAAGAAATTGATAATAGTCAAAAAGATATGGACCATGATTTGAAAAAGGTTTCTATTTTGAAAGAGGTTCCATGTGGTTCTGAGTATTCACATTGTAAATTCATTCGTGGCGCATACGAAGCTAAAGAACAAATTAATATTATTAAAATTCTTATTGAAAAAAAGCAGCAAGAAAAAAATGATGTTCAAGATAAAATTAAGAAATTAGATACTGCCAAAGTAGAGGAACAAATTTCAAAATATAATCTACTTCTTGAAAAAAAGATAATGTTTGTTCGCGAGATAAAAAATTTAAAGCCGCAAGTTGAAATTAAGTTGCAGCTTTTAAAAGTAGTTGAAATGGAAATTTTCAATCTTTTAGCTAGAGAACAAAAGTATAAAGAAAATAAAGAAAAGATAGATAAAATAGAAAGCTTGTTAAACGAAAGAAAAAGCAAAGAAAAAGATTTAAAGGATTATAAGTCTAATTTTGTATCATGTGAAAACAAATTGAAGGACATGTATAAAAATGCCGGATTCATTGAACAAAAAATAGAGAAATTATCTCAAGAAAAAGAAGAATTAAATAAGATGCGCAGCGATTATGAAGCATATGATTTGTTTATGAAATGTATGCACCCTAGCGGTATTTCTTATGACATCATCAAGAAGAGTTTGCCAAACATTAATGATGAAATATCCAAAATTCTTTCAAACATAGTGGAGTTTCAAGTTTATTTTGAAAATGAAGATAATAGATTAGAAATCTACATGAAAAAACCTAACGATAATGAGCCGCTTCCGATCGAAATGGGTTCAGGTGCTCAAAAATGTATTGCTTCAATGGCAATTCGATTAGCATTCATCAATATATCGTCGCTTCCAAAGTCTGATATATTCATTCTCGACGAACCAGGAACTTCACTAGATGAAGACAATATGGCTGGATTTATTCGTATGCTTGATGTAATTAAATCTCAATTCAAATGTGTTATTCTCATATCTCATTTGGATGTATTAAAGGATTCTGTAGATTCTATTATTTCTATTGACAACAAAGATGGATTTGCTAGTGTTGTTTTTTGATTAGAGTTGACAAATTGAAATATCATAACTAATTAAAGAGAGTATTAAATGTAAAATTTTTTATTTTTTAATAGAGAGGACAATATATGAGTTTGCTTAAATTAAAACAACTACATCAAGATGGTGCGACTCATAACGAAATTGTTACATATAATTCCTCTTCAGCAATGTGGGAACCGCAAACTCTCTCAATGCCATCAGAACAGATTGATGTTTTTTCGGCAACTGCGTCACAAACAGCATTTACTCTTACCCAAACTCCACAAGACAATACAGATGTTAGAATGAATGTTAATGGAGTTCTGTATAATCTAACAACAGATTATACAGTAACAGGTTCTGCCGCTACATGGCTGAATACACCATTTTCGCTTAGTTCAGGGGATAAAATAACATTTATATATGAATACGGTGGAACGATTGGGGATGCCACTGGACAAGTGAATAAAGAAGATTTTATCATCGCAGTCAGGACTTTTTCTTAATCAAGGAGATTTATAATGGCAACGTTTACAAAACAACTACTTTCGGGAAGCACAAATGGGCGCCCAATACTTGTGGCAGCGACGGGCTCTCCGGGAACCGCAATCCATACATCTGTTGCCGGGACAACTAACTTTGATGAAATTTGGCTGTATGCTGCTTGCGCTACGACTGGTTCTAATTCAATTCTTACAATTCAATATGGCGGAACAACAAGTCCGGACGACAACATTAAGCTTGCCTTAACTGGTACGCAAGGATTGTCGTTGGTTTTACCTGGCGCGGTATTAAATAATTCTGCGGTTGTTCGCGCTCATGCGACAACGGGAAGTATCGTAAACATTACAGGATGGGTTCACAGGATAGCTCAATAATGACAACGTTGAGATATAGACAAGATGGTTATTTCCGAGCCAACAGAAGAGATAATTTAGGTAAAAATTATATTACGAATAATCTAGGGCAACTTACTAGAATAGCTTTGCCTCCCGAAGTTGTTGTGACAGCATATTCTAACACTTATTCTCTTTTGTTTGATGGTGTGAACGAATATTTAGAATGTGGGTCCGCCAATGAACTTGCATTTGATTACAACCAACCGTTCAGTATTTCGGTTTGGCTTAAGCCGACTGGGTTCCAATCTTCAGATAACATAGTGTCACGCCATAATTCCAATGTAGGATGGTCTTTGGGATTAGACGTTAATGGGCAATTAAGATTTAGATTATTTGCCATTCCAGCTACAAAAGAAATAACTGCGCGTTCTGTTGCTGTGATGACTACTGGTTCATGGCAACATGTTTTTGCAACGTTTGATGGAACAGCGGCGGCAGGTAATATGAAAATTTATCGTAATAATGTATTATTATCGACGGATTACACATTAAATAATCTTGGTACGACAACAACTATTCCCGTTGGAACCGTTCGAACTCGAATAGCGCAGAACGCCGAAGCCGCTCAACTATATAAAGGATATATGGATGAATTGGCGATTTGGAACAAAGAATTAACATCATCTGATAGATCAGAAATATATAATTCGGGAGCGCCGAATAATCTATTGTCTGTTGCCGCTGCTTCAAACTTAGTTGGATGGTGGAGAATGGGAGACGGTGTTGATGCGTTTCCAACGTTTTTTGATTATTCAACAAACAATAATTCTGGTTCTGCGCAAAATATGGAGGCTGGAGATATTACTGGTTCTGCTCCGTAAAATATATGCCAAATAGATATACATATGCAATAATGAACACTTCTGATATAACGGATCAGCAAATCATAGACTGTGTGCAGACTTCTCGTGAAACGCTTCGCACATCGAACGATGGCTCGCAGGCAATTTTAAAATTTGTAACAGCCAACGGCGCGCCGCCTAGTTTACAGGGTCTTGGACTTGCGGCTTATACGCAAGAGGAAATTATTTCCATTACAACTGGCTCTAATTGGCAGTAATGATTTAACTTTGGAGGACAGATATGAAAGAAATAGTAGAACAGGTTAAAAAAATTGCCGATATAGTATATAATCGTTGGGTCTCTAAGAAATTATTTGTTCTTTTGATCGCCACTTTTCTTCTTTGGTATACAAAAATAAGTGAAGATGTGTGGGAGATGATCGCAATCGTATATCTCGGTGTGCAGGCAACAGTTGATACCGCTACTACATGGAAACACGGTTCGGTCACTAATAAAAAAGGAAAAGTTGAACCAGTGCCCCCAGTCAATGAAAAAGGTCCGTAATGGAATTAGTTCTAGGATTTCTAAAAAAATATTGGCTCGTTTTTGTAATTATAGGCGCAGTTATCACTTATATTCACATTCGTTTAGGTAATGCTGAAGAAATTTTAAAATTAACTGTTGATTCTTACAATACACAAATAACAGAAGTTCGCGATCTACATCAAAAAGAATTAGAATTTCGCGATAAAGCTATTAAAGATTTTGAGAATAAAGTAAAATCCTTAGAAGATGATTACAAAAAGAAATCTGATGCGTTAGACGTAGAACGTAAAAGAAAGATCCAAGTGATAGTCAAATATCATGCTGAACCAGAAAAACTTGCGTCCCAAATTCAAGAAAGGTATGGATTTATATATGTTCCAGTTAAAAAAACCAATAGCAATACTCGCTAGTTTTTTGTGTATATCGTCAGGCATTAACATATCCTACGCTCAAACAACTACATCTACTACTGGTGTATTTTCTATCCTAAATAAAGGAGATATAGTTGAATTCGACGGGACATTATTTGATCCAACAGCTACTGGTGTTTTATTGACAGAGCAAGAAAATCTCGAAGAACAGTTTAAGCTCAAGCTTGATCTCGAATTGGGAAAAGAAAAAGCAAAAAATAAACTCGATATTGATAATTTGAAAATCAATCTCAAAACTCAAGAAGAAACATCAAAAATCATTATAGAAGAAAAAGATAAAGAGTTAGAAAAGCTTCGCGATATGGCTCTCAATTCAAATGACTATTCCTGGTTATACATAGGTGGCGGTTTTTTAGCTGGTGTAGCATTAACTGCTTTATCTGTATATGCAGCGGGACAATTGCGATAACATGCCTAAACCAACTCTGGAATATTTAGCAAATCTCGAAAAAGCTATTAAAGAAAAATATGGCATTGAAGCCATAACCAATCCCAAAGCATCTTGGGATATAGAAAAAGAACAAAATTATCTTCAGCAAATAAAAGAAATTTATAGTATTGTTCCACCAGAACCAGAGATGGTCAACAATGGCGGTGTTTCTATTGCCAAGAAACTATTTATCAAAGATAACAATAGGATTTGTGTATCTTGTAAAGTTTATTCATTTAATAGAAAAGACGACTTATATATGAACAAATTTAAGTGTTGTTTTGAGTGTTATGTGGAGCATGTTGAATATCGAGAAGAAAAATGGAAGACAAAATTGAAAGAGCTGGGATTTATAGAATAACCAATTTAATGGATGGGAAGTTTTATGTTGGCAGTAGTATAAATATATCTGCTAGGCTTAGTAAACATAAGTCGTTGTTAAGAAATAACATACATTTTTCAACACATTTACAAAATTCATGGAATAAATATGGAGAATATTGCTTTTTGTTTGAGACAATAGAAGAAACTTCTGCCGACAAAAATATAATTCTAGAGCGCGAACAGTTTTATTTAGACTTATACTTTGGTAAAGATAATTGTTACAACTTATCTCCAAAAGCTGTAAGTATGCTTGGGTATAAATGGTCAGAAGAGCAATTAAAAAAAAGATCAGGAGAAAACCATCATTTTTTTGGGATAAAAGGCATTAAGCATCCATGCCATGGAAAGAGACATTCAGAAGAAACCAAACAAAAAATGTCAGATGCAAAAAAAGGTAAAATTCCTCACAATTTAGGAAAAAGATACAAAAATGCCAAACAGCAAGGTTCTTTAAATCCGAGTTCAAAACTTAACGAAAACAATATTTTGGAAATTAGAAATTTACATCAAAATGGAACATCTGTTAAAATGATATCTGCTAGATACAAAATCAGTGTTTCTAATACTTATAGGATAGTTAATAAAGAATTGTGGAACTTTATATAGGAGAAGATAAATGGCTAGCACAATTGAAATAGTTAATGGTATTTCACAAGCAATGATGAAATCTCATGACGGCGCCCTTGATGAAGATGGAAAACCAGTTGAAATAGGATTAAGAAGAGAACAACCAACTTCTATCCACGATAAAAGAATTATGGATGGATTCGGCGTCAACATAATGGGTAATAAGCTCAAACTTACGTACCAAAGTGAGATTGCGCTCAAAGAAGTTCATGGAAAGAAATTTGAACAAAATATTACAGATATTATGTCCGACTGTATCTCCTTTCTCAAGAAAGAATATAAATCTATTACGAAGAATTCATTGGGACTTAAGATGATCGGAGAACCAATCGTTAGAGTTGAACATATGAATAGAATTCGTAGCTGGGTGCTAGCGCACTGTATATATGAAATTGAAGGCATTAATCAAGAAACAAACGAAAAGGAAATCGATAAATCTTTTGAGAAGTGGCTTTCTCTAGGGGGCAACAAGTAATGTCTGTTCTAGTAAAGAAATACTTGTTAAATACGATAAGAGAAGTAATCCTTGAGGAAGAATCAGCCGAATTTAAACAAGAGTTAAGAAACAAAATGAAACGACATGATTGGGCATATGAATGGTCTGACGATTCAAGATATCACAGAGCAGGACGCGAATCAGAGTCTATTATTATTGGTTTACTTAGCAAACTCCCACCAGAAGAATCTAAAGAATTATGGTCTATGTATGCGCCAAAAAATATGCCATTCCCAGAAAGAAGGATTTATAATAAACCAAAACTTCCGCCACAAAAATTGTCACAGAGAGAACAAAAAATAGGCAAAGAGAAATTAAAATTTCAAGAATCTAACGATCAGCAACAAAAGATAGAAGAAATCTACACTAGAGCAATTAAATCTGCTGGTGTTTCAGAAGTTGCTTTTGATCAAATGTTTGCCGATCATGTTCTTAGGCGAATGTCGTACAATGAAATTGTTGATATATTATCTGAGGTAATAAAATCTTTCGAAAGATTGAAAGAAGAAGCTCCTCCAGGAAGAGAAAAACAAGTAAAGAGATTGAAAAAAGAACTTCCAAAAACATATACAGATCCAAAAACAGGTAAAAGAAAAGAAAGCAATCCATGGGCAGTGTCCTGGTCATCATATAATAAAGGAAAATAATATGAAGTATTCTTTCAAAGGTTCTGAATTAAAAGAAATCGTAATTGATGAAATCAAGAGGTATTTTATTGATGAATCATTAAAAGAAAACGACGAACATGAAGAATATTCCACGCCAGAGATGGAGTATCAATATTATGTCATTGCTAATTCTCCAGACGGTAATACGCCAGTGGCAGAGCTTAAAACTGTTGATATAGAAGATGCGGTTGAAGAAGCTGTAGAGTGGACTAAGAAAGGCTATATTTTAGACACTAAACTTACAAGTAAAGAAGTATTACAGCAGGTTAGTCAAGATCCTAACCAAGACGAACCTCACATGCCAGAAGAAACAGATGTTGAGGAACCTTCATACTCGTATATTGCTGAAGAATTGGGTGAAGCTGGAACTGTTCCAATTGTAAAAGGCTCTCCTATCGTAAAAGGAACGCCTATTGTGCCTCCTAAAAAAAAGATGACAACGGATTTACAATTAATGTATAAAACTCTTACACAACATTTAGGCGTCGAGAAATTTATGAGTGAATTTCTTAGAATAATGAATCCAAATCATTTAAGGGAAGTTTTAGAACAACTTGCCAAACTTTATCAAGTAAAAATGGAAGAATCCAAAGTATTAGCAACTGGAAAACAGAATCGCCCAGGACGACAAGAATTTATAAGGCAAACACATGAATTAGTCAAACAGCAGATGCCAAATTTATCAATGGAAGATTTTATGCGAATGGAATCGCCCAACGGAATGTTTGGCAAAGTTGGTCCTCAATTTTATTATTTTCAAACAAATGATACTCCTCAAGAAACTGCCAACAGACTACTACAACATAGTAAAAAACAAGAAGATACTCTCGAAGAAAAGAAGTCTAAGTATCATAAGATAACATGATATGTCTCAGTTACTTTCCAGACAAGACATCACTAGAGAGTTTCTCAGATGTGGCAAAGATCCAGTATATTTCATTGACACTTATTGTAAAATTACGCACAAAGTCCATGGTTTAATTTCTTTTAAAACTTGGGATTTTCAAAAAAAACTCATACAAGATTATCGCGATCATCCATTTAATATAATATTAAAAGGTAGACAACTCGGAGTTTCTACATTAACCGCTGCCTATTGTGCTTGGTTGATGTTGTTTCATCGTGAAAAATCAATCATGGTAGTTGGGATCAAACTCAAGGTTGCTGTTAACCTAGTTAGAAAAGTTAAATCCATTGTTAAAAATCTTCCTGAGTTTTTTACTAAATTATCAAAAATAAAAGATGACAATAAACAAACATTTTCTCTTACAAATGGTTCTGAAATTATTGCCGGTTCGAAAGCAGTAGATATTGGACGTTCTGAAGCTCTTTCTTTACTTGTTATTGACGAAGCAGCACATATAGAAAATCTTGATGAAATGTGGGTAGCTGCTGGTCCAGCAATGTCAGGAGGAGGGCGTTGTATTTCGATATCGACGCCTCGCGGCATCGGATCTTGGTTCTATAATAAGTGTATGAAGGCAGAAGTAAAAGAGAATGAATTTAAATTAACTAAGCTTCCATGGTATGTCCATCCTGAAAGAGATAAAAAGTGGGAAATAGAAGAGAGAAAGAAATATTCTACTAGACAATTTGCTCAAGAGTATGAACTTAGTTTTTTGGCATCTGGAGACACCGTAATAGAGTCTTCTTATCTTGAAAAAATTTTTAAAGGCATTAAAGACCCTATTGTCAAAGGTGGAATAGATGGCAATATGTGGATTTGGGAACGATACAATGGCATATACAGCTATCTTGTCACAGCCGATGTGGCTCGTGGCGATGGCACTGATTATTCAGCTATTCATGTTATTAATTTAGAAACGTTTGAACAAGTCTTAGAATATAAAGGCAAAATTGAATATGATCTTTTTTCAAAACTATTATTTGATGTTGGAGTAGAATATGGAAATGCAATGGCTGTTGTGGAAAATAACATGTTGGGTTTCGAAGTGGCTAAAAAAATGGTAGAAATGAAATATCCAAATGTTTTTTTCTCAGAAAAAGGTTCTCACGAATATGTTCCAGCATATGAAGCAATTAGAAGAGAAAATGTTATTCCTGGATTTACGACTTCTTCTAAAACTCGTCCGTGGATTATTAATAAGCTCGACGAATACATTAGAAATTCATTTCTAATCATTAATTCAGAAAGAACATATAATGAATTTACAACTTTTATATGGAACAATGGAAAGGCTGAAGCTATGAAAGGACATAATGATGATTTAATAATTCCATTGGCAATAGCTTGTTGGGTGAGAGAAACCGCTTTAAAAGAAAGCAGTAGAGGATTAGAATATAAAAAAACTTTCTTAAAATCAATGATAGTTAAGAAGAGTAATTTTAATACAACAATTCCAGGACAAATTGGATATAACTCAAGAACATCTGTGTTTAAACCAAAAATTACAGACGAACAAAGAGCATATATCGGTCTTTTGAAGGGATAGTGAATGGCAAAATTTTATAAAAGAAATCCAAAAAACGCAGAATCATTTTTGTTTAGAGGTTTAACGCGCCTTTTATCTGGACCCATAACAAACTATAGAAGACAAAATCCTCGTCAACTAAAAAGACTTCAATTAGATAAATTCAAATTCAAATCTGCTTCAAACCAGCCATTCAAAAAAGCAGTTTCATCGCCATTGGCACAAATATATGCCAATTCCAGAGGCAATGTCAATAGGGCAGAACGTTATATAGATTTTGATCAGATGGAATTTTGCGCTGAAATCGCATGTTTAGAGGGCAACACACGCATAATGTGTCTTGAAGGTATTTTTACTATTTCTGAATTATGCGATAAATATAAAAATAACGAAACATTTGAAATTTGGGCTTGGGATAATGAAAAAAATAAATACACAATCGGACAAGCACATAATCCAAGAAAAACAGGCACAAAAGAGGTTATAAAAGTATGGTTCGATAATGGTAATTTTTTAGAGTGTACTCCAGAACATCGAATTTTAATGATTGATGGAACATACAAAGAAGCTCAACAATTAAATAATTTAGATGCAGTGATGCCCTTTGAATTTCAGAAGAGAGAATATTTACGTATCAGAAAACCTAATGGAAAATATAAATCAGCACATCGATATATCTTCGAAGATGTGTTTGAGCGACAAATTAATTCAATTAACGTACATCACAAAAATCATCGAAAGTACGACAACAGAACAGATAATCTTGAATTATTGAATGCTCTTGATCATGCTCGTTTACACGGTAAATCAACAATAACAACTGAAAAAATATCTAAATCTTGTCGGCAACATTGGAATGATCTCAACGATGATGAAAAAAAAGAAAGAATTTCTGGATTTACACGGTGGCAATCTTCGTTAGAAGGTAAAAAGTTTATGTCTGATCATGCTTCTTTCTTGAATAAAGAAAGATGGAAAAATGATTTATTGTACGTATCAAAAATGACTCAAATATTTTCAAATCACGCTAGATCTCTTTGGGAAAATGAAGATTGGGCATTATGGAAGAGAAACCATCATTCCGAGACATTGAAATTAAAATTTGCAAATGATCCTTCATATAAAGATAGAATCAAACATATAAGAAGTGAAAACGGAAGATTTGAAAAATCTGTAACAAATGAAATGGTTCTTTTGGAAGGTTTAAACTATAAAACTTTGAAAGAATTTGCAGATGGTTTTAATTTTGATACCAAAACATTTAAACATTATAATGGAAAAGTTCAATTTTTGCAAAGAAGATTAAGAAGTTGTGGTTTTAAAAGTTGGGAAGATTATAAAACAAACTATAAATATTCAAATCATAAGGTTGAACATATAGAATGGACAGGAAAAATATGCGATGTTTATGATTTAACTGTTGATCATTTTGAGAATTTTTGTCTAGAGAGCGGTATTATAGTTTCGAATTCAAGTCTTGACATATATGCTGACGAAATGACAACTTCTTCTCCAATTCAAAAACTATTGACAATCAAATGTCCAAACGAAGAAATAAAAAGTGTTCTCGAAAATCTTTATTACAATGTTCTCAACCTAGAATTTAATTTATTTGGTTGGTGTCGCGACACATGTAAGTATGGCGATAAGATTCTTTATCTCGACATCGATGAAGAACACGGTATTACCAATTTCGTGGGTTTGCCATTAATGGAAATTGAACGCATTGAGGGCGAAGATAAAACCAACCCAAATTATGTTCAATTTCAGTGGAATTCTGCCGGGATGACATTTGAAAATTGGCAAGTCGCACATTTTAGAATTTTAGGCAATGATAAATTCGCGCCCTACGGAAATTCTATATTAGATCCAGTTAGAAGAATATGGCGTCAGCTCGATTTACAAGAGCAAGCTATGATGGCATATAGAATCGTCCGCTGTTTACATGGGTCTTCGAAGATTTGGACAGAAGATGGATATAAAGAGATAAAAGACATTAAAGTTGGCGATAAAGTATATTCATATGATAATGATAAGTTGGTATTGTCAAATGTTTTAGATTGGGTTGAGAATGGCATTCAACAAATATGGGAAATAAAATCTAAACATAGAACGATTAGGACTAACTTTAATCACCCTATTCTTGTGAAAGATAAAGACACAAATATTATTGAATATGTTTCAGTTGATAAATTGATCCCAAATAAACATATGTTTGTAATGCCATGTGTTTCTAAAAAAGAATCTGATTTATTTGAAAATATTGTTGAGGTAAGTTCAACAGAAATATTCGACAATGTATATGACATTCGAGTTGATAATGATAATCATAATTTTATATCAGATGGTGTTATAGTTCATAATTCGCCCGAGCGTAGAGTTTTTTATGTTGATGTTGGTGGAATTAACGAAAAAGACGTTGAACAACACATGGAAAAAATCATGACAACCATGAAAAGAAATACCATCGTGGATCCGGATAGTGGGCAAGCCGATAAAAGATTCAATCCGATGTCGATCGAAGAGGATTATTTTATCCCGGTAATAGGCAACACCGGAGGAACTAGAATAGAATCCCTTCCAGGTGGATCATATACCGGAGATATTGATGACGTTAAATACCTTCGTGACAAGATGATGTCGGGATTAAAGATACCTCACTCATATATTGTAGCGACTGAAGGCTCCATGGAAGATAAAACAACTCTTTCACAAAAAGACATTCTTTTCGCAAAAACAATTCAAAGAATTCAGAGGAGCGTGGTTTCTGAGTTAGAAAAAATAGGATATATTCATTTGTTTGTTCTTGGATACAGGGGAAAGGATTTAATATCTTTCAAGTTGGAACTTCCAAACCCATCCAAGATTGCCGAACTACAAGAGCTAGAACATTTGAAAACAAAATTTGATGTTGCTGGTGCTGCTACTGAAGGTTATTACAGCAGACGGACAATAGCTAAAAAGATTCTTGGAATGTCTGATGAGGAATTTTTGCGCAACACTAGAGAAATGTTTTTTGATGCTCAATTGGCAGCACAATTAGAAGCTATAGCTAGTGCTGGTGAAATGGCTGCAGAGGGTGGAGGAGATTTAGGTGATTTGGGTGGAGATCTTGGTGGAGAAGAAGAATCGCCAGAAGATGAAACTTTATTGGCAGCTCCCGGTAAAGAACCTGAAATTCCTCCCGGAAAAAGACATGATTTTAATTCTATGATGCCACAATTGAGAACCAAAGGACACATTACTGCTGGTTCAAAAGGAAAAGTATATACTCCTGTTGTATCCGATCAGCGTTCTGGTGGTGCTCGACGAAGAAGCATGAGGGGCAAATACTCCGATGAAATGGGTAGAAATACATTTAGAAATGTTTTTAAGGGTGGAAGTGAAATGAGGACTCTATCAAAAGGTATATTTGAGGAGTATGAACATAATTATAAACAAACGATGACGGATGAAAACAATAAAGAAGATAATTTTATTGCTATTGAAGCAGAGTGTTCAGAGTCTTCTATAGAAGAGACTCAACAATTAACTGATAATGCCAGTAGCATAAAACTAATGATTGAATCGTTAGAAAAGGATGATTCGTGGAAAGAAAAGATTAAAAGCAGTAAAATAGGCAATAAACCAGATGAATAAATATAAACATAATAAAAAGAGGAATGTAGCCTTTCTGTATGAAGTTCTTATAATAGAACTCATAAAATCTGTCGTTTCAAATAATTCTGAACGACAAAATGTTATTAAAACGATAATAAAAGAGCATTTTGGGAAGAAGAGCACTCTTTTGAATAAAGAATTGAAACTTTATAAGAGTATTAATGACAGTCCAGATGATGCCATTTCTGCTGAAAAAGTTTTACAGGAGATAAAGCGCGAATATGATTCCCTAGATAAAGATCAATTGTTTAGAGAGCAAAGTAAGTTGATGTTTAAGATAAAAAAGTATCTTGGCGATTCAGTATTTAGTAATTTTGTTCCAAATTATAAAAATCTTGCCTCTCTTTCGCAAATATTCAACCGTGACGTATCCATTAAGTCGAGAATATTATTAGAAAAAGAAATTCTCGCTACTATGACAAATAAATCAATTTTAACTGAATCTCAAATGGTTCCAATTGATAATTTAGTTTTGAAAACGTTTGTGAAGAAATTCAATGATCAATATTCCAATCTTCATGAAGAACAGAAATCTCTTTTAGGAAAATATATTATTTCATTTAGCGATAATGGACTTGAACTCAAAACGTTCTTGAATGAAGAAATAAGCCGTCTCAAAGATGAAGTAAAAAAATCCACTGAATTAGATGAAATAAAGTCCAATTTACAAATGTCTTCAATGATAAAAGAAGTTCTAATGATGTTAGAGGGATATGCCAAACAGGAAATCAGCAATATAATGATTGAGCAGGTCATAAAGATTCAGAATTTGGTTAGAGAGATTAAAATAAATGACACAACCAATCAAAATTAAAGTAGGAGATACAGTACAAAAAACAGAGACAAAAATGTCTCTTGTTGCGCGTAAATCGATTGATGGCAATATCCTCATAATGGACCATAATGATATTGATATTGTTGTTTTACCAGAAAAGAAAAAAATAATTGCTTTTCCCAAAAAAAGTCTTCAAGACAGCGTTTATTCTACTCAAGATCGTCTTTTCAATTATCTAGGAACAAAAGGCGTTATTAAAAGAGAGAGTGTGCGGTCTGGTAATGTATACGGAAGTATGGAGGCTGAAATTCCTGAACCCGTTGCCGGAATCAATCCAATTCAAATAAGTGTTTTTACAATAGGAAAATTTATTGAAGAAGAAAAACCACACATGGACATGGATGAATATATCCAGGATGAATTTGAAGAAAGATTGACAGAGCCAGAGGGAGACGAGAGCACAGAGCTTGGCGAAGTGCCGCAAAGGGCGATCAAGGGAAGTTTGCCAAAAGACGCGAATATGTATAAAACCAGACGTTGGTATGCCCCAGGCGCTTAAGAAGGCGTGTTAAGCTTTTGTTAAATTTAGTTTATTTTATTTTAATTTCGTATGGTTTGACTTCCATAATAGTTTACGGAGTCATTTTTAACAAAATAAGACCAAATTGGAAATTATTCAAGTGCCCCCAGTGTGCGGCTTGGTGGATTGGCTGGTTTCTGTGGTTATTAAAAGATTATACTCAACTATTTACATTTGACAATTCGCTAATAACTGGATTTTTGTTAGCGTGTCTTTCTAGTGGAACTAGCTATATTTTATGTACCACGTTTGGAGATGAGGGAATTAATTATGTTCGAAAACGCATGGACTAAGAAATGGATCCTGCAGCCTGTCAGGAGATGCTGCCGGGGTTCGTGTAACTAGCTCTTCTTGTGATGAGAAGAGCGGAAATATTATTGAAAGAGATTTTTTAGAGAGAAAAACAATGACTAAACGATTTTTACTACGTGAATTTTATAAATTATGCGACGGCGGTACATGTACCGACTTACTCTCAGAATCAGAGAAGTTAGAAGTAAAAAATGGAGCCATAATTTTAACGGGAATAGCTCAGAGAGCCGACCACAAAAATGGAAATGGCAGAATTTATCCAGAACATGTATTGCGTCGTGAAGTGGAGAATTATAAGAGAGTAGTTACAGAAAAACGATCATTAGGACAATTAGATCATCCTGATTCTACTGTAGTAGAGCTTGAAAAAGTGTCTCATGTAATTACTGATATATGGATGGAAGGCAAAGATGTAATGATAAAATTAAAAGTCTTATCAGGAACCCCAGGACAACAATTGCGCTCGCTTGTAAATGATGGCGTTGCTATAGGACTTTCTTCTAGGGGTTTAGGTTCTGTGAAGGAAATTCAAGGCGGATTAATGGTTGAAGATGATTTCCAATTGATCTGTTTTGATGTCGTTTCTGAGCCATCAACACAAGGAGCATTTATGCACTTAACAGAAGTAAAAAATCATGTAATATTAGGAAAATCAGATCGCATCTTAAATGCTTTGAATGAAGTGTTGAGGAAATAATAATGAAAAGACATATGGAAATTCTTTTATCTATAGGAGTTGTTTGGAATGAATAAAGCAGAACTTCAAAAAATTCTCAAGCCATTAATACTTGAGGCAGTGAAAGAAGTTATGTTCGAATCTGGAGTTTTATCACAATTAATAACAGAAGTTGCTACTGGACTCAACAACACCAATAAAGTTGTTATTAAAGAGATAATAAGGGAACATATTCCTTCGACTACAGAGCTAGCATACGAACCTATGGTTGCTAGTAGAAAAAGAGAAATTCCACAAGAAATGTCTGAAAAAGTATCAAAAGCAAAAAATGCTGTTAGAGCTGCAGCTATGGAAAAACAAAGATCAATGGAACTAAATGAAAGATTCAAAAAGGTTACTGATGCCGCTGGAATGGGTATCGATATATTTAAAGGAATAGAAACTGCTCCATTAATTCAAGAAGCAATGATTGAAAAATCTCCAACGGCAGCTCCAGAAGAATCAAAGATGGAATCTCAAGGAACAGCGTTGAGAAATATCGATCCTCGTGATCCTGGCGTTAACATAAAGGGAATCCTTAATGTAGCTGGACACCGTTGGGCTAAAGTATTATAAAAATAAGAAAGGCAAATATGTTTGAAAAAAGAGAAAAGAATAACCAATATGATGGTGGTAATTTCACAGTTCGTTTGAGAAAAGAAGAATCAGTGGAGTCTTTGATAAAAAGACATCTCAAGAAATTAAAGAAAGACAGATTGATTGAAGAAATTTTGGAAAGAAAGCATTTTAAAAAACCTACAACCAAACGACGAGAAGCTAAATTTAGAAGAATTCTTGTTCTGGAAAGAATGAAGAGAAAAGAAATGCTAGAGTTGGAAATGGATGATTAGCACTAATTAGTGAAGGCAGGAGAATATAATGGCTAGAACACCCAACGTTTTTCAACCAATAGGGCCAGGAATTTGGAATACGAACTCATATTTGAGCTCAGGAATACCGTACGTTACGGGGGCGGTTTTATTGTCGTCTAGCTTTTCAACATTAAATGCACAAGTTAAAATAGAATTTCCGTATATTACGCGCTCAGTAACGGTGATAAACAGATCAGCAACCGACATACGGTTACATTTTAATTCTCTTTCGGACGGCAACGTTGAGGCAAACCACCATTATATTACACTCAGCGAGTCGAAGGATAGCATAACTTTTTCAGTGAAAACTAAAGAACTTTACATTTCATTAGCGACTGGGTCCGCGAACGGTGAGTTCGAGTTATTCGGAGAATTAACTAACATCCCTGTGACAGAAATGTTTTCGCTCACAGGTAGCGGGCTCACGATCTAGATTGTTAGTACAATATGCCTAAACATGGAATATATCAAATTCGCAATTTGGCCAATGGAAAAGTTTACATTGGAAGCGCTTCCTGTTTAAGTAGCAGAAAAAGTTATCATTTTCGTTATTTAAAAACCAAAAACACGACAACGACCATCTTCAAAATTCTTATAATATATACGGAAAAGAAAATTTTCTATTCGAAGTGATAGAAGAAGTCCAGGACAAAGAAAAACTTTCTCCTCCCACTTTTCCGTCATCAAATTAAAAATTCTTAACTTATCCCAAACAACTAGTTATTGTTGTTGGTGTATAAGTGCATTTGTTTGCTTGATAAAATTACATCAATGGTAAGAGGTAAATAACGAATGTCGTTTGCCAGTTCTCGTTTCCGTCCGTCACCAAATAATATTGGCGGAAATGTAGTAATTGATGGTGATATAGTTATTTCCGGGAGCATAATTGTTCTTGGAAGTTCAAGCTTTTCTGGTTCTGCAGAAACAGCTTCCAATATTGGTACTGGGACTGGTGTATTTGCGCAAAAAGTTGGAGTTGATTTACAATTTAAGAGTCTTGTTGGAATCGGCTCTGTTTCTATATCGTCTAGCGCTACTGAAATATTTATTTCTTCTTCTGCTTCTGGTGGTGCTGGAGTTGGAGATATAACCAACGCTGCCAATGTTGGCACTGGTCAAGGTATTTTTCAAACAAAAAGTGGAACATTTCTCAACTTTAGAACCCTATTGGCAACAGGTTCTATTACTTTAATTTCTGGTAGCGACACAATAACAATTTCTGGAAGCGCTGCTCCATCTCTACATGCCACACAACATCAAGACGCTGGCATCGATGAAATTATTGTAAGCAACCTTTTAGGAGAATTGGCAGATCCACAAAAAGTCACAATCAGAGTAAATGACGGAATTAATGTTGGATCTCGTCCAAGACTAAATTTCATAACAGGTAGCAACATCTTCATAAGTGCCTCACAGGATATCGTTAATGATGAAATTGATATTTTATTTTCGAGTAGTGGTGGGGGCGGCACCGTTACATCTGCACAAAACATTGGAGCAGGTGAAGGAATATTTTCTACTTTATCGGGCTCAACATTCCAATTTAGAAGTATAGTTGGGTCTGGTTCTGTTTCTATTATATCTGGTTCTAATACGATTACAATTTTTAGTAATCCAGGTGGTGGAACATTATTTGAAGAATATGTTCAAGATCAGGTTGCTACCAACTTCCAAACAGTTTTTACACTTGACCAATCTCCAGTTGACCCAAGTGATGTAATATTATATGTCAATGGTTTTGCTTATGACGTTGGAGAACATTTCACCGTCTCCGGCACTACTGTAACTTGGCTGGATGTACCGTTTACATTATCCAACACTGATGATGTTAAAATTACTTATAGTATTTCTAGTTCTCTTTCTCCAGGGGAAACAAATCTTGTTGCAAATGTTGGATCAGGAGAAGGAGTTTTTAGAAATAAAACAGGTGTCACTTTCAATTTCAGAAGTATTTTGGGCGCTGGAAATATTTCTATTATCTCTGGAACAAACGAGATAACAATTTCTTCTTCTGCGGTTTCTGGAAGTGGCGAAACAAATACAGCATCAAATATTGGCTCTGGCGAAGGTGTATTTGCAAATAAGGTTGGTGTTGATTTACGCTTTAGAAGTTTAACCGCTTCTGGTTCTGTTTCTATAATTTCTGGCTCTAATACGATTAATATATCTTCTTCTCACGGCAACCTTGGTGGAGGAAGTTTGCATGCATTAGCGACTACTAGTTCTGCTGGTTTTATGTCTTCTGGCGACAAATTATCATCTGATTTGTTTAAGTTTACTGGTATTGTAAGTGGTGGCATTCTGTCAATCAATACTGGAAATAGTGCGTCATTTGATATTTCATCTGGAACTGGTTATGTTGTCGATAATCATACCAACCCACTTAGTGCTTCAATCACAACTGTAACTTGGCCGACTCAAACAGCTATTTCAGCTTCATATTTGTCGACAAATATTACAACGAATATTGCTCTCAATTTAACTGGTGGCGTTGTTCAACAAACGACAGACTTTGACACAGAACAAATGAGAGATTTGTTGTTGGTTGGTAGAATTGTTCATACAAATCATTTGTGGATTGATGCCATAAGAAATCATGCACATTTAGTCTATAATAGCGTTTTAAATGCTTATGATTTTATTCATAATTTTGGTCCTATGAATATAACTGGAAATGAATATAACGCTAATGGAGCAAATTTAAAATTAAACAAGAGCGGAGGAAGAACATTTGATCTAGGAGCAAACTATAAAAATTCTGCTAAAGATCCAAATATAATATTGAGCGCTTCTGGATCGGCATTACCATTTAGTTATAGATACCGTGATGGTTCTGGAAGTTGGGTAAACCCAACTGACGTAACAGATATTGAGCCAGGACTGTATGACGACGGTACTGGAATTTTAGCAACCGTTCCTGGTGGTCGGTTTACAATTCAATTAATATTTTTCTTTGCTTCCGACAACGATACCTATGTCCAGCCTGGCCAAGCAACTTACCCAACTATGGGAGATGCTGACGTTGGCAGAGATAATCCAGTAGAAATTGAACCAAATTTTGCAAGAGCGACATTTAGGGGATGGTTAATTCTCAGATCTGATACGACAGATTTAACAAATCCAGCAAGAGCAAAATTTATTGCTGCTGGAAAATTTGGAAGTGCTATTGGTGGTGTTTCTACGTCAGGAGAATCTAACACTGCTTCTAATGTTGGAACTGGACAAGGAGTGTTCGCAAATAAAATCGGCGTTGATCTACAGTTTAGAACGCTTCTTGCGACGGGATCGATATCACTAATTTCTGGCTCAAACGAAATAACAATTTCTGGGTCGGCTATTGGCGAAACGAATACAGCGTCAAATACTGGCTCTGGCGAAGGTGTCTTTGCCAATAAAGTTGGAGTAGATTTACGCTTTCGAACGCTTCTTGCAACTGGATCGATATCGCTAATTTCTGGCTCGAACGCAATCACAATTTCCGCTTCTGTTGGTGGTGATGTTTTTGGACCTTCGTCTGCAACTGACAGGGCAGTAACAATTTACGATGGTACGTCTGGAAAATTAATACAAAATTCTTTGGTCACAATTGATATTTCTGGCGCTCTTGACAATAATCAAGAAAAATATAATGGAATAAGATTTTACAACAAATCTGGGGTTGACCCTTCTTCTCCAACGCCTTCTGACGGCGATAGATATTACAATACTGATATGCATTTAGAGATGGTTTATGATGGATATAGGAGCAAGTGGCTTTCTAATGAATCTGTTATGATGTCTTATGGTCGCGCTGGTACGACGGCTCAAGGAGTATTTTTTAAAGGCTCTGATGTGATTTTTACTTCTACAAATGGTTATACAATGCCGTTTAGTGGAACCATTGTCGCGGTCGGATACGCCAGAGACGACTCTGACGCAGCCGTATTTGAATTTTTATCCAATGGAACACAAATTACTTTTATATCTTCCAGTGTAACGTCTGGAGCGGATTATACAATTAATTCTAATTTTAGTGCTAGTCAAACTATTTCTGTAAGGAATCAATCTGGTGGCAATACAGCTACAGACGTGCAGGGTTGGTTCAGAGTTAGATGGAGAAGATAATATATTATGGGAATAATAGCATATAATCAAACTACTAGTTCTTTATCGCTTGATGATTTATCTGTTCCAAACAGAATATTGCCAGCTTCAGGAAGTGGAAGTACGGTATTGACTGATTTTAATAAAGTATACCAAATACAGTCTGATGAACAACTATTAGCATATGTTCAAAGCGGCTCTGTCGTATTTGATGTTGGAGAAGGAATATTAAATTTATCGTCTTCCTTGGCATTATTGAATAACGTTTCCAGCTCTGCTATTTTATCAGCATCAAATACTGGCTCTGGTGTTGGAACGTTTTTTGACAAACAAGGAACAAACTTTATTTTTAAGAGTATTTCTGGTAGCGGAGGCGTTGTTGTTTCAAGTTCGAATGGAACAATAATAATTTCTAGTTCGGCCGCTTCTGGCTCTGGAACTGGGGAAGCAAATACGGCATCGAATCTAGGCTCGGGAGAGGGAATTTTTGTTAACAAAGTTGGAGTTGATTTACGATTTAGAAGTTTATCAGGAAGTCAGGTGATTTCTGTTCAATCAGGTTCGAATAATACTATTGTCGTTTCAGCCTCTACAACACCATTTTCTCTTTTCAGAGACACGGTTAGATTTGCTTCCACGGCTTCGTTAATATTGTCTGGGTTATATCCAATTGACGATGATATAAGCGGAACATATGGTTCTCCATCTTTTGGGGATAGAATTTTAGTAAAAAATCAATCCAACAAAGTTGTTAATGGCATATATCTCGCCTCAACAGGGTCGTGGACGCGGTCGTCAGATTTTGATAGCGGTTCGTTGATACAACATGGACTGACAGTCCATGTTGCTGACGGCTTTTCTCAAGAACATTCCATTTATATTTTACATTCCATGCCTAGTGCAACTTTTCCGATGGTTGGAATTGATGATATGTATTTTGCCAAGTCGTTTGGGTTAGAACATACAGAATATCTACCAATTCCAGAAACACGAGTTGCTGGAAATTCTACTAGGGTTGCTCAAACAGTTTTAGAGGGAGCTTCATTTTTGGCATTGTCATCGATGGAAATCTCTAAAATTGTGGCTAAATTTACTGCCGTTACATCAAATCCAACAATGACATTTCAAATATTTCAAACGGCAAATGGAAGCGCACATGGCGTTGCTCATCGAATTGCTACTGTTTTTTCTGCTAGTTTGCCAAATGGAGCAGCGATTTACGAATTTCCAATTCAAGAAGGGGAAACGTGGATTCAACAAGGAGTATTTTATTGTTTGTGGGGACGAAATTCCGCTACTGGTTCGGCAACACTTAGGACTTACACAGTTCAAACATTAGATTTGGTCAATGTAGAAGTCCCTAATGGTTTGCATCCAACATGTTTTACAACGACGATTCTAGCTAATACGACTGGAAGTGTTTTTTACCCAACAACACAAACTACAGCTAGTATTTTAGATGTTGTTCCTCTGATAAGATTAAAGAATTTTTAACTATTTATTAATTAATATGTGGTTGTTTATTTACAGAAGCGAAATTCAAGATCTTGAAACAAAAATATCAGGGTCCACTGGTCTATCGCCAAGTTTTATAAAAAGTGCGTGGGTTCCAGAAGTGGCCATCATCTTTAACGACGACCTAACATCTGTCGAAAAACATTCTTTAGATGAATTTATGAAAACCAGAAGGCTTTCTTTTCACAGAAAAGACGAATATATAACTCAGACAACAGGCAGTTCTGGTGTCGTCTTCGAACCAAAATACGTCGAAGAAGAATACAATTCCCAAGGAAGGCTATTGAATTTATCTGAATATGCCTCAAAAGGGGCAGACGAAAACTTTGCAGACATCAGAAAAAAAACATCTTACACCTACAACAGTAGCGGAATACTTTTAAACAAAAAAGTGGATACTTACAACGCTTCTGGTTCGGTAGAAGACACAGCAACTTACAACTATTCTACACAGAAAACATCTAACAATATAAGAGTTAAAATAAGAAGAGAGGGAACTTAGTATGACTTCAATAATGCCTGGAATTTTGCTACCTGCTCTTGAAGAGGACGGTAAACAACTTGTTGTTACTTCTCCCTCCACGGATGGTTTTAAAACTTGGTTCACTGGCGTTGGTGATTCTGGTTCTATAAAAGGCGCTGGCAATAAGTTTCATTTATCTTGGTCTGCTGGAGATTCAAGAGGAGAAAAAACTGTAGAATTTTCATTTAATTCGCCAACAGAAATTCATGACGGACAAGTAATATTTAAACCAGTTGACAATTGGAGTTTTGACGACTCTGTTACTTTTTATGCCGTTTTGTCATCTACGTATGTGAGTGTAAACGATTCTGGCGAGGGCAATTGCAATTCAATCGACACAGGACAAGGGTTTAACATAATAATTCCAGCAATTTCTGGAGCGCACGACGTAGATTTGGCAAAAGCCGTCCCAGTTCCATCTGACGATTCAACTGGCTATTGGGACGTAAATCATAATACTGGAGTCATTTCCATGTCAGCTTCTCCAGGTTCTGCTAGATGGAACTTGATAACTGCGGAAATAAAAGTAGCCTTCCTTATGAAAATTCCTCTTGGGCATCAAACGGGAGTACTAGATATTGATGTATATAAAGTTGAATGGATACATCCAAATTGGAAAATGGTAATGAAAATTGATAAACAAAGCGATGGAGCGGGAGATGTAGCAGCATGGTTGCTTTGTTTTAGGAGGGATACATCGATATGATTACTTTAGTTTTTACTACAGGTAAAACATGGTCTTTAGTTTCGTGGCTAATAAAGAAGTTTACAAAGAGCGAATCAAGTCATGTTGCCATTGGACTGGAGATATATGGAGTGCCAGTATTAATACATTCTACGATGGGTGGTGTACAAATTAGTCCAAGAGATAAATGGATGACAAATAATTATGTTGTCGAAGAATATGAATTTGTTCCCAACATGTCCGATGGGATAAAACATGCCTGCGAACATTTAGGTGAAAGATATGATTATGTCGGTTTGCTAGGATATGCAATAATACTTATTATGTGGAGATGGTTTAGGAAAAAAATGAAAAATCCTTTAGCGTCTCCAATAGCATTAGTTTGTAGTGAGTTCGTTTGCCATGTCGATCACGAGAAATTGATTGAAGAATGGATGGACTTAGATCCAGAAAGAACAACTCCACAGGATTTAATTGAGCGCTGCAGGTTAGGAAAAAATTTTATAAGATTAAAGTAGCTTTTTTATAACAATAAAACTACTTATCAATAGCTTTAGCAGGTATGCTAAAGTTTATTATAAAAATAATTTGCTTTAGCATAAGGAGAATATATATATGAGTTTTTTGAAAGGAAAACAGATAGCAACCGGATCAGATGGTGTCGCTACCGCGAATTTAACCGATAACGTTCTTAGTGCAGATTCCGCCGGCCGTGCGAAAATTCAAACTGACTATTTTAATTTTACAACTGTAGGCACAAAATTTACAACTGCTTCGATAGCACTAACCAAACTCGAAGAAGCGGTTATTCAAGCTGATGGTGGACAAGCATTCACTGCCGATCAATCGATCGGCGGATTTAAGCTTACCAATTTGGGTACTCCCACTTTAGCTGGAGATGCGACTTCAAAATCATATGTAGATTCACTAGCTAATGGTCTTGATTGGAAAAATAGTGTTCGTTTAGCAACTACAAGCTCAATTGCTCTTACTGGTTCTCAACAAATTGACAGCGTTTCAGCATCCATAGGAGATCGCGTTCTTGTAAAGAATCAAACATCGGGATCTCAAAATGGTATCTATGTTATTGCTGCTGGTGCGTGGACTAGAGCAACGGATGCTGATGCTGATGTTGAAGTTACTGCCGGTATGGCAATGTTTGTTGAAGAAGGAACAACAAATGGAGATCAAGGTTGGGTTCTAAATACAGATAATCCAATTACACTTGGAACAACTTCTCTTACATTTACGCAATTCACTGGAACGGGAGCTATCACGGCTGGTCAAGGTCTCACAAAGACTGGAAACATACTTGATGTTGGTGCCGGACCAGGTATTATTGTTCTTGCCGACAATGTAGAAGTTTCTTATTTCTCTGGTTCAGTATCAGCAGTAAGTGCTGGTGTTGCCGCTTCACTTGGAACTTCACCTTCGGCATCTCGCGGTGATCACGTTCATGCGGTATTTACAGCAACAGCAGTAGGACTTGCTTCAGCAAATGCGGAAGGTTCATCCAATGCACTTGCTCGTGCAGATCATACTCACGTTCGCGATCTTGCTCGTTATGAAAATGTAGCAATTACTGCCTCAGTAACTGCTGACTCTGGTTTGCCATCTTTTGCCGGAACACCAATTACTTCGAGCAATCTTCATGTTTATTTGAATGGTTTGCTACAACGTCAAGGTTCAGGATTTGATTACACGATTTCTGGAGCGACCATTACATGGCTTGCTGGAACAGGAACCGCAGTTGATCTTGCTACCAACGATGAATTGCTAGTTTATTACTTCAGCGCAACTTAATGAATGATGCGCCTATATAGTGTATGGGCGAATTTCAGGCGGTTTTACAAATAACAGAAGGGGGGGCAATCCCCCCTTCGTCTTTTCCTACTAAAAGAAAAATTGCAGCAAAACAACTTCAAGGAGTTGAAGATCCGGCAACAGCTTTATTAATGCCAATTCAGTTATGCGATGGCGCTTCTTGGTGGAGTTACGATGATATTCTTTTGGGTGGGATTAAAATAGCAGGAAAAAGAAATGTTGATGAAGAAGGATTTGGACATTGTTATGTAAAATATCTTCCAGTGCCAATTCCAAGATCATGGGGAGAGAAACAATTTAATGTCGTTATCGAATACGAGGCAGATAAGAATGCCAAATTTGATTTTCGCGTCAATTATGGTTGTGGTGATCCGTCAGAACTTCATTTAGGAAAAACATCTGAGATTGTTGGTAGGACAGGAAAAAAAGAAAGAGCATATTTTACATTGGACGAATCTCTTTTATTGAGAAATGAACTGTTCAGAGTAACAATAGACATAATGAAAAAAAATAAACACGCGGTTCTCATATACGGAGCGTGGCTTGAAATAAAAGTCTAATTTGCCTAATTATAATTTAGGAATTTTTCATAATGACTGGCAAAACTAGGTTAAAACAATTATCTACCGAGTCTGGCTCTCATGGATATACCATTATTGCCAACAGTTCATCATCGGAACCGTATTGGGAAACATCTAATAGAATAATCATAAGTGGATCAAATATTCAGATATCTGGAACAACTGCCATAACTGGAAATTTTATTGCTGGCAGTGGTTTAACAGGCTCTATACAAAAAGTTTTTGATGGCTCTGATTACCTCATTGCTGGAACAAACATAACTCTTGCGACTGGTTCAAATGGAACAGTAACGATTACTGCTGCAACTGGTAGCGGTGGAGCCCCGTCGGGTCCTGCTGGTGGAGACTTGTCTGGGACCTATCCTGATCCAGTTGTTATAAAATTGCAACCAATTATAACGATATCTAGTTCTGGTTCGATTACGTTTTCTGGTTCTGATGGCAACATAATCTTAAAAGCAGACGAAACGTCAACTTTGTTAGGTTCTGGGTCACATGGGACAATTGGAATTGGTTCTGTTTGTATAGGCAGAAATGCTCTTGCGTCTGGCGTCGATAGTACTGTTATTGGTAAGCTAGCTACTGGTTCGGCTACGAATACTGTTGCCATAGGAGAGTCTTCGGAAGCGACTTCTCTTGGAAACGTTGCCGTCGGCGAAGGAGCACGTGCAGTTGCGGCGAGTTGTATTGCGATTGGAGATTTTGCTCAGGCACAAGGATCAACGTGTATTTCCATCGGAAATTCGTCAGCTACAGTTAGAGCAAACGATATTGCCATAGGACATTTTGCCGTAACAACTGTTGGCGGCGGCGGAACTAATATAGTTTTTGGACATTCCGCGGCTTGTATTGGAGGCTTGGCAGGAATTACAATTGGACAAACTGCTTTACACAAAGGTGGCGGAAGCGGTTCCATCACAATTGGAGCAACCTCTACTATTGATGGAGACCGTGCTATTCTGATTGGCAGAACTGGTCAGCTATCTGGCTCGAACAGTATCGTTATTGGAGCATTTACAAACGTCTCGGCGTCGAATTCTATTGTTTTAGGAAATCAGGCAACTTCTGTTTCTTCTTCACAATTTATTGTTGGAAGTTCTACGTCAACGATAACGGATGTTTACATTGGACAGGGAGAAATTGCAGCTTCTCCTGGAACGGTAATATATCACGCCACCAATGCTTCTGGTTCTAATGTTGATGGCGGGAAAATGATAATTGCTTCTGGAAAATCAACTGGCACAGGACAAGGAAATATACATTTCCAAGTATCTCCGTCTGGTTCTTCTGGCGCTTCCTTGAATGCATTGACTAGTGCGCTCGAATTGGCTGCCAGCGGAAGCATGTTTAGGACTAATTTACATGTTTCAGGTTCTCTAAGCAAAACCGCTGGTTCTTTTTTAATAAATAACCCCGTTCCAGAAAAAAGTGGAACAAAACTTCGTCATAGTTTCGTAGAGTCTCCAACGAGAGGAGACAATCTTTATAGATTTTCAGCTATAGTAAAAGATTATTTGATGACGGTTGTCGAATTGCCAGATTATTTTAAGTATTTAAATGAAAATGTACAGGTATGGGTTAATGCAGACGGACATTTTGGAAAAGCATTTGGTAAAATAAACGATGACTATACAAGCTTAATTATTCAGGCGGATTCTGTTGGAAAATACAATGTGCTAGTTGTTGGAACCAGGAAAGATCCAGACGCAATAAAACATTGGGAAGGGCTTGGAGGATTGGAAATAAAATCTACTTGAATATGAGAGGATAAACATATGGCAATTACAAAACAAATTATATCTGGTTCTATTACAATTAGTATGAATCTGACAGAAGCACTTCCTTTGGATTTTCCTGCCACTGTAGATGTTTCATATGGAGTTTCATCAATTGACGAACCCTCATTCGTGAAATATGGTGCTTTACGTATAACTGTTCAAGCTGCAGACACAATAGAACAGATGTGGGAAGCGGTTGAAGCAGCAATTAATACACAAGAAGGAATAGTATAAGAAAGAGGTCAATATGGAATTAGAAGAACAAATCCTTTTAAATGAAGAAGAGGTATCTCAATTAACGGAAATAGATGGAAATCTTTTGGCACTAAAAGTTAGATTAGCTGATCTAGAAATTCAATTATCACAAGCAAATATTGAAAAGGACAGATTAATAGAAGACTTCAAAAAAGGACGACAATTATTTTTAGAAAGAGTCAATTATATAGCCAACACTCATGGATTAAATATAAATGGACCAGAAAAGTATGGTTTGGACATTAACCAATGGTGTTTTCGAAAGGTTTGACCTAAAATTTTCCTTTTTGTAATAAAACATACTATTTAACTATGATTATATCTATACGTTTTTACGTTAGGAGTTTATTACAATGAGTTCTATGCTCGATCAGGCAATCCTAGATGCAGTGGCTTTAAAAGAGGCAGCACTTAAAAATGCTGAACTAATGGTTCTTGAAAGGTATGCTCCTCAAATTAAGGAAGCAGTAGAATCTTTGTTAGAGCAGGATGATGAAGATTTAGCATTAGCAGATCCGCTTGGTGGAGACTCTATGGGCATGCCGCCAACAGAAGATCCTCTGGCAAAAGATTTAACATTGGCTGCCACTGATGGGGAATCTACTTGCCCATGTCCAGAAGACGAAGAAGAAATTGAAATTGATTTCGACGAACTCTCTCAAATGAGTTCGGGTGGAGACGAATTAGGTGGACTCCCTGGACAAATGGGCGATCCTCTTGCTCCTACAATGGAAGAAGATGGAATGTTTATGGAAGAAGATTCCGATGGAGTAGAGATTCCAGCTCAATTGGGACCTGAATTACATATGTATCATATGGGAATGGGAGATCCAGTTTATAAAGTTGGTTCATTGGCATATGCCGGAAAACCTGTGCCAAGAAGTCTATTGGATAGCGCAATTAATCAACTAGAATCAACAGTAGGAAAGATTAATGTTCCTGAAGAAAAACAGGAACTAGAATCTCTTATTTCTCAATTACAAAGTTCTGCTGGAACTGAAGATACAGCTAGTCCCGAAGATGAAAATCCAATTGAACAACCCACGGCCGGTTTAGCTGAAGAAGTTGATAGCGATATGGAAGAACTTTCAGAAGAATCATTAAATGATTTAATGGAAATGCTACAAGTAGATGTTCATACAGTTCCTCATGGACATCCAGGACACGCAACTGATGCAGAAAGAATTCAATCTGGAGAAATTGAATTGGCTCACGTTCAAGATACAGAAGTTGCAGAAGAAAATGCCGAACTAAAAAAAGCTGTTGAGGCATTACAGGAACAAAACCAATCTCTTAAAAAGCAAGTAAAATCCATTATTCTTGAATATAATAAGATTAAAGGTATTGCTATGGGTGCTTCGAAGAAACTCGAAGAACTCAATATACAAAATGCACAATTAATGTATAAAAATCGTGTTTTGGAAAGCGTCTCCTTGAATGAGCGACAAAAACAAAAAATTGTCGAAGCTATTTCAAAGATTAACTCTGTTAACGAAGTGAAAGTTGTTTTTGAAACATTGTTTAAATCATTTACGTCTAAGGTTGATGGTCGTCCATTGCCTAAAACACTAAATGAAGCAATTAGTAAAAATAATTTCAATTCTATTAGACCGAGGGAATCACTTACAGAAAGCATTAATCCACAAAAGGAAAGAATGCAGATATTAGCTGGAATTTCAAAAAAACAATAACTATTCAAGGAGAATAATTTTATGAGTATCGTACAAAGATTAACAGAGGGCGTCGCGCAACGTGATCTTCAAAAAGAAGGTGCTGCGATGGTTGCCAAATGGCGCGAAACAGGACTTTTGGAAGGACTCAAGTCTGATCGCACTGTAAATAATATTGCTTTATTGCTTGAAAATCAAGCAAAGGAACTTCTTAAAGAAGCTTCCACAATGTCAGGTGGAGATGTCGAAGGCTTTGCCGCTGTAGCATTTCCACTAGTTCGACGTGTTTTCGGTGGATTGATTGCTAACGATCTTGTTTCGGTTCAACCAATGAACCTACCAACAGGACTTATCTTCTTCCTCGATTTTGAACACGACAGAACCCGACTTGGACATGTTGCCAATGAATCAGTTTATGGTGGTGGCGTTGTTGCCAATCAATTGACTGGTGGCGTTAGCCTTACTGGAGCTAGCATTGAAAAAGGTTTCTATAATCTTTCAAATGGCTATTCGTCTCCAACAGGTTCTGTTTCAGCAACATTTACACTTGTAGCATCTGGAACTGCCGGATCAGGACTTTACACTGGTACAGCAGCTTATACAACGCTTGGTGACAGACTTGTTCGTTACGATGCCGATCTTTCTGGATCGAACGTCGCAATCGCAACTACGCCAATTTCTGCGTTGACTCAAATTGACATGAAGAATCTTGTTGCAGCAGTTCCAACTCCTGCACCGGGGCGGGTTCATCGACGTTTGACAGTTGTTGATCCAACCAATCCAGGAAATCTAATGTTTGTTTTGGCAGCAACTGCTTCCGAATCAACAGTTGCTCTTGGTGGAGCATGGGCACCAGCAATTACAACAACATTCCCAATCACTGACAACCGTGTTGCTGGTGGAGCTTTGGGTTCGATTGTTGGAACTACGGTTTGGGGATTTGAGAATAATCCAAATATTCCTGAAATTGATATTAAAGTTAATTCCATTAATATTACAGCAGAAACAAAGAAACTCAAGGCAAAGTGGACTCCAGAACTTCAACAAGACATTCAAGCTTATCAAAACTTGGATGCCGAAGTTGAATTGACTTCACTTCTTTCTGAGCACATCGCTCTTGAAATCGATCAAGAAATTCTTGAAGATTTGATTAAGGGTGCTACAGGTGGAGTTGGATACTGGAGCAGACGCCCTGGTAAATTTGTTGACCGATACACTGGTCTTCCGATTACCAATGGCAGCAACGAGAATTTACTTGGTGCTGACTTTACTGGCAATATCTCTGAGTGGTATGAAAGCTTGATGGAAACAGTCAATGAAATTTCGGCACAAATTCATCGCAAGACTCTACGTGGTGGTGCCAACTTTATGGTTTGTGGACCAGAAGTTGCCAACATCCTTGAGGCTACGGCTGGATTCCGTGCTAGCGTAACCCATGATGAAGATCGTGGTGAAGCTGGAACAGTCAAGCTTGGTACTATAAACAAGAAATGGGATATCTACGTGGATCCATATTTCATTAGGAATTTGATTCTTTTGGGAAGAAATGGTAATAGTTTCTTAGAAAGTGGGTATGTGTTCGCTCCGTATGTTCCACTTCAAGTTACACCAACCATGTTCGGACAAGAAGATGGTGTGCCAAGGAAGATTGTCATGACTCGATTTGGACGCAAAATGGTGAGACCAGATTTCTTTGGCCTTGTAGTTGTACAAGACCTTGTAGGCTGATCGTTAATTTAATTTTCAATTAATTGGGATGGTAGGGCGGCCTACCATCCCTTTTTTATTGCCTTTGTATTAGTAGAAGACAATGAGAAAAAGCACAATAAGATAACTTAAACTATTTATTATTGATGTCAACTTGTCAAACTCCACCAGATTTAACTCCACGTTCAATAACGTCTAGGATTACACTTCCAAGAACCGGATCATATGATAATATCGTAGACTCCCTTCCAATTGGAATTTATGCTAATTCTTCCAACTTCATTTCCGGAGCTTACGACCAAGTATCTTTCACATTCAAGATGCTTGCTGGCGATATTCTTGATATAGAATTAACGGACTGTAATATTTATGCTGCTTATGAGCGCGCTGTATTAGAATATTCATATATTATTAATTTATACCAAGCTAAAAGCTCTTTATCAAGCTTTTTGGGTTCTCCCACGGGCTCATTTAACTCAGATGGACAAATAGTTTCTGGTTCTGCAATGAGCGGTTCAAATGCTGCTCTAAAATTTCCACGATTTACAGTGGCATATGCTAGAAGGGTTGGAGATGAATTAGCTTATGAAGCTGGTATTGGAGGAACTGTTCCTTATTTTTCTGCTTCAATTGATATTATTGATGGAATACAAGATTATGATTTACAAGCTATTGTATCATCATCGGCAGCAATAGGAAGCGTTGATTATACTTCTTATGTCAATAGTGCCAATGGAGCAAGGATAAGAATAAATAAAGTTTGGTATAAATCGCCACACGCTATGTGGAGATTCTTTGGATATTATGGTGGTTTGACAGTCGTAGGAAATCTCAACACATACGGACAATATGCCGATGATTCAACATTTGATGTTGTTCCTGCTTGGCAAAATAAACTACAAGCAATGACATACGAAATGAATCTTTATACAAGAGCTTCTCATTATACTTATGAACTCAAAAATAACAAATTGAGACTTTTCCCAGTTCCGTCCGGGTTGTCTCCAAAAAAGATTTGGTTTGATTTTTCAATTGATCCAAATCCATTAACCGAGTATGTGGATTCAATGGGAAATTCTCTTGGAGGTAGTGCTGGCATCGGAGGAGTCAATAATCTCAATAATCTTCCATTTGAAAACATTCCATATGATTCTATTAACAGCATGGGCAAACAGTGGATAAGGAGATTTTCTTTGGCAATTGCTAAAGAGATGCTTTCTCATGCCAGAGGAAAAATGACAACAATTCCAATTCCAGGAAATGATATAACATTGAATTATGCCGAACTTGCTGCACAAGCAAAAGAAGAAATGGAAGCGTTGAGAGAAGAATTAAAACTTCAGTTGGAAGAGACAACTTATGATAAGTTGGCAGAAAAGGAAGCGAACATTGTTGAGCAGGCTGGTAGAGTTCAAACTTATGTCCCACGTTCAATATTTGTTGGTTAAGAAATGATATGAAAAGTGGAATTTATAAAATAATCAATAAAATTTGGATATAAGAAATATGCTTTATATATTATTTGAAAATTTTAGGAACTATCTTGACAAGCCACTGATGGAAGCAGTTATCAAAAAAGACGCTAAAAGCGATAATACTATCTCTTCTATGACATTAAAAAAGATTTTTAAGTATTTTCATTTATCTTCAGAGCGTTTAAACGGAAATAAACCTTTTAGATTCACTCCAAGGACACCTGCTATTCCGTATTCCGATGCTGAGGGAAATGTTATTGAAGATGATTTTACAAATAGAGTTTCATTAGCTCCTTCTGTAGAAAAAGCACTAGAAGCTTTACAGTTGTCGTCACATCAAAAAACCATATTGTATGTTTATGCAGTAGATTTTGTTGAGATATCAGATGACGATATTCCAACAATTTCTTTGAAAGCGCACATTAAAAAATGCCCTCGAACAAATGCTTCTCCATATGGAGGGAATTTTAATATTAGAGATTGGTTAGAAGAACAACCACCCAGCCTAGCTAGGAGTTTCGATTATAATTTCATCGCGCCATCACTGCTTCCACCTAAATGGAGAAATCAATTTTATGGATGTGTTCCAGATGCCAAAGAAACACAAGAATTATGGTCAGTGCAGCCGGTTAAAATGTATTATTTAGGACAACTATCTACCGGAAATAAAGTATCGTTATCGAAAGACGGAATAAAGATTATATCCAGATATTTAGAAAAATTATCCACTTCGGATGTTAAGGAAGAATAACTTATGTCTGAAAATAAATGGGATGTATTAGATGCTCCTCCTTCACCTCTCTATGTGGGACAGAAAGAAAGAGACTTCGTAAAGCAAGTCAATGATGAATTATTAGAGAAAATTATAGGACAACAAATCTTATATTATCCAATTTCTTTAGAACACACAAATTATCATTCTCTCTATGGAGAATCGATCAAAAAAACATTTCTTCCTCCTGTTCATGTTCATGTTCTAATTGAGTGGAAAGATAATCCATCTACAACTACAAACTATGGAGTAGACCATTTAGCAAATCTCATTGTTCATTTTCATAAAAGAAGATTGACAGAGGACCAAAATCTTTTTGTGAGAGAAGGAGACTTCATTGCCTATGGATGTAACTATTATGAAATTTTGAACCTCATAGAACCAAGAGAAATGTTTGGACAAGTAAATAATAAAGTAGAGATTTCAGCGAAGTGTTTGCAAGCTAGGAAGGATATTTTCAATGGACAATAAAAGCGGAATATATAAAATAACTAACCTAATTTATAGAATTATCAGAGGCGAATCTTGGAGTGAACAATAATGTATCTATTATTCGAAAACTTCCGAAAGTATCTGAAAGAAGACATATCTGAGTCACAGGGTTGGTGTTTACAAATTAGAGCTAAAGGTGACGGAAAATATGTTTATTTTCTATTGTATGATGGAAAAATGCTTGTTGATAGCATAGATGAGTATATAACCAAATCTGTTCAAAATACAGTATACCACTTTGTTAATGAAGGTATTGCCATTGGAATGATAAAGAGTGAACCTATTTTTTCAGACAAAGGTAATTGCTATGGAGCAAAAGAGATAGGACTTTCAGCAGTAAATAAAATGTATCGAAATAAAGGATATGGAACTCTACTTTATAAAATGATAATGGCATATTCTGCTCCACAACCTACGACAGGAGATAGAGGCGGAACAAGTAAATTAGCACAAAAAGTATATGACAGATTGCCAGCAACGTCTAAAGATTTTGACGATATTGGGAGTCCAAAAACACCACCAGAAGAAGATGATTGTTATGTAAGTAAAAATACAATAAATAAAGCATATTATTTAAACCCAGATGAAATTAGCAAGATGAAATCATTGATGGAAAAACTTACAAAAAATCATAAAGATTTATCAGCGGCAATAGAAGATAAAACATTACAAGCAGGATTTGACGGGAGAGCAGATTTTGAACAGTTTTTGACAAAAGTAAGTGGACATCTATTTGATCAGATGCACAATGCGGAGTTTGTATAATAAATGGAAAAACGTATACAAATACTGCCATCTACATTAGAAACTATAGATTTCTCTGTTTATGATTTCATAAATGATAAAATGAATTCTTTTTGTGAAACTCATAAAGGATGGGAAAAGGTTCCTGTTGTTTGGGCAGGAAATGAGAGATATAAGCAATCCAAAGATAACGCAACTGAGCGTGATCTAGCAGGAACTTTATTATATCCAATTATTAGTATCAAACGAGAATCTATTACAAAGAATAACGAAAGTAAGGGCAAATTTTTTGCCAATATTCCCAAAATCAACGACTACAAAGGTGGTTCTATAACAATTGCCAAAAGAATCAAGCAGGATAAAACAGCTAATTTTGCGAATGCTGACGCGTTCAGAAAAGTGGGGAAAATAAACTTTCCGTCTTCGAAGAAAAATGAAAAAATAGTTTACGAAATTTATAGCATTCCACAGCCAGTATACAACGAAATTATGTATGAAGTTAAAATAATAACAGAATATCAACAACAAATGAATACTATTTTACAGCCATTTATCACTATGCCTGGTTCTGTTCATAGAGTTATGTTGGAAAGAGACGGACATAAATACGAAGCATTTATTCAGGAAGAATTTAAACAAGAAAATAATTTAGATGATATGACTGAAGAGTCACGAAAATTTGAAACGACTATTTCGATTAAAGTTTTTGGTTATTTAATATCTGCTGGGGATAATGAAAAATATCCATATGTAACAGTAAGAGAAAATGCTGTAGAAATAAAATTTCCAAGAGAAAAAGTAATATTGGGAGATAATCCTATTTTTCCAGGTTATGGAAAATATAAACCGTGATTATCCTATTGCCCTTTCTTATGTTTTCTTTTTTCGGGTTTACTGTAATACTCTTTTCTATATTTCAAAGCACATTTTTTGCATTTTGAACATTTGCCACTTTTTCTATCGTTTCTGTTGTGGAATTCATTCAGATTTTTTCAACTTTACATTTAGAGCATTTTTTCATTATTTTTTAATCATAACATACCATTAGGTCTATTTTAATAGAAAGCGTTCCGTTCGTTGTTTTTTGTACTATTTAAATAAGAAGATTTTAATAATTAGCATTATTTTATCTTACTGAAGGAGAATTCAACAATGGCCGGCAGCAACTTTACAAAGTTTAAATTCGTTTCACCAGGAATTCAAATAGCAGAAGTAGACAATTCGCGCCTTCCAGGTGTCCGAAAAGGTATAGGACCTGTTGTCATTGGACGTACTGAAAGAGGACCAGCGCTTCGACCAGTAACGGTGGGTTCATTTTCAGAATTTGTTGAAATATTTGGTAATCCTATTGCTGGTGGTAATGGTGGAGATGTATGGAGAGATGGAAATCGTTTAGCTCCAACTTATGCTGCATATGCTGCACAAGCACATTTGAAAAATAGCAATGTTTTAACATTTATCCGTTTGTTAGGTGCTGAACATCCTGATGCCACTGCCGCTGGTGCTGCTGGTTGGGCAGTTGGTTCATCTCATGACGCTACGCTTGGGACAGGTGGCGCATTTGGTTTATTCTTAATTGATTCTGGATCTGCTACGTCTGCCAATACTGGTTCATTAGCTGCTATTTTTTATCTTTCTGAAGGTTCAATTGAACTTTCAGGAAGTAATCGCAATAATCAAGCTGTAACAGGGACAGCCGTTTTGATTGCGAGCCAAGGAACAGATAAAGAACTCAAGGCATTGGTTAAAAATTCTTCTGGCACAACAACTGATACAGTTTCTTTTAACTTCAATACAAGTTCAAAGAAATATATTAGAAGCGTGTTTAATACAAATCCAACACTTCTCAACTCATCTATTACACAAACAAGTCAAAGAAAGAAATATTTCTTGGGCGAAACATTTGATCGTTCAATTGCCGATCTTATATCTGGAAGTTCTTCGGGCGGACAATATGGTGTGATTCTTTCACTTCAAAGTGGAACAATAAATCAAAATGATCAAGAGATGGATATGTCTCCTGCCAAAACTGGTTGGGTTATTTCTCAAGATTTGAATGCCGCAGGACCTTCTTTTAATCCTCTGAATATGACCAAACTCTTTCGACTCAAATCGCACGATTCAGGAGAGTGGGAACATAAAAATCTAAAGATTTCTATCGCAGACATTAAATCTTCTTTGAATCAAGAAGATCCATATGGAACGTTTACAGTTGTCATTAGAACAGCTAAAGATAATGATAATGCTCCTCAAGTTGTTGAGAGGTTTACAGGATGTAATCTCAATCCATTCTCTCCGGGATATATTGCCAAAAAGATTGGCGATAAATTTATGCAGTGGGATGATGTAGAAAGAAGATTTAGAGAATTTGGAGATTATCCAAATCAATCTCGATATGTTTATGTTGATGTAAATCCAGATGTAAATGCTGGCGCAACACATAAAGAACTTCTTCCATTTGGTTTCTTGGGACCAGTTCGTTTTAAAGGATATACAATTGTATCTGGTGCTTCCGAAGCTCAAACATTTGGTTCAACCACTTCTGGAAATGATTTCACTGGTGTCTTTGCGGCAGGAAATGCTGATGTTGTAAATTCAAAAGCCAATGCCTCTGTATTTATGAATGTTGGCAGTGTTCCATTCACTGGTTCGTTCGTATTTCCAACCCTTCCCCTTCGCTCTACAACGAGAGAAGGAACAGTTTCAACTCCGAGAGAAGCGTATTTCGGAATTGATTCAGGACGAAAGAATAGCATTAGATTTGAAAATAGTTATGGAGATGTGCTTCGTAAATTACCAGAAGGACTCGAAGACGATCCAGATTCCAATTCAAGCCTAGAACACGCATTTGTTTTTACTCTTGATGATGTAAAACGTCTTGGAACTGTAGATGCGCAATGGACATCCGGTTCCCGTGGAGCTGGAACATCATTCACGGCTGAAACTGGTTCTTATGTTGCTGTGCTCGACGCTGGATTTGATAGATTTACAATGCCTCTTGTTGGAGGTTTTGATGGCGTTGATGTTGTTGAAAAAGAACCATTCAATAATAGAGTTATGTCCGGACAAACACAGACAACCAGCTATGAGTTCAATAGCGTAAAACGCGCTATCGATACAGTAGCAGATCCAGAGGTTGTAGAATGTAATAAGATTGTTGCTCCTGGAATTACAAATACGGGGATTACAGATCACATTCTCAACGTCGCTGAAAACCGTAGAGATGCTATGGCTATCATTGATCTTGAAGGCGGGTATGTTCCAACAACAGAGAATATCAGTGGCGATGCCTCAACAGCAAATCGTGGAGATGTTGATACAACGGTATCTAATCTCAAAAATAGGGCTATAAATAATAGCTATGGTTCTGCTTATTATCCATGGGTTCAAATTAGAGATACTGAAACAGGTGCTGGTATTTGGGTGCCACCTTCAGTCATTGCCCTTGGTGTTCTTTCAAATACTGAAAATAAATCAGAATTATGGTTTGCTCCGGCTGGATTCACTCGTGGCGGTCTAACTCAGGGAGCTGCTGGAATTTCAGTTACAGGAATTAAGCAACGTCTTTCTTCTCGCGAGAGAGATAAACTTTATGAAGTTAATATTAATCCAATTGCTGCTTTCCCAGCAGAAGGAATTGTTGTATTTGGACAAAAGACACTTCAAGTTGTTCCATCAGCAGTAGACAGGATTAATGTTCGTTTATTGATGAACCATTTGAAGGTTGAAATTTCTAGGATGGCAGCAACTATTTTGTTTGATCAAAATGTTCAGTCGACTTGGGATAGATTCTTGAATCGAGTTGAGCCGTTCCTTGATGGAGTCAAGGCACGATTTGGATTAGAAGAGTATAAAGTGATACTTGATGAGACTACGACTACAGCAGATTTGAGAGATAGAAATATTTTGTATGCCAAGATTTATTTGAAGCCTGCTAGAGCAATTGAGTTTATTGCGATGGATTTTGTAATTACTAGTGCTGGAAGTGCTTTTGAGGACTAGAAAATACAGTTAGTAACTATCTAAATTATAGGAGATAACAATTATGGCTTTTTGGTCAGACTATTCAGAAGGTGGGTTGGAACCCAAGAGGAAATTTACATTTATTCTCTCTATTGGTGGAGAAGTCGATAATGATGACGAAACGGCCGCTCTCGATATACAAGAATATCTCATCAAAAAAGTCAAAAAGCCAGGATTTGAAGTGTCGGTGACCGAGCATAAGTTTTTAAACCATACTTTCAGTTACCCAGGAAAAATTAAATGGAAGGAAGTTACTTTTTCTGTAGCAGATGTTATTTCTCCCAACACTACAAACATTTTCTTGAAGATCTTACAAGAAAGTGGATATCAGTTGCCAACTGGTCCAATCGATTCATCGGATGGAACAGCACGAACAATGTCAAAAAGTGCGTCTGTTAGAGCATTGGGAACACCTAGAATTCATCAACTCGATCATAATGGAGATTCAGTAGAAACATGGCGATTACATGGATGCTGGATAAAAGATATAGAATTCGGTGAACTTGATTATGATTCCGAAGATATGATGGCATTGGATGTTACTTTGGTATATGATTTTGCTGACTGTACCTTTAAACAAGAAGGTGGCGTAACCTTGCCAGAAGGCAACATTTAATTTTTTTCTTAAAAATTTTCTTCTTTTGTTCTACAATACCAAAAGAGGTATATTGAATGTCACGTAACACTGATCGTATGGGTCAAGAATTAAATGAAAACAAAAAAATAATTTCAGATCCAGAAATTGATCCAAAAATAAACTCAAATTTATCATTTCCAAGTCCCATAGAAGCAGTAGATCTGCCGACGAAAGGTAAATTTTACTCATTAGATCATCCTCTTCATAATATTGAATTTGTTGAAATTCGCCACATGACGGCCGCTGATGAGGAAATTTTAACATCAAAAACGTTGCTTCAAAAGGGCATTGCTTTAGAACGAATGATTCAAGGTCTTCTTATTGATAAAAGAATTAAAGTAGATGAAATGTTTGTTGGCGATAAAAATGCCGTCGTCATGTCAGCTAGAATGATTGGATATGATCCAATTTATAAAACAAATGTAGTCTGTCCTGCGTGCGGAACAAGAGCACCTCACGAATTTGATCTCAGAGAAGTTAAGCCAAAAGAGGTAGCTGAAGATATTTTAATTTCAGGTGATGGAACATTTGAAATAACTTTACCAAATACTGACATTAAACTCGAATTGAAAATGCTTACTGGCAATGACGAACGCTCTCTTCAGATGAGAGCAGAGAATAAGAAAAAACATAATTTACCAGAATCTCCCTTGAGGGATCAGCTCAAGGCTATCATTGTCTCTATCGATGGTGATAAAAATAGAGAAACAATAGAAAAATATGTTGATAAAGAGATGCTGGCAAAGCATTCAAAATTCGTTAGGGAGGAATACGCAAGAATAATACCGAATCTTGATTTAAGACAAGATTTTGAGTGTGAAGCTTGCGGCACGTTTTCTCGCGTTGCGATTCCCTTTAGAGCCGAGTTTTTTTGGCCTCAATGACAAATATATAAAATCAGTATACGATCAAGTTTTAGATTTGAAGTATCATGCCGGTTTTTCTGTTTTTGAAAGCTGGAATTTGCCCATTGGGCTTCGCAACTATTGGACTGGGGAAGTTGTAAAGAAGCTTGAAAAAGAAAAAGAGGCAATGGAAAAAGCTAAAAGCAAAAACAGAAAGTAATTCATAAAAACACTACTTATTCACAGAGGGCATGTGTCTAATGGAAAAGTCTATTGTAATTGATTTATCTTCTCAAAAAAAAACTCTGAATGAAGTTTTTTGGTATAGAATGTTTGGAAATTATATTCAAAGCATTCTAAAAGCAATGTTTGGAAATTATAATATTCCCCTTTCTGTCAAAGGAAATAAAAGTCAAATAGCATCTTTTGCTGATGTTCTTGGCAAAGAAAAGCGATATATGGACTCTTTTAGAGAATTAGGGTTAAATAACCCATCAACATATAGAAATAAATTAAAACTAAATAAATCTATTTCAGAATTCGAGAGAGCAACAGGTATAAAGTGGCCACTGAGGTAATTGAATGGCTAATTTAACTCCAGAACAATTAAAAGAATATCAAAATATTCTCAAACAGGTTTTATCCGATGAACAAGCCAGAGAAGAAATTCTCAAACTCATTAAGCAACATTTAAAAGAAACAAATGATTTAGGAGAAAAAGCCGTTGACTTTGGCGAGTCTCAAGTTAAAAATGCCAAAGAACACTTAGAATCACTTAGAGGTAAAACTAAGGAACTGCGTGATCAAATAGCTATTGAAGAAGACTTAGAAGATATACAGAAAAAAACAGCTAAATTTGAAAGATTAAGTGCAACCGCTACAGAAGAGCAAAGAGTTAAAAAAAAAGCCCTTGTTGAACAATCGGCTGCTGAATTAAAAAGTGCTTTAAAATTAAGAGATTCTATCAAAGATAGAATTAAGGAACTTGAAAAGCAGGAAGTTTTAGACGCAAGGGAACATGGCAACCTTACTAGACTTTTAAAATTAACTGAAGAAATATCTGTTGCTCGTGAAGAAGAACTAGAGACAAGAGAAAAAGAAGCCAATATAACTGATCTTCAGTTAGATTCTTTTAAAGGAATAATTCAATCTCTAGGATTAACAGCAGATAAAAATGAAACCTGGCTTGGCCAAGCAGAACAGACTTTATCATCTTTTCAAAGCATAGGTTTAACTCTTTCAAATGTTGGAAAAACAATTAAAGATTTTGTTAATCCAACAAATTTGTTTTCTAATGCTTTCGATCATGTTTGGACTGCTACTCGTGATGTAGCTTTTCAAATGGATTCAACTTTAGCTTCATTCAACAAGACTACAGGGGCAGGTGGTAAATTTAATGATGTCATAGATGATGTTCGCTTTGGTTCATTGTCTGCTGGCGTTGGACTTCAAGAATCAGCAGAAGCAGTTGAAGCATTATTTACGAATCTATCAAGCTTCAACCAAATGAGCAAAGAATCTCAAATTGAACTTTCAAAAACAACAGCAATGTTAGACCGAATGGGTATATCGTCACAAAGCACAGCAAAAAATTTAGATATATCCACAAAATCATTAGGAATGAATATTGATGAAGCTGTTAATGCTCAAAAAGAAATTGCTGCTACTGCCACTGAATTGGGATTGAGCCCTGGTATGTTGGCGGATCAATTTACGTCTTCAATACCTCAATTAGCGCAATATGGAAAACAATCTATTCAAATATTCAAAGAATTGGCAGCTCAATCTAAAGCTACAGGCATTTCTGTTCAAAGCTTAATAGGAATTTCTCAACAATTTGACACTTTTGAAGGCGCCGCCACTGCCGCTGGAAAATTAAATGCCATGCTAGGTGGAAATTTATTGAACTCTGTAGATTTATTGAGCGCATCAGAGTCTGAAAGAATTGATATGCTCAGGGACTCAATCTCTCTTTCTGGAAGAAATTTTAATGAGTTGGGCAAATTTGAAAGAATGGCAATTGCTTCTGCTGCCGGTATCAAAGATATGGACGAAGCTAGCAGACTTTTCGGAACTTCGGCTGAATCTTTTGAAGAAGCTAAAGAATCTGCTGACGCTTATGCTTTGTCTACTCAAACAATTACAAAATATGCTCAAAGCGCGACAAGTGCTCAAGAAAAACTAACAAAAATAATAGAAAGTTTGTCTGGAGCTGCTATGCCGCTATTAAATGCGATAACATGGGTAATAGAAAAGTTTCTAAAATTAAATGATATGGCTCGTGGTGTTTTAGGACCCGCGCTGATTGGAATTACTGGAGCAATATATGCTTTATCCAAAGCTAAACTTGCATGGAATGTAATTATGGCAGCCGGCACAAATCTCAAGGCTGCATATGCTGCCATAACAACTTTTGTGACAGGGAAAAAAGTAGCAGAAACGGTTGCAACAAATTCACTAGCCGCTGCTGAAAAAGCACATTCTGTAGCTGCAGCAACATCAGCAAAAAGTTCTGGTGGAATAGCAAATGCTTTAGCAGATATAGGTAAAAAAGGTAAAGCTGCAGTTCCAGTTATTTTAGCATTTGGTTTTGCGTTTCTTATGGTTGGGGCTGGTATTGCAATTGCAGCATTAGGTATGGCACAATTTGTTGGTGCTTTCGTTGAACTCAAACCAGAACAAATCTGGGGTGTAGTTGCTGCGTTGGGTGTATTTTCATTAACATTAATAGCACTAGCTGCAATTATGGTAAGTGCTGGTGCAGCAGCAGCTATTCCGTTGCTAGCATTTGGTTTATCATTTTTAATGATTGGTGCTGGTGTGGCACTTGCAGCAAGTGGAATGGCTTTGTTTGTAAAAGCATTTACTTTTCTCATCCAGACAATTGTTGATAACATTGATGCAATTCCTTCCGTTGCTTTGGGAATAACGAGTCTATCGTTTGCTATGGGTGCACTTGCTATGTCTTCAATTGGATTTCCATTTATTGCAATGGCATTTGGTGCTCTTACGCTCGGAATTCTTGCTTTAAGTGGTGCTCTGCTTTTGGTAAAAACATCAGACTTGCAAGCATTGGCTAGCATGACAGCATCAATAGAAAGAATGAATGGAGATAATATTTTGAGTGTTGCAGAAGCATTTAAAACTCTAGGTGCTTCTATAAAATCTATTGGTGCTCTTTCAAATGAAGAAATAGATAAGACAATAAATGTCATCCAAAAAACAACTGCAGTTGGTGCTGCAATGGTCAATGAGCCAGCTCGTAGTCTTGCTGCACCAATTGGTGCTGCAATGGTCAATGAGCCAGCTCGTAGTCTTGCTGCAACAGCATCTGGTTTGCAAACTGCCAGAGTAGAACATTTATCAAGACAAGAAGAGATAGTTAAAAAGATTTCTGAAACAAAACAATCTGAAATGGTTGGTAGCAATAAACAAGGCTCCTTTTCACAGGTTCCAGTCATATTACAAATAGATGGTAGAGAATTTGGTCGTGCCGTAATTAATGTTTTTGACAGAAACATGAAATTGAATATGGTTTAAATGACATGAACATTACACAAACAGAATTGGCTAATATGTATGGAGTGTGCCAAGTAAATATTAGTGCCATAATAAGAAATAAAATTTGGGTAGGGATATAGATTTATGCCAAGAGAGACAGAAAATCAATTCAGGTATGGCGGCATTAGTGACTATACTGATGGACTAGCCAATGTTCAACATTTGGAATTTTTTCATCTTCCTTCTGGCAAATCTGTTTTATTTAAAGCATTCATAACTAAATTTTCTGACGGATATCAATCTGAGTGGAACGAAGAGGATGCGTATGGACGTATGGATCCAATTCCAACATTCAAGCGAACCAGAAGAACGATTGCGATTGCGTGGGATGTTCCAGCGGCATCATTTGAAGAAGCTCAAGAAAATTTGAGAAAAAGTTCTTTATTAATGTCTATGCTTTATCCATCATATAAAAGTATTGGTGTTGGTACAAATGTTAATTTAATCAACTCAGCACCTGTTTTTAAGATGAAATTTATGAATTTAGCAGCTAACCATATAAGCGCTGGTTCACTGGCAGCAGATTCGGGTTTATTGGGATATGTTGATGGATTTAATTATGAGCCTGACTTTGAAGTGGGTGTTTTTGATGTTGCTAGTCCTCTGGCATTGTTTCCTAAGCTTGTTAAATTCTCTTGTAATTTTAAAGTGCTTCATCAAAATGCTTTGGGATGGGATGAAGATGGAAATCATAGAACGGATTTTAATAAATTTCCATATTCGACGGACGTTAACACAGAAATTCCTACACCTGCACCAACAGTTATTCAGACTAGAAGAAATATTTCTGAAAATGACGCAATTACGGATTCGTCCATGCCTGAAGAACGAACAAGTAAGTCAATTGAAAATGTGATACTAAAAAACAAAGGTACTTTGATATAAGGAAGTTAATAAATGGTTTCTCGATATGATGGCAGAAAAATTGGCATTAATCAAACAACTCAGTACGAAGAGCTGTTTGACGCTCGCGCTATTAAGCAAATACGACAATATTTCACACCAAATTTGAGACATCCAACAAATGAGGAAATTGCGCAGCTTCAAATAATACGACACGAATGGAGAGTTGGTGATAGATATTTTAAATTGGCAAGTCGATACTATAATGATTCAAAACTCTGGTGGATAATTGCCCACTATAATCAAAAGCCAACCGATGCGCATCTGGAAATAGGAAATGTAATAGATATTCCCTTGCCTTTGGAACTGGTTCTAAAATTTCTAAACATTTAATATATGTCTGACACAAAGAATGATAATGCGACAGTTGAAAGCTCCAATAAAGATGCTGTTACGGAAGAAAAATTTAATGAGCAAGCATATCTTCTTTATCAACATGAATCACTCATTAAATCCAACTTAAATAAGAATTATAAAAACTTTGTCCAGCTAATTGGACATCCTTCCATCTTATTGAGTAAGCTCTTAGGGACCGGAGTTGATGCTTTTTTTTCTATAACTCCTGCGCAACTTTCTTTATTACATCCCAGATTGAGATTGTTTAAGACAATTATAAATAAAAGCGGGAAAGAAACTGATGTTGAAATTCCTTTCAATGAAACATTAGATAATAGGGAGCTTGAAAATGTTCTTAAATCCAACAAAGGAAAAGGTGCTGGAATTGGTTTAAAAAGTTGTGAGTGGGAGGATACTGGACAAAACCCCGGCGAAACTGGCAAGGCTTTTTCAACAACTTTAGTAATGGTGTTTGCTTCAATAAGAGATATTTACAGAAAATTTGATCCAGACGCATCGTATGCTGATTTAATCAGATTTTCTCCAAGCAGTCGAGAAGATAATGCCTCAAATGGAAGTATTCAAACTTTATTTAATGATGCTTCTTTTAGAATAAAAGCGCAGATAGGATGGCAGGTGCCAAAAGAAAATGGAAGCAATCCTATTATAAATAAAGAAATGCTAGAAGCATTAGAAAATTCATTCATTACTCTTTCGCTTACGTTAGTTAGCCATAATATCAAAATAAGCCAGGAAGGTACGGTTGTTATTACTGCTAACTACATTGGCGCTATTGAGGGTAAAATGCTTTCACCAGAAACTGACATTTTGTATGTTGGTAGTGATTTTGAAACTCGATTAAATAATATCAAAAATTCACTAAAAAGAAAGAAATCATTACTCAAATACACAAAAAATCGCTTGGAACGTGAACAAAAAAATCGATTGACTGACTCACACGACGTTAAAGAATTACAAGAACAACAAGAAAGAGTTGAAAAACAGGTTGCTGAAGATACCGAATCGAGAGATTCTATCGTAAGAGAAAATAAACTTCAAAGCTACAGTAATTTATTACGACTCATTCAAAGTCGTTCTAGATTATTTGCTATTGATGTTGATGAAGCAGATGTTCAAAGATTTAATGAGTTGAAAAGTAAAGAATTTGATCCAGATCTGGAACCAGCCGAACTTCAAAGAGAAAAAATTGAAACATACAAAAACTATAGGCAACAATTTAAAGCCGTTAAAGCGTCTGCACTTGGCGCAAACCAGAGCACAATTGATTCAGCTTTTCTTAAATCTGATGATATTGCGGGTGGTGTTGTTGGAAAAAGTAAGGAAGATAATGCCAAAGCTTTGGAAGAACCGAAAAAGAAATTTTCTGAAGCATCAGTACCTCAGTCATCTAAGACACATAGAATAAATTTTGTTTATTTTGGAGATTTAGTGGATGCTGCTTTACAGTCTCTTTATAGATTAGTTGACGAACCACAACACAATATCGATCCCGCAATTACAGCATATAAAAGAGCTAGTATTGAGAATTTTAGATTTTTACTTGGAACAGCAGAAATACACGATTTTGATAAAGATGAACCTGCTACAGTTTCTTTATGTGATATTCCAATTTCTCTTAATTTATTTAATATATGGTTTCTCAAAAAAGTTATAGAACCGGCAAAGGAAAAATATCTCCTAAGAGATTTTCTTCGTGATATATGTTCGGAGTTAATTGTTAAAGCCCTATCTCCTTCCGGAATGGGAACATTTTCTAAAGCAAAACGTAATAAAGTAAGTTTCTCCGTTTTTAGTTTGAGAAAAGATGGAGCCAATCCTCTTCATAGATCACAGGAAATAAGAGGTAACAATAGAGTAGATATTGAAAAAATCGAACAGAACAATTTAAAGTCATTCCATATTAAACCAGAAAACACGTTTCAGTATTTGATGCTGTATATTAGTGGACTTCCTTCTCGTCGGCTAAGAGGGAATAGAGAAGATGATCTAAAGAATTATGGTATTCCTCATTTTTATATTGGTGCCGATAGAGGATTGGTAAAAAATATAGAGTTTGAAAAAGTCAATATGCAGTATATTGCGGAAAGTAGAATTGTAAATTCAGATCAAGTTAAGAAGGGTGATGCGTTTTTTAGTGAACCGTATAATGCTAAGTTGAATTTAATAGGAACTCCTCATTTTAAACCGGGAATGATGATATATGTTGATCCTGCTTCGGTTGGATTCCCTGAAGGAATTCCGAAGAGGGAAGCAATTCCAATTGGAGGATACTATACTATCACTAAAGTTTTTTCAAAGATAGAGGCAGGAAAATTTGAAACAAATGTAGATGCTAATTTTGAGGCATTTGGAGATGCTGAATTGGATACGTCCGGACATACAACTGTAGCAGGAACATCCCCAGACGAGTCAGTGCCAATAGACTCTAATAATGTTTTACCATGATAGTTAGAATATGTCAATTCCAAGAGGAAACAATGTCCTCAACTCCTTGGGCATCTTTACACAACGAACCTTATACAAAGATAAAATATATCCCGATTCATTACCGATTCCAATAGATCTGTGGTATGGGAAACCTTTGTATGGGAAACTCAACTCTCTTGATAGAGCTGTATTTGTATCAGAAGCTGCTCTAAAACAAATAAAAGTAAAAGAAAAAAAGATATTAATGGCATTAAATTTTGTTGTTGATGCCTTTAGTGATTTTAGAACTTTTTTCGAAAGATCAAAAAAACAAGCAAAAATAGATGTTAATGAAAGCGAATTTGAAGATGTGGAACCAAAAGTGGCCTGGGAAAGCGTTCATTCCATTTATCAATCTCACGTCGCAGTTCTTTTTGAAGTTTTTAGAGATACTTTTGTTAAAGAATTTAGTAGAGATATAAAGATATTAGATTTCAATAGTTTTCTCAAAGTCTTTTTAGAATATATCGATATTTTAAATCCTGCCTATCCGTTCACTAGAACGGCATTTATTACTACAAAATTTTGTTCTATGGAAAGCACCGGATTAGTGATACAGTTACGGAATACTAATCACGCGATTGATCAAAAGAAATATGAAAATTTCATATTAGATAAGAATTTTGAATTCTATACAAAGGTTGCTAGACAACACGGCTTTATGATAGATAAAAACGCTCCATGGAGATTAGTTGCTGATATCGCATCGCCTGCCATGGTTCCTTATATGGAAAAATATGGCATTTCTGCAAAGAACTTGTTTGGAAATTTTTATTATGAATCCCAAAGAACAGAACTTGATGTTTTGAAAGTCTATGTTTCGGAGTTTTATAATTCTTTCGTATCGGCAGAACCATTTGTTGAAATTACTAAACAATCTGCCACAACTAGAATAATAACAGAACGATTAGAAAGAAAAACAATCAAGCCTGATCAATTTGATGATTTATTTTGGATAAAACTGCATTGTTATATTAGATGTCGTGAAACCGGAACGTCTTTGTCTCAAGGAAATTTTGATAGATTAGTGTTAAATGCGCAAGAAATCTTAAAAAATCTTGACAAAGTAAAAGCATTAGAATATGTTGAAAGACATCTGAACAAATCCCATCTTTTTAGCGTTGATGAAAAAATAGAATTTTCACGCGAAAAGATATCTGGTACTATATCAAAACATACTGATTTTTCATTCTAGGGGTTTGAATGTTATTTCAAGTTGCTGGTGGTAAAAATATTTACATTGACGGACAATTGAAACCTACTGCCAATGGTTCTTTGCTTACTCATACTTGGGCATATAATCCAATGCTTGATGGATTGAATATTGAGTACGCACAATTATATTGTGGCGGTAAAACATTAGATGATATTTGCCCAGAATTTTTGAATTCCAAATGGATTGGACTGAAGAAATTACATCATTCATTTCAGAAATCTTTCAAAGAAGCAAAAATGTCCGACATAGGAGATAATTTTTATAATTTACTTCCGGAATATTTTATTCATAATTTCTTCAACGTTAAAAACGAAATAACATCTCACGTTATTTCTTCCTATGAGCGTCCAAAAAATTATGATTATCTGGTTGATTTGGAGACATTAATTGCCAAAATAGCTAAACAAACTGTTAATGTTGATTTTGTTGAAATGGATAAAAATATATTTGACGACAGAGTTAGAAGATTTAGGAATAAACTCAAAAATGGTTTAAAAACAATTAAATACAAAAATTTTGGTACAATCACGGGCAGGCTTTCCACTAAAAAGAATTCTTTTCCTATTCTGACTCTCGATAAGAAAATGCGTAAATATTTGGTTCCAAATAATCATTTATTTGTTGAAATAGATTACAACGCAGCCGAAGTTCGTACATTCCTTAGTTTGAATAAACAAGAGCAGCCTGAAATTGATTTACATGATTGGCATTCGACATTTTTTGAACAAGGATTGAGTAGAGAAGATGTCAAGAAGAAATTTTTTGCGTGGTTTTATAATGGAGACAATAATCTTTCTTCTGGAGTTCCAAAAATAGATGTAGCATACAATAAAAAGAATGTTTTATCAGAATATTGGGATGGACATAAAATTCATAATCCATATGGAAGAGAAATTGAAAGTGACGAACGACATGCTTTGAGTTATTTAATTCAGAGCACCACATGGGATATATTTTCGCGGAAAGTCATAGAAATTGATCAGTTTATGTCCCGCAATAAGTATAAATCTAAAATTGTTGCTTTGCTTCATGATAGCGTCATTATTGATTTATACGCTCCAGAGAAAGAAATGGTTAACACAATTGCTAAAATGTTTGGAAATACAGAATTTGGAATCTTTAGAGTGACATGTAAAATAGGAAGAAACTTAGGCGAAATGGAGGATTATATCAAATATGATTTTTGATGTTGCCATAGGACTTGGAGGCACGGGGCATCGCATTGCTCATCTTCTTTCGCTACTGAAAATGAAATCTAAATTTTTTTCGATAGACTGTGAAAAATGTTCCTATGACAATTTCAAACACATTCAAGTTCCTAAATTTGAACATCTTGAAGATTATGATGAAAAGTTCCCATCAGTTAAAAAACATTTCAAAGGACTCAAAGGAAATTTATTGCTAATAACTTCAGGGGGAGGTAATCTTTCTTTTTGTTCGCTCAACCTACTAGGTCAACTTCAAAACAATTTTAAAATATATGTTTTATATATTCAGCCAGCATTAGATATGATAGTTGGAGTTAATGCGATCAAACAACGAACGGTGTTTGGTGTTTTTCAAGAATCTGCCAGATCTGGTTTATTTGAAATGTTGTATTTAGCTTCTAATGAAGAAATTGATAAGTGTCTTGGACGTTTGCCATTACTTTCTTACAATGAAAAAATTAATGATACAATCGCATCTACATTCAACACAATATGTAAGTTACAAGAAATTAAGCCAGTTTTTAATACATTTCATGTTCCACCCATTGCAGCGCGCATCGCTACATTTGGCATTCTTGATCCAAAAGAAAATGAAGAAAAAATGTTTTTTGATCTTGACAGAAGCACCGATGCCGTGTATTATTTTGGGTACTCTGAAAAAAGTTTGAAGAATGATCCAAGTATTTTGAGTAGCGTAAAGAATATAGTTAAGAGTAAAATGCCAAGTGAAATAAACCGTATTTCGTACGGCATATACGCAACTAATTACGAGTACGACATCGTGTATTGTCTAAAATACACATCTGAAATTCAAATCAATAAAGATCAGTAGTATGAGAGATTTGTCATACAACTATAAGGACTATAGTCCAAAAGGAGAAATAAAATGGTTATTAATGTAGATAAAATGAGAGAAAAACTAGAGAATATAGATAACAGAGGAAAAAAGAGTTCAAAAAATAATGATTTTTTCAAGCCAGAAATTGGCGAACAGGAAATTCGTTTTCTTCCATCCGACGATGGAGATCCATTCAAGGAATATTGGTTCCACTATAATGTAGGTACTAGTGTTATGTGTCCGAAGCGAAACTTTGGAGAGAAGTGTCCAATTTGTGATTACGCTTCTTCTTTGTGGCAAGAAGGTACAGATGAGGGGAAGAAAATGGCAAAGGATTTATTTGCGCGTCAACGATTCTTTTCTAATGTTGTTGTTAGAGGTAAAGAATCTGAAGGTCCTAAACCTTACGGGTATGGTAAAGAACTTTATAAAAAGTTAATCAAGGTAGTTATTGACCCAGATTATGGCGATATTACGGATATTGATAATGGGCGCGATGTAAAGCTTATGTATGAAAAGGGCGGAGGAGCATCATTTCCGTCTTCCGATATTACGGTTAAACCAGTAACAAAGCCGCTTGCCAAGACTAAAAAGGAAATCAAAGAAATTCTCGACAAGGTTAGACCAGTAGATTCTTTCTTCGAGCGAAAGACGCCTCCAGAAGTGGCATTAATTCTCGAACACTTTTTAGCTGATCCATTCGATAATGATGGACAAAAAAAGTATGGTAACAATTCCAGCAATTCCACAAAGGAAAGTTCGTCTTCCACTGTCATTAAAGATGTTGATGCCGCTATCGATGAACTCGAAATTGATGGTACTGGTACTGACGACTAAGAAACAAAATGAGAATAGCAGTAGGAGAGGTTCTATGTTGGGATCTCTCCTACTGTTTTTTATAGAAAGTAAATTATGATACCTAAATCAAAAAAAGAAAAAATTACAGGACATTTATCTGGCGAAGATATTAGAGGCATTTTGAATAAAAAGGCTGGATTTGATATTGCCTTTTCCTTAAAGGATGAAAACCCTTCTGAAGTTAAATCCTGGATTCCAACTGGATCACGATGGTTGGATTCTATTATTTGTAAAGGCAAGCCCGCTGGAATTCCTGTAGGTAAAATTGTAGAAATTGCTGGTTTAGAGGCCAGCGGAAAATCTTATCTTGCTGCCCTTATTGCCGCTAACGCTCAGAAAATGGGAATGTCCGTTGTTTGGTTCGATTCTGAATCTGCTGTTGATCCGGAGTTTATTGAAAAACTGGGTATAAATTTAGATTCTGGAACATTTACATACGTACAGGCTCAATCTGTTGAATTTGTATTTGAAACTATTGAAACACTGCTATCTCAACAGAATGTTCTTTATATTTTAGATTCTTTTGCTAATACGCCATGTAAAGCAGACATGGAAGATCCTAATTTTGATCCGAGTTCTTCTATGGCACGAAAAGCACGAATCGCTTCGTTGGCAATGCAGAAACTCACTCTTCCAATCGCAAATGCGAATTCTACATTTTTAGTTTTAAATCAATTGAGAACAAATCTCAACACCAGTGATCCATCATCTATGAAAATAGATCCCTGGATGACTCCTGGTGGGAAGGCCCTTATATACGCTTACAGTTTACGCATTTGGCTGACGGGACGAAAAGCTAAAGACAGTTATTTAAATAACGACAAAGGATATAGAATCGGTTCCGAGTTAAAAGCTAAACTCAAGAAATCTAGGTTTGGAACTGAGGGTCGCGAAGCGGGTTTTAAAATAGTTTGGGGCGAGGATCCAATTGGAATTAGGGATGAAGAAAGTTGGCAAGAAGCATTGGAATTAACAGGAGCAATCCAAACCGCAGGAGCATGGAAATCTATTACTGCTAAAGATGGAACTATTATGAAGTTTCAAGGAACTTCTTGGATGGAAAAAATGAAGGATCCGATGTTTAGGGAAACTGTCCTTAATGTGATGGATGTGGATAGACATCAAAAATTTAATGATAAAACTGGTAATGCCGATGCGCACTATTCAATAGATTCATAGAGTGTTTTGATGTCTATAAAAAAGAATAGGATTCTAATTGTTGACGCTTATAATTTATTTATAAGAAATTATGTAGCAGACCCCAGTATTTGTGCAGATGGGAATCCATGTGGCGGCAATAAAGGATTTTTAAAATCCTTGCAGAAGGTTAGCAGAGAGTCTGGTCCAATTCATAAAATAATTGTTGTTTGGGATGGATCTGGAGGTTCATTAAGAAAGAGAAAAATAAATTCCGAATATAAAGAAGGTCGCGCTCCCATCAAATTGAATAGAAGTGTTCATAATCTTTCGGAGGAAGAAGAAAAATTAAATAAGATAAATCAATTTGTTCGTTTAGCAGATTATTTGAACTTAATGCCACTGATACAGTTTGTTTTCGAAAATGTAGAGGCTGATGATGTTATCGCGCGAATATGTAATCTTCAATCTCTCAAAAACAATATCAAAATAATAGTTTCAAGTGATAAAGATTTCATTCAATTGTGCAACAAAGAAACAATATTATTGCGTCCAGTTCAGAAAGAAATCTTAAATGAAAGTAGAATTGTAAAAGAATATGGCATCCATCCACAAAATTTTGCTTTAGCAAGAGCCATTGCAGGAGATAAATCAGATAATTTAGAAGGCGTACGTGGCGTAGGTTTAGCCACAATAGCTAAAAGAATTCCATTCCTGCAAGATAGTAAATCATTTACAATTGACGATGTTATTTCTCATTGTGAAGAGCACAAAGGGGAACTCAAAATATATAACGACATTGTTGCGTCTAAGGAAATTATTAAAATGAATTATAAATTGATGCAACTTTATGTCCCCAATATGTCACCAACTGTTTCAAAGGCAATCAAAGAAACAATACAAAATTTTGAACCAATGTTTAGTCAAACCCAGATTACTCACAAGATGGTCATCGACGGCTTTACTGATTATAACTGGGACTCTCTTTTCCAAACTTTTAGATTTATAGTTGCAGAGTCCAAAAGAGTTGAGAACTAATTACTTTCTACTCAGGGTAAATAATTGACTTCAATTCTCACTTAGGGTAGTATTTTACGTCCATCGAGAAAATAATGAATATAGTTGATGCTCCGACTTTTTCAACCTTCGGCCGCTCATTTCAAGAGAGACTTGCTTTTTTAATATTGGATGATAGAGTCTTTGCCGATAGAATGATTGAAGTATTAAATGTTGAATATTTTGAATCAAGATATCTCCAAGGATTTGTTTCAAGAATTTTTGATTATAAAAAACAATATAAAGTTCATCCTAGTAGAGATACAATGGAGATAATTCTTCGGACATCCTTAGAAAAAGAGAATGAAATTCTTCAAAAACAAGTAAGAGACTTTTATGCCCGCATGTTAGCTTCCGATCATATTGAGGATGGAAATTTCATTCAGAATGAAGCGTTAGATTTCTGCAGAAAACAAAAGTTGCACGAAGCTATGATTAAATCTGCTTCTCTCCTCAAAACGAATTCGTTTGACGAAATTAGCAAAGTTATCAATACTGCTCTAAAAGCTGGAGGAGAAATTGACACTGGGCATGATTTTATCAAAGATTTCGAAAAACGTTACGTTGAAAATGTTCGTAATCCCATTCCGACGGGGTGGGATCGACTTGATGAACTTACAAGCGGTGGCTTAGGTCGAGGCGAATATGGTTTGATTTTAGCGCCGACAGGCGCAGGTAAAAGTTTATGCCTCGTTCATTTGGGCGTACAAGCACTAAAACGAGGACAAAATGTTGTTTATTACACCCTTGAATTATCGGCAGAAGTAATTGGACTTAGATTTGATTCTTGTTTGACTGGAATACCTATCGATGAATTGCGCAACCACAAAGAAAAAGTTTTAGAAGAGTTGACTAAAATCACTGGTCAATTAATAATCAAACAGTATCCAAAAAAGAGCGCATCGATGATGACAGTAAAAAATCATCTTTCTCGTCTTAAAAGTCAAGGATTTATCCCGGATATGATCGAACTAGACTATCTCGATCTCCTCAAATCTTCTTCTATAAGAAAAGAATTACGTTATGAAATAGGTGAAACTTATGATGAGTTTGAAGCAGTTTGTCAAGAAGATCAAATAGTTGGCTGGACCGCTTCGCAAACAAATAGGTGTTTTTCTGTTGATACTCCTATTTATATATTAGGAGAAGATCAAAAAGAACATACAATTGAAATCGGACAATCTAAGATAGGCATGATGACAAAAACTGTTTATGGTTACGAAAAAATTATTGATATTTTTTCCTCTCGCCAAAAAGTCTATAAAATAACGCTAAAAAACGGATTGTCTGTGAAAGTTTCTAAAAAACATATTTTTCCAACGGATAGTGGGGATAAGTCTTTAGAGTCTGGATTAAAAATTGGGGATAAATTTTTGATAAAAAAATAATGAACTTTATAAAAAATTATTTATGGTTGCGAGATTTGTCATTAAGCGATGAGCAAATTTTTCAAATAAAAAAAATCTATGAAAATTTGTCAAGAAAAGATTTTAAAAATAAGAAATTCTTGATATTAAATTTTACAAAATATGATGTCGATGGGGATTGGCTAGAGAGAATTGAAGCATCTAGAAAATTTGGAAGAAATTGTATGACAGAAGAAGTATACAAAATACGTTATGGCGACAGATGGGAAGAAATCTTGAATTCGCAGACAAACAAGCGTAAGAATAATAAAGAAATTATTATTAAAAAACACGGTATCGAATATTATGAAAATTTAATAAAACAAAAAAATTGGCACAATTTGCAGAATCTTTCAGAAAGAATAGGAGAGGATGCGGCAAAAGAAAAACATTCTTCTTATTTAGAAAAATGGAAAAGTTCTATTGAAAAAAGAAAACTTGACAGAAAATGGGATAATGGACTTTCTCATGAAAGTTTGTTTATAAAGCACGGCAAAGAAGAAGCTTTAATTAGATGGAATAAAAAATCAGAAAAACAAAAATATGCTTTTTCCCTTGAAAAATTTGTGAAAGATTTTGGCGAGACATTAGGAAAGGAAAAATGGGATCAGTACAAAGACAAAATGCGTACTCTTTCTGAGAAGGCAGCATCTAATCGAGATAGTGTTGGGTTTTCGAAAATTTCTCAGAAATTATTTTGGGACGTTGTGCAAAGGTTAGATTTGAAGAAAGAGATGACATTTTTTAAAGAATGTAACGGGGAAAAAATAATTAAAATATATAAAGATGGAAAATATATTAAGTTTTATTCATTAGATTTTTTATATGAAAATAAAATTATTGAATTTGACGGAAATTATTGGCATAAAAACAACGAAGACAAGGATAAGGAAAGAGATGAAATATTAACAAAAAGAGGATTTTCAACACTAAGGATTAACGATAAAAATTACAAAAAAGATCCTTACGGTACAATTGATAAGATAGTAGAGTTTTTAAATGGATAAACTTAATTTAAACGATTTTGATTTGATGGAAATAACAAACATTGAAGAATGTGACGAAGAAGATACAATCGATATATGTTTGGAAAAGCATCACTATTTTTTTGCAAATGATATATATTCCCATAATTCAGGTTTGAGTTCAAATACCGTACAAATGGAACAAACATCAGAAGCACTAAATAAAAATTTTGGCTCATACCTTACTCTTGGACTTGCGAGAACGCAAGAAGATAAAAACAAAAATACAGGAAGATTGTCTGTCTGCAAAAATAGAAATGGTCCAGATGGAATGACATTTAATATTTTTATGGATCCATCAAATGTAGATATACGTATTTTGGGAGATTTTGATCCTCGTAAAGATATTTCATCGTTAGTGGACGTGGAAGAGCAAAAACGCCGCATGAGAGCAAAATACAAGAAATATAAAGAAAATAATGGAGGAATTGTTTAATGAATTTTGAAAACGATATGAGTGTTTTTGCGAAAACAATAACAGAGCAGCGATATGCACATCCATTAAAAGATGGAACTTTGGAAAATTGGGATAACATATCCTACAGAGTGGCAAAACATGTTATGAAGTCAGTTAACGCTTCAAAGTCTCTATCTGAAAGAGTTCATATAGCAATAAGAGATAGAAAATTCATTCCTGGAGGACGATACCTATATGCCTCTGGGCGCCCATATCACCAAACTCAAAATTGTCTTATGCTGAGTGTAGAAGATTCTCGTGAAGGTTGGTCGGATTTATTACATAAGTCGTCGATGGCTTTAATGACAGGGGCAGGAATTGGAGTTGATTATTCAAAAATAAGACCGGAAGGGAAACCAATTAGAAAAACCGGAGGCAAGGCAACCGGACCAACGGCACTTATGCAGATGATTAATGAAGTTGGTAGAGGAGTTATGCAGGGAGGATCGAGAAGGTGTCTCCCGAAAGGCTCTCTAGTTCATACTTTGTATGGGTTAAAAAAGATAGAAGATATAACAACTGAAGATTTGGTTCAAACATTTGATGGATTTGAAAAAGTGTTGAACATATTTGATCAAGGACAGCAAAAAACTATAAAAATTAAAACTCAAACTGGATTTTTTGAATGCACTGAAAATCACAGAGTGGCTGTGTTGACTAATTGTTTCGGAGAATTTGAGTGGAAAAAAGCCAAAGACCTTTCGAACCAAGATAGATTGATTTTTAATGGAAAATTGCTGGAATTCGGTCCTACAAAATTACCAAATTTTTCGTATGAAAAATCAATTCATTGCACGTCTATAATAGATATAAAAATTCCCGAACTAGACTCTGGTATAGCTTGGTTGTTGGGGTTGATTCACGGAGATGGCTATGCTTATTTGGGCAAAGATAAACAAAACAAACTTCACGGCCGAGTGAGTATTGCTTGTTCTTTTGATTACCCAGAAATTAAAGATAAAGCTATAAAACAATTGGAAAGATTTGGAGTAAACGTTATATCATCACCAGGTGATGGAAAACTATGGAATGTTAAATGCTCGTCTGTGCAGTTGGCTACTTATTTGCAATCGTGGTTTAAAAAACCAAATGTTTCAATTGACGTACCAGAATGTATAATGTGTGCGAGGCCAGAAATTAGGTGTGCATACATTGCTGGAATTGTTGATTCAGATGGAAGTTTATCGTCTCGCCCAATAAATATTGCATCGTCGATTTATCCAGAATTCTTAAATCAATTACAATCACTATTGGCGTCATTGGGAATTGTTTCCAGAATTAAACTTGTAAGAAAAGAAATTGGAAAATGGAAATCTTTATATCAATTAAATGTTTGTAATACCAAGCAACTTCTAAAACTTAAAAAACTAATTGGATCTTTTATTTTGAAAGGGGACATTTATGAAAATTCTGGAACGAAAGAACAATTTTCTTATTCTTTTGATGGCAGTTTGATTAATGCATCATTTGAAAAAAGACCTAGAAATCTTCATCATGACAAAAATGTTGCCGTTAGTATTGAAATGATAGAACGTGTTATTAAAAAAGATTTAAATTTTACCCCTATTAAAATTTTAGGAATCGAGGAAGGAAGAATCGTTGAAACATATGATATTGAAGTAGAAAACAAAAATCAATTTTTCTGCAATGGATATCTTGTGCATAACTCGGCAATTTGGTCTGGACTAAATTGGAGCCATGCCGACATATATAAATTTGTTAAACTCAAAGATTGGACTGAGGATGTCAAATCTTTAAAAAAGAAGGATTTTAATTTTCCCGCTCCATTGGATATGACGAATATTTCTGTTCTATTAGATGATGTTTTTTTTAAAGCCTTCTATGACGAGAAACATCCACAACATTCCCATTCTCAAGCAATTTATTGGTTGGTCGTCAGAAATATGCTAGAAACTGGTGAGCCAGGATTTTCAGTAGATATTGGTGATAATTCCGGTGAAACCCTGAGGAATGCATGTGTTTCGGGCGAAACGGAAATTCTAACTAAAAATGGTTATCGACCAATTTCATCATTGGTTAACCAGTCAATTGACGTATGGAACGGGTTCGAATGGTCAAATGTTGAAATAAAACTAACTGGACGAATGCAACCAATGGTTGATGTTGTATTAAGTGACGGAAGGGTGTTGAGATGCACTGAATATCATAAATTTATTATTTCAAAAGATTATCATGGAGCTTCTGAAAAAGTGGAAGCCTACAATCTTCAGCCAGGAATGAAATTGATTAAAGGGACATTTCCAATAATAAAAGAAGGAGAGGATGTTGATGCAAAAGAAGCGTACACACAAGGCTTCCTTTCTGCCGAAGGAATGGACGATTACAATTTCTTTTCAGTGTACGACACAAAATATTGCTGTTTGAGTCGCCTTTCGATAAAAGAAAATAAAAATTTTCACAGCAGCAATAGTAAAACGACTGTTAGACCAGATTTTGAAAAATATTTGAAATCTTTTGTTCCACTTGAGTGGAACTTGAATGGAAAATTAAATTGGTTGGCTGGATTGATAGATGGAGATGGAACTGAATTAAAAGAAGGCGGATGCCAAATAGGCTCCGTTGATAAAAATTTTCTTTTAGATGCTCAGAAGATGCTTTCTACGATAGGAATAAATAGTAAAGTAACATTAGGACACAAAGCTGGATTTAGAATGCTTCCCGATGCGGAAGGAGGACTAAAAGAATATTATTGTAAAGATCTTTATAGATTGCTAATCGGCGCGCAACAAATACAAAATTTGAAAGAATTGGGTTTAAAATGTGAACGTTTGTCGTTTGACAAATCTCCAAACAGAGACGCTAGTCAATTTGTTTTTGTAGTATCAGTTTCTGAAGGAGGTATAGAAGAAAATGTTTATTGTTTTAATGAACCTAAAAATCATACTGGAGTTTTTGATGGTGTTTTGACTGGTCAATGCACTGAGGTAACATCGCGCGATGATTCAGATATTTGCAATCTTGGCAGTATTAATCTTGCCAGAGTATCTTCGCTAGAAGAAATGAAAGACCTAGTAGAATTAGGGACTTGTTTTTTGTTGGCTGGCACTGTCTATTCAGACGTTCCTTATGCCAAAGTAGATCAAGTTCGTTCGAAGAATAGGCGCCTAGGACTCGGATTAATGGGCATTCATGAATGGTTGCTTATGAGAGGAAAAAAGTACGGACCCGACCCAGAACTAGAACAGTATTTGAAAATTTACAGCACTAGTACAGAAATTGCTCATGAATATGCTGAAAAGTGGGAATTAACTAGTCCGATTAAAACTAGAGCAATTGCTCCAAATGGAACTATAGGAATTGTGTCGGAAACTACAACGGGCATTGAGCCAATTTTCTGCGTTAGTTATAAAAGACGTTATAAAAAAGGACCAGAATTGATTGAATATCAATATGTGTTGGATCCTACTGCAAAACGTCTAATAGAAAAAAATAACCTCGATCCAGATTCAATAGAAGATGCGTATGATTTAGCAAAGAACGTTGAACGAAGAATAGAATTCCAAGCTTGGGTACAACGATTTGTTGACCATGGGATCAGTTCCACTATCAACCTTCCTCCATGGGGTTCTGCTGATAACAATGAAGATACTGTTAGAAAATTTGGAGATATTTTAATAAATTATCTTCCAAAATTGAGAGGAATTACCTGTTACCCAGATGGTGCTCGTGGTGGACAGCCTCTTACCCCAGTAAAATATTCTCTTGCTATGAAGCATGTTGGAGAAACATATTTAGAATATGGAGACGCATGCGCTATGAATAAAGGAGGTTCATGTGGATCTTAAATTATATGAATAAGAGACACAAATGAGTTAAAATGAAAGGAATATTATATGATTAGAGAGTTTATGGATGAATCAGAAAAAGAATATATTCGAAGAAATATTCTTAATGTTATATCAAAAGATATAGACAAAATGGTATTGTTTGAAAATATTAGTAGAGCAAAATTAATGCTTGAGACGACTATTAGTCGTCTCGATTATGAAAAGGAAAGATATGAAATAAAACTTGACATTCTTCGTGAAGGTAATGTAGCATGGCAGGTAGTTGTTTCGGTGCGTCCGAAAGACTGTGAGGAAGCTCTTTCTATTAATGCTAGAATTTCATCTAAGGGATTCTAGGAGGTGATCGATGACAATAGGTTCTTATCCTAAAATATTTTCGATTGGGCATGCACAAATTGCTCAACTATTTGATGGTGAAATAACAATCGAGGAAAAGATTGACGGTAGCCAGTTTTCCGTCTCAATTCGGGACGGAGAATTAATGGCTCGCAGCAAGGGAGCACAGCTCATTATTGACGCACCCCAAAAGATGTTTAATGAAGCAATAGAGGTTATTAAGGAGTTAGCGCCTAATTTGCATCCTGGATGGATATATCGAGCTGAATATCTTAGAAAACCAAAGCATAATGCGCTTGCTTATGACAGAATTCCTAATAATCACATAATGCTTTATGATATCAATATTGGACAAGAACAATACATGTCTTATGAAGATAAAACAACAGAAGCAGCAAGACTCGGATTAGAAGTTGTTCCTTTGATTTATCATGGAGACGGCAGTCAAATGTCTGCGGAGAAACTAAAAGACATGATGGATAGAATATCAGTTCTTGGTGGTGCTAAAATCGAAGGATTTGTTGTTAAGAATTATCAACGATTTACGCCCGATGGCAAAGCAATGATGGGCAAATATGTTTCGGAGAGCTTCAAGGAAGTAAATAAGGTCGAATGGAAGAAAGAGAATCCATCCAATAAAGACGTTCTTTCAGCGCTTATGGAAGAATACAGAAATAAGGCAAGATGGCAAAAATCTATAATTCATCTTCAAGAAAAAGGACAGATTACAGATAGTCCAGGAGATATTGGTATTCTCATCAAAGAAGTTCAAAAGGATATAGAAGAAGAATGTGAACAAGAAATTAAGCAAAAACTCTGGCTTTGGGCAAAATCTCACATTTTGAGAGGATCTATCAGAGGGTTACCGGAGTATTATAAAGAACAATTGTTAAATAAACAATTTTCCAGTAGCAAGTAAACGAAAATCATTTGACCGCATTCAGTGAATCTGCTACAATTACTAAAATCAATGAAACGCCCATGCAGTTATAAAGAATGTAGTTTTCGCCGCGCTCATTACGAGCGCCAAGACACAGCTAGGGGAATTCAATATGTTGAGGTTCCAGACGATTATCCATTCGAAAAGAAACAATATTGTTCTTTTACGTGTGCAATCATGGATGGTTCAATGAAATTAAATACAAATTCTAAGAAAGAAGAATAAACGTGGCTATAGAAATTAATAAGGAAAAAACAGAAAGAATTGAAAAATTGATTAAAAGTCTCAAAGAACTTGAATCATGTATTCTTCCATATCAAGAACAACGGAAGGAACTTCGGACAAGCTATATTGAACAAGGATGGCTCTCGAAAGAAGAATTTGATTTGGTAAAGAAATCTTTTAATCTTTTGAAACGGAAGACAGATATGGATGATTTAACTACAATATACGACATTGTTAAAAAGGAAGTATCAGAATGAAATTCATACCAGTTAATAAACATCTTCTTGTAGAAAAACAAGAAGATCAAGTGTCACATCTTGTCCCTGAAGAATTTAGGGACAATTTGAGTCCATTTACGGTCGTTAAAATTCTAGATATAGCAGATGATTGTGAAAAGATTTCCCCTCAAGGAGATCCTCATGGTATTCGATTAGTTGTTCAAACGAACGGTATTGAGCAAGTTAAAATGTTTAGGGATACATTTCATATCGTATCAGAAAATTTTGTTGTTGGTATCTTGGAGGACTAATGGACGAGTTGATTGATAATGATATGCTTCGGCTTCTATTGGAGCGTTCAATAACAAGATCTCATTTTGAAAGAACCCATCAAAGGATCTCTGAAGTTGGCCTGCATAGGTTTTTAAAAGACTATAGAAATTTTGGTTTCATAATAATTTCTGCTTTTAGAACTTGCGCTGCAGAAAAAGGCATTGACTGTGATACCCATGAAGAATTAGAACAACTAAAACAAAATAACCTCCATGATAAAGAATTGAAACAAGATCTAAAGCATTTTGGTTTTGGATATATTCCAGTTCTTGGAGGATATAAAGAAGAGATAAAAGACCCAGAAACAGGAAAAAAGATAAAAGTCGACGCACCATCTCCTGAAAGAGCATATATCGTTGTTGCGAGAGATAGTGGAAACAGACAAATAGAACCAGAAAAACTTAGACAGCTTGGGATGACGTTGGCACAAAAATACAAACAAGAAAGTTTTTTGTATAAACCTCCTCAAGCAGAAGATAAAAATGCCTATTACGTGGACGGAAAAGGGAATATCACACATACCTTCACTGGAGCTGTAAAGTTAAATGATTTGGCTCAGACGTATTTTACTCAACTTCGCAAACACAAAAGTAAACGTTTTACGTTCACAGAAGATGGATTGAATTCGATTTGGATTCCAAAACCACCAAGTGGATTACAGGAAGCCCAATCTCGTTATGGCGAAATATTCATAAGGATGGATAAATGATTTTGAATCGTATATTGGGATTGTTTGAACATATTTTGATAACTTTGTTTCGGAAAACCGATATCGTTCGAACAATTGCTGGTAAAGAAGTGCTTTCGTCTAGAGTAATAACTTTTGTCAATCGTAGTTATTTGCTTAGAAAACTTACCAAAGGCAAAATAGAAGGAATTTCCTTACAGCATATTAGAATTCCACATGGTTATGAGTATCTTCACGACTTCCCGTGCGATTTTAAAGTTCTTATATTAACTGGAGGGTACACTGAGGAAATTCCAATAACTGCTGGAATTGAAGGACTTTCTTCTATTGAATCAAATGGAAAAACAATTAATTTGTGGATGCATGGTGATGAAACAGTTAAAAAAATATGGAAACCATTTTCTTTTCATCACACAAAAGCAGAACAATTGCGTAGAATTTGTGAAGAAGGATTTAATCCAACATGGGCTTTATATTTTGTGGGTCCGAAAAAGCGTGATTTTGGTTTTATGGGAACGAACGGATGGATGAGTTTTAGTAAACTTGCAGAAAAGAATAAATGATTAATAAAAATAAAATAATAGTTTTAGATGTAGATGGACCTTTAACAGCATTTGATGAACAAATATTGGAACTTGTTCGTCCTGGTACAACGTTCCAAGAACTTGAAGATTTGAGGGATTGGGACGTATTCAAGATATTAAATGAAGAACAGTTAATAGAAACTCATAATATTTTGGAAGACGTTCAGTTCTGGTACAATCTGAAGCCACGCGATCTTTCTCAAAAAATTGTTAATGTAATGAGAGAAGATGATAATGAAGTAATATTTTGTACAGCCCCATGGACAGGATGTAAAGAATGGGATCTAGCTCGCCGAGAGTGGCTCATAAAACATTTTGGCGCCAAGGGGAGAGAAGACATTATTATCACTGCTAGAAAAGATGTTATCTATGGAGATCTTTTTATTGACGATAAGCCTTCAAATGTGCTAGAGTGGAAAAGACGATGGACGCCTCATAAATGTTATGGTCTTTTATATGAGACTCACACAAACAAATTTGAAAACATTTGGCCTCGTGTCAGAGCAAAAGAAAATGATTGGGAGTTTATAAAGAAATGAAAGAAGAAGATTAAGAGGAAACAATGAGAATGGCTAAAATAATAAAAACAGACGTTATGAATTCAAGAATAGAAGAAGGATTGTTTTTAGCATCTGTTGAAGAAGATACAAATGGAAATTTATTGATGAATTTTGATATCGATAGCGATTTTAAGATAAAATTTGCAAAACGAGAAAAACTCAAGCGCTGGAGCCCAAAGCGATTTGAAAAGTGGATTTTATCCAGGTTGGAAAATGGACTAAAACTTCTTGAAAAGAAATATGATAAAGCAAATTCTAAGTGAAAATGTCATAAATGTAATGCCGTTCCCGTTTGCAATGGTTTATGTTTTTGTGCTTAGTGTTGTGACAATAATTAAAGGAAATTAATATGGAAAACATGAGCAAAGAAGAGTTTGATGAAAAAATGTGTAAAAATTACCCACTTCTTTATAGAGATAGAAATGCAAGCATGCAAGCAACTTGCATGTGTTGGGGTTTTGATATTAATCAAGGCTGGACTCAACTCGTCGAAGAGCTTTCGTCCAAACTTGAAATTTTAATTCAAAAATATATCAACGACAATCCAAATTTGCCTTGTAGGTGGTGTTCTGTTGAAAAAGACACTCACGAACAAGGATGGTGGAGCGAAGCAAAATGGGAAGACGATGGTATATCAAAGCATTACGTATGCCATAGTCCAAATGGTTATGAAGCTGATTATCCTTGCGCTTCGCAAGTGAAAGAAAAATTTGGGTTGCTTAGATTTTATATGACATCAGCAACTGATGAAATGTATGATTTAATTCGCGAGTATGAAAACAAATCTGCTCATATTTGCGAAGGTTGTGGCGCGCCTGGTAAGCTTAGAGGTGATACGTGGTATGTGACCCAATGTGATGGTTGCGCAAAAGGAAAACCATAACTTCTAGAGGATGGTTTTGAATATGAATTATGAAAAAACAATCGATTTGTACGACGATGGCATTGGCAAAGTTCAATACATTCAACATTACGGCAATGACAAAATGATTGTCAACTCTGCACGTGTATCTTATGGTAGAGATAATGTTTCACCACTTGACGAACGTGATGTCAAATTAATAAAATATCTGTTAAAAAATAAACATACAAGTGTTTTTGAATGTTGTGGAATAACGTTTAAATTTACTGTACCCTTGTTTGTACGAGGACAACATCACAGACACCGCGTTTGGAGTTTTAACGAGGAAAGCCGCAGATTTACGGAAAAAAATATTCAATTTTATGAACCAAAAACATTTCGCACGCAACATATAAAAAACCATCAAGCAAGCAATAACGATAAAATAAATCCTACAGTAATTTATTGTGGGCAGGAAAGAAATGTTTCATTGGCTATTGTAGAAGCAAATTCAGATATGTTTAATCTTTATCACGATTTGCTTGGCGCAGGTATTTGTCGCGAACAAGCGAGAATGGTATTGCCACAAAGCATGTACACAAACTACTACGGGACGGTCAATTTAAACAACTTAATGAAATTTATTGTACTTCGCGATAGCAAACATGCTCAATGGGAAATTCAAGTTGTTGCTCAGGCGTGTAAGGAAATAGCCAAAGATTTATTTCCAGAAGCGATAACAGCTTTCAATGAAATTGTAAAACAAGGAGAAAACAATGACATTTGATGAAAAATTAACAGAAGAAAATATTCCTGAAGGGTATCCTTCTCAAGAGGAATTAGCCAAGGAACTTTTGGAACACATAAAAGACAATCCACAAGCGCAAACAGGTACAGATATAAATTATATTCTATATTGGAAAATAAATGTTCGCGGTCTTGAAAATAAACCAGAAGTGGTTCAAAGTTATCTTTCACGCTTAGAAGAGAATTTTACAGTTCAATTGGAAAAGTTTGATTGTATTTCTTTTTATGAGCCGGTTGTCGATCAACCAACTTCTCTCACAGTTGTTAATACAAAAACCATGAAGTATGTTAAGATTTGATGCCGATTACTCCAATTCATGAAGACGTAATTGTTCTTGGATCTTCACTTCCGGCATTGATATATGCTTACTGTAATGGATATCCGTTTATTTGCTCTAAAACCGTAATTCCTCATCGTTTTGAATATTTTGACGTAAATCTCGATCTATCTAAATTCCTTACTAGGAATAAAGTAAACAGCCTAAGATCGCTCAACGGTATTATTAAACTGGGGATGAGTAAGCCAATCCTTTGGCACAAGCTACATTTTCTTTTGACAATTTCTTCAAAGAATTTAATGCCTGTTCGTCCTGCCTCTATTACGGTAGAGGATAATATTATTAAAACAATAACTCCCAACGCAACATTGAGTGTATTTTCATTTGATAAACTCGTTGTCTTTGGTGAAGAAGAAATATTGGGAATACAATCTCAATCGACTAAACAATTTAAAGTATTTGATTGGATTAATGTACATTCTGGAATGAACCACCAACTTGACATCATTGAATCAGTGGATCAATTTGTTCAACAAATAATTTATTTCTACAGTTCTGGAAGATTTTTGAATGGAAGTTTTAGAGATATTGTGTCTGTTTCCACAATTTCAGCAGAACAATTACAGCAGTTTGATTTTTCAGATACCGGCATTACATTCCAAACAAAAAATCTCATGAGGGCATCCGGGATTCGTGGAACAAGAAATGGAAGGGACACCTTGTGTCCAACCCGTTTTAAATATTATGCCATTAAACTCGAACACATGAAGAGAGAATTTATAGAAATACGTGAAGGCAATTTTCTTGTTGCAGGGAATGTTGAAATAAGATATGATAAAGAAGAGAATTTAATTAAAGAGCTAGATGTAAAAGAAACAAGTGTTTCAAAACTTCATAGAAAATTCTTAGATGAAAAGACCAATAAGTAAGCTCATAAATTCTATCCATATTCCTGGCATTATTCCCATTGCTGGAATTCCATTGGATTTTGAATTTCCCTGGCATGATTCCATGCAGCCAATTGCCCAGGATTTTTTAGCAGTCGAACGGGCAGTTTTAGAATGCGCTACTGCTGGATGTAAAACTATATGGATAATCTGTCCAGCCAATATTCAACCTCTACTAAAACATAGAATTGGCGAATATGTTTTGGATCCATATTTTTATGGTCGATCGTTGAGAATTAAAAAGTATAAGGTTGAAGGAAGAAAATATGTTCCCATTTACTATGTTCCTGCCCATCCCAAAGACAAAGATAAAAGAGATTCTTTAGTTTGGAGTATATTATATGGCGCCAAAATTGCTAGAAATATAAGCGTTCGATTGAGTAAATGGATGGTGCCTGCCAAATATTATATTGCGTTTCCATATGGGGTTTTTCCATCACAGTATCTTGTAAAATACAGGCATAAAGTAGCATACGAGAAACGTTTTTTTGTTTCGTTTAATGGAAAAACAATTCGCGACGGAGAATTTCTTTCCTGCTCTCTTGGAGAAGAAGATATTAAAATTCTTAGAAAAGAATTCAGACAGCAAGCAACAGGAATTCGAGCGCCACTTGAAGACGGTATAGATCCAAAGTCGACTCATGCTATCAAACTAAAAAATTTACCATTTGAAGAAAGATATTCAGGGAGATTTTTAACCGTTGGTGATATTTTTAGTAAACTCAATATGGACGAAAGTTATTGTATGAGCGTTCCATGGTATCACAATATTTCATCTTGGAATGGATTGTGCGAATATTTAGGTTCAGAGGACAGACATAAAATGCATCGTCCAAAGACAGCTTTATTGAGACTGAGACCGGAAAGTTATTGGAACGGAATAGGAGCCTACGGCAATGACGAAACAATCGAATAGTATATTGCTGGGAGATCGAAAGCGATATAGAGCGCGAAGGCAAGCAGAATACACTACTCACGATAAGCTCACTCGTGAATGGCTCGAATACACAGAAGAAACAAATTTTAGAACAATTCAAGATTGTATTGAAATTTTGGAGAAATTACGTGAGGATTATGACAAATATTACGAAAGAGCAGCCTTACAAAACGCAGTCAGACATTTGAATTTATATTTGAAATCGTGAAGCAGATGAAAAATTTATTTATATTTATCGATAATTTACTAACATCTTCAATTGTATTGTGGCTGTGTGGATATGAGGTGGGTTCAATTATAGAAAAATCTAGGTTGGTTCCGTGGACAATGATGCCAATTATTGATATTTCCTTGGGATTTTTATCATTATCGATTGGATTGGTGTCTGCTTATAGTACGTTTGTATGTATACAGCGCTTACGAACACTGGAGCGATATTTTAGCAAAGAAATGGACGTTTAATTTTGACAATTGTCCGTTCTTAATGTAGTGTTGTCTTGTGCCTGATATTACCATGTGCCCTGGCAATAATTGTCCCAAAAAAGATATATGCTATAGACATATAGCGAAACCCGGAAGACTTCAATCATTTTTTGTCGATCCGCCCTATTGTTTAGTATTAAAACAATTTAGCTGTGATTATTTCTGGGATTCACAAATTTACTCCATACCTGGTTTCTCCAATTCGAAGACTCTTCAAACAATTGAGCCCTCTATCTTAGAGGGAGATAAGAAAGCAAAGAACATTAATGTCAAAAAAAGAAAGTAAAATTCCTTTTGTCGGACTTCACGCTCATTCCACATGTGGAAGTCCATTCGATGCTATTGGATATCCAAACGAATCAATTGATTATGCAATAGATAACGGAATGAATTCTCTGGCATTAAGTGATCATGGGAATATGAACGGCACGGCTTATCAGATCCTGTACTCTAAGAAACTAAAAGCAGATGGCAAGAATTTTAAGCCTATATATGGAGTTGAAGCATACTTCATTCCATCTCTTGCAGACTGGCGCGAGCTTAAATCAGCAAAAGCTCTAGAAAAACAAAACAAAGATAAAGTAAAAGAAGAAGATGAACAAGGTGGTACAGTTGTTGAAGACGAAGAAGCATCGAAGAAAAAGAAAAATCCTCTTAATGCTCGCGCACATTTGATTCTTCTTGCCCAAAACCAAATAGGGCTAAATAATATTTTCAGTCTTATTTCTGAAAGTTTTAAACCTTCATGTTTCTATAAGTTTCCACGAATTGATTACGAACTTTTACAGAAACATAATGAAGGAGTAATTGCTAGCAGTGCTTGCCTTGGTGGAGTTTATGCCCAAGATTATTGGGAAAATCTAGAAAAAGGCTCTGATATCATTCTTAATGCGATGCGCAATACCACAGAACGAATGCAAAAGATCTTTAATGACAGATGGTTTGGAGAACTACAATGGAATAATATTCCAGCACAACACGATATCAATCAATACATCATTCAACTATCCAAAGAATATGATTTACCATTAATATCAACAGCAGATAGTCATTATCCGCGTCCTGAACTTTGGAAAGACAGAATCTTATATAAGAACCTCCGTCCAGGATTCAACAAAAAAGAACAAAAGAGTTTGCCCGATTCGATCGATGAAGTTGGATATGAACTTTATCCCAAGAATGGCGATCAAATGATGGAGGCATATGAAAAATATTCTTCTATGAATGGTATAAAATATGACTCTGACTTGATCCTAAAATCTATTACAAATGCACACCATATCGCTTTTAACATGATTGAAGATTTTATGCCTGATAATACTATTCGTCTTCCTTCTTTTGTTGTTCCTGATGGAATGACTGATGACAGTGCTCTAACACAAATGGCAGAAGAGGGACTAAAAAAACTATCTTTGTCCCCAACAGAGAGACCTGAATACGAGAAGAAACTTCAAACAGAACTCAAAGTCATTCAAGGAAGAGGATTCAGCAGATACTTTTTGACAATGAAGTCCATCGCTGATAAAGCAAATTCATTACAGATTACCGGCTGTGGGAGAGGTTCGGGCGCCGGTTCCCTTGTCAGTTATGTTCTTGGAATCACCCAAGTCAATCCAATAAAATGGGGTTTGATGTTTGAGAGATTCCTTCGTTCCGATGCCGAAGATGATGTAGGATATTCGTTAGGAGAATCAAATAGTTTTTCGAAAATAAGTAAAATGATAAAAATAGAAACCACTGATGGCAAAGTGATTTTACTAACTCCCAATACGCAATGTAAAATACGCAGAAATGGAACAAAACAGTGGGAAAAAGCGTCAAACGTTTTAGAAAACGATGAAATAGTTTCTCCAGACAAAGACTAGTTATGTTATGGTAAAAAAGTATTTTGTGAACGAAAACTGTTTTTCGGAAGTTGACATTGTATCTTGTTATTGGGCTGGTTTTATTACTGCTGATGGGTCTGTTTCTGGAAAGGGTGGTTTCTCTATGAGTCTATCTCGAAAAGACCATTCTCACTTAGAATCATTTGCCAAGTTTGTGGAACTATCTTGTCCTGTTAGGATATTTGAGAATAAAGATGGGTACCTTTATTCGTCTGTTTCATTTTCTTCAAAAGAAGTATGTTTTGATCTTGAACAGAAGTACAACATTATTCCGAACAAAACATTTCTTTGTGCTTTCCCGCCAATAACAAATAGAGATTTTATTGATGCCTTTATTGTGGGATACATAGATGGTGATGGATGTCTTTATTCTAACAAAAAAACAAACTCCATTGATTTGTCTATTGTTGGAACAAAAGTTTTTCTTGAGTGGATAATAAAAAGGTTTGAAGAAATACTAAATGAAAAAATAGGACATCTAAGAAAAACAAAATCAGTTTATACTTTTTATTGTAATAAAAGAAAAGCATTTTTGTTATTAGAACACTTGAATAAAATAGAAGTTCCAAAACTGAATAGAAAATGGGATAAAGTAAAAACCATAAGACAAGATTATGGAACTTATTTGGAATGGACTCCAGAAGAACTAGACATTCTAAAACAAAATCATAGTAAAATGTCTTGTAGAAAAATAATGGAAACTTTTTTACCTTACAGAACTTACGAAGGAATAGAAAAAAGAATACACTTATTAGGACTGAAAAAGCATTTTGAAGTAAAATGGGAAAAAGAAGAAGACTTGCTATTGAGAACTTATTATGGTAAAATGTCCGTAAGACAAATACAAGAGACGCTTTTTCCTTACAGGACATTTTCATCTGTAAAAAATAGAACAACAAAAATAAGAGAAGAGAATGCTAATAAAAAAAGTTGAAACTATTGAAGGAAAGTTTGTCATTCAAACAATCCCTACGCAAACCCAAACTATCGTAAGAAATAAAAACATTTCTTTCTATGTTAGAAATGATAAATCTGCTGATATGCCAGATATTGACTTTGACGTTGGCAACAACGATGAAGTAAAGAGAACCATTGTTGAAATGTGGGGAGAAGATAATGTTGTTTCCATTTCCAATTGGAATACATTACAATTGAAATCTCTCATTAAAGATATTTCAAAGTTTTATGGTATTCCATACAAGGAAGTTAACGATATTACAACAATAATGTTTTTGGAATCAGTTCCAGAAATTAAAAAAGAGTTGGGGATTAAATCTGGCGTACTTCCAACTTCTCCAACATTTGAGCAAGTGTTAAAATATAGTGAGTCATTTAGGAAATTTCTAGGAAAATACCCACAAATAGAAGAGCATGTTGCGAATCTTTTCAGACAAGTTAGATCATGTGGCAGACATGCTGGAGGTTTGCTTGTAGGCGAAGATCTTCCTTCTCATATGCCTCTTATTTATAGTGGAGGAGTGAGACAGTCTCCTTGGTCGGAAGGACAAAACGTAAGACACTTAGAGCCAATGGGTTTTATTAAATTTGATATTTTAGGACTCGGAACCTTAAGGATGTTTGAAAACTGTATCAAACTCATTTTGAAAAAAGAAGGAAAAGATAATCCTACTTTCGTTGACATCAAAGAATTCTATAATACAAAGCTTCACCCGAATGTTATCGATTTTGACGATCAAAAAGTATATGAAAATGTCTTTCATAAGGGAAAATGGGCAGGAATTTTTCAATTTGACGCATCAAAAGGCATGCAGCATTTTACAAAGCAGGCAAAACCTAGGAGCTTGATCGATTTGTCTGTTTTAACCAGTGTGTGGAGACCTGGTTGTTTGAGCGCGCAAGTCGATAAAAGATATCTTTCTCTTAAGGAATTTCCTGAAAAAATAGTGTTTGAAAATGATATTTTGGAAAAATGTTTAAAGAAAACTTACGGATTGCTTATTTTCCAAGAACAGTTAGCATCTTTGGTGCACAGTCTTGGAAAAGATATTTCTCTAAATGATGCCAATTTGTTGAGAAAAGTGTTGACAAAAAAAGGAACTGGTAAAGAAGCAGAAGTAAAAAATAGATTGCATAATAAATTTATTGATGGATGTGCAGAAAAAGGGATGACAAAGGATGACGCCGAAAAATGGTGGCAAGATATGGTGGCATTTAACGGCTACGCGTTTAACAAGTGTATTCACGGAAGCAGTTTAGTAGAAACCAGAGAGGGTAAAAAAGAAATAAAAGATGTAAAAATTGGAGAAGAAGTCAATAGTGTAAATGGTTTTGTGAAAATAAAGAGCGTCTACCAAAATGGCAAGAAAAAACTTTACAAAATAAAAACTGCTTCTGGGAAAACCTTGACTTGCACGCTTGATCACAAACTACAAACTTGTGAAGGAATGAAAACTTTGGAAGAGATAATAAGCAGAAAGTTGAAAGTTGTGGTAAAAAACTAGGTTTTATTCTATCACACAGAACTATTTATTGTATGCCCAAATGTAGAACAAAAGTTTTGTGTCCTATTTGTAGTAATGAATATTCTGCGTCTGTTTTCAAAAGACATGTTTATGACTATGCCAAACATCAAGAACTTATTGATGAAGTGGAAAATAGAAAAAAAGTATTTATAAATAACTTGAATACTAATTGTGTTACTTGTGGTAAGGAGATGAAAATAGATTCTAGGAGACTGATAAACGCCATCCTATTTGAAATAGTTGGAATAAAAGTAAAAACTAGGTGTGATAAAAAGTTTTGTTCAAATAAATGTTTCCCTGCCATTTGGAACAAGGGACTTACAAAAAATACTAGCGAGTCTATGAAACGAATAGCAGACGGAAGAATAGGAAAAAATAACCCCATTCATAAAGTTCTAAATGATCCAGAGAAGAAAAAGAAGTGGTTAGATAATGTTGAAAAAAGTGGAGCATGGGAAAAAAATGCTTTGCGATGTCGTGGAAAAACTCTTGTTGAACTTTATGGAGAAGAAAAGGCAAAAGAAATAAAAGAAATAAACTCACAGTGGTGTAAAACAGGAAAACCGCACAAAGGACACAACCACACAGAAGAAACAAAAAACTTGTTGCGTAGAAAAACTGCCGAACACATAGCAAATAATAGATGTAAAACTTCTAAACCAGAACTATTGTTGTTTTCTTTATTACAACAACATTTTCCAGAAGAAGAAATAGTTAGTCAGTTTTTATTTGGTTTTTATACAATAGACATTACCTTTCCAGAATGGAAGATTGCTGTTGAGGTTGATGGAGATTTCTGGCATTCTAACAAAGAGGAAGGTTTTTCTCTAAAGTTCCCCTGCCAGAAAAGGAATGCTGTAAATGATAAAAATAAAAATGTATTTTTATTGAAAAATGGTTGGAGTTATTTACGTATTTGGGTTTCTGAAATAGAAAGAGACATTGAGAAAGTCATTGAGAAAGTAAAAGAACATTTATGCGAGAAGAAGACATTATTGAAGTAATACCTGTTGGAGAAGATGAGACTTATGACATTGAAGTAGAACACGAAGAACATTCGTTTTTTGCCAACGACATTTCTGTTTCGAATAGTCATGCTATCTCTTACAGCATCATTTCTTTCCAATGTGCCCATCTTTTAACTTATCATCCCTCTGAGTGGTTATGTTCTTATCTCAACGAAGAACCAGAAAAAACAAGAGCCGCTGCTATGAGTATGGTTAAGAATATAGGATATAAGATTGCCGATGTAGATGTAAATACTTCTGGAACAGAATGGCTTCCGGCCAAAACTGGTAAAACGCTCATCCAGCCATTGACATCAATTAAGGGTTTTGGTTCTAAGGCAACAGAACAGATAATTGAAAATCGTCCTTTCAAAACAGTTGAAGATTTGTTATTCAATCCTAAAGTCAAATATCAAAAATTGAACAAAAAATGTTTGGACGTTCTGATTCGTAGTGGAGCCTGTAACAAATTAATGAACAACAACTTCAATCATCTTCGCCATTTTTGGATGAGCACTGTCTTTGACAGACCTAAATCCAGACTAGAAATGTATGCGAAGATAGAACAATATAAGAATGAACCAGATTTCACAGACGAAGAAAAAGTTTTAATTATGGCTGAACTTACCAGCATGTTTCCAATCTCATTATTTATCGATGAGAAGGTGATGACTAAATTAGAAGCCAAGAACATTCCTCCTATTTCTGAATTTAATCCAGAACGTCCATTGGTTTGGTTTGTTCCTAGGCGAATTGACAAAAAAATGACTAAAACAAATCGAATGTACTGGGAATTATTTGTAACCGATGGAGCTTCATCAAAAGATATTAAAATTAAATGTTGGAGTCCGAGAGAAAATGATACTGTTTTATTTAACAGGCCGTACGTTTCTCGTCTTGAATTCGATGAGAAATATGGTTTTTCTGTAAATTGGCCAAATAAAAATCTACAACTAATAGGATGAAGATATGGAAAATAATATAAAATCTTATGTCATGAATGATGGAGAAATTTATAAGTTGATAAACGATTCTATTTCTACACCATTAAAATGGTCTTCGAAAGAAATGTCCAATGGAAAACTAATAGATATTTTCCCAGAATGGATAGAGCAAATGCCAAACATTATTGAAGGATATAGGAAAAATAAATGGAAAGTGTGGTGGTTTATTCATGGAAACAGACAGTACCTCGAATTTGAATATCCAGTTATCTGGCGAAAAAAATAATATTATTCCTCCTCATATGAAGGGAACTGCTGAATTTAGCCCAAATAAAACATATCGTTATGTGTTATCGAGGGACTGGAGTCTTCCTGATGAGGAAAAGAAGACTGTATTATTCATAATGCTCAATCCTAGTACCGCTGACGAAAACGTTTTTGATCCAACTGTGAGAAGATGTTTTGGTTATGCCGTTCGTTGGGGATTTAATGTCGTGAAGGTTGCCAACATTTATGCGTATAGAGCAACAAATCCAAAAGATATGTTAAATGCTGAGAAAATAGGTATTGATATAATTGGACTTCCGGAAAATGATTTATGGATAACGAAATTATCATCCGAAGCGGACAAAATAATTTGTGCATGGGGAGCAATGAAATGGTCAAAAGAAAGAGAAACAAAGGTATTAAAGTTCTTGACAATGTGGCACCCAGATAAGCTATACTGTCTCCGTAAAACAAAAGATGGACGACCTGTTCATCCACTTTATCAACGAAATGACGTTGAATTAATAAAATTATTGGAGGAAAAATGAGTCTTATTGTAAATGTAAAAAAACTAAATGAAGATGCTAAATTACCATTTTACGCAACTTCAAAATCAACTGGAGCTGATTTATTTTCTACAGAAGATCTTGAAATACCATCTAAATGTCACGTCTTAGTTGGAACTGGAATTTCTGTACAGCCGCAAGAATTTTGTGATATTCAAATTCGTCCACGTTCTGGATTGGCAGCAAAACATGGAATAACTGTTTTGAATTCTCCTGCGACAATAGATTCTGATTTCACTGGAGAAGTTAAAGTGATATTGATCAATCATGGGAATGAAACATTTAAGATAAATGTTGGAGATCGTATCGCTCAGATGGTTGCGTTGGGATATAGAACTTATCCCTCAGGACGTGGTGAAATCTCCGTGAACAGAGCAATATTCGTAGAGGTTAAAAAATTAACTATAACTGATCGCGGCACAGGCGGCTTCGGCAGTACAGGACAGTAGATAAAATGGATAAGAAGACAATAAAAACAATGATGTCTCATAAAAGTGATAACTGGGCAACTCCGCAGTGGTTTGTCAAAAAGCTAGAAAAGATACTAGCGGTTGAATTCAATTTAGATCCGTGTGCCTCCTATGGAAATACCAAATGTCAAAAATATTTCACAGAGCAGGATAATGGTCTAGTTCAAAATTGGGGTGGACATAATGTTTTTGTTAATCCTCCTTATTCGCAAGCAAAAGAATGGGCCAAAAAATGTTTTGAAGAAGGACAAAAAGAAAATACCTTAATTGTTCTTTTGATTCCCGCGCGGGTAGAAACGAAATATTTCCATGATTATTGCCTTAAAGCTCAAAGATTAATTTTTATCAAAGGTAGAATAAAATTTGAATTAACGGAACAAAGTGACTTGGGATGTGAAACTCAAATTAAGAAAAGGGGCACAAATTCTCCTCCTTTCCCAAGCATTATCGTTGTTTTCCATCCGGATGACTGGGCGCTTCCCTTTTCACCAATAAGCACAATGGACAATAAACCATGAAAACTTATAAAATTCTAGTATGTGGTGGCAGAAATTATAACGACGAGAAAGTATTATTTAGCATTTTAGATTTTTACAATCCAGAAATAGTAATACATGGATTTGCTAGAGGTACCGATACTCTAGCTAGTATTTGGGCATACAAAAATCATAAAGCACAAAGAGCATATCCAGCCAGATGGGATAAATTTGGTAAGGGTGCTGGACCAATAAGAAATTATGAAATGATCACAAAAGAGAAGGATGAATTAGATTTTGTGATTGCTTTTCCTGGAGGTCGTGGAACAGAGAATATGATTCAACTGTCCAAAAAACATTTAGGAAATGAAAAAGTTATCATAATAAATTCAGAAGCAGAGGGCATGAATGAAAATACGTGAATGTTTAAGTTTTGATGACGTTTTGTTAGTTCCACAATATTCAGATATTGAAACTCGAAAAGAAGTAAACTTGTCATCTCGCCTAAGCGATGAATTACATTTAACTCTTCCTATTATTTCTTCTCCAATGGATACAGTTACTGAATGGCAAATGGCTGCAGCTATGTGCGAGAATGGCGGAATCGGGATAATACATAGATATAATTCTATTGAAGAACAGTGTAATCAACTTCGACATCTTTTTGGCCGACTGAATGCTCAAGGTAACGCTCACCTTATGAGGAAGAGCGCAGCCATTGGAACAACTGGGGATTTCTTTGAGAGAGCGAAAGAGCTTGTTTATGGTTTCGAGTGCCAATTACTATGTGTTGACGTTGCTCACGGACATCATAAACTTGTTGAAAAAGCAATTGATAAACTCAAATTAGAATTTGACAAGCGAGTTCATATAATGGTAGGTAACGTTGCGACTTATGAAGGAGCGTTGGCATTAGCACGCTGGGGCGCTGATTCTATCAGAATAGGAATTGGAGGAGGATCAATTTGCTCAACGAAAATTCAAACAGGACACGGCATAGCTACATTCCAATCCATAATGGATTGTGTAGATATAAAAAATGAATTTGAAAATATAATATTGGTAGCAGATGGAGGATTTAGAACATCTGGGGATATCGCTAAAAGTATTGCTATTGGTGCTGATTTTGTTATGCTCGGGAGCATGTTGGCAGGAACATCACAATCCCCTGGTGAGGATATTGAAGTGGATAATAAAATATATAAAACATATAGAGGTATGGCTTCAGAGGAATCCCAAATAGCTTGGCGTGGACGTGTGTCATCAAGAGAAGGAGTTTCTGCCATGATTCCACATAAGGGTTCAGTTGTTGATGTTTTAGATAATATTAAAACAAATTTAGCATCAGCTTTGTCCTACTCTGGGGCGAGAACAATTGCCGAATTCCAAAGGAAAGCAATGTTTGTTAAACAAACTCATGCCGGACAAATAGAGAGTTCAACACATATCGTCCATGCTGGTGGGAGAATAAAATGACAGAAGAAACACGCAACAATGAAGAGTATGGACTAGAGAAAAAAGAAATCATATTCAGAGAAACTCCTAAACGTCACGCTGAGTTAAAAATCCAACTTCAGTACGAGGGACTTAAAATGTCAAAGTTCCTTCGCGAATGTGTATCTCTTTTTTTGAGTAAAGATCCTGACATGATGGTGTTAATAGATAAAATGAAAGGTATTACTAAACCTCCAATTAGTAAAAGGGATATCAATACCGTTCGTCAAGAGAGAAAAGAAGAAAAAGCTGTTGAAGTTGCTTTTGCTCTGGATGAAAATGAAGTAGAAAATATCTTTGATTTAATTGAGGAAGAGCATCCCGATATATGACATCTTCAATAAATGAGATTGTATTTGTGCTTGCCGGTACCGGACATCTTGGCACTATCATGTACTGGCAAGGATATTACTGGACTTCTAAACTCAGATCTGCTAAAATGTATAAGAGCTTTAAGGCAGTCCATGAACGTAAAAACACAGAATCAATGCGAGCAAAAAGAAGATGGGATGAATTTTTTTCATATCATCTCGCCGACAAAAAATCGATACATCCTAGAAAAGAATATCTTTTCATCAAAGACATTAAGATTTGCTCTTATGAATTGCTGCCATTGGGAGAGAAAACAGAAGAGGATTTAGATGAATTTGAAATCTGATTTTAAATGTATATTAAAAGTTTTAGATAATAATTTGCCATGCGGAGAAAGTGAATGTAGGCATTGGATAAATTTCAAAGAAGATTTGAACTGTACACACATATGTATAAGAAAACACGGAGCCTTAAAACTACAAGAAATTGGCAATAGATTATATTTATCAGCAGCACGCATCAAACAAATTGAGCAGGAAACTTTGAAAAAGATTTCGAAAAACAAAGCAATTACTAGATTCAAGGAATAATGTCGAACAATGTACTATTTACATTTAGCAAACTTTATTTTAGCAGGAGACTATCAACAATGACCAAAATGCAGAACAAGAAACTTCTTGAGGAATCCAGAGTTCTTAGATGGGGAAAACTAGCAGGTATTAGTCCTTTGGCGGAGAATTTTGTCAAAGAAACATTTCACGCCGATGAAGAAGTTGATGAAGTCAAAACAAAAGAACAATCTCGTTCTGGTGGAGCGCCAGACCGTTTGGATGAGAATCCAATGGATGCTGAAATGGCAGGGGATGATATGGGTGGTAGCGAAATGGATCCTGCGGGAGAGCCAGAAATGGCGCCAAGTGGTGATGAACCTGCGACTGAAGCTACTGTTAAAGATTTAATTGCTGCACTTGCTAGCACAATGACTGACGTTACTGGTGTTGCTGTTGAAGTTGAAGGGGCTGAGGGCGATGAAGGTGGAGAAGAGATGGATATGGGCAGCGATGAAATGGCTCCTGAAGAGCCTGAGACGGGTGGTGAAGAAGAAATGATGGAAGTTGCCGATGAAGATCTCGAAGAAGTCAATGATAAAGATGAACAACTCAATGAAGAAGCTTCTCCTGTTGGAGCTAAGACAACTTCTTCGAGCATGAATAATCCTCCTTCTCCGAAAAAGACATCACAAGGCGACATAGGGAAGGTCAAAGATCCAATGAAGGGCGAAGTTCGCGTCAAGGGTGCCGAAAAACCTAAACAAGTTGAAGGCGCACATCCAGATCATAAATATAAGCCCTTAGAAGAGCAACTATACAAGAAATTTGTTGCTCGTTTGTTTCAAGAAGTAAAAGCGGCAAAACTGAAGAAAGAAGCAATTGTTCCTGCTGCATCGCCAGCAAATGTTCCTGCTCGGAGAGTTGTGAAACCAGCAATTACTACGAGAGTTGCTCCAAGACCAGTAGTAGCTAAGCCAACAACCATGCCAGTTGCTGAGAATAAAACAGTAAAAAAAAAATAAGTGAACAAGTTTCTACTTCCATAGAAGTTATTGATACAATCAATAATAACAACGTCGTTCAGCGTGTTCGTGGAGACCAAGATGCCGAGGGTAGATTTAATCGCTTTATACAAAAATATAAAGCTCCTCGTTACATAGTTCAAATTATCGATAACAGTACAGGACAAGTTGTCCGCGATAATCAATCTGGTTCCCAACTTTCAGAAGCTCCTCAACTAGACCAAAATCTTGTTGATGAATTGGTTCTCTACACAGTTAATGATGGCGATATCTATCGCCAACGCATCCAACCAATAATCAAAAACATGAAACACAAAAAAGCAAGGGGCGCTTTTGATCCTGAGCTAGCGGTTAAAGCATTTGCCTACGCAGCACAAGATGGACTAAAGAAATATAATAAAGAATTTGGTCCAGTTAACTTGCCCAGAGGAACGGTTGGATCTACAATGATGGCAGTCGGCCGGGAACTTCTCAATCAATATCAAGAAGAGATTTAACACATCTCATTCATTTTTTCATCCTAATTATTAGTAGGGTGAAAACTCGCATTATCTTTAATGTTCCAGTAAGACTAAAAAGTGAATCTTCTTTGATGAAGATAATAAACTTTTTCATCAAACCATTCAATAAGAGATTCATGACAAATTATTGGACGACATTCATGGGTGTTGTTTATGCTCCACTGTATCTTGATGAACATATTGATGATGAATCTTATTATCCTCGTCTTCGTACTATTCTCAATCACGAATCTATTCACATCCAAGATCAAAAGAAATGGGGAATTATTTTTACCTTGAGTTATATCTTTCCACCTGCTATTCTTGCTTATGGACGTTGGTATTGGGAACGTAAAGCATACCTTCCAGAATTAATCGAATTGTATTATTTGCCTTCTAGTTCATTTGATGAAAGATTAGAAAGAATTATTGATTCTCTTGGTGGTTCAGAATATTTTTGGACTTGGCCAAAGAAATGGATTCGTGAATGGTTTTTGAAAGAAGTTTCTGAAAATGTCTAGTGATTATTTATTAAAAGAGTACGTTGAAAGTGTTGCCGCTAATGGTCTGAACTGGCTTCGTTCACAAAGTTCGCATCCTTCTAATGCCAACGAAAATGACGCATATTATAACCAGGCATTTGAATGTATGTACATAATGACTGAGGGAGTGTGGAAGCCATTAGGGGTCGAAAATAAACCAATACAAATAGATTTTGATTTTGGAAAATAAATCATGACAACTCCAATAGAAGAACTTTCTGATATTGAATATGTACGACGTTTGATATCAAGCGGTTTGATATACACAAAAAACATTGGACTACAAATTACATATTGTCCGCGACCACCACTTCAACTTGAACTGCCAATACTATTTACAAAAGAAGAGGATAGTGATGAAGTGGCAGAATCTTAAAGATAAAACATTTAACCTGTCGGTATTTTCTATTGGTTTCTACATCGGTGTTTTTACAACTTTAAGTATTTTTCTTCTCATGACAAAGTGTGGTCGGTAAAATGCAGCCCGTATTACCAGTCGACCGTACCGAAATAGCAAAATTCATCATAAAGTTTCTCAAGTCGAGAAAATTATTAGAACATGAAGAAAATGTTGTTTATTGTGATAAAGCATTTATAATCGCTTCTGTTCTTCGTTTCTGCCACAACGAAAAAATAAAAGGCAAAATAAATGAAAAACATATAACAGCATATTTCAAAGCCTTATACGAATTCGAACAGGGTAATATTGAGTTATTGTGGCATGAGGGTATCGTCAAGGCTAAAAAACTAGTAGGAGAGAAACCGGCATGAATAAAAAAAATATAAACGAAGATGATACTCCAGTAGACGAGAGCGACAACGAAGAACAATCGCACAGCATTATCATGTTGCCTCCTCCGAACGGTAATGAGAGTGTCGATACACGCATCATAGGAATATATGGTGTCATTGATGAAGAGAAATGTAAAGATGTTGTAAGTGGCTTATATTATCTAAAGGAATTGGGAAAAACTCAAGAACCCACAGAAGAAGATGAAGAGTCGGTAACTTCATATGAACCAATTAAATTCCTTATTTCTACAGAGGGTGGATTGGTGATGGATATGTTTGCTGTGTATGATGCCATGCGAGATGTCCAAAAGGACTGTGAGGTTCATACATTTGGATTGGGGAAGGTTATGAGTGCTGGGGTTTTACTTTTAGCCGCTGGAACAAAAGGAAAAAGAAGAATTGGAAAAAACTGCCGTTTAATGATGCATCAGATAACAAGTGGAAATTATGGACATGTCGAGGATCAGGAAAATAGTTTATCAGAAACGCGATGGATTCAAGAACGCTACATAGAGGAACTGTGTGGACTAACAAAACTAACAAAAAGAAAGATAGAATCGATTTTCAAAAAGAAAATTGACTACTATTTCAGTGCGGTAGAGGCTGTAAAGTTCGGTATAGTGGATGAGATTGTGTAGTTGTTGGATAATTATTGAATGAGATTATTTGAGGATTTTTGTATGCCAATGTTTGAAGATAAAAAAATTACTTTGAATAGAAAGTTTGCTAAAACAGAAGGCTGGAATTCAATTGATTTTGGTGCTTCAGACTTCAATAACGAGTTAATAACAAAAATTAAACAATTCCAACAACAATATGGGTTAGAACCTGACGGTATTGTTGGTCCTGCCACATATAGACGCTTGATGACAGAAAAAGAAGCAAAAACAATTGCGTCACAAAAATACATTATATGTTCTGGAAAAGAAGTGCCGATTGAATGGAACAAAGTAATAACATTTAGAGATAAAAATGGTTTTGTTGCTCCCGAAGGGACGTATAAGAAAGCAAACAGAACGAATATTAATATGTTAGTGGTACATTTTGATGTCTGTTTAAGCTCAAAAAGCTGTTTCGATGTCCTTAAGCAAAGAAAAATATCTGTCCCATTCTTAATCGATAATGACGGTTCAATATATCAGACACTTGACACTCAACATATTGCCTGGCATGCTGCTGGAGTTAACACAAACTCGGTCGGAGTTGAAATAAGCAACGCATTTTATACCAAATTTCAGAATTCGTATGAAAAAATGGGACTGATTCCCCGCCCAGTCATATCTGACTCTATCGTTCACGGACAAAAATTAGATCCACATTTGGGATTTTATGACATCCAAATACAAGCACTCAAAGCATTATGTAAAGCTTTAAATCGAGGATTAGGTGTCAAACTTCAATCCCCTGAAAGTACAACAGTTGTTGCGGAAGTTGTTGATGGATCGTATCAAGGAATTATTCATCATTATCAAGTGACGAAAAATAAAATAGATTCCACTGGACTAGACTTAACGAAATTAATGGAAGAAATTAAAAATGGTTGACTGTATTAATAAAATTAAGAAAATAATAAATGAATTAATGGAAGCTGGTTTAGTTGCCGCTTCCAACACTTTTGCGTCCGATATCAACGAAATTTTGCTAGGACTGTATCTTGCTGGAGGGGATTGGAGCAAATTTGGTAATGCTAGAGAAGCAAAAGCTGGACTGTTAGCAAGAAAAAAACAAGTTGGTACGGCAGTATACAAGGATCAAGATGGGCGCGCAAAAACAATGGCATCAAAAGCTTTAGAATGGGCATCTATGAATGGATATGATGGGGACGTTGTTAATGTTTGGTGGACGGCAAGGCCAGGAACGTTAGCTGCAGCCGTAGGCTATCCCATAGATTCCAGAAAAAATCCAACTGATATTTTGATTAAGTTCTCTGAAGGTTCTTTTTTGGGAATATCTGCGAAATCAACTAAAGCTTCGAACGAAATAGCATTTAAGAATCCAGGACTTGGAACAATATCTAAAACTTTGGGAATTGATTTTGGCTCTCTTGTAAAAAATATAGAAAACGAAATGATAAAGAAATATAAACTCCCGGCTGGAATAAAATTGAGAAAATCATTTATTAGAAGTAATCCAAAAGTTCAAGCCAAAACTGCTGAAGCTGGCGCTCAAATGTTAATGATTTTGCGGGACGCATTGCTCAAAAAATATCAATCCATGAGCCAATCAGAAATGAGGAAGCACATCTTGACAGCATGGTTCGATGCCGAAGCAATAAATCCATATTACATTAAAGTGACTGGACGTGGTGTTGGCGGTTTGTATAACGCTGAGGTATTCGATCTGGTCAAAGATGATAAATTTAAATTGATTTCCAACGGTAAAATCGAAGCTGTTGCTGTAGGCACGAATTCGATTGGATTTATGGCAGATGGACATAGATTAATGAAGGCAAGATTTAAATTCGAGTCAGAAAAACTAGCTTCAAATATAAAAATGTCAGGTGAGACATAGACAGAAAAACACTTGCTAGAGTTGTAGATAAATGATACGATAGAGACTGTGCCGCAAAAAACATTATTAAGATATTGTGGCGGTAAATCGCGCGCATCCAGAATAATAGCAGATTATTTTCCATTTCATCTAAAAGAGTTATGTTCTCCATTTTTCGGCGGTGGAGGCGTTGAATTCGAATTAGCTTCTCGGGGTGTAAAAATATGGGGTTATGACAATTTCCACTGTTTAGTTTTGTTTTGGAAAACTGTGAAAAATGAACCCGAAATGCTTGTTAGAACAATTGAAATGTTTTATCCACTTTCTGGTCCAGAAGATTTCTATTCATTTCAAAAAAAGTTGATTGAGTTTGAAGAAAAACAAAATCATGCCATCACGACTGCTGCTTTATTTTTTATATTAAATCGTTGTAGTTTTTCGGGCACAACATTATCTGGTGGCGCCTCGACGGGACACCCAAGGTTCACGAGAAATTCTATTGAGAAAATAAGAAGTTTTGATATGAGAAACGTTTCAGTGGAGAAAATGGATTTTGTTGATTCAATACCATTACATGGCGACAAATGGCTGTATTGTGATCCTCCGTATGCGCTAAAAAAATCAAATTTGTACGGAATTAAAGGAAATTTACACAAAGATTTTGATCATCAAAAATTGAATCAATTATTGTTGACGCGCGACAATTGGATATTATCCTATAATGATTGTGAATTTGTTAGAGATATGTACGGATCATGTAAAATCTTGACACCAGAGTGGAAATATGGTATGTCTAAAAATAAAACTTCTAAAGAAGTTCTTATTATGCCTGAAAGGCAATGGAGATGTTTGTGAAGTTGATAGATTCAAATAAAACCCTGAACGATAAGATTTTAAGAGGGGTTAATATTCTCGCTGATGCAGTTGGTAGCACTTTAGGTCCGAAAGGTAGAACAGTCATAATCAAGGGAAAAAATTTTAAACCGTTAATAACAAAAGATGGCGTTACTTGTGCTAAGGCAATTGAATTAGAGGATCCATTTGAAAACCTGGGTGTCCAAATTATCAAACAAGCGGCCGAATCGACGGTAGCGCAAGCAGGTGATGGCACCACAACTTCTATTATTATTGCCAATGCTATTTTTCAGAAGGCTCAATCCTACATCACAGCGGGCGATTCTTCAATAGACCTTAAAAATGGAATAGATAAAGCAGTTGAATTGATTGTAAAGGAAGTTGAAAAACACTCAAAACCAATATCATCTATTGAACAAATAGTACAAATAGCAACCATTAGTGCAAATGGAGACAAAGCAATAGGGGAATTGATTGGCATTGCTGTTGATAAAATCGGCAAAGACGGGTCAATAACCATTCAAGAAGGAAGAACGTCAGAAACTATTTTAGATGTGTCGGAGGGTTTTTCTTTTGATTCTGGTTTAATTGCCAATGCGTTCATAACTGATGAGCGCCGAGGAGTAATGCGATATGAAGATTGTCTCGTGATGGTGACGGACAAAAATATTAGTACAATCGAGGAGATTTTACCAGCACTTGAACTTGTTTCGAGAGCTGAAAAATCTTTTGTGATAATTGCTGAACAAGTAGAAGGACAGGCATTGGCCGCTCTCATTATGAATACGCTGAAGGGCAATATAAAAGTATGCGCTATCAAAGCTCCGAGGTATGGAGAAGAAAGACGAAATATTTTAGATGATATCGCTTTAACAACTGGAGCAAAATTTATTAGTAGAGATTCTGGTATTAATCTCAAGCAAATAAAATTGGCTGATTTAGGAACGGCACAAATTGTGGAGTCCAGCAAATTTGCTACCACAATTGTTTCTTCAGCGTCCGGGAGAGAAGATAAAATACAAGAAAGAATCGATTCTTTAAAGCATCAAATAGAAATTACAAGCGACATATCAGCGTGTGAACGCATACAAGATAGAGTTACACGGTTGTCGAGCGGAATAGCTGTCATAAAAGTTGGTGGAGCTACCGAAGTTGAAATGATTGAAAAGAAGCACAGAGTTGAAGATGCGCTAGAAGCAGTAAATGCGGCTCAACAAGAAGGAATTGTTTCTGGTGGCGGATGTGCGTTAGTACGTGCTTCGTTAGCTTTAGATAATATAGAAATTGAAAATGAATCTCAGCGTCATGGTGTTGATATAATTCGCCGCGCTGTCAAAGAACCATTTATGAAAATTGCTAGCAATGCCGGACTGAGCGCTGACGTTCTTCTTCAAAATATATTAAATACGCCAAATGATTGGAATTTTGGATATGATATATCAAAAAATGAAGAATGTAATATGATGGAAAAGGGCATTATTGATCCTTTTAAAGTTGTTCGATGTTCGTTACAAAATGCCGCAAGTGCTGCTGGAACTCTACTCTCAACGTCTGTCGCGATAGTTGAAGTATGATAAATTAATTTCAGAGACATAATAGTTTTATTCTTCCTAGTTACTTTAAATCATCTCATTCCTTGGAGGGTCTATTAATGTCAAACGGCGAAGTTGATGTCAAGACAGTTCGAAATTTCCTTAATATTAAAACATTTATCATAGCAGTTGTAGGCATATTTATTGCTGGTGTTGTTTCGGTCGTTACCGTGACAACATACCTCGACGGAAGAGCAAACGAAAAATATTATGATCGCGGCAATGGGCAAGTTTTAGAAACAAAAATCGAGACTGTAGAAGAGAACCTCAGAGATCAATCAATGAAGTTGGATGTCCTACAACAACAACAAAGTCAATTGCTAATGGGGTTAGGTAAGATTGAGGGCAAACTTGACAACTTGCGCACCAACAACAGATAAGAGTTAACCCCCCTGTGTCTTTTCTGTCTCATAAATTCTCTATTGACATTTATATTCAGTCAGCGTATAGTAATACTATGATGTATGCGCAGAATACAATTGTTATCAATTCATCATTCAAAGACAGGATCGAATCGATTCTGAAAGAACCTACACTGAACACTAGCAGTAGGGATTTCCTTAAATCCTTAAAGGAATTTGTTAGTATACATAACGGTCTTACAAAGAGGCAGTTACGCGCATTTGAGAGGATTGAATCCGCCTTTTCCCCACAAAAAAAGGAACAAGCAAAAGAGTGGCAGGATAAGTACGTTAAAGACCTACACATGAGAGAAATGCTTACCATCGCAGCAAGATACTACTCGGGAACAACTTATTTTCATCAAAATGCACTCAAAATTCTACAAGATCCTACATTTATTCCAACTGAGAAACAGTTCGATGCCATGACGGGAAACAAGTATGCTAGAGCGGTGCTAGAAGCTACTCTGAGCACTCCAAAGTTCCCTGTAAAATCTCTCGTCTACATAACGAACAAGCTTGATAGAGACGTTCCTAGAGCTTTTAAACCAGCATATGTGATTCAAACTGATTCATCTCCAGTTACCAGCGCTGTGAAAGGTGGGAAAAAGTACAAAGTTCTCCCATTCGGGACTACACGTATTATCGAAGTTGAAGAACGGTTTCTGAAAAAGAAACAACCCAAACGAAAGGAAGAAAATGTAAGTGAAAGTGCGAATAAACTATCAAATTAATTTAAGGGATGTTCCAAACACAATTGCGGATCTAATTGATAAAATATGTAACTCGATTAATTGGAACACATCTTTTGGCTCGAATACGCAAAGCCTATCCTCACTGGCTCGGCGTTTGAGAGACGGTGAAAATATATCTCAAATTATTGATGACATTTCTCAGTATAGGGAGCAACTTTCAGAAATTGACTCCAGTTTGGAAGACTATTGTTACATACTGGCACAAGCACAAAAAACAGAATCGGAGATCTTTCTAGCTAAGAAAGAAATAAAAGAGTCTTCTGTGATTAACGAAGAAGTACAGCAACAACTCCAAAAAGAATTGGAGAAAGAAAAAGAAAATTATGATAAAACTTGTAGAGATATTCCTTCGGGGGGATAATTCACTTGATGTTCTGCCAGACTGGAAATTACGTGAAATAGTTATCAATCCTGAATTCATTATCAAAATGTCTCCCGACGAGAATATGAAATGTCTTTGTAAAACCAATATGCCCGATGCTTTAAAGGGACTACATCCGGATCAAGAATTCACAAGAATCATCTTAGGGAATAATATGTTTGCTATTGTTGTTGGATCTCTTGGACAAATAGAAGAAAAAATAAGAAACAATAAGAAACTCTTAAAAGGTTAATTAAGACTACATTTCTTTTATTTTAAAATCATAATTATAATACAATGAGTGACGATCTAGCGGATGAACGTCTTTATATAAGAGTTAGGTGCGGTATTTGTCTAGGAACTAAATCAAATCATAACGGCAGAACGTGTCCATATTGCGACGAAACAGCAAAGCATTACATCGAAGCACATTTTAAGTTCATTAAGGAACAGTTGACAAAAAGAACCACTGAGGATAAGTTAGAAATAATTGATACACTCAAAACCTCGATCAATGAGATAAAGAATAAGAATCGATGAGATTAGCTACAGTCGTTTGGGTTATCAATCCTGATAATAAATTTCTTATTTTACAAAGAGCATTGGATGACTATTGGTGTCCAAGTCAATGGTGCCTTCCTGGTGGTAGAATTGATAAAAATGAATCTATTCTGGAAGGCGCCAAAAGGGAATTGTTGGAAGAGACAAATATAGTAGCTGATGAATTAGTGTTGGTTTACAGATCGCCAATGAAAGATTTAGATGTCGACGTGTCTTATTTCCTTGCAAAGAAATTTCATTTTTTTGCTGATTCAAACGTCCTAATTAGCGATGAGCATATTAGTTATGTTTGGGTGACAATTCAAGAGATTAAATTTTATGATTGTGTTCCGGAATTGAAAGATATCACTAGGAGAATTGTAAGTGAATATATTTAGAGCATGGCAACACATACTTCTCCGCGAACAATCTTTTGACGAAAAGTGGGAGGACCAGGAGAAGTTGTTGAACAACGTTGACGCGCTTCGCGAGGAGTTCCGGCGTCATCTCTTTGCTGAAGCAGAACATACCAAAGATGAAGAATTGGTAAAAATAAAATTAGAAGAGACAAAGAGTTGAAAACTCTTTGGAAGAAAACATTGGAGGATTAACAAGTGTGTATTATCTGTCTTGATTTTAAACGAAATAAATTGACCATCGATGAGGCATATCAAAATTTGTCAGAAATGGAAGAATCCATTCCAGAAGAACACTATGATGAGGTGCTGGAAATGTTAAATAAATCACTGGAGGCAGAAGCTTCTTTTTTTGGTAATAATGAAGACGACGATAAAGATCTCGATATATTTTTTGGAAACGATCTAACCCGCAGTGAAGAACTGGATTCACTATGGAATGATGACGAACAAGCTTGGTTGGACTATGAGAGTCCGTAGTTTTTGAGGTGTGGAAAAAATCATGTTGGAATATGCTATAATTGGTGTTCTATCGATCTGCGCAATAATCATTTTATATGAATGTTATCTCTTCTCAAATAAGAAACATCAAGACTCTTTAACAAAAGAATATGTAAAAAAAGTAACTGCCAGTGATATATTAAAAGCACAGTCAGAGATTGCTGTTGATATATCAAAGCATGCCGGACTGCCCATGACAGCGGGAAAAATCAAAGGCATAGAGCTCAAGTCAGAAAAGGAAAGAACTGATTATGACGAACAAACAATCAAAGCAAAATATCTCAAAGCTGTTGAGCGAGCGAGAATCAAAAGAGAAGGAAAGTAGACAAATTATTTCTTATTCTTCTGGCACTTAATCAGCTTAAATTCTCCTTCATTATATAATACCATTTCTCTCTTGTTGAGTCCGCAAGATATTTCATCTATTGGTATCGCTTCGAGTTTGAAGTAGTGAGTTTTAAACCTTTTTGAGTGAACAAAAGGACTGGGTTTACGTAATACGAGAATGACGTTTTTATAGATACCTAATTTGCCATTAGTCGTTTCGTCGATGTAAGGAATTTTGTAAGATATTAAATCCCCAACATCGGCAGAAGAAATGACCCTATAAAATTCATCATTTCTCATCATTGAATCTTCTATTATATCTCGTATTGTTGCGTACGTCAATACATTTTAGTTCAATCGACACTATTGATCAGAATTTTCGGATCCGAGCGCTGTATATTTTTCATCCAATAACATTAGGAACATTATTTGTCCACCAATGCGGACGTTCCTCAATGAGTAAATCTCCAGGACAAAGAGAAGAAAATAATTTATAGAATTCTATTGCGGATATATGGTCCATATCATTTATAACCTATTTTTCCTTCTTTTAATCAACTTCATTTCACTGTTCTTGTGTGAGTCTTCCTTGGAGAATTGGATTACTCGCAAATTAGGATAATTTAGTTCTTTAAAGTTAGCAGCCCAATAACTGTGGTAACTGGATCTGGGCATGCCTACACCGGGGAACTCTTCAGTTCGAAATTCAGGTTTTGAGAGAAAAAGATATAAATAGGATTCTTTTATACCTTCATCTATTTCGTTTTGAGTTAAATTAAGACTCTTATCAACCAGCAAGTCTCCAATTTCAGCTTCTTCAAAAATTTTATCAAACTCTTCGGGCGTCATAAGTTATCCATCATCGTTTTCTTTTAATAGATTTTACGTAGCGAAGAGCTTTTTGCATAGCAGTATTTATGTTTTTATCAGTTTGATTCCATGCGTCTATTTCCATTGGATCGTCGTTTTCGCTTGGATATTCTTTATTCCAGAACAAAGATAGTGTAACAAAATCTAATTTGTTTAGATTATCCTTTGTAAACCCTGGTGGCAGTTTGGAAGAACCAACAATTCTTTTTCGATAGTTCATATCTTTATTCCACAACATATGTTGATTGTAGTGAAATATTTCATGTAACGTTACCATAATCCAATCCCTAGGATCAAAGTCTTTTATGTCAGAATTGAGAAACAATGCTCTATATTTTGCGTCATAGCTTGCTGCAGCATCATGCATTCTCTTGTCGTAGAACGATTCGAAGTTGGCATATTTAACAGCGAGTTGAACCGGACCAGACGGGTTTTTGGCATAAGCATCAACAAGAAAATCTATTACATCTCTCCGGAGAATTCTTGATCCTTCTGGTGGACTGTCTGAGATACCTTCGATATCCTCTATCCCAATTTCTTCCGAAGCTTCAGTGATAGATTTCTTCCACCTTTCCAATAAAGTTTTCATCGTCATGATGCCCTAGTAATTAGGGGCACAATGAATCATATGCTTCATTTCCCCAAACATCCCCAACCATCGAATCTTTGTCGGGCAAACAGTTCGATTCTAGGTAAGTCTCCACTTAAACAAGTCAATAAGCATGAAGGTTTAAATCCCCAAGTTTTTGCGATTGTGTAGGTTTCTTGAGTCCACGCAGCAACTCACGCAAAAGCAATTCAAATTTAACACCAGTTTGGGGATAATGTAGGATAATGTCGTCCACTCTACTCTTTGCGTCTCTTTTGCCTACACCAAGATTTATCAATGCCGATGTCAAATCAGCAACGTTCTCTGACGAGAGAGCACTTACGCTTCCCTTGGCTTCTTGTTTCTTCGATGATGTTGACATCGGCATAGGGCGCCTGAGGCGCTTGGGAACGCAGCTAGGAGTTGTGGCAACGTGTTGAGTTGTTGTCATTGCTTTAACCAGCTTTCAACGAGATCGAGGAAAAGAAAGACCGATAGGGGCCATACATATCCCACACAATTCCTTGGCTTCCTCGTGAGGCAATGTAGCAAGCGCACCTTTGATAATGGAGAAGCTTTGTTTTCCACGTTCCCGCACACCATGGTCATCCGACCATTCATAGAACCAGTCGTGGCTTTTCATCAATTGTTCCAGTTTACTTCGTGTCTGCTTCTTCATGTTTCAATCATCTCACAGACAAGAAATATAAACAATTGTGAGAAACCCTACATATGTCGATTTATGTGAAAATCCTTATGTTTCATTATGAGAGAGACATAAGCGGGAACAAAAAAATAATCATTCAACAAACTTTGTATTCGTCAATGAACACAAAGAAAGAAAAACTTCATCAAGTTCCTTATCCAGGAGAGCAATCTTTTCTTTATGAAATTTAATTTCTTTTCTAATGTCTTCAAGCTTTGCCAAAGTAGCATATGCCACATTGATGGTTTCTATATCTTTCTTCATTTTATTATGATTGATTGTCATGGTTGAATTATGTCCTTATTTTGAGTTACTTTAACTAACAGGATTGTGTTTTTAGAACCAACGTCTCGTTATCGATAGTTTTTCATTTCACAATGGTTCAACCCACGAACAAATTCCTTTTGATAGGTTATCGCACATCATTTTATATGCTTCTGTTTTAGATTCAATAGGTTTCTTTGTTATTGTTTGTCCTTTGCGAAAGCAAAGGACAGCATGACATCGCTTTCCTTCAACATACCA